>OUWB011209581.1_pt1 | contig 227262 bp, 201 predicted proteins | sample 1779821 | NCBI WGS metagenome assembly OUWB01 (sample SAMEA3914806, study PRJEB12502) | metagenome | biome: forest; material: soil | place: Canada | collected 2011-08-03 | depth 0.1 m
AAGGCCAGCAGTGCGAAAATGAAGGCGGTATTCGGATCGGCGCCCGAGAAGAATTGCTTGGCGATGATGGCGGCCAACGAGCCGTACAGGTAAAAGTCGTACCACTCGAACACCGTACCGAGGGAAGAGGCGAAGATAACCTTTTTTTCCTCAGCGGTGAGCCCGCGCGCAGCGGCCTGTGCTGTTGTCATGCGTGTCTCCTTTATGGATTTATGATTGGCTGGTGCCATCGCGCGTGTTATGGGCTCACGTATGGAGCACCCTCTGCCTGAGCCCATAACACGCGCCTTGCCAGTGTGCAAACCAAACCTTACAGAATGCTTGCAAAAATGCACTTTCGATGGTGCGGCGCAACCTGAAACCGGCGCTTGGCATAAGGCAAAAAGGATGGCAAAATTTTGCGAACGATCGTTCTATAATTGTGTTATGCTGGTATTTTGAATAAGCAAAAATCGCCCGCAGCAACAAAAAATCGCGGGTGCAGGTTCCCCCACCCGGACGCAAGCGCCCGGACCAAAAACATCGATAGGAGACTCTCATGACCGACGCCGTCATCGTATCCACCGCCCGCACCGGCCTTGCCAAGTCCTGGAAAGGCGCCTTCAACATGACGCATGGCGCCACCATGGGCGGCCATGTCGTGGCCGAAGCCATCAAGCGCGCGCGCATCGAGGCCGGTGAAGTGGAAGACGTCGTGATGGGCTGCGCCACGCCCGAGGGCGCAACCGGCAGCAACATCGCGCGCCAGATCGCGCTGCGCGCCGGCTGCCCCGTGACGACGGCCGGCATGACCATCAACCGCTTTTGCTCCTCCGGCTTGCAAACCATCGCGACGGCGGCACAGCGCGTGATCGCCGGCGAAGGCGACATCTTCATTGCCGGCGGCGTTGAATCGATCTCCTGCGTGCAGCAGGAAGCGAACCGTCACATGATCGTCGAGACCTGGTTGAACAAGCACAAGCCTGAAGTCTATTGGCCGATGCTGCAGACCGCCGAAACGGTTGCCAAGCGCTACAGCATTTCGCGCGAACGCCAGGACGAATACGGCGTGCAAAGCCAACAGCGTGCCGCCGCTGGGCAAGCCGCCGGCAAGTTCAACGACGAGATCGTGCCGATGACGACCATCATGGGCGTGGCCGACAAGGAAAGCGGCATGCTGCTGTCGAAAGAAGTGACGATTTCCGCCGACGAAGGCATCCGCGCCGACACCACTTACGAAGGCGTGTCGAAGATCCGCTCCGCCTTGCCAGGCGGCGTGATCTCGGCCGGCAATGCCAGCCAATTCTCCGACGGCGCCTCTGCTGCCGTGATCATGAATGCCAAGGTCGCCGAAGCGCGCGGCCTGACGCCGCTCGGCATCTTCCGCGGCTTCGCCATCGCCGGCTGCGAACCTGATGAAATGGGCATCGGCCCTGTCTTTGCCGTGCCCAAGCTGCTGAAGAAGGCCGGCTTGAAGGTCGAAGACATCGGCTTGTGGGAATTGAACGAAGCCTTTGCCGTGCAGGTGCTGTATTGCGCCGACAAGCTCGGCATCCCGATGGACCGCCTGAACGTCAACGGCGGCGCCATCGCTGTGGGCCATCCCTACGGCGTGTCGGGCGCGCGCCTGACCGGCCATGCGCTGATCGAAGGCAAGCGGCGCGGCGTCAAGTACGTGGTCGTGACCATGTGCATCGGCGGCGGCCAGGGCGCAGCAGGCCTGTTCGAAGTCGTCTGATTTTCCGTTACGCGATGCCTCGCTTCTTTCCGATCAAGGTTTGAAGCGCGGCAGCGCACGTCCGATCACTACCTTCGAGGATGTCCATGCCATCGAAAATCGTCTCTCGGCGCGACCTGGAATTCATGCTCTATGAATGGCTCGACGTCGAAGCGCTGACCGCGCGCGAACGCTATGCCGACCACTCGCGCGAAACCTTCAACGCCACGCTCGATATGGCCGAGCGCATGGCCGAAGACCTCTATGTGCCGCATTGCAAGAAGAACGACCAGCAGGAACCGCATTTCGACGGCCAGACCGTCCACATCATCCCCGAAGTCAAGACTGCGCTCGACGCTTTCTGCGAAGCGGGCCTGATCGCAGCGGGGCAGGATTACGAACTGGGCGGCATGCAATTGCCTTCGATGGTGGAGAAGGCGACGTCGTCCTACTTCACCGGCGGCAACGTCGGCACCTCGTCGTATACCTTCCTCACCATCGGCAACGCCAACACGCTGCTGGCGCATGGCTCGCCCGAACAGATCGATACCTTCGTCAAGCCGATGATGGCCGGCCGCTTCTTTGGCACCATGTGCCTGTCCGAGCCGCAGGCGGGTTCCAGCCTGTCGGACATCACGACGCGCGCCGAGCCGACCGGCGACGGCAGCTATCGCCTGAAGGGCAACAAGATGTGGATTTCGGCAGGCGAGCATGAGCTGTCGGAAAACATCGTGCACCTCGTGCTGGCCAAGATTCCCGGCCCGGATGGCAAGCTGATCCCCGGCGTCAAGGGCATATCGCTATTCATCGTGCCGAAGAAGCTGGTCAACCCGGACGGCTCGGTCGGCGAGCGCAACGACGTGGTGCTGGCAGGACTGAACCATAAGATGGGCCACCGCGGCACGACCAATTGCCTGCTCAATTTCGGCGAAGGCAAGTTCAAGCCGCTGGGCAAGGCCGGCGCCATCGGTTACCTCGTCGGCGAGCCGCACAAGGGCCTGGGCTATATGTTCCACATGATGAACGAGGCGCGCATCGGCGTCGGCTTGTCGGCCGTCATGCTCGGCTACACCGGCTATCTGCACGCGCTTGACTATGCGCGCGAACGGCCGCAGGGGCGTCATCCGCAGGCGAAAGACCCGGCGCAGGCGCAGGTTGCCATCATCGAACACACCGATGTGAAACGCATGCTGCTGGCGCAAAAGGCTTACGTCGAAGGAGGCCTCGGCCTGATCATGTACTGCTCGCGTCTGGTTGACGAGGAACGCACCGCAGCAACGGAAGAGGCGCGCCGTGCGGCCACCCAGTTGCTCGATATTTTGACGCCGATTGCCAAGTCCTGGCCCTCGCAATGGTGTCTGGAAGCGAACAGTCTTGCGATCCAGGTGCATGGCGGTTACGGCTATACGCGCGAATACAACGTCGAACAGTTCTACCGCGACAACCGCTTGAACGCGATCCATGAAGGTACGCACGGCATTCAGGGGTTGGACCTGCTGGGGCGCAAGGTGATGATGCACGATGGCGCCTTGTTCAAGGCCTTGGGTGCACAGGTACAAAAGACTATCGCCAAGGCGTCTGAAATCGCCGAGTTTCAGCCTTACGCTGCGGCGCTCGGCAAGGCACTGCAAGACATTGCTGCAGTGACGCAAAAACTCTACGGCGCGGGCGACTTGAACAAGACGCTGGCCAATGCATCGGCCTATCTCGAAGTTTTTGGCCATGCGGTCGTGGCCTGGATCTGGCTCGAGCAAGCCATCGTGGCGCACGGCAAGGAAGGCGATTTCTATCGCGGCAAGCTGCAAGCCTGCCGCTACTTCTTCCAGTGGGAACTGCCCAGGATCAAACCGCAGCTTGACCTGCTGGCCAGCATCGATACGACGACGCTCGATATGCAAGATAATTGGTTCTAGATTAACACCTGCGAGTTTTGCGTAAATTAATGAGGGAATCTGACTTATTGCCTCCCTCACCCCCAACCCCTCTCCCGCCTGCGGGCGAGGAGAGCTTCGAGTCCTAAATGGTTGATAACCATTTAGGAAAAAATCAAATGGAGACGATATGCGTACCATCAAGGAACTATTCGATTTGACCGGCAAGACCGCATTGGTGACGGGCGGTTCGCGCGGCCTCGGTTTGCAGATTGCCGAGGCCTTGGGCGAGCAGGGCGCGAAAATCGTGCTGTCTTCGCGCAAGCAAGCCGATCTCGACGAAGCCGTCGCGCATTTGAAGAAAAAAGGCATCACGGCTTCCGCCATCGCCGCCGACCTGTCGCAGGAGTCCGCAGTCGGACCGCTGGTTGACGAAGCCTTGAAGCGCCTGGGGCATATCGACATCCTGATCAACAACGCCGGCGCCACCTGGGGCGCACCGGCCGAAGACCATCCTACGGACGCCTGGGACAAGGTGATGAACCTGAATGTGCGCAGCATCTTCCTGCTGTCGCAAATGGTGGGCAAGCGTTCGATGATCCCGCGCGAATACGGTCGCATCATCAACGTCGCCTCGATTGCCGGGCTGTTCGGCAATGCGCCGGGCACGATGAAGACGCTGGCGTACAACACCTCCAAGGGCGCCGTGGTGAATTTCACGCGTACGCTGGCCGGCGAATGGGGCCCATACGGCATCACGGTCAATGCGATCGCGCCGGGTTTTTTCCCGTCCAAGATGACCAAGGGCGTGCTGGAGAACTTCGGCAAGGAAGCCCTCGCCAGCCATGCGCCGCTGCAGCGCATCGGCGACGACGAAGACTTGAAGGGCGCTGCGCTGCTGTTCGCCTCCGACGCAGGCAAGCACATCACGGGGCAGATTCTCGCCGTCGATGGCGGCGTGACTGCGGTCTGATATCCATGGCCATGCAGGCCGAAGACCAGGCGCAGCCATTTCCTGCCGAGATCCCATTTCTCCATGAATTGGGTGTCGAATTTCTCGGCATGGGCGAGGGCGAGGCCAGGGTCGCGCTGGACCTCGAAGCGCGCCACATGAATAGCTGGAAAGTGGCGCATGGCGGCGTGATCATGACTCTGCTCGACGTGGTGATGTCGATGGCCGGCCGCTCGCTCGACCCCGACGCGCGCGGCGGCGTCACGGTCGAGATGAAAACCAGTTTCGTCCAGCCCGGCGGCCATCCAGGTGGACGCATCGTCGCCCACGGCAAGGCTTTTCATCGCTCGACCACCATGTGCTTTTGCGAAGGCGAAGCCTGGAACGGCGACAAGCTCGTGGCCAAGGCCATGGGCACCTTCAAATACCTGAAACGGCTCGATGCGGGCCGCAAGATCGATCACGAATGATCGACCATCAATAAAGGACTCAATATGGCCACGTATCAACGTATCGTTCTGGCTTCACGCCCCAATGGCGAAGTCAGCGTCGACAATTTCCGTCTTGAGAGCGCTGAGATGCCGGCCCTGAAAGAAGGCGAAGTCCTGGTGCGCAACCATTTTCTTTCGCTCGACCCTTACATGCGCGGGCGCATGGAAGTCACCAAGAGCTATGCCACGCCGCAGGCGATCGATGCCGTGATGGTCGGCGGCACGGTGGGTGAAGTGGTGGAGTCGCGCCATGCCGCGTACGCCAAGGGCGACAAGGTGGTCGGCATGCTCGGCTGGGCCGAGATGGGCGTGGCCGACGGGCAGATGCTGCGCAAGGTCGATACCGGCGCGGTGCCGCTGTCGGCATATCTTGGCCCGGTCGGCATGCCGGGCATGACGGCCTGGTATGGCTTGACGCAGATCATGAAGCCCAAGACCGGCGAAACCGTTGTCGTCAGTGCCGCCAGCGGTGCCGTCGGCAGCGTGGTGGGGCAGTTGGCCAAACAGCGCGGCTGCCGTGCTGTGGGCATTGCCGGCGGGGCCGATAAATGCCGTTATGTGGTCGAAGAACTCGGTTTTGACGCCTGCGTCGACTACAAGGCCGGCAACCTGCTGGCCGACCTGGACGCGGCCACGCCCGATGGCGTCGATGCGTTGTTCGAGAATGTCGGCGGCGCCGTGTTTGACGCCGTGCTCGGTCGTATGAATCCGTTCGGCCGGATTGCCTTGTGCGGCTTGATTTCCGGCTACAACGGCACGCCGATGCCCTTGCATAATGTACGCAGCCTGCTGACGATGCGCCTGACGCTGCAAGGTTTCATCGTTTCCGAACACCTGGACTTGTGGCCGCAGGGATTGGGTGAGTTGGGCGCCCTGGTTGCGACGGGCAAGCTGAAATTCCGCGAAACGATTGCCGAAGGTTTGGCGGCGGCGCCGGAAGCCTTCATCGGGCTGTTGAAGGGCAAGAACTTCGGCAAGCAACTGGTGAGGCTCTGATCATGAACGACGACCTGATATTTCATCACTACCAGAATTCCCCGTTCTCGCAAAAGATACGTTCGATCCTGGGCTTCAAGAAGCTCGCGTGGAAGTCGGTCACCGTTCCCAACATCATGCCCAAGCCGGACGTGGTGGCGCTGACTGGGGGCTATCGCCGCACACCCGTCCTGCAGATCGGTGCCGACGTCTATTGCGATACCGCGCTGATCGCCGAGGTGCTTGAGCGCGTCGCGCCGGAGCCTACGCTGTATCCTGCCGCCACTGAAGGGGTCTCGCGTACTCTGGCGCAATGGGCCGACTTCAATTTCTTTTGGTGCGGCATCGGCAACAGTTTCCAGCCGGCCGGGGTGGCCAATATCTTCGGCGGCGCGACGCCCGAGCAGATGCAGGCTTTCGCTGCCGACCGCACGCCGTTTCGCGCCAACCTGCCGCGCATGAGCCCGTCGGAAGCGGGCGGCCATATGCTCGAGATGTTGCGCCGGCTGGAGCATATGCTGGCATCGCATGATTTCCTGTGCGGCCGGGAACCGTCGATTGCCGACTTCTCGGTCTACCACTCGATCTGGTTCATGCGCGACGTGGCCAAGCTGCCCGGCTTGCTCGACGCAACGCCGCGCCTGGCAGGCTGGGCCGACCGCATGGCGGCGTTCGGTAACGGCGAGCGCAGCGATATGTCGTCCGCCGATGCGCTCGCCGTCGCGCGTGCGGGCAAGACGGCAGATTTGTCGGACCGCCCGTTCTTCGATTTCCATCGCGTTGCGCTCGGCAGTCAGGTCACGATAGGCGCAAGCGATTACGGCATGGACCCGGTGCAAGGCGAGCTCGTGCTTGCCGATGCCAACGAATGGGCGTTGCGGCGCAAGGATGAGCGGGCAGGGGACGTGATCGTCCATTTCCCGCGACTCGGATTTCAAATGAAGAAGGTGGAGACATGAAAAATTTCAAGGATAAAGTTGCCGTCATCACGGGCGGCGCCAGCGGATTCGGCCTCGAATTCGCCAATATTGCCGCCGATCTGGGCATGAAGCTGGTGCTGGCGGACGTGCAGCAGGACGCACTCGAGCGCGTGCAAGCACAGTTTAAGGCACGCGGCGTGCCGGTGCTGGCACAGCGCTGCGACGTGAGCAAGCCTGAACAAGTCCAGGCGCTGGCCGATGCCACCATGGCCGAGTTCGGCGCCGTGCACCTGGTGTTCAATAATGCCGGCGTCGGTTCGGGCGGCCTGGTCTGGGAAAACACGCAGGCCGATTGGGAATGGGTGCTGGGCGTCAATCTCTGGGGCGTGATCAACGGCGTGCGCACCTTCACCCCGCTGATGCTGGCCTGCGCCAGGAACGATCCGGGCTACGAAGGCCACATCGTCAACACGGCCTCGATGGCCGGCTTGCTGAATGCGCCGACCATGGGCGTCTACAACGTCTCCAAGCATGCCGTCGTGTCGCTGTCGGAAACACTGTTCCAGGACCTCGATCTGGTCGAAGCGCCGATCGGCGCCTCGGTGTTGTGCCCCTATTTCGTGCCGACCGGCATTTCGCAATCGCATCGCAATCGCCCGACCGACAAGCAAAACAATGCCGCGCCGACGGCCAGCCAGAAGGCGGCGCAAATCATGTCGGACAAGGCAGTCAGTTCGGGCAAGGTGAGCGCCGCCGACGTCGCGCAGCGCACTTTCGACGCGATCCGCGCCGGGCAGTTCTATATCTATTCGCACCCGGAAGCCTTGGGCAACGTGCGCGATCGCATGGAAGCCATTGTGGAACAGCGCAATCCGGGCGACCCCTATGCCAGCGCGCCGCAGGTGCGCGAGCGCCTCAGAAACGCCTTGAAGCAAGCCTGATCTGCCATGGGCGCCACACTCAGCGGCAACATCAGAGACGGCCAGTACGCCGAACTCTCCAACGGTACGCGGCTGCACTACGCCAGCGCGGGCGCGCCGGGCAAGCCTTTGATCCTGTTCCTGCACGGCTTTCCCGAGTTCTGGTACGCCTGGCACGAGCAACTGGCCGAATTCGGGCGCGACTATTTTGCCGTCGCCCCCGATCTGCGCGGCTTCAACCTGTCTTCCATGCCGCAAGACGCGTCGGCCTACAAGGCGCGCCACATCATGGAGGATTTGCGCCTGTTTACCGGATTGCTCGGTTACGACAAGTTCGATCTGGTGGCGCACGATTGGGGTGGTGCGATTGCGTGGAAATTCGCCACTACCTCGCCCGGCTTGCTCAAGCATCTGGTGATCATCAATTCGCCGCATCATTATCTGTTCATGCGGGCATTGGCGAACGACACCCCGCAGCGCCAGTCCTCGGGTTATATGAACTGGCTGCGCGCCGAAGGTTCGGAAGCAGCCCTGGCCAAGGATGGCTTTGCTTTGATGGACGGTTTTTTCAACAGCATGGGTCAGCCGCAAGCCAAATGGTATACGCCTGACGTGCGCGAGAAATACCATGCCTGCTGGGCGCGCGGACTTACGGGCGGGGTCAATTATTATCGCGCTTCGCCCTTGCATCCGCCGACCGACGATCATCCGGGGCCGTTGAAGCTCGACCTTAAACTGGAAGACAACGTGGTGACCGTGCCGACGCGCGTCATCTGGGGTGAAAACGATCTGGCCTTGCCCAAATCGCTGCTCGATGGCCTCGACGAACTGGTGCCGGACTTGCGCATCGAACGTGTGCCGGACGGCACGCACTGGGTGATCCATGAGCAGCCGGCCTTGGTGAACCGCCTGCTGCACGAATTCCTCGACTGACATGGCACGGTCCGATTTCGGTTTCTTTCATCGCTTGCGCGTGCGCTGGTCGGAAGTCGACATGCAGGCCATCGTCTTCAACGGCCACTATCTCAATTATTTCGACGTCGCCTTCACCGAATACTGGCGCCGCGCCGGCTTGCCCGACGTGCTGCAGCAATCGCGCGATGGCCGGGAATTGTTTGCGCGCAAGGCCACGGTGGAATACCTGGCGCCGGCGCGTTTCGATGATGAACTGGAGATCGGTGTGCGCTGTGCCGCGATGGGGCGCTCCTCGCTACGTTTCGTCATGGAAATCCACTGCGGCAACACGCATCTGATTGCAGGAGAGTTGATCTACGTCTATGCAGAAACAGCCGTGCGCCAGTCTACTGCCGTACCCGACGCATGGCGTGCGACAATCTATGCTTTGGAAACAATCAAGCCAGATCAATCATGAAAATTGACATACGCACCGGCGCCTGGGCCGAACACCAGGCGGCGGCACAAGCGATACGCTATGCCGTCTTCGTGATCGAACAAAAGATTCCTGCCGAGCTGGAATGGGACGAGATGGATGCCCAGTGCCTGCACGCCGTGGCCTACGACGAGAACGGCATCAGCCTGGGAACCGGGCGCCTTTTGCCCGACGGCCACGTCGGCCGCATGGCGGTGAAGAAGAATGCGCGCAGCCTTGGCGTGGGCGGCGCCTTGCTCAATGCGCTGGTCGAGCTGGCGCGAGTGCGCGGCGACAAGCGGGTGATGCTCAATGCGCAGGCCAGTGCCGAGGCATTCTATGCGGCGCACGGCTTCGCGCGCGACGGCGCGGAATTCATGGAAGCCGGGATTGCGCACATCAGCATGGCAAAGGACCTATAGGCTGCTTAAGGTTTCGGCGCCTGCCGGTCTCCGTATAGCATCGTCACGTTGATGCGCCGGTTTTCGTAGCCGGGCTTGAAGCGATAGTCGTCGGTGCGGTGAAACAGGTTGGAGTTGAACAGCACCACGCGGTTTTGCCGGTGCGGCACGACGTAGGGCTTGGCGCCGGCGTCGTTCAGGAATTCGGCAATCAGGTTCGGCTTGGTGTTGTAGTCGTCGAAATCCCACTCCAGCGGGGCTTCCTTGTCCCATACCACGAGGCCGCCGCCTTCCGGCGCAAGATTGGCCTCGTCGGGGGTGAGCCAGAAATTGACGTTGACCGCGGCGAAGTCGGCATGCGCCGAGATGCCGCTTTGTTCGCTGTCGTACTTGTAGCCCCACAGGCCGTTCAATCGGTGGCTGCCGATTACTTTCGTCAGCGACGCCCTCGTCTCTTCGGCGATCTGCGCGATCAACGGACTGATGAAGCCATCCTCGCAGGTGCAGCCGACGTAGCCGGCGCCATAGAGGAAGTCGAACCAGATGGTCGATTCGAGGCAGAAACGGCGCAGGCTGGCGAGCGCTTCCGGTTTAAGGAAGTTGTCGAAGTAGATCATGCCTGGGCCGTTGCTGAAATACGCCTCGGCGATCGCATCCCAATCCTGCTCCTGATTGACGGCGCCGTCGGGCAGGGCCGGCGCGTTGTAGAAGTGCAGCAGGCGGTTGTAATAAGGCGCGAGCTTGGTGCGGATGGCTTCGGGCGCCTGCGACAAGGGCGTGCCGAATTCCAGATCGCTTGCTTTCAAGGCTTCCCCGATCGCTTTTTGCGCCGGCCACGCGCGATGCTCAAGCAACTTGTGCGCCGCCAGGTAATCGAGCTGTTCCGCGTCGTGCGTCAGTTTCGACAACGTGATGCGCGGATCGTCGAAGTCGAGCGAAGACGGCTGGGCATCGAGGCCGCGCCTTGCGTGGAGCGCCTGCTGGAACGGACCGACCGCATCGGCAAAGCGGCCGAACAGTTTGGTCATGTTGCCGATGTTGTAGCTGGCGCGCCAAAAACCGGGATCGAGTTCATGCGCCAATTGGTATTGCTGCAAGGCTTCGTCGTGGCGACCGTTGATTTGCAACGCCGCGCCCAGGCTGTTGCAGGCCTTGGCCGATTGCGGGTCGAGCGCCAGGCTCTTCTTCAGGTTGGCCACCGCCATTTCGACGTTGCCGTTTTGCAGATGCAGGTAGCCGAGCATGAACGGCAACTCGGCGCTATCGGGACGCAGGCGCGCGCCGTTTTCCAGGTAGCGTGTGGCCGACCGGTAGGAGCCGTGCTGCAGTGCCAGGCGAAATGCCAGCGTCAAGCCTTCCAGGTTGTCCGGATAGAGATTGAGCAGCCTGCGGCATTCCTGTTCGGCTTCTTCAATGGCGCCTTGCCCCAGCAAATCGGACACGCTTGCAGATTCGCTCGCGGCGCGGCTCGGCCCCGGTTCCGCCGGTACTTCTTCCCGGCCGAACAGTTTCTCCAACAGGGGCAGGCGGGCGAAGGATTGCAGGAATCGCATCAATGGAAAACGTTTAGACGGTGGGAACGAGTTGATGCTCGATCAGCGTGGGTGCATGGTGGTGGTATAGCTGCACCACGGTGGACGAACGCGTACCGTAGGTCGGCGATTCGATGCACACGGCCGAAAGCAGGCGTTCCCATTCGATGTCGACGCCGGTCTTGGGCAAGCGGCAGTCGTTGGCGCGCGTGGTGTCCTTGAGCATTTCGAAATAGGCGTCGTAAGGCGCGCCCTGGCACAGCAGGCTGGAAAACTGCGCCTTGGTCCGCACCACCTTGGGCCAGGGAGAATCGAGACTGGCGTTGGACAAGCCATAGATGCCCGGCGCGAGAGGCTGGCCGTTGCGCTCGTCCTGGGTGTCGCGGTTGTTGTACCAGATCAGCTTGTCGCGCGTACCGACGATCAGGTTGTAGCCGTTGTAATCGGCGCTGCTTTGCATCGCATCGGCGATGAAATCTTCGGGCGCCATGTCGCCTTCGAGATAGTCGGCAACCAGCATGCCGCGCGAACGCACGTCGTCGCGCCGTTCGGCAGGATTGCGGATGTTGGTCAGCGCGGCAAAGCGGCCCTCGCGGGTAATGCCGAGCCACGTCCCGCCGCCTTGCAAGTCGCGTCCGGCATGGATTTGCGGATGGTCTTCCCACCACGCGGCTGCGGCAGTCGGGCGGGCATAAAATTCGTCGCGATTGGCGGCTGCCACCAGCGGAATGCCGGGCACCACCTGCCAGGCGAAAACAATCAGGCACATGATAAGACGTCCAAAAAATGCTCGACATGGCGCTCGCCATCGACCAACTCTTGCACGTGCGCCGCCAGCAATTCGCGTGCCAGGGTTTGCTCAAAGCCTTCCGGCGCGGCCAGGTACACTTCCATCCAGGTGTCCTGCCCATCCTTGCCATGCGGCCGGCGCTTGAGCGAACAGGCGATGCCCAATTGCTCGTGCAGGCGCCGCTGCAAGCGGGCGACGCGTTCCTGCAATTGCGCGCCGTGCTCGGTGCGGACCTTGTAATAGACGTAGTAGTCCTTGCCCATTGTCGTGCTCAATTCCCTTAGTCCGGCATCGCGTAAGGCAGCGGCAGGAAGCGCAGGGCCGGGCCGTCGGCGGCGCCGAGATGGATCGCCGTATCGGCCGCTTCGGCGATCTTGATCTCGACCAGGCAATCCGTTTCGCCGTCCATGGCGCGCTCTGCATTGACGATCATGCCGCAAGGTTGCCCTGGGTCGTTCTCGGCAAACACCTCCATGCCGGCCGCAACATGGGCGGCAGAAACTCGCGCCGGCAGCATGCGCCGCTTGAGCTTGCCCAGATACTGGCTGCGCGCGACGATTTCCTGGCCGGGGTAGCAGCCTTTCTTGAAATTGACACCGCCTACCAGCTCGAAATTGATCATTTGCGGAACGAACTTTTCCTGCGTGGCCGGCACCACCCAGGGGATGGCCGCGCCGATCTCGCTCAGGCGCCACGAAGCGGGCGACGCCGGCCGCATGGTTTCGGCCAGGACCGGCCAGGCCTCGATGGCTTGCGCCGCATCGGCAATCCAGAGCGAGCGCGGCACGCCGTTCGCATCGGGCAGGCGAATCAGGCAGCCGTTTTCGCCATCCTGTTTCGTGTACTGCGCATTGCCCGAATCGGGTAGATACGAACCCAATGCCGAGGCTTCGAACGCGCCGGCCAAACCCAGGATCGCATGGTCGCCGCTGGCATCGCGCAGCTTGACCTTGGATCGCAGCACGAACATCTGCAGACGCTTCTGGATGCCGGCCAACAGCTCCCTGGGCAGCATCAGCATGATCTCGTCCTGGCTGCGCCAGATCAGCATCGTCGCCAGCAGGCGGCCCTTGGCCGTGCAATAACCGGCCAGGCGCGCAATGGAACCATCGAGCGTTTGCACGTCGTTGGTCAATTGGTTATGCAGGAAACTTGCCGCATCGTCGCCGGATGCGGCGATCAGGCCGAAGTCGGGCAGGGGCGCGAAAAAAACCGCTGCCGCTGCTATCGGTCCGGCAGAAATTTCTTGCCGGCTTACAAATTCCTGCCAGTCGTTCAATAATTCAGTCATAAAATCGCAAGTAAAGCCTTTATCATTATGGGTCGACTTATTGGCTCGATTATAGTGGCGTCCGCAAAACGCTGCCCGACGGGGCGTTTAAACCGAACATGACGTTGTTGTGCCGTCCGTGCGCAGCGTCTGGCCCGCTCGGTTTGAAACGCTTTTGGACTCGAATAAATTGCACCGGAATTTACCTTGATAAAAAAAATATTCGCCCTCGCCGTCTTTCTGGCGATTCTTGCCTGCGGCGCTTTCGTCTATTGGGCCCAGCAGCCGATCACGGAGCAGGGAGAGCCTGCCATCGAGTTCACGGTCCAGGCCGGCAGCACGGTGCGGACCTCGGCGCAGCAGATCGCCGACGCCGGTGTGCCGCTCAACCCGACGCTGTTTGCCTGGCTGGCCCGGCTGACCGGCAGGGCGTCGAAGCTCAAGGCAGGCACCTATAGCTTGAAGCCCGGCACCACGCCCTTGGCCCTGGTCGGCGTGCTGGTGCGCGGCGAGTTTGCGCAGGAATCGATCATCATCATCGAAGGCTGGACCTTCGCCCAGATGCGCCATGCCATCGATACGCATCCCGCATTAAAGCACGAGAGCGCACAATGGTCGGACCGCGACCTGCTGGCAAAAATCACGCCGGAAAAAACCGTGCAGGATTACGCGTCGGCCGAAGGCCTGTTTTTCCCCGACACCTATCTGTTTGCGCCCGGTGCGAGCGATCTGCAAATCTACAAACAGGCCAATTTGCAGATGATGAAGCGCTTGAATGACGATTGGGCGCGGCACGACCCGGATTCGCCTTTGAAGTCGCCCTACGAAGCGCTGATCCTGGCGTCGATCGTGGAAAAGGAGACCGGGCAGAAATCCGAGCGCAGCATGGTGGCGGGGGTGTTCGTCAACCGCCTGCGCCGTGGCATGCTGCTGCAGACCGACCCGACCGTGATCTACGGCATGGGCGACAAATACCAGGGGCAGATCCACAAGAAAGACTTGCAGACCGATACGCCGTATAACACCTACACGCGCGCCGGCCTGCCGCCGACCCCGATCTCGCTGCCGGGCGCCGCCTCGCTCGATGCCGCCGTGAACCCGGCCAAGACCGATGCCCTGTACTTCGTGTCGCGCAATGACGGCACCAGCAAGTTTTCCGACAGCCTTGACGAGCATAATCATGCCGTCAATCAGTACCAGAAATAGGGATTACCAATGGAGCGCGGCAAATTCATCAGCTTCGAAGGCATAGATGGGGCAGGGAAGTCGACCCATATCGCCTTCGTCACCAACCTGGTTCGCGCACGCGGGCACCAGGTGGTCAGCACGCGTGAGCCGGGCGGTACGCCGCTTGGCGAAAAGTTGCGCGAGCTACTGTTGCATGAAAAGATGAACCTTGAGACCGAAGCCTTGCTGATGTTCGCCGCCCGGCGCGAACACCTGGCCCAGGTCATCGAACCGGCGCTGGTGCGCGGCGACTGGGTGATCACCGACCGCTTCACCGACGCCACCTTTGCCTACCAGGGCGGCGGACGCAAGCTGAACCTCTCCAAGCTGGCGGCACTGGAACATTGGGTGCATCCGCACCTGCAGCCCGACCTGACGCTGCTGTTCGACGTGCCGCTCGAGGTGGCGCGCGCCCGGCTCGACGCTACCCGCACGCTCGACAAGTTCGAGCAGGAAAAGACGGATTTCTTTGCCGCGACAAGAGCTGAGTATTTGCGCCGCGCCGCCGAATTCCCCGAGCGTTTCCGTGTAATCGACTCCACGAAGCCGATTCCTGAGATTCAAGTTTTACTTGAAAATATTGTTTCAAGTATTTGAATTATAATGAATTTATGAGTGAATCCCTATTTCCCTGGCAACTGCGTGCCTGGTCGCAATTGCAGCAATTGCGCGAGCGCCTGCCGCACGCCATGTTGTTCCACGGTGCCGCCGGCATAGGGAAGACGGTTTTTGCCGAGCGCTTTGCCAAGGCGCTGTTATGCCAGTCGCCGTTGCCCGATGGGCGGCCCTGCGACGTTTGCAACTCCTGCGGCTGGTTCTCGCAATACGCCCATCCCGACTTCCGCCGCGTGCGCCCCGAGGCGCTCGAGGACGAACCCTCCGAAGAAGGCGAGGATGGTGGCGAGGCGGTGGAGAAAAAATCGTCCAAGACCAGCAAGGCGCCATCGAAGGACATCAAGATCGACCAGATCCGTGCGTTGGCCGACTTCATGAATATCTCGACCCATCGCAACGGCATGCGCGTGATCACGCTCTATCCGGCCGAAGCCTTGAATACGGCTTCGGCCAATGCCTTGCTCAAGACGCTGGAAGAACCGCCGCCCAATACCATGTTCCTCCTGGTATCGAACAACCTCGACCGGCTGTTGCCGACCATTCTGTCGCGCTGCCGCAAGTTCACCCTGAACATGCCTACCGCGGAGGAGGCGCTGGCGTGGCTCGAGACCCAGGAAATCAAGGACGCCGGTGCATGGCTGGCCGAGCAGGGCGGTGCGCCGCTGGCGGCGCTGGCGCAGGCGCAATCGGGCGACCGCGACACGATGGACGATTTTCTGCGTCATCTAGCCAACCCGGGCGTCGATGGCGCCTTGAAGACGGCAGACCGGTTGCAGAAAACTTCCGTGCCGGATCTGGTATCGTGGTTGCAACGCTGGCAATACGACTTGTTTTCGCATAAACTTTGCGGAAATATCCGTTATTATCCTCGTTACAAGAAAGAACTGGCCCAACTGGCGGCGCGCGCGGAAGTCGCGGCCCTGATGCGGGGTTTGAAAGCCGCCGGCGACAGGCGCAGGATTGCCGAGCATCCGCTGTCGCCCAAACTGTTCATCGAGGATATGCTGCTCGAATACGCAACGCTGTTTACCGGAAAATAGATTCATGGCCGATGCACCAGCTAGCCCCGCCGTAGCGCGTCCCTCAGTCTTGTCCTTGCCGATCAAGGAAAAGGCTGCGCTGTATGCCGCCTACATGCCGTTTTTGACCAATGGCGGGATTTTTGTGCCAACCACCAAGCCGTACAAGATCGGGGATGAAATCTACCTGATCCTGACCTTGATGGAAGACGTTACCAAGTACCCGATCGCCGGCAAGATCGCCTGGATCACACCGGCCGGCGCCAACAACAGCAAGGCGCAAGGCATCGGCGTCCATTTCTCGGCTGACGAAAGCGGCCGCCGCGTCAAGCAGCGCATCGAAGAAATCCTCGGCGCCGCACTCGGCTCCTCGCGCGCCACCCATACGCTGTAAGCTGTAAACTATTCCTTTTCCGCAACACCCCTCCTACACCATGTCGCAAAAGTACCGCCTCGCCCGTTTCGAAGACCTTCCCGCCATCGTCGATATCTACAACAGCACCGTCGCCGGGCGGCAGGTCACGGCCGATACCGAACCGATCGAAGTCGAATCTCGCCACGCGTGGTTTCATGAACACACGCCCGAGCGCCGTCCGCTGTGGGTGATTGAGCAAGACGGCAAGGTGATAGGTTGGCTGTCGTACTCGAACTTCTACGGCCGTCCAGCCTATTCCGGCACGGCGGAGCTGTCGATCTACCTGCACGAAGAGGCGCGCGGCAAGGGGTTGGGGCGTTATTTTCTGGAGCAGGCCATCGCGTTCGCGCCCTCTATCGGCGTGCATACGCTCCTGGGTTTCATCTTCGGGCACAATGAGCCGAGCCTCAAGCTGTTCGAAGCCTATGGTTTCGAGCGCTGGGCCACCATGCCGCGCGTGGCGAATCTTGACGGCACTGAGCGCGATCTGATCATCGTCGGCAAGCGGATTGCCTGAATCCATGTTCGTCGATTCCCATTGCCACATCAATTTCCCCGAGCTGGCAGCGCGCCTGCCCGACATCTTGGGGAAGATGGAAGAAAACCGTGTCAGCCATGCGCTGTGCGTGTCGGTAAACCTGCCTGAGTTCCCCCAGGTGCTCGAGCTGGCCGAGCGCCATCCCAACATCTATGCCTCGGTCGGCGTGCACCCGGATTATGAAGACACGCCGGAACCGAGCGTCGAACAACTGGTCGAACTGTCGCAACATCCCAAGATTGTGGCGATCGGCGAGACCGGGCTCGATTATTACCGCCTGCAAGGCGATCTCGAATGGCAACGCGAGCGTTTTCGCGTCCATATCCGCGCCTCGCGCGCGACGAGGAAGCCGCTGATCATCCACACCCGTTCGGCTTCGGAAGATACCTTGCGGTTGCTGCGTGAAGAAGGCGCCGGGACCGATGCCGGTGGTGTGGCCGGCGTCATGCATTGCTTCACCGAAACGTTGGAAGTGGCGCAAGCCGCGGTGGCGATGGGTTTTTACATTTCGTTTTCCGGCATCGTGACCTTCAAGAGCGCCAAGGAGTTGCAGGCCGTGGCGCTGGCTTTGCCGCTGGAGCGCATGCTGATCGAAACCGATTCGCCCTATCTGGCGCCGGTGCCGCATCGGGGCAAGGTCAACGAGCCGGGCTTCGTGATGCATGTTGCGGAGTACATCGCCAAATTGAAAGGCGTGCCGCTGGAAACTGTGGCGCAAGTAACGACTGAGAATTTCTTCAAATTATTCAATGCTTTGCATTGATATTTTAAAGGGAAATATGAGAATATCCCGGCACCTTGCCTACGCCTTGATCGGTGTTTGCCTGTCGCTTTCCGCCTGCGTGACGTGGGCTGACGATGCGACGAACCTCAACCTGGCGGTGTCGCGCGATGAATCCTATGGCTTGTCCCAGATGCTCGAAAAGGGCGTGGACCCGAACCTCAAGGAGCCGCAGCGCGGAGAAACCCCGCTGATGATCGCGATCCGCGAAAAATCGATGCGTTCGCTGCAGGTTTTGCTTGCCAGCCCGAAGATCGATATCGAAGCGAGTGCAAACAATGGCGACACCGCCTTGATGATCGCCAGCTATACGCACAACACGGAAGCGGTGAAGGCGCTGCTGGCGCATGATGCCGAAGTCAATCGCCACGGCTGGGCGCCCTTGCATTATGCGGCGGCGGTGGGCGATGCCGACATCGTCAAGCTGCTGCTCGACAAATCGGCCTACATCGATGCCGAATCGCCTAATAAAACCACACCGCTGATGATGGCGGCGCGCGGCGGGCAAACCGAGACCGCCAAGGTGCTGATCGAAGCCGGCGCCGACGTGTCGCTGAAAAACGATCAGGGCTTGAACGCGGTGGACGTCGCACTGAAGAACGATCATCGCGATACGGCTGATTTGATCAAATCAGCCCTCAAACCGCCGCCCGGCAAATAACTCAGTGCAGCTTGATCCTGGGGTTGCGTACGCGGTTGACCAGCTCAGCCCAAGTCGATAGCCAGGTGTGGAACCAGCCGTTGACGGCAATCTGGTGATGCTTGTGCAGCCACCAGTACATCCACTTGGCGATCGTGCCCTCGATGAATAGCGAGCCGCGCGTCAAGGCGCCCATCAGGCTGCCGACCGTGCTGTAGTCCCCCAGTGAGACCAGGCTGCCGTGGTCTTCATAGCTGAATTCGAGCGGCGCCTTGCCCGAGAGCGAGCGTGCGATCGTCCGTGCCAGCATCGACGCCTGCTGGTGCGCCGCCTGTGCTGCCGCCGGCACCATCTTTTTGCCGTCCTGATGCGGGCAGGCGGCACAATCGCCCATCGCAAATATCGCCGGGTCACGCGTGGTTTGCAGCGTGCGGGTAACCACCAGCTGATTGATGCGGTTGGTTTCCAGGCCTGCGATGTCCTTCATGAAATCGGGCGCCTTGATGCCGGCAGCCCAAACCACGATGCCGCTCGGGATGAACTTGCCCGAGGCCATCTGCACACCCTCCCTGGTCACTGCCACGACGCGCTCGTTGGTGTGGATTTCGATGTCCATGGTGCGCAGTTCGCGCGCAACTGCCTCCGACAAGCGCTCGGGCAGCGCCTGCAGCACGCGCGGTGCGGCATCGACCACGACGATCTTCAAATCCTTTTCCGGGTGAAAATTGGCCAATCCGTAGGCGCTCAGGATCGATGTCGTCATGTGCAGTTCGGCCGACAATTCCACGCCGGTCGCGCCGCCGCCGATGATGGTGACGGTGAAGCGCCCTTGTCCCGCTTCCTTGCCGCCGGACTGGGCGCGCAGGCAGCAATTGATCAGGCGCTTGTGGAAGCGCTCGGCTGCGGCGGGCGTATCGAGCATGATGCAATTGTCGTGCGCGCCCGGCGTGCCGAAATCATTGGTCTGGCTGCCCAGCGCCAGCACCAGGGTGTCGTAGGGTATAGTCTGGCGCGGCAGGATTTCTTCGCCGTCCTCGTCCTGCGTGGGCGAAAGAATGACTTCCCGGGTTTCGCGGTCCAGTCCTTCCATGCGCCCCAGACGGAAGCGGAAGTGGTGCTTGCGCGCCAGGGCGTAATATTCGAGCTCGTCGGCATGGCTATCGAGCGTGCCGGCTGCCACCTGGTGCAGCAGCGGCTTCCAGAGATGGGTAGGGCAGGCATCGATCAGTGTGATCTCAGCCTTGTGCGACTTGCCCAGTTTCCCGCCGAGCTTGACGGCCAGCTCCAAGCCACCGGCGCCGCCGCCCACTATTGTTATCCTTGTCAAACCTTTCGTCGAAATTGAATTCAAGCAATGACTCCCGGAAATGTGACAACATGCCGACAGCTTATCTTGTGCAGTGCAAAAATTCCAGCACATCAAGATGATCTTGATTTGTAAAACTTTCTATGGAGAAAAAATTAACCTTGGATGTCTTGCATAAGCGCGGTGAAAGGCTATGCTTGAGGATGGTTGGTCGGTCGCAAAAACACCCCAAAATCGGCAACGATTCAGCAACAAATCGGCGGTCAAGGATGTGCCGATAGAGTATGATTCCGAGTTGGGTGATTGCAGTATTGTCAAAAATCTAGAATACTTGACGTCATCAAGACGAAGCATCAGCTTTGCGACGTGGCCGGTGAATGAAGTGGGGATTGGAATCATGAAATCATGGCACGAAGACCATCTTAAAGCCTTGACGACGATCGAGTCTGAGCAGGTATTGTTCGACGAAATCGCCGAGCTGGCTGGGGACATGGGCTTCGATTATTGCGCCTACGGTATCCAGATGTCGGTGCCGATTTCGCGCCCCTTCGTGGCATCGTTCAATAATTTCTCCAAGGACTGGAATTTTGCGCGCCAGGAGCGCAATACCTACCTTGATGCCGCGTCGCTTGCCGAACTCGCAACCCGCAACCCGCGCCCGGCGATTCCCCGCACCAATGAGGTATTTGTCGAGGCGCCGGAAAAATGGAATGAGGCGCGCGAACTCGGTTTGCGTTATGGCTGGACCCAGACTTCTCGCGATGCCAGCGGTTCGGTCGGCATGTTGACCCTGGCGCGTGCCGTTTCCGAACTGAGCGATTACGAACTGTTCGAGAACAAGATCAAGATGGCGTGGCTGGCGCAATTCTCCCATGCCAACATGTCGCGCATCCTGGTGCCGAAATACGCACCCGAGACGCTGATCACGATGACGTTGCGCGAAAAGGAAGTGTTGCGCTGGACCGCCGAAGGCAAGACCGCTTACGAAATCGGCCAGATCTTGCAGGTGTCGGAACGTACCGTGAACTTCCACATCAACAACGTCGTCACCAAGCTCGGCGCGTCGAACAAGACCCAGGCTGCCGTGAAGGCGGCGACCTTGGGCATGCTCGCCTAGGCTTGTCCTTTATCTGACCTACTGCATCAGCGCCTGAAGCTTGGCCTGAGTCTTGGCGTCGAGCTTGGGCCAGGCCTTGGCAAACTTTTCCCCGTTTTGCATCGCTTGCTGCTGTTCCGGCGTCAGTGCAGGGACTTGGGCGGGTGCCTGCGCTTGCGCTACAGCGGGTGACGCCGGCGTAGTGCGAGGTGAGGCAAACAGCGCCTGACCCGCCATCACCAGCAGCGCAGCCAGCAGCGCCGTGCCGCCGGCCAGCGCCAGCAGCGGCACCGGCAAGGGCGGCGTTTTGCGCGCGCTTGGCATCGGTGGCGCGGGATCATCCACCTTGTGGCCCATTTGCAGCAATAGCGACTTGGCCCGTTCACCGGCTTCAAGCAGCGACTTGGTCTGCTCGCGCAGCTTGTCCACGGCATCGTGCAAACCGGCCAGGTTTTGCTGTGCGTAGTCCGCCAGCACGGCTTCGTTCAGGGCGACCAGCGCGAATACCGGGTCGGTGGTGTCGACCTTGATGCCGGTTTTTTCGAATACCTCGGTTCGCAGCTTGTTGGCGTCCATGAGCGCGCCTTACCAGGAGATTTCGTCGAGCTGGGTGAAGATGTCGCGGAAGAATACCTTCACGCGCTGTTTTTCCATGATGTTGAATTTGTCGCTTTGCATGACTTCGTCATAGGTCATGCGCGCGGTGTTCATCTTCTTGACGTCGGCACCGAAAGTGTCTGCATTGCGCTGCGACAGCCTGACGCGCCCCTTGACCTTGTCGATATGCTCGTTGAAGCTTTGCGAATCGACAAAGGCCTTGCCGCTGGGGGTCTGGAGCAGGCCGAAGTGCTCGTTTTCCCATAGGATCAAGGGCACCGGGGTCGACATGGCCGTGGAGATGAAGCCTGATGCCGTGTCGTGCAGCGTGTCGCCGCCGCCGACGATGCTGTGGATGTAGACGCTGCGGCCGGAGTCCTTCAGCAACTCGAAGCAGGCATTCTCGATCAGGTAGGCCATCAGGGGCGAGAACGTATTGGCGCCGTTGTCGATCACGCAGTTGCCGTCCGCTTCCAGGATATTCATCATCAGCGCGTCGAAGCGCTTGGGCTCGATCGTGCGCGACTCGGTCATGACCGGGATGTGCTCGACGTTCAAGGCCTTGTAGCGCGAGAAGGTGGTGTTTTCCTGGTCGGTGTCGTAACAGCGCAGGGATTCCGGATTCTTGTGTTTCAGCCACTGCGCAAGAATGGAGGAAACAAAGGTCTTGCCGATGCCGCCCTTGCCTTGCAGGATGAAATGTACGGTATTTTGCATGTTGTGGGTCCGTGGTATCTCTGGCGATTGCGATTGATGATGCACTTTTTGCGTCCCTCACCCCAGCCCCTCTCCCGCCTGCGGGCGAGGGGAGCTTCGTGTCCTAAATGGTTTGCAACCATTTAGGAGAAGGATGAAGAAGGCTGATTTTAATCTGGCAAACGGGATCGCGCCATTTTTTACCGGAGCGAGGGATTTAATACCACTATAAGCCACCCGCTCATGTATGATAATTCAGTTGGCGTCAGTTATTTTTTTTCGAGAGCGATCATGTCGAAATCTGCACTGCAAGCATTACCGCCGGATTGGCAAAATTGGATCAGGGAAAACCTCGCGCGCTCCTGCGAGCCGCACGGCATGGTGAGCCTGCTGGTGCGTGACGGGAATTTCGACGTGGCGCTGGCGCGCGCAGCAATCGAGGAGGCAAGCAATGGGGCAGTTTCGCTGGCCCCGCCTGCCGCGCTGGAGATGCCCGACATCGATACGTCAAATAACATCATCAAGACGGCCGACCGCGAGGTGGAAGTGCTGCTGACCTTGCAATCGCCGCGCATTGTCCTGCTTGGCAACGTGCTGTCGGACGAAGAGTGCGACCAACTGGCGGCCTATTGCGAACCGCGCCTGGAGCGCTCGCCGGTGGTCAACGACGCCGACGGCACCATGCAATTGCACCAGAACCGCACCAGCCGTGGCGCCATGATCCAGCGTGGCGAGACGGCGCTGGTGGCGCGCGTCGAGCGGCGCCTTGCCGAAATCGGCCATTGGCCGGTCGAGCATGGCGAGGGCATGCAGGTGCAGCACTACCAGAAGACCAATGAATACCGCCCGCATTTCGATTGGTTCGATCCCGATTTGCCGGGGCCGCGCAAGCACATGGAACATGGCGGCCAGCGCGTCGGTACCTTCGTGCTGTATCTCTCCGAAGTGGAGTCGGGCGGCGGCACCGCTTTCCCGGTGATCGGGCTGGAAGTCATGCCCAGGAAGGGGGGGGCGGTTTTCTTCCAGAATACCGACAATCAACACACCCCGGACCGCCGTACGCTGCATGCCGGCAGCCCGGTGGTGTCGGGCGTCAAGGTCATCGCCAACAAGTGGCTGCGCGAGCGGGCCTATTGATTTTTGCGCTTTCCGCTACGCAGACTGTTTCCGTTTTGCCGCAATCCCGCACCGCCCCGGTTTCCCCGGGGCGGTTTCGTTTCACTGCCGTGTTTTTGATGTTACGATAAAGTAAATATGCGGCATGCTCTGAGAGCTCTATGACGGACACAAAAACAATTGCGGACAAGACCGAATCCGGCTGCTCGATCCTGATTATCGACGATAGCGTCGACACCATCCGACTCTTGAGCGGCATGCTGCGCGACCTGGGGCAGATTTCCTTCGCCACCAGCGGCGAAGCGGGCCTGCAACTGGCCGGCCAGAGGCCGCCGGATTTGATCCTGCTCGACGTCGAAATGTCTTCCATGGACGGCTACGACGTATGCCGCAAACTCAAGAGCAATATCGCCACCCAGCATTGCGCGATCATCTTCGTCACGGCGCACACGACCGCGGAGAGCGAGGTTGCGGCGCTTGAGGCCGGCGCGGTCGATTTTATCGCCAAGCCGCTCAATCCGCCGGTGGTGCGGGCTCGGGTGCAGACGCATCTGCGCCTGCAGCTCAACTCCACGGCGCTGGCCAAGCTCGCCAGCAAGGACGCACTGACCGGCTTGTATAACCGGCGTTATTTCGATTCGGTGGCCGAGAAAGAAAACCACCGGCATCGGCGGCAAAAGCTGCCCTTGGGGATGGTGTTTATCGACATCGATTGCTTCAAGGCCTATAACGACGGCTACGGCCATCAGCAGGGGGACATCTGCCTGCGCCAGGTCGCCAACGCGATCGACTTTGCCACGCGCCGGCCCGATGAAGTGGTGGCGCGCTTCGGCGGCGAGGAGTTCATCGTCATCCTGCCCTATGCTTCTGCCGAAGATGCCGGCGCCTATGGCGAATGGATTTGCCGCCGGGTGCACGAGCTGGAAATCGATCATGCGTTTTCCCACGTTGCGCCGCACGTGACGATCAGCGTCGGTGCGACGTCGAAAGTGCCGCAGGAGGGCGACAGCATGCAAACCTTCGTCCGCGCCGCCGACGAGGCCTTGTACCTGGCCAAGTCTTCGGGGCGCAACTGCTCGAGGATCGTCATACCCGATTGATTTTCTGATGCAGCAGTAACCCAAGGAGCAACGGATGATCGGCAGTCCCGATACTGAAACCTCGGGCAAGTGGCTGTTCAAGATGCTGGTGCTGGCGGCGGTGTACTACGTCGCGGCGCGCGTTGGTTTGATGCTGGCGTATGAGTCGTCCAATGCATCGCCGGTCTGGCCGCCATCCGGCATCGCTTTCGCAGCTTTGCTGGTGTGGGGAGCGCGTTGCTGGCCCGGCGTTTTTGTCGGTGCGCTGGCAGCCAATATCGCGGTCTTTTCGGCCAACCATGTGGCGGGCATCACGACCATCGGCCTGGTTTCCACCTCAATTGCGGCTGGCAACACGCTGGAAGCATTGGTCGGCGTCTATTTGCTGCGGCGGATGGTCGGCGCTGGGGGATATCTCTACCTCTCCGGAAATATCTACAAATTTGTCTTTTGCTGCATCCTCGCTGCCGCGGCCGGTGCCGTCGTGGGTACGGGCAGCCTGATTGCAGGCGGAATCGTTCCCTCGGCGGCGCGTTGGTCTATATCGAGCATCTGGTGGCTGGGCGATGCTTCCGGCATCCTGGTGGTCGCGCCTTTTCTGCTCAGTTGGGGCAACTCCGCCGAATGGCGCCGTCCTGCGACAGATTACCTGCTCGCTGCCGTGGCGCTGGCGTTGCTCGGTGCGGGGCTTTGGCTGGTTTTCGGCCAGCATTTTTCAAGCAGCCTGGGTGAGCGCTGGACTGCGTATCTGATCTTGCCTATTCTCGGTTTCGCTGCCTATCGCTTTCAACAGCGCGGCGTGACGCTGGTTCTGGTCATCGCGACCGGCGCCGCCGTCGTTGCCAGCACCCGCGGTTACGGCCCGTTCGCCACCGGAACGCTGCTCGATTCGCTGATGACGCTGGAATTGTTCATCGGCCTGTGCAGCGTGGTGGGCCTGGTGCTGGCTGCCGACATCAGCCAGCGCCTGCGGCGCGACGCCGCGTTTTCCTGGCGCAGCCAGCCGTGGGCCATGCTGAACTGGCCGTCGTTGTTTCTCTGCCTGGGCCTGACCGTCGTCGCCTGGCATCTGATTGCCAGCAGCACGCAGCGCCAGGCCGAAGAGCGCTTCAAATACATTGCCGAAACGGTCAAACGCCGTATCGACGAACGCATGGACGTCTACGAAAATCTGCTGCACGCCGGGCAGGGCTTGTTTGCCGCTTCGCACGATGTCGAACGCGGCGAATGGCAACAATTTGTCCAGCACTTGAAGATCGAACGCGACTTCCCCGGCGTGATGGGCATCGGTTACGGCCAGCTCGTGTTGCCAAGCCAGGTCGACGATTTGATTCGCCAGGCCGAAACGGGGGGCGTGCCGGACTTCAAGCTATGGCCGGCAGGGGAGCGCGACGCCTACGTGCCGGTCCTTTACCTCGAACCGGAAGCGGGGGCGAATCGCCAGGTCCTGGGGTTCGACATGTTTTCCGAAGCGCTGCGCAAGGAAACCATGCTGAAGGCGCGCGACAGCGGCGAGGCGGCGATCACGCATAAGCTGATCCTGGTGCAGAACATGTCCGACGATACCCAGGCCGGATTCATCATGTACGCGCCGGTCTACCGTAACGGCATGCCGATTGCGACCAGGTCGGAGCGTATCGCCGCCCTTGAGGGCTACGTGTACAGCCCGTTCCGCATGCGCGACCTGATGACCGGGATTCTGGGCAATTCGGTGCCTGAAGTTGCCGTGCGCATTTACGACGGCAGCGAAGCGTCGGATGCGTCGTTGATGTATGTCAGCGATAATTTCATCCCTTCCGACCCCAATTATCCGAATCCATTCGCTGCATTCAAGACCATTTCGGCCGTCAACGACGAAACGAACTGGAGCATGCGCATCACCTCCTTGCCTTATTTCGAGACAACAGTCGACCGGCAAAAATCATTGATCGTATTGATCGCCGGCACGGTGATCAGCCTGCTGTTCTTCGGTATCGTTACCAACCTGGCCAAGACGCGCGAGACGGCCGAGGCGCTGGCCGAAGAAATGGTGGCGGCGCTCAGGCAAAGCAATTTGAGCCTGCGCCAATCGGAAGAGCGCTTTCGCCTGTTGACTTCCAAGGTCAAGGACTATGCCATCCTGTTGCTCGATGCCGATGGCCTGGTGCTGACCTGGAACGAAGGCGCTGAACGCTTGAACGGCTACAAGGAAGACGAGGTCATCGGGCGCTCGTTCCAGACGTTCTATATGCAGGAGGACATCGCAGCCGGCAAGCCGCAATCGGCGATTCGGCAGGCCCGCGAATCCGGACAGTTTGAGAGCAGCGGCTGGCATGTGCGCAAGGATGGGACGCGCTATTTTGCCGACACCCTGATTACCGCGCTGCATGATGCCGGCGGCGAATTCGTCGGCTTCGCCAAGATTACGCGCGATATCACCCAGGAGAAGCGCACCGAGCAGGATCTGCATCTGGCGATCGAGCAGGCCGAATCGGCCAGCCGGGCCAAGAGCGAGTTCGTTGCCAACATGAGCCACGAATTGCGCACGCCGATGAATGCCGTGCTTGGCATGACGTATTTGCTGGGCAATTCCGCACTGAACCAGGAGCAGCGGAAATATCTCGACATGATCCGCGCGTCAGGTCAATCGCTGCTCGATATCCTTAACGACATCCTCGACTTCTCCAAGATCGAGGCGGGCCGCATGGAGCTGTCGCCGTCCGAATTCAGGCTGGGCGATGTGCTCGATGCGCTTGCCACCATCATGAGCGTCAATTCCGGCGACAAGGATCTCGAGCTGATCATCGAGGTCGCGCCTGAAACGCCGGACTTGCTGGTGGGGGATGCGTTGCGCGTGCAGCAGGTGTTGATCAATCTGGTGGGCAACGCCATCAAGTTCACCGAGCGCGGCGCCGTATCGGTTTCGGTGCGTTGTGCCGAATGTGGCGATGACGTGGCAAACCTGGAATTCCGCGTCAACGATAGCGGCATCGGCATGACGGCGGAGCAGCAGGCACGCTTGTTCTCGCCGTTTACGCAGGCCGATTCGTCGATGACGCGCCGCTTTGGCGGTTCAGGATTGGGACTGACCATTTGCCGCCGCCTGGCCGATTTGATGGGCGGGCAGATCAGCTTGACCAGCGAACTGGGTGTCGGCAGTGAATTTCGCGCCGTCCTTCCCTTGAAAAAGGCGCGCCCGCTGGAAGACCGCAAGCGGCCGCGCAATGCGATGCCGGCATTGCAGTTGCTGGTCGTCGACGACAATCAAGCCAGCCGCGACGCGATCAGGCAGACGGTGCAGAACCTGGGCTGGCAAGCCGAGACGGCCGGCAGCAGCAGCGCCGCATGCGATGCCATGCGGCGCGCCCTGCGCGAAGGCCGCCGCTTCGATGCAGTCCTGGTCGATTGGCGCATGCCCGACATGAACGGCGGCGCGGCCGTCGATGCCATTCGCGCGCTGCCGATAGATACCGCGATGCCGATGGTTTTCATCACCAATGCCCACGGGCGCAATGAATTGACCAGTTTCGGCATGGCGTCGAAGGTGGACCAGGTATTGGCCAAGCCGATCACCGCCTATGGACTGTATGACGCCATGGCCGAACTGCTGGTGCACCGCCCGCGTGAAGCACGGCACTTGACTTCGCTGAGCAAGCCTGCGGTCGAGCACGTGCTGGCCGGGGCGCGCATCCTGCTGGCCGAAGACAACGTCATGAACCAGATTGTCGCCAAAGGGATGCTCGAGCAGGCCGGCGCCAAGGTCGATATCGTGGAAAACGGCCAGATGGCAGTCGATCTGCTGCGGATTACGCCGCAGCGCTACGACTTGATCCTGATGGATGTGCAAATGCCCGTGATGGATGGCTTCACTGCCACGCGCCTGATACGCTCCTGGGCCGGCTCTGCGATCCCGGTGCTCGCCATGACGGCCGGCGTCACAGAGTCCGAGCGTATGCAATGCACCGAGGCCGGCATGGATGATTTCATCGCCAAGCCGATCGATCTGTCGCAAATGTTTGCCGCCATTCTGCGCCATCTGCCCAATCGCATGCCGAGTGTTGCGCCGAATGTTGTGCTGAGTCCCGGACCTCTTCCCCTGCCGGTTGCGGCGGCGCCAGCGGAAGAAGCCCCCGTAAGGGAAAACGCCGCAGCGGTGCTCGACATGGGGCAATTGATGGAGCTGGCCGCAAGCAATCCTGCCTATGAGAAGAGCATCATCGAGATGGTGCAGAGCGTGATGGACAAGGGGCTGGCGCCGATGCGCGAAGCGCGCCAGGCCTGGGTGGCCGGCGACGGGAAGACTTGCGCCAGGATATTGCATCGCCTGCGCGGGGAGATCGGCAATCTCGGCGCCGAGCGGTTTGTCGCCGCTTCGCAAGCATGCGAGCAGGCCATCCAAGGCGCGGACGGCGACCTTGTGCCCTCGCTCTTGGCGCGGGTCGAATCGGAACTGGAGCAGGCTCTGGAAAAGGCCGGCGAGTGGCTTCAAGGCAGGCGCGACGCCAATGCGGCGGACGAGCCCGCCGCCGTTGCCGTCGATCGTGAAGCATTCGAGGATTGGAAGCTCATGCTGGTGGCGCACGATATCGACGCCTGCAGCCGCTTCCGCGAGGTGCGGCCTCGTCTGGCGCAGCTTCTTCCGCCCGAACAATTGGCCGCCCTCGACGGCATGATCGCCAATCTCGACTTCGATGCTGTGGTGGAGCGCCTGCAGCACGTCTCGGCCGATTTCTTCGATGCCTGAAGCGGCGCGAGCGCGATTACGACCTGATCCTGATGGATGCGCAAATGCCGGTCATGGATGGGTTTGCCGAAACGCGCATTATCCGCAGCCAATTGCTGCTGCTATTGCGCGCCCCCGAAGACGGTGCACCAGGAATCAAGCCTTGCGGCTGCGCGACGTCGTTGCTGCCTTGCCGTTGTGCGCTTTTTGCACCGGCGTGCGGACGATGGCTGCGCCGGCGCGCGGTTTGTTCTGGCCGAACTTTTTCGCCAGCTTTTCCGGACTCGGGGTTTCCTTGCGCCGCATGACGGCATTCAATCCCGCGGTGGGGTTGTGGCGCGGCACGAGATGGCGTTCACCGTTGCCGATCAAGTCGCCGCGACCCATCCGAACCAGCCCCTCGCGCAGGATTTCCCAGTTTTCCGGATCATGGTAGCGCAGGAAAGCCTTGTGCAGGCGGCGCGTCTTGCCTGAGCGGACGGTTTCGACTGCTTCGGAATCGGGGGTCACTTTATGCAGCGGATTCTTGCGGCTGTGGTACATGGCCGTGGCCAATGCCATCGGCGTGGGCATGAAATTCTGTACCTGGTCGAGGCGAAAGTCGTTCTTCTTCAGCCACAGCGCCAGGTTCAACATGTCTTCATCGGTCGTGCCGGGATGGGCGGCGATGAAGTAGGGAATCAGGTATTGCTCCTTGCCCGCTTCTGCCGAATAGCGGTCGAACAAGGCCTTGAATTCGTGGTACGCACCCATGCCCGGCTTCATCATCTTCGACAGCGGGCCGTTTTCCGAGTGCTCGGGCGCGATCTTCAGCAAGCCGCCGATGTGGTGTGTGACGAGTTCCTTGACGTATTCTGGCGAACGCACGGCCAGGTCGTAGCGCAGGCCGGAACTGATCAGGATTTTCTTGATGCCCGGAATGTCGCGCGCACGGCGGTACAGGCGGATCAGTTTGCTGTGATCGGTGCCGAGGTTGGAGCAGATCGTTGGATAGACGCAAGACAGGCGGCGGCACGATTCCTCGATCTTCTTGTCCTTGCAGGCCAGGCGATACATATTGGCCGTCGGGCCGCCGAGATCGGAAATCGTGCCGGTGAAACCCTTGGTCTTGTCGCGGATCAGCTCGATCTCGCGCAGGATCGATTTTTCCGAGCGGCTCTGGATGATGCGGCCTTCGTGCTCGGTGATCGAGCAGAAGGTGCAGCCGCCGAAGCAGCCGCGCATGATGTTGACCGAGAAGCGGATCATTTCCCAAGCCGGAATATTGGCCTTGCCGTAGCGCGGATGCGGTGCGCGCGCATACGTCATGTCGTATACGCCATCCATCTCGTCCATCTCCAGCGGGATGGGAGGGGGATTCAGCCAGACGTCGCGTTCGCCGTGCGCCTGCACCATGGCACGCGCATTGCCGGGATTCGATTCGAGGTGGAACACGCGCGAGGCATGGGCGTACATCACCGGGTCGTCCTTCACCACGTCGTAGGAGGGCAGGCGTACCACGGTTTTTTCGCGCTGCTCCTTCAGGGCTGCCTGGCGTTCCTCGCGGCTCAAGATTTTGATCGGCATTTCCACCGGCTTGCCGGCGTCGGTGGCGCAAGTCGAGACTTCCTTGGTCTTCATCTCGTAAGGATCGGGGTGCGGCTCGACGCGGCCGGGCGTATCGACGCGTGTCGAATTCGCTTCGCTCCAATCGGGGGCGGGTTTCCATCCGGACGGCACTGTGAAGGCGGTGCCGCGCAAGTCGCGTATGGTCTTGGCAGATTCGCCGGCGGCGATGCGATGCGTCAGTTCCACCAATGCCCGTTCGGCATTGCCGAAGATCAGGATATCGGCCTTGGAATCGAGCAGCACCGAGCGCCGCACCTTGTCCGACCAATAATCGTAGTGCGCAATGCGGCGCAGGCTGGCTTCGATGCTGCCGACCACGACCTGCACGCCGGGATAGGCCTCGCGCGCGCGCTGCGCATAGACTGTCACGGCGCGGTCGGGGCGCTTGTTCGGTTCGCCATCGGGCGTATAGGCGTCGTCCGAGCGGATCTTGCGCTCGGAAGTGTAGCGATTGACCATGGAATCCATGTTCCCCGCCGTTACGCCGAAATACAGATTCGGCTTTCCCAGCGCGCGGAACGGCTCGGCCGACAGCCAGTCGGGCTGGCTGATGATGCCGACGCGGAAACCCTGCGCCTCGAGCAAACGGCCAACCAGCGCCATGCCGAAGCTTGGATGATCGATATAGGCGTCGCCGGTGATCAACACCACGTCGCAGCTATCCCAGCCGAGCGCATCCATTTCCGCCCGCGTGGTGGGCAGAAAATCTGCTGGCTTGACCATGTCAGGCCGATAGCGCGGATAGGAAAACAGGTGTTTGGGCGGTTGCATAATGGAACAGGGTATCACCGCCGGGTGAATTGTTCACGCTGGTCGCACAAACTTGTGCATGAACTGGCAGTTGCCGGTGGCGAAATCATAAAGAAAAAGGGCTTAAGATTTCTCTTAAGCCCTTTTTGCACTTGCATAATGGTGCGGCTGGCAGGAATCGAACCCACGACCCCTTGGTTCGTAGCCAAGTACTCTATCCAGCTGAGCTACAGCCGCGTAAAACGAAATTATAGCACAGCTTTATTGCGCAATGGAAGCCCCTTTTTGCGCGCCCTCCGGGATTTCATATTTGCCTCCCCGGGGCGGGTTTTAAACGAAAGGGCCATCATGCAGGATTCACCGTCAAGCGGAATAATAAAGGAATCAAAACACTGAGGCAGGATTTTGCTAATTACTTATTGGAAAGAAAACTGTTCGCCAAGCTTGTGACAGTGTAAAGTGGCAAAAATCAAGGGACTTTTGGATACGAGGCCTCGGGCAAATGAGCTTACGCTTATCACGCACTGCGATTTTTATATCCCTTCTGGCGGGGCCAACGCTTGCATTGGCGGCTTCGCTGTCGGTTGAGGTGGCCGATGCAAGCGGTGCGCCGCTGACCGATGCGGTGGTCTATGCCGAACCTGCCTCGGGCCAAGTCTTGTCCAAGGCAGCACAAAATGCACACAGCGCCGAGATCGAGCAACGCAAGCGTCGCTTCAATCCGCTCGTGACGGTGGTGCAGGTCGGCACCGAGATCAGCTTTCCCAATAACGATACGGTCAAGCACCACGTGTATTCGTTTTCGCCGGCCAAGGTTTTCGACCAGCCGCTCTATTCCGGCAAGGCCGCCGCGCCCCAGTTGTTCGACAAGGCCGGCACCGTGGTCCTGGGGTGCAATATCCATGACCAGATGATCGCCTATGTCGAAGTGGTGGATACGCCGTTCTTCGCCAAGAGCGATGCACAAGGCAAGCTCAAGCTGGAGGGCCTGCCGCCTGGAAAATACCGGCTCAAGGCCTGGCACTACAACCTGCCGATTTCCGTGCCTTTCGTCGAACAGGGGGCAACGATGATAGGCGGCGACAGCACGGCGAGTTTCAAGCTCGATCTCAAGCCGGCCGCTACCGCCAAATAAGGACGACGATGCACTTTCGTACCCTGGAAAGCCGCATTGTGACGTTGTTCCTGGCGTTGGTGTTGGCCGTGCAATTGGGCGGCTTCTTCGTCATCCGCAATGGTATTGTCGACAATGCGCAGGCATCGATGCGCGAACAGTTGAAGCTGGGGGAGAATCTATTCCATCGTTTGCTGGAGCAGAAAATGCAGCGCCTGACCGATAGCGCGCGCCTGCTGGCCAAGGACACGGCCTTTCGCACGGCAATCGGCACCGACGACCGGCCCACCATCGAATCGGAGTTGACCAACCTCGGCGGACGCATCGATTCGTCGCTGACGCTGCTGGTCGGGCTGGATCGGCAAATCAAGGCCACGACGGTGCCGCGCCCGGCCGGCAATCTGGAAAACACCATCTTCTCGCTGATCGACCAGGCCGAACAGAAGGACGGTGCCGTCGGCATCAGCATTTTCGACAACCGGATTTATCAGGTGCTGGTGGTGCCGGTGCGCGCGCCGGTCACGATAGGCTGGATCGCCATGGCCTTTCCGCTCGACGACAAGCTGGCCCAGGATATGCGCAGCCTGTCTTCGCTCGACGTATCATTTCTGGTCTCCAAGCCGCAGGGGAACTGGATGATCAACGCATCCACCTTGAAAGGCAATGAAGAAAAGGAACTGACCGACGTGCTGAGCACGGAAGGGCGCGCCTTGCCTGCGCTGGCGCGTATCCAGATGGGCGAAAGCAGCTATAGCATCCTGGCCTTCTCGCTGACCGGCGACAGGAATTCGCTGGTGATATTGCAGCGTTCGCTCGACGAAGCGATTGCGCCCTACAAGCAATTGCAATACGCGATGATGCAATTTACCGCCGCGCTGATCGTTGCCTCGGTCATCCTGAGTTTTTTTGCCGCCAAGCGCATTGCCGGCCCACTGCGTGACCTGACCGACACTGCCCGGCGGCTTGGCAGCGGCAATTACGAAGGGCAAATCGTGGTCAAGCGCGACGACGAGATAGGGAAATTGTCCCTGGCCTTCAACAGCATGCGCGACGATATCGCCAAGCGCGAAGTCGAAATCCGCCGCCTGGCTTACTGGGATACGTTGACCAACCTGCCCAATCGCGCGCAATTTTCGCTGATGCTGAACGACGCCATCGACCAGGCGCAGCGGCAAGGCGGCGCTTGCTACGTCTTGATGATGGACCTGGACCGGTTTAAAAATGTCAATGACGTGCTGGGGCACGGCTTCGGCGATGCGCTGCTGCGCCAGGTGGCCCATCGCCTGTCGGAAGTCGTCGGCTCGCCTTATCCGCTGGCGCGCCTGGGCGGCGACGAATTCGCGGTGCTGCTGCCCATGTCGGAACTCGACGAAGCGCGTGCGATCGCTGCGCGCATCCTGAAGGCGCTGGAAACGCCGATCTCGTTGGAAGAGCAGACCGTCGACCTAGGCGCCGGCGTCGGCATCTCGGGTTTTCCGGCGCATGGGGCGGATGCCGAGACGCTGCTTTCGCGTGCCGAGGTCGCCATGTACGAGGCGAAACTCTCGGGCAACGAGGCCGTGCTGTACGATGCCAGCCTCGATCGCACCAGCCAGGAAAGCCTGTCCTTGTTGAGCGAGTTGCGCCGCGCGCTCGACCGTAATGAATTCAGGCTGTTCGTGCAACCCAAAATCATGCTTGGATCGGGAGAATTCGTCGGACTTGAGGCTCTGGTGCGCTGGCAACATCCGGAAAAGGGCTTGATTTTCCCGGATTATTTCATCCCGTTTTCCGAGCGGACCGGTTTCATCCGCGCACTCACCCGCTGGATGCTGGAGCAATCGGCCATGCTGTGCAGTGATTTGAACGCCCGCGGCATCCAGGCCAAGATTTCGGTCAACCTGTCAGCGCGCGATTTGCTGGACCAGGATCTGCCGCGCAAGTTCGCCGATGTGCTGAACCGTTATGGCGTCAAGTCTTCGTCGTTCTGCCTTGAAATCACCGAGAGTTCCATCATGGACGACCCGGTGCGCGCACAGAATACGCTCGAAGGATTGCATGCGATGGGGGTGGAATTGTCGATCGACGATTTCGGCACGGGCTATTCCTCGCTGGCCTACTTGAAGCGCCTGCCGGTGCATGAGTTGAAGATCGACAAATCCTTTGTCATGAACATGGAACGGGACGCCGACGATGCCAAGATCGTGCGTTCGACCATCGATTTGGGGCACAACATGGGCCTGCGCGTCGTCGCCGAAGGCGTGGAAAGCGAAGCGGTATGGAATATCCTGGCGCGCATGGGTTGCGACCAGGCACAAGGCTATTTCATGAGCCGGCCCATCGCTGCCGAGCAACTGGCAGGCTGGGTATCGGCCTGGGTGCCGCCGGGGCAGGTTGCGCCGGAGCCGTCGGATCAGGTATGAGCAAAGATGAAACCGGGGATGCGCGGGACGCGATTCGTGCGGAAGAGCGAAAGCGCATTGCGCGCGACGTGCACGATGAACTTGGCGGCGACTTGGCTGCCATCAAGATGGCCTTGGCGGTGCTGGGCCGGCGCCTGCCGCAGGATGAAGGCTTGCGCGAACAATTGGCCTATGTCGACAAGCTGGTGGACGGCGCGATCGATGCCATGCATCGCGTGGCCGATGAATGGCAGCATGCGACCTGCGAAACCTTCCGGCAATATGCTGGACAACACATTGCGGCGTTCTCCCGGCAGTCCGGCATTGCGTGCCATCAGGCCTTGGACGATGCGCCGCCGGACCTGCGCTCGGCGCAAGCGCTGTCTTATATGTTGCGCGAGTGCTTGACCAATATCGCCCGGCATGCGCAAGCCACGCAGGTGCGCGTCGGGCTGCGTGTGGCAGAGGGCAAGCTTGTTTTCGAAGTGGAGGACGATGGCATCGGCCTGCCCGGCAATCGCCCCTCCGGGCGACAGGGTACCGGCATTCGCGGCATGCAGGAGCGCACACGCGAACTCGGCGGCGATTTTTCCATGCGGCAGCTTGTGCCTCATGGTACCCTCGTCATGATTGAACTTCCCCTGGGAAACGAGCCGACAGATCAGCACTGACCGGCTCGCATTGAAACACGAAACATGGCAACAAAAGACGTCATCAAAATTCTCGTGGCCGACGATCACGCCATCGTGCGCGAAGGCTTGAAACACATCCTGGCCGACAGTCCGGACATCATCGTGGCGGGCAACGCCGAAAACGGCTTCGACGCCATCAAGCTGGCGCGGCGCGGCGGCTACCATGCCATCCTGCTCGACATTTCACTGCCGGACCGCAACGGCATCGAAGTGCTCAAGCAGTTGCGCAAGGAATGCCCAAAAATTCCGGTACTGATGCTGTCGATGTACCGCGAAGAGCAGTATGCGATTCGTTCGCTGCGCGCCGGCGCCTCCGGCTATCTGAACAAACAGAGCGCGCCGGCCGACCTCGTGACGGCAATCCGGCTGGTTGCCTCAGGCAAGAAATATGTCAGCGCGGCCCTGGCCCAGGAGTTGGCCAACCAGGTCGGCGAAGACAGGGACGTGCCGCTGCACGAAACCCTGTCCGACCGCGAATACCAGACCATGACCATGATCGCCTCGGGCAAGTCGGTCGGCGATATTGCCGGCGAATTGAGCCTGTCGGTGAAGACCATCAGCATGTATCGTTCGCGTGTGCTGCAGAAGATGAAGCTGAAGCACAATGCCGAGCTGACCCACTACGCCATCAAAAACCGCCTGGTCGACGAGTGACCGGGCCCGGAGCCCATTTTACAAAATGGGCTCTCAGATGGAGATGCGCCAGCCGCGCTTTAACATCACGTGCATCGCAATCCAGAATGCCGCCGAAAACGCCAGTGCGAAAATCAGCGAGGGAACGAACGGCCCGAAGGCCGATAGCGGCTCCGAAAATCCGTGGGCATAGAGAGGCGACATGATGCCCGAGCCATCGAGGATGCAGGTCGCCAGCCACGAGCCGGCATAGGCCGCGATGGCATTGATGCCGAGGCTGCGGCCCCAGGCCGGCAGGCCGCGCTTGTCGATCAATTCGTGCGTCAGCGCAATGGCCAGCAGGCCGAAACCGCCGGTCCACAGCACAAACGAAGACGTCCAGAGCTGCTTGCTCAGCGGAAGGACGGTCGACCAGAGGCAGGCAACGATGATTGCCAGCGCGCCAAATACCCAGACCGTCCGCTCTTTCCCCGCACGCAGCCAGGCGCCGGTGCGCACGCCCAATATCACCGTGGCCAGCGAGGGCAGGGTGCTCAGAATCCCCTCGGGGTCGTGGGCCAGCCCGGTGGCGGGGTTGTAGTTATAAGCCAGCGGACCGAGCAGCAAGGTATCGAGCCGGTCGCACAGATTGTGGTCGGGCAGCAGGGAGCCGTAGCCGCTCAAGAGCGCCCAATATCCAAGCAGGATGGCGCCGAAGACAGCCCATTGGGCGCGCGCGTCGCGTACATGGATCGCCAGCAGGCCCACTACGGCAAAGCCGATGCCGATGCGCTGCAACACGCCCAGCAGGCGAAAATCGCGTCCCGGCAACAACAGATGGGCGATGAAATGCAGGGCAATGCCGAGCAGGAAGATGCGCAACCCGCGCAGCACCACGGCGCGCGACAGTTCGGCGCGGTTTTCCCCCTTGTCGATCTGTGCCCCGAGCGCCAGGCTCATCGAGACGCCGACGATCAGCATGAAGAAGGGGAAGATGAAGTCGGCCAAGGTGCAGCCGAACCATTCGGCGTGCTCAAGCCAGGGGTAGACATGCCCCCAGTCGCCGGCATCGTTGACCACCAGCATGGCGGCCACGGTGAGGCCGCGCAGGGCATCGATCGATTGGATACGGTTTTGGATTTGCATCTTGGCTCTTCGTCAGGGTGTTGCCGACCATCCCGCCGGTTTGTCCGGCGGGACGTGGTGTTGGAGTCGGCATGTTGTTATGTAAGTCGGTTATTCAAAGCTGCAGTCGCAGGTGCAGCCGGTTCAGGCCGATCACCAGCGCCATCACCGCCACCGCATAGCCGGCGGCAAACAACGCACCGGGCAGGCCGGCATCGAATATCGATGGCCAGCTCCAATGCAGGTAACACATCAGGGCATAGACGATGTAAGGGATGAGGTAGGTCAGCAAGGGATTGGACGCCGCCGGTTTGAAAAACACCGTCCAGCCCTGGATTTTCTTCAGGTCGACGATCCAATACAGCAGCGCGAACAGGATGATGCAAATTGCCGCGCTGTAAAGGCACCAGGTCGGCGTCGCGTATATTTTCGAGATTTTGAAATAGGGGCGCAACACGAAACCTGCGGCAAACATGGCCGCCGCCAAAGCTGCGGCTTGCGCATGGCGCGCGGCGACCGTTTTACCTTCGCCCTTGCCCCTGCCGAAGAACAGCAGCGACGTAATCAGGCCGCCCAGCACGATGGAGGTATGCGAGGCGTCGTCGCTTTGGCCAAACAGGGTTGCCAAGGCGTTCGAGCCTTGCAGCGCGTCCATGTGGCCGATGCAATAGTAGGCGCTGCACGCCGCAAGGCACGCGATCAGCCATGCGACGCGACCGCGCGTGGCGCGATAGAACACGCAAGCGATCAGGTAGGCCCAGCCGATCAGGCCGAGGATGCCCCACCATTGCGGCGCCAGACGCAGTTCGCCATGTTCGCCGCCACGAAATACGCAGGCCAGCACCACGAGGCCGGCGATGCCGATGCCGCGCAGCAGCGGCGACACCATCTTGCTCCGGAAACGATGCACGCTCCATATCAGCATGGCGCAGCCGTAAAACAGCAAGCTCCAAAGGTAGATCGACATGCCCATTGCGGCTTCGTTGTAGCCTTCCTCGGCATTGACCATGAATACGCCCAGGACGATCAAACCCAGGGCACGCAGCGCGATGTGTTTCCATACCTGCAACGGGGTATCGCCTTTCGCTTCGCGTTGCGCCAGCGCGAACGGAATCGACATGCCGACGATGAACAGGAAGGCCGGGAAGACCACATCGACAAAGGTCATGCCATCGATGTCGGCCGGCATGTGTTCGGCCCAGGCCGGCATGCCGCGCACGCCCGATAGCGTATTGACGAAGATCATGATCAGGATCGTCAGGCCGCGAAACGCGTCGATCGCCAGCACGCGATCGGCTGTGACTCTGCTGCCGGCGACGTTCTCGGCGGTGGCGTTTGGGCTGCCCGCGGTGATTGCATTCATGGAGGGTTCCTGGCTCATCGGCGTACTCATCGGCGTAATTCTGCAACGAAATCGTAATGATCGCTGCGGCAATATGAATGCGTCAACTCTACCGGCACACCGTTCTCCAGGTAACCGATGCGCATGATGTGCAGCATCGCGGCATCCAGCTTGATATTGGCCAGGCGCGACTGTTCAGCGGTAGCGTTGACCGCGCGGATATGCTGCAACGCACGCACCGGCCTGGCGTTGCGTGTTTCGAGATGGTCGTACAGCGAATCGCTCACGGCGCGCGGGTCCGGCACGTATTGCAAGGGCAGCACGCTGCTTTCGATAATCATCACGATATTGTCGGCGGTGCGCAGGCGCTTCAGTCGTGCAACCAACGCATTGGGCGACAGGCCGAGCGTCAGGATTTCTTCGGCGCTGGCGACACCTGTTTCGCGCGAAATCCATTGCGATCCGGGATTGAAGCCGCGTTCTTTCAATTCTTCGCTGAAATTGGTCAGGCGCGATAGCGGCTGCACCAGCTTGGGCGGGATATACGTGCCCGAACCAGGCTTGCGCGTCAACAGGCCGCGTTCGCACAGGATGTCGATCGCCTTGCGCGCCGTGTCGCGCGAGATCGACAACTGATCGGACAGGACGCGCTCGGACGGCAACGCCTCCTCGGGTAGCCACACGCCGCTGTGAATCCCGTCGGACAACTTGTTTGCCAACTGCAGGTAAAGCGGCGTGCCGCTCTCCATGTCCGGTTTGAATTCACTCAATTGAACTGCCATTGTTTCTTCTTTCGCTACAGGTCTTGCCGGTTGATCGGCGCACGGTCCCGCATGCGGGACCGTGCGCCTTCGTACTTACAGCTTTGCTTGCAGGCCGAAATAGTATTGGCGGCCATTGGAGTAGAACGCGATCGGCTGGTTCGTGTTCTCGCCGTAGTAGCGCAGCACGGCGTTGGAAAGATTCAACGCGTCGAACGACAGCGACAGGTTGTCGTTGATCTTGTAGCTGAACGATGCGTCGAGGTTGCCCGTGCCGGCCATGACCTGCGGGAAGCTGTTATACAGCCCGCCCGAGAAGGCAGAGCGGTAGGTATAGGCCAGGCGCGCGCTGATGGTATTGTTTTCATAGTAAAGCGTAAGGTTGCCCGTGTCTTTCGAATTGCCCACCATGGCCAAACCGTCGGCCGTGGTGCCGTCTGCCAGTGTGAAGTTGGCCAGCAGGCCGAAACCGCGCCAGATATCCTGCTGGTATGCCAACTCAATCCCCTTGTTCTGCGCCGCGATGTTGGTCGGCGCCGAAATCGTGTAGCTGTCGAAGCGCTTGAACGAGTTGTTGTAATAGGTGATCTGGCTCGTGCCGTAGGTCACGTAGGACGACATGTCCATGAAGAACAGGCCGGCCGACAGCAGTGCTTTCGGCGCGAAATACCATTCGAGCGTGGCGTCGTAGTTGGTCGAGCGGATCGGCTTCAGGTTCGGGTTGCCGCTGCTGCCGGTGTCGTTGGTGTCGTTGAGCGTCACGGCGCCGACCATGGCGCTGTAGTCGGGGCGGGACATGGTGCGGGCCACGGCCACGCGCGCCACCAGGTCCTTGGTCAGGTCGAACTTGAAGTTGGTGCTGGGCAGGACGTCGTTGTAGCTGTGTTCGTCCAAGGTCGGCGTGTAGGGGCCGTTGACGTTGTTCAAGCCGATCGGGTCGGCGCCGCCTGGCACGTTGGTGATGGTTGCCTGGTTGGTGTGGACCAGGCGTACGCCGAAATTGCCGCGCCACGCATCGCCTGCCACGTTGGCCATCGCGTAGACGGCGGTATCCTTTTCCAGCACGTCGAGTTCGCCGGGCCAGTTTTCCGTGTTCGGTCCGCCGGCCAGGTCATATTGGTTCGCCCATGCCTGAATGGCCGCCGGATTGATCTGCCATACGTTGCCCGCGCCGAGCAACCCGGGGCCGGCATTCAAACCCGAACCGAAGTTGCTCGGATAGGTGGCGCCACCCCATACCGGAAGCGGCGCTTCGGTCGTGCCGTTGCAGGAAGGGCAGCTACGGTTTTCCGGCTCGCTGACATTGCGATGATGTTCCGAATAACGCAGGCCGAATTTGGCCGACTCCCAAATTCCGTCATTTAAAGAAAGCAGGCCGTCCAGCTGGCCGTATTTTTCCGTGTCGAGCGATTCCACGTGCGTGCCCCATGCGGCATCGGTCACCACGTTGGCAAAATCCGCCGTGTTGACGCCGGGGAAGGAAACCGAAGCGGGGAACAACCCATTGGTTTGATAGGAAGAGCCGGCGCCGGTCAGGCCGGCTTCGTAGCCTATATCGGCCGGCGTCGAGCCGGTGCCGCGGGTGTAGCCCGTACTGCCCGTGAGCTTGAAATCCTTGTTGACGCGGTAGCTGCCATCCAGATCGATGTACTCGGACGACGAGGAAGAACCCGGCCGGTAGATTTCGTCGCCGAACGCACTATACAGCGACGAGTTGTAGGTGTTGGTCGCGCTGATCGCGGGATATTGCGAGGCGGGAATCGTCGCGGCGACCAGGGTATTGCTTTTGATCGTGTAAGAAGATGGCACCACGCCGACCGATGCGCCGCTGACGGGATCGGTGGCGTTGATGTTGGAGGCAATGTTGTTGTAGAAGCTGCGGTTGTAGTTGGCCGCGCTCAAGTGCGAGGAAAAACCGTTGACGTCCAGAGTCAGGTCGGAAGAAGGCTTTAATTCAACATCGAAATCGCCGCCGCGGCGCTTGCGGTCCTGCTCGAACAGCGAGGCACTGATGCCGTTGGGGGCCCAGACGTTGGCCAGATCGGGATGCGCAATGGCGGCGTTGCTGGTTGGGGAAATCTGCGAATAGCCGTAGAATTCCTGGCCGTCGCGGCGCTCGTGGCGCTGTTCGTCGAACAATTGCACCAGCACGCCGAAGGTATTGGCGTCGTTTTTCCAGTTGATCAGGCCATTGACCTGCGGATCGGTCTTTTCCGGCAGATCGGCGTAAATCGCCTGTGCCGAAATTTCAGCCGTCACCTGCTTCTTGAAGTCGAGCGGTTTGCGGGTCTGGATATCGACCGAACCTGCTACGCCGCCTTCGACCATGTCTGCCGTCTGGCTCTTGGCCACGACCACGGCATTGACGATTTCCGATGGGAGCAGGGCGTAGCTGACACTACGGCCCACCGCGCCCTCCTGGTCCAGCACGAACCAATCGCCGGTACCGATCATGTGGCCATTGACGGTGGTCTGGGTCAGGCCGGCGCTGGTACCGCGGATGCTGACGCGATCGTTTTCCGAGAAGCCGCCTTCGCCGCCGGCGGAAGAGGAGATATTGACGCCCGGCACGCGCTGCACCGCATCGGCCACGTTCTTGTCGGGCAGCTTGCCGATGTCCTCGGCCGAGACGACTTCCACCACCGAATCGGCATCGCGTTTCTTGTCCAGCGCCTGCTGCAGCGACGCGCGGATGCCGCTGACCACCACCTGCTGCACCGGCTGCGCGTTCGAGTCAACCGCCTGTTGCGCCTTGGCCGGCAGCGAGGCCGTCAGTGCCAGCAAGGCGGCACCGATCGCAATCGGTGTCAAGCCAGTCCTCATCCGCATCGAATTGTTATTCATGTACATCCCCCTCGTCGTGACCGGCTGAGCCGGCTTGTTGGAAATAATCCCGTTTTTTTGCCTCGACATGCCGAAGTCCTGCAATTGACCTCGAGAGCGATTGTCCCTATTCTTCCTTAAGGATCTCTAAAAGAAATCTTAATGTTTCCTTAATGAGGCACCGTTGACAAAGCGGCCCGGCGGCAGTTAAAACATGCCGCAGATACACACAAGAACAAACAAGAGATCGGCTTTCATGAAAATCTGCCTGGTTGAAGATGACCTCGAACTGGGGCGCGCTTTGCAATCGGCCCTGCAGGATGCGGGGCAGGAGGTTGTATGGGTCCGGCGCGCCTCCGACGCGAGGCATTGGGTTGCCACCGAGCCGTTCGATGCGGTTTTGCTCGACCTGGGCCTGCCCGACGGCAACGGCATAGAGCTGCTGCGCCATTTTCGCGGCGAGGGCAAGACCTTGCCCATTCTCGTCATCACCGCGCGCGACAGTCTGGAAGACCGCTTGAATGGCCTCGATCTCGGCGCCGACGATTACCTCGTCAAACCCTTCGTCGTCACCGAATTGCTGGCACGCCTGCGCGCCGTGGTGCGGCGCGCTACCGGGTGGAACGAGTCGGGCGAATCGGTGTGGAAGATCAAGGACCTCGTGCTCGACGACCGGCGCCTGGTGTTGACGCGCTCGGGCCAGTCCGTGGTGCTGTCGAAGACCGAGTTCGCCCTGCTGCACGCCCTGATGCGCTATCCGGACCGCGTGCTGACGCGGCGCGAACTCGAAGCCTGGGCCTTGCCGCACAGCGAGGGCCAGGCGCTCGACGTGCACATGTCGCACCTGCGGCGCAAGATAGGCGAGGGCTATATCCGCACGGTGCGTGGTGTCGGCTATGTGGTGGAAAAATGACCAATATCCAGGACCGTTCGCTGTTTCGCCGGCTGCTGGCGGGCTTCACGGCGGTGGTCATCGGCCTCTGGCTGTGCAACCTCGGACTCGACGTCTACGAGACCCACACCGCCAAGAAAAAGGATATGCAGCGCGAGCTGCAGGCGACGGCCAAGCGCATGCTGGTGGTGCTGCAGATCAGCGAAGGCAAACCGGACGAGCGCAGGCTGGCGCTGCGCCAGATGGAAAAGCTCCACTACGCGAACTATAGCGAATGGGGTTGGTACACGCCGGCGCTGCAGACGCAGATATGGAACAACGGCCTGCTGGTCTATGAATCGCCCGATCCTGGTTTGCCCAGGACGCTGATCGGCGTCACGCCCGAGTATCAGCCCCTGAAGGACGGATGGGTGTCCTCCATCGTGCACGACAAGCAAAGCGGCTACGTTGTGCGCATGAGCACGGAAGTGATCGGCGAGTGGATGTTGCAGGTGTCGAGCATCGGCTATTATTTCGAACCCTTGCTGTTCAGTTTGCCGTTCCTGTTGATTCCAGCCTGGTTCATCATCGGCGTCGGCCTGCGGCCATTGAAATCCATCGTCGGCGAGATCGAAGAACGTTCGGCCACCGACCTTTCGCCTCTGGCACCGTCGCCTTACCGCGAACTCTCGTCATTGGTCACGTCGGTGAACCGTTTGATGGAACGCCTGACCGAGCGGCTCGAGCGTGAAAAGGAATTCCTGCTCGATGCGGCGCACGAACTGAAGACGCCATTGTCGATCATCCAGGTCAATGCCGATTCGCTTAATAATCCAGTGAGCCCGCAGCGCGTGCAGGAAGCGAATGAAGGCCTGCGTCAGGGCGTCAACCGCGCTACCCACACCGTGCATCAATTGCTGGCGCTGGCACGCTCCGACAGCGACCGCGACAATGCCGACTTGCAGGAACTCGATCTGGTCGAGCTGGTGCGCGACCGCATGGTGCCGGCAGTGCAGTTGGCTATCTTGCGCGGCATCGAGCTTGAATTCCAGTCGCCGGAATCCTGCCATCGACCGCTCAATCGCGAAAGCATGGCATCCTTGATCGATAACCTGATCAGCAACGCGATCAAATATTCGCCGAACGATAGCCGTGTGTTGGTCAGTGTGAGGGAAGTCGAGGGGAAAGTGGAACTGCTGGTTTCCGATCAGGGACCGGGTATTCCACCCGAACTGCGCAAGAAGGTGTTCGAGCGCTTCTTCCGCTTGGCCGGGCAGGACCAGCCTGGTAGCGGACTGGGGCTGGCCATTGCGGAGCGGGCCGCGGCGCGCAACAGCGGCGCCATTAGGCTGGAAGATGGGGCGGGCGGCATCGGCCTGACAGTTGTTGTTGAGTTTTCCTGAATTTATTCCCGAATTTATAACTGCTTCGCCGGTGCTTTCCATTTCCTGAAACCTCTGTATAATCATTTCTGAACGATCGTGCTTTTTGACGGCTGCCGCAAACGTGCCGTGGCGTTGTTGCTACTCCTGGCCGTACAAACGTACTGTCTTCGTCGTAGCGCCTTGCCACAGCGCGTTTGCGACAGCCGATTAACAAATAATGAGGAGACAGCATGGATCTGAACTACACCGCGGAAGACAATGCCTTCCGCGATCAGGTGCGCGAGTTCATCGACGCCAATTTGCCAGGCGACTTGCAGCACAAGGTGCTGCACCACAAGCGCCTGACCAAGGAAGACCTTACGCGCTGGCACAAGATTCTGGCCAAGCAGGGCTGGATGGCGCCGGGTTGGCCGGTGGAATACGGCGGCACGGGCTGGACCTCGGTGCAGCGCCATATCTGGGAAGAAGAATGTGCGCGTGCCGGCACGCCAATCACGCTGCCCTTCGGCGTGATGATGGTGGCGCCCGTCATCATGGCCTTCGGCAACGAGGCGCAAAAGCGCCACTACCTGCCGCGCATCCTCAATTTCGACGACTGGTGGTGCCAGGGTTATTCCGAACCCGGCTCCGGCTCCGACCTTGCGTCGCTCAAGACGCGCGCCGAGCGCCAGGGCGACCACTACATCGTCAATGGGCAAAAGACCTGGACCACGCTGGCCCAGCATGCCGACATGATTTTCTGCCTGGTGCGCACCGATCCGGCTGCACGCAAGCAAGAGGGCATTTCCTTTCTGCTGATCGACATGAAGACGCCGGGTATCACGGTGCGCCCCATCATCATGCTGGACGAAGAGCATGAAGTGAACGAAGTCTTCTTCGACAACGTCAAGGTGCCGGTGGAAAACTTGGTCGGCGAAGAAAACAAGGGCTGGACTTACGCCAAATACCTGCTCGGCCATGAACGCACCAACATCGCCGCCGTGGGCCGCGCCAAGCGCGAACTGCAATTCTTGAAGCGTGTGGCGCTGAAGCAGCACAAGAACGGCAAGCCGCTGTTGGAAGATCCGCTGTTCTCGGCCAAGGTCGCGAGCCTGGAAATGGAAATCATGGCGCTCGACATCACCGTGTTGCGCGTGCTGTCTGCAGAGAGCCACAAGCGCGGCCCCGGACCCGAAGCGTCGCTGTTGAAGGTCAAGGGCACCGAAGTGCAGCAGACCATGACCGAACTGATGATGGAAGCGGTCGGCCCTTACGCCATGCCGTTCGACGTGCCCTTCCTGCAGGGCGACGAAGAGCACAGCATCACCGGCGACGACGATGCCGCGCCGCTGGCCGGGCATTACTTCAATTTCCGCAAGACGTCGATCTACGGCGGCTCCAACGAAATTCAAAAGAACATCATCACGCAGATGATCCTCGGACTGTAAGGAGCGGACATGGACTTCAATTTCACGCAGGAACAGCAACAGTTCGCCGACGCCTTGCGTCGCTGGGTCGACAAGGATTACAGCTTCGAAACACGCAAGAAGATCGTCCATTCGGATGCGGGCGTCTCCGACCAGGCCTGGGCCACGCTGGTCGAACTCGGCATGACGGCGCTGCCGGTGCCGGAAGAGCAGGGCGGTTTCAACGGCTCTGCCGTCGACATGATGGTGGTGATGCAGGAAATGGGTCGCGGCCTCGTGGTCGAGCCTTACCTTGCCACCGTGATCGGCGCGGAATTCTTGAAGCGCGGCGGCGGGCATGATGGTTTGCTGGAGAAGGTTGCCGCTGGTGAAGCGAAACTGGCATCGGCTTTGGGCGAGAAGCAATCGCGCTATGAGTTGTTCGACATTGCCGTTTCCGCCCGTGCCGATGGCGCCGGCTTCGTGCTGAACGGCACCAAGACCGTGGTGATCCATGGCGCTCAGGCGGATCATCTGATCGTCTCGGCACGTACCGGCGGCGCGCAGCGTGATACCGATGGCATTTCCCTCTTCGTCGTTCCCGCCGATGCGGCCGGCATCACACGGCGTGACTATCGCACCATCGATTGCCAGCACGCGGCCGATATTGCGTTCGACAAGGTCAAGCTGCCGGCGTCAAGCTTGCTTGGCACGGCCGGCACAGGCTGGAGCATACTCGATGCCGTCAGCGACTACGCCGTGGCGCTGTTGTGTGCCGAAGCTGTGGGGGCGATGGAAGCGCTCAACGGCGCGACGCTCGAATACCTGAAAACGCGCCAGCAATTCGGCGTGCCGCTCGGCAAATTCCAGGCCTTGCAGCACCGCATGGCGGAGATGTACATGGAAATGGAGCAGGCGCGCTCGATGGCGACGCTGGTCGCAGTCAAGGTGTCATCGACCGACGACGAAGAAAGGCGGCGCGCGGCGTCGGCGGCCAAGGCGCGTATCGGCCAGGCGATGAAAGTCGTCGGTCAACAGGCGGTGCAACTGCACGGCGGCATGGGCGTGACCGATGAACTGCCGGCGGCGCATCACTTCAAGCGCCTCACCATGATCGAGGCCAGCTTCGGCGATATCGACCATCACCTCGCACGTTTTGCCGCGCAACCCGGCTTTCGCAAGGTCGCTTGAAACGGAGACAGGACGGAGACAATAATGGCCAAATGGTATTTCGAGGATTTTGAAGTCGGCAAGACCTATCCCGTCGGTTCGCGCAGCGTGACCGAAGAGGAAATCATGATCTTCGCCTGGCAATTCGATCCGCAGCCGTTTCACATTGATAAAGACGCGGCGGCCAAGTCCATCTTCGGCGGCATCATCGCCAGCGGCTGGCATACCTGCAGCATGATCATGCGCGTGATGGTCGATGGCTTCCTTGGCGAATCGAGCAGCATGGGTTCGCCCGGCGTCGACGAAGTGCGCTGGATCAAGCCGGTGCGCGGCGGCGATACGCTCGCCATCTCAACCACCGTGCTCGACGCCAAGCCGTCGGAAAGCAAGCCCGATCGCGGCGTAGTCTGGACCGAATGGCGCGCGACCAATCAGCATGGCGATTTGGTTGCCACCATCAAGGGCATGGGCATGTTCGGCCGCCGGCCGACGTAGAAAAATTCCCCTCGCCCGCAGGCGGAAGAAGGGCTAGGGGTGAGGGGCGTTGCGATCTGGCTAGGTTGATGTAAACAAGTACAGTTTGCACAACCTGGTTTTTGCTACTCAAGCATAGTCAGGTCGCAGCGCCCCTCACCCCCGCCCCTCTCCCGCCCGCGGGAGAGGGGAGTTAAATTACAGGGAGTGTTATGCGCGTCATCGAATCACTATCAGAACTAAAAACCCTGATCGGCCAGGAAGTCGCCGTATCGAACTGGGTGGAAATCACGCAAGACCGAGTCAACCGCTTCGCCGAAGCAACGGGCGACCTGCAATGGATACACATCGATGTCGAAAAGAGCCGCAAGGAATCCCCCTTCGGCGGTACGGTGGCGCACGGCTTCCTGACGCTGTCGCTGTTGCCGATGCTGATGGCCGACGCGGTATCGATGCCCGACGTGAAAATGGGCGTCAACTACGGCTTGAACAAGGTGCGCTTTCCCGCGCCGGTGCCGGTCGGTAGCCGCCTGCGGGCACGCATGCTGCTGCAAACCGTCGAGGATATTCCCGGCGGCGCGCAAACCACCTGGCAGGTGACGATAGAGCGCGAGGGTAGCGACAAGCCCGTTTGCGTCGCCGAATCGATCTCGCGCCGCTATTCCTGAGGGCCGCCGCTAGTCTACGCCCGGCGCTATCGCCTGGCGTATTGCGATGCGCCGAACAGCATCTCTTTCGCCTTGTCGTCCATCTGCTCCTTACGCCGGTCGGCCAGCACTTTCACGCCGCGCTCAACCGCCGGACGCGCAGCGATCTTGTCGAACCAGCGCTTGGCGTGCGGGTAGTCGGCCCAATCCACGCCTTGCCGCTCGGCGCTGCGTAGCCACGGAAAAGTCGCAATGTCGGCAATCGTGTAGGCGTCGCCGGCCAGGTAGGCTGTCTTGGACACCTGGCGGTTGATCACGCCATAGAGGCGCTTGGCTTCGTTGGTATAACGATTGATTGCATAGTCCAGCTTCTCGGGCGCATAGCCGCGGAAGTGATGCGCCTGCCCCAGCATCGGGCCGACTCCACCCATCTGGAACATCAGCCATTGCAGCGTGACGAATTTTTCGCGATCGGTTTCACCCAGTAGCTTGCCGGCCTTGCTGGCGAGGTAGACCAGGATCGCGCCCGACTCGAACAGCGAGAACGGTTTGCCGTCCGGTCCGTCGGCGTCGACAATGGCCGGGATCTTGTTGTTGGGCGAAATCGCCAGGAAATCCGGCGTGAACTGGTCGCCCGTGCCGATATCGATGTGATGAACGCGGTAAGAGAAACCGCATTCCTCAAGCATGATATGCACCTTGTGCCCATTGGGTGTCGGTGCGGAATAAACGTCGATCATGGTTGCTCCAAAATAAGGCTATCAGCCCGGCTTGCGGAAACGCAGGATGAACTGATCGGTCTTGCTGCGTATCGCCGGATCGAAGACGTTGAGTTCGTGGTTGTCGCCCGGGTTGCGCAAGACTTTCGATTCGCCGTCGAGGATGAACCCGGCGGCGGTGACTTCCTTGATCACCAGCGCCTCGTCGATGCGGTGCAACTTGGACATGCCGGCATCGTCGAGCCCGGTTGCGCCGGCGTGGTCGAGCACGACGTAGATGCCGCCCGGTTTCAGCGCGTCGAACACGGACTTGTTCAATTCGGCCGTGCCTTTGGCGCCGGCCCAGATATGCACATCGTGGTAGTTCTGCGAAGTCCAGACCAGATCGGCCTTGGATGCGCCGAGGTTGTCGCCCTTGGCAACCACCTCATGCACATTGGCGCGCCCCGGTTCGGCGGAAACCGGTGGGGGCAGCCCCTTGTCCTTGAACTTGTCGATGACCAATTGTGGCGTATCGCTATAGACCGTGCCGGAAGGCCCCACGGCATTGCTGAAGATGCGCGTGAAATAACCCTTGCCTGGGAGGTAGTCGACGACGGTTTCACCCGGCTTGACCTGGGCAAATTGCAGCATTTCAAGCGGTTTGCGGTCGGCGTCGCGCGCCTTGTCGGCATCGGGACGGCCTGAATCGAGTATGGCAGAGTCGGCAGCGAACGCCGCAACCGGGGTCATCAGGGAACTTGCTGCGCAGAAAGTGGCGAGGATGCCGCTTCCTATCGAATGTCTCAGCCAAACGGAAAGGGAAGCCATGTTCGTTCGTCTCCGGAATTTATAAGAAGGGCAATCTTACCCCGAGACGAAAAAAGCTGCCGAGGCAGCTTTGGGTGCGCGCAAATACGGGCTTGTCTAGCTTAACTCTCCTCTCCCGCGGGCGGGAGAGGAGCAGGGGTGAGGGAGGCTATGAGTTGGCTACTCGCGAAGGTTCGGCAAAGCGAAATATTTCGAGCCTTTATTTGCAATTGGCCTGATCGCACACTCCCTCATCGGATCGCCGCCCGCCGCACCCCTCTCCCGCCAGCGAGAGAGGGGCTGTCCGGATCATGAACGCGTGATCGGCATTTCCACGTCATCCGAAGGAACCGCCATGTGCTTGGCCAACTCCAGCTTGGCAATCGCATTGCGGTGCACTTCGTCCGGGCCGTCTGCCAGGCGCAGCGTACGGTTGCCGGCCCACATATAGGCCAGCGGAAAGTCGTCCGACACGCCGCCGGCGCCATGCGCCTGGATCGACCAATCGAGCACCTGCTGCGCCACGTTCGGCGCCAGCACCTTGATCATGGCGATTTCGGCCTTGGCGTGCTTGTTGCCGACCGTGTCCATCATGTACGCCGCCTTCAGCGTCAACAGGCGCGCGGTGTCGATCTGGATGCGCGCTTCGGCGATGCGCTCGCGCCAGATGCTTTGCTCGGAGATTCGCTTGCCGAAGGCGACGCGGTTGTTCAAGCGCTTGCACATGTATTCCAGCGCGCGTTCGGCCACGCCGATGGCACGCATGCAGTGATGGATGCGGCCCGGCCCCAGGCGGCCTTGCGCGATCTCGAAGCCGCGGCCTTCGCCCAGCAGGATATTGGAGGCCGGCACGCGCACGTTTTCATACAGGATTTCGCAATGGCCGTGCGGCGCGTCGTCATAGCCGAACACCGGCAGCGGGCGCTTGATGGTCACGCCGGGCGCGTCGACCGGCACCAGGATCATCGATTGCTGCGAATGGCGCGGCGCTTCTGGGTCGGTCTTGCCCATCAGGATGAAGACCTTGCAGCGCGGGTCGCCCGCGCCCGAGATCCACCACTTGTGGCCGTTGATCACGTATTCATCGCCCTGGCGTTCGATGCGCGTCTCGATGTTGGTGGCGTCGGACGAGGCGACAGCCGGTTCGGTCATGGCGAAGGCCGAGCGGATTTCGCCGCGCAGCAATGGTTCGAGCCAGATGCGCTTGTGTTCCTCGGTGCCGTAGCGTTCGATGGTTTCCATGTTGCCGGTGTCGGGCGCCGCGCAATTGAACACTTCGGGCGCCCAGCCCACGCGTCCCATGATTTCGCACAAGGGGGCATAGTCGAGATTGGACAAGCCCTCGGGCGCGCGTGTCGATTTGGGCAGGAACAAGTTCCACAAACCCTGTTCGCGCGCTTTGGGCTTGAGGCTTTCCATCAATTGCGTCGGCAGCCAGCGATTGTTTTTTTCCTTGCCGTTGCGGTCGATCTCTTGCTTGTAGGCTTTTTCGTTGGGGTAGATGTGCTCATCCATGAAGGCGAGCAGCTTGGCTTGCAACTCTTTGCAGCGATCTGAATAGTCGAATTCCATGTTGTCTCCTTGTCCTTGATTGTCGATTGCGTTATTTGGTCGCTTGTGCGTGTTTCCAGCCCATCTCGGCCATGGGGCGTGCGGCCTTGCCCGACTTCAGCGCCTGTTCGCTCGACGCCGTGCCATCGACGTAGCGCTTCATGATGCCTTGCAGGATGCCGGCCATGCGGAACATGTTGTAAGCCAGATAGAACGAAAAATCCTCCATGCGCACGGCCTTGCCGGTACGCTCGCTGTACTTGGCGATGTAGTCGGCCTCGCTCGGAATGCCCAGCGCCTTGTGGTCCAGTCCGCCGATGCCGCGGAACTGCCCCGGTGGAATATGCCAGCTCATGCAGTGGTAGGAAAAATCGGCCAGCGGATGGCCCAGCGTCGACAACTCCCAGTCCAGGATCGCCAGGATGCGCGGCTCGGTTGGATGGAAGATCATGTTGTCGAGCCGGTAGTCGCCGTGCACGATGCTGGTTTCGTCGCCGGGCGGGATATTGTTGGGCAGCCAGTCGATCAGCTTGTCCATCTCCTCGATTTTTTCGGTTTCCGAGGCACGGTATTGCTTGGTCCAGCGGTCGATCTGGCGCGCGAAATAATTGCCCGGCTTGCCGTAATCCTGCAAGCCGATGGCGGCGTAATCGATGGTGTGCAACTGCGCCATGACGCGGTTCATCTCGTCATAGTAGGCGGCGCGCTCATCGGGCGTCATGCCGGGCAGCGATTGATCCCACAGCACGCGGCCTTCGACGCATTCCATCAGGTAGAACGCGCGGCCGATCACGGCTTCGTCAGCGCACAAAGTGTACTGGCGCGGAGCAGGGAAGCCGGCCTTGCTCAAGGCATCCATGACGCGGAATTCGCGGTCGATGGCGTGGGCCGAAGCCAGCAGCTTGGCGGCGGGGCCGGGTTTGGTGCGCAAGACGAAGCGCTGGTTCGGGGTGGAGAGCTTGAAGGTCGGATTCGATTGGCCGCCCTTGAACTGCTCGACTTGCAGTTCACCGGAAAAGCCGGGGATATGCTCGCGCATATAGGCCTGCAGCGCCGCGACATCGAATTTCTGCCGCTCGGAAACCGGCTTGGTGCCGATGAATTCTTCGAACATGTTGTCTCCTGCCATTTGTTATCGAATTCATTCTACAACAGAAAAGCGAACGACTGTACTATTTTATGCGCCACGATCAAAGCAACCGTCATTCCATCATTGCATTTCCCGAAATTTCCGGTATTGCTCGTACAAGACTTCCATCGTCGTGGCTCGCGTGTCGCCTTGCAGCGGCAGTGGCGGAGAGAGATTGGCGAAACGCAGTACCCAGTCGCCCGGCTCGTCGCCCACGTCGAGCGCATTGATGCACCCGGCCGTCTGCGCCAGGTTGCCGAGGAAGGCGCGGCCGCCGGTCAGCGCATGCGACAGGATCGCGCGATTGACGCCGCCATGCAGCACCAGCAGAGCCGTATCCCAGGATTGATCTTCGCGCAGGCGCTGCAAGGGCGGCAGCACGCGATCCATCAGTTGGCCGATGGTTTCGCCGCCGAGGAAGCGGCTGTCTTCGGCCACGACGCCTTCAAAGGCGCCGGTGAAGGCCTTCTGCAATTCGGCATCGGGAATAGCCGCCAGCTTGCCGCCGCGCAGCTCTTCCCATTCGGGCCAGCGTTCCAGTGCGATTTGCTGCCCGGTCTGCTGCAAGGCCAGCGTCGCAGTCTCGACCGTGCGCGGCAGGCCGGAGACGATCACACGGTCGAAGCGCAAGCCTTCCTGCGCGAACAGTTTGCCGGCGGCTTCGGCCTGGTCCCGGCCCTGGGCGTTCAGGGGCACCAGTTCGGGATTGTAGGGTTTGCCGTCGTCGTCGAAATACGTAACGCTGCCATGGCGCATCAGATAGACGCGCCGGCGCTGGAATGCTTCACTCATTGGAAATTCGGCTTTCTCTTGTTGAGGAAGGCGGCGATGCCTTCCTCTGCGTCGGGATGGTGCAATGCGTTGACGAAGCTGCGCTTTTCCGCCAGCAACTGGGCCGACAGCGAATTGCCTTCCGCTTCGCCGATCAGGCCCTTGATGCCGGTGACGGCATTGGGCGAAAGCTCAGCCAGCTCGTCGGCCCAGGCCAGTGCGGCATCAAGCGCACCCTTGTCGGGCACCACGCGATTGACGAGACCGAGTTCGAACAGGCGTTGCGCGCCAACCGGCTTGCCCTCGATCAGGACTTCCGTGGCAAGCTGGCGCGGCAACGCTTGCCGCAGAAACCACGTGGCACCGCCATCGGGCGTCAGGCCGACCTTCACGTAAGCCATCAGGAACTTCGCTGAGCTGCCGGCAACGATCAAATCGCAAGCCAGCGCCAGCGAAAACCCGGCCCCGGCAGCGGCACCGTCGACGGCGGCGATCACGGGCTTGGTGCAATTGCGCAAAGCCTCGACCCAGCCGTTCAGCTGTTCGATCGCTTCCTCCTGCTCCGATCTGTCCCTGGCGCGGTTTTCCTGCAAGCGGTTCAGGTTGCCGCCGGCGCAGAAGAAATGGTTTTCGCCGGTCAGGGCCACAGCGCGGATCGAATCGTCGCGTTCTGCGGTCGACAAGGCTTCGATTGCAGCGGCATACATGTCGGGATGCAGCGCATTCTTGGCAGTCGGATTGGAAAGCGTGAGGATCAGCGTGGCGTTGTGGCGCGAGGCGGTGAGTTCGGCGGACATGGATGCAATCGTAGGCAAAAGGTTAAACAAGGTAAAACACTGACGGTGACATTTGACTCGCTTACGTCGTGAATTATATTCTGCAATGCAATTCGGGGCGATTTGTCAAAGCGATGCGGCGTTTGATCCTTGAAACCTTAAGCATGCTTGATTGCACGCCGACGTTGCAGAAGCGGCGCAATTCGGCAGAAATTTGCAGCCAAACAACTTTACGTCGCATAGAATGAGGACAGGAAAAGTTAAGGAGTAGATATGGCAAGACCGGAAAAGGTCCGCCTGGGTGAAATTCTCGTGCAACAAAAACTGCTCTCCGAAGAGCAGCTTCAATTCGCCTTGGGCGAGCAGAAGCGCACCGGGCGCAAGCTGGGCCGCGTCTTCGTGGAAAACTCCTTCGTCAGCGAGGAACAGATTTCCGGCGCCATCGCCAAGCAGCTCAATATCCCCTACATCAACCTGAAGTTCTTCAACACCAATCCGGCAACGGTGCGGCTGCTGCCTGAAACCCAGGCGCGGCGCTTCCGTGCGATCGTGCTGGAAGACCGCCCGTTATCGCTCCTGGTCGGCATGGCCGACCCGACCGACCTGTTTGCCTACGACGAAATCTCGCGTGTCCTCAAACGCGGCATCGAATTGGCGGTCGTCAACGAATCCGAACTGTTGGCGGCAGTCGACCGCACCTACCGTCGCACCGAGGAAATCACCGACTTCGCGCGCGAACTCGAACAGGATCTGGGCGACAACTACGTCGACTTCGGCACGCTGGCCTCGACCCCCAACCTGGAAGAAGCGCCCATCGTCAAGCTGTTGCAATCGGTGTTCGAAGACGCCGCGCAGGTGAGGGCGTCGGACATCCACATCGAGCCGCAGGAAACCCGGCTGCAGATCCGCTTCCGCATCGACGGCATGCTGCACCTGCAGACCGAGGCCGACCTGAAGATTGCCCCGTCGCTGGCGCTGCGCCTGAAGCTGATGTCGGAACTCGATATTTCGGAGAAGCGCCTGCCGCAGGACGGCCGCTTCGCCATGAAGGTCAAGAACAACAAGATCGACGTGCGTATTTCGACCATGCCGACGCAGTATGGCGAATCGGTGGTGATGCGCCTGTTGAACCAGAGCGGTGCCAACCTGCGGCTGGAAGCCATCGGCATGCCGCCGGCCATGGTCAAGCGCTTTCGCGAAATCATTGCACGCCCCAACGGCCTGATCCTCGTCACCGGCCCGACCGGCAGCGGCAAGACCACCACGCTCTATGGCGCGCTGACCGAATTGAACACCATGGAGCGCAAGCTGATCACGGTCGAAGATCCGGTCGAATACCGCCTGCCCGGCGTCAACCAGGTGCAGGTCAACGAAAAGATCGAACTGACCTTCGCCCGCGTGCTGCGCTCGGCCCTGCGCCAGGACCCGGATGTGGTGCTGGTGGGCGAAATGCGCGACCAGGAGACCGCTTCGATCGGCTTGCGCGCGGCGCTCACGGGCCACTTGGTGCTCTCCACCCTGCACACCAACGATGCCGCCAGCACGCCGATCCGCCTGATGGACATGGGCGTGCCGCGTTACATGGTCAGCACCGCCCTGCAAGTCGTGCTGGCCCAACGGCTGGTGCGGCTGATTTGCGAGAGCTGCACCCAGCCCGGCGAGTTGACCGCGACGGAACACGAATGGCTCAAGCAGGTACCGGAAGAAGCCGCCGGCAACCCGATTTTCCAACGCGGCCGCGGCTGTGCGCATTGCAACGGCACGGGCTACAACGGCCGTACCGGCGTCTATGAAATGCTCGAAGTGACGCCTGCCGTCGCCGATGCCGCCAATAATCCCGATCCGGCCTACTTCCTCGCCGTGGCCCGCAAGCAGATGGCCGGCCACACGCTGCGTTCGCACGCGGTGTCGCTGGCGCGGATAGGCAAAACCACGGTCGCCGAAGCCATGCGGGTATCCAACCAGATTGAAGACTAATGCCTTTCTTTGCCTACAAAGCCCGCAACGCGCGCGGTGAACTGCTGCAAGGGGTGCTGGAAGGACCCGACAGCAACGGTGTGGCCGACCAGTTGTTCAATACCGGCGTGACGCCGGTCGAAATCACACCGGGCAAGAATCCCAATGTTTCAGGAGGCGAGGGGCTATGGGCGCGCCTGACCGAGAAAAAGGTCCAGCAGATCGACGTGCAATTGTTCAGCCGCCAGCTCTATACCCTGCTCAAGGCCGGCGTGCCTATCATGCGCGGCTTGAACGGCTTGCAGGAGTCCGCCATCAACAAATCCTTCGGCAAGGTGGTCAAGGACCTGCGCGAGTCGCTCGATGCCGGGCGCGAACTCTCCGCCGCCATGCGGCGCCACCCCGAAGTGTTCAGCCTGTTCTACGTCAGCATGGTGCGTGTCGGCGAATTGACCGGCCGGCTTGATGAAATCTTCCTGCGCCTGTTCGACTACCTCGAATTCGACCGCGACATGCGCGCGCGCATCAGCGCCGCCATGCGCTACCCGATGTTCGTCGTCGCCGCCATGGTGGCGGCCGTTGCGGTCATCAACGTCTTCGTGATTCCGGCGTTTGCCAAGGTTTATGCTGGCTTTCACGCCGAACTGCCCTTGATGACGCGCATCCTGATCGGCACCTCGAATTTCACGATCCACTACTGGCCGGTGGTGGTGGCGATCATAGTCGGCGCGGTGGTCGGCTTTCGCCTGTGGGTGGGAACCGTCAAGGGACGCTACACCTGGGACAGGATCAAATTGCGTTTTCCGGTTGCCGGCAAGATCATGCTGAAAGGCACGCTGTCGCGCTTTGCACGCAGCTTCGCGCTGTCGTCCAAGAGCGGCGTTCCCATCGTCCAGGGGCTCAGTGTCATTGCCCAGACCGTCAACAATGCGTATATCTCCAGCCGCGTCGAACAGATGCGCGACGGCGTCGAGCGCGGCGAAAGCATCTTGCGCACCGCCGTGGCGACCGGCGTCTTTACGCCGGTGGTGCTGCAAATGGTCGCCGTCGGCGAGGAAACCGGCGAAATCGACGACTTGATGGACGAAATCGCCGCCATGTACGAGCGCGAGGTCGACTATGAATTGAAGACGCTATCAGCGCAGATCGAACCGATCCTGATCGTCTTCCTCGGCGTGTTGGTGCTGATCCTCGCGTTGGGCGTGTTCCTGCCGATCTGGGATCTCGGACGTATTGCCTTGCAGCAAAAATAACGCATGCGGACCCGGTCTCGCACCCAGCGCGGCTTCACCCTCATTGAAGTCGCTGTGGTGGCGGTGATTTTTGCCATTCTGATTGGGAGCTTGCTCACGCGTGTGGTGTTTTATGAGGAGCAGTCGGAGCGCTTGGCAGTCAAGCAAACCCTGGGCATCTTGCGCAGTGCGATGGATTTGCAGATGGCCGACCGCCTGTTGCATCCGAGCCTGCGTCCCATGTCCCAGCTCGCCGGGGACAATCCCATGAACTGGCTTGCCAAGCTGCCACCCAATTACGTCGGCGAATTCGCGGCCCCGAAACCCGGCACAATCGCGCGCGGCAACTGGTATTTCGACACCAATGATCACACGCTGGTTTATCTGCCGACCTATGGCGACCATCTGCAAACCGCGCCTGGTGAAAATGGCAGGCTACGTTTTCACGTACGCCTCTCGAGCGGCAACACTGTCGGCTATGCTGCGAATGCCTCATTGAACAGCAGCTTCAGCGGTGTCGTGCTGGAACCGGTCAGGCCCTATCAATGGTTTTGACGAAAGGTCATTTGCGTCAGCACAACAGTAAATCCGGAACAGAGGGCATTTTGCAATTGTTTTCAATTGTTTGTGAATTATTCACGGCGCTACGCTTTGACTTGCGTTATAGAAAGCTTATACTCGCCTCATAAGAACCAGCATCTCACAATGCGGGATCGGGCAGAAAAGCGGGGCGTTTTTTGGAGGCGAACAATCGCATCCGTTGAAGTGAACTTCCACTTGCTGGACAGTTGTTTTTATCATCTAGGAGCAATACATGCGCAAGTCTTTGGCACACAAAGGGCAGCAAGGTTTCACTTTGATCGAGTTGGTCGTCGTGATCGTGATTTTGGGCATTTTGGCAGCGACGGCATTGCCACGCTTCGCGAATCTGCAATCCAACGCACGCCAAGCAGCGGTTCAGGCCATGGGTGGCGCGATCAGCTCGGCCATGGCGATAGCGCATGCGCAGGCGCTGGTCAACGGGACAAACACCGTAGCAGCCTCACCCGTAACGTTGGACGGTGTAGTTATCAATATGGCATGGGGTTACCCTGACGGCACCGCCGGAGGCATTATCGCTGCCGCAGGCTTGGGTGGGACAAGCTGGGTTACCTCTGCACAATCGGCAGCAGGTGTCACCATCCAGCCGGCAACAAACGGAAGTGCGACCTGCCAAGCCGTTTATAATTCGGCGGCCGCGCTGGGTGGCTCGGCAGCGGTTACGGTGCAGTTTAACGGTTGCTAAACCCGGAAGCGACTTCACATGAAGCCCGGCGCATCGCCGCCGGGTGGCTATCTCACACAGTGGTAAGGCAAATGCGTGCCACGCGTTATCACCGACGGATCACGCGATACCAGCACGGCTTTACCATGGTTGAGCTTGTCGTTGTCATCCTGGTGATGGGAATCCTGGCAATTGTGGCGATTCCCCGTTTCGCCAACGTCTCCACCTTCAACATCCGGCAATTCGGCGACCAGGCACTGGCTCTGGTGCGCTATGGCCAAAAAATGGCCGTCGCGCAAAATGTGCCGGTCTACGTGCAGCTCAACGGTTCGAGCGTCGCCTTGTGTTACGACTCGGCCTGCGCCCAGCCGGTGGCAGCGCCCAACAACGCCAATAGCGGCAGCGCCGCCACGCTCGCGGCCTGCAACAACAGCAGTTCCTGGGATTGCGAGGGTGCGTCCTCGGGCATCAGTTTCGCGGCGAGCAATGGCAGCACGTCGTACGTCGGCAGCGCGCCCTTGTTTTATTTCAGCCCCCAGGGCAAACCCTACAACACCGGCAATTCGGAGCCGAACTCGACCTTCACCTCGCAACTGACCATCACGATCTCCGGCAGCGCCGGCGCGGGCAGTGCAACCTTCTACGTCGAGCAGGAGACCGGCTATGTCCACCGTTAGCAGACTGCGGCCCGGTTCGGCCCGTGGATTGACCATGGTGGAGCTGATCATCTTCATCATCGTGGTCAGCCTCGCGATCGCGGGCGTCTTGCTGGTGATGAATGTCAACACCGCGCGCAGCGGCGATGCGCAATTGCGCAAGCAGGCGCTGTCGATTGCCGAGGCGCTGCTTGAGGAAGTCGAAAGCGCCCGGTTTACCTACTGTGATCCGCAATCCACCAATGCCACCAATCCGGTTTTGTCCACGAATCCCAACGCACTCAGTTACACCGCATGCACGGTGCCGGAAGTTGTCGGTCCTGAAACAGGCAATGCCCGCCCCTACGACAATGTCAACGACTATGTCTCTGCACTGAATTCGCAGCAAAGCATCAAGATGGTGGATGTTAACAACAATCCGGTAATCGGGCAGACCGGCACCTATGCACCTTGCATCACAATTTCCAGCGCCACGCTCCAGAACATGGCAACCGACCCTGCAGCCAACCCTGCAATGGGCAACACGCTCCTGATACGTATCGACGTCTATAACGGCGCCACAATAACCTGCGGCAGCACAGGTGGGTTAACGCCGGTCGTCACGCTGGAAGGCTACCGCACCGAATACGCACCGCTTGTGATGCCATGAAGCGTTCTTTGCCTACCTCTTTTGCCAATGCGCCGGTGCCACGGCAGCGCGGCTTCACGTTGATCGAAGTCGTGATCGTGATCACTGTCACGGCCATCATTGGCGCCGCCGTTGCGATCTTCATCCGCATGCCCGTGCGTAGTTACGTCGACAGCGCGGCGCGCGCCGACCTGGTCGATACCGGCGACACCGCGTTGCGCCGCATGGCGCGCGATTTGCGCCTGGCTTTGCCCAGTAGCGTGCGCGTCAATACCGATGGCAGTGGCGCGTCGTACATCGAATTGTTGCTCACGCGTACGGGTGGGCGCTACCTGGCGAGCGAAGACGGCCCGGTTGGCGGCAATGTGCTGGACTTTACCAGCCCTTCCGGTAACGGCAATCTGAAGTTCGACATTATCGGCCCCATTGCTCCCAGCTTGGAGCAAACCATACAACCGGGTGACAGCGTTGTGGTGTTTAACCTGGGGCCGGGCGCCATTCCAGGCGATGCCTATCAGACCTCGGGCGAAATGAACCGGGTCGCGATTGCCGGTATCAGTGGCCCGACCATCACAATGGCCAGTCCAAGCCCGTTCGGCACCTTTTCACTGCAATCGCCGAGCCACCGCTTCCAGGTCATCAGCGGCCCCGTCACCTATCGCTGTGCCCCCAACGCAGGAAATCCCACCGCGGGAACCTTGACGCGCTACTGGAATTACACCATTGCGGCGACCCAGCCCACCTCGGTTGCCGGTTTGACGACCGGCTCAGGAGCACAAAGCGCCCTGATGGCGATCGGCGTTTCCAGTTGCAGTTTTTCTTACGCCAAGAACTCAATGAGCAGCGCCCTTGCCGTGCTCGACATCCAGCTGGTTTCCGGCGATTCGGGCAGCAGCACGGTCGGCTTGTTCGAGCAAGTGCACGTCGACAATACGCCATGAAATACCCATTGAATAATTCGACAGGTAGGGCAAGCGCCGGGGGCTTTGCCATCGTCAGCGCGATCTTTCTGATCGTCATATTGGCTGCGCTGGGCGTTGGCATACTGGTGTTTTCGAGGGCACAGCAAGCCAGCTCGGCTTATGACGTGCAAGGGTCGCGTGCCTATCAGGCCGCGCGCGCGGGCATAGAATGGGCAGTGTATCAACGGGTCGCTCCGGTCAACTATAACCTCGCCACCAATCCCTTGACGCTGCCTGCTTTTTGCGCGCTCACCGGATCTACCTGGCCCCCAACAGCTTGGTCCCCAGGGACTGCCGCGCTGCAAGCCGGCAGCACCATGACTTACCTCAATGTGCCCCTCAAAGACTTTGGCGGCGCGGCCAGCCAGCAGCCTTTTTACAATCTTTCCCTGGGCGCGCCGACTTTGTCGCAATTCACCGTCACAGTCACTTGCAGCGCCACGGTGACGGCACCGGACGTCAACAATCTCGATTCTTACGGAAACCCCAACATGATCGTCGTGCGTACGATCATCGCGACTGCCTGCAATCAACCTGTCAGCGGAACCAATGCGGCTTGCCCCAACCCGACTCCCGGTCTCGACTATGTGCAGCGCAAAGTGCAGGTCAATTTGCAACAGCAATATTGACTTGCCGACGGACTAGGTAAAGTTGCATCGATGTAATAGAATGAATTAACCTGAAACAAGAGATTCCGTGATGGGACTGTGGCGTAAATTGTCGATATGGTGTGTGCTGCTCGGCTGCCTGCTGGGCTGGCATGGCATCGCCTTCGCCAAGACCAATCAAACCATCACGTTCGGCGCCTTGTCGGGCCAGACTTATGGAGCGGCGCCATTCACGGTTTCCGCCACGGCGAGTTCCGGGTTGGCCGTCACCTTCACCTCGACCACCACGACGATTTGCACCGTCAGCGGCACGACCGTCACCGTGCTTGCGCCGGGCACCTGCACGATCGAGGCCAACCAGGCCGGCAACGGCACCTACAACGCTGCGGCCGATGTCAAGCAATCATTCACCGTCGCCAAGGCCAGTCAGACGATCAGCTTCGCGGCCTTGGCCAACCAGACTTACGGTGCGGCGGCATTTACCGTGTCGGCCACGGCAAGTTCCGGTCTGGCGGTCAAATTCACGTCGGCGACAACCGGCGTCTGCACGTCCAGCGGCACCAACGGCGTGACCATCACCATCATCGCCGCCGGTACCTGCACCATCGACGCCAATCAGGCGGGCAACGCCGATTACAATGCCGCGACCCAGGTCGCACAATCGTTCACGGTCTCGAAGGGAAGCCAGACCATCACCTTCGCTTCCTTGCCTGGTCGCACCGATGCGGCCAGGCCGTTTGCCGTCGGCGCCACGGCAAGCTCGGCATTGACCGTGACGTTCACCTCGCAAACCACGACGACTTGCACGGTGTCGGGCAGCACCGTGTCGGTGCTTGCCGACGGCACCTGCACGATTGCCGCCGATCAGGCCGGCAACGCGAACTACAGTGCCGCCTCGGAAGTGACGCAATCGTTCACCATCGTGCCATTTTGCGCCCCTCCGCCGAATATCCCCAACGGCGTTGCCGTGACCTGCGTATGCGATACCTTCAACCGCGCGAGCATCAATCCCTCGCCGATGTTCGGCGGCACTTCCTGGGCGCTATCGAATAGCGACAATCTCGGCAATCCTTACATCAACACCACGACCGGCCTGCTGCGCCTGACCGAAAATACCGGGGACAACGCCAAGGCCGCAACCGCGCCCGGCATCTATCCGGCGGCGGGCAACTATATCTCGGTCGAATTCAACCACTATGCCTACAACGGCTCCGGCGCGGACGGCGTGGCCGTCACCTTGTCGGACTCGTCGATCCCGGCCGTGCCCGGCGGCTATGGCGGTTCGCAAGGCTATGCGCCGGAAGGCACGCCGGGCTTTGCCGGCGGTTGGCTCGGCGTCGCGCTTGACGAATATGGCAATTACTCCGCCAACACGGAAGGACGCAACGGCGGAGGGGCGGCTACCCCGGAGGAAGTCGGCATGCGCGGACCCGGTAGCGGCACGTCGGGCTATGAATGGATCACCGGCACAACCAGCAATCCAGGCGGCCTGAGCATCGACAATCACACGGCCACGTCGCCCTCGCCCGGCTATATGTACCAGGTCATCGTTGATGCGCGCAATGAAACTGCGAGCGCCATCAACGTCAGCGTCAACCGCGACTCGACGACTTACGACGGCAACAATTATTCGTCGATCATTGCCCCTTATAACGTGTATTCGGCGGCGCAGACCGCTTTGGGTTCCGGGTGGATTACGCAGGTCGTGCCGAACTATTGGCAGATATCCTTCACCAGTTCGACCGGCGGCTCGACCAACATCCACGAGATCGGCGACATGCGCATCTGCGCGCAAACGGTGTATCCGCCCTCGGGCAGCCAGGCCAGCGGCTTCTCCGCCATCGATTCAGCCTATCCGGCGGCGTCCGGTTCGACCGTGCCGGCTTACCAGAATTTTCAGACCGGCGATATCTACATGAAGCTGCAGGGCACGGCCTTCAAGCTGTGGGTGGCGGCCTTGACCTCGAGCGGCATCTCGACCGCCTATTCCGCAACGACCGCAAAGTATGTCCTGCTGAACCTCGTACAAAACACCAACGGCACCGCCTGCGGCCCGGATTCCGCACGCACCTGCACCTCGACTTGCACCGGCCAGGCGGCGGTGACGGGCGGCAGCCAGATATTGACCTTCGGCCTTACCACGCCGGGCGCCTTGCAGACGTCGAATTTCACGCTCAATACCGCCTATCCCGATCTGGTGGCGGTGATGAAGGAATGTACCAGTTCCGCCTGTACCAGCTTCACGACGACGCCGGCGGCGTGCTCGGCCGATTCGTTCTCGGTGCGCCCGACCGGCGTGACCACGGTCGCGTCTAACGCCACCAATGCGAGCGCCATCGGCAGCCCGGCATTCGCTGCCGGCAGCGGCGGTTTCACCATTACCGCCACCACCGCGGGTGTGACGGGCCAGCCCAGCGGCTATACGGGCCTGCTTCGCGTCAACAATTCGGCATTGCAAGGAGTGATCGATGCGGAGACCGTGCCGTGGACCCCAACTGCGGGTTTAGTCGCAGCATCGCCGGCGAACCAGAACATCACCTTTCCCAATGCCGTCCCGGGCATCGGCACCGCAATCGGCACCGCGACCTCGGTTGGCACCTTCACTTACAGCGAAGTCGGTTCGTTCATGCTGCCGGGTTACAGCCCGACGGTTGCGGCCTATAACACAACCATGCGGGGCATCTACGACGGCGTGACCTCCGCCACGGATTGCCCCAGCGCCAGCATCAGCGTGGGGCAGTGCGATGCGCTGCGCATGACGACCTGGACCGGCGTCGACAGCGTCAGCACCAAGAACGACTGCGATATCGACAGCTACTCCAATACCATCGACGCCAACGGAAAATACGGCTGCAACTTCGGCAATACCGCCAATACCGCGACGATGGGGCGCTTCACGCCCGACCACTACGTCGTCGTCCTGCCGACAGCGCCGGCATCGGCCATTACACCGCGAAGCGACATGTCTTCCGCCTGCGAAACGGCACTTGCGGCAAAAGACTCGAGCTTCCTGCCCTTCTCGTACATGAGCGAGCCTTTCGCCGTCCAATTCACCTTGGACGCGGTCAACGCATCGGGCGGCATTACGCAAAATTATCAGGGCAATTACGTCAAGTTCAATTCCATGAACACCGTGGCGCCGTGGACGGCGGCTGCTGCCGGCGGCACGGGAACGATGAACCTCGCCATGGCCGCGACCAATGCCACGCAACCGGGCTATACCAATTCGTCCAAGCTTTGTTCGGTCTTCTTCAGTTCGGCCGGCGTCACGTCGTATAGCTGTCCCGGCGTGACGGTCCTGCCGGTCGGCAACGGCGGCGCACCGCGTGTTGCAGCCTTGACCACGCCGACTGCGCCTACGATGAGTTGGTCTTCCGGCACCGGCAATGGCGGCATCGGTACCTTTGGCGCGAACGTGAGTCTGTTGCGCCTGACCGCCGGCCCCGACGGACCGTTCAACACGCTCGGCGTCGGCATTTTGCCGACCGATACCGACGGCATCACCACAACCGGGCTTAACCTGGTCACCAACAACGGGCCGGCCAGCCCCGCTTCGGACCGCGTCTCATTGGGCAATACCGCCGTCAAATTCGGCATGTTGAAGTTGTCGAACAACTTCGGTTCGGCTGCGGCCAGCCTGCCGATTTCGGCGCAAATGTTGTATTGGAATGGCGCCGGCTTTGCCATCAATGCCAAGTCCACCGGCAGCGTCGTGACGAACTTTTCGTACGACAGTTGCACCACGATCAGCGGTGCCAATATCGGCATGACTTTCCAGGGCACCATTGCCGCCTGCAACACCTATGTCCCGTCCACGACGACCATTGTTAACGGCCAAGCCAACCTGCTTTTACCGGCGCCGGGGCAAAGCGGCAGCATTACCATGACCGAACTCGACAGCACTGCTTCGCCAAACGGCACGGCCTGCTCGGGAAGCACGACCAAATCGACCGCTACGCCGATCAACGCCACGTATTTGCAAGGCAACTGGTCCGGCTCCAGCACCTACACGGTGAATCCGTCGGCACTTGCCACGTTCGGTGTGTATAGCGGGGTGCCGCAGGTGATCTACATCAGGGAATCGTATTAATCGTGCGAATTGCCGCTGATCCCGAAACGGCGCGTGGGAGGGGGCGGTGCAGAGCGTTGCGCGGTGTGGGATTAGTTGCCAAGGGTTGCCGAAAAGCGATTGACAACAAGGACTTATTGACTTAACTTCAAGCAACTTCTTAATTAAAACTTGATCGGCAAAGGGAATTGTTTCACAGCCTCTGCTGCAATGTGAATTCCCACCACGGCAAACAAGCATGGGTCTATTCAAGAAAGACAAAAAACTCGCTGGTTGGTTGTCTATCGTCCCCGGAGACGAGGGGATTCGTGCCGCACATATTAACCGTTTGCCGACCGGCGCGCCACTGGTCGAATGGGTGGCCAGCTTCCCTTTGATCAAGGCCGCAGGAGACAAGCCGCTTGACCGCCTCGCCAAGGAGGCGCATGCCAATCGCTACACCTGCACCACCTTGCTGGCGCCCAACGAATATCAACTGCTGTCGGTTGAAGCGCCGACGGTTCCTGCCGAGGAATTGAAGACCGCGATACGCTGGCGCCTGAAAGACATGCTGGACTTCCACGTCGACGATGCAACGATCGACGTCTTCGACGTGCCGCTCGACAAGGACGCGCCGGTACGCACGCGCTCCATCTATGCCGTGGCGGCGCGCAATCAGCTCATTCAACGGCGCCAGGAAATGTTCGTCCACGCCAAGATCGAGCTCAAGGCCATCGACATTCCCGACCTTGCCCAGCGCAATATTTCAGCCCTGCTCGAGCCGCCGGGGCGCGGCCTGGCCATGCTGTCGTTCGATGAAAGCGGCGGGCTGCTGACCGTCACCTACAAGGCGGAGCTTTATCTCGCACGGCGCATCGATGTCAGCTTGCCACAATTGGCCGGGGCAAGCGGTGAGCAGAAAACCGCCTTGCACGAGAAGATTACGCTCGAACTGCAGCGCTCGCTCGATCACTTCGACCGGCAATATCACTTCATCACCGTCGCCAAGCTGCTGCTGGCGCCGATGGGTGCGGAAAATGCGCCGCTGCAGGCCAGCCTGAAAGAAAACTTCTACACACCGGTCGATTCGTTCGACCTCGATGGCGTGCTCGATTTGTCGAAAGTCCCTGACCTGAAAACGTCAAGCATGCAGCAACACTACTTCTTTGCACTCGGTGCCGCCCTGCGGCTCGAGGAGGCGGTGCTGTGAGCCAGCAGATCAACCTGTTCAATCCGATCTTCCTCAAGCAGAGGAAGATCTTTGCCGCATCGACCATGGCGCAATCGCTGGGCGTGATCGTATTGGCTTGCGTCCTGCTATCGGTCTATGCCAGCTGGCAAGTGCAGGCGCGCGAAAAGCAGACGGCGGAATCGGCAGCGCAAGTGAGCAAGCTCAAAGCCAGGCTCGACAACGCCGCCATCCAATTCGCGCCGCATCAGGCCGACCAGTCGCTGGCAAATCAATTGCAAAAGACCGAAGACGACGTGAACTCGCTGCAACGCGTGACAAACGAACTCAACGGCGGCGGATTCGGCGACACCAAGGGCTATTCGCTCTATTTCAGCTCGTTTTCGCGCCAGATCGTCGATGGCCTGTGGCTGACAGGCGTCGACATCAATGGGGCAGGGCAGCAGATCGGCTTGCGCGGCCGTGCCTTGCGCGCCGACCTGGTGCCTGAATACCTGAAGCGACTCGGCCGCGAGTCGGAAATGAAATCGAAGACCTTCGCCACGCTCGACATGAAAGTGCCCCTGGTGGACGTGCCGCCCGGCCCGGATGGCAAGGCCAATCCGCAAGCGCCGGCTGCCTATATCGAATTCGATCTCGAATCGCTGGAAAACGGCGGATCGAGGGATGCGGAAGGGAAGGGCAAATGAAGCAACTCTGGCTGCGCTATTCGACCCGGATCGACGCGCTCGGCTTGCGCGAACGGGTGGCGATCTTCGTCATGCTGGTGGTGCTCGTGATTGCCCTGTTCGATACGTTCGCGCTGGAACCGCAATTTGCCAGGGAAAACGAACTGGCGCAGCAGGCCGAGCGCGACCAAACGCAGATTGCCCAGATGCAAGGCCAGATCCAGGCCCTGGCCAATTCCTATTCCAAGGACCCGGATGCGGTAAAGCGCCAGCAGCTCGGCGCGCTGTTGCAGAAATCAAACCAGATGCGCGGCAACCTCCGCGATATGCAAAATGGCCTGGTTGCGCCTGATAAAATGGCGACGTTGCTGGAAGACATCCTGCGCCGGAACGGCAAATTGCACCTCGTGGCCTTGCGTACCCTGCCTGTCGCGGACCTGCTGGAGCCGGAAAAAAAGGATGACGCGAAAAGCGGCACCACCGAAGCGCAAAAGAAGGCCGATGGCGCCAAGGCGCCGGCAGGCTCCAACCTGGTTTTCAAACATGGCGTCGAAATGGTCATCGAGGGCAATTACCTCGACATGCTCGACTACATGCAGGCGCTCGAAGGCATGCCGTGGCAACTGTTTTGGAGCAAGGCAAAGCTGTCGGCCGACGATTCGGGGAAGCTGACCCTCTCGCTGACGCTGTATACGCTGAGCCTGGACAAGAATTGGTTGACCATCTGATGAGAATGCTGACGACATGCTGCGCGGCAGCCGGCCTTGTCCTGGCCGCCATGGCGCAAGCGGAAAACCTGCCCGATCCGACCAAGCCGCCGGTCGGCTACGCGCAGGGTGCGGCGGCTGGGTCGGGGCCGGTGCTGCAATCGATCCTGATTTCGCCGACGCGCCGCGTTGCCGTCATCAGCGGCAAGACATTGCATGTGGGCGAGAGCTTCGACGATGCGAAGGTGGTGTCGATCAGCGACAACGAAGTGGTGCTGAAAAGCGGAGGCGGCAAACAGGTATTGCGGCTGTATCCCATATTGCGCAAGACGGCGGCCGACAACCGGCCCGGCGGCAAGCTTGATGGTCCGGGACAACAAAAGTAAGGGAAAGCGTGCGTAAATTCATCCTGCTCACCACGGCGCTCGCGCTGGCTGCATGCCAGACGCCAGCGACCAGAAACGGTACGTACGACGATATCAAGTCGTCGTTGGATCAGGCCGCCACCACGGCCAAGCCGAGCACGCCCGACGCCGCGGCTGCCGCCTTGCTGCCTCCATTGAATATCGCCGTTCCACAAGCCAGGGCGCCGCTTGAGGAGCGTTTTTCGGTCAGCTTCAACAACGTTCCGGCCAACCAGTTCTTCAATGCCATCGTCTCGGGCACGCGTTACAACATGCTGGTCCACCCGGAAGTCGGCGGCAACATTTCAGCCAACCTGAAGAACGTGACCCTGTTCGAGGCGCTCGACGCGATCCGCGACCTGTACGGGTACGACTACACCGTCGAAGGCAACCGCATCACGATCCGCCCCCTGACCATGCAGACGCGCGTATTCCAGGTGAATTACCTGACAGGCTCGCGCAAAGGCACCTCCGATACGCGCGTCACATCCAACTCCGCCGTGACGCTGGCCGGCAACGGCACCAGCGGTTCGGGCAGCAACACCAGTTCCAACGGCACATCGCAGAACAACGGCTCCGGCACGAACGGCCTGACCAGCAACACGATGCCGCAGAACGGCCAGAACAACGGCAACAATAACAACAACGGCCTTCCCACGTCCTCGTTCATCGACAGCGCCAAGGTCAGCACGGCCTATGCGTCGGATTTCTGGGGCGACCTGAAGACCGCCCTCGAAGCGATCGTTGGCAAGGAGAACGGGCGCAGCGTGGTGATCAGCCCGCAATCGGGTGTCGTGGTCGTGCACGCCATGCCGGACGAATTGCGCAACGTCACCGCCTATCTGCGCGCTTCGCAGCTCTCGGTCGATCGCCAGGTCATCCTGGAGGCGAAGATCCTCGAAGTGCAGTTGAACAGCAATTACCAGACCGGCATCAACTGGGCGTCGCTTGCCACCTTCCATGGCGGCAGCAATACGAGTTCGCTCGGCTTCGGCCAGCCCGGCACGGTCCTGACCAATACGCCCGGGTCGACCCTGAGCAGCCTCGGCTCGGCAGCGCTCAATGCCGTGACCGGCAACTCTTTCCTCCCTGCCGGCACCAACACGGGCTCGGTCTTCGGCCTTGCTTTGCAAACCAGCAATTTCGCGGCGCTGATTTCCTTCCTCGAGTCGCAAGGCTCGGTGCACGTGCTGTCGAACCCGCGCATTGCCACGCTGAACAATCAAAAGGCCGTGCTCAAGGTGGGCAGCGACGATTTCTTCGTAACAGGCGTCAGCACCACCACCACAACCAGCGCGGTGTCGAACAACGTCTCGCCCAGCGTCACCCTGGAGCCGTTCTTCTCGGGCGTGGTGCTGGACGTGACGCCGCAGATCGATGCCGACGGCAACATCATTTTGCATGTCCACCCGGCCGTCACCAAGGTGACCTCGGTGACGCAGACCATCAATCTCGGCTTTGCCGGCACCCTGGTGCTGCCGCTGGCATCGAGTTCGACCCAGGAAACCGACAGCATCGTGCGCGGCCTCGACGGCCATATCGTGGCGATCGGCGGCTTGATGCTCCAGACCAGCACGGCCGACCGCTCCGAACTGCCGGGAGTGGGGGACGTGCCGCTGCTCGGCGCCTTGTTCCGCAACACCGACCAGACCATGGCCAAGAGCGAACTGGTGATCCTGATCAAGCCGACCATCGTCAAGGACGGCAGCAGTTGGGAACAGAACCTGCTTGAGAGCCAGCGCCACGTGCAGGAACTCGATCCGCGCAACGTGACGCCGCTGTATTGAGCTGCCGGTGTACGGCAAGCCATCGACTGACGTGTTGGAACCATGTACAAATCGCATTTCGGACTGAACGAACTGCCATTCGGCATCACACCGGACACGAGTTTCTTTTTCCTCTGTCCAAGCTCCCAGGAAGCGTTGAACACCTTGCTGGTGGCGGTGCGCAACGGTGAAGGCTTCATCAAGATCACCGGCGAAGTCGGCACCGGCAAGACGCTGTTGTGCCGCAAATTCATGGCCACGCTCGATGCCGATTTCGTCACGGCCTATATCCCCAATCCCTTTCTTGAGCCGCGCACGCTCTTGATGGCGCTGGCGGAGGAGCTGGGAATCGAGCTGAAAAGCGACGTCGACCAGCATCATCTGCTCAAATCGATCAATCACCGCCTGCTCGTGCTGGCGCGCGAAAACAAACGCGTGGTGGTCTGCATCGACGAGGCCCAGGCAATTCCGCGCGAAAGCCTCGAAGCGCTACGGCTGTTGACCAACCTCGAAACCGAAAAACGCAAACTGCTGCAAATCGTCCTGTTCGGCCAACCCGAACTGGACCGCAACCTGCAAAACGAAGCAGTCCGCCAGCTGGCGCAGCGCATCACGTTTCACTATCACCTGACGCCGTTGACGCGCGACGATCTCGATTTTTATCTATCGCACCGTCTGAAGGTGGCGGGTTTTTCCGGTGCCCGCCTGTTTTCCCACGGTGCCGTGCGTTCCCTGAAGGCAAGCAGCGGCGGCATTCCGCGGCTGGTCAACATCCTGGCCCACAAGTCGCTCATGCTGGCCTATGGGGAAGGCCGGCGTGAAGTGACGGTGCGCCACGTCAAAGCGGCCGCGCGCGACACCATCGCGGCCAAAAGCATCTGGCGTTTCTGGTGGTGGCTGCCGGTGGCGGCATTTTTGGCCGGCAGCGGCGCGGTCTGGGCCTATTTCCAATGAGTTTGATCAATCAAATGCTGCAGGATCTGGAGCAGCGCAGCGTCGGCAATCCGATTCCAAGCGGCATCCACGGGCAGATTCGCGCCGTACCCGAGCGCCGGCGCATTCACCCGGCATGGTGGCTGGTGTTGCTGCTGACGGCATTTCTGGTCGGCGCAGTCATTTGGTACCTGACGCGCCCCGCGCCGATGCCACAGCGCACACCCAATCTGGCGCTCAAGATCGCGCCGCAGCTCAGCGAGCTGCCTTCTCCGGTCGCGCAAGAACCGTTGCCGCCCGATACCGCCGCGCCGCCGCCGGCCGCAACGCAAGCAACAACGCAGACAGCGGCGCCTGTTGCGGCAACGCCGGCGGCGACGCCCGCGCCTGAACCGGCCAAACCGCACATCGACATCGTGCGCGAAGCCGAAAAGCAACCCGAATCCAGGCCTCAGGAACCGGCCAGGGAACGCGTGGCGCAGGAAGCCGTGCCCACCAAAGCGGAAGATGCCAGGGCGCTCAACCTCTCGAAGCAAGTCAATGAATTGACGCCGCCGCTGCGCGCGGAAAACGAATACCGCGAAGCCGCCGTTCTGCTCCAGTCGAACCGGCAAGCCGAGGCGACGGCCATGCTGGAACAAGCGATCAAGCTCGACCCGCACCATGCCGGCGCACGCCAGATGCTGATCGGCCTGCTATTGCAGGCCAAGCGCCAGGAAGAATCGATCAAGCTGGCCCAGGATGGCTTGGCGCTCGACCCGTCGCAATCGGGCCTGAGCATGATCCTGGCGCGCGTGCAGCTTGAGCAAGGCGATTTGCATGCGGCCCTGACGACGATGGAACACGGCTCGTCCTACGCGGGCTCGAATGCCGAATACCATGCCTTCATGGCCGCGCTCCTGATCCGCGACAAGCGCAACAAGGAAGCCATCGACCAATACACCGTGGCATTGACCGCGCAGCCGCAAAACGGGGTCTGGTGGATGGGCTTGGGCATGGCGCTGCAGGCGGAAAACCACCTGCCGGAAGCGCGCGAAGCCTACGTACGCGCCAAGCGCAGCGGCAACCTGACGCCGGAGTTGCAAGCCTTCGTCGACCAAAGGCTGGCGCAGTTGCCCAAGTCCTGATCAGGCTTGCGCCAAGCGCTCCAGGGCCGTGCGCAAGGTGTCTTCCTTCTTGGCGAAACAAAAGCGCACGATGCCGCTGTCCTTCGGCTCGCGGTAAAACGCCGATACCGGTATCGCCGCCACGCCGATCTCCCTGGTCAGCCAGGACGCGAATTCCGCCTCTCCCGCGCTCGATATGGCGCTGTAATCCACACATTGGAAATAGCTGCCCGAAGTCGGCAAGAGCTTGAAACGCGTGCCTTCCAGACCGGCGCGGAACAAGTCGCGTTTTTGCTGATAAAACCCGGCCAACTCGCGATAGGGGCGCGGATCGGCCATGTACGAGGCAATGCCATACTGCATCGGCGTGTTCACGGTGAACACGTTGAACTGGTGTACCTTGCGGAACTCCGCCGTCAAGGCCGCCGGTGCGGCAACATAGCCCACCTTCCAGCCCGTGACGTGATAGGTCTTGCCAAAGCTCGACACGACGAAGCTGCGCGCGGCCAGCTCTGGGTGGCGCGCCACCGATTCGTGCTGCCTGCCGTCGTACACCATGTGCTCATACACCTCGTCGGACAGGATCAGGATATCGGTGCCGCGCACCAGTTCGGCGAGCTTGTGCATGTCGTTCGGGCCGAACACCGTCGCCGTCGGGTTGTGCGGCGTATTGATCATGATCAGCCGCGTCTTCGGCGTGATCGCGCCGGCCACCTTGTCCCAATCGACCGCATAGCCGTCGGCGCCAAGCTGCATCGGCACGCAAACGGCAACGCCGCCGGCCAGCGCGATGGCCGGCAGATAGCTGTCGAACGCCGGTTCGATCACGATGACTTCGTCGCCGGCATGCACCGCGCACAGAATGGACGTGAGCAGGGCTTGCGTCGCCCCGGCGGTCACCGTGATCTCGCTGTCGGCCTGGTAGAGCTTGCCATAGAGCGAACAAACCTTGTCCGATATCGCCGTGCGCAGGGGCAGGGCGCCGCTCATCGGCGGATATTGGTTGAATCCCTCGTTCATGGCGGCATTGACCATGCCGGTTAGCGCCGGATCGCAACCGAAATCGGGGAAACCCTGGCCCAGATTGACCGCCTGGTGCTGCACCGCGAGGTTCGACATCACAGTGAAGATGGTGGTGCCGACCTCGGGCAGTTTCGAGGTAATGCGCGGGCTGCTTGCTACGGTGTCGTTCATGAAGCTGTCGCTGATGAGATCGAAGAAGGCACTATGCTATCAGAGCGGGTCGCCTCAGGCTGGCGAGCGGCATTCTGATGCCAGGCCTCGGGCGACAGGATGGCGAACAGGCCGGCCTTGGCGTTGCGGCGTGCCAGCTTGAGTACAGCCTTGTCCTTGCTGATCACGAGATCGGCCTTCTCGTCAAAGGCCAGCTCGAGGAATTTTTGATCGTCGCGGTCGCTGCAATTGGGCAGCAGGGGGCGCAATGGGGCGATTTCAGGCTTGTCCTTGCAGCAAATCAGCGCATCGAAGCGCGCGGCACAGGCAGCCTGCATCGCAGCGTCGAGCTTGAGCTTGGGGTAGGCCAGCACGGCAAGCCATTCGGCGCGGCAATCGCTGCGCGTGATGACCTGTACCACACCGTGCTCGATGGCCCCCAGCAGGGCGGCCCAGCGCGGATCGCGGAAGACGAATAAATCGAGGCAAACGTTAGTATCGAGGATGATGACAGGAGGATTCATGCAAAAATGGCTCGGTAATTCTTGTTCGTAACTTATTTGCTGCTCGTTCGCAAATTCCGGAACCATGTCCGTTTTGCAATGTCTGACGTGTATGGCAGCAATATTCTGCAATAAAATACCACGCTGCTCTCTTCTATCACGCTTTCTATCCACTATTACATGAGGTGAAACATGGCGACCAGGATTTTCGTAGCATTGACTGCGCTCACGCTCGCTTGCTCGATGGCTTATGCGCAAGACCAGCAAGCGCCGTCGAACGCGTCTTCGGCCAGTGTCGGCGACAAGATCGGGCAAGCCGCACATGATACCGGCGAGGGCATCAAGCATGGGGCACAGGCCGTCGGCGACGGCGCCAAGGACGTGGCGCACAAGGTCGGCGAAGGCACCAAGGACGCCGTTCATGCAGTTGGTTCGGGCACCAAGAAAGTCACGCGCGACATCGGGCACGGCGCCAGGAAGGTGACCCGCGATATCGGCCACGGAACGCGGGACGCGGTGCATGCCGTGGGCCACGGCGTGAAGACCGGCGCCCACAAGGTTTCCTCGACGGCCAAAAGCGCCAAGGACAAGGTAACCGGCTCGTCTGCACCCACCGAAACCAAGCCTGCCGCGCCGCATGAAGAGCCTTCGGCCAGCCCGGCGCCGGCTTCAGCGCCGACACCGACTCCACCGTCGGATATCAGCAAGCCCTAGCATTAGGCTGACCGATGAGGCGGCGCCAAGGCGCCCCTCAATCGTCGGCGATCATCCAGTCTTCGACCCCGTTAGCCAGGATGTCGCATAGCGCATCGACGATCTCGGGGTCGAACTGCGTGCCGCGCCGCTCCATGATATAGCTCATCATTTCCTCGAACGGCCACGGTTCCTTGTAAGGGCGACGGTGCAGCAGGGCGTCGAACACGTCGACCACGGCGACGATGCGCCCGGCCAAGGGAATGTCGTTGCCTTTCAAGCCGCGCGGATAGCCGTTGCCGTCGAAATGTTCGTGATGCGTGCCTGCGATCTGCGCGCCATAGGTCAGGTAGCTCATGCCGTCGACCATGCCGGCCGCACGCTCCAGGATGGTTTCGCCGACACTGGCATGGGCTTGCATGATCACGCGCTCTTCGGGCGTATGTTTGCCCGGCTTGAGCAGGATATGGTCAGGCGTCGAGACCTTGCCCACGTCGTGCAAAATGCTCGCCACGCCGACCATGTCGATCAGTTGCGGCGTCAATTCGTTCCGGTAGGCGCCGCGTTCACTTAGTTTTTTCGCGATCGCGTCGGTCAGCATTTGCACGCGGCGCACATGCCCGCCCGTGCCTTCGTCGCGGAATTCGGCAAGATCGGCCAGGGCCACCACCGTCGCTTCCTGCGCCTTGTGCAACTGGCCGAACAGATAGAGGTTGTCGAAGGCAGACGCAATACGCGAGCAAAACACTTCAAGCAGTTCGCGCTGTATGCCGGCCAGCGGCCAGGGCGGTGTGACCGAAATCGTGAATTCATGGCCCTGCTGGGTATGGATGAACAGCACATCGACCGGATGTTCGTACTGGCTGCGCTTCTCGCGGAAGGCCTTGGCGATCGCGCCGGCCAAAGCATGATCGGCCGGCAGGAATTCCGATTCGGAAAGCGAGGCGTAGCTGCCGGTGGCGGCAATCACGGTCGGCCCGGGTTGGCCGTCGAGCACGCCGCTCTTGACCACGCACAGCACGCCGTCGGCGCCGACATCGAGGATGGCGCTGATCTGATTGAGCACGCCGGAGGCGAATTCGCGCAGCGAATGGATCTGGTAAAGGTTGGTTGCGCCTTCGAGTATCTTCGACAGGCCGACGCGGCTGCGCTCTATCATCAGCAGGCTTTCGTAAGCGCGCATCGACGCGATCACCGTGGTGAACAGTTTCTGCGTCGTCAGTTCGGTTTTGGCCTTGTAGTCGTTGATATCGTAGTCGATGATGACTTGCTGCTCGGGCGCCTGGCCCGGCTGGCCGGTGCGCAACACGATACGGACCAGGTGATTGTTCAGTTCGTCGCGGATGCGCCCGACCAGGCGCAGTCCGGCGTCTTCCGTCTCCATGACCACGTCGAGCAAGACCAGGGCGATGTCGGTGTGTTCCTTGAGCACCCCGAAAGCCTCGGCTCCGCTGTAGGCGCTCATCAATTCCAGCGGCCGCGCCCTGAAACTGACATTGCGCAGGGCCAGGCGGGTGACGGAATGGACGTCGATCTCATCGTCCACGATCAGGATCTTCATGGGCCGGTCGTCCGGCCCCGACGCCTTGGTCGGCGTCTCGGCGACGTCGTCGATCAGCCAGTCGTCGGACCCGGCGGAATCCGTACTTTGCTCGTTCATGCATGCTCCTGTTCGGCAATGGCGGCAGTGACGGCGACCCGCGGCAGCCGCATCTTGAAAACCGTGCCCTGGCCGGGAACGCTTTCCACGGTGATCGTGCCGCCGAATCGCTTGACTATCAAATTGAATACGATGTTCAGGCCCAGACCGGTTCCGCCACGACCGCGTTGCGTGGTGAAGAAGGGGTCGAATATTTTTTCCAGATGTTCTGCCGCGATTCCCTTCCCGTCGTCGCGGAACGTGACATCGACATTGTCTCCGCATTGTAATGCATCGATGTGAATGCATCCCACGCTGCCGGCGTCATAGGCATGCGTCAGGGCATTGAGGGTCAGGTTGGTCAGTACCTGGGCAAACGCGCCGGGGTAGCTGTCCAGTTCGATCTCCTCCGGGCAATCGACCACAATGTTGATGTGAGTGTGCTTCAACCGCGGATGCAGGCTCATGATGACTTCGTCGATATATTCATGGAGCCGGAACGGGCGACGCATTTCATTGGTCTGGTCGACCGCGATCTGCTTGAAGCTCTGGATCAGTTGCGCCGCACGGTCGGCGTTGGACATGACCAGGCGCGCACCTTCGCTGGCCATGTCGACGTAGGCCAGAATATCGGACTTCTTGATGCTGCCGGCTTCAAGCACCTGCTTGATGTGATTGGTCTCCTCCAACAGCACCGAAGCGCTGGTCAGGGTGATGCCCACGGGCGTATTGATTTCATGGGCAATGCCGGCCACCAAGGCGCCCAGCGAGGCAAGGCGCTCGCTTTGCACCAGCGAATCCTGGGCCTGGCGCAGTTCCTGCATGGCCTTGGCGGTTTGCGCCGAGGCGGTGGTGGCAGCCTCTTCGGCATGCCGTGTCTGCTCGATGATGGAGCGCAGTTTGCGCAATATGTCGTTGAAGGCGCGCGCCAGATCGCCGATTTCGTCGACCCGGCCTTCCGGCAACTCTTCGACTTTTTCCGTTTCGTGCGTGGCGAGATCGAACAGGCCGGCGTGCAATTGCTTGAGCGGCCTGAAGATAAGCCGCAGGCTGTAGGTCAGCGCCACGACCAGAATCAAGTCCAGCGTGACAATTTCCAGGGCCTTGCGTATCAGTTCGGCGGCCAGCGCTTTCTGGATCTGGTCACGGCTGAAATTGATCACGACGCGGCCCACGGCCACGGGCTTCTCGGAATCGACCTCAGGGTCGACACCGCGGAAAGTCAGCGTCGCCTCGGTCGCCGGGCCTTCGGCCTGGGCGCTCGGTCCGGCAGCGACGATTTGCCCATACTGGTTGCGCATTTTTCCGCTGAACAGGCCACCCGTGGTGGCATCGTAGACCCGGATCGCCAGGACTTCGGGCACCAGCATCTCGGCTTCCAGCAGGCTGCCCACTTTGGGTTTGTCGAGATTCCATAGCGCCGCCGGCAGGCTGATCTGCAAGCGCGTCATTACGCCTTTGCGCAATTGCGCATCGCGCTGCTCCAGTTCGTCGCTGAGTTTGAGTTGGGAATACGTGCCCGACAAGGTGAGCAGGGCGGTAACGATGACGACAAACATGACCACCATGCGCACATGAATGCTCTGCATGGATTTGGCTTTTGCGTCGCTCTCAGCCGGCATTGTCTGGGTGTTTTTGACTATCCCGCCCAGCCGGATTGGGTCCGGCCATGCGGTGAATTTCCATCCTTAAATCTTGCTTTGGCGTTTCCTTCTTGTCTGCTTGCAATATAGCATCAGACGAGAGATTGCTCATATGAATCGTGCGCATTGCAGGGGCAGTGTCGGAACTAAGAGACAGAGGTTTGCCGCCGGCTCGTCACGGCGGCGGTAGAAGTTGCGCAATGGTTAAGCGGAAAATATAACTGATGGTAAATGTGACGGTTTGGTTACGTGCAAGCCGCCCACTGGAATTGATTCTTGCCCGCGGCCTTGGCCTGATACACAGCGTCGTCGGCCTTGCCCAGCAGCTCGGCGCTTGACCTGCCATTGGCCGGGAACAGGCTGATGCCGATACTGGTGGAAATGCGGGCGATGCCTTCGGTTAACGGTACCGGCATCGAAATGAGGTTGTTCAGCTTGGCCGCCAGGCGCGTGGCGTCGGCCAACTGGTCGAGTTCGGAGAGCACGACCACGAACTCGTCGCCGCCCAAGCGTGCAACGAAGTCGTTGCTGCGCGTCGCCTGGCGCAGCCGCTGCGCCACCACCTTGAGCAATTCATCGCCCGCCTGATGGCCCATGCTGTCGTTGACCGCCTTGAATCCATCGAGATCGATGAACATGACGGCGACTTTCTTGCCGCTACGTTTGGCATAGGCAAGCGCCAGATCGAGCTTTTCCTGCAACTGGCGCCGGTTCGGCAATTCCGTCAGCGGGTCATGTTCGGCCATGTGGCGGATACGGCGCCTTGCCTCGGCTTCGAGTTGCATGATGCGGCGAACATGCAGGTATTGCCACATCGTGCTGGCAGACAAGGTCACGATCAGGGCGAAGAAGCTCCACCAGAATTCACGATACGCAACATCGCGCGCCCGCAACCGCTTGTTCAACTGGACATTTTCTTCGTCTTCCATCTGCATCAGCACGCTTTGGATGCGTTTCATCTCCAGCTTGTCTTCGCCCAGCGACACCAGCTCATGCGAGGCATCGATGCCGCCGGCGACCCGCGTATCGACGATCATCTGCAGCGTTTTGAGGCGATAGGCGATCTGCTTTTGCAATTCGACGAAGCGCACCTTTTGCCCCGGATAATTGCTGACGAATGCGGCAATCAAGTCGCTATTGGACTGAATCTGCTGCAAGGCAGTTTGGTAGGCGGGCAGCCCGGCCGGGTCGCCCGTGATGACATAGCCGCGTTCGGCGGTCTCGGCGTCGATCAGGCGTTCCCGCAGGTTGCGAAACGAGGAAATGACTTCATAGGTTTGCGACACCGAGGTGGCCGTCGCCATGATGGTCGTCGTAACACGATAGATGGACCAGATCAATAACGCCCCGGCGATGCCGGCAATGGCAAAGCCATAACTGAATATGTGCGCGATCGACCATTTTTTGTGTTGTGGCATGGATCACCCTAAGTTTGTCGCAGGCAAATTACCCGAGGGAGGACTATCGCGATAGTCAAGACGATCAATTTGATTGTCGAGGAGCAAAACTCTCGATCTGATTTAACAGTTATAGAGCGGAAACCTTGAAATTGGTTCCCGCGATTATGTAACAATTTTTGAGAATTATCGTGCTGTCGAGGCAACAACTGCGGCAGGTTTGAATTGAATGAATGCCAAGAGATTGCCAGCCAGGACCAGGGCCAGTCCGCACAGCGACAGCGCGCCCCACGAATAGCCTTCATAGACGGTAGAAATACACAGTGCCACAACGGGAAACAAAACCGTGCAGTAGGCGGCGCGTTCCGGCCCCATCCTGCCTACGAGGATCAGATAAGCCGTGAAACCGATCACCGAACCCGGGATGGCGAGGTAGAGCAGGGCGCCGATATAGTGTCCGCCGAATTCCAGCGCAAACGGCAGTCGCAACACCAGGCTGGCAAGCGTCAATATCGCCGCGCCTATCATCATGGCCCAGGTATTGGTCAGCCATGGCGTCAAGCCCATCGCCTGCATGTGGGACGACAGCATGTTCCCGCAGGAGAAGCATAGCGTACCCAGCAAAGCCAGGCCGAGGCCCAGCAGCATACCGGTGCTGGCCCATTGCCCGCGCATCTGCGGCAGAAACAGCAGCGCGATCCCGCTCAATCCGAATAGCGCGCCGAACACGGCCTGGCGCTGGATCGGCCGCCCCAGGAACAAGCGGCTGTTCAGGGCATTCCACAACGGTGCAGTGGAAAACACGACCGCCACCAAGCCGCTGGCGACGTAGGCGCTGGCATAGTAGAAGCACAGGAAGTTGCAACAGAAAAGGGCAACGCCCTGAGCGATCAGGAAGGGCCAGGCCTTGCGCGGCGGCATCAGCGGTTTGCCTGCCAGGACCAATGAAATCAGCAATACCAACCCGGCAATCCAGAACCGGTAGGCGATCGACACCGGCGCCGGCACCACGCCCAGTTCCCATTTGATGGCGATCCAGGTGGTGCCCCAGATCAGTACCGTGGCGAGGTAGAGCAGGGGAGTGAGCAAAGCGTTCATGGCAGATCCGGCATGGAAAACCCAAGTATGACCGTGCTCTTGCCGCGCAATTGTCTATTCTTGCGCTTCTTTATCCACGTTCCGCAGCGCGTCGCCGCACCATGTTAAAGTATTCGCCATCATGCCTGCCACGAACGAATCCGCCGGCTGCGCGAGCGAAATCGCGCACAGCGTATTCCGGACTTTGCGCGCCACCAACGCGAAGCTGGAACGCTTTGCCCTGCTTGGCGACAATCTCGCGCTGGCGATCTGGAGCCGCGAAACCACCGAGGAAGAAACCGCCTACGTGCGGCCGGGCCATCACACCCTGTCGTACTACCTGGGCGGCGGCTATCGCACCGAACGCGAAGACTTGCCGGGCTTCTACGGCGCGCCGAACCGCCTGTGCACACTGCCGGACGATCACGAATCGACCTGGGTCGTGCGCGACAATCTGCGCTTCCTGCATCTGTACTTCCTGCCCGAGCATTTCACGCGCCGTGCCGTTCTTGAACTCAATCGCGAGCCGCGCGAATTGACGCTGGCCGATCGCACCTATTTCGAGCATGAAGCGATTTCAAGGCTGTGTTACGGCCTGGCACACCAATCGTGGGACGGGCCGGACGCGCGTCTGCACGCCAATGAAATCAGTCACGCCGCCCTGAGCCTGCTGCTGCAAGACCAGGGGGTAAGGAAGCGCAACGAAACCTGGCGCGGCGGACTCGCCCCCGTGGTCAGGGATCGCCTGGCCGACTACATCGAAGCCATGCTCGACCAGCCGCTCTCGCTTGGCCAACTCGCCGGTATGGCCGATCTGTCCGAATACCACCTGGCGCGCATGTTCCGCATCTCCTTCGGCATGGCACCCTATGCCTGGATCGCGGCGCGCCGCATCGACCGGGCGCGCCAATTGCTGGCCAATTCCGCCCAGCCGCTGCAATGGATCGCTGCCGCATGCGGCTACGCCGATGCCAGCCACTTCAGTCACCGCTTCCGCGGTGCAGTCGGCGCAGCCCCGGCGCGTTATCGGAAGATCATGCAGGACGGTCATGCCACGGTAACGTGATTTGGTTACAGTGCTTGTCTGTTTCACACGCCGCGTGACAAAATATCAAGGCATACCTTGTCAAGGCGGCCAAAACGCCTTATTGTGCAACGCATTATAAAAATTCAGATGGTGCACATTGAATACTCCGGAATCTTCGCGTCATAAGGGCCCTCTGGCCGGTCTTACCATTGCCGCACTCGGCATCGTCTACGGCGACATCGGCACCAGCCCGTTGTACACGATGAAAACCATTTTTTCGGCTGACTACGGTCTTGCGCTGACGGCAGACAACCTGCTTGGCGTGATTTCGCTGATTCTGTGGGGCCTGACGATCGTGGTCACAATCAAATACGTGACCCTGATCCTGCGTGCCGACAACCAGGGCGAGGGCGGCATCATGGCCTTGCTGTCGCTGGCCTTGAGTTCGGTGACAAGGGCTTCGCGCTGGTATGTGCCGCTGATGATGATCGGCCTATTCGGCGCGGCATTGTTTTTTGGCGACGGCGTGATCACCCCGGCGATCTCGGTCTTGAGCGCGATGGAAGGTCTCGATATCGCCACACCGGCCTTTCACCCTTATATAGTGCCGATCACGGTCGCTGTGCTGATGCTTTTGTACATGGCGCAGCGTTTCGGCTCTTCCGGCATCGGGCGCTGGTTCGGCCCCATCATGGTGCTGTGGTTTGGCGCGCTGGCCTTCATGGGGCTGGTCAACGTGCTGCGCTATCCCGGCGTGCTGGCAGCGCTCAACCCCTGGCATGCGGTCTCTTTTCTCGTGACGCACGGCTGGCTCGGCTTCGTTGCCTTGGGCGCCATCGTCCTGGCGTTCACCGGCGCCGAAGCGCTCTACGCCGACCTGGGCCACTTCGGCGGCAAGCCGATTCGCATCGCCTGGTGTTTCATCGTCTTCCCGTCCCTGGCCTTGAATTACCTGGGGCAGGGCGCCATCCTGCTGCTCGACCCCAAGGCAGTGGAAAACCCGTTCTTCCATCAAATGGGTGCCTGGAGCGTCTTGCCGCTCGTGGTTCTGTCGACCGTGGCCACCGTCATCGCCTCGCAGGCGACCATCAGCGGCACCTACTCCATGACGCGCGAAGCCATTGCGCTGGGCTTCATGCCGCGCATGCTGGTGGTGCATACGTCAGAACGCGAATACGGCCAGATTTATGTGCCGCTGGTGAACTGGCTGCAATTTCTTGCCGTGATCGGCGCTGTGATCGGCTTCGGCTCGTCCGACAACCTGGCTTCCGCATACGGCATCGCCGTGACGGCCACCATGGTCACCACAACCATCCTGACCTTCTTCGTGATCCGCTATGGCTGGAAAATCAACCCGTGGATCTGCTGGGCCGCCACGCTTTTCTTCGTGACGGTGGATCTCATGTTCTTCGCCTCGAATGCACTGAAGATCGTCAGCGGCGGCTGGTTCCCGCTGGCCTTGGGCTTGATCGCCTTTGTCATCATGCTGACCTGGAAGCAGGGGCGCCATCTGACGAGCGAAATCCTGCAATCGCATGCCATTCCGCTCGAAGACTTCCTCAACAACCTCTTCATCGATCCGCCGCCGCGCGTACCGGGCACGGCCGTGTTCCTGCGTTCGGAAAGCGATGGCGTGCCGCACGCCATGCTGCACAACCTGACGCATAACAAGGTGATCCACGAACAGATCATTTTCCTGACTGTCTTCAACGTCGACGTGCCGACCATCTCCGACGACACCCGCGTCGAGGTCATGCCCTTGGGAAATCAATGCTTCCAGGTAAACGTGCGTTACGGCTTCAAGGAAATGCGCGACATTCCCAAGGTGCTCGAACTGTGCGGCTGCAAGGGCATCGAATGCGAAGGCTTGTCGACCTCCTACTTCATTTCCCGCCAAACCATCGTGCCGACCTTCGGACGGGGCATGGCGATGTGGCGCGAGCGTTTGTTCGCGGCGATGTCGCGCAACGCGCGCGGCGCGGCAGACTATTACCGGATTCCGTCAAACCGCGTCATCGAACTCGGCACCCAGGTTGAAATTTGACGGCTTGAAGTATCGGCCTTGGGCGCGATACACTGATCGTCAGGCAAAAATAAAAAACCCGCGATTCTTGCGAATCGCGGGTAAAGCCTGGAATTGCCCAGAGGAAGAAACAATTGACGGATTTAAGAAGAGGGGGAAGGTATCTCATTAACCCCATCAACTGCTCTCAGAATCATTATGCAACGCGAAATCGCATCTGACATCCTGTCAAGTTTGACACTAGACATTGTTAAATTTTTGTTCTAGTGAGATTTGCATTCCATTGAGGCAACAAATGAGACGAATTTGCGCATTTCTCTTATTATTTTGCTACGCCATCCAATCCTGGGCGGCTCCAGCGGATTTATCCGCAGTGCAAAAACAAGTCTGGGATACGGAAAAGGCATTTGCCCAGACCATGGCGGCGCGCGACTTTTCCGCCTTCGCCGGATTCCTGTCCGACGAAGCCATATTCTTCGGCGCCGGCCACGCCTTGCGCGGCAAGGCTGAAATATCGGCCGCCTGGAAAAGCTATTACGACAAGCCGGCTGCGCCGTTTTCCTGGGAGCCGGCACAGATCGAGGTGCTGGAATCAGGCAACCTGGCCCTCTCCAGCGGGCCGGTATATGACGCGGACGGCAAACTGATCGCCACCTTCAATTCCATCTGGCGCCAGGACGCGCCCGGCGTCTGGCATATCGTGTTCGACAAGGGCAGTGCAGCTTGCGACTGCGGCGCAAAATAGGACCAAAGCATTATCACAGGGGAAGGCATGGGAAAGAACCGGCTGGAAGCGTTCAGCGACGGCGTTATTGCGATCATCATTACCATCATGGTGCTCGAACTGAAGGTGCCGCATGGCGATCAATTGAGCGAATTGGTGGCGATGCTGCCGGTCATGCTGAGCTATGTGCTGAGCTTCATCTACGTTGGCATCTACTGGAATAACCACCATCACCTGTTCCATGTGGCACGCCATGTCGACGGCGCCGTCATGTGGGGCAATCTGCACCTGCTGTTCTGGCTTTCCATCGTCCCCTTCGTCACCAACTGGATGGGCGAGCATTACGATTCAGCCTGGCCGGTCGCGCTGTATGGCGTGGTGCTGATGATGTCGGGCACGGCCTATTACATCCTGACCCAGGCGCTGATTTCGCTGCACGGGCGCGACTCGGCCATTGCCAAGGCCCTCGGCAGCGATGTCAAGGGCAAGCTATCGGTGGTGATCTACCTGGTGGCCATCGGCCTGGCCTTCGTCGAGACCTGGCTTTCACTGGTGCTGTATGCCGCCGTTGCGATGATCTGGATCGTGCCGGATCGCCGCATCGAACGGGTGCTGCAGGAGTAAGCCTTATGGCTGCAGACTGCGGGACGGCTTGCGGCCATCCGCCAACGCGCGCAGAAACAGGCCCAATCCGCCAAAGCACAGCACGAATATCCCGATCAGCTCGAACAGCGACATTTGCCGCAGGGCAAGGTGTGTATTGACGATTACGCCAAGGATCATGGCCGCCAGCGAACCTAGGCCCAAGGCCCAGCCGATCAAGTTGGACGGTCGATAGAAAATGATGCCGAGACCGAAAATCAGGGGGACAAGGATCATCCCGCCAGTCACCGGGAGGCCGCCGACGTGGTATAGCCCGACGCCGAGAAAGTAAGTCTGGCTCACGACGATCGATTCCAGCAGCAGGTAGCCGCCGGCGCACATCATGACAAAGCCGAGTAACAAACTGGCTGCGCTGCCGCGTTGGTGAAATGGGGTCATGGTCGGTTTCATGAAGCCGGAGAGTTGCAGGAATGGCCCGATTATAAACCTCGTCCTGCGCGATGCAGCGTTTGCAATAATGAACTTTCTTTCAGAAAAGTTATTGCTGAAGATAAACTAAGGGTGTATTTTATTGCATCAAGCCAAATTCAGCGAATTCTGTTGAATTTGTCGCGATAGTCGCACCAAAAACAAGCAATAGCAGGACATGGGAATTTCCAGCGGCCTGCCTATAATGAAACGTCGACCTCCGAGATGACGCTTTGAACCTCGGTGGTTAAAGCGTAGTCGAGGAGAGAAATGGTTGGATTGATCGGCATGTTTGCCTGGCAGCTTGCCTTGGCGATATTACCGGCGTCTGCCTGGCTTACCTGCTGCCGCACGATCATGGTCTTGCGCCGCAGAGTGAGTCTGGCCTATGGCGTCGCCTTTGTCCTGGTGATCTCGAGCTGCCTTCTGTCGCACAACGGCCTGAGGCCGATCGGCCTGGGGGCGGGCGTGATCGCGCTGCTCGTGCTTTACGCCAGCTGGCGCTCTGCCGTCAAGTCGCGCAGCCTGGAAGTCAGCACCATCATCAGTTATAGTCATCATAGCGACGCATCCTGAAGCGAAGGCAACGGCGCGAGGGTCACATTTCGCGCACTGTCGGCGTTTGGACGCGGGGATTGAGTTAGGCTGGAACGAGGGACAACCGTATGGCTCGACCGCAACGTCTTGAATTTCCCGGTGCGATATACCACGTCACCTCGCGCGGCAACGAGCAGCAGTCTATCTTCGCCGACGGCGAAGACCGCGCGTTCTTCCTCGATACCCTGGGACGCGTTGCCGCACGCTTCCGCTGGCTGGTCCATGCCTACTGCCTGATGGACAACCACTACCACCTCGTGATCGAAACGCTGGAAGGCAAGCTCTCCATCGGCATGCGCCAGCTAAACGGCATCTATACCCAGCATTTCAACCTGCGCCATGGGCTTGACGGCCCGGTGATGCATGGCCGCTTCAAGGCGATCCTGCTCGAGCGCGACACCTTCCTGCTCGACATGTGCCGCTACGTGGTGTTGAATCCGCTGCGCACGCGCACGGTCAAGGCGCCCGAAAAATATCCCTGGAGCAGCTATCGCGCCACGGCAGGGCTGATCGACACCCCCGCATTCCTCGATACCGAATGGGTGCTGCGCCAGTTCGGCAAGCAAAAAAAGACCGCAGAGCGGCACTATCAGGAATTCGTCACGGACGGCATGGACGGTGGCAACCCGTGGGAACACCTGCGCAAGCAGATACTCCTGGGCAGCGAAGAGTTCGTCGCGGCCATGGCGCCCTTGCTGGGCGACGCCGGCCGGATACGCGAACACCAGCTGCGCGAACGGCGCAGCAAGCGCCCGACGCTGACGCAACTGTTCGCCAAGGCCAGGGACAAGGTACAGCGCAATGACGCCATTCGGCTGGCGCATCTGAAACATTTATACAGCCTCAACGAAATCGGCCAGTTTGTCGGGCTGCATTTCGCAACTGTCAGTAAAATAGCGAACACTGTGGTCGAGGAGTGAACGCCGGGTTGGCCGGCGAGTCTCGCACTCCTCCCGGCCATCCACCTGACGCTCACACCCGATGACTATTCCCCGCATAGAACCGATTCACGACGCCGCCCTGGCGGCGCAACTCCAGCACGCCATCGACACCAAGACCAAGCCGCCCGGCAGCCTCGGCATGCTCGAAGTCCTCGCCAAACAAGTCGGCCTGATCCAGCGCACCACCCAGCCCGCGATACACAAACCGGCCATCCTGGTGTTCGCCGGCGACCACGGCGTGGTGGCGGAAAATATTTCGCCTTATCCGCAAAGCGTGACCTGGCAGATGGTCGAAAATTTCCTCGCCGGCGGTGCGGCAATCAACGTTTTCGCGCGCCAAAGCGAGTGCGAGATCCGCGTGATCGATGCCGGCGTGAATCACGATTTCGCGCCGCGCGCGCAATTGATCGACCGCAAGGTCGGTCCGGGTACGCGCAACTTCGCTGTTAAAACTGCGATGAGCCGCGAAGAATGCGAAACGGCCATGCGTCACGGCATGGAACTGGTCGATGCACTCGACGGCAACGTCGTCGGCTTCGGCGAAATGGGGATCGGCAACACCACCTCGGCGGCGGCGATCATGCATGCCTTGTCCGGCGTGCCGCTCGCCGATTGCGTGGGTGCGGGCACGGGGCTCGACGCGGCAGGCATCGTCCACAAACGCGAGGTGATCGCCGCTGCCGTGGCAAAGCATGGGGTAAGCGAACCGCTCGACGTGCTGGCAACGTTCGGCGGCTTTGAAATCGCCATGATGGCCGGGGCCATGCTGCGTGCGGGCGCATTGCGCAAAGTGCTCTTGATCGACGGCTTCATCGTCACCAGCGCCTTGATGGTGGCGTCGCAATTGCAGCCGGCGCTGCGCGACTATTGCGTGTTCTCCCATTGTTCGAACGAAAACGGACACAAGGCCATGCTGCGCCATCTCGATGCCAAGCCCCTGCTGCAGCTCGATCTGCGCCTGGGGGAGGGCACGGGATGCGCCTTGGCGCTGCCTTTGCTCCATGCCGCGCTGAAGTTTCTCGCGGAAATGGCGACCTTCGAGTCGGCCCAGGTCAGCGACAAGATCGATGACGAAACACGATGACGCCATAGCGGCAACCGACGGGGCCTGGCCGCTGCGCCAGGTGCGCCTGTTCTTCCTGGCCCTGCAATTTTTCACACGCTTGCCGATCCCGCGCTGGGTCGGTTTTCGCGAAGAATGGCTGGGGCAGACGGCGCGCTTTTTCCCCTTGGTCGGCTGGATCGTCGGCGGGTTTTCGGCTGCGATCTATCTGGGCAGCGCTTACGTGCTGCCTCCCGTTCCCGCCTTGCTGCTCGCGGTAATCGCGGGCGTCTTGCTGACCGGCGCCTTGCACGAGGACGGCTTCGCCGACGTCTGCGATGGTTTCGGCGGCGGCATGACGCGCGAGCGTGTTCTCGACATCATGCGCGATTCGCGCATCGGGGTGTATGGCGCACTCGGGATTGTTTTTCTATTGGCGCTGAAGTTGTCCTGCCTTGCTGCCTTGCCGGCGCTTGCTGTCGCCTCTGCCTTGATGGCTGCGCACCCCTTGTCGCGCGCGTTGGCGGCCACCCTGATGTGGCGGCTTGACTACGTCAGGCGCGAAGGCAAGGCCGCGCCGATTGCGCGGCGCATGTCCCCCGGCGAGCTCTTGTTTGCTGCGTTATGCGGCCTGTTGCCGCTCGCTGCACTGGTCTGCGCGAAACTTCTGCCCTGGCAAGCCGTGGTGGCGGGTTCGGCTCTGGCGCTCATCTTTACGCTCTATCTGGCACGCCTGTTTGTGCGCCGCATCGGCGGCTACACAGGCGATTGTCTGGGTGCGGTGCAGCAATTATCGGAAGCGGGCTTTTACCTCGGGACCGCTTCGTGTTATTTTTGTCTTCATCCAGGCGCTTGATGCCTCAACCTGCTTTCGCAATCGGATCAACCAAGCATGCGCCTTTATCTGGTTCGCCATCCTGAACCTGTCGTCAATACCGATACCTGCTACGGCAGCAGCGACGTCGACGTATTGCCCATGCAGCACGAGCGCGTGCGCAGTTCCTTGCTCGGCACGCTGCCCAAGGACGCCGTGCTCTACTCCAGCCCCTTGCGCCGCTGCGCCGATCTGGCACGCCGCCTCGCCCCCGAACTTGCCTGCCAGGACGTGATCTTCGATCCGCGCCTGGCCGAGATGCACTTCGGCGACTGGGAGTTGCAGCCCTGGGCCGACATCCCGCGGCCCGAAGTCGAGGCCTGGGTCAAGGACGTTGTCGGCTACCGTCCCGGCGGCGGCGAGAGCGTGCTGCAAATCGCTGAGCGGGTGAGAGCCTTCCACGACGAATTGCTGCAACAGCCGCACCAGACCGCAGCCGTCATCTGCCACGCCGGCACCATACGCATGCTGCTGGGCTGCCAGCGCGGTTTGCCGGTGGTGGAGATGGCGCGTTATGCCGCGCAAGTGAGGCACAAGATCGGCTTCGGTGAAGTGGTGTTGCTCGATATCTAGCCAAAACCATCTATAATGGTCGGGTTTTGGTGCTCGCCGACCACTCGTGTCGGCGGTTAAACGGGAAACACGAAGCCCGCATTTGGCTGACGTGTGCTGCCCCCGCAACGGTGAACAAGCGCTGCTTTTAGCGGCGCGTCCTCTTTCATACCACTGTGCCTTGGGCATGGGAAGGTAGGACGTCAGCGTGTCGTGACGACGCCCTGAATTGTCAGCCCGGATACCGGCCAGGACAGGTGGAAATGCTGCGAACGGGGATCTTCGCGAAGCGACCGTGCCGAACTCCTGGCGCGGACTTCGTATTTTTCGAGCGCGCATTTCTGTTCATTCCGGCCCACGGGGAAGTCGGCCGGATGTGACGTTATCCGTTTCGAATACAACATGACATCTCTCGCCTCGAATCTGCGCCCGGCCTTGCGCGCGCTCTCGCATCCCTTCGCTCTTTGCCTCGTTTCCCTCTGCGCCGCCGGCAACAGCTTTGCCCAGCAAAGCACGGGCGCCAATCAACCGGTGCTGGTTACTGCAACGCGCTACGCCCAGTCGCCGAGCGACGTGCTGACCGACAATACCGTGATCACCGCCGACGACATCCGCCAATCGGGCGCCACCAATCTGCTCGATTTGCTGCAGCAAAAGCGTGGCGTGGAGATCGCCAGCACCGGCGGCCCCGGCACGACCGCATCGGTTTTCCTGCGCGGTGCGAATAGCGAGCAGACCGTGGTATTGGTCGATGGCGTGCGCGTCGGTTCTTCTACCATCGGCGGCGCAACCTGGGAAAATATCCCGCTGTCGCAGATCGATCACGTCGAAATCGCCTATGGCCCGCTGTCGTCGATGTATGGGGCGGACGCCGTCGGCGGCGTGGTGCAGATTTTCACCAAGAAGGGCGACGGTGCGCCGAACGTTTCTGCCGCAGTGGGATTCGGCTCCTATAACACCCGCACGATCGATGCCGGCATCTCGGGTTCCGGCGCCGACCAGAACCGCTTCCATTATTCGCTTGACGTGGCGCGCGATGAATCCGATGGCTTCTCCGCCGCCAAGCCTTATGCGCCCTTCGGCGTCTACGACCCGGACAAGGATGGCTACGACAAGGAAAGTGCCAGCGGCCAATTCAGTTTCGACCTGGCCCGTGGCCATGAAATCGGCCTCGCTTTCGTGCAAAGCGAAAACAAGGCCCAGTTCGACAACGGACCGGACTACAACGATTACGATTTCGAGCGCATGAACACGGTACGCCTGTTCGCCAACGATCAGTTCCTGCCCACCTGGAGCAGCCATCTGCAGTTGTCGCAATCGATGGACTACCTCTTGTCCACCAACGGACCGTACTGGGAGGCGTATGGCGAAACCCCGACCAACCGCTTCCAGACCACGCAAACCAACTTCAGCTGGCAAAACGACATCGTCATTGCGGACAATACGCTGCAATTGCTGGCCGAGCGGCGCGAAGAAAAAATCGATACCGATACCGCCGGCCTCGACGGCGAGCGCGACACCAATTCCTTCGCCGCATCGTATCAATGGAAATCCGACAAGCAGCTCGCCGCGCTGAGTCTGCGCGACGACGACAGCAACCAGTACGGCAGCCAGACCACCGGCAGCATCGCCTACGGCTACCACCTCACGCCGACCTGGCGTGCCAACGCCAGCTACGGCACGAGTTTCCGCGCACCGACCTTCGACGAACTGTATTTCCCCGGCTACGGCAGCACGTCGATCAAGCCGGAAGAAGGGCACAACGCCGAAGCCGGCGTGGTCTACGACGACGGCACCTCGCACTTCAATGCGTCGCTGTACCACAACCACGTGACCGACTTGATCGTCTACGACTCCACCTGCTTTTGCGCCAAGAACGTCGACGATGCGTTGCTCGAGGGCTTGACCCTGGGCGGCAGCACCAAGTTCGGCAATTTCAATGCACGCGCGTCGCTCGACTTCCAGGACCCGCATGACGAAACCACGAATACGCTCTTGGCGCGCCGCGCCAAGCAGCATGCCAGCCTCGGCCTGGATTATCACCAAGGCAAATACCTGGTCGGCGTCGACAGCGTGATCTCGGGCAAGCGTTATGACGATGCGGCCAATACCACGGCGCTGGGCGGCTACACGCTGTGGAATCTGCATGCCAGCGTCGACCTCGGTTCAGAATGGAGCATGGTGGCGCGCTGGAACAATGTCCTGAACAAGAACTACGAATTGGCGTATGGTTACAACACGCCCGGTTCGAACCTCTACGTCGGGCTGCGTTACGGCTTCGAGTAACACAACGAAAGCGACGAGGAGGCGATCCATGCCGGTACTCGGCATCACAGCGTTCAATCATGTTGGCACAAGGCGAAAAGCGGGCTTGTATCTGCCGCTGTTGGCTGCGCTATCGCTCGCGGCGGTGCTGGTGTCGGGCGCGGTCGGTTCGGTGGCGCTGTCGCCATCCGAATTGTTCGATGGGCTGCGCGCCTTGCTGCATGGCGACACCGGCAATCTCGCCGCCACGCTGCTGCAATTGCGCTTGGTGCGCGCCGCCACCGCCTTTGCAGTCGGCGCGACGCTGGCGCTGGCCGGCACCATGATGCAGGCGCTGTTGCGCAATCCGCTGGCCGACCCTTATGTGCTGGGCATTTCAGGCGGCGCGTCGGTCGGCGCCTTGCTGGCCATCCTGCTGTTTTCGGCAGCCTGGCTGGTCGATACGGCTGCGTTCATCGGCGCTCTGGCGGTGGCGGCCTTGTTGTTTGCCCTGGCTTATCGCGACCTGCGCGGCGCGGTGGTCGAAGGCAACACGTCCCTGTTGCTGCTGACCGGCGTCATCGTGGCGGCGGGCTGCGGCGCGCTGATCACGCTGATGCTTTCGGTTGCGCCGGAAGGGCGGCTGCGCGGCATGGTGTTCTGGCTGATCGGCGATTTGTCGACGGCGCAATGGCGCGATCTGCCGTTCGTCATTCTCGTACTGGCGCTGGTCTTTGCCTGGCGCGCCGCGCGCGCGGTCAACGTGCTGGCTTTGCATGGCGACCACGCCGGCGCGCTTGGTGTGCCGGTGGCGCGCCTGCGCCAGGCATTATTCTTTTGCGCAGCGCTATTGACGGCCAGCGCCGTGAGCACGGCGGGCAGCATCGGCTTCGTCGGCTTGATCGTGCCGCATGCCTGCCGTTTCTCTTTCGGGCCGGATCACCGCCTGCTGTTTCCCGCCACGGCGCTGGCCGGCGGCAGCTTCCTGGTGCTGGCCGACACGCTGGCGCGTTGCGTGCTGGCACCGCAGCAATTGCCGGTGGGCGTGATCACGGCCCTGATCGGCGTGCCCATCTTCCTGCTGCAACTGCATCATATCCATCGGCGATGATGAAGCTGGACAGCCTCGATCTGCACATCGGCAAGCGCACGCTGCTGACTGGCCTTGAATTGTCTATCGAACCGGGGCAATGCTGGCTCATCGTCGGCCGCAACGGCGCCGGCAAAAGCACCTTGCTGCGCACCATGGCCGGCTTGCGCCCGCCTGACGGCGGCAGCATCGGCATGGATGGACGTGCCTTGCGCGATTGGCCGCTGACCGCGCTGGCTCGTCGGCGCGCCTACCTGCCGCAAGGCAGGAGCGACGCATTTTCCTACACCGTGCGCGAAGCCGTACTCACGGCGCGCCATCCTTATCACGATCGCAGCTATTGGGAGTCCGATGCCGATCAGTCCGCCGCGCTTGACGCCATGGCCAGGCTCGATGTGGCGCACCTGGCCGAACGCGATCTGCGCTCGCTCTCGGGCGGCGAACGGCAGCGCGTGGCGATTGCCGCCGTGCTGGCGCAGGACACGCCCTTGCTGTTGCTCGATGAGCCGGCCAATGCCCTGGATCTGGCGCATCAGGTCGGCGTGAGCAGTTTGATGCGACATCTATGCCGGCAAGGCAAGGCGGTCGTATTGGTCAGCCACGACTTGAACCTGGCGCACGAAGTGGCGAGCCACGCCTTGCTGATGCTGGAAAACGGCCAATGGCGCGCCGGCCCGGTCCATGAAATCATGCAGGCCCCGCTTCTGAGCGCGTGTCTTGGTCATGCGGTGGAAGCCGTGCAGCACGGCGCACGCACGATTTTCCTGCCTGTTACGAACGAAACGCGAGAGAGCGCATGAGCGAAGAAAAAGACATCAACGAACGCCACCGCGAGCGCATGGAACGCAAGAAAACCGTGGTCGACGAGAAAATCCGCCAGGCGCAACGTGAGGTCGGCGTACTCGTGATCACGACCGGAAACGGCAAGGGCAAGAGTTCCAGCGGCTTCGGCATGGTCATGCGCGCACTCGGCCATGGCATGAAGGTCGGCGTGGTGCAATTCATCAAGGGCGCGATGTCGACCGGCGAAGAAAAATTCCTGCGCCGCTTTCCCGACGAGGTGCAATTCCACGCCATGGGCGAGGGCTATACCTGGGAAACGCAAAACCGCGAGCGCGACATGGAAAAGGCCGAAGCAGCCTGGCAGCAGGCCTTGCGCTTCCTGAACGATCCGGCAATCGGCCTGGTCTTGCTCGACGAACTCAACATCGCGCTGAAATATCGCTATCTCGACGTCGAACGCGTGATCGCCGATTTGCGCAGCCGCCCGCCCATGCAGCACGTGGTCGTGACAGGACGCGCCGCGCCGCAAGCCTTGATCGACATCGCCGACACGGTATCGGAAATGCAGGAAATCAAGCATGCCTTCAAGAACGGCATCGCGGCGCAGGCGGGAGTCGAATGGTGAACTGCCGCGCCTTGCTGCTGGCGGCGACTGCCTCGGGGCAGGGCAAGACCACGCTGACCGCCGCGTTGGCGCGCAAATTCGCCAATGAAGGGAAAAAGGTACGCGTCTTCAAGACCGGTCCCGATTTTCTCGACCCCATGCTGCTGGAGCGTGCCTGCGGCACGCCGGTGCATACGCTCGATCTGTGGATCGTCGGGATCGATGCCTGCCAACGCCTGCTGGCCGAGGCTGCGCGCGATGCCGATGTGATCCTGATCGAAGGCGTCATGGGCCTGTATGACGGCAAGCCATCGGCGGCGGATCTGGCGCAAGCCTTCGGCGTGCCGGTCGCCATCGTGCTCGATGCCGGCGCGATGGCACAGACTGCAGGGGCCGTGGTCATGGGCTTGCGCGATTACGGGCCAGCCAGGATCGCCGGTGTGATTGCCAATCGCATCGGCAGTGCCGGTCATGCCGAGATGGTGAAAACCTCGTTGCGCGACATTCCCTTGCTGGGTTATCTGCCGAAGCAGGACACGGCCTTGCCCGAACGGCACCTTGGTCTGCTGCCGGCGAACGAAATCGAGGGAATCGATGCCTTGATCGAGACGCTGGCCGGACAAGTGGTGCTTGAGGAAAACGCCTGGAACGCATTGCCATCCGTCTCATTTACCTCTCCGTCAGCGCCCAGAATCCCCCGGCTGCTCGAAGGCAAAACGATTGCCGTTGCGCACGACGCCGCGTTCGCTTTTCTCTATCCGGCCAATCTCGACTGCCTGCGCGAACTCGGCGCCTGCATCACGTTTTTCTCGCCGCTGGCCGACGATCCGGTGCCATCCTGCGCCGATGCCGTCTATCTGCCCGGCGGCTACCCGGAACTGCATGCCGAGGCCCTGGCAACCGCCGCCCGCTGGCGAGAATCGATACGCCATGCGCACGCCAGCGGCGTGCCGATCTGGGCCGAGTGCGGCGGCATGATGGCAGTATGCGAAAGCCTGACCGATCTCGACGGCAAAAGCTGGGATATGCCAGGTTTGCTGCCCGGCGCCGTGCACATGCAAAAGCGCCTGGCCGGATTGGGATCGCAAGGCCTGGCAACCGCTTTCGGACCGTGGCGCGGACATACGTTTCATTACTCGCGACTTGAAACCGCGCACGCCGAAAGTATCCGCGCAACCAAACATCCCTCAGGCGCGGCGGGTGAAGCTTTTTACGAGTGCGGCTCGCTCCTTGCTTCGTATTTCCACGCCTATTTTCCTTCCTGCATCGAGGCGACCGCCGCAGTCTTCAGCGGACGAGCCTTGTTTGGAGACGCGGCATGAGCCTGTACAAGCGCATCGCCTGCCTGTCCACCGAATCTGTCGAAACGCTCTATGCCTTAGACGCCGAGGAATATATTGTCGGCATTTCCGGTTTCACCGTCAGACCGGCGCGCGCCCGCACCGAGAAGCCCAAGATCAGCGGCTTTTCCTCGTCCAAACTCGATCGCATCCTCGCCGTGCAGCCCGATCTCGTGATCGGCTTTTCCAATCTGCAAGCCGATATCTGTCGCGATCTTGCCAAGGCAGGCGTCGAAGTCCACCTATTCAATCAACGCAGCATGGCAGGCATCCTGCAGATGGTGCGTGTATTGGCCGCCATGGTCGGGCGGCAAGAGGCGGGGGACGCCCTCGTCGCGCAATTGCAGCGGCAGATCGACGACGTGCGGGAGCGAGCCGCGCAATGGAAGCACCGGCCGCGCGTCTATTTCGAGGAATGGAACGACCCCCTGATGTGCGGCATCGGCTGGGTATCCGAAGCGATCGAACTTGCCGGCGGCACGGACGTATTCGCCGACCTGGCCGGCCGGCAAGATGCGGGCGGGCGCATCATTGCCGATAGCGATGAGGTGATGCGGCGCGCGCCCGACATCATCCTCGCGTCGTGGTGCGGCAAGAAATTCCAGCCCGACGCGGTGCACAAGCGGCCGGGTTGGGATGCGATACCGGCGGTGCGCAACGACATGCTGATCGAGATCAAATCGCCCGACATCCTGTCGCCGGGACCGGCGGCAATCACCGAAGGCTTGCGGCAGATCAGCGACATCATTGCCCGATGGCAGGAAGGAGTGCAGAAAACATGACATCCACCTTGATATTGGGCGGGGCACGCTCGGGCAAGAGCCGGCACGCCGAAAAACTTGCTGCGGCCAGCGGCAAGGAAGTGATCTACGTTGCCACGGCCCAGGCCGGCGACGTCGAAATGATGGGGCGAATCGCACTGCACCGCCAGGAGCGCGACGCCCGTTGGACCACGGTGGAGGAAACGCAGGCCCTTGGCGCGATGCTGGCGCAGTGGTGCGCGCCGCATCGCGTTGTGCTGGTCGATTGCGTCACGCTGTGGCTGTCCAACCTGCTGTTTGCCGACGGTCGGGTTTACCCGGACGTGGGACACATCGACGCGCCGCCTTGCTTTGCCGAGGAACGCGCCGCGCTGCTGCAAGCCTTGCGCGAGGCAAAAGGCGATGCGATCCTGGTATCGAACGAAGTCGGGTCGGGCATCGTACCCGGCGGCGCCGTGTCGCGCTGGTTTGCCGATGAAGCGGGGCGGCTCAACCAGGAATTGGCCGCGGCCTGCGGCACCGTCACCCTGGTTGTGGCGGGCCTGCCGCTGGTGTTGAAGGCTTAAGCATGTTGCTCGGCTTGTCTTTTCCGGTTCTGGCCTGCCTGATGATGGCCGGTTTGGCGCTCGATGCCTTGCTGGGCGAACTCCCGGTGGCGCATCCTTTGGTTGGGTTCGGCTGCTATGCAGCTTGGCTGGAAGCGCGCTTGAATCGCCCTGGCGGCATTGCCGCCGGCATGCTGGCCTGGGCGCTCGCGGTATTGCCATTTGTGGCGCTGGCTTATCTTGTTGTTCTCCAAGCGGCCACCTTCTGGTCGTTTGCACTGCACGTCTTGTTGCTGTACTTCTGCCTTGGCCTGCGCAGCCTGCAAGAGCATTGCCTGCCGATTGCGCTGGCCCTGCGCGAGGGCGATCTGCCGAACGCGCGACGCCTGACGGCACGCATCGTCAGCCGCGATACGGAACAGGCAAGCGAAGCCGATCTGTCCAGGGCGGCGGTCGAATCGCTGCTGGAAAACGGCAACGACGCCGTGTTCGGCACACTTTTCTGGTTTCTCGTTGCAGGCGGCCCCGGCGCCTTGCTGTTCCGCCTGGCCAATACGCTCGACGCCATGTGGGGCTACCGCACGCCGCGCTTCCTGCGGTTCGGCCGCTTTGCGGCACGCTGCGACGATTTGCTGAATTGGACTCCGGCGCGCCTCACCGCCTTCTCGTATATGGCGTTGGGCCATACGCACACAGCCTGGCACTGCTGGCGCACACAGGCAAGGCATTGGCCCAGCCCGAATGCCGGCCCGGTGATGGCGGCAGGCGCCGGTGCCTTGCAACTGGCGCTGGGAGGCATGGCCAGCTACCATGGCGTGGCGGAAATGCGGCCGCCGCTGGGCGAGGGCAGCCCAGCGCAAGCCGCCGACATCGAGCGCGCCTGGCACCTGGTATTGCGCGCCGTGCTGCTGTGGAGCCTGCTCGTGACGATAACGGCCATGTGGGAGACGCGCCATGCTTGAGCACGGCGGCAGACTGGCAGAAGCGATGGCGCGCCATGGCCACGCGCGGGAGGATTGGCTCGATCTATCCACCGGCATCAATCCGCAATCCTATCCGGCGCCGATGCTGGCACAGGAAGTCTGGCACCGCCTGCCCGAAGCGTCCCCGGCCTTGCTCGATGCCGCGCGCGGCTACTATCGCGTGGCGCAGCTATTGTCCGTGGCAGGCAGCCAGGCGGCGATCCAGGCGTTGCCGCGGCTGCGCAGCGCATCGCGCGTGCTCATCGGTGCGCCGGCCTATGCCGAACACAGCGATCGCTGGCGCCGTGCCGGTCATGATGTGAGCGAGCTGCCGTACGCCGAGCTGGAACACGCACTCGACTCTTGCGACGTGATGGTGGTGTGCAACCCCAACAATCCAACCGGGGCCATGATCTCCCCCGAAGTCTTGCGCACGTGGGCTGCAAGGTTGGCCGAACGCGGCGGCTGGCTCGTGGTCGACGAGGCATTTGCCGATGCCGAATTGCAACACAGCGTGGCAGCGAACCTGCCCGGCTTGATCATATTGCGCTCACTGGGCAAGTTCTTCGGCTTGGCCGGCTTGCGCCTGGGATTCGTCATCGCCGAGCCGAACCTGCTTGACGCGCTGGCCGACGAGATCGGTCCGTGGAGCGTAAGCGAAGCGGCGCAAGTCATTGGCGCCGCGGCATTGCGCGACACCGCCTGGCAGCAGGCAATGCGAGCCAGCCTGCGGCACGATGGCTTGCGCCTGCATGAACTGCTGATCGCCCATGGCATCGAGGCGCATGGCTGCGCCCTGTTCCAGTGGTGGGGCGAGCCGCGCGCCGAAGCCTTCGCCGAACACATGGCCCTGCGCGCGATATGGGTGCGCAAATTTTCTTACGGCGGCATCCGCCTCGGCCTGCCTTTTCATGAGCGCGACTGGATGCGCCTGTCGCACTCGCTCGACGAATGGTCTTCTTTGGATAAGCAATGATCAAACAACTGTTGTGCGGCCTATGCCTGTTCATTGCCGCTGCCGCCCATGCCGAAATCAGCGTGGTCGACGATGCCGGCAACACCGTCACACTAGCCAGGCCGGCGCAACGCGTGATCGCCCTGGCGCCGCACCTGACCGAAATGCTGTTCGCCGTCGGCGCGGGCGATCGTCTGGTCGGGCGCGTCAGCCACAGCGACTATCCGGCCGAGGCCAAGGCAATTCCATTGGTCGGCGACAACCTGCACATCGACATGGAACGCCTGCTGGCCCTGAAGCCCGATCTGCTCGTGGTCTGGCTGCACGGCAGCGCCGGGCCGCAGCTCGACGCCTTGCGCAAACTGGGCATCCCGTTGTTCTACAGCGAGCCGCACACGCTGGACCAGATCGAAGACACGCTGGTGCGCCTGGGCAAGCTGGCAGGCACCGAAGCGCGCGCGCGGCAGGTGGCCGACGGCATGCGGAACGATCTGAAGAAGCTAGCCGTGCGCTACGCCGGCCGGCCCACGGTGCGCGTGTTCTACCAGGTGTGGGACAAGCCGCTCTATACCTTGAACGGGCACCATTTCGTCAGCGACGTGCTGCGCCTGTGCGGCGGCGAAAACATTTTCGCCGGCCTGAGCACGACAGCGCCCGTGGTCAACATCGAAGCCGTGCTGCAGGAAAACCCCGAAGCCGTCATCAGCGGCGACATGCGCGCGCACGATGAAAACGGCCTGACGCTATGGCATAGCTATCCCACCTTGCTGGCGACGCGGCGCGACAACCTGTTCAATGTCGACCCCGACCTGACGGTGCGCCCGGGCCCGCGCATCGTCGCCGGTGCGACGGCAATCTGCGAAGACCTGGAAGCCGCGCGCTCGCGGCGCGAGCGGCAATGAAGCCTTTCCCGTTCCCCGTGCTGATGGTGCAGGGCACGACCTCGGACGCCGGCAAAAGCACCGTCGTCGCCGCGCTGTGCCGCCTGCTCAAGCGCGAAGGCATGCGCGTCGCGCCGTTCAAGCCGCAGAACATGGCATTGAACAGTGCCGTCACAGTCGATGGCGGCGAGATCGGGCGCGCGCAAGCCTTGCAGGCCGCCGCCGCCGGCCTTGAGCCGCATACGGACATGAATCCCGTGCTGCTCAAGCCGTCGTCAGATACGGGCGCGCAGGTGATCATCCACGGCAAGGTGCGCGCCGACATGAACGCGCGCGACTATCACGCCTACAAGACCACGGCGATGCAAGCCGTGCTCGAATCCTGCGCGCGGCTGCGTTCGCAATACCAATGCCTGATCGTCGAAGGCGCGGGCAGCCCTGCGGAAATCAATCTGCGCGAGCGCGACATCGCCAACATGGGCTTTGCCGAGGCGGTCGATTGCCCCGTGATCCTGGTGGCCGATATCGACCGCGGCGGCGTGTTCGCCCATATCGTCGGCACGCTCGACTGCCTGTCGGCCTCGGAGCGCAAGCGCGTGATCGGTTTCGTCATCAACCGCTTTCGCGGCGACATCACGCTGCTTGAGCCGGGCATCGAATGGCTGGAGCAGAAAACCGGCAAGCCGGTGCTGGCCGTGTTGCCTTACCTCCACGGTTTGCATCTCGATGCCGAAGATGCCGTGCAAGCAAGCCAGCAGAATCGCGGCGAATTCCGCATCGTGGTGCCGGCCCTGCCGCGCATCAGCAACCATACCGATTTCGACGTCTTGCGCGCGCACAGCCAAGTGGATTTGCAATTCATAGGACCGGGCCGCGTCATTGCGCCGGCCGACCTGATTGTCTTGCCAGGCAGTAAAAACACCTGCGCCGACCTGGCGTGGCTGCGCGAGCAAGGCTGGGAGCAAGCCTTGCGCCGGCATTTGCGCTACGGCGGCCGCGTGATCGGTATCTGCGGCGGGTTCCAGATGCTGGGACACAGCGTGGCTGATCCGCATGGCATCGAAGGCAAGGCGGGCAGCATGGCAGGGCTTGGCCTGCTCGATCTCGAAACCGAGCTGACACCGGCCAAGCGCCTGGCAAACGTAGCCGGCCGTTGCTGCTTTGCCGACGCGGCCGTGCAAGGCTATGAAATCCATATGGGCCTCTCGCGCGGTGCAGCATTGAAAAACCCCGCATTCGAGATCGCAGGACGCCCCGAAGGCACGATCTCGGCGGATAATCAAATTTTGGGCACCTATCTGCACGGGGTGTTCGATCATCCGCAAGCCTGCGCCGCCTTGCTGCAGTGGGCCGGCCTGGATCGTGCGCAAGGTGTCGATCAGGCGGCCTTGCGCGAAGCCAGCCTGGAGCGCCTGGCCGATACCTGCCAGCCCTTGCTGCAAGCATTGACGTTGTTGGAGCCATGAATCCGAACCAGTTTTCGCAAGCCGAAATCGACGCCGTCTACCGCGCCATCCGCGAACGGCGCGACATGCGCCATTTCGTCGACAAGCCGCTCGAGGAGGGCGTATTGCAGCGCCTGATCGAAGCGGCCCACCTCGGGCCTTCGGTCGGATTCATGCAGCCCTGGCGCTTCATCCGCATCACCGACACCGAGTTGCGCAAGCAGATCCACGCCGATGTCGAGCAAGAGCGCCAGCGCACAGCCGTTGCCTTGGGCCAGCGCGCCGACGAATTCATGCGGCTCAAGGTCGAAGGCATCCTGTGTTGCGCCGAAGTGCTGGTGGTCGGCTTGATCGACAAACGCGAAAGCTACGTGTTCGGCCGGCGCACCATCCCGGAAATGGACATGGCTTCGGCCGCCTGCGCGATCCAGAATTTCTGGCTGGCAGCGCGCGCCGAAGGTATCGGCGTGGGCTGGGTATCGCTGTTCGATCCCGATCGGCTGCGCGAGCTGTGCGCCATGCCGCACGGCAGCATGCCGATTGCCATCCTGTGCGTCGGCCATGTGGAAGCTTTTTATCCCGCGCCCATGCTGCAGACCGAAGGCTGGGATACGCGGCGCAAGCTGTGCGATGTGGTATTCGAAAACACCTGGGGCAGTCCCGCGGGCTGAAAGCTTGGCGGATTGGCACGATGCGCGCCCAACTCGCGTATCATGGCTATTCCATCTTCCTGGAGCGATGCGATGCCAAAATCCGTCCTGCGTGCCTGCCTGTTGGCCTTGTCTTGCATGATGTTGCCGGCTTGGGCCGATACGCCGCCTGACGACAATACCAAGGTCAAGGTGCAGAAGAACGGCGACGTCGTCGTCATTGATTTGAGCATGACGGTGCCGGCGACGCCTCAGGAAGTCTGGGACGTGCTGGTCGATTTCGACCACATGACGCAATTCCTGCCCAACCTCGATACCAGCAGGATCCTGGAAAAGAACGGCAACCAATGGAAGGTCGAGCAAAAGGGCCAGACCTCGCACGCCGGTTTCACGTACAAGTTCGAATCGACCAAGCTGATCACGCTCAAGCCCTACGAATCCATCCAGTCCCACCTGACCGGCGGCACGCTCAAGCAGCATGAAAGCCTGACCACGCTGGCGCCTGAAGGCAGCGGCACACGCCTCGTCTACCACGCTGAATCGATATCCGGCGTCTGGGTGCCGCCGCTGCTCGGCAGCTCCGTCGTCGAAAGCGAAGTGCGCAAGCAATTCCAGGACATGGAAACGGAAATTCTCAAGCGCAAGACGGGCAAGACTGCGAAATAATAGTTTTAGCAGTTTTCCCGCCGAAAACGCTGTTGCCGCGTAAATGTGACTTTTTGTCAGGTCGCGGCGTAACGGAAACTTCCGGGTCTATAATGAAGTTGCCACAAGCCAACTCCATTGACGCGACCTGCTGGAGCCCAGATGCCCACATTGTCGTTACGGCAACAGGTCATATTGCCGTTTGTTATACTTGTGATCTTCGTTTCTCTTTGCATCGGCGGGGTATCCATCCGGGCAGGGGAAAATACGGTCAGCGATCTGACGCGCCGGGTCTTGCTGGAAACGACCGGCCGCATCGCCTACGCAACAGACCAGACGCTGGGTGGCGCAGTCATCGCGCTGGAAGCCGTCGCGCCCGACGCCAAGGATTTGCCGCAACCGGCTGCGTTTCCCCGTGATTTCAACATCCTGGAACAGCGCTTCTGGGATGCCAGCGGCCTGTTCCGAACGGTCAACAGCACCGTCTATTTCGGTGGCGCCGACGGCAGCTTCCTCGGCGTCAACCGGGAAAAGCAAAACAGCGTGATGGTCTTCGAGCGTCTGCCCGGCGCGGACAAACGCGAAGCCTTCCTCACACAGGCGCCGGGCCAGCGCGGCAAGTTGATCCGCAGCGATAATTACGACCCCCGCACGCGCCCCTGGTTTCAACTGGCCACGCAGAATGGCAACAGGGACCCCGTATGGTCGAAGGTCTATAACGACTTCAGCACCAAAATAGCCGTCATCACGTTGGCCAAGCCGGTTTTTTCCGCCAACGGACAACTGTCAGGCGTGCTTGCAACCGATATGCGCTTGAGCGCATTGAGCGAATTCTTGCACGACCTCGAAGTCAGCCGCAACGGCGTGGCCTTCGTCATCGACGAAGACGGCATGCTGGTGGCCAGTTCGACCGGCGAGATGCCAGTCACCGCAGCCGGTCAGGCGTCCCAGCGCCTGTCGCCGGCAACGATGAGCAACGCGCTGATCCGTGGCGCCTACGCGCGCCATGCCGCCTGGAGCAAGGTCAACCTTGATGCCAACGTACCGCAGACGATCGAGTTCGACGACGCGGCCGGCAAGGTTGAAATGGCGGCGGCCCGGATAGGCGGCAAGCATGGCGTCGCATGGACCGCCATCGTCGCCGTGCCGCGCAGCGATTTCATGGGTGAAGTCACGCGCAGTTTCTATCACAGCGTCGCCATCGGCTTCGTCTGTGTGCTGATCGCACTGGCAATCGGCTGGCTGGCGCTCAATCGGGTCTTGCGCGACATCCGGCAATTGACCGTGGCCGCGCGCAAGGTAGGCGATGGCGAACCGCTGCCCAAACTCAGCATCGCACGCAGCGATGAGCTTGGCCTGTTGGCGCAGACCTTCAACGAAATGGAACAGAATCTGCGCATGGATCATCTTACCGGGGTGTTCAATCGTGAGTTCCTGCTGGCGCAGATCGGTTTCATGCTGCGGCAAGCCGCGTCGCGCCCGTTCGAGCCGCTGCATTTTGCGTTGCTGTTCATCGATCTGGACAAGTTCAAATCGATCAACGACATCTACGGCCACAACTCGGGCGACATCGTGTTGAAGACCGTGGCCGGGCGGCTCACGGACGTCGTTCGCACCAGCGACATCGTCGCGCGTTACGGCGGCGATGAATTCGTGGTGCTGCTCAAGGACGTCAGTTCGATGCGCGACGTGGTGGCGATGGAAGAGAAAATCCGCCAGACGGTCGAATTGTCGCTGGAACTGGAACAAGGCACGGTCGACGTCGGCGCTTCGCTCGGCTGGGCGATCTTCCCCCAGGATGGCGAAGACCCCGATGCCCTGCTCAAAATCGCCGACATGCGGATGTTCGACGCGAAACGTGCACGTCGGCAAAAAAAATAATCGATGATCAGATTGATGGTAATGCGAGAGAATTGAGCCATCGTCCTTGATGTAACAACGTTTGGCGGGGTTTCGATGCAATCTTCATCGGACATCAACAGCAAGATAGTTGCCTCCCTGGCCTTGCCGGGGGGAATTTGCACAGCCATGGCCATGCTGAGCGCCGGCTTGCTGTCCGGCGCCGCTGCATTTCTGGCCGCATCCGCGTGGAACAGCAGCCGCTTTTCCATCCTGCTGTTTCTGGCCGGCATCGCGGCCGGCGCCGTCGCCTGGTTGATGCTAGCGCGCGAGCGGGGCCAACTCCAGGCGGTGCTCGAAGAGGGGAGCGACGCCGTCGCCGTGATGCGCCTGCGCGCCGACGGCCGATTCGCTCTGGCTTATGCCAACCGGCAAGCCAGGCAGTCGTGCGGGTTCTCTTCTGCACCGGATGCCGCTCCGCCGCTTCTGCATATGCCGGTTGTGCTGGAAAAACTGCGTGCCGCAGCAGCAGGTCGGCAAGGATTGCAGGAAGAACTCGCGTTGCCCCGGGAAGGCGCTCAACCGCGTTGGCTGCATTGCCAATTCATTCCCGTGCCGCGTGGCGCGGCCTTGGTGATGCGCGACATCAGCGCACACAAGATCGAGGAAAAGGAGACGCGCGAAAACCGTCTCTTCCTGCAATCGCTGATCGAGTATCTGCCGGTATTGATCTTCGCCAAGAGCTTTCGCCAGGATAACTACGACAAGATGGTGGTCTGGAACAAAACGGCCGAGCACGTCATGGGATACAGCGCCGAGGAAGTCATCGGCAAAACCAATGGCGAAATCTTTCCGTCCAAAGTGGCCGATACGCTCAACGCCCTGGACCGTCAGATGCTCGCCGCACCCAAGGTCGTCACCATCCCCGAATTTCCCTATCGCCGGCCCGACGGCGCGCTGTCCTATCTGCGATCGATTTCCGTGCCCTTGTTCGGCGACGAAGGCAAGGTCGATTACATTCTCGGCATCGTCGAAGACATCACCGCGCGCCGCGCCCAGGAATGGGAGTCGCGGACGCAGCGTGCGGAACTGGCAGCCATCAACGATTCGTTGCCGGTCGGATTGTTCCGTACCGATGCCGAAGGCAAAGTGGTCTACGTCAATGCGACCTTCGAGCGCATGATGGATATGCCGTTCGAGCAGATCGCCCGTGTCGGCTGGCACGCCGCGTTGCATCCGGAAGACAGTGGCACGGTGCTCGAAGAATGGGCACACGCCATGCATAATGATCTGCCTTACGAAAACACGCTGCGCTTTGTGACCGGCAAGAACCGCATTCTCTGGGCCTCGGTCAAGTCGGCGCAAATCCGCATGGACGGCAAGGTGCGCGGCTACGTCGGCAGCGTGGACGACATGACGCTGCGCCTGCAGGCCGAACAGGAGGTGCTCAAGGGCGAACGCTGGCTACGCACGATAGCCGACAACCTGCCTGCCCTGATTGCCTATGTCGACAAGGATCAGCATTACCGCTTCACTAATATTAACTATGAGAAATTATTCCATCGTGAGGGCGCTCAGGTATTGGGGAGTCACGTCTCGGAAGTGTTCGGCGGGGAATACTATGCATTCACCTCAAGCAGGATCGACGCCGCCTTGCGTGGCGAACGCGTCAGTTTCGAGCGCGAGGGCACGGACCGCGCCGGACACAGGCGTTACTGGCGCGTGGAATATATCCCCGACGTGCAAAATGGCAAGGTGTCCGGTTTCTACAGCATGGTGCTCGATATCACCGAATCGAAGGAGCTTGAGAATCGCTTGCGCACACTGACGCGTATCGATTCATTGACCGGTCTCGCAAACCGGGCATGGTTCAACGAGAAACTGGCCCAGGCAATTGCGGATTGCGACACGCTGGGTTTGCATTTGGGTATCCTTTTTCTTGACATAGACCAATTCAAGACCTTCAACGATAACTTTGGTCATCATGGCGGCGACCTCGTGCTGCGAGAATTCTCGCGTCGACTGACCGCTTGCGTACGCCATACCGATACCGTCGCCCGCCTGGCGGGTGACGAATTTGTCATCTTATTGATCGGCAATCACGGCGGACTCGAAACCGAAACCGTTGCGAAAAAGATCATCGCCGAAATGCAGCACAACATCTTGCTGCCGTCCGGCCCATGCAATGTAACAACGAGTATTGGTATCACGATCCGACGCGCCGGCGAAACCGATGCCGAAGTGTTGCTTCGGCGTGCCGACGAGGCGCTTTATGTGGCGAAATCGCAAGGACGCAACAGCTATAGCAGCGTTCTGTAGCAAAAATGCAAAAATATTGCGATTTCAGAGAGGAATGGGGTACTAATTTGTGAAGTTTGTCGGTTATAATTCGGCGACGTTGTGATTCCAGCGAGCGGTGCAGTACTACGCTGTCATGTCTTTCCTGGTTGAGTCGACGGAGCGGGCGAAAGCTCAAATTAACTGTAATAGGAAATGTAATGGCAACTGGTACTGTAAAGTGGTTCAATGACGCGAAGGGCTTCGGCTTCATCACTCCGGACGAAGGCGGTGAAGATCTGTTTGCGCACTTCTCGGCTATTCAATCGGCGGGCTTCAAGTCCCTCAAAGAAAACCAACGCGTGTCGTTCGAAGTGACCGCTGGCCCCAAGGGCAAGCAAGCATCGAACATTCAGGCTATCTAAGCTGAATCAAGCACGAAAAAATCCCCGGCTTGCCGGGGATTTTTATTTGGCTGTGCGATTTGCGCCGCCAATTCAATCGTCGCGCAAATCTTCCAGCCAGGCGCCCGCCGCTTTCGCCTCGGCTTCATGGCCGGGCTCGCGCCAAACTTCGCGCAAGGCAGCCGCATACCACGCCTGCATGGCCGGCAAGTTCCGCAGTCGCTGCGCGTAGGCTGCTGCCTTGTCGCTCAGCTTCAGTCCATAGGTCTGCATACGCAAGGCCACCGGCGCATACATCGCGTCGACTGCATGAAACCGCGCGCCGGCGAGAAACGGACCGCCGAAACGCGCCAAGCCTTCATTCCATAGGGAATCGATACGGGCAACGTCATCCTGCAAGGCTTGCGGCATGTGGTCCAGCCGAACCCGGATACCGCAATTCATCGTGCAGCAGTTGCGCAGGGCGGAAAACCCGGCATGCATCTCGGCACTGGCGCTGCGCGCCCAGGTCCGCGCTGAAGCGTCGGCCGGCCAGACGCCCGCGTGGCGTTCGGCCAGGTATTCGACGATCGCCAGCGAGTCCCAGACAACTTCGCTGCCGTCGTGCAGGCACGGCACCTTGCCGTTAGGGGCGAAGCGCAGGAAGTTCTCGTGGCTCGATCCCTCGGAAAACGGCACCAGTTTTTCCTCGAAGGCAATGCCGAGCTCGTGCATCAGGAGCCATGGCCGAAGCGACCAGGAAGAATAATTCTTGTTGGCGATGTAAAGCGTGGTCACGACATTGCCCTGGTCAACGATGATGCTGCTTCATGATGGTTTGCTTTTCGCGCTCCCAGTCGCGCTGCTTTTCGGTTTCGCGCTTGTCATGCTGTTTCTTGCCCTTGGCCAGCCCGATCTCGCATTTGATGCGACCGCGCAGATAGTGCAGGTTGATCGGCACCAGGGTATAGCCGGCGCGCTCGACCTTGCCGATCAGCCGCTTGATCTCTTCGCCGTGCAGCAGCAATTTGCGCGTACGCAGCGCTTCCGGATGCACGTGGGAGGAGGCGCTGGTCAAGGCGCTGATATGCGCGCCGAACAGGAAGATCTCGCCATTCTTCACGATGACGTAGGCTTCCTTGAGGTTGGCCCGCCCGGCACGTATGGACTTGACTTCCCACCCGCTCAAGACCATGCCTGCTTCGTAGCGCTCCTCGATAAAGTAGTCGTGGAAGGCTTTTTTGTTGTCTACGATGGTCATCTAGTGGGCAATTCGGAGGATCGGTTAAAATTCGGGCTTCGTATTCTATCAAATCAGGCAACAATGGCTGTGGTTCACAAGTCGGTGCTGGTCGGTTACAGCGCGGAACAGATGTATGCCCTGGTCGAACGGGTCGAAGACTATCCGCAATTCCTGCCATGGTGCGGCGAAGTGCAGGTCGAACGTCCCGACGATACCACGCTGACGGCATCGATCTCGATCCGCTACCACGGCATCAACCAGAAATTCACCACGCGCAACAAGAACGTGCGGCCGGTTTCCATGCAGATGGTGCTGGTGGACGGTCCTTTCAAGCACCTCGAAGGCAGCTGGATCTTCCGCGCACTGCGGCCGGACGCCTGCAAGATCGAATTCGAGCTGCAATACGAATTTTCCAGCAAATTGTTCGACCAGGTGATCGGCCCGGTGTTCGGCATGATCGCCAACAGCTTCGTCGATTCGTTTTGCAAGCGCGCCGAGGCGGTCTATGGCTGAGGCGGCAACGTTCAGCGTGCAGGTGTGTTACGCCACGGCAGGGCGGCAATGGCTGTTGGCGCTGGACATTACGCCGGGGACAACCTTGCATCAGGCCATCACGGCCAGTGGGATTTTGCAAGACGTGCCGGAAATCGATTTGTCGGTCTGGCAGGTCGGGATATTCGGCAAGCTCAAACCGCTCGACACCGTATTGCGGGAGCAGGACAGGGTGGAAATCTATCGCCCGCTGACGGCCGACCCGATGGAATCGCGTCGCCGGCGCGCCATCAAGCGCACCGGCGTCAAATAATCAGCCCTTGTTGCAGTCGTTGAGGGCTTGCTGGGCGCGCTGGGTTTCCTGCGCGCGCTCGTCGTCACCCATCATGGTTGGTTGGCCATCCTTGTCGACAGTCTTCACGCGGCCGCCGCTGTTGAGCATGTCCAGGTTCTGCTTGGCCCGCGCGCAGTTCTCTGCTTGCGCTTGTTGCTTCTTGGCGTCGTCAGCCGTCTTCTTGTCCTTTTCAGCTTGCTCGGCCTTGCGCTTCTTGTAATCGGCTTCGCGATCAGACGTTGTGGGTGCCGGCTTGGCGTCGCTCGAAGCCGAATCGCTTGCCGGCGAGGTATCGCCAGGCGGTGCTGCGGCAGGCGAAACGCGGCGCGGCTGCTTGATGATGTTTTTTTCCGGAATATTACCCGGAGGCGGCGTATCGGCAAATTGCTTGACCCCTTTTTCATCGATCCAGACGTATTTGGCCTGCGCCAGCACCGCCGAACTCATCAACAGCCCGGCTACCAGCAGCGCCAGCCTTATTTTTGTCAATTTCATCATGGATTTCCTATTTGTTACAGAGTGGGGAAGCGCAATATAACGATTTCGCCATGCTTTTGGATGGCTGTCAATGTGAAAAACGGTCTGCCAGCGCCGGCTGGTTGACCGTGGCATGGCGTGGGCTTCGCGCCGGCTGATCCAACGTTCTTTTCGGATTTCTGTATAATGCGGCTTTGCGCCTATAGGAAATGCTATGCGTCTACTCCAAAAAGCACTCACATTCGATGACGTGCTGCTTGTGCCGGCTTATTCGGACATCATCCCCAAAGACACGTCGCTCAAAACCCGCCTGACCCGCAACATCTCGTTGAACATCCCCCTGCTGTCGGCGGCGATGGATACGGTGACCGAATCGCGCCTGGCCATTGCCATGGCCCAGGAAGGCGGCATCGGCATCATCCACAAGAACCTGTCGCCCAAGGACCAGGCGCGCGAAGTCGCCAAGGTCAAGCGTTTCGAGTCCGGCGTGCTGCGCGATCCGATCACGATCCCGCCGACCATGAAGATCCGTGAAGTGATCGCCTTGACGGAACAGTACGGCGTTTCCGGCTTCCCGGTCGTCGAAGGCAAGACCGTGGTCGGCATCATCACCAACCGCGACCTGCGCTTCGAAGAGGAACTCGACGCCGAAGTGCGCCTGAAGATGACGCCGCGCGAAAAGCTGGTCTGCGTCAAGGAAGGCGCCGATACCGCTGAAGCCAAACGGCTGATGAACAAGCACCGCCTGGAGCGCGTTCTGGTGGTTGACGACAAGTTCGAATTACGCGGCCTGATCACCGTCAAGGACATCCAGAAATCGACGGAACACCCGTCGGCTTCGAAAGACCGGCAAGGCAAGCTCCTGGCCGGTGCCGCAGTCGGCGTGGGTGAAGACAACGACGAACGCATCGAACTGCTGGTCGCCGCAGGCGTGGACGTGCTGGTGGTCGATACGGCCCATGGCCATTCGCAAGGCGTGCTCGACCGCGTCAAATGGATCAAGAAGCATTTCCCCAATGTGGACGTCATCGGCGGCAATATTGCCACTGCGGCGGCGGCCAAGGCCCTGCTTGAACACGGCGCCGATGCGGTCAAGGTCGGCATCGGTCCCGGCTCGATCTGCACCACGCGTATCGTGGCCGGCGTGGGCGTGCCGCAGATCAGCGCGATCGCCAACGTGGCGCAAGCCCTGAAGGGCACAGGCGTCCCCTGTATCGCCGATGGCGGCGTGCGCTTCTCGGGCGACATTTCCAAGGCGTTGGCCGCAGGCGCATCGTCGGTCATGATGGGCAGCATGTTTGCCGGCACCGAAGAGGCGCCCGGCGAAGTGATCCTGTTCCAGGGCCGCAGCTACAAATCCTATCGCGGCATGGGCAGCATCGGCGCCATGGCCGACGGCTCCGCCGACCGCTACTTCCAGGATGCCGCCAGCAAGTCCGACAAGTTCGTGCCGGAGGGCATCGAAGGCCGCGTTCCCTACAAGGGCAGTGTGCTGGCGATCCTGTTCCAGTTGGTTGGCGGCGTACGCCAATCGATGGGTTATTGCGGCTGCCTGACCATCGACGAACTGCGCGAGAAGGCCGAATTCGTCGAGATCACGTCGGCCGGCATGCGCGAATCGCACGTGCACGACGTCCAGATCACCAAGGAAGCACCGAACTACCGCGCCGACTGAGACTCGGCATAGCCCGCCAAGACGAGGACCACGAAAGTGCAGAAACGCTCTGCCGCCGGAGACAAGATTCCGGCGGCGGGCGCGTTTTATTTTCCGACTCCCTTGCGGTGTTGCGAATGAAACGATTGATCCGACGCGATTGACCCGATTTCCCATCTTGTAGACACGACCATGCACGCAAAAATCCTGATCCTCGATTTCGGTTCCCAAGTGACGCAACTGATCGCACGTCGCGTGCGCGATGCCGGCGTCTTTTCCGAAGTCTTTCCCTACGACGTCGACGACGACTTCGTGCGCAACTACGGCGCCGCCGGCGTGATTCTGTCGGGCGGACCGAATTCGGTCACCGAAGGCGATACCCCGCGCGCGCCGCGCGCCGTGTTTGAGCTGGGCGTGCCTGTCCTGGGCATCTGTTACGGCATGCAGACCATGGCCGAGCAACTGGGCGGCAAGGTGGAAAACGGCCACGTGCGCGAATTCGGCTATGCCGAAGTGCGGGCCCACGGCCACACAGCTTTATTCGAAGGCATCAGCGACTTCATCACGCCCGAAGGCCACGGCATGCTGAAGGTCTGGATGAGCCACGGCGACAAGGTCAACGACATGCCGCCCGGCTTCAAGCTGATGGCCTCGACCGGCAATTGCCCGATCGCCGCCATGGCCGACGAAGAACGTCACTTCTATGGCGTGCAATTCCACCCCGAAGTCACGCACACCGTGCAGGGCAAGGCCATTCTGGGCCGCTTCGTGCACGACATCTGCGGCTGCAAGTCGGACTGGAACATGCGCGACTACATCGGCGAAGCGGTCGAATCAATCCGCCGGCAAGTCGGCAGCGACGACGTCATTCTCGGCCTGTCGGGCGGCGTCGACAGCAGCGTCGCGGCAGCGCTGATCCATCGCGCCATCGGCGATCAGTTGACGTGCGTGTTCGTCGATCACGGCTTGTTACGCCTGAACGAAGGCCAGATGGTGATGAACATGTTCGAGAAGAACCTGGGCGTCAAGGTGATCCACGTCAATGCTGCGGAACAGTTCATGGGCCACCTGGCCGGCGTGACCGACCCCGAAGCCAAACGCAAGATCATCGGCCGCGAATTCGTCGAAGTATTCCAGGCCGAGGCCGGCAAGCTGCCCAGCGCCAAATGGCTGGCCCAGGGCACGATTTACCCCGACGTGATCGAAAGCGCCGGCAAGGGCAAGAAGGGCCACACCATCAAGAGCCACCACAACGTCGGCGGCTTGCCGGACACCCTGAACCTGAAGCTGCTCGAACCGCTGCGCGAACTGTTCAAGGACGAAGTGCGCGAACTCGGCGTGGCGCTCGGCCTGCCGCACGACATGGTGTACCGCCATCCCTTCCCCGGCCCCGGCCTGGGCGTGCGCATCCTGGGTGAGGTCAAACTGCATTATGCCGACCTGCTGCGCCAGGCCGACGCGATCTTCATCGAAGAACTGCGCGCCGCCGTGGACGGGGAGGGCAAGAGCTGGTACGACAAGACCAGCCAGGCCTTCGCCGTGTTCCTCCCCGTGAAATCGGTCGGCGTGATGGGCGATGGCCGCACCTACGATTACGTCGTAGCGCTGCGCGCCGTGCAGACGCTGGACTTCATGACGGCGCACTGGGCCCACCTGCCGCACGAACTGCTGGGCCACGCGTCGAACCGCATCATCAACGAAGTGCGCGGCATCAACCGCGTGGTGTACGATATTTCCGGCAAGCCGCCAGCGACCATCGAGTGGGAGTAAGTGTCGTCGGCCTCTGTTCGCTGCCCGCTGGGCGGCATGGTGCGAGGCGTTGACATGAACATTGTCCTCGCGCCATGACACCCGCCCAGCCATCGCTTTCCCACCCCAGGTACCGCCGCGACATCGACGGACTGCGGGCGATCGCCGTGCTGGCGGTGGTCGCCTTTCACGCCTATCCCAACCTGTTTCGCGCCGGTTTCATCGGTGTCGACGTGTTCTTCGTCATTTCAGGCTTTCTGATCTCGACCATCGTCCTGGAAAACCTGGAACGCGGCAGCTTCAGCTTTGCCGGATTCTATGCGCGCCGCGTCAAGCGCATCTTCCCGGCGTTGATTCTCGTCTTGCTCGCTTGCTTCGCCTTCGGCTGGTTCGTCCTCTTGCCTGACGAATACAAGCAACTGGGCAAGCATACGGCAGGCGGCGCCGGGTTCGTGTCCAACCTCGTGCTATGGAACGAAGCAGGGTACTTCGACAACTCCGCCGAAACCAAGCCCTTGCTGCACTTGTGGAGCTTGGGCATCGAGGAACAGTTTTACATCGCCTGGCCCTTGCTGGTGTTTCTGGCTTGGAAGCGCAAATTCAATCTGCTGGCCATGACTGCCATCGTGGCCGCGATTTCCTTCGCCTGCAACGTCGTGCAAGTAGGGCAGGATAGCGTGGCGGCGTTCTACTCGCCGCTGCCCCGGTTCTGGGAATTGCTTTGCGGAGGTTTGTTGGCCGAGTTCGCGTTGCGCCGCGCCAAAGTCCGGGAAGGTACAGCGGTCGAAGACAATTTCATCGTCGCCAATGGCGCCTCGGTGTTGGGATTCGCCTTGCTGGCGTGGGGATTTTTGCACATCGGCAGGGATATGGGTTTTCCCGGCGTGTGGGCATTGCTCCCTGTGTTGGGTGCCGCCGCGATCCTCTACGCCGGCCCGCGCGCGCTATTGAATCGCTTCGTGCTAGCCAACCCCATCCTGGTCTGGTTCGGCCTGATCAGCTACCCGCTTTACCTCTGGCATTGGCCCTTGTTGTCCTATGCGCGCATCATCGACGGCGGCTATCCGGGGCGCAATGCCAAGGTCGGCGCGGTACTCGCGGCCATCGTGCTGGCCTGGTTGACCTATAGACTGATCGAACGTCCGATCCGGTTCGGCAAGCGGGGCAGGGCCACCATAGTCGTGCTGGCTGTTCTGATGGCATGCGTGGGTGTCATGGGTTACAGCGCCTATTGCCTTGATGGATTGCGCGACCGCGCCGCCGTATCCGCCAACAAGACCGTCGCCCTGTCCGGTTACGACGGCGGCGACGGCGATCATCTGACGGGCGATTGCGGCTTGCCTTATGCCCAACGCAAGCTGTTCGGCGTCTGCGGCAGCGACAACCGCGGCCACGTCAAATATGCCCTCCTGGGCGACAGCAAGGCGCAAGCCTTTTATACCGGCCTGATCCGCACTTCCACGAACGCAGGGCGCTGGCTGGTCGTCGGCGGCAACGGTGCCAATGGCGCGCTGGTGCCGGTCATCTCGCCTGAGCCGGAATATGCGCAGTATCAAAAACTGGCCGGCATCGCCATTGACGCGGTGGCCAACAACAAGGATATTCAGGACGTCGTCTATGTCGTGGCCGTCCGGGCGCTGTTTCAGCTCGATGACGGCGTCAGGGGCGCCAATCTTTCGGGCTATGATTACAAATACCTGCGGCAGTTGAATGCCTCGAACAAGTTCGACATAGCCCACGCCGGACTCACGGCATCCATCTCGAGATTCGCTGCCGCGGGCAAGAAAGTCGTCATCGTGGTCGACAACCCGGCGTTGCCCGAGGCGCGCGATTGCATCGGACGCAAGACATCGAGCAGCATCTTGAACAAGGGGTTGGGTCTGGAAAATCGGGGGGCGAATCAGGATTGCTTCTTGCCGCTCGCGGACTATGATGCGGAAACAACGTTATACAAAAAGCTGCTCGGCACATTGCAGAACGAATTCCCTGGCACGCTCACGATCTTCGATGCGACCGACGTGTATTGCGACCGGGATAAAAACGTCTGCGGCCCGACCCGCGACGGACATTTCCTCTATGCCTACACCGACCACGTTTCCGACTTTGCCGCCGGCCTGGCGGGCGCGAAGCTGAACGCCTACTTGAATAAATGAATGCAGCGGTCCCCAGGCATATAAAATGTCGACTGGAGCAGCAATACCGCCGTCAATGATTGTTTTGACAATAGAAAGTGCAGGGCCGCCGACAGGCGAAAGACCATGACGTATAGCGTAAAAGAGATGTTTTACACCTTGCAAGGCGAGGGCGCCCAAGCCGGTCGCCCGGCGGTGTTTTGCCGTTTCGCCGGCTGCAACCTGTGGACCGGGCGCGAAGAAGACCGCGCCACCGCAGTCTGCCAGTTTTGCGACACCGACTTCGTTGGGACGAACGGCGAAGGCGGCGGCAAGTTCGCCGATAGCGAGGTGTTGGCCGAAACCGTCAACAAGCTCTGGCCCGAAGCGTATACTGCGAGCAAGTATGTCGTGTTCACCGGCGGCGAACCGCTGCTGCAGCTCGATGCGGCATTGATCGCCAGCATGCATGCGCGCGGTTTCGAGATCGCCATCGAAACCAACGGTACGCTGCCCGTGCCCGATGGCGTCGACTGGATTTGCGTCAGCCCCAAGATAGGTTCGAAACTCGTGGTGCAGAAGGGCAGTGAACTCAAGGTGGTGATTCCGCAGCTCGGGCAAAGCCTGGCCGCATACGAACACCTCGATTTCGCCAATTTTTTCGTGCAGCCGATGGATGGCCCCGCTGCCGAACGCAATACGAAGCTCGCAATAGAAACCTGCAAGCGCAATCCCAAGTGGCGCTTGAGCCTGCAAACGCATAAATACCTGCACATTCCGTAAGACCGCAATGCTGACGATTACCAGAAAACTCGAATTCGATGCCGGCCACCGCATCCCCGACCACAACAGCCAGTGCCGCAACTTGCACGGGCATCGCTATGTGCTCGAAATCACGCTCACAGGCCAGGTGATCGATCATGACGGCCAGGCCGACAACGGCATGATCATGGATTTTTCCGACGTCAAGAACCTGGCGCGCGAAAGCCTGGTCGACCTGTGGGACCACGCCTTCCTGGTCTATGAAAAAGACGCACAGGTGAAAGACTTCCTGGATACCATGCCCAACCACAAGACGGTCGTATTGAGCCGCGTCCCGACCGTGGAAAACCTGGCCAGGATCGCCTTCGACATCCTCAAGCCGATCTACCTCGATCGCTACTCGACCGGGTTGTCGCTGACCAAGATCAAACTCTACGAGACGCCCAACTGCTGGGCGGAAATCAACGGCTGATGGACGACAGCGTCTACATGCGCCAAGCGATCGACCAGGCCCACAATGCCTGGGCGCTCGGCGAAGTGCCGGTCGGTGCGGTGCTGGTCAAGGACGGCGTGGTGATCGCCACCGGCTTCAACCAGCCCATCGGCACGCATGACCCGACCGCGCACGCCGAGATCATGGCCCTGCGTGCCGGCGCCGAAATACTCGGCAACTACCGGCTGCCCGGTTGCGAACTCTACGTCAGCCTGGAGCCATGCGCCATGTGCGCCGGCGCCATGATGCATGCTCGGCTCGCGCGCGTGGTCTTCGGTGCGCCCGACCTCAAGACCGGCGCCTGCGGCTCGGTCGTCAACCTGTTCGGCGAGGGCAAGCTGAACCACCACACGGAAGTCGTCGGCGGCGTGCTGGCAGAGGATGCTGCCGCCGTGCTCAAGGATTTTTTTGCCTCGCGTCGCGCCACCGGCAGAAAAACGCCGGAAATGCCGGAGATGCAAATGCTGCCCGGCGACGAATAAGCGCGGATAAAAACGCACATAAGTCCCGGGCGATACTGCGCCGCAACAGCTACAATATGGTCATGCCATCACGACCATTTGGAACCTGTCATGACACATGCTGAAGCGCAAGCGCAATACGATGAATTCAAGAAGCAGGGCCTGAAGCTCGACATGTCGCGCGGCAAGCCTTCGCCCGAGCAGCTCGACCTGTCCAATGCCTTGTTGGGCGCCATGGACGGCTACAAGGCCGGAGACGGCACCGATACGCGCAATTACGGCGGCCCGGTCGGCTTGCCTGAAGCGCGCGCGCTGTTCGGCAACCTGCTCGACGTGCCCGCGTCCCACGTCGTGGTCGACGGCGGCGCCAGCCTGGCATTGATGCATGACGTGATCGCCTTCGGCATGCTGTACGGCATGCACGATCATCCATCCTGGAGCAGCCAGGCGCCGATCAGCTTCCTTTGCCCCGTGCCGGGCTACGACCGCCACTTTTCGATCTGCGAAGCGCTCGGCATCAAGATGATCAACGTGCCGATGAGCGAGCATGGCCCGGACATGGATTTCGTCGAAAGCCAGGTTGCTTCGGACGCCAGCATCAAGGGCATGTGGTGCGTGCCCAAATACAGCAACCCGGGCGGCTCGGTCTATGACGACAAAACCGTGGCACGCCTGGCTGCCATGCCGACCGCAGCCCCCGATTTCCGCCTGCTGTGGGACGATGCCTACCGCTTCCATCACCTGAGCGAAGACAAGGTCAGCGTGCCCAACATCCTGGACGCCTGCGCCAAGGCCGGCCACGTCGACCGCGCCTTCGTGTTCGCCTCGACCTCCAAGATCACCTTTGCCGGCTCGGGTTTGGCTGCGTTGGCGTCGTCGCCGGCCAACGTGCATTGGTGGCAAAGCCACGTCTCGGTGAGGAGCATCGGACCGGACAAGGTCAACCAGTTGCGCCACGTGCGTTACCTGAAGGACAAGGCCCATGTCGAACAGTTGATGGAGGCGCATCGCCAATTGCTCAAGCCCAAGTTCGATGCCGTGCACGCGCAGTTTCAGCACTACCTGGGTGACGTCAAGGGCGTGAGCTGGACCCACCCCAAGGGAGGCTACTTCATCGATCTCGTCACGCCGCCCGGTACGGCCAAGCGCACGGTAGCGCTGGCACGCGAAGCCGGCATCACCCTGACCGGCGCCGGCGCGGCTTTTCCCTACGGCAAAGACCCCAACGACAGCCATATCCGCATTGCGCCTAGCTTCCCGTCGTTGGCCGAAATCACCGAAGCGGCCAAGGGCATTGCCTTGTCGCTGCGTTTGGCGCTGGCAAGCTGACGCCGGCGCCGGTTTTGCTGCATAATTCTGCGCAAATGAGGCTACCCAAATAAGGCTGCCAAAATAAGCGAGCTTGACTGAAATCCGCACCAGAATTCGACATAAAAGGCACTGCCATGACCGCACGCAAACATAGAGTATTCATCGACGGCGAAGCCGGCACTACCGGCTTGCAGATCCTTCAGCGCCTGGCCGGCCATGACAGCATCGAACTGGTCTCGATCGCGCCCGAATTGCGCAAGGACACGGCGGAAAAGAACAAGCTGATGGCGTCCGTCGATGTCGTCATCCTGTGCCTGCCCGACGACGCCGCCAAGGAAACCGCCGAGATTGCCAAGAACCTGGGTTGCCGCCTGCTCGACCCCAGTTCGGCGCACCGCGTCCACCCCGATTGGGTGTACGGCTTGCCCGAATTGACGCCGGGCCAGCGCGACCTGATCCGCAACGCCAGGAAGGTATCTAACCCGGGCTGCTACGCCACCGGCGGCGCCGTGCTGCTGCGCCCCTTGAGCGACGAACAGATCCTGGACCCCAATGCTACCGTATCGATCGCCGGCGTCTCCGGCTATAGCGGCGGCGGCAACAAGATGATCGCCAAGTACGAAGAACCCGGCGCGCACCCGGTTTCCGGCTTTTCGCTCTATGGCCTCGACTTCAAGCACAAGCACATTCCCGAAATGCAGCGCTGGGGCGGCCTTGAGCGCCGGCCCGTATTCCTGCCCGGCGTCGGCAAGTTCAAGCAAGGCATGCTGGTCACCACCACGCTGGACCACGCAACATTGAACAAGAAAGTCACGCCGCAAGACGTGCACGCCATCCTCGCCAAGCGCTATGAGGGTGAAACTTTCGTGCGCGTGCAGCCCTACAACGAACTCGAAGCCGATACCGCGCCTTACCTGGAACCGGAAGCCCTCAACGGCAGCAACATGCTCGACATCTTCGTGTTCGGCTCGAGCGACTACGGTCAATCCGTTGTCATCGCGCGTCTGGACAATCTGGGCAAGGGGGCCTCGGGCGCGGCGGTGCAAAATCTGAACCTGATGCTCGGCCTGCCCGAGGGTCTGGCCGTGAGTCTGCCAACCGATTTGCCGGCCTGAGCGAACGGAATCCGCATGCCTGTCGCACACAACGGGGACGTTGCACTCACCTACGAAACCCAGGGTAACCCGGCCGATCCGGCGATCCTCCTGATCATGGGGCTGGGCATGCAGTTGACGTCCTGGCCCGAGATTTTCTGCCAGGGCCTGGTGGACCAGGGTTTTTACGTGATCCGCCTCGACAACCGCGATGCCGGCCTGTCGACCAAGATGGGGCACCTGGGCAAGCCCAGCCTGCTTTTCTCCTACATCAAGGCCATGCTGCACCTGCCGATCTCGGCCGGCTACAAGCTCGACGACATGGCAGGCGATGCTGTCGCCGTGCTCGACGAAGCCAAGGTGCGCAAGGCGCATATCGTCGGCGCCTCGATGGGCGGCATGATCGCGCAGATCCTGGCGGCAAAGTATCCCGAACGCACACTGAGCCTGACCTCGATCATGTCGACCTCGGGCCGGCGCGGCTTGCCGGGGCCGACGCCGGAAGCGCGCCAAGCCATCATGTCGCGCCCGGCCCAGCCCGATGACCTGGAGAGCGTGGTCCGTCATCTGTCGAACACCTTCCGCATCATCGGCAGCCCCGGCTTTCCCACGTCCGACGCCGTGCTGCGCGCACGCATCATGACCAGCATCAAGCGCAACGTCAATCCGGCCGGCGTGTTGCGCCAGCTGGCGGCGATTGCCGCCTCGGGCGACCGTGTCGATCTGCTCAAAAGCCTGCGCACGCCAACCTTGGTGATCCACGGCACGAGCGATCCCTTGGTGCCGGTGACGGGCGGGCGCGACGTGGCGCAGCTCGTGCCCGGCGCCGTGTTGCGCGAAATCGAAGGCATGGGGCACGACTTCGCGCCCGGCCTGAACGATACCCTGCTTGCCATGATAGGTGCGCATTGCAAGGAACAGGCCGTGCCGGAGATGCAATATGCCTGAGGCCGTCTTTCAGGATGTCGGCGTCGCGGTCATTGCACCATCGGGCTACGCGCCTGACGTCGCCGCATACGAACGCGGCATCGACAAGCTCAAAGCGCTTGGCTTTCGCGTGCATGACTACTACGTTCCCCAAGCCAGGGTCGAGCGCTTCGGCGGCAACGATGCCGCCCGCCTGCAGCAGCTGCACGACGCGCTGAATAACCCCGAGGTGCAGCTTGTGCTCGCGGTGCGCGGCGGCTACGGCATCAGCCGCCTGCTGCCGCAACTCGACTTTCAACGCATGGCCGCAAGCGGCAAGCTATTCGTCGGGCATAGCGACTTCACGCCGATACACCTGGGCTTGCTGGACGCGGGGGCGACGAGCTTCGCCGGCCCCTTCATCTTGCCCGATTTCGCGACCGAACCTCCCAGCAGCTTCACCATGGAACAGTTTGCCCATTGCCTGACCTCGCCCGAGCACAGCGTGAGCGGCCAGGCCGAGGACAACCCCGACGTCGATGTCTCGGGCACACTCTGGGGCGGTAACCTGTCGATGATTGCGCACCTGGTCGGCACGCCATATCAGCCGCAGATCGACAACGGCATTCTGTTCCTCGAAGACATCGCCGAACATCCTTACCGCGTCGAACGCATGCTCTTGCAACTGCTCCACGCCGGCATCCTGCACAAGCAAAAGGCCATCCTGCTGGGCGACTTTTCGGGCTACCGCCTGAGCGACTACGACAACGGCTACGATTTCACCGCCATGCTGGCCTTCCTGCGCAGCCGCGTAGAGGTGCCGGTGCTCTCCGGCCTGCCTTTCGGGCATATCGCAGACAAGGCCACGCTGGCGGTCGGCTCGCAGGCCCATTTGCAGGGCAGGGGCGGGCAGTGGCAACTGGCCATGCGCAACTACCGGTACATCGCGTCCTGATTTGGCAGGACAGCCATGCCGGATTTCAGTTGATCCCGGCAGATTTTGGCTGTACCTACCCTGGCGTGTATCTTTCCTTGTCGATAAGCTTGTAAAAAACGGTTCAACAATGAAATAATGACGCTATGGAACCCAAGCTTCTCAACTCGGGCAGGAATTGGTTGGATTTCGCCTTGCACGAAAACCATCCCTTGCGCTTTTCCAAGGCCCGCGGACACCGTATCGAATGCATGTACGGCACCGTCTGGATCACTGCCTACAACGAGCTGGAAGACCATATGCTGACCCAGGGCCAGGTGTACGTCGTGCCCAATAACGGCCTGGCGCTGGTCGAAGCCATCGGCCAAGGCAAGGTGCGCATCCATATGCCCAACCTGGTATTGCACGTTTTGCATCGCCTGCTGGCGTTGGGCGGCTGGGATGCCGTCACCGCTGCCTGGGTACGCTGCAAGCGCCTGGTGCAGGACGCCCTGGCTGGCCGTACGATCTGATTCCTCCCCGTTCTGCCCCGTTTTAGCCGCCGCAATACGACAATGCTGCGCCGCGCAATGGTAAAATCCAAGGTTGACTGGCGATTTTCGCCGCAGAAACTCACCTGAAGGTTTTTTCCGTGCTTTCCACCGCAAACATCACGATGCAGTTCGGCCCCAAGCCGCTGTTCGAAAACATTTCCGTCAAATTCGGCGAAGGCAACCGCTACGGCCTGATCGGCGCCAACGGTTGCGGCAAGTCCACGTTCATGAAAATCCTGGGCGGCGACCTTGAGCCGAGCGCCGGCACGGTCATGCTCGACGTCAACGAACGCCTGGGCAAATTGCGCCAGGACCAGTTCGCCTTTGAAGAGATGCGCGTGCTCGACGTGGTGATGATGGGCCACGTCGAAATGTGGGCCGCCATGAGCGAACGCGATGCGATCTACGCCAACCCCGACGCGACCGACGAAGACTACATGCGCGCCGCCGACCTGGAAGCCAGGTTTGCCGAATTCGACGGCTACACCGCCGAAGCGCGCGCCGGAGAACTGCTCATGGGCGTCGGTGTGTCGCTCGACCAGCACCAAGGCCCGATGAGCAACGTCGCACCGGGCTGGAAGCTGCGTGTGCTGCTGGCGCAGGCGCTGTTCTCCAATCCCGATATCCTGCTGTTGGACGAGCCGACCAATAACCTCGACATCAACACCATCCGCTGGCTCGAAGACGTCTTGAACGACCGCAATTCGACCATGATCATCATCTCGCATGATCGCCACTTCCTGAACCAGGTCTGCACCCACATGGCCGACATGGACTACGGCACGCTAAAAATCTATCCCGGCAATTACGACGACTACATGTTTGCGTCCTCGCAGGCGCGCGCGCAGCAATTGGCCAACAATGCCAAGGCCAAGGACAAGGTCGCGGAACTGCAGGAATTCGTGCGGCGCTTCTCGGCCAACAAGTCCAAGGCGCGCCAGGCGACCTCGCGCGCCAAGCAGATCGACAAGATCAAGATCGAAGACCTCAAGCCGTCGAGCCGTGCCAATCCCTTCATCCGTTTCGACGGCGAGAAGAAGTTGCACCGGCTGGCAGTGGAAGTGCAAGGCTTGTCCAAGGGCTATGACCGCACGCTGTTCAAGAATTTCAACATTGCCGTCGAAGCCGGCGAAAAGATCGCCATCATCGGCGCCAACGGCGCGGGCAAGACCACGCTCTTGCGTTGCATCGGCGGCGACGATATCGCCAAGCTGCACGGCGACGCCGGCACGGTAAAATGGGCCGAAAACGCCAACGTCGGCTACATGCCGCAAGACCCGACCGAAGATTTTGCCGCCGACCTGAACCTGACCGACTGGATGGGCCGCTGGACCCAGGAAGGCGACGACGACCAGGCCGTGCGTTCCAGCCTGGGCCGCCTGCTGTTCTCCGGCGACGATGTCAAGAAGTCCGTCAAGGTGCTCTCGGGCGGTGAAAAGGGCCGCATGATGTACGGCAAGCTGATGCTGCGCCGGCACAACGTGCTCTTGATGGACGAACCGACCAACCACATGGACATGGAATCGATCGAGTCGCTCAACATCGCGCTGGAAAAATATGCCGGCACGCTGATCTTCGTCTCGCACGACCGCGAATTCGTGTCCTCGCTGGCCACCCGCATTCTCGAAGTCAAGGATGACGAGGTGATCGACTTCCACGGCGGCTACGAGGAATACCTCAAGAGCCAGGGTATCGACTAAACGCTCTTAGCCCAGGCTCAACAGTTGATCGAGCCTGGCGCCCAGGCTGCGCGCCATCTCGTCGCCTTTTGATTTTTGCACTGCCTCGACATAAGCGGGGCGCAAGGCACGGAAATCGTCGATGTTGGCGCAGCGTTCAACCTTCATCTGCATGGTGAAGCCGCGCAGGCCCAGCGTGCTTTTGATCGTGGTGGTGTAGAAGTGATACAGCGCCTGGAACTGGGTTTCGCCTTCAGGCAAGACTGCGGCGGGTTCCGGCGCCGGCGTTGGCGCTTCGAGCGGCGCCGACGGTTGTGTCGCGGCCGATGCCGGGCTTGGCGGTGCCGGCGGCGCCTTCGTAATCGGGGTCGTCATTACAGCGCTTGACTCATGCGGCGCAATGAATTCCTGCTCCAGCAATTCGGCGATGCTTTCCTCGTTCAGGCCCAGGCCTATCACTTTTTTGATCAAGCCCTCGACACTGGTCTTGCCATCGACCAGCACCAGAAGACTGCGCAAGCGCGAAGGCAAGCCATGCTTGCGGGTCGCAATCTCCTCCTGACCTTTTGCCGTCTTGTCGAAGATGAGTTGTGCGGTCATGGACATCGTGGTCCTTATTGGTATTGTTGTCCCCAGATAACAATCTACGCCAACTCTGCATAAATGCAAAGTTAAGCATGTCGTTTTGTTAAATAAACGCATCATCGCGTATCTTGATTTTTATAGTTAAGTAATTACTTGACTATTTATTTGGTACGGATAATACTTAAGCCCATGCTTAACCAATCAGTCGCTCTCGACAACATGTTCCGCATGCTCGCCGACCCCACGCGGCGGGCGATCCTCGATCGCTTGAGCCGGGGCGAGGCCAGCGTCGGCGAGCTCGCCAAGCCGTTCGACATGTCGCTCGCTGCGGTCGTGCAGCACGTGCAGGCGCTGGAGGACAGCGGGATGATACGCACCAAGAAAATCGGCCGTACCCGCACCTGTCGCATCGAGTCGGCAGCCTTGGGCCAGGTCGAACAGTGGCTCTCCGAGCGGCGCACCATGTGGGAAAGGCATTTCGATCTGCTCGGCGCGGTGTTGGCCGAACAGCCAAAGGACAATGAAACCGGAAAGGATCAGCGATGAATCAAGCGACGCTCTCGGCAAAAATCGGCCACGGCCATTTCACCATCGAACGTCATTACGATGCAGCACCTGCGCGCGTATACCGGGCCTGGGTCGATCCGGCAATCAAGGCGAAATGGTTCATCGGGCCTGAGGGCTGGAACCAGTTGGCGCGCAAACTCGATTTCCGTGTCGGCGGGGAAGAAGTGCTGCATGGCCGCTTCCCCTCCGGCATGGAAACGCTGTTTGAGGCGCGCTACTATGAAATCATCGAAAACGAACGCATCGCCTATACCTACGACATGCACCTTTCGGGCCGCCACCATTCGCTATCGCTGGCGACGATCGAATTGCTGCCCGAAGGTTCCGGCACCAAGTTCGTCTTCACCGAACAAGTCGCGTTCTTCGACGGCACCGATGCCGAACAGGGTACGGCGCAACGCAAGCGCGGCACGAACGATCACTTCGACCGTTTCGCGCACTACCTGTGAAACGCTACTTCATCTCGGGAATGGAAATACCCCAGATGAAATCATTGGTCAGATAGCCCACCATCTTGCTTTGATCGAGCAGCCCGATCGGGCTGTTCAAGGGATCGATCAGCGCAGACGGATTGGGGTTGCCCTGATGATCGAACGAGGCATAGGCATGGCAGGTCATGCATGACGAGCGTGCCACGGGAATGCCGGCATTGAGCGGTTCGATCACCGAATTGCCCAACAGCGATGGATTGCCCTTGAGGTCGACGAAGGCCGCTTGCGAGCCCTTGAGGCAGTAGTTATTCCAGATCGGCGCCGTGCCGGCATAGCGCAACAGCGACTGCAAGGCCGGCGACTTGACGCATACCCCATAGGATTGATTGCCGACCTGGTTCGGCGGCACGTTGGCAGCGACGGCGCCGAAACTGTCGTGGCAGCCTATGGTGTCGCAGCGCCCGGGATTGGTGGCGGCTTCGAAGTCGGACCAGACCCAGTTGGCGATCTGCTTCGAGCTGATGTGAAACGCCAGCAGCGCCACTTCGGTCCTGGTCGACGCGTTGGCGGCGATGGCGGTGTAGTAGTGCTGGCGTACGTAGCTCACATCGGTGTGCAGCCATGTCGCCACGTCGCCGACCTTGGCCCAATCGCCCTTGAATTCGATCGCATCGGCCGGCAGGCTGACGCGGAAGCCGCGCGCATAGGCACGCGTCAGGCCGGCGTGCGAATCGAGCCCGTTGGAGACGATATATTGGAACGAGGCCCAGTTGCGCCGCACTTCTTCACCGATGCAGCCGTCGAGCGGAAAACTGGTGCCGGCAGCCGCGCCGTTGCCGGCAGGCGCCGGCAGGCCGCGCGGGCTCTTGCAGCGCGACGGATCGAATTCCGACGATTTGCGGCCCAGCAGATGCATTTGCCCCAGGGCCGAGACTTGCAGAATCTTGGGCGCATCGAGCGCCGGCCATTGCGCGGGATTCGAAACGTAAATGTCCTGGTCGCCGGCCCAGGTCTCGAACTCCACCTTGCCGGCCTGCGGATTGCCCGAAGGCGCGGTGATCTGCGCGAATTCCTCCCAGGCGATGAAGTCGGTCGGCACGCCCCACGGCAACACCACGCCCTGTGCCGCCGCACCGGTGGCGGCACACAAAAGCATCAGCAAAAAGAGGAGGCGCGCCATCGCGCCCGTCACCATTGTTTCGATATCCCCACCTCGATGATCCGGGCATAGAAGGGCGCGAGGCCCGGGCTGCCGCTGCCGAGCGCCCAGTTGCTGCGCTGTTCGTACGTATCGAGCTTGAAGCTGAGCTTGAAGTCTTTGGCGATTTTTTTCTCGACCTTGAAGCCATATGTCACGGCGCCGAAAGCAGACAGGCGCGGGTCTTCCGAAACCAGGTTGCCGACCACGTAGCCCAAAGGGTAAGGCGGCCCGATATTGGGGTCGTACACGGCGTTATAGTAGAAGAACGCGGCGCTTTGGCTATACAGCCGCAGGTCCGGCGTCACGGTCCAGCCATAGGGCAAGGGCTGCATGTATTCCGCGTCGAGCGTGTGCGAGCGGATCTGCCAGGTGTCGGTGTAGTAGCGATAGCCCAGGCGCGCCGTGCCGTCGGTGGCGTCGAAGTGATGGTTCCAGCGCAGCGCCACGATGTTTTCGCTGCGCTCGTCGGGGCGGAAGTCGAAGAACTTGTAGGGATCGCTCAGGTAGCCTTCTTCCGACGTGTGCGACAGCGAGAGCTGCGCGATGTCGTTCGGCGTGAAGACTTGCGTGACGCCGATGGTGGTGGAGGTGTTGTGTATCGGCGCGTTTTCCACCGCATGGTCGCGCGGATTGTAGACGTCGTTGTCGAAGGCGACGCCGAAGTTGAACGTGGTGTTCTTGCTTTCGGTCGATATCGTGCCGTTGACCGATTCGGTGCGCGACTGGTAGTCGTCTTCGCCTGAGTGCGCGCCGCCGATGGAGAGCGTGCCTTGCGAGAAATAGCGCGTCACGGTCAAGTCTTGCGCGACGCGGTGGTCGTGCATCGAGGAGGCGCCCGAGACGGACGAGTGGTACAGCGGCGTCGCGCCGGAAATGCTGTCCGAGACGATGCTGCCCGCGATCGACCAGTCGCCTGCAACCGGCGTCATCACTTCCACCGAGGGCGAGTGCACCGTGATGCGATCGAAGCCGGGCTGCCAGTCGCGGTAGTCGAGATACTTGACGTTGATCTCGCCTTCGTCAGGCGGGGCGTCGGCGAACGCTTGCTGATTTACGCCGGGCAGCGCCAGCGCGGCCAACAGGATGGCGCCGCCGATGGGGACGGCATTGTTTTTTGCTGTGTCTTCAGGTTTCAAAAGCATTCTCCGGCGCTGCCTTCGCCGAAGGACGAAGGCAGCGATTATCGTTGCGTCTTCTTTTACCAGCCCAGCACGGGAGTTGGCGTGGGCGTCGGTGCGGGTGTTGGGGTTGGTGTCGGCGTCGGGGTGGGAGTAGGTGTCGGTGTCGGCGTCGGTGCAGGAGTCGGGGCCGGCGTGGGTGCGGGCGTCGAGCTGGCGGTCTGCAAGGCGCCGGAGAGATACCAGTTGCCGAAGGTCGTGCGTTCCGCGGTCGTCATGCCGGTTGCATTCCCGTAGGGCATGAGCGTCGTCTGCACGGCGTATTCATACATCAGTTGCTGATATTGGGCGATTTCTGCCGCCGTGTCGTATTCGTAGCCAAGCGGGGCGCTGGTATAGCCGGGCTCGGTAGGGGTTGCGGAGTGGCAGGGCACGCAACGCTGTTCGACGATGGCCTGGACCTGGGAGAACTTCAGCACGATGAGTATGCCGACTTGCGACGTGATGTTGGGCTGGAAGCCGCTCACGCTGGTGGTGCTATTGACCATCGCCAGCATGGTGCGCGCGCTGGCCGCAGCGGACGAACCGGAATAGGCATTGACTTGGCCGGGCGACACCAGCGCAGCCGTGAAATTGTTGGCAACGGCAACCCGATTGCCGATCAGCGTCGTATCGGTTACGCCTTGCGCCGTGGTGTTTTCCAGTGCGCCGGCCATGATCGACAGGGCGGCATTGCCCTTGGTGACGCTGCCGCCGTCGATGCCGCCGACCCAGAACTGCAAGCCGCTCGACTGCGGCGTGCGCCCCAGCACGTTCTGGAAGATCGCGGTGACGAATGACGTCGTGTCGCCCGAGCCATACAGCGCGGCGGATTCGGCGCTGGTGCCGAAGGTGTCGATCAAGGCCTTGATGCCGGCGTTGGTGCCGTAGGCAGTCGTCAATTGCTGGATCGTGGTCGGCGCACCGAGCGCCATCAATTGCTGTTCGAAATTGGACAGGCCGGTCGGGTCGGCGGGCCGGCCGAAATAGGAAATGTATAACTGTTGCACGACGTCGGCATAGTCGCTTGTCACGGTGGCCTTCTGCCTCTGCTGCAAAGCCTTGCTGGACGCAGCCGGCATGCCGGTTGAATCGCTGCCGGCCCCGCCGCAGCTTGCCAATAGCGCGGCGCCCAGCGCGACCGAAGTTCCCAAAATCAGTTTGTTCACGGCATTGCTCCCATCTATGTTGAGATTCGCGGTTGAAAATCGCTTGAAGGCATGGCGAACGCCTTCTTGTCGGCCGTATATCCCCGGGGAGAGGGAAAAGGTTTAAAGCGGATGGAGAAAGAAAGCTGTGTGACCGAAGTTTCTTTTGTCGCAACTATTTCGCACACGACTGGGGCATGCGGCAAGCAGATGGCGCTCGCCGACAGTGGACCGGCAAAACCGGTATACTTAATACATTCCTGTCACTAAGGTCGGTGCCGGAACCTGTTTTGGCACCGACGGCAATAAGATCGCCATGTCCAGCCTAGCCATCAAAACCATCGAATTCGAACGCCCGCAAATGGATGCCGGCACCAGCTGCAGCGCCAACGCCTGGGCTCGCGTGCCTGCCACGCCAACGCAGGAGCAGCGCGTTGCGCTGAAGAACCGCATCAAGGCATTGCTCAAGGAAAAACAAGCCGTGCTCGTGGCGCACTACTATGTCGATGCGGATTTGCAGGATCTGGCCGAGGAGACCGGCGGCTGCGTATCGGACTCGCTCGAAATGGCGCGCTTCGGGCGCGATCACCCGGCCAAGACGCTGGTGGTGGCCGGGGTGCGCTTCATGGGCGAGACGGCCAAGATTTTGAGCCCCGAGAAGCGTATTCTCATGCCCGATCTGGACGCCACCTGTTCGCTCGATCTGGGCTGTCCGGCTGACGAATTCGCCGCCTTCTGCGATGCCCATCCCGACCGCACCGTCGTGGTGTACGCCAACACCAGCGCAGCGGTCAAGGCGCGCGCCGACTGGATGGTGACTTCATCGATTGGGCTCGACATCGTGGCGCACCTGCACGCGCAAGGCAAAAAGATCCTGTGGGCGCCGGACAAGCATCTGGGCAGCTACATCCAGAAGAAAACCGGCGCCGACATGCTGCTGTGGCAGGGTTCCTGCCTGGTGCATGACGAATTCAAGGGCATCGAGCTCGAATTGCTCAAGCGCGACCATCCCCAAGCCAAAATCCTGGTGCATCCCGAATCGCCCGAATCGGTGGTGGCGCAGGCCGACGTGGTCGGCTCGACTTCGCAATTGATTGCCGCCGTCACGGCATTGGACGCCGAGGAATTCATCGTCGCCACCGACAACGGCATCCTGCACAAGATGCGCCTGGCTGCGCCGGGCAAACGTTTTTATGACGCGCCGACGGCCGGCAATAGCGCCACCTGCAAGAGCTGCGCGCATTGCCCGTGGATGGCGATGAACGGCTTGCAGAACCTGGCCGATGTGCTCGAATCGAGCGCCAATGAAATTCATGTCGACTCGGAAACGGGCCGCAAGGCGCGCGTCTGCATCGACCGCATGCTCGACTTTGCGGCCGACCGCCGTGCACAGGTGCGGCCTTCGGCGGACCTGGCGCAGGAGCAGAAGCTGTTTGCCGGCGTGGGGCCGGCATGAGCACACTGAAGAACCTGCATGCGCCATTCGATGCGGCGCTGGCGAGCGCATTCGAAGCCAACATACGTCATGCCTTGGAAGAGGACGTCGGCAGCGGCGACCTGACCGGCTTATTGGTGCCGGCCGAAGAAATGGTCAAGGCGCGCGTAATCGTACGCGAAGAGGCAATCCTGTGTGGCGCACCGTGGTTTGAAGGCGTGATGATTACGCTCGATCCGCGCATTGCCATCAACTGGCATTACGCCGAGGGCGACCGCATGCGCGCTGACAGCGAAGTGTGCAGTATTGTTGCGCCGGCCCGCGCTTTATTGACAGGCGAGCGCAGTGCGCTCAACTTCCTGCAATTGCTGTCAGGTGTGGCCAGCGCGACGCAGCGCTATGTCGACGTGGTCCAGGGCACGCGTGCGGCAATCCTCGATACGCGCAAGACCCTGCCGGGCATGCGCCTGGCGCAAAAATACGCGGTGCGTGTGGGCGGCGGCAAGAATCAGCGTCTGGCGCTGTATGACGGCATCCTGATCAAGGAAAACCATATCGCGGCCGCGGGCGGCATTGGACCGGCGATACAGGCCGCGCTGGAAGTGGGCAACGGGGTCACGATCCAGATCGAAGTCGAGACGCTGGCACAGCTGGATGAAGCGCTCGTCGCCGGCGCCGTGTCCATCCTGCTCGACAACTTCAGCCTGGACGACATGCGCCGGGCCGTCGAACTCAATCATGGCAGGGCCTTGCTCGAAGCTTCGGGCGGCATCAACATGGACACGGTGCGCGCGATTGCCGAAACCGGTGTCGATCGCATTTCCATCGGCAGCCTGACCAAGGACGTGCGCGCCACCGATTATTCGCTGCGGATCATCGAGTAGATCAAAGTCGAATAGATCAAATCGCGGCCAAGGCCTGGCTGAGGTCGCGCCGCAAATCTTCCACATCTTCAATACCGACCGACAAACGCGCCAGCGTATCGGTGATGCCGAGCGCGGCGCGCTGTGCCGCCGGGATGGTCGCGTGCGTCATGATGGCCGGATGCTCGATCAGGCTTTCCACGCCGCCCAGGCTTTCTGCCAAAGCGAACACTTCGCAATGCTCGAGGAAGCGGCGCGCGCCGGCGAGGTCGGTCTTGAGATCGATCGAGATGATGCCGCCGAAGCCTTCCATTTGCCGTTTTGCCAGCGCATGCTGCGGATGCGATTCCAGGCCCGGATAGTAGACCTTGCCGACCTTGGGATGCTGTTCCAGCCAGCGCGCCAGCTCGAGCGCGCTCTGGCAATGGCGCTCCATGCGCAAGGCCAGCGTCTTCACGCCGCGTAGCGCGAGGAAGCTGTCGAACGGGCCGGCGATGGCGCCGACCGAATTCTGCAGGAAAGCGAGCTGCTCGCGCCAGGCAGCCTGGCGCTCGTCGCCGGCGACGATGGCGATGCCGCCGATGATGTCGGAGTGGCCGTTCAAATACTTGGTCATCGAATGCACGACGATGTCGAAACCGTGTTCCAGCGGGCGCTGCACGCGCGGACTGGCGAAGGTGTTGTCGGCCACCGCGATGATGCCGCGCTCGCGGCAGATTTTTCCGATCGCGTCGAGGTCGGACAGCTTCAGCATCGGGTTGGTCGGGGTTTCGACCCACACCATCTTGGTGTCGGGCTGCAGGGCGGCGAGCAGGTTTTCCGGCTTGGTCAGGTCGACGTAGGAAAAGCGCAAGCCGGCGCTGCGTTTGCGCACCCGTTCGAACAGGCGGTAAGAGCCGCCGTACATATCGTCGCCGGCGACGATATGGGCACCCGAATCGGCCAGTTCCAGCACGGTCGCAATCGCCGCGAGACCGGAGGCGAAGGCAAAGGCCTGCACCCCGCCTTCGAGGTCGGCCACGCAACGTTCCAGCGCCCAGCGCGTGGGATTGTGCGAGCGACCGTAGTCCAGTCCCTTGTGCACGCCCGGGCTTTGCTGGACGAAGGTCGATGTCGCGTAGATCGGCGGCATGATGGCGCCGGTCGTCGGGTCCGGTGTTTGGCCGGCATGGATGACGCGTGTGGCGAAGGCCTGTTTGTGGTCGCGCTTTGGGTCTGATTGGCTCAAGATGATTTCCTGCTCAAGATAGTTTTCTGCGTAAGTGATTCAATAAATCGAAACGGGTGATGAGACCGTAGAAATGCTCGCTGTCGGCCACAATCGCAACCAGGCCGCGGTCCAGCGTCGAACGCAGTTCGGCCAGGTCGGTGTCGGGTGCGAGCGTCTGCAATTGACGCGTCATGTTGGCGCCGACTTCGCTGCGGAATTGCGAAGCGTCCGCCGCAACCTTGACCAGCAGGTCCGACTCGTCGATGATGCCGACCACCTTGCCGTCGCGGATCACCGGCAATTGCGACACTTCGGCGCCGCGCATGCGGGCAAAGGCGGTGGAGAGCGTATCGCTTTCGGCCACGCTGACCACGCCGCCATCGTCGAAGCGCCGGCTGATGATGTCGCGCAAGTCGCCATAGGTTTTGCGTTTGAGCAGGCCCTGGTCGATCATCCAGTTGTCATTGTAGACCTTGGATAGATAACGCGTACCGGTGTCGCAGACGAAGGTGACGACGCGCTTGGGCGTGGTTTGTTCGCGGCAATAGCGCAGTGCGGCGGCCAGCAGGGTGCCGGTGGAAGACCCGGCCAGGATGCCTTCGGCGCGCAGCAGTTCGCGTGCCGTGCCGAAGCTTTCGGTGTCGTCGATGGTGTAGGCATGCTTGACCGAAGACAGGTCGGCGATCGAGGGAATGAAATCCTCGCCGATGCCTTCGACGGCCCAGGAGCCGCTGGTGTCGGATACGTGGCCGGTCTTGACGTATTCGGTCAGTATCGATCCCTTCGGATCGGCCAGCACGAATTCGAGCTTGGGTTGGTGCTTGCGGAAGAAGCGCGTCAGGCCGGTGATGGTGCCGGCCGAGCCGACGCCGCAGACGATGGCGTCGAGTTCATGTCCGGTCTGTTCCCAGATTTCGGGCGCCGTGGTGGTCTCATGCGCATGCGGATTGGCCGGGTTGTTGAATTGATCGGCGAAAAAGGCGCCGGGAATTTCACGTGCCAGGCGCGCCGCGTAATCCTGGTAATACTCGGGGTGGCCCTTGCCCACGTCGGAGCGCGTGGTATGCACGTCGGCACCCATGGCTTTGAGGTGCAACACCTTTTCGGTGGACATCTTGTCGGGCACGACCAGCACCACGCCGTAACCCTTGGCCCGTGCCACCAGCGCCAGGCCCAGGCCGGTGTTGCCGGCAGTCGCTTCGACCACGGTGCCGCCGGGCTTGAGCCGGCCATCTTTTTCCGCCGCTTCGATCATGGCCAGGCCGACGCGATCCTTGATCGAGCCGCCGGGGTTTTGCGATTCGAGTTTCAGGAACAGCTGGCAGAAACCCGTGTCGATACGGGTGACGGGGATCAGCGGCGTGTTGCCGATAAGGGAAAGGACTGCCGGTACGGCATTGGGGGATTGCTCTGGCATTGATGACCTCGATTCTTCGGAACGTCGGATTGACATGCGGAATCAGGGCTGCGGCTTGTGGCCGGCGCCCGTGCGAAAAGTCCGTCAGCGTAACCAAGTACGCTGGTCGAGCCAAGGAAGATTCTCGCATAAACTCATGAGAATTTCGTTGGAGCCGGAATCGATTGCTGGGGCGAAAGTTTTCGCGCCGAATGCTTGTGCGACACCGTTTGGCACGCCGATGTCGCGTCGCCTGGTTCGGGGGCGACAATTGCCCCCGATGCGACTTGCTTCCGCTTACTTCCTTTTTGGCGAAAGCACCGTCGGCAAGGCGCGCGGCAGGGTATCGGGAAAGTCGGCGCTGTAGTGCAGGCCGCGGCTTTCGCGCCGCGACAGCGCGCTCTTGACGATCAAAGACGCCACTTCCACCAGGTTGCGCAGCTCAAGCAAATCGCGCGAGATGCGGAAGTTGCGGTAATACTCGTCGATCTCTTCCTTGAGCAGGCCGATGCGGTGCTGGGCGCGCTGCAGCCGCTTGGTAGTGCGCACGATGCCGACGTAGTTCCACATGAAACGGCGCAGTTCGTCCCAGTTGTGGGCGATCACGACTTCCTCGTCGGGGTCGGAGACGCGGCTTTCGTCCCATGAGGGCAGATCCGGTACGTTTTGCCTGGCTTGCTGCTCGATCGATTGCGCTGCTGCGCGGCCGATGACCAGGCATTCGAGCAGCGAATTGCTGGCCAGGCGATTGGCGCCGTGCAGCCCGGTGCAGGTGGTTTCGCCGACGGCATACAAGCCCGGCAGGTCGGTGCGGCCGGCGTTGTCGGTCACGACGCCGCCGCAGGTGTAATGCGCGGCCGGCACGACCGGGATCGGCTGCTTGGTGATGTCGATGCCGAATTCGAGGCAGCGCGCGTAGATGGTCGGAAAATGTTCCTTGAGGAATTCCGGGCTCTGATGGCTGATGTCGAGGTCGACGTAGTCCAGGCCGCGCTTCTTCATTTCAGCATCGATGGCGCGCGCCACGATGTCGCGCGGCGCCAGTTCGGCACGCTCGTCGTGGGCCGGCATGAAGCGCGTGCCGGCGGCGGCTCCCGCGCTTTGCGGCAGCTTCAGCACGCCGCCTTCGCCGCGCACCGCTTCGGTGATCAGGAAGGATTTGGCGTAAGGGTGGTACAGGCAGGTCGGGTGGAACTGGATGAATTCCATGTTCGACACGCGGCAGCCGGCGCGCCAGGCCATGGCAATGCCGTCGCCGGTGGCGGTGTCGGGATTGGTTGTGTAGAGATACACCTTGCCGGCGCCGCCCGTTGCCAGCACGGTGTGGTCGGCCGTGATGGTGACGACCTGGCCGCTTTGCAGGTCTTTTGCGTAGAGGCCGAGGCAGCGCGGCGGCGCTTTGCGGTCGACCTTGTTCGATGTAATGAGGTCGATCGCGTAGTGATGTTCCAGCAGCGTGATGTTGGGATGGCTGCGGACCTTTTGTTCCAGCGTGACCTGCACGGCGTGGCCGGTGGCATCGGCCGCATGGATGATGCGGCGCTGGCTATGGCCGCCTTCTCGCGTCAGGTGGAAGCCGAGTTCGGCCGATTCGTCGCGCGTGAAGGGCACGCCTTGGTCGATCAGCCACTGGATCGCTTCGCGGCCGTGCTCGACGATGAAGCGCGTCGCGCTGTCGTCGCACAGGCCTGCGCCGGCCACCAGCGTATCGGCGATGTGCTGTTCGTGGCTATCGCCCGAATCGAGGACGGCGGCGATGCCGCCCTGGGCCCAATCGCTGGCGCCGTCGAGCAGCGCGCGCTTGCACAAGACCGCTACCTTGCGTGTTTCGGCCAGATGCAAGGCCACTGACAGGCCCGCCAGGCCGCTCCCGATGATCGCTACGTCGTATTTCATGATTTTGTATTTTTCAGGCTGGCGGCCGATTCGCGGCGCGCCAAAAGACATCAACTAAAGCATCCACTATAGTCGATTTGCCCCGATAACGTCATCAAGCAGCGTGCGAGCAGGTATGATATGGCGCATTAAAATCATGGTATGGGGAGTGCAATGCGCCGCATCGTGAAGAAAGTCGCCGGGCTGATTCTTGTGCTCCTGATCCTCGCAAGTGCGGTCGGGATCTGGTACTGGCGCGCCAGCCTGCCCAAGGTCGACGGCAGCCTGAAGCTGACCGGCCTGCATGCGCCGGTCGACATCGTGCGCGACCATGACGGCGTGCCGCATATCTACGCCAAGGATAGCGACGACGCGTTTTATGCGCTCGGCTTCGTCCATGCGCAGGACCGCCTGTGGCAGATGGAAATGAACCGCCGCATTGCCGCCGGCCGGTTGGCCGAAATTCTCGGCCCCGGCGCGCTCGATACCGACCGCTTCCTGCGTACGCTCGGCGTGGCGCGCAATGCTGCGGGCATCTGGAACCATCTCGCGCCTGACGCCAGGGAGGCGCTGGAAGCCTATGCGCGCGGCGTCAACGCCTTCATCGACAGCCACGGCCAGGCCTTGCCGCCCGAGTTTTACCTGACCGGCGCACCGGCGCCGGAGCACTGGAAGCCGACCGATTCGATCGGCTGGCAAACCATGATGGCCTGGGACCTGGGCGCCAACTGGACCCAGGAACTGCTGCGCATGCGTTTGTCGCAACGCCTTTCGCTGCAGCAGATCAACCAATTCCTGCCGCCTTATCCAGGCGAAGCGCAACTGCAGACGCGCGACTACACCGGCCTGTACCGCGAACTGGCCGGCACGGCGCAGCAGATGGCCGCCGTGGAAAAAATTGCGCCGCCCTCGCTCGTGGAAGGAATGGGGTCGAACAACTGGGTGGTGTCCGGCGCCTTGTCGGAGACCGGCAAGCCGCTCTTGGCGAATGATCCGCATCTTGGTCTGGCTGCGCCTGCCTTGTGGTATTTCGCCCACCTGTCCGCGCCCGGCATGAACGTGATCGGCGCGACGCTGCCCGGCATCCCGGGCGTGGTGCTGGGGCATAACGACCGCATTGCCTGGGGCTTTACCAACACCGCACCAGACGTGCAGGACTTGTACATCGAACGCATCAATCCCGGCAATCCGGGGCAATATCAAACGCCGGACGGCTGGCGCGATTTCGACGTGCGCAGCGAGACCATCAAGGTCAAGGGCAAGCCTGACGTGGTGCTCGAAGTGCGCAGCACGCGCCATGGTCCTGTTTTGACCGGCACCATTCCCATTGTCGCGAAGGCGCCGGTCGATGCGAAGAAATACGCCATCGCCTTCCAATGGACGGCGCTGCGCGAGGACGACCTGACCATGCAGGCCGGCTTGCACATCGACCGTGCCGGCAACTGGCAGGAATTCCTCGCGGCGGCGCGGGATTTCTCGTCGCCACAGCAGAACATGGTGTTTGCCGACGTCGACGGCAACATCGGTTTCATTGCGCCGGGCCGGGTGCCGATCCGCAAGGCCGACAACGACTTGAAAGGACTCGCCCCGGCGCCGGGCTGGGATGCGCGCTACGATTGGGACGGCTTCATTCCATTCGAGAGTTTGCCGCAGCAATACAACCCGGCCGGGCAGAAGGTGGTGACGGCCAACCAAAAGATCGTTCCCGACGACTACCCCTATTTCATCACCAGCGAATGGACCCTGCCATATCGCGCCAAGCGCATCGGGGATTTGCTCGACGCGCGCCCCAAACACAATCTCGATTCGTTTGCCGCGATCCAGAAGGACGTGGTGTCGCTGGCCGCACAGGAATTGCTGCCCATGATGCGCAGGGCGGCGCCGCATACCGAGGACGGCAAAGCGGCACTGGCCATGTTGGCGAACTGGAATGGCGAGATGACAGCCGAGCGGCCCGAGCCGCTGATTTTCAACGCCTGGGCCAAGGAGCTGTCGCATGAACTATTCGCCGAACGGCTCGGCGAAGACTTGATGGGCGACTATTGGGAGCTGCGCAACGTGCAGGCCGGCATGGTCAACGTGCTCAAGAACGTCGACGGCGCGGCAAGCTGGTGCAGCAAGACCGGAGCGAACGATCCCGAAGCCTGCACCGGCGTGCTCGGCAATTCGCTCGACGCGGCGATGGCCGACCTGAAGACGTGCTTCGGCAAAGACCCGCATGCCTGGCACTGGGGTGATGCGCATCAGGCGCGCTCGGAACACCAGCCGTTCGCCAAGGTGGAATTGCTCGCGCCGATTTTCGACATCAGCATCGCGTCGCCGGGCGACACCTATACCGTCGACGTCGGGCGCTACAACCTGCGCGACAAGGACAAGCTCTTTACCAACCATCACGCCCCGAGCATGCGCGCGCTGTACGACCTGTCGAACCTGGAGAATTCGCGCTTCATGCATTCGACCGGCCAATCGGGCAACGTGCTGTCTTCGCACTATGCCGACTTCAGCCGGCGCTGGGCCAACGTCGACTATCTGCCCATGGCAATGCGGCGCGAAACGGTCGAAAAAGACAAGATGGGCACGCTGACCCTGGCGCCGTGAGCGGACGGGATGCCCACGGTTTGGGGCGGAAACAGATTCTTACATCTTTCACGTAATTCACACTACAGCAATAAACTTTCCGGGGATATGATGACCTCATTCCCCGGCAGGTGCCGGCAATCCATCGTCAATTTGGAAGCGGAGGCTTTATGGTCCGGCGCAGCCGTCTATTGATCAACATCGCCTTGGTGCTGGCGGCGGTATCGCTGGTGCCGGCCCGCGCGGCAAGTGCTGCCACGCAATTGACGGAACAGCAACGCGCCTTGCATGTGCTGAACCGGCTTGGCTACGGCCCGCGGCCCGGCGATATCGACATGGTGATGGCATTGGGTGTCGACAAATACGTCGACGCGCAATTGAATCCGCAAACCCTGCGCCTGCCCAGCGAATTGCTCGATCGTCTCGACACGCTGACGTCGCAGGACATGCCCATCGGCGATCTGCTTGGCGAATATGTGGCGGCACAGAAAGCGGCCAAGGACGGCAACGAGGAAGCCAAGCAGAAGCGCAAGGAAACCTTCCAGATGATCGCCGAGCAGACCGACGAGGCACGCCTGGCGCGCGCCATCTATAGCCCGGCGCAGCTGGAAGAAGTGATGGTCGATTTCTGGTTCAATCACTTTAACGTCTACGCCGGCAAGGGCCTCGACCGGGCCTTGATCCCGAGCTATGAGCGCGATGCGATCCGCCCCTACGTGCTGGGGCATTTCCGTGATCTCCTTGGCGCCACGGCCAAGCACCCGGCGATGCTGTTTTATCTCGACAACTGGCAATCGGTGGCGCCGGGCTTTCAACCGCCGCGCCGCTTTGTCCAGCCGGCCCAAGCCAAGGTCAATGGCTTGAACGAAAACTATGCGCGCGAATTGATGGAGTTGCATACGCTGGGCGTCGATGGCGGCTATACGCAGCGCGACGTCACCGAGCTGGCACGCATGCTGACGGGCTGGACGTTCGAGCCGCAAAAGATGATTAAGGGCGGCACCGTCTTCACCTTTGCGCCGCGCCGCCACGACGATGGCGACAAGGAATGGCTCGGTCATCACGTCGGCCCGCGCGGCGTGAAGGAAGGGGAGTGGGCCTTGACGGTGCTGGCTGCGCATCCCGCTACCGCACGTCACATCAGCTATGAATTGGCACAGTATTTCGTCAACGATAATCCATCGCCGGCCTTGGTAGAGCGTCTGACCAGGCGCTACCAGGAAACCGACGGCGACATACGCGAAGTGCTGCGTACGCTGTTTGCCAGCCCGGAATTCTGGGACCCGAAACAGATGGATTCGAAATTCAAGACGCCATATCAGTACGTCGTATCTTCGGCTCGCGCGAGCGGTTTGCCGATCAATAACATCCGCCCGCTGTTGCGCACCCTGAACCAGTTGGGCGAGCCGCTTTACGGCTGCCAGACCCCCGATGGCTACAAAAATACCGAAGACGCCTGGCTCAATCCGGACGGCATCACGCGGCGCATCAACTTCGCCACCGTGCTGGCAACGGGCAAGCTGCCGCTGGCGGCTTCGCCCAACGACACGATCAATGCCATGAGCAACGCGGTGCAGGTCTCCGCAGCGCAGCCGGCCGACGGTGGCAAGAGGACGTCCCCAACGGTCGATTCGCAGGCGCTGTTGGCAACGCTGGGCAGCGGCATCTCCGCCAAGACACGCGAGACCGTCATGCAAAGCGATGCCGGCCTGCGCTCGGCCATGATCCTCGGCAGCCCGGACTTTATGCGTCACTAGGCATTCCCCACTGGGCGTGCCCCACTGAAAGGAACCCATCATGAAACGCAGAGATTTCCTTCACGCAGCGGCCGCCGGCGCCGTTCTGCTTCCGTTCGGCCGTCAGGCATGGGCGGCGACGTTGCCCGATGGCGGCCCGACCAAAAACAAGATGATCGTCGTCATGCTGCGCGGCGCAGTCGATGGCTTGAGCGTGGTGGCGCCGTATGCCGACGCGAACTATTACCGTATGCGCCCCGCCATCGCCGTGCCGCGGCCCGGACAGGAAAATGGCGCCATCGATCTCGACGGCTATTTCGGCCTGAATCCGGCATTGTCGAGCCTGCAGCCGCTGTGGCGCGATAACAAGCTGGCGTTCGTGCACGCCTCGGGGTCGCCCGATCCGACACGCTCGCATTTCGATGCGCAGGATTACCTCGAATCCGGAACCCCGGGACGCAAGGCGACGCAGGATGGCTGGATGAACCGCATGCTGGGCGGTTTGCCCGGCCCGATCACGCCGACGCGCGCCGTCGCCATCGGCCCCTTGATGCCGCGCATTTTGACCGGCCGCGCCGAGGCTTCCAATATCGCCTCCGGTGCTGCCGGATCGCGCGCCACGGCGCTCGATCGCCCGCAGGTGGGAGACGCCTTCGACAAGCTCTATGCCGGCGACGACAGGTATTCCAAGGCGTACCAGCAATCGCAACAGACGCACCAGGAAGTGATGATCTCGCTCGACGACGAAATGGCCGCTGCCGGTGGCGGTGCGCCCTTGCCCAATGGATTCCCCGACGACGCCGAACGGCTGGCCAAATTGATGCGCAAGGACCCCAACATCCAGCTCGCATTTCTTGCCGTCGGCGGCTGGGACACCCACGCCAATCAGGGCACGGTCAAAGGGCAATTGGCCAATCGGCTCAACCCGCTCGGTGTGGGACTGGCCAACCTGGCGCAACAGCTCGGGCCCATGTTCGACGACACGACGATCGTCGTGATGTCCGAGTTCGGCCGCACCGCGAAACAGAACGGCAACAACGGCACCGATCACGGTCATGGCAATGTCATGTGGATCATCGGCGGCAAGGTCAATGGCGGCAAGGTCTATGCCGATTGGCAGGGCATGGAAGACAACCGTTTGCATGAGGGGCGCGACTTGCCCGTGACAACCGATTTCCGCCAGGTGCTGGCGCAAATCGGCGAGCGCCACCTGCGCCTGCCCGACGCCAGGCTGGCGCAGGTCTTCCCCGATTTCCCCGGGAATTTGCGCGTCGACCTGATCGGGGCTTGATCCGTTTTTTGTAGTGCTTGTGGTTGCGCGTTGGTTGCAAATGGCATTTGATTTTGCGTAACGTAACAGTCTGTTGTTTATTCGTCTTTCGCAAGAAAAAGATTGCGTTCGCGCAAAGGTATTAGCATAGTGATTGTGATGAAACCCATCCGGCCAAAAGCCGGGCAGGCGCGGGGTAAGAGTCATGACACTTGGTCGCTTTTTGCGGATACTTGCAGTATCGGCACTATTAATGGGCTGCAAGGACTCGGGCGATCATGCGAGTGCGCCGGCGGTGGCTTCGCAGAGCGGCGGGGCTGCGCCGAAAAAAATCGCGCTGGTCATGAAGACCCTGACCAATCCTTTCTTCATCGAGATGGAACGCGGCGCGCGCCGGGCCGAAAAAGAGTTCGGCATCGAACTGCAAGTCAAGACCGGTTCCGACGAAACCGCGATAGAACAGCAAATCCAGATTGTCGATGACCTGATTCAAGCCCATGTCGATGCCATCGTCATCGCGCCGGGCGATTCGCAACGGTTGGTGCCGATCCTGAAAAAAGCGCAGGCAGCGGGCATCACGATCATCAATATCGACAACCAGCTTGATCCCGCCGTCGTCGCGAGCCAGCAGATGACGCTGCCGCCCTTCATCAGCACCGACAATGAGGCGGGCGCATACCTTGCGACGAAGTATCTCGCCGATCAGGTAAAGAAACCGACGCAGGCCGCCATTCTCGAAGGCATACGCAGCGCCAGCAATGCGCAGATGCGCCTGGCCGGAGCAAAGCGTGGATTTGCCGGAAACGCCAACATCCATGTCGTCGCGAGCGAAACGGCGGAATGGAAAATCGACCTGGCGCACGACGTGGCGCGCAGCGTGTTCGAGGCGCATCCGCAGGTGCGCTTGGTGTTTTGCGCCAACGACATGATGGCGCTGGGTGTGATCAAATACCTGCAGGACAGCGGCAGGAAAGGCGTATTGGTCGCCGGCTACGATGCGCTCGACGATGCGCGCGCCGCCGTCAAGAACGGCACGATGGCAGCAACGATCGACCAGCAAGCGGCAGAGCAAGGTTATCAGGGCGTGGCGCTTGCCGTGCGCGCGCTGAAGGGACAAAGCGTTCCGGCCATGCTGATGATCGATTCGCATCTCGTGACGGCAAACAATGCAGGACAGGCTGCGAATTGAAAAGCAATTTAACGGTCAAGCTGATCGGCTATTTGCTCGTCGTCAGCATCCTGCCTCTCTCGGTATTTGCGCTCCTGTCCTATGACCTGGCACGCGACACGCTGGTCAGTCTGGCGCGCGGCTACGGCGCGCAATTGCTCGACAATCAAACCGAATACCTGCAACTGCAGATGGAGCAGGTGGAAAACCTGGCCGGGCGCATCGCCAGCACGGAGGAAATCAGCGCGGTTGCCGTCAAGGCGGATGCACAAGGTGCGGAACACAACGCCTATGACGATCTTTCGACGCAAGCCGAGATCCGGCAGGATCTTAGCGCCTATAGCAGCCTCAAGGGCATTGTCTCCATCGATTTGTTCACCGCCAAGGGACACCGCTTTTACGTCGGCGATACATTGAGCGTTGCGCCGGCCAACGATGCGCTACGCCAGCGCTATTACCACGCCGGACTCGACGCGGCACAGCCGGTATTGTGGCTCGGTGTGGAAGACAATCTGAATCCCGCCTCGCCGAATCACAAGGTCGTCAGTGCGCTCAAGATCATCCGGCGCTATTCGGAAGAAAACCGTACTTCCGAACCGGTCGGCATGCTGGTGATCGATTACTCGGCCGAATCCCTGGCCGAGCATTTTCGCCAGGTCGATCTTGGCAACGACGCTTACCTGCTGGTTGCCGACTCGCGTGGGCGCCTGATTTATGCGCCGGAACGTTCGCGCATCGGGTCGCCGCTGCCGGCCCAGCTTGCCGAGCTTCCGGGCAAAGGCAAAGGCCGCGTACGCGTGGTGCTGGACCAGCGCGACGCCTATGTCGGCTATGCCTGCCTGCCACGCTCCGGCTGGTGCGCCTATAGCGTGATTCCCGAAGAAACGCTGTTGACGCCGATGCGCCGCCTGACCCAGACGGCGCTGCTGTTGATGCTGCTGTGCTTTGTCGTGATCGTGCTCGCCGGGCGCCGCTTCCGGCGCAACATTGTCTTGCCGATCCAGTCGATTTCGCGCGGCTTCAAGAAAATCCAGGAACAGCGTGCCGACGCCGTCGAATCTTTGCCGGTGCCGGCAACGCGGGACGAGATCGGCGAACTCGTGCAGTGGTTCAACGCCTTCCTGGCTTCGCTGCATTTGCGCGAACAGTACGAGGAGAAACTGCGCGACAGTGAACAAAAATTCGCCAGCATCTTCCAGTTGTCGCCGATCCCGCTGGGTATCGTGCGCATCGAAACCGGGGAGTTCATCGACGTCAATGACTATTGGCTGCTGCAATTCGGCTTCTCGCGCGATGAGGTGATAGGCCGGACCTCGTTCGAGTTGCAAATCTGGGTCGATCCTGCCGACCGGGCGCGCATGCTCAAGGAAGCCGAACGTACCCAAAACGTGCACGAGTTCGAGTCGCGGCACAGGACCAGGGACGGACGCGTACTCGACGTGGTGATGGCGGGTTGCCCGCTGCATTTTCAGGGCGAGTCGCTGTTCATCTTCTCGCCTGTGGATGTGACGCGGCAGCATCAGATCGAGCAGGAAATCCGCGACGTCAACCAGCAACTCGAATCGCGCGTCAAGTCCCGCACGCTGAAGCTGGAGTTGGCCAATAGCGAGCTGGCCGAGGCGATGGAAACCTTGAAGCGTACAAAAAGCGAATTGGTGCGTTCGGAAAAAATGGCCGCGCTCGGTTCGCTCGTGGCCGGCGTGGCGCATGAATTGAATACCCCGGTCGGCAACAGCGTCACAGTCGCCAGCACCTTGCAGGACCAGACGGTCTTGATACGCAAGGCGCTCGACAATGGCGGGGTGCGCCGCTCTGCCATTGTCGAATATCTCGATACGGTCGCCAAGGGGGCGGAACTGCTGATGCGCAACCTCGGCACCGCACGCGAACTGGTGGCCGGTTTCAAGCAGGTTGCGGCGGATCAGGCAAGCAATCAGCGGCGCCAGTTCAACCTCAAGCAAACCATGGAAGGCATACTCGCCACCCTGGTGCCGATGTACAAGAAGACGCCATATACGATGGTGTGCGAGCTGCAGGAGGGCATCATGATGGACAGCTATCCCGGGCCGCTGGGACAGATCCTGACCAACTTCGTCACCAATGCGCTGGCCCATGCCTTCGAGGGGCGCGCCACAGGGGAAATGCACCTGTCATGCAGGAAGCGCGGCAATGCGCAGGTCGAAATCCGCTTCGCCGATGACGGCGTCGGCATTCCCGAGGAAAACCACAATCGGGTGTTCGATCCTTTCTTTACCACCAAGCTGGGGCAGGGCGGCTCGGGGCTGGGCCTGAACATCGTCTATAACATCGTCACCAGCGTACTGGGCGGCACCATCGAGCTGGAATCCTCCGTAGGTGGCGGCACAACCTTCATCGTCGTGCTGCCCCTGACTGCGCCCGTCATTGCCATCGGCAATCAAGCTTGATTTGCTGCAAGTTTGGCCCAATGCAATATTGGATGCCGGCATGTGGATAACTTGAAAATCGGCGAATCTACACTACACTTCAGCACTCCACGATGCATGAAGGCCTGCGCGATAGTGCGAAGCACTGCGTGCAGCACCATGCCAAGGAGTTGCCATGCTTACTCTTACCTACGCGCTGGTTGCGCTTTCCGTTGAACAACGGAAAGTCAAGGGACGAGTGCTTGAATTGCAGCAAGAAATCCAGCTTCAACGCAAGCAAAGGCTATTGAGCAATCAAGCGCATGTCGAACTCCTGGTGGCCCAGTTCATCAAGTTCGACGAGGCGTGCCGGGCACGCAATATCGAACTGTACGTGCTGCCGGCCATCCGTGCGGCCACGGCGGAAGCCGATTCCCTGTTGGCCGATATCGATGCCCTGACCCTGATGGGCCGCATTACGCTCAAGACCGTCCGTGCGCGCTTGCGCCAGGCGACGGCGCGCGGTTCGTTCGAACTCGATTTCCTATGCGATTCGCTGGAGCAGTATTGCCAGGACATGTTGAAGCGCCTGGCGCTGGAAGAAACCCAGATATTGCCGCTGGCGCAGCGCGCGATCTCGAGCGACGAATGGTTCGACATTGCTGCGCGCTTTATTTCGAGCGACCTGGGCCGCCAAGAGCGGGAGATGCTTGGCATCGAAGAACAGCAACAGGGCTTGCATGCCTCGCCAATGCGTAACGCCGGCAGCGCCAATGGGCCGGCCACGCGCCGCCCGGCGCTGAACTGATCTCTCCTGCCCTGTTGCCGGCTTCCTACTTCGCCGAGAGGGCCAGCAGGTTTGCTGCGTCTTTTTGGTATTCCTTGGCGAAGGTTTTCCAGTCTTTTTCGACCTGGTCTGCCATCTGCGCGGCCAGGTCGACCAGGGCATCGAGCTTCTTGGCGTCGCCGCTGAAGGCGATCAAGGCATCGGCATTGGCCGATCCCTGGCGGCCTGATGCACGCAATTGCGCCGATGCGGCCAGGCCGCCGAACTGGCACATGAGGTGATTCAATTGTTTGGGATGGGCGGCCGCGCCTTCCAGGTCCACGCGGTCCTGGTCGGGCTGCAGGCCCTTCAACAGGAAGGGTTTTCCCTCGAGCTCAACGGCTTCCAGGAAGGCCGGCGGCACCGCCTGCATGCGTGCGCCGATGGTGGCGACGCGCTCCGATTCCGAATGCCATTTCGGCTGCTTGACCGGCGTGTAGGGCGCCAGTGCGGATGGGATGCTTTCCTTCAAGTCGAGCAGGTAATGTCCGTCAAGCCCGCCCTTGCCCTCGATCAGGATGGCGAAGCGCTCCAGCCCGAGGCTGCCCGTGCCGGCGATACGCCGTGCGATGTCGATTACCTTGAAGAAGGCCGGGTTTTCCTTCTTCGCAGCATATTCGGCGATCCAGGCCAGCACGCGTCCCTTGTCATGGTCGGTGGCGGGCAGCGCCTTGCCCTTGTCGGTGCGGATCTTGGTGTGGTTCGATTCGGCCGTGGTGCGGCTGGCGATGAAATCCTGCCGCTTGCGCGTGCGCAATTGCTCGAACAGTTGGCCAATCAAGCCATCGGCGGCGTCGCGGTCGATCCAGCGCGACTTTCCTGAAGCGAGGGTGGCGGCATAGGTTCCGACGCATTGATGCGCCATCTCGACGGCGGCGTCGCGCTTGACGTTGATCGAGGGCGCCGCGATCAGGATGGAACTCAACGTGCGCAGGATTTCCCAACTGCAGGGCGCGAGGATGGCTTCGTCGAAGTCGTTCAGATCGAAATAGACGAGGCCGTTGTCGCCCCTGTAGGAGCCCAGATTCTCCAGGTGCAGGTCGCCGCAAATCCAGGCGATCGGCGCGTCGGAAAGTATCGCATGCTTGGGCAACTGCTCGAAATAGAGCGGGCAGGTGCCGCGCAGGAACGAGAAGGGATTGTCGGCGATGGCCTTGTACTTCAAGGCCAGCCGGTCCGGGTCGCGGCCGACGTTGTAGCGGACGATTTTTTCAACCGATTCGGGCAAAGCTGACTGCTTCATGCATCGCTCCCTTCATTGCAAAATCGCCGTACGCGGCGCCGTGTTTAACGCATGTTGCCGGTATGCCCGAGGGAATAACGTCCCGGCTGCGGCCAGACCGCCAGGCCATGGGGCTCCTTGCCGACGGGAATGCTGACGGTGTCGCCATTGCTTGGGTTGATGCGATAGACCACGTCGTCGAAGCGTCCCGAGAGCCAGATATATTGGCCATCGGCCGTGACGTTGCCCATGTCGGGGCTGCCGCCGCCGGGGATGGGCCAGACCGCTTCGACCTTGTTGGTGGCGAAATCGAGCACGGCCAGGCTGCCCGGGCCGTGGCGCTTGCCGTGGATGGCGCGTGAGCCGCGGTTGGCGATGTAGAGTTTCTTGCCGTCGCGGCTTGGATACAGGCCGTGCGTGCCGATGCCGGTGGGGATGAAACCGGTCTGGGTGAAACTGTCGCCATCGAGCGTGAACACGCCGTCGGCTTCCATGTCGGCCACATACCAGGTCTTGCCGGTCGGGCCGATGCGGATGTCTTGCGGCATGCCGCTGCCGCTGCTGCAGATTTGCTGTGCCGAACCGTCCGGTGCCGGGAGGACATCCTTGGGCACGCCGCGCTTGGAAAGCTTGAGGTAGCCGAGCACCTTGTGGGTAGTCAGGTCGACCTTGGCCAGCGAGCCGTTGAATTCGCAGGTGAAGATGGCGTATTTTCCATCGATGGAAAAGTCCGCGTGGTTGATGCCGGCGCAACCGGGCGTGGCAATCGATTCGACCAGTTGCATCGTGTGCGGATCGCGCAGGTCGAGGCGTTTGCGACTCTCGGCGACCACGATGGCATAGCGGCCGTCGGGCGTGAAATACATATTGTAAGGATCGTCCACCGCGATCGATTTGCCCGGCTTGCCGGTTTTGGGGTCGATCGGCGTCACGCTGCCGCTGGAGCGGCCTTCGGCGTTATTGGCGACCCACAGTGTTTGCAGGTCCCAGGATGGCACGACGTGCTGCGGGTTGGACCCGACCTTGTAGGTGTCGATCACCTTCATCGTGGCCGGGTCGATCACCGTGACGTCGCCCGAGGTATGGTTGGGCACATAGATGCGCGACAGGTGGCCGTTCAGGGACGAGCTGAAATGGCCCACGCCGATGTCGCTATACAGATTGCTCGGATCGCTGACCGGCGGCATGCCCGGTACGGTGGCGACGGCATTGCCGGCCGGCTGCGCCGCCGCAATCGGCGCATGGCCGAGGAAACCGGCAAACAGGCCGGCAGCGACGAACCCGATGAACGTGACACGATGTTTCTTCAAATACATAAAGCCAGACTCCAACGAAAATATTGCTTGATTCTGTAGACGATCAGCGTGCGGCAGCCTTCCTGATTGCCGCCACGCTCTTTTCGACAATGAAATCCACGCCAGGTTGCCCCAGTTCTGCACTGGCGCGGCGCGGATCGCCATATTCGCCTTGTTCGGCCGACGGCTTGCCCGCATGGCCGAGCGCTTCGGCGCGCACCAACGACGGGTCCAGCGCCAGCATCAGCGAGGTGTCGGCCAGGCCGGCGTGGGTGCCGATTTCGGATGGAGCATAGCCGCGGCTCTTGAGGAATTGCACGTACTCTTCCTGCGTGGCACGGTAATACTCAGGCATGGCGTGCGCCCTTGTGTCGCCGGCTGCCCATTCATGATTCAAGCGGTCGGCGCTGATCTTGAGATCGGCTTTGTAGCCGCCATGGTCGCCCAGAAAGACGATATCGCGAAAGCCATGCAGCTTGAAACTGCGCGCCGCCGATTCCAGCGTCTTTTCAAAAACCTCGTCCGATACGGTGATGGTGCCCGGGAAGCGCATGTGGGTGCTCGGCGGATTGATCGATCCTTCCGGCACATAGGCCACGACCGGTGCAACCAGCGCATTGCCCAGCTTTTCGGCAATTCTTTGCGCCAACAGGTGCGCGCGCATATTGTGCTTGCCCAAGGCCATATAGGGACCGCTTTGTTCGGTACCGCCGATGGGAACCAGGATGGTGGTCTTGCCGCCGGCAATTTGCGCCTTCAGCTCGGTCCAGGTCAGGTCTTCGAGGAATACGGATGTCGGCTGTGCGGCGAACGCGGCCTGGAATCCGCAAAACAGCACGCTGCACAACAGGAATCGGAAAGCTTTGACGATCATTGATGAGGGCTGCGCCTGCCCGCTGATGGCCGTCCTGGCGGGAGCGCATTGCGGTCTAAGAGGCGAAAGGGGTCAAAGAATAGGCGGAAAGCCGGTCGGTTACGCGAGAACGTAACATTATCGCATCAAATGTCGTGACGATGCGATTGTTTCGGCCTATTTCACGTTTGCTGCCAAAGTGTTACGTCGCCACGGTCAGGACCTCGACCAAAAGCGCGACGGCGCGATTGCGCCCGGAAGCCTTGGCGCGGTACAGGGCGGCGTCGGCAGTGGAGATCAATTGCCAACTGTCGCCGGCCGCCGAAGGCGTCACCGACGCGACCCCGATGCTGACCGTGACGTGGCCGAGTTCCGAGTTGGCAAACACAATGCCGAGTTTTTCGACGGCGGCACGCAGCCTTTCGGCAACCACAATGGCGCCGTCCAACGCGCTGTTGGGCAGGATGACGGCAAATTCCTCACCGCCATAGCGCGCCACCACGTCGCTGGCGCGCTGCATCTCGTCGGACATGGCGCCCGCCACTTTCTTGAGGCATTCGTCGCCGGCCAGGTGGCCGTAGCTGTCGTTGTAATGCTTGAACCGGTCGACGTCGACCATCAATAGCGACAGCGGCTGGACTTCGCGCATGGTGCGGCGCCATTCGAGCTTGAGCGTTTCGTCGAAGGCGCGCCGGTTGGCGATGCCGGTCAGGCCGTCGTGGTTGGCCAATTCCTGCAAGGCCGTCTGGGCCAGCTTTTGCAGGGTCATGTCGCGCAGCGTTTCGACCACGGCAATCAGCTTGCCGGTCTTGTCGTAGATCGGGCCGGCATCGATGGCAAGGTAGAGCCGCGAGCCGTGGTGCGGCATGACGCACCAGTTTTCGGCATACAGGCCATAGCGCGGCTCTTCGATCGAGCCATGTTCAGGGTAATAGACCTCGACCTCGACGGCGCGCGATTGGGCCAGCAGATCGGCCAGGCAGGGGCGGGGCGTGGTGTAGAAGCCGCGCCAATGATTCGAGGTGCCCACCACTTCCGCGGCGGACAAGCCTGTGAGCCGTTCGCAGGCGTGGTTCCAGATCATGACGCGGCATTCGGCATCGATGACGAAGGTCGGCACCACGAGGTGTTCCATCAGATTGACGGCAAATTCGCGCTCCGTGTCGTAGGTGGACTGCCCCGACGCCAGCGCGTTCTTGGTCTTGTTCTTCATGCAGGCTCCATCGCCACCCCGTGATGCCGGGCAACAAAAGTAGTCTCAGGTCTCCATTTTTCCCTATTCTACCCCGCTTCCTGCATGGCACAGGCACGCGCGAGGCCGGCTTCGCCATCTTTTGTGGAGGGAACCGCAAATGGGCGCGAGCCGTCGAAATGGTCCCAGAACTCCTGCAGCTTCTGCAAGATGGCTGCGGCGTTCTGTGCCAGCCAGTCCTGCAAAGGCTTGTCGAGTTCGACGATGACGTCGGCCAGGCCCAGCAGGTCGCGCATGAAGACCACAATCAGGCCGGCGATGCCGGGGCGTTTGACGCCCAACATGCCTACCGCGACAGGGTAACCGAGCAGATAGCGCAGCAATGCGTCGTCGCTCTTGGCCAGTTCGCGGTGCAGCAATTCGTCTCCCTTGACGATGTCGCGCATGAAATCGATATGCGCCTGGGTCAGCATTTTCCCGGCCGGGCTGGCGCCGAAATTGCGCTGCGCGAATTTTTTCCATAGCAAATCCGCTTCCTTGACCGTGGCCGGCATATTTGCCGGGTCGATGCCCAGAATGCTGCCGATCACCTTCCACAGGTGCAGCAGGTCGGATTCTTCCTGTTCGCTGACGTGAATGTCGAATTTGCGCAAACCGCCGACGGCAACCGTGGAGAAGGCCAGCATGGTCGCGGTCAATGCCTCCTGGCTGATCGGTTTGCCCCAGGCGGGGTCCCAATAACCGCGCTCGCTCGGGCATTGCGCGCCCTGGGCGTAATGCCGTATGGTGGCATGCATGAGCCGTATTTTTTGCGTGGTGCGGATGCCGTTGCCATTTTCGCTCATGCCTTGTTCGGCGATCACGGCGCGTACGAAGCGCAGGGTTTCCGAGAGCCGGCGCGCAAAATGCTGGGTCAATTGCCCGGTCAGGGCCAGGGTTTGCGCCCCGCCGACTTGCCACGCGTTCATGACAGGCAACGACAGATAAAGCAGGACGATGTTATAAGGAATCGCCTGCACCGCCAGAAATTGATAGGCGCGCTTCAAAATGACCGGGTCGGCCCAGGCCGGCAATTGCTGCGACAGGGCGAGGTAGGTCGTCAACTGCGGCGGCGTTTCGGGCGGCCAGGATTCCGGGTTATGCAGCAAGGGCATGATTTTATTGACCAGTTCGCGGTCGCCCGCCGCAAAGATGGCTGCCACGGTCTCATCGGCCAGCGGGTCGCCCGCGGCGCGCATGGCGTCGAAACGCTGGTCCGGCCAGGCGGCAATGAATTCCGGTGGAAATTTCTGCTTTCTCATCGACGTGATCCCCATTTGAAAGTGGCGCCGTGCCGGGGCACGGCATGTTAGTTTTTGTAAATTACCGAGCACGAGTTCATTTAACCAAGTTGCCGGAAATTTCTTTTCCTCAACCTCTTGTCCGGTGCACTGCCTTGATGCAATATGCTTTTTCCAAACTTGATAATGATGCATCAAGCAAGGAATTTTGTAATCCGTTTTTTTGCCATACGTTAATGGAATCGGCCCGCTCCATGATGAAAGCGCATTGCACGCATGACCATGTCTGATACGAATCCTGCGATGCGATACGGCGCCGCGCTGGAGGCCGCGCCTTTTCCCGTGCTCGGGGTCGATGCTGACGGCACAATCGCGTTCTTCAACGGCGCTGCCGCCGATTTCTTCTCCATTGCAAAATCCGACGCGCTGAGACGCGACATTTCGACAGTGCTGCCGATTCAATCCGAATCGGGCTGGCAATCATTGCTGCAGCAAAGCGATGCGGCGTGGGGGGCGATTACGGTGCGCGCCGGCTCCGGCAAGATTCAAACCGCCGAATGCAAGGTGGTGCGCGACGGCGGCATGACGCTGTACTTCCGCCATGCTCCCGTGCCCGAATCGGACCTGGCGCGCGATTATCGCGTACTGCGCGAACTGACGGACAACCTGCCGCTAGCCATCTTCCAATTCCGTTATGCCGACGGCATGTCCAGCTTTCCCTACATTAACCGCCAGTGGTCGCGTTTCGATGTCGATACGGAACGCGCGGCATCGAATGCGGAACAGATTTTTTCGCTGATCGTCGAGCAGGATTTGCCCAAGGTTGTCGACTCGATCCGAAGCGTCGCGCAAAACGGCGGCAAATGGCGCCAGGAATATCGCATCCGCCTCAAGAATGGAGAGATACGCTGGATGCTGGGCGAATCGGTGCCGATTGCCCATCCCGAGGGCGGCTTCATCTTCAACGGCTTCTGGCAAGACATCACCGAGATGAAGCAGACGTCGCAACGCCTGTCCGAAACGCAGATTGCCGCCGAAACGGCGCGCAAGCGGCTGAAGGATTTGACCGAGACCCTGCCGGTTGCGGTCTTCCAGTTTCTCGAAGATACCCAAGGCGAACGGCGTTACGTCTACATCGGCGAGAACGTCAAGGATATCCTCGGCGTGACGGCTGATGAAATCATGAAAGACCGGCTGGCACGCTGGCGCCACACGCCGTCCGAATACCGCGTGCCGGCCCAGGAGCAGGTGGCGCATGCGGTCAATACGCGCGAGTTCACACGCATTCGTTCGTGCGTGGAATTCGACGGACGGCGGCGCTGGATCTATGCTTGCGCCGTGCCGACCCGGCTACCCGACGATACCTTCGTCTGGAACGGCTTCTGGATGGACGAAACCGAAGCGCGCGAACAGGCCGAGAGCCTGCGCATCGCCAAGGAACAGGCGGAAGACGCAACGCGCATCAAATCGGTGTTCCTGGCCAACATGAGCCACGAAATCCGCACCCCGATGAATGGCGTGATCGGCATGCTCGATCTGCTGCTCGATACCGAATTGGGCGACGCCCAGCGCGAATTCGCCGCCGTGGCGCAAAGCAGTGCCGAGAGCCTGCTGCAGCTGATCAACGACATCCTCGATTTTTCCAAGATCGAAGCCGGCAAGCTGCAACTCGAATCGATTCCGTTTGACTTGCTGCATGAAATCGAAGCTGTTTCGCAGGCGCAGGGCATCGATGCACGCAACAAGGGGTTGGAGCTGGTTGTGCATTACCCGCCATCGGCCTCGCGCCGCATGAAGGGCGACCCGACGCGGATGCGCCAGATCATGACCAATCTGCTGTCGAACGCCATCAAATTCACTTCGCGCGGCCACGTCGTGGTCGACGTGCAGGTCGGAGAGGACGCCGATCTGTGCCACTTGCGCCTTTCGGTGACCGATACCGGCATCGGCCTGGCCGCCGACAAGACTACGCAAGTCTTTGAAAAATTTACCCAGGCCGACCCGTCGACCACGCGCCAGTACGGCGGAACCGGCCTCGGCCTGACCATCTGCAAGCTGCTCGTCGAGCTGATGGGCGGGCAAATCGGCGTCGACAGCGAACTGGGCAAGGGCAGCACCTTCTGGGTCACGCTCGGCCTGCCCCGTGCGACGGAAGAAAAGCCGGCGCCGCTACGCAGTCCGCTGACCGGCATGCGCGTGCTGTTCGTCGACAATCAATCGAATTACCGCAATGTGTTTGAGGAACTGCTGCTGCACGAAGGCATGCGGGTCGACCTGTGCGGCAGCGGCGCCGAAGCCCTGGCCGCGATGAAGGCGGCCGTGAGGGCGCGCGACCCCGATCCCTATCGCATCGCCGTCGTCGCGCCGCGCCTGCAGGATATCGACGGCATCGGCCTGGGCAGTGCGATCAAGGGCGACGTAGAGTTGGGCGATACCTTGCTGGTCATGCTTAGCGCCCAGGCGTCTGCCGCCGATGCGCAAATATTGGCGCAGGCCGGTTTCTCGGCCTTGCTCAAGAAACCGTTGCCGCGCGACGCACTGATGCACACGCTGCATGCCCTGTGCGGCGCCTTGCTGCGCGGCGAAGCGCCCGGCTTCATCAGCGGCGCCAATCACGCCCCGGCCCTGCAGGCTTCACACGCGGAACTGCCGTTCGCCGGTTATCGCATCCTGGTGGTCGACGACAACGTGGTCAACCAATCGGTCGTGGTGCATATGCTCAGGAAGTTCGGCTGCCGCACCGACATTGCCGGCGATGGCTTGCAGGCCGTTGCCATGCATGGCGTCGGCCGTTACGACCTGATCCTGATGGATTGCCAGATGCCCGGGCTCGACGGCTACCAGGCGACGATGCGCATCCGTTCCAACGAACGCCTGGCCGAAAAGCATGGCAAACTGGCGCAGCATACCCCGATCGTCGCCCTGACGGCACACGCCCTGACCGGCGACAAGGAGAAATGCCTGGCCTCCGGGATGGACGATTTCCTGCCCAAGCCGATTCGTCCCGCGACCCTGCGCGAAGCGCTGGCGCGTTGGTTGGAGCAGAAGGGCGTTGTGACGGAGATCGGGCATGACTTGCCGGCCAAAGACGATCTCGACGGCATGCAGGAAGTGTTCGGCAGCGATTTCCCCGAGTTGGCCAACCTGTTCCAGACCGACAGCGCCAAGCGGCTTGCCGCGATGTATCGGGCTGCGCAAACGGCAAACCGCGCCGAGTTGCTCAAGTTGACGCATGCATTGAGCGGCAGCGCCTCATCGATGGGTGCCAGCAGCCTTGCTGCGCTGTGCAAGAAATTCGAAATACAGTTGAAAGCCGGCATCATGGATGACCTGGCAGCAAGAATCGGCGCGATCGAGGCGGATTATCGAAAAATTGACCATCGCCTGCAGGCAATGCTGGAAACTTCATAGGATGTCGCTATTCCAAGTATCGGCAGAATCAATTTCTTGCCATCGAGTTGCAATGATTTAATAACAATTTTCAAGGAGCACTCATGCGACACCTCATTCTTTCCTGTGCTGTTCTGCTTTCCGCCGCGGCACATGCCGCCGATCCTTCGATCACGGTGCCGATGAATATCGTCGACGAGAAAGGCCTGGTGACGCCCGCGGGCGAGATCGTCATCACCGAATCGCAATACGGGTTGATCTTCTGGCCCTCGCTCTCGGGCCTGCCCACCGGGCTGCATGGCTTCCACATCCATGAAAATCCTTCGTGCGATTCCGTGATCAAGGACGGCAAACCCATGGCCGCCATGGCCGCCGGCGGGCATTGGGACCCGCTAAAGACGGGCAAGCACGCCGGCCCTTACGCCGACGGCCATCTGGGCGATTTGCCGGCCTTGTATGTCGGCAACGATGCGCGGGCGGTCTACCCGGTGCTGGCGCCGCGCCTGAAATCGCTCGATGCCTTGCACGGCCATGCGCTGATGATCCATGCCGGCGGCGACAATCACGACGACCATCCGGCACCGCTGGGCGGTGGCGGCGCCCGCATCGCCTGCGGCGTCATCAGATAATCCGATCCGAGAAACCAACAGGGAGAGAGACGATGAATCAGCATGTCAACAGGCTGACGGTTACGGCGCTGGCCGTCGCGCTATCGTGCGCGGCGTCTGCTGCCGACACCGGCAAGGCCGCCACGGCAACGACGAAGGCGCAACCGGCCTTGAACAGCGCCACCCCGGATTCGACGATTTGCAGCGTCAGCGCCATCGACCGCACCGTGCCGTTCACGGTCGGCGACAAGGCGCTGTATTTCGTCAATATCCGCGACGGCGACAAGGTTCGCTCGCCGTTTCGCGTGGTCTTTGCCGTCTCCGGCATGGGCGTGGCGCCGGTGGCGGCCGGCAACATCGAGGGCACGGGGCATCACCACATCCTGATCGACCTCGACCTGCCGCTCGACATCAAGCAGCCGATTCCGTTCGACAAGGCCGAAGAGTACCAGCATCAGCATTACAAGCACTTCGGCAAGGGCGAAACCGAAACGGTGTTGAACCTGCCGCCGGGCAAGCACAAGTTGCGCATGATGTTTGCAAACTACCAGCACATTCCTTACTACATCGCGAGCAAGGAATTGACCATCGAGGTTTTGCCGCCGCAGAAGTAGATTCTGCTTTTTTGTTCCCGCAGACGGCTTGGAACCCCTCTCCCGCGGGCGGGAGAGGGGAAGGGCGGGCGGCGATCCGATGAGGGAGATTGCGTTTAGGTTGCGCTAAATAGGCTAGCCTGCTTGCGACATCCCTCGCCCCCGCCCCACTCCCGCAGGCGGGAGTGGGGAGTTAGTGGTTTGCGACTCAGCGCTGATGATCAGGCTTTGGGAGGATGACCGCGAAGATTTAACGTGGATTCGGCACCAGGCGATATCCAACCGCCGTCTCTGTCAAAAGATGCTTGGGCTGGGTCGGATCGTCTTCCAGTTTCTGGCGCAAATGGCCCATGTAGACGCGCAGGTAGTGACCGCTTTCGGAGTGCGACGGCCCCCATACCTCGCGCAGCAACTGCGGATTGGTGATGACTTTGCCCGGGTTGTTGAGCAAGGCGGCCAGCAGGCGGAATTCGGTCGGGGTCAGGTGTACGTGTTCGCCGGCCTTGGTAACCTGGCGTTCGCGCAGATCGACCGTCACGTCGCCGAAACTGATCGCCCCGCCGTCGCTCGTGGTGGGGGTGCGGCGGCGCCGCAGGTTGGCGCGCACACGCGCCAACAGCTCGCCCGAGCCGAACGGCTTGGTCAGGTAATCGTCGGCGCCGGCATCGAGCGCGCGGATTTTTTCGGTTTCCGAAACGCGGGCCGACAGCACGATGATCGGCACGGAAGACCAGGAGCGCACGTCGCCGATCAAATCGACGCCGTCGCCGTCGGGCAGGCCCAGGTCGAGTATGATCAAATCGGGCTTGCGCGTCCCGGCTTCGATCACGCCGCGCTTTTTCGAATCCGTTTCGAATACCAGCCAGCCCTCGGCTTCCATCGAAGCGCGCACGAAACGCCGGATTTGCGGCTCATCTTCGATCAGCAGGACGGTTGGTTGGGGTTCCAGCATCGCTTCAGCTTTCCACTTCGTGTTCCAGATCGGGCATCGCGGGCGGCGTACCCAGAGGCAGGGTGAAGCTGAACATCGCACCGCCCAGGCTCGACTTCGCTGCCCGTATCATACCTCCATGCGCCTCGACGATGGCGCGGCAGATCGACAAGCCCAGGCCGACCCCCGCTGTGGCCGATTCGCGCTCGCCGCGTGCGAATTTTTCGAACAGCATTTCTTCCTTGCCGTTTGGCAGGCCGGGGCCGTTGTCGCTGACGTCGACTTCCAGGAAGGCTCCGGCAACCCGTGCCTTGATGTCGATGCGGGCGTCGTCGGGGGTATATTTCCCGGCATTCTCCAGCAGATTGCATAACACGCGTTCGATCAACATGGCGTCGAAACGCACCAGCGGCAATTCAAGCGGCACGTCGGTGTCGAGCCGGCGCGCGCCGAGATGCGGCTTGCACAGGCGGATCGCGCTGCCGACCACTTCCTCGAAAGGCTGCCACTGCAGGTTCAACTGGACTTCGCCGTTTTGAATACGCGCCATCTCGAGCAGATTCGTCACGAGGGCACTCATGCGCTGCATCTCGCTTTGCAAGTCGCGCGCCAACTTCTCTTGTGCCGGCGGCAGGGGCGGCTTGGTCGTGGTCAACAATTCGGCCAGGCCGATCAGGGCTGTCAGCGGCGTGCGCAGATCGTGCGACAGGGTTGCCAAGAGCGAATTGCGCAGGCGTTCGGACTCCATGTGCACCAGCGCATCCTGCGCCACTTCGATGTAATGCACGCGTTCGAGTGCGATCGCCGCCAGCGCGGCATAGGTTTCAAGTTGCTGACGCTGCTCGGGGACGAAGATCCAGCGCCGGCCCTCGGGTTCGATCGCGAGCAGGCCGCGCGTGCGCATCGGCGCCACCAGCGGCAGGTAGAAATAACTGCTGGCCGGCAAGGTATCGGTGCCGATACCGGCGGCGGTGGCACGGTCGAACGCCCATTGCGCGATGCCGATGTCGAGCACCGAAAGATTCGGCCCCTGGCTTTGGCCTGCGGCAACCGGCTGCGGCGGCTGCAACCTGCCGTTGGCGTCGGGCAGGATCAGCGTGGCGCGTGCGCGGAAGCTGCGTTGGACGAAGTTGCGCGTGATCTCGAATATCTGATCGGTTTGCAGCACCGAGGACAGCTCGCGCGCGAACTCATAGAGCGCGCGCGAACGCGATTCGCGGTCGAAGGCCACGCGCGCCTGATAGCGCAAATCCGAAGTCAGGTGGCCGGTGATCAAGCCGACCACCAGCATCACGGCGAACGTGACCAGGTATTGCAGATCGCTGACGGCGAACGAAAAACGCGGCGGAACAAAGAAGAAATCGAATGCCAGCACGCCAACCACGGTCGACACCACGGAAGGTCCGCGCCCGAGCCGGATCGCCACCAGCACCACCGTCAACAGGAACAGCATGACGATGTTGGCCAGGTCGAAATAAGGCTGCAACGGCGTCGCCGCCAGTGCGGTCAAAAGGCTGGCGCCGGCGGCAAGCACGTAACCCCAATACGGCCAGCGCCCGTCCTGCTCGTCTTCCTCGTGGGATGCCTTGTTGCCCAGGCCGTCGTTCATGCTCGATTGGCGCGAGGATTCACCGCCGATTTCGATCAAATCGACGTCGGGCGCCAACGCGGCAATGCGCTGCATATGCGGCTTGCGCCAGGGCCAGGTATGGTGTGCGCGGCCCAGCACGATCTTGGAAAAATTCTGGCTGCGCGCGTAGTCGACGATGGTGTGCGCAATGTCGCTGCCCGAAAGCACGGCCGTCCTGGCGCCCAGATCGCCCGCCATCTTGAGCGACTTCAGGATGCGTTCGCGCTCTTCCGACGCCAGGCGTTGCAATTCCGGCGTCTCGACGTAGATGACGTGCCATTCCGCATTCAATTGGCTCGCCATGCGCGCCGTGCTGCGGATGATGTGATCGATGCCGGCGCGCGGGCCGAGGCAGGCGAGCAGGGCGGCATCGGTTTTCCAGACGGTATTGATCGACTTCTCGATGCGATAGGCCTGCACGTCGTTTTCGAGCCGGTCTGCCGTGCGGCGTAGCGCCAGTTCGCGCAGCGCGATCAAATTGCCTTTGCGGAAGAAGTTGCGCGAGGCGCGCTCGGCATGCTGCAATTGATAAACTTTGCCCGACCTGAGCCGATTCAATAGCTCGTCGGCCGGAATGTCGACCAGCACCACTTCGTCGGCCGCTTCAAAGACGGTATCAGGCAGGGTTTCCGCGACGCGTATGCCGGTGATGCCGCCGACGGCGTCGTTCAGGCTTTCGAGATGCTGGACGTTGACCGTGGTGAAGACGTCGATGCCGGCATCGAGCAACTCGTCCACGTCTTGCCAGCGCTTGGGATGGCGCGAACCGGGCGCGTTGGAGTGCGCCAGTTCATCCATCAGGATCAGGTCGGGGTGCTGCCCGAGCGCCGCATCGATATCGAATTCGGTCAGCGCCTTGCCGCGGTATTCGATCGCATGCGGCGGCAGCAGCGACAAGCCTTCCAATTGGGCGGCGGTCTCGCTGCGGCCATGGGTTTCCACCACCCCCACCAGCACGCGCTTGCCCTCGGTTTGCAGTTTGCGCGCCGCCGACAGCATGGCGTAGGTCTTGCCCACGCCGGCCGAAGCGCCGAAGTAAATCCTCAGCCTGCCGCGTGTGGCTTGCTTTTCCTGGGCCTGCACCTTGGCTAACAAGGCATCCGGGTCGGGGCGTTGATCGTTCATGAACCTATCGAAGAGGCTGTTGAGAAATTAGCGTGGCTGGACGCAACGACGCAGCCAGTACGAATAGTACGGCATGGCGTTGCAACAACGCCATGGTAATTTCTCAACAGCCTCTTGGTGGACACGAACGATTATAGATCAGTGCTTGTCATCGAGAGCAAGATTCAACGCCAGCACATTGATGCGCGCCTCGCCGAAAAAGCCGAAATATTGCGGCGTCGCCAGCTTATCGATCATGGCGCGCACTTCGGCGGCGTCGCGCTTGCGCGCATGCGCCACGCGTGCTGCCTGGTAGTAGGCGGCGGCAAGGCTGATTTCCGGATCGAGGCCGCTGGCCGAGGACGTGACGAGATCGACGGGAATAGGCGCCTGATTATTCGGGTCGGCAGCTTTGAGTGCCGTGATGCGTCCCTTGATTTCATCGACCAGCGCCGGGTTGGAGGGCGCATTGTTCGAACCGCCCGAATTGACCGCGTTGTAAGGTTGGGGCGAGGTGGCCGAGAGACGGCCCCAGAAATATTTCGGCGAACTGAATTCCTGGCCGATCAATGCCGAGCCGCGATTGTCGGCAAGCATGCTGCCCGAGGCCTGGTGCGGGAACAGCGCCGCGCCGACGCCGTAGATGGCGAACGGATAAATCACGCAGCAGATCAATGTGAGGGCGGCAAACAGAACCACCGCCGGACGTAAGGTAGAAAGCATGATGTGTTCCTAGACGAGATGGAGTGCGGCGAGGATCATGTCGATCGCCTTGATGCCGATGAAGGGCAGAATGATGCCGCCCAGGCCATAGACCAGCAGATTGCGCTGCAATAGCGCAGCGGCGCCGATGGCACGATACTTGACGCCTTTGAGGGCAAGCGGAATCAGGAAAATGATGATCAGCGCATTGAAGATCACCGCCGACATGATGGCCGAAGACGGACTCGCCAGGTGCATGATGTCGAGCGCCTTCAACTGCGGGTAGGTCGTCACGAAAGCGGCCGGGATGATGGCGAAATACTTGGCCAGGTCGTTGGCGATCGAGAACGTGGTCAAGGAACCGCGCGTCATCAGCATCTGTTTGCCGATCTCGACGATTTCGAGCAGCTTGGTCGGGTTCGAGTCGAGGTCGACCATGTTGCCGGCTTCCTTGGCTGCCTGCGTGCCGGAATTCATTGCCACCGCGACGTCGGCCTGGGCCAGCGCCGGCGCGTCATTGGTGCCGTCGCCGGTCATCGCAACCAGCCGGCCTTCGCCTTGATAGCTGCGGATCAGCTTGAGCTTGTCTTCCGGGGTCGCTTCGGCGAGGAAATCGTCCACGCCGGCCTCGGCCGCAATCGCGGCGGCGGTCAGCTTATTGTCGCCCGTGATCATCACGGTCTTGATGCCCATGCGGCGCAGTTCGGCAAAACGTTCCTTGATGCCGCCCTTGACGATATCCTTCAATTCGACCGCGCCCATGACGCGGCCATCGTCGACCACCACCAGCGGCGTGCCGCCGCGGCGCGAAATGTCGTCCACGGCCTGTCCCACTTCGGCGGGATAGGGGCGGCCCAGCGATTCGACGAACTTGCGCATCGATTCGGCGGCGCCCTTGCGGATCGCGCGCTCGCCGATATCGACGCCGCTCATGCGCGTCTGCGCCGTGAAGGGCACGAAGACCGGGTTCAGGGAAACCATGTCGCGCTCGCGGATGTTGAAACGCTGCTTGGCCAGGACGGCAATGCTGCGGCCTTCCGGCGTCTCGTCGGCCAGCGAAGCGAGTTGCGCCGCATCGGCCAATTGCTGTTCCGTGACGCCCGGCGCCGGCAGGAAGCTTGCGGCCTGGCGGTTGCCCAGGGTGATGGTGCCGGTCTTGTCCAGCAGCAGGACGTCGACGTCGCCGGCGGCTTCGACGGCGCGCCCCGAGGTGGCGATCACGTTGGCCTGCATCATGCGGCTCATGCCGGCCACGCCGATGGCCGAAAGCAGACCGCCGATGGTGGTCGGAATCAGGCAGACCAGCAGCGCGATCAAGACCGTGATGGAAATCGGCGTGCCGGCCTTGGCGGCATCGACGCTGTAAAGCGAGAACGGCAGCAAGGTCACGGTGACCAGCAAAAAGATGATGGTCAAGGCAACCAACAGGATGGTCAGCGCGATCTCATTGGGCGTCTTCTTGCGCTTGGCGCCTTCGACCATGGCGATCATGCGGTCGATGAAGGCTTCGCCGGGGTTGACCGTGGCGCGCACCACCAGCCAGTCCGACAGCACGCGCGTGCCGCCGGTGACGGAAGAAAAGTCGCCGCCCGATTCGCGGATCACGGGCGCCGATTCGCCCGTGATGGCGCTCTCGTCGACCGAGGCCACGCCTTCGATGACTTCACCGTCGACCGGGATCACGTCGCCGGCTTCGACCAGCACCGCATCGTCCTTGCGTAGCGTGGTGGCGGAAACCGTGCTCCACTTGCTGCCATGGCGCGGCGCCTCCAGCTTCTTGGCGTCGACGGTCTGCTTCAAGGCGCGCAGCGAAGCCGCCTGGGCCTTGCTGCGGCCTTCGGCCAGTGCTTCGGCGAAATTGGCGAATAACACCGTGAACCAGAGCCAGACCGAAGTTGCGAGGATGAAGCCGGGCGCAGCCTCACCTTGTCCGACTTCGGACTGGATGAACAATAGCGTGGTGATGATGCTGCCGACATACACCACGAACATGACCGGGCTGCGCAATTGCACGCGCGGGTCGAGCTTTTTAAAGGAATCGGCGATGGCCGGGCCGATCAGGGCCGAATCGAACAACGTCAAACGTTGGCGTGACATGAGTGACTCTTTCAATGGGAAAACAGTTGCAGGTGCTCGACGATGGGGCCGAGCGCCAGGGCAGGGACGTAATTCAGCACGCCGATCAACAGCACCGTGCCGATCAACAGCGACACGAACAGCATGCCGTGCGTGGGCATGGTGCCGGCCGTCACCTGGAGGCGTTTTTTGGCTGCCAGCGAACCGGCGATGGCCAACACCGGCACGATGACCGAGAAGCGCCCGAACCACATGACGAAGGCCAGGAGGGCGTTGTAGAAGGGCGTATTGGCCGACAAGCCCATGAAGGCGCTGCCGTTATTGTTGGCCGCCGACGAGAACGCATAAATCACCTGCGAGAAGCCGTGCGGCCCGGCGAACGAGATGCCGGCCTTGCCTGGGTCGCTCATCACGGCGATAGCCGCGCCGCCCAGGATCAGCAACGGCGTGACCAGCAGGGCGATCGACACCATCTTCATTTCATACGACTGGATTTTCTTGCCCAGGTATTCCGGCGTGCGTCCTATCATCAAGCCGGCGATGAAGACCGCCAGCACGGCATAGATCAGCATGGTATACAAGCCCGTACCGACGCCGCCGAACACGACTTCGCTCAACTGGATCAAGACCATCGGCACCATGCCACCCAGGGGCATGAAGGAATCGTGCATGGCATTGACTGCGCCGCACGATGCGCCTGTGGTGACGGTGGCAAACAGGCTCGATGCAGCGATGCCGAAGCGCGTTTCCTTGCCTTCCATGTTGCCGCCGGCCTGCATGGCGGTCACGCTTTGATCAACCCCCAAGCCGGCAAACGCAGGATTGGCCTGCTGTTCCGCAACGCCTGCCAGGCCCGCCATGACGACGAAGATCAGCGTCATCGCACCCAGTATGGCCCAGCCCTGGCGCCGGTCGCCGACCATGCGACCGAACGCGAAGCACAGCGCAGCCGGTATCAGGAAAATGGAGACCATCTGGAAGAAATTCGACAGCGGCGTCGGATTTTCATAGGGGTGCGCCGAATTGGCGTTGAAAAAGCCGCCGCCGTTGGTGCCCAGCATCTTGATGGCCTCCTGCGACGCCACCGGGCCCATGGCCAGCGTCTGCGTCTTGGCGGTCAAGGTTTCGGTCACGGCATTGCCTTGCGCATCCTTCAGCGGCGCGCCGTCGGCACCGAGCTTCGGCTGCGTGTAGGTGACCGGCTCGACCAGGTTGACATCCTTGTAGCCGTCGAAATTCTGCAGCACGCCCTGGCTGGTCAAAAATACCGCGAACACGACCGACAAGGGCAGGAGCACATACAAGGTGGAACGCGTCATGTCGACCCAGAAATTGCCGATCGACCCCGCGCTGCGGCGCGAAAAGCCGCGGATCAACGCGAACACCACGGCGATACCGGTGGCTGCCGAAAAGAAGTTCTGGCCCGTAAGCGCGAGCATCTGGGTCAGATAGCTCATCGTCGATTCCGGCGTATACGACTGCCAGTTGGTGTTGGTGACGAAACTGATCGCGGTATCGAACGAGGAATCGGTGCCGACATTGGGCAGGCTTTGCGGATTCAAGGGTAGCCATGCCTGGACACGCTGCACGAGATAGACGAACACCGCGCCCAAGGCGTTGAAGGCGATCAGCGCCACGGCATAATGTTTCCAGCTTTGTTCGGCATCGCCTTTCACGCCGGCTGCGCGATAGAGCAGCGTCTCGAATTTGTGCAGCCAACCCAATCCCCGGATCGTTTGCAGTTCAGCGACCTTGGCCAGATAGGCGCCAAGCGGGTAGGCCAGCGCGAGCAGCACCAGCAGGAATACCAACAGCAGCAGCGAGGCTTGCAGTGTCATCACAAGTCCTCCGCCTTCAATAGGGCAATCACAAGGTAGACCATCAAGGCAGCGGACACCACGGCGCCGATGACGTAAAAAGTTGAATTCATTGTTGCGCTCCCAGTTTGACGCAGCCCTCGACCGAGGCCCAAGTGACTAGCCAAAGCAGTGCGATTGCCAGAGCGGCCATGCCGTCCATCCAATCCATGTTCTTCTCCATAAGCAGGGAAATTCCCGTGTGGAAAAGCGTATCCGGAGGCGGCGAAAAATGCTGTAAAAAGGAAATGCGGGGATGTAAAAAAAGCGTAAAGACAGGGCAAAAACCGTGTCCCGAAGCCGTTTTACGAACAAATTAATGGGAAGCAAGCGTGCAAAATCATGTTGCCTTGAAGATGGCGAGTCGGTGTTAAAATCCACCTCTCGTCCATGGAAGGAGTCGCTTATGAATAAAACAGAACTGGTTGACGCAATCGCAAAGGATTGCGATTTATCCAAGGTGGCGGCGCAGCGCGTGCTCGAGTCGCTGCTGGATCATATCGTCAAGACAGTCGCAAAAGGAGACAGCATTCAGTTGGTCGGCTTCGGCACGTTCGCCGCCGGCAAACGCGCGGCACGCACCGGCCGTAACCCCCGCACGGGAGAAGACATCACGATTCCGGCAGCCACCACGGTCAAGTTCGGCGCCGGCAAGGCGTTCAAGGACGCCGTCAACAAATAACGATTCGGCGCGCAAAAACAATCGGCGTGTGTGCATCAAAGCACACACGCCGATTTCACTTTTAACTTACAGACTTACCGGCGCCTCTTAAAATCGTAGCGAGCGAGTCAAGGTCGGGTTAAGAAGCGCAGCCGTACTGAAGTACGGCGAGCATCGCAGGCCCGAGATTGGCTCGCGCAGTAGATTTTTAGAGGTGCTATTACTTGCCGGCGTAGACGATGTCGGCGCGGCGGTTTTGCGACCAGGCGGCTTCGTCGTGGCCTTCAGCCTTGGGCTGGGTCTTGCCGTTGGACGTGGCTTCCATGCGGCTATCCGGCACACCGAGGGTAGCCATCGCCTTGCGCACGGCTTCTGCACGCTTCTGGCCCAGGGCCAGGTTGTATTCGGCAGTGCCGCGCTCGTCGGTATTGCCCTGGATCTGGATATTGCGCGAATTGTGCGATTCCAGGTACTTGGCATGGTTCGACACCAACTGGTTGTAGTCGGACTTGACGACATAGCTGTCGAAATCGAAATACACGCTGCGCTGGGCCAAGGCGCCCTTGGGATCGTTCAGTGGGTCGACTTCAACATTTTGCGTCCTCACGGTACGCGTGTCAGTCGCCTTGACGGGCGGCGTTGCGGCTTGTGGAGCCTGGGGCTCGGGTTGCTTCACCGGCTCGGTATGGCAGGCGGCCAGCATCAGCGCTGCGAGGGCGACGGCGGAAAGGGTGACGGTATTGTTCGTAGACATGTGAAAACTCCCAGATAAAAATATTGATTTCAAAAGCAGCCGGTTTTTTTGCTAAATCTCGTTGCCGAATTTTATTGCCCAATAGCGGCACGGTGCAAAGGGTACATCCAAATTGCAGGGAAAGCGGTATGCTCGCCCGAAAAATTGGAATCAGTCGATAGCGGACCCTCCCTTCGAATCGGGTAAGGTGGCAGGCAGCCGCAATGGAAAGCGGTCGGCCAGCGCGTGATAAAGCTGAGTGCGGCAAACGATCTTGGAGCTGCCCGAGGCGATGACCGAAGCCGTCATCAAGGGCAGCAGCATTTCGTGGCTGCCGGTCATTTCCATCATGATGATGAACGACGTCACCGGTGCGCGCGTCACGCCGGAAAGATACGCCGCCATGACCAGCAGCATGATGGCGCTGTGCGGCGCGAGGTGAGGGAACAGCACGGCAATGTTTTCCCCGACACCGGCGCCCACCGCCAGCGAAGGGGCAAAAATGCCGCCGGCCATGCCGGACACGGAAGACAACAGGGTCGCCGCAAATTTGGCTGCGCTGAAGTACCAGGGCAGGGAGATGCCGTCTTCCAGCGTCAGGCGCGTCGCTTCGTACCCGGTGCCCAATACCAGGCCGCCGGTCCCCAGGCCCAGCAACGCGACGCCGAAGCCGCACAAGGCGGCAAAGGCCAGCGGCCGGCGCGCCACCCAGGCGGTCAGTCGAGCCGGCAATTTCCCCGGGATCGTGATCACCAGCCGGCTGAACAAGCCCCCGCACAAGCCGCCGACGATGCCGCACACCATGATGGGGAATAGGCTGTAATGCCAATCGAGCGAGGCATTGCTGGTACCGAAGTAGGTATAGTTGCCCAGCACCGCAAGCGAAATCAGGCCCGAGAGAATCACCGTAACGAGAGTCGAACTATTGGCGTTGAAGACGTGCTTCTTGCTCAGCTCCTCGATGGCGAACATGATGCCGGCCAATGGAGTATTGAAAGCAGCGGCAATGCCCGCGGCGCCACCGGCCAGGATCAGGATGCGGCGCGTGCTTTCGCGCTTGAATGGGCCGCGCCCCTGGAAGGCATGCATGATCGACGCGCCGATCTGCACCGTCGGTCCTTCGCGACCGATCGAGGCACCGAGCAAAAGGCCCGCCAGCGTCAGCCCCGCCTTGCCGATGGCGATACGGATCGACAGCAAATGGCTGCTTTTTTCCTTGCCCGGCGCATTGATCGCCGCAATGGTCTGCGGAATCCCGCTGCCTTGCGAACCCGGGAAAAACCGCTGCCCGAGATACACCAGCAAGGCAAAGCCGGCCGGCATGAACAACAAGGGGGCGAGCGGATGTATGTCGCAAAGACTGTGGTTGATTTGGGTAGCATATTCGGCTCCCTTGGCCATGCCCACCGCCATCAAGCCGACCAATATCGGACCGACCAGCCAGGCCGAACCGCGATGCCAAAGGTCGTGCAAATTCGACCAGGGACCGATAGACGGGCCGAAAACGCGGCGCAAAAGGCGTGCCGCTTTAGTAGAGGGATCGATTTGAGCGAGGCTCGCTGTCATGCTGGAGGAAAAAGCATAGGGCCGACCAAAACCGCCCGGGCCGAATGGGTGGCTCGGATAAGAAAGCAGTTTCGAATACAATGCATTAAGGCAAATTATATTTCATAGAACTATATTTGTCCAAATGTATTTTGCCGTATGATATTGCCCAAATGAAGCAAAGGAGACCGCCATGGCCGACAATCCGATGGCGCATGCAGAAGCCGATTTCCGGCTCGACGTGCTGAAAAAGCTGCGGATCGTATTTCGCGCGGCGCAGCGCCATTCGCTGTGGGTGGAAAAGCAATGCGGCGTCAACGGCGCCCAGCTTTGGATGATGCAGGAGCTGCTCGACCACCCGGGTTTGCGTGTGGGCGAGTTGGCTTCCAAGCTGGCCATCCACCAAACCACGGCAAGCAACCTGGTCGATGCGCTGCGCAAACGCGGTTACGTCGTCAAGGAGCGCGATATGGCGGACCAGCGCGTGGTGAATCTCAACCTATCGGAACAGGGCAGGCAGATTTTGCAGGATGCGCCGAGTCCTGCACGCGGCTTGCTGCAGGAGGCGATCCTGCACCTGGACGAAAAAAGTCTGGCCCAGCTCGACGCCGGGCTGCAAGGAATGCTGTCGTCGATCGACAAACTCGATGAAGGCTTCGGCATGCTGCCGCTGCCGTTCATGATGTAATCAACAGCCATAGCACCTATGGTTCGCGCCCCCGTGACCGGGGGCGCATTTTTCCATCCTGGCGCGGCTTATCCCAGTTTTTATCCCAGTTTTTATCCCAGTTTTTATCCCAGTTTTTATCCCAGTTTTTATCCCAGTTTTTATCCCAGCTTTTATCCCAGATCCACAGGCACGAAGATCTTGGCGTCGTCGCGCTGGATCAACAGCGCCACGTTATGTCCGGCGTGCTGCACCAGCGACTGGAACTGCTGGCCGCTCGTCACCGCCGTGCCGTTCAGGGCAAGGATGACATCGCCCGGCTGGATGCCGGCGCGGGCCGCCGGGCCGGTAGCGCGTTCGACCACCAGTCCGCCCGCACTGCCGTCGTTTTCGCCGGGATTGAGCGGACGCACGACCACGCCCAGGCGCCCCTTGTCGCCGGCGCCTTGGTCGTTTTGCGCCAGGCTGGCGTTTTTCATTTCCCCAACCTTGACCGTCAGCGTCATCGGATTGCCCTTGCGCATGATGCCAAGGGTGGCCGACGTGCCGGGCGCGATATCGGACACCTGCGAGGAGAGGTCGGAAGAATGGTCGACTTCATGTTCGTTCAAGCGCAGGATCACGTCGCCCGGCTGCAACCCCGCCTTGTCGGCCGGGCTGCCTTTTTCCACCTCGCTGACCAAGGCGCCTTCGGTTTTCTTCAAGCCGAACGAATCGGCCAGCGCCTGGTTCATTTCCTGCACCGTCACACCCAGGCGGCCGCGCGTAACCTTGCCGTGTGCCACGAGCTGGCTCTGCACCTTGTTCGCCACATCGATCGGAATGGCGAAGGACAAGCCCTGGTAGCCGCCGGTATGCGTGTAGATTTGCGAATTGATGCCGATCACCTCGCCCTTGAGATTGAATAGCGGCCCGCCGGAATTGCCCGGATTGACCGCTACGTCAGTCTGCATGAACGCAACGTAAGGATCGTCGGGCAGCGAGCGCGCCTTGGCGCTGACGATGCCGGCCGTGGCGGAGTTCTCGAACCCGAACGGCGAGCCGATCGCCAGCACCGGCTCGCCCACCTTGGTCAGGCTGGGGTCGCCCAGCACCACGGTCGGCAAATCCTTGGCTTCGATCCGGATGACGGCCACGTCGGACTGCTTGTCGGCCCCGAGCACCTTGGCCTTGAACTCGCGCCGGTCGGTCAGTTTCACCACCACTTCCTGGGCACCGTCGACCACGTGCGCATTAGTCAGGATCAGGCCGTCGGACGTGACGATGAAGCCTGAGCCTTCTCCATGCGGAATGACCGGCGCGCCGCCTCCCTGCTGAAATTGCGGACCAAAGCGCTTGAAGAACTGGAAGAAGGGATCGTCGGGGTCGACGTTCGGCCCCATCTGCATCTGGCTGGTTTTCTGCATCTTGCCGGTCACGCTGATGTTGACCACGGCCGGGCCGTAACGATCGACGATGCCGGAGAAATCGGTTGCCTGTGCGATGCCGGCGCTGACGTGGTGCTGGGTCGGCAACTCGGCCGCCGTGGCCGGTTCGGCAAAGCGGAACTGCGTCTGGTCGCGCAGCATATAGCCGCCCACCAGGGCGGCGAGGACGGCGGCGGCAACGGTGGTACGGGCAAGATTTCTGGTTTGCATGACGGCTCCTGTGAAAGTGCGAGGACAAATCCTCGATCCTGGAACCATGGTAGAGGGTGAAAATTAAGGCAGACTTAAGAAACCCTCGGCAAGCGGATGCCGATGCCCAGCCCCAAGTCCAGGCCTGAAGTGGAATTCTCCAGCACGATCTCGGCGCCGTGCAGTATGGCAATCTGCTTGACGATCGCCAGGCCAAGCCCGCTGCCGTTGCCTTGCGAACCATCTACGCGATAGAAACGGTCGAAGATGCGCGGCAAGGCTTCCTCGGGAATGCCGGGACCGTTGTCGCGCACCGTCAACGATGCGCCGTCGGCGTCAGCTGTTACCGATACGTCAATTTCTGCGCCGACAGGGCAATAGCGCAAAGCGTTGTCGATCAGGTTTTCCAGTAGCGTGCGCAAGGCGGCGTCGTTGCCGCGCACGACGACGTGATCGGCATGACGTATCCCAAGATCGATGCTTTTCGCCTGCGCCTGCACAGCGAATCCGCTCACTACCTGTGCCGCCACGGCCGCGAGATCGACATCCTGCCAGTCCTGCGTCGCGGCACCCGGTTCCTGGCGCGCCATGGAAAGCAGCTGGTGTACGAGGTGGCTCATACGGGCGATGCCTTGCTTCAAGTCGGCCAATGCGGCATCGCGCTCTGCTGGGCTTGCGGCGCGCTCGGCCAGTTGCGCCTGCAGGGTGAGGGCGGTGAGCGGGGTCTTCAATTCATGCGCGGCATCGGCGATGAAGTTGCGCTGCGCGGCAATCGATTGATCGAGCCGCCCCAGCAAATCGTTCAAGGCGGCGATCAGGGGCGAAATTTCCTGCGGCAGGCTGGCTTCGGAGAAGGGCGTCAAGGAGTTCGCATCGCGTGTTTTGACCTCGCGCGCCACGCGGCCGATCGACGCCAGGCCGCGCCCGACCGTGATCCAGATCAGGCCCGCCAGCACCGGCAGCAGCAACAGCAGCGGCGCCACCGTCTTCAGGGCCAGCTTCGCCGCCAGTTGCAGCCGGTCGCGCATCGGCTGCGCCACCTGCACCACGGTATCGCCCAACTGCGCACTGTAGACGCGCCAGTTCATGCCGCGCGCCGTGACGTTGGAAAAACCCAGTTCCGCGCGCTGGGGTAGGGCGGAGTCTTCGTGCGAACGGTAGATGCGCAAGCCGTTGTTGTCCCAGATCTGGATCACCACGTCGCGCTCGCTTTCGTCGCTGCGCTCGCTTCCGAGCGGGGCAAAGGCGTGGTCCGGTAGCGACGCGACGAGCTGACGCATCTGGTAGTCGAACAACTGGTTGGCTTCTTCGCGCGCCTGCGCATAGATCATCAAGGCTGCGGCCAGGATGCCGCCGCCCATGCCGATGGACAGCCAGACCAACAGAGTGCGGCGGATCGAACCAATGCTGCTCATTGTGCCGCCCCTACCATGTAGCCCACGCCGCGCACATTCTTGATCAGCTCGGCGCCCAATTTCTTGCGCAATGCGTGGATATGCACCTCGATCGCATTGCTTTCGATTTCCTGGTCCCAGCCGTAGAGTTTTTCTTCGAGCTGGGCGCGCGACAACACGGCGCCCGGGCGGTCCATCAGCGCTTGCAGCAGGGAAAATTCGCGGGCCGACAGGTTGACCGGCAACGTCTTCTGCATGACTTCATGGGTGGCGGGATTGAGCGTGATGTCGCCATGGCGCAGCAAGGCGTCGGTCCGGCCTGCGCGGCGGCGCAGCAGGGCGCGGATGCGCGCTTCCAGCTCTTCGAAATCGAACGGCTTGACGAGATAATCGTCGGCGCCGGCATCGAGCCCGGCGACGCGTTCGGCAACGGCGTCGCGCGCGGTCAGGATCAGCACCGGAACGGGGTTGTTTTTTTGCCGCAGCCGGCGCAACACGTCGAGCCCCGGCTTGCGCGGCAGCCCGAGGTCGAGCAGCAATAGGTCGTAGTGACCGGCATCGAGCGCCACATCGGCAGCAGCGCCATCGGTCACCCAATCGACGGAAAAGCCGTCCTGGCGCAAGCCCTTGCGCAACCCTTCGCCTATCATGGCGTCGTCTTCCACCAGCAGCAGCCGCACGATCCCCTCCAAATGAAAATTTGGAGCATTGTAACGGTCAGAAAGTTTCATTGCCCGCAAAGACAAATCGCCGCAAAAGCGGCGATTTGGGGTGGGGCGGTGCAGGTCAGGCGGCTTCGGCCTGTTCCATGACGGGGTCGTTGGCGCCGAGCGCTTCGGACAGCGCGCGGTTGACCAAGCCGTCGAGTTCGAGCACGCGGACCCGGCCTTCTTCCAGCGCCGTGGCCAGCTCTTCCGCCTGCAGCGAAAACGATTCGGTCTTGTCGCGCGTCGAGAAGATGAACAGGCTCTTCATCGGGCTGACCCAGGCAAGCTTGACCTTCTTGACTTCTTCGCCTTCCTTGCCGTCGAACTCGAACCACATGCCGCGTTCCAGGCTTTCAATGTGGCGCTCGGTTTGCTCGACGACTTTTTGCTCTTCCTCGGCCTTGACTTCCAGCTCGGCCTTCTTCTGCAGCCGGCGTTCGGCGGCTTCCCTGGCCACTTCCATGGCGATTTCGAGGCGACGCTGCGGCGACATTTCGAGCGGCGCGCGCACGATCGAGGCGTGGCATTCGGCCAATTCGGCGAAGAATTGCAGGCGCTCGCCATCGTCGAGCTTGACCACATCGAGCCATTTGTTGAGCATGGCCAGCATGCCGGGCAGCTTGCCGATCAATTCCTTGCGTTCTTCCGGCGTGATCTTGGGCTTGACGCTCCAGATCAGGTCGTCCATGGTCTTGACGGCGCTCTCGAGCGCCTTGGGCTTTTCTTCCTGCAGGCTGTAGGCCAGGGTCAGGACTTTCACCCACTTGTTTTCGAGGAAGGTTTCGACAAATGCCGCGACTTCGCCTGTGCCGATACGCATGGCAACCTGGTGGCGCGCCGCCTTGGTCGCCGCGCCCCATTTTTCCTGCTTCAGCGCCTGCTCGATAGGCTCATCGAGCTTCTTGGTCGTGCTTTGTTCTTCCTGATCGAGGAAGGACTCGAAATCGGAGACGACGCGCGAGAAGATTTCGGCTTCTTCGTCGAATTCATGGTGCACGCGGTCGACGTTGCGCTTGATCGCCTGGAACAGCGGATCTTCCTCGCCCTTGCTCTTGTCCCAGCCCACGCCGGTCTTGGAGAGCAGTTCGATCAGGCGCCGTGCCGGGTGCTCTTCCTTGAAGAAGAATTCCTTGTCCTGCAAGGCGGCACGCAGCACCGGCACCTGGAGGAAACCGATCAGGCTCTTGATCTCGGCCGGAATGTTCTGGTCGCGGAACACCACGTCGAAGATCTTGGTCATCAGGTCGACGGTGCTCTCGTCGACACGGGTGAGGCTGCCTTGCGGCGCGGCCGTCTTGATGTTGCCCAGCATCGAGCGCATCGGCGCATTGCCTGCAGCGGCGACGGGCGCAGCGCTGGCCTGATACAACGCGTGCGAGTTGTTCAGGTTCGAAAGGAAATTGAGCAGGCCGCTCGAGACCGGCATTTGCATCTGCATCGGCATCTGCATGCCCGCAGCCTGCGGCACAGCGCCGACCATGCCTGCGTCGATTTGGGGGAAGCCGCCATTGGCCGCTGCCGCAACCATGTCGCCGGCACCCATAGGCATCGACGGCATACCGGGCATCGCCATCGCGCCAGGCATGCCGGGAATCATCGGCACACCAGGAATCATCGGGATGCCGGGGATATTGGGCATGGCGCCAAAGTTTTCGCCGGCAGGCATCATGGGCGCAGCAGGCGCTTCGCCGGGCGACAGGATATTGCGCAACTGCTGCAGCGCGGCTTGATTCAGCTTTTCAGCCTTCGGCTTGACCGGCTGGCCGCCACCGGTGGTCTTCTTGATGTTATACAGGTCGGCCAGCTCAGGCAGGATGCCGCCTTCAACCATCGCTTTATTCAGGTCTGCATAGACCGGGCCGAGGTCGACGAACACGTCTTCCTTGAGCAGCGGCAGTATCATCGAATGGGTATCGACATCGGGATTGAATTCACACCAGGCATCGTTAAGCGCCGAAATAATGACGTCGGGGCGGAACGGGTTCTGGTTGTTGCTGATCTCGTCGCGGCCGAGGATATGGGCCGTGCGCATGCGCATCGCCGTCAATTGTTCGGCATGCTTGGCTTCGAGCGGGCGGGCCATGTTGCTCAACAGGAGCTTCTTGTCCATGTCGGCATAAGGCACCAGCGTCAACTCGTCGTCGTATTTGTTGCGCGTCGAGAAGGTGGGGGTTTCCAGCAGCTCGATCTCTTCCCGCAACGCCCTCTCTACCGCGGCTCTGGCCGTGAAGTGATAGGCGTAGATATTGCGTTTGAGCAGGTTGGACGAATTGAATGTCAGGCTTGCCTGCTTGGCGTCGGTGCTGACGTCGGAGACTTGCATCAGCGCCGCGACCAAGCGTTTGGAAAAATCATCGATCTGCGCATCGATCGATTTCGCCACGACCGCGATCATGCTGGCCAAGGTGCCCATTGTCGGGGCTGCCTTGCCGGATTTGGCGCTCTTGTTGCTCTCAGCGATGTCGATAGCAGCCATGATTTGCCGGTGAATCCGTTTTTTTCCGTCGTTGAGTGGAGTGCTTCTGTTTTATGTCAGCCTTTTTGACCTAGACTGTATTGTGCCAGTAAATTTCTTCAAGGCAATATCTAAATGCAAATAAGTGTGAAATATTTTTTTCATTCTAGCGCATGCAAAGTAACAAATGATGTACAACAACTAATCTTTTGAAGAAATTTGGCGATTTTGGTAATTTTCACGCATTTTCCCATCGGCGATGTTGCGGAAAGACGGTATCTGCCGAGTTGATACCCGCAGTGAGACAAGTAAACCGGTTTTGGCGCCGAATGAGACTGTTCGGAAAGTCTTCAGAAGATGAGCCGGAAACAAAAAAGCCCGCATGTGGCGGGCTTTTGATTGTCATTCAGTCAAGGCAACTTGATCGCCTCAGCCAAAATGCATTCGGCATGGTTGAGCGGCTTGCCGACCGGACGATAAACGTGATCGCCACGCCTGATGGCCTTGCCGCTGACGGGGCAAATTGCCGACCTGGGGGCTTTGCGCAGGGCCCAGAGCTGTTCGGTATAGTTGCATAGACCGGACTCGCGCCAAGAGACCAGCAACTGGTTTTTGGAGGGGGTATCGAGAACTCGTACGGTGATCATAGTGAGGGGGCGTGTGTCAAAACTCGGCTGCCCAAGCTGCTTTGCAATAACATTTTGCAATATCTGCGGACTCAGTATAGCAAGAAAGGCTATCGCAAGTCCACAGTTTTGCTTAAATTATTGGCAGTTTCATAAAATTGATGCAACGCAGCGGCCGATTATTTGATACCCAGTTGCTTCTTGGCTTGCTCGAAGGCGGGCGTCCACATCGGATGACCGGCGTCGCCGCCCAGCGTAAAGCCGGGATCGAGCTTGAGCGCTTTCTCGAACTGGGCCCGGCAAAGCTTGACGTTTCTGACCAGGCAATAACTGAATGCAGTGTGCTTGATCGTGTCGAGTTCCAGATCCTTGTAGATCTTCAAGTCGTCTTCGACGGCCAGACTGCGCTTGATGGCGCCGTAATAGTCGCCATTATTGTAAAGGGTGACGATGCTGTCGCGCTCAGCTTCGGCCGAGGCGCGCGCTGCTTTTTCCGCCAGTTGCTCGGGCGTTTCAGCCGGGGGCGGCGGTGGGGCGACGGGCGCCGGTGCGGCGGGTTGCTCGACGGGGGCTGGCTTCACCACCGGCTGCTCAGTTTCGCACGCAGCCAGTAAAAAGCAGCATACTCCCGCTGCGCATGCCATTGCGGTTCGTTTGAATGATTTCATCGTGACTCTATTCTGTGGTTCGACGCAAGGGAAGTACCGAAAACGCCGTACGGTGATTTTGGCCGATTATGGCCCTGTCGGGCAACCCTTTTTATCGGGCATCGGTGCGACGATGCCCCGGAACCTCACGTCCGGTAGCTATTTTGCGGTGGTGAAGTCGTAGTCGATCACGCCGAAACGTTTCTTGGCATTGACTGTCACGTCTATCGTATGGTCAGGGAAATTCGGATTGACCAGCTTGATCTGATGCTTGCCTTCCGGCAGAACCAGCCGCTTCAGGGGCGGCGATACCCCCTTGGGACTGCCGTCGACCAACACGTTCGCCCACGGTTTGACTTGAATCCGATAGAGTGCGCTGGTCGCGTCGACGCCTTGTTCGCCATTGGCCGTTTCGGTCCCCGTCGGTGCGGTAGCGGCCGCAGCAGTGGCGGGCGGGGTCGATTTTGCGTCGGTTGGCGCTGCCGAAGTCGAGGCTGCCGCCGTGGCGCCGGCCGGCTTGGTTGCCGAAGGCGCCACGGTCGTTGACGACGCGCTGGCCGGCTTGTTCATAGCAACCGCCGGGCTGACAACGGGCGCCGCATCGGGCGTGCCGGCGCTGGCCGACGCCGGGCTCGCAGCGGCGGGGATTTGCGCTGCTTGTTGCGCCGGGGCCGCCGCGCCGGCGTTGGCGGCACTATCGGCATCCACCCGCAATTCATGGGTACGATGACTGACCTGATAAATGATGTAGGCAGCGGCAAGCACCACGCCGGCGGCAACCAGTGCCCACGAGCCCTTGCTCGACACGTTCTTTTTTTGCACCTTGGCCGGCGGCACCGGTTTGGCCGATGCCGATTTGGCCTTTTGCGGGTCGCGCTGCTCACCGGGCTTGCGCTGCGCCGATTGGCCTGCGGCGGATGAGGACGAACCTTTCGTCCCCGGCAGATTGGCCACGGGCGTGCTCTTGTCGATGCCGAGCAAGCGGCTGAATTCGGCGATGGTCTGCGGCCGCTCCTGCGGCTTGACTGCCATGCCTTTGTCGATGGCGGCGAGGAATTCCTTGGAAAATCCGGGGCGCGGCTTGCTCTGCAACTGTTCGATCGGGTCCTTGAGCAGGCGTGTCACCGAAGTCGGCGGCGACTGCTTGGTGATGGCAAGGTACATGACGGCGCACAAAGCGTAGATGTCGGTCCACGGCCCTTGCTTCATGTCGCTGTCTTCGGCGTATTGCTCGACCGGGGCGAAGCCCGGCTTCAGGATCACCGTCAAGGCCTGCGTCATGTCGCCCAACACCTGGCGCGCGGCGCCGAAGTCGAGCAGCACGGCTTCGCCGGTGTTCTGGATCATGATGTTGTCGGGCGAAATATCCCGGTGCAGCACCTGCAGCTTGTACAGCGTTTCCAGCGCTTCGAGCAGCGGCTTCAGGATGGGCTTGAGCCAGGCCTCCGTCACGCGCTCGGGGTGCTTGCTGACGATGGCCTTGAGGGTTTGCCCCTCGTAGTAGCGCATCGCCATGTAGGCCGTCCTGTTTTGCTCCCAGAAGCGGTAGACCTTGATCAGGGCAGGGTGTTCGAACTGCGCCAGGAGGCGCGCTTCGTTGATGAAACTGTTCATGCCGGTTTCGAAGGTTTCGCGATGGCGCTTGGTCTGGACCAGGACCGAATTGTCGATGCCGCGCGAAGCGAGCGAAACGGGCATGTATTCCTTGATCGCCACGGTACGCTGCAGCGAGTGGTCGAACGCGAGGTAGACGTTGCCGAAACCGCCTTCGCCGATCACGCCCGTGATCTCGAACTCGGCCAAGCGCGTACCGATAGGAAGGCAATTCGCCGAACCGGTAATCGACCAGTGCGGCGAGGTTTCCATGCTCATGTCCTTGGTATTCAAGTTCGGATCACCGGTTGTCATGTAGATTCTTGAGCCAATGTTTCATGGCCCTGTCATTGTCGTTATAGTGCCGTTGTCGCGCTTTCACGGAACCAGAGCGCCTGGGCCGTGTAGTTGTCGCGGAATTTCGGTGACGCTTCGCCGTGCAGGTCGACGATGTCGCGCATGCGGCGCAGCCAATCCTCGACCGATATCGCCGCCCCCAGGCAGCGTTCCATTTCGGCTTCCGTGATCCATTCCCAGAAACCGTCGGTGCACAGCATGATGGCATCGCCGTCTTGCAGTGCGACGGCTTCCTCCGTCATCTCGGGCGTGGTCTCGCCTTCGGTGCCGACCGCGGCATACAGCACGCTGCGCTGCGGATGGGTGCGCAAGGCTTCGGGCGGGCAATAGCCGGCATCGACGAATTGCTGCACCAGACTGTGGTCGCGCGTCACGCTTAGCATCTTGCGCGCGCGGAACAGGTAGACGCGCGTGTCGCCCAGGTGCGCCCACAGGGCGCAGCGGTTTTCATTGTCGATCAGGACGGCGGCAATGGTGGCGCTCATGTCCTTGATGGTGGCGTTGGCCTTCTTGCCCTTGGCGACCATGGCCAGCGCCTGGCTGACGTAGAAGCGCATGGCGCGCACGCCGAACGATTCCTCCTTCAGGAAGCTGTCGACGATGGCCTTGACCACGATATTGGAAGCAATTTCGCCGCCGGCGTGGCCGCCGGCACCGTCCGATACGACGAAGCATGCGAGCCCGCCGCGCTCGGCGCTGGCTTGCGCGTCCTGGTTGGTCTGGCGGTCGCCGATGTGCGTGACCTGGGCCGACTTCAGCTCAAGGGCGCGATCGGCAGACACTTCATTTGCCATCATGCTCCTCGCTGCGGCTGCGCTCGATTTCCTTTTCGTAGGCTTTCAGGAAAGCCTTGCCGAACAGTTTCTGATAATCCTTTTGCGCTTCCTTGTTGATTTCCTCGAAGATGGCGTCGTACTGATCCCACATCTTGGCTTTGCGATGCAGCGGCACGACCGCATCGATGAAGGTCGGCGACTTGATGCGTTCTTCGAGCGACTTGGGATTGAAGCGCTTGAGCACTTCGCTGATGGCGCCGTTCATGCCGGCGATCATGCCGCTCTGGTGCGCATGAAGATCGGCGAAGGCGTCCTGCATCGCCTCGGACGGCCCCATGAAGCCGGGCATCTTCTTGCGCAGCATCTGCGTCAGCACGGTTTCGCTGTCGGAGAGGAATTTGAGCGGATTGTTATTGCGCACCACGACCATGGTGACGTCGGCCTTGACCTCGCGCTTGATCGACGCGCGGGTGGCGAGCAAATCGAAGGTGCCCTTGATCGATGTGGCAAGCAGCTTGCCCACCATTTCCATGAATTCGGGCGTGAGGCCGGCGTTCAGGCTTACGTTGGGGATACCGGCGCCCTTGAGGAAGGCTTGCATCAGCACTTCGTTTTCGGCGCTCATGGCGGCGTCTTCGGGCGCCTCGGATTTTTTCTCGGAATGCGTATCGGAAGCGCTATCGGCCTGGCGCACACGCTGGGCGCTCGCTTCGGACTTCTTTTGATGCAATTCGGCCAGGTTGGGAATGGGGCGCGGCGCGGGGGCGGGAACAAGGGCGGCCGCTTCCATCAAGTCTGTTTCCTGTGCCGCTTCAGCCATCACCGGCTTGGGGACCGGTTTTGGCCCGGATTGCACTTCCTGCAAAGTCGGCGGGAACGCTACTTCCGGCCAGTCTTGCTGGCCGGTGGCGGAATTGCCGTCGACCGCAACGAGGTGCGGTTCGGCGCGCAGGATGTACAGGCCGATCTGCATTTCGTCGCCGGCGTTGAAGGCATACTCGCGATCGAATTCCAATTCCTTGCCATTCAACAGAATGGGGCTGGCTTGGCTCAGGTTGGTGACGGTGTGGTGCGAGCCGTCGCTTTTCACCGACGCCTGCACGCGCGAGATCAGGTTCTTGGGGTCGGGCAGGACGAAAAAATTCTCGTCGCTGCGGCCGAGGGTGCCGCCTTCACGTCCGAAGACAGCAGACAGCGGGGTCAGCGATGCCTGATTGTTATAGGATACCGCCGTCAGTTTAATCATTCACATTGCTCCGAAAGCCAACAAATCTCATGCGGCGAGGTTTAAGGCCGGGCCATACCAAGTCTATTGTAGCCAATCCAGCAATTTAAAAATATTTGTCAGCAGAAAGCTAGTGTGCAAATTCACAAGTGTTGCACGAAAGAATCATATAGCATTTCTTGTGATTGTCATACTTGATTAAAGTAACAATGATATGCCATACCAATTAACATAGCATCGCTACTGAAAGTCAAGCAGGATTTGCCCGATTTCCAGAGGGGAAATGGACTGAAGGTTGTTATCGGTGGCGTCAGGCGATGTTGTTTATTTGCGTCGGCGCTGTCGACATTCAACCCGGGATCTCCCAAGTTGAATGTCAACCGACGCTAATCGACGGTATTGCGGACTTCGATTTCCAGTCCGCCGAATTTTTCGCCGATATCCTTGGCGACTTCTTCCGCCGCTTCAATGGTCGGGAATCTGCGCCCGTCAAGGTTAGTCGGGACCATGGTGGGATTTCCGTCGCCATCCACGCCGAGATAGGAGCCGTCGCCGACAGCCGAGTTCTTCGAGCGAAGCAGGTAATAGGTTGTGCTTGCCATCATTCTTCCTTCCACACAGTTTTTAAAAGCGGATTTGAGGGAAGATTGCGTGGCGTAGGCAAACGCACGCCACGCTATCCATTACTCCGATTCAATTTTCCTTGCAGGGTTCCCGAAAACTGTAACCATTGCCAATTCTCGCCCCGACATGGAATTATTTTCGGCACTTCCGGTCATATTGAATAATTGACACAATTTATTATCTCATCGATTTCGTGCGCACAATATATTTGTGCGGGTGCTTGCGAAGAGAGGCTGCACCCGGAGGGCATGCCATGATGCGGATAGCAAAAATCATTACCCTGGCGCTTGCCGGCCTTGTCCTGCTGTTTGTTGGATGCGCGCTGTTCGTCTACTACTATGACTGGAGCCGTGCGCGGCCGGAAATCAATAGCGTCGTCAGCGCCAGGCTGCACCGGCAGTTTGCCATCAACGGCAAGCTGAGCGTCGCCTGGACGCGCGACGACGACCTGCCGGGCTGGCGCGCCTATCTGCCAAGGCCGCACATCGAAATGCAAGATGTGACACTCGCCAACCCCGATGCCATGCGCGCCACCGCAGGCGCCAATCTCGCCTCGGTCGACAAAATCGCTTTTTCCATCGACACCGCCGCCTTGTTCGATCGGCAAATCCTGTTGCCGGCGTTGGTGCTCGAGCACCCGCAAGCCAACTTGAGGCGTGACGCCGCCGGCAAAAACAATTGGACGCTCGATCTCGGTCCCGCCACGCCATCGATCTGGCGCGTCAATCTGCACAAAATCGTCGTCGATGACGGTCAACTCGATCTGCAGGACGAATCGAACAAGCTGGCAACCCATGCCGTGGTCGATACGATGTCCGATGGCGGGCCGGAAGCTTACGGTATCGTATGGAAGATTGACGGCAGCTTTAACGGCGCCGAAGTGAAGGGGCAGGGCAAGGCCGGGGGCGTGCAGTCGCTCGAACAGGCGATCCCGTATCCGGTGGAAGCCGACATGAAGGTAGGCAAGACCAGCGTGAGCTTGCGCGGCACCTTGACCAAGCCGAACGATCTGGCTGCGCTCGATTTGCATATGAAGCTCTCGGGCGCCAGCATGGCTGACCTGTTCCCGTTGACCGGCATCGCCTTGCCCAACACGCCGCCGTTTTCCACCCAGGGCCATCTGACGGGCACGATAGACCGGCATGGGGGCGTGTGGGAGTACGACCGCTTCACCGGCCAGGTCGGCAGCAGCGATCTTTCAGGGAACATGCGCTATGAGTCAACCGGCACGCATGGCAGGGCGCGGCCGCTGCTCGAAGGGACGCTGGTGTCGAATCTGCTGCGCTTCCGCGACCTTGGCCCCGTGATCGGCGCGGACCAGCCGCACAAGATCGCAACCGAAACCACGGACGGCAAGACGGTTACCGGCGCCAAGGTGCTGCCTGATGCGCAATTCAGGTTTACGCGCTGGCGCGCCATCGACGCCGACGTATCGTTTACCGGACGCAAGATCATCAGGGATGAAAGCCTGCCGCTGGACAACCTCGTTACCCATATCGTGCTGCGCGACGGCGTGCTTTCGCTGCTGCCGCTCGAATTCGGCGTGGCCGACGGTCGCATGACTTCCAACATCAGGCTCGACGGCAACGGCGGCAGCATCAAGGCCGACATGACTGTTTCGGCACGCCACCTGAAGCTGAACAAGCTGATGCCGGACTTCAAGCCGATGCAAACCAGCTTCGGCGAAATCAATGGCGACGCCAAGCTCGATTCCAGCGGCAACTCCGTCGCGAGCCTGTTGGGCGCATCCAACGGCGAAGTGAAGGTATTGGTGAATCAGGGCAGCGTCAGCAAGCTGCTGCTCGAGGAATCGGGCTTGAATGTGATCAACGTGCTGATGCTCAAGCTGTTTGGCGATTCGCAGGTGAAGCTGAATTGCGTGGCGGGCGACTTTGTCGTGACGCATGGCCTGATGCAGACGCAGAGTTTCCTGGTCGACACCGACAATACCCGCATCGGCGTGGACGGCAAGGTCGATCTTGCCAAGGAATCGCTCGATTTGACGGTGCAACCCGAAAACAAGAAATTCCGCCTGGTATCGCTGCGCACGCCGGTCTACGTCAACGGCACCTTTGCCGACCCGCACGTGGACGTGGACCGCGGCAAACTGGCGCTGCGCACCGGCGGGGCGATTGCGCTGGGCATCCTGACGCCGCCGGCGGCGCTGTTGCCGCTGGTCGACGTCGGCCCGGGCAAGGATAGCGATTGCGCCAAGGCGATGCGCGAAGCAGAGACCAAGCCGAAGATCGACACATCGGCCAAACGCTAGGCGGGGCAAGCCTTTTTACGGTTTTGCCGGCATCTGATCCGGTACAATGCCGGTTTGCCCTGATCCGGCTCTTTTCGCTTTCCTGCATGTTGCATTCCCTCAAACTTCGCTTCCCGGCAATCGGCGCCGAAATGCGCGCCCTGTGGCAATTGGCCTGGCCGATGCTGGTCGGCCAGCTTGCCACGGTCGGCATGGGCGTGTCCGACGTCGCCATGACCGGCCACGTCAGCGCGGCGGATTTGGCCGCAGTGTCGCTGGGCGCGTCGATCTGGGCCATCGTGATCGTGACGGTAATGGGCGTGATCATGGCGATTAATGCCGTGGTGGCACACGAAATGGGCGCGGGCAACGTTGCGCGTGTGCCGCACGTGGTGCGGCAGGCGCTGTGGAAAGCCGTGGGCATCGGCGTACTGGCTTTCGTCGTCGCCAACCTCGGCACTTACCTGTTCGACCTGCTCGATCTCGATCCCACGGTGCATGACGAGGCGACCACCTTCGTGCACGTGATCAGCTTCGGCCTGCCGGCCTTTACTATTTACCGCAGCCTGTATGGCTATAGCGCCAGCATTCACCAGACCAAGCCGATGATGCTGATCGCGCTGGGCGGCCTGACGTACAACATTGTCGTGAACTGGCTGCTGGTCTATGGTCACTACGGCTTCCCCCAGTTGGGCGCCGTGGGCTGTGCTGTTGCGACCGGCAGCGGCTGCTGGCTCATGCTGGGCGCGATGCTGTGGTGGATGCGCGCATCGCCGGCTTATCGCGAAACCTACCCATTCACGCATTGGGAAGGCCCCAACACCAAGGAAATCGGCGCCATGTTGCGCCTTGGCTGGCCCATCGGCGTGACCTTCCTGGCCGAAGCAAGCGCGTTTTCGGCCGTGTGTTTCCTGGTGGCGCGCTTCGGCGTGGTGCCGATGGCGGCCAACCAGATTGCACTGAATTTCATTTCGCTGGTGTTCATGGTGCCGCTCTCGTTCGGCATCGGCTTGATTACGCGCGTCGGACATGCGGCGGGCGAGGGCGACCCGGTGCGGGCGCGTTTTGCGGCATGGGTCGGCGTGGGCATGTCGCTGCTGTTCGGCATGCTCTCGGCCTGCTTCATTGCCTTGTGCCGCTATCAGATTGCCGCGGCTTATACGACCGACCCGGCAGTGCAGGCCGTCACGGCCGATCTGCTGCTGTTCGCGGCGATCTTCCAGCTGTCCGATTCAACCCAGGTGGCAGCGGCCAGCGCGATCCGCGGCTACAAGGTGACGCGCACGCCGATGCTGATCCACTTGCTCGCGTTCTGGGGTTGCTCGCTGCCGCTCGGTTGCGTGCTGGGCCTGGCGCCGCAATGGATGCCCTGGCATCCGGCCCAACCGATGGCCGCATCCGGCTTCTGGATCGGCCTGGCTGTCGGCCTTACCGTCGCTGCCGTGTCGCTGGTATGGTTCCTGAACCACATTTCCCTGCGAAGAATTGCAGACAAGGCGTCAAATAAGGCGTCAGAGAAAGCGGTCTAGGATTTTGCGGCTGTGCCTGTCCATGGCGGCCAGGTCGCGGATCAGGAAGTGGATGCCGTGGGTATCGGCAATCAACAGCATGTTGCGTCCGATGCGGCGGATGTCTTCCTCGCCGCGCAGCACGAATTCGGTCGAGCCGCGATCGGTGTCGACGCTCCAGGTGCTGGGCGTGGCGAAGCTCGTTACGCTGACGATGTGCGACACTTCGGGCATGAATTCGTGGGTCTGCAATTCTTCTTCGACCAGGGCGCGGACTTCCGGCGCCAGGTCATCCAGCTTTTCTATCCATGCCACCTCGCGCCCATCGGGGCAGACCATGCCGATGCCTTCATCGGGCGTTTGAACCGGAAAGGCGCGTACCGGCTCGACGTCGGCATGCGTTTCGTCGCCGACGGTGAGGATCAGCCGGCCGAAGCTGTTGCGGGTCAGTTGGAAGTTGGTGGTGGTCATTGGTTTATTCGGTGCTTTCCGCACTATCGTCCATATCGCGATCGACATTGCGCGCCTGCGCCTCATACAGGCGGAAGTAGGCGCCTTCGCGCGCCATCAAGTCGTCATGCTTGCCTTCCTCGACCACCTGGCCGCGATCGAGCACCACCAGCCGGTCGGCCCGATGCAAGGTGGAGAGCCGGTGGGCGATGGCGATGGTGGTGCGGCCTTGCACCAGGTTTTCCAGGGCACGCTGGATTTCCTTTTCGGTTTCCGAGTCGACCGAAGAGGTGGCTTCGTCGAGGATCAGGATGCGCGGATCGATCAACAGCGCGCGCGCAATCGAAATGCGCTGGCGCTCCCCGCCCGACAAGCCCTGGCCGCGCTCGCCCACCATGGAGTCGTAACCCTGCGGCAGGCGCAGGATGAATTCATGCGCATGCGCCGCGCGTGCGGCGGCGATGATTTCGCTGCGCGAGGCATCCGGTTTGCCGTAGGCGATATTTTCCGCGATGGTGCCGAAGAACAGGAAGGGTTCCTGCAGCACCAGGCCGATGTTGCTGCGATATTGCGACAGCGGCAGCGAGCGGATATCGACGCCGTCGACCCGGATCGACCCTTCGGCCACGTCGTAGAAGCGGCAGATCAGGTTGACCAGCGTGCTCTTGCCCGAACCGCTGTGGCCGACCAGGCCGACCATTTCGCCGGGTTCGATGGTGAGGTTGATGCCGCGATTGACGGCCCGGTTGCCGTAGCGGAAACCGACGTCGCGCAATTCGATGCGTCCTTCGATCTTTTCCAGGTATACCGGATTGGTCGGTTCGGGCACGCTCGAGACGTGGTCCAGGATATCGAAGATGCGCTTGGCCGCGGAAGCCGATTTTTGCGTCACCGAGACGATGCGGCTCATCGAGTCGAGCCGGCCGTAGAAGCGGCTGATATAGGCAATCGAGGCGGTCAGCGTACCGACCGAGATCTTGCCGTCGGCGATCAGCCAGATGCCGAAGCCCCAGACCACGAGCAGGCCGAGTTCGGTCAGGAACGACACGCTGGGCGAAAACAGGGACCAGGTCTTGTTCAGGCGATCGTTGACGGCCAGGTTGTGCCGGTTGGCTTCCTTGAAGCGCTTCGCTTCGCGCGTTTCCTGGGCAAACGCCTTGACCACGCGGATGCCGGGGATGGTGTCGGCCAGCACATTGGTCACTTCGGACCAGACGCGGTCGATGCGCTCAAACCCTGTCTTGAGCTTGTCGCGCACGATGTGGATCATCCAGGCGATGAAGGGCAGCGGCAGCAGGGTGACGACGGCCAGCTTGCCGTTCAAGGAGAACAGCATCACCGTCGTCATCAGGATCATCAGCACGTCTGTCGCAAAATCGAGCAGGTGCAGCGAGAGGAAGACGCAGATGCGGTCGCTTTCGCTGCCGATGCGCGACATCAGGTCGCCCGTGCGCTTGCCGCCGAAATATTCGAGCGACATGCGCAGCAGATGTTCATAGGTCGTGGTGCGCAGGTCAGCGCCGATGCGTTCCGATACCAGCGCCATGATGTAGGTCTTGGCCCAGCCCAGGCCCCAGGCCACCGTGGCCGAGGCGACCAACAGGCCTAGGTAGGTGACCACCAGCATGGGATCGACGTGCTGGCCGTTTTGATACGGGATCAGCACGTTGTCGGTCAAGGGCTTGGTCAGGTAGGGCGTGACCATGTTGGCAGCCGTCCCGACCAGGGTCAGGATAAAGCCGGCAGCGATCTGCTTGTTGTAAGGACGGGCGAAACGCCACAGCCGCAACAAGGTCCAGGTCGACGGCGGCGTATGGATGACTTTTTTGCAGACCGGGCATTCGTCCTGATCGGGTTCCAGCGGCGCCTTGCAACTGGGGCAGAAATCGCCTTCCTCGCGCTCGATCGGCTTGCCCGTCGCCTGGCTTTCGCGCCGCAGCAGATATTGATCGAGCAGGCGGATGGCCAACAGGTTATGGCCCAGCGTGAAGCGCCACACGGCCAATCGCCCGCTTTCGTCGGAAAGCTCCAGGTGGCCCACGCCGGCATGGTCGTGATGCTTCAAATGCAACTGCTCGCGGACTTCCCATGCTTTCCAGGCCGTTTCTCCCGGCGCACGCGCTACAATGCGCCGCTCCGTCAGGACAACCAGGCCGCGGGAGAAATGTAATTTTGCATCCAGGTCAACCTCAACCGAGGTAACGACGTTCTCTCCTGCAACCAGTTGCAATTCGACTTCTGCGCGCCAGGCTTCCGGGATGTCGATCAATGCGGAATCGGTGGCGGGGTGGGACTGTGTCATGTGGTGCGGTTTGCCGGTGGACGGATAAAGATTGTAATTATGATTAGATGTCAGTTAAGCAATGCTGCTACGAGATTACTGACATCGGCAAAAGACAGTATTTTGACTCAGAGCAACGAATCACGGAACAACAAATTGCGGTATTCTCTCGGAAGTGCCAGTCTGACGCTACCGAATAGGGAATTACAAAGGCGCGGACGTAAGTATACAGGATGCCCGGGTTCAGGGTCCGACACCGCAACTGCACTTGCTCAATAATGCGCGGCCAACAGCGCGAACATCATACTGGGGTAGGCCTGCCTGGCGGGTCGAATAGACTAGAACTACTGGAAACATGACCAAAAAGAAAGATATTGAAGTGCTGCGCGTGATGCATTTGCGCGGCCCGAACATTTGGACGTATCGTCCCGTCATCGAGACCTGGCTGGACATCGGCGAACTCGAAGACCTTCCCTCGAACAAGATTCCCGGTTTGTACGAACGCTTGACGGCTTGGCTGCCCGGCCTGATCGAGCATCGTTGCGGGGTGGGCGAGCGCGGCGGTTTTCTCGAACGCTTGCGCGAAGGCACCTGGGCCGGACATATCCTGGAGCATGTGGCGCTGGAGTTGCAAAACCTGGCCGGCATGCGCACCGGCTTCGGCAAGACGCGCAGCACCTCGGTGCATGGCGTCTACAAGATGGCTTTTCGCACGCGCCAGGAAAAGGTCGGGCGTGCCGCGCTGACCGTGGCGCGCGACCTGTTGATGGCCGCCATCGACGACCAGCCGTTCGATCTCAAGCAGCAACTGGCCGAATTGACCGACCTGGCCGATTCGTATTGCCTGGGCCCATCGACCTCGCACATCGTCGATGCCGCCACCGAGCGCAAGATTCCCTCGATCCGCCTGACCGACGGCAACCTGGTCCAGTTGGGCTATGGCGTGCGGCAGCGCCGCATCTGGACCGCCGAAACCGACGAGACCAGCGCCATCGCCGAAGGCATCGCCAGCGACAAGGACTTGACCAAGTCGCTCCTGCAATCGTGCGGCGTACCGGTGCCCGAAGGGCGCATGGTCGACAGCCCCGATGACGCCTGGGAAGCGGCTGAAGACATTGGCCTGCCGGTGGTCGTCAAGCCTTACGACGGCAACCACGGCCGTGGCGTGTCGCTCGATCTGACGACGCGCGAAGACGTGATTGCGGCTTACCACCTGGCCGACCGCAAGGGCGGCGGCGTGATGGTGGAGAAATTCATCGCCGGCAATGAGCATCGCCTGCTGATTGTGGGCAAGCGCCTGGTTGCCGCCGCAGCGGGGGAAACGGCCTGGGTGACGGGCGACGGCACATCGAACATCATCAAGCTGGTCGACGAGCAGATCAATACCGATCCGCGACGCGGCACCACGGAAGACTCGCCCTTGAACGCGCTGGCGCCCGAGGTCGGCGCCGAAATCATCCTGGAGCTGGAACGCCAGGGCATGACGGCTTATTCGGTGCCTGCCGCTGGGCAAAAAGTGCTGATCCAGCGCAACGGCAACGTAGCTTTCGATGTGACCGACAAGGTGCATCCGAGCATCGCTGCCAAGGCCGCGCTGGCTGCCCGCGTCGTCGGACTCGACATCGCCGGCGTGGACATGGTGCTGGAAGACATATCGAAACCGGTCGACCAGCAACGCGGCGCGGTGATCGAAGTCAACGCCAGCCCGGGTTTGCTGGCCCACCTGAAGCCGGCCGGCGGCACCCCGCGCGCCATCGGCCCAGCGATCATGGAACACCTGTTCGGGCCGGGGCAGAATGGCCGCATTCCCATCGTCGGGATCGCGGGTTCGCAAGGCAGCCAGATTGCCCGCATGACGTCGTGGCTGATCCAGGCCACCGGCAAGCATGTCGGCCTGGTTTGCGGCGACGGGCTTTATCTCGACAACCGCCAGGTCGAAAAGAACAATTGCGCCAACTGGGACGCGGGGCAGCGTCTGTTGATCAACCGCTCGGTCGAGGCCGCCGTGTTTGAAAACGGCCCGCGCATGATCCTCACCGAAGGCCTGGTCTACGACAAGTGCTCGGTCGGCGTGGTGACCGACATGGCCGGCCACGAAGCCCTCAAGGAATACTACATCGATGAGCCGGGCGACATGGTCAAGGTGCTGCGCACCCAGATCGACGTGGTGTTGCCCGATGGCGTGGCCGTGCTCAACGGCGCCGATCCGGCTGTCGTCGAACTGGCCGAATTGAGCGACGGCAAGGTGATCTTCTATGGCGCTTCGGCCGGCATCGAGGCGCTGGTCAAGCACCGCGAAGCAGGGGAGCGCGTGGTGTATCTGCACGAAAACAATATCGTGCTGGCAACCGGGGTCGAAGAAACGACGCTCCTGCCTCTGTCTTCGCTCAAATCTGCCAAGGCGATCGACCCGGCCTCGGTGCTGGCTGCGGTTGCTGCGGCATGGGCGCTCGGCATTACGCCGGAACTCATCAGCGCGGGCCTGATGACGTTCGAGTCCAAACTCAAGAAACCGAACTACTAATATTTCCCGGAACGGATACAGGACCCAGCAACATGGAAGTCACTCGAGTTCGCGCACTGCGCGGCGCAAACATTTGGAGCCACCACACCTCGATCGAAGCGGTCGTCACCTGTTCCGCGGAAGAATGCGAGATCATCCGCCGCCCCGGTTTCGAGGCGCGGCTGCGCGATCGCTTCCCCCAGATCGGCCCCTTGCAGCCGCATCGCCAGGATGGCGCCGTGTCGATGGCCCACGTGCTGGAATTGGCCGGGCTGGGTCTGCAGGCGCAAGCCGGCTGTCCGGTGACGTTTTCCCGCACCACGCAGACCTTCGAGGCCGGCGTATTCCAGGTCGTGTTCGAATATACCGAGGAAGCCGTCGGCCGCCTGGCCTTGAAGCTGGCTGAAAGCCTGTGCCGGGCCGCCTTGAACGATACGCCGTTCGATTTTGCCAGCGCCTTGCACGAATTGCGCGAACTCGACGAAGACGTGCGCCTGGGGCCGTCGACCGGTTCCATCGTGCAGGCCGCCGTGGCACGCAACATTCCGTATCGGCGCCTGACCAACGGCAGTCTCGTGATGTTCGGCTGGGGCAGCAAGCAGCGCCATATCCAGGCCGCCGAAATCGACAAGACCAGCGCGATTTCCGAAGCGATCGCACAAAACAAGGAATTGACCAAGACGCTCCTGGCCGCCGCCGGCGTACCGGTGCCGGGCGGGCGCACCGCGACCGATGCCGACGACGCCTGGGCGATCGCCTGCGAAATCGGCCTGCCTGTGGTGGTCAAGCCGAAGGACGGCAATCAAGGCAAGGGTGTGACGGTCAACGTCACCACGCGCGAACAGTTGAACCTGGCCTATGTCGCGGCCAAGGAATTCCGCGACAACATCATGGTCGAGCGCTATATTCCGGGCGACGATTATCGCTGCCTCGTCGTCGGCGGCCGGCTTGTTGCCGCGGCGCGGCGCGATCCGCCGCAAGTGATCGGCGACGGCAAGCACACGATCCGCGAACTGGTCGAGGAAGTGAACAAGGACCCGCGCCGCGGCACGGGACACGCCACCTCGCTGACCAAGATCCGCTTCGATGATATCGCCTTGTCCAGCCTGGCGGTGCAGGGGTTCGATGCGGAAACGATTCCCACCAAGGGCCAGCGCGTCAAGCTGCGCCACAACGCCAATCTTTCCACCGGCGGTTCGGCCACCGACGTGACCGACGACGTGCATCCCGACGTCGCCGCGCGCGTGGTTGCAGCGGCGCAGATGATCGGCCTCGATATCTGCGGCGTCGACGTGGTGTGCGAGAGCCTGTTGAAGCCGATCGAGGAGCAGGGCGGCGGCATCGTCGAAGTCAATGCCGCACCGGGCTTGCGCATGCATCTGTCGCCGTCCTACGGCAAAGGCCGCGCGGTCGGCGAAGCGATCATTTCCGAAATGTTTGCCGATTCCGATGATGGCCGCATCCCGGTCGTGGCCGTGACAGGCACCAACGGCAAGACCACCACCGTGCGCCTGATCGCGCATCTGTTTGCGCAAAGCGGCCTGCGCGTCGGCATGACCAACACCGACGGCGTGTATGTCGACAACGAGCGTATCGATACGGGCGACTGCAGCGGCCCGCGCAGCGCACGCAACGTGCTGCTGCACCCCGACGTCGATGCCGCCGTGTTCGAAACGGCGCGTGGCGGCATCCTGCGCGAAGGCCTGGCTTTCGACTATTGCCAGGTCGCTGTCGTCACCAATATCGGCACGGGCGACCACCTGGGACTGAATTACATCACCACGCTGGACGACCTGGCGGTCTTGAAGCGCGTCATCGTGCAAAACGTGGCGCCGGGCGGCACCGCGGTCTTGAATGCCGCCGACCCGATCGTTGCCGCCATGGCCGAAAACTGCCGTGGCGCCGTGACCTTTTTTGCCCACGACCGCAAAGATCCCCTGATGACCACGCATCGCGCCCAGGGACAGCGCGTGGTGTACGTCGACGACGGCCATATCGTGGCGGTGGAAGGCAAGACGCAGCACAAGATCACGCTGGCAAACGTGCCCATCACGCACAACGGCAGCATCGGCTTCCAGGTCGACAACGTCATGGCCGCGGTCGCCGCGGCCTGGGCTGTCGGTATCGATTGGGACGACATTCGCGCCGGCTTGAAGTCGTTCAAGAGCGATGGCGACAACGCGCCGGGCCGATTCAACATGTTCGAGTATCGCGGCGCGACCGTGATCGCCGACTACGGCCACAATCCCGACGCGATTTCGGCCTTGATCCAGGCGGTCGGCACCATACCGTCGAAGCGCCGCTCGCTGGTGATCAGCGGCGCCGGCGACCGGCGCGACGAAGACATCCGCCAGCAAGGCACCTTGGCCGGCACCGCTTTCGACGACGTGCTGCTGTATCAGGATCAATGCCAGCGCGGACGCGAAGACGGCGAAGTCATGCGGTTGCTGCGCGAAGGGCTGGAAGGCGCGCCACGCACCAGTCACGTGGAAGAGATTCGCGGCGAATTCGTCGCCATCGACCGCGCCCTGGGCCAGCTCGAAAACGGCGATTTGTGCCTGATCCTGGTCGATCAGGTCGAGGAAGCGCTGGCGCATATCGCCAAGCGCGTTGCCGGGTCCTGAATGGGTGATTTGCCGACGCTGCACTGGACCGAACAGGGCGAACAACGCAGCGCCCTGTGGCAATCCGAAGCCGGTGCGGCGCCGCCCAAACGCGTACAGATCGCCGACGACCGCATGACGGCCGACGCCGCCTACCGGCTGGCGAGCGAAGGCACGGCGCTGCTGTGGCGCGGCGACTTCCACAATGCGCGGCAATTGCTGCAGGCGCTGGCGCGGCGCTGTGAAGTCAGGCAGCGCAAAAAACCGGCGACGCCTGCAGAAGCATTCCATTTCCATCGCCAGGCCCAATCGCACCGTACGCGCATACTCGGCACCATACTTTTGCCTTGTGGCGAAAATTTCACCATCCCGTTGCGGCGCGCCCCCGATATCGGGCAAGCCTGCCTTGAGGCTTATGGCGTGGCGCGCGGCGCCTTCGTCGTTTCGCTGCGCGAAGTGCAGGGCTTGATCGGCGCGCACGAGTGGCGCAAGAAAGGGATTGAGATAGCGGCGCTCGGCGCGCGCATTCATCCGCACTACGGTGTGTTTTCGCCGGTGCGCGGGGAATATCTCGAACTGGTTGCCCAGGCGCGGCTGCCGTCAATGGCTTTGGCCATCGACGTCGGCACCGGAACCGGCGTGCTGGCCGCGATTCTGGCCAAACGCGGCGTCAAGCGCGTCATTGCCACCGACATGGAGACACGCGCACTGCAATGCGCCCGGGCCAATATCGATGATCTTGGCTATGCAAAGCAGGTCGAGGTAGTGCAGGCCGACCTGTTTCCATCTGGCCGTGCGCATTTGATCGTGTGCAACCCGCCCTGGGTTCCTGCGCGCGCCCATTCGCCGCTCGAACACGCCGTCTACGACCCGGACAGCCGCATGCTGCGCGGCTTCCTCGCGGGGCTTGCCGCGCATCTGGAAGATCAGGGCGAAGGTTGGCTGATTTTGTCCGACCTGGCCGAACATCTCGGCTTGCGCACACGCGAAGAATTGACGTCGTGGATCGAGGCTGCCGGTTTGAAGGTGTCGGGCAAGATCGACATCAAGCCGCAGCACCCGCGCGCATCCGACCGCGACGATCCACTGTTTGCAGCCCGCAGCGCCGAGCTGACCTCGCTCTGGCGGCTGGCAAAACGTTAAATATTGTTTCCCGGACCCCACCATGAATATCAAGCCCGCCCGCATCCTGAACTTCAAGTGCAAGCAATGCGGCAAGCCGGTGAAGGTGTTTCTGCAAGCCGTTTCCGCGTGCTCGCACATCCAGCCGTATCAGGGGATATGCGATTGCGGCGAAATCCTGCGCTACGCCACCGGACAGAAGGAAGTGGTGCAGGCCTATCTCGCCGACGGCAGCCTGCATCACCATTAATCGAACGAATTCACTCTTTTTGATGGCAATTTTTCGGCCTGGAGAAACAGTAGACTACTTGCCATAGTGAAAGCATAGACGCTATGATGGGCTGCAGCCGATTTCCGGCTGCGCCCTCGTTGGGCTATTCCACGATCGTATCGTCTATCGCATGCAACTGCCCCCTTCGCTCCGCCCGCGTTTCCTGTCGAGCAGGTGGGTCAAGGTTGCATGCATTTTCGTCTTCATTTTCGTTCTGCTGGGTATGCTCGGCATGCTGCGTCTGCGCGTACTGTCGTCGATACGCGCCCAGGTGGCGGCCGAAAGCGTCTATTCGAAGTCGCAAAAAGATGCGACGCTCCATCTGTTTCAATACGCCGTCAGCGCGGAAGAGCGCGAGTATGGCGCCTACCGCCAGATGATGGCAGCGCCGCTGTCGGGGCGGGCGGCGCGCATCGAATTGGCCAAGCCGCACGCCGATCTCGACCTGGTCAGGCATGGCATGCTGGCGGCGGGCAATGGCGCAGTCGATGTCGACGACATGATCTTCGCGTTCCAGACATCGCAATTGCTTGGCATCGAGATCGATGCCGCATCGACATGGAACGCAGCCGACGGCGAATTGATCAAGCTCAATGCCGCGGCGGCCAAGCTGCACGATGCCTTACGCTCGGTCAGCCCCGATCAGGAGGTGGCAACGCAGAGCCTGGCGCAGATCAGGCAGGCCAACCAGGCCCTGACCGACATCGAATACGACCTGGCGCAACGCCTGGACCGGGCTGGACAAAGCGCCCAGCATTTCCTGATGATCGTGAGCTGGGTCATTGGTATCGTCCTCCTCCTCTGCGGCACCGCGATAGCGCGCGTGATCTGGCTACGCCAGGAACATTTGGCACAGGCGCTACGCGTTTCCGAAGAACGCTTGCGGCTTGCCATCAGCGGCAGCAATGACGGCTTGTGGGATTGGGATATCGTCAACGACACGCTGTATTATTCGCCGCGCCTGCTGGAGTTGCTTGAACTGGGCGCGGAAAAGGGCGGCGAGAAATTCCTGCCCGGCACGGAGCATTTCTGGCGCTTCATCCAGCCCGAGGACCGGATTCTGGTGCGGGCCTGCCTGGCCGCGCATCTGCGCGACCATGCGCCTTACGATGTCGAGTTCCGCCTCATCACGGCGCGCGGCAATCTGCGCTGGATGCGTTCGCGCGCCCAATCGGCACGCGACGCCGGAGGCAAGGCCGTGCGCATGGCCGGCTCGATGACCGACATCACCGAACGCAAACTCAGCGCGGCCCTGCTCCACGCGGAGAAGGAGCGCGCCCAGGTCACGCTCGAGTCGATCGGCGATGCCGTCATCACGGTCGGCATCGATGGCCGTATCGAATACCTGAACCCGGCAGCCGTGACGATCACCGGCTGGATGCTGGAAGAAGCGAAGGGCAGGCCGGCGGAAGAGGTGTGCGCGCTGCTCGAGGAGCAAACGCGGCAAAGCGCGGCAAATGCCGCCCCCCAGATCCGAAAACATGACGTGACGCTGCAAACCAACCTGTTGCTGGTCGGGCGCGATGGCCATGAAATTGCCGTCAATCGCTCGATCGCCCAGTTGCTCGACCGCGACGGCAAGAGCATGGGGACCGTATGGGTGCTGCATGACGTGAGCAAGGACCGCGCCTATGCCACCCATCTGTCGTACCAGGCCAATCACGATGAATTGACCGGCTTGATCAACCGGCGCGAATTCGAACGCAGATTGGGCGGCATGCTGGTCAATGCGCCGCAGAACCGCCAGCATACGATGCTGTATCTGGATCTGGACCAGTTCAAGATCGTCAACGATACCTGCGGCCACCTGGCGGGCGACGAATTGTTGAAGCAACTTGCCGATCTGCTCAAAACCAAGCTGCGGCAAAACGATACGATTGCGCGCCTGGGCGGCGACGAATTCGGCGTACTGCTCGAAGCCTGCCCGACGGCGCCGGCGTTGAAGATCGCGGAACTGCTGCGCCAATCGATTGCCGATTTCCGCTTCGTCTGGAAGGAGCGCATCTTTCCGATCGGCGTCAGCATAGGCTTGGTGACGTTCGGCGACGAGGCGCTCACGCTGGCCGACATCCTGCGCATGGCCGACGCGGCCTGCTATCTGGCGAAAGACCACGGCCGCAACCGCATCCACGTGTTTTCGCCCGAGGACCAGGAATTGGCCCAGCGCCAGGGCGAGATGGGTTGGATAGGGCGCATCCGCCAAGCGCTCGAGGAAGACCGCTTTGTGCTGTATTCGCAAGCCATCCTGGCCTTGGCGCCGACCATCGACCCCAAATCGCATTGCGAAATCCTGCTGCGCCTGCGCGACGAAAACGATCAAATCGTGCCGCCCATTGCCTTCATTCCGGCGGCGGAGCGCTATGGCCTGATGCCGGCCATCGATCGCTGGGTCATACGCAATGCCCTGGCATTGCATGCCGAGCGCGCCCGCCGCGGCGCGGGAGACGAACTCTACGCCATCAATCTTTCCGGCAACTCCATCGGCGACGTCGATTTCCTGCCCTTCGTGCGCGAACAATTTCTGCTGACAGGTGTGCCGCCGCAAAACATCTGCTTCGAGATCACGGAAACGGCGGCCATCGCGAATCTCGCCAAGGCCGGCGCCTTGATCCGCACGCTGCGGGATCTCGGCTGCCGCATCGCGCTCGACGATTTCGGCAGCGGCATGTCTTCCTTTTCCTATCTCAAGCATCTGCCGGTCGATTATCTCAAGATAGACGGCAGCTTCGTCAAGGACATGGCGAAGAACCCGATCGATCATGCCATGGTCGAAGCGATCAATCGCGTGGGCCAGGTGATGCACATCGAAACGATTGCCGAATTCGTCGAGAGCGAAGAGACATTGCAAAGGCTGAAGCTCATGGGCGTCGACTTCGCGCAAGGCTATGCCATCGGCAAACCCGTGCCGCACCTCGCGTCGATATCCGTCGCTGCGATCGAAGCGCAATCCCGTTAGACTATTGGTAGATCATGGCCGACGCTTGAGTCTGTGTCGGGCCAGGAACTATTATCAAGCCATACGCTCAAATATGCTGTCCATCGTTTTTGACAATACCTGTCAAGCTGTCAGAAATGACAGGTGCGCCAGAAAACGTGACGATTCGTCACATAATGAGAAGAATGAAAGTCGCAAAGCGTGTATTTGCGGCCAAGATTGCCTGACCATTCCACCTTGCGGAATTGAATTGGATTGAATTATGGCAAGAATTCTGATCATTGACGACGAAGAACGAAATAGACGTCTTTTTGAGGTATTCGTCAAAGCCGATGGCCATGAAGTGCAAACCGTCGCAAGCGGCGAAGCCGGCCTGGACATTGCCGCCGCAACCCTGCCCGACGTGATTCTGCTCGATTTGATGATGCCCGGACGCGACGGTTTTGAGGTCGCGCGCGCACTCAAGGCAAATCCTGTTACGCAGGAAATTCCAGTCATAGTAATATCATCCCTGGACGATATCGCGTCCCATCAACGGCTCTTGTCTTCCGGCATCGACGATTTCATCGTCAAGCCGATAGACCGATGGGAATTGTCGCAGCGTATCGTCAAGGTCTTGCGGAAAGGCTAATAGTCGACCCAACATTGATCGCTGCACATGGACAACCCGGCCATCTATCTTCAAACCGTCAATCGCGTGTTGACCATGACGAGCCGTGTCAGTCGTGCATCCACCCGGTCGAGCTCTCCCGACAGCCTGTATCTCGAAATCACCCGTATTGCCGTCGAAAGCGGCCTGTTTCATTATGCCTCCTTCGGCCTGATTGATCCGACATCCAGCGCCTTTCGCCATTTCGCCTCCTGGGGCACGCCACTACAATTCTCCGATACTGAAGCGGCGTCAAGCCGGCTGATCCGGCAAGTGTGCGCCGGCGAGCGTGCCGCGACCTATGCGGAACCTGGGGACGGCTATTGCGCCGCGATCGGCCTGGCCTTGCGCGATGACGGCCAGGTCAAGGGCGTCCTGCTGCTGCATGTCGACTGCGCGGATTTTGTCGAGCATGCCGTGCTCGATTTGCTCTCCGATATCGCCGACGACATTTCGTATGCGCTGGTACACATGGAAATCGACCAGCGTCGCCTGGCTGCCGAAACCAAGCTGCATTATCTGGCGTTCTACAACTCGCAGACCGGGCTGCCCAGCGGCGCCATGCTCGACGAGCGCCTGCGCGCCGCGGCTGAGCTGATCCAGAACACCAACGATTCGCTGGTGTTGCTCGACATCAAATTGCAGCGCACCGAACATGTGCTGCAACTGCTCGGCAATGCCGGCATGGACGAAATGTTGCGTGAGATGGCGGCAAGGCTGGAACATGGCCATGGCGTCGACAATTTCGTCGCCCAGTTGGCACCCGATGAATTCGCCCTGCTCGCGATCCTGCCTGCGACGATGGAGGATGCGCTCGAGCTGGCCAACCAGGTTCAGGCCAGCCTGGCGCGCGCCATCAAGGTCGGCGAGGCCGAAGTGTTCGTCCAGACCAGCGTCGGCGGCGCCATCTATCCGATGCACGAACCCGATGCGAAATATCTGCTGCGGCGTGCCCGCGCGGCGGCCGAACAGCACGGCAGCGAATTCGGCGTGCGACTCTACAGCCCCGACCTTGACCGCGATCTGGAAAAGAAGATGCAGATGGCGGCCGAGCTGCATCGCGCCCTCGAACGCGACGAATTCATTCTGTACTATCAGCCGCAGCTCAATCTCAAGACCGGGAGCGTTGTCGGCGTCGAAGCGCTGCTGCGCTGGCAGCATCCGCAGCGCGGCCTGGTGTCGCCCGGCGTTTTCATCCCTTTGCTCGAAGACAGCGGCTTGATGCCCGCCGTCGGCACGTGGGCCCTGCGCACCGCCTGCATCGCCGCCAAGGACTGGCACGACCAGGGGTTTTCCCGGCTGCGCGTGGCGGTGAACATGTCGGCCCAGCAGTTCCGCATGCCCGACCTGGTTGCCCTGGTTCGCAGCGCGCTCGACGAAACCGGTCTGCCGGCCGAGTACCTGGAACTCGAACTGACCGAAAGCCTGATTCTCGAACGCGCCGAAAAAACCATCCAGACCATGCGCGAGCTCAAGCAGCTCGGGGTCAGCATTTCACTGGACGACTTCGGCACCGGCTATTCCTCGTTGAGTTATTTGCGCCACTATCCGGTGGACCGGATCAAAATCGACCAATCGTTCATCCGCGACATGACGCAGCACCCGGGCAGCGCGGCATTGGTGCGCAGCATTCTTGCCATGGCGAGCAATCTCGGGCTTGCCGTCATCGCCGAAGGCGTTGAATCGCTCAGCCAGTACGGCTACCTGCGCAAGCAACTGTGTGAAGAGATGCAGGGTTTCCTGTTCTCCCGTCCCGTTCCCGCGAGCGAAATAACCCGTTTGCTGCAGGAGGGCCGGCGTCTCGATTCGGCCACTGACGACACCCACGTCGGCACCGTGCTCATGGTCGACGACGAACCGCACGTCTTGACGGCCATGCGGCGCGCCTTTCATCAGGAAAACTGGAATTTCCTCACGGCGTCCTCCGCAGCCGAAGGTTTCGAGCTGCTCGCCATGCACGATATCGGCGTGATCGTCTCCGACCAACGCATGCCCGGCATGACCGGCACGGTTTTCCTGCACCGCGCCAAGGAAATGTATCCCGATACGGTCCGCATCCTCTTGACCGGCCATGCAGATTATGCCACTGTCATCGGGGCGGTCAATGAGGGAGATTTATACAAGGTCTTGAGCAAGCCGATCGATGACAAAACCTTGCGCCATAACATACGCGAAGCCTTGCGGCGCCATGAAGTGTTCCTCGAAAATCGCCGGCTCTCCACACGGCTGGCCGCGACGGAATTGCCACAATAGGTTTGCCGATGGCCGATGATCGTAGCCAATTCCAGTCCCGCCTGTTCGGCACATTTTTGAAGGAAGCCGGCGGCCACGTCGCGGCAATGCCGAACCTGCTGGGCATCCTGGAGCAGGACCCGCATCAAGCGGAGGCGGCGCGCGATCTGCTGCGCGAGATTCATAGCCTCAAAGGGGCGGCGGGCGCTGTCGAGCAGGGCCAGGTCGAATTTCTCTGCCAGTCGCTGGAGCAGATTTTGATCAAGATCCGACGCGGCGACCTGGTTATGTGCGCCGCTTTCTTTGACGTATTTCGCCACGGGCATGCGCTGCTCAACGATGGGCTGGCCGAACTGGCCCGCGGCGGCAAGTTCACGATTCCCCTGCAATTCCTCGAGGGCGTACGAAAATTGATTTGAACGTGACATCCCGTGCCGTGGGGCCAAAGCCATGAAAGTTGAAGAGATCGACATCCTGATTGTGGAAGACAGCCCCACCCAGGCTGAGAAACTGCGTCACCTGATCGAAACCAAGGGGTATCGGGTGCGTACCGCCCACAACGGCAGTGCCGCGCTCGAAGCGATCGCCGCAGGCAAGCCGCACCTGGTGCTGTCGGACATCGTCATGCCGGAGATGGATGGCTATGGGCTGTGCAAGGCGATCAAGTCCGACCCGCGCTGGAACGATATCCCGGTCGTGCTCGTGACCTCGCTGACCGATCCGAAGGACATCGTGCGCGGCCTGGAATGCGGCGCCGACAACTTCATCCGCAAGCCCTATGCCGAAAGCTACCTGCTGCAACGCATCGAATACGTGTTGATGACGCAGGAATTCCGCATCGGCAAGAACATGGATGTCGGCATCGTGCTGTATCTCGGCGGGCAGAAGCATTTCATCAACTCGCAGCGGCAGCAGATGCTCGACCTGCTGATTTCAACCTATGAACAGGCGGTATTCGTCAACGAGGAATTGCTGGCGCGCGAACGCCAGGTGATCGAATTGAACATGCGCCTGGCGCAGTATTCGAGCGAACTCGAAGCGACCAACCGGCTGATCGCCAGCAAGAACGTCGAACTGGAACACGCCAGCCGCGCCAAGTCCGAATTCCTGGCCAACATGTCGCACGAATTGCGCACGCCACTGAACGCGATCCTAGGCTTTTCCGAAGCATTGAAGGACGACCTGGTCGGCGAATTGCACGGCGACCAGAAGGAATACATCAAGGACATCCACTATAGCGGCACGCATTTGCTGGCGCTGATCAACGACATTCTCGACCTGGCCAAGATCGAAGCCGGCAGGATGGAGCTGGAGGTGAGCAAGACCGATCTCGTGGCCCTGCTGAAAAGCACGATGTCGGTCCTGCGCGAGCGCGCATTTACACGCAATATCCGCATGTCCCTGGAAGCCGACCCGATCCCGCCGTTTTTGATCGACCAGCGCAAGTTCAAGCAAATTGTCTTCAACCTGCTCTCCAATGCGATCAAATTCACGCCCGACGGCGGCGCCGTGACCGTCATTTTGCGCCAGACCGAGCGCACACCTTTACCCGAAATGATGGCCGACGACCTGATCAGCGTGGTGACGCCGTCCTCGCGATCGTATGTCGAGCTGTCGGTGATCGATACCGGGATCGGCATGGAAGAGTCGGCGATGGGCAAATTATTCCAGCCGTTCGTGCAACTCGATGCCGGCCTGACGCGCAAGTACGACGGCAGCGGCCTGGGCCTGGCCATCGTCAAGCAGTTGGTCGATCTGCACGGCGGGATGCTCGAAGTCAAGAGCGAGCCGGGCAGCGGCTCGCAATTCACCGTGTTGTTTCCGACGCAGCTCCCTTGACCGCAATCGGTAGCGCCGGCTGGGCGTTCGTACAGCCGGCGACCGCCATTTGGCTTGCCGGCGTTCCACACCAAACAAGCGGCGTCCCGGCATGTTTCCATGCGAAGGGACGCCGTTGTCTTCGTCGCGCCTTACCGCCGTCAGCGCATTTTCACATTTTCTTATTCGCGCATCATTGCGCTTTTTCCTTCCAATGCAGCAAACCTTGTGCCAGCCGCCGAAGTGGTCATATGGCACAGAATGCCGTGAAGATTGACAGGAATTGCACTGCAGCAGTGCATGTACACGCAATTCGCACTATCGGCGCGCAGCGGCAACATGCGTTCCCCATGCAATATGACGGCAGTTCCACGCCAAAGGCCTGATAATATGTGCAACTTTCATAGCCACGCACCGAGGCAGAGGCAATGAGCAGGCATTTTCGCGTTGGATCATGGCAGGCCGATTCCGTAACGGGCGAGCTTCGCTACGGCGACGAGGTCGTCCGCCTGGAGGCACGTACCATGCGTCTTCTTGTCTATATGGCAGAACGTGCCGGCGAAGTCGTCAGCATTGAAGACATGCTCGATAAGGTGTGGGCCGGCGTGATGGTGACCCAGGACTCCGTGTACCAGGCAATTGCCTCATTGCGCCGTGCCTTGAATGACGACTCCAAGCAGCCGGCCTATATTGCAACGGTTCCACGCCAAGGATATCGGCTGATCGCCGGGGTCGAGTTTGCGTCCGAAGAGAAAAGTGCCGACATGCCCGGCGAACCGGCGTTGTCTGCACCGGCAAAAAGCCGGCGCTTTCGTGTCCCGACGTTGATCGGTGTTGGCGTCCTCGTGATCACGCTAACCCCCATCATTTGGATACACGCGACGCGATCGCTGGCCGAATCCGCCACGCCGGTCGCCAAAGTGGCGCCGCCCGTCAATCGCTCGATAGCGGTACTGCCTTTTCTCGATCTGACCGAAGAAATGACCGAGGAGCCTTTTGCCGACGGCATGTCTGAAGAATTGGTCGATAAACTGAGCAAGGTTCCGGGCATAGCGGTCTCGCCGGCGGCATCGACCTTCCATTACAAGGACAAGCAGCCCAGCGTGGCCGAGGTGGCGTCGAGCCTGCATGTTGCCTATGTGCTCGATGGCAGCGTGCGTAAGTCGGGCAGCACTCTGCGCGTTGCCGCCCGCCTGACGCGTGCGCCGGATGGGTTCGTGATGTGGTCGGAAACCTATGACCGCTCCTGGAGCGACAAATTGATGATCCAGGACGACATCGCCGGGGAAGTCGCCAAGGCCTTGGCGACGTCGATACGCTAGAAGTTACCCCCCGCCGACGGCCGCTTCAATCTGGACTTGAAACGGCATGTCGTCATTGATCAGGTCCTCGTAAGCATCGAGCCCGAATTGCGAGCGCTTGATCGTGCCGGTTGCAGTGAAGCCGACCGAAGGCTTGCCCGAGAGCGCATTCGGCGCAATCTTATTGACGTGCAATGCGAGTGTGACAGGCTTGGTTACGCCGGCCAGGGTCAAGTCGCCCGTCAATGTGCCATTCGCGTCGTCCTTGCGCTCGATACGCGTGCTCTTGAAGCCGATCATTGGATGTTTGAACAGCGCGGCCCAACTGTCGTCGCCACGGATCTGCTTGTTCCACAAGGTATCGCCCATGTCGAGCGACTTGACCGGCATGCTTACCGACACCATGGAGTTGGACCAATCGTCATTATCGAAACTGATCATTCCCGGGCTCAGCTTCAAGATGCCGGAAGCCTGGATAAAGCCCTGGTGGTCTATGCTGAACGTGACGCGGGAGAGTTTATTCGTGATGGTGTAATTGACCGGCGCGGCGCCGGCAACGCCGGCTGCCAGCAGCAGGGCAGTGAGGGCGACGGGACGACAATGGGAAAACAATTGAGGCATGGTGGCTCCTGAATGGGACAAGGAAAGAGGGCGGCTTGACCCGCCCAACTTGTTGAACACCCTTGCTAGTAGGAAAATGCTTGCAAGGTGCCCAACGCCACCGTTGTATCAAGCCGGACTCCGACAAGTCCTGAATTTGGCCTGAAGAATATTGAAATTCACTGATTAAAACAACTAAATTTAATTAAATCAAATACTTAATTTGCTTTATTAATGTAAATTCACGATTGCAACGCCTGTAATATTTTGCTTCCAATCGGCGACCCCCACCCGGTGCAGGCGTCCCAGCCGGGGCCGGCCTGCTCAGCACCATTATTGCCGCTGACGATATCGTTGGTCACCCCCTGGCCGGCCAGCGAACCGTAGAGCAGGGGATTGAGATAACCCACCGGCTTGCCCAATTGCTGGTTCAACAAGGCGATCAGGCCGGCCCACAATGGCGCCACCGCACTGGTCCCGCCGATCACCAATTGCTGTCCATCGACCCGGACCGCATAGCCGGTATCCGGATCGGCATCGCCGGCGACATCGGGCACGCCGCGGCCGCTGGGGCTGTTAGGCAGCTGGCTCTGGTAATCCGGAACTGGGAAATTCGTGCTGAAACCGCCGCCGGTCGCACTATTGGTGCCGTCGTTCCACACCGTTTCGTTGAGGCTGCCGTCGCTGTTCACGGTCAGGCTGGTGCCGCCGCAGGCCAGGGCATGCGGCGCCGAGGCAGGGAAATCGACATGCTGCGCGCCGTCGCTGACGCCATCGGTCGAACCATTGTCGCCCGCAGCCACACAGATCGTGACACCCATTGCAGCGGCATCGGAAAACAGCTGTTCGAACGAACTCATCGTCTGCGCCGTCCAGCTCGATTCCGGGCCGCCCCAACTGATCGACACGACCGAAGGCTTGTTCGTCGCGTCATGCACTGCCGTGCTGACCGCATCGAGAAAGCCCGCATCGGTATTCGGCGCAAAATACACCGCGATCGTGGCGCCCGGCGCAACGGCGCCGGCAACCTCGACGTCGAGCATCACCTCGCCGTCGGCGCCATCGGCCGTGGTCGGGGTATTGGCGGCGCCGTCCACCGACACCGACACCACCGTCGGCGCCGTCATCCCCAGGCCGGAAAAATAGGCGTCGATATCGGCAGGGCGCGTGCCGCCACCCAATTCGATGAGCGCGATGCATTGTCCCGCACCGGTCGCGCCGGCGGGATAGTCATACAGCTTGGCCACTTGCGGCGGCGAGTACGACACATCGGCCGCATGCGCCGTGATCATGCGCGAACGGTTGCGAATCTGGTATTGCGCCGTCGCCTGGGGCCGATTGTCGAGCCCAAACACACCTTCAATGACCGCAGCCAGGTCCGACGGCACCGTCAAATGCCCAACGCGACCGCGATAAACGCCGTTCGAATGCGAATAGTTTTCCAGCTTGGTCTCAAACGCCTTGCCGAAAGCCTCAGCCGACCCGCACAGCACGACACTACGCTTGGCCAGGCTGCTGTTGACCACCTTCAACTGATATTGCGCAGCAAACGCCTCGACCCGGGCCACATCGGCCGCGCTGGCGCCGTACTTTTGCGCGAATTCCTGACGCGAAAGATAACGCCGCTGCGCCGGCACCTGATCGCCCGACCACGCCGCCGCATCCTGTGCCGAATAAGAATGCGCAGGCCGGAGCCGCACCGTCGCCTCGATATGCAAATCCGCGCGCACGGCGTCAACAGGCTTGGCATTGTTCAGGGGTTGACGTTCGCTACCGGCGACAATGCTACGGGAAGTGGCCACGGTGATCTCCAATCAGAATGAGGGTTAACAGCAAACGCTATAAATTTGGCAACATCTACGCAACTTCGACCATTGCCAATGCGATACGGTTCCTTACCTCGCGCTAACGATTGGCTTCTTTCCGTGGAATAAAACAGGCTGCCGCAAAGTCTTGCAGATTGAATGGATCACTTTCACAGGAGCCGCCATGCCATCAACTGACAACACCCCACAAGCCGCCTACACCGGCGTTGCCAAAATCATCCACTTAGTCACCGCGCTGCTGGTCATCGCCAACATCGTGTGGGGGCTGCGCATGGAGCATTTCCCGGGATACAAACACGGACAACCCGAATGGAACGACTTGCTGTTCTACCACGCGTCCCTGGGCGCCTTGATCTTCTGGCTCACGGCAGTGCGCTTCGTCTGGCGCGCCAAGCACCAGCCGCCAAAAGAACCGGCAACCATGCCCGCATGGCAAAAACTGGCCGCCAAGCTGGTACACGGCACCTTATACCTGGTGCTGATCGCCTTGCCCTTGAGCGGCTACATCCACCGCATGGCAGGCAACCATCCGGTCAGCTTCTGGGGCATCTTCAATTGGCCGGTCCTGATCGACCCCAACGAGCCGCTGCGCCTGCTCACAGACAAGATCCACGTCGGCCTGGCATTCGTGCTGATCGCGCTGCTGGTGTTGCACTTGGGTGCCGTGTTGAAACACACGTTTATCGACCGGGACGGCATCCTGAAGCGGATGTTTTGAGCCGCAAGCTGCGCCGTTTCAGGCACGCTCGACGTCAGCCAGGATTGACTGGCATCGAGCGCGCCAGTTTTTCCAGCGCACCACGCCAACCCTGCTCATGGCCCGGCACGGAAGCCTGCAGCAGGTTGGCATGGGTAAACGTGAGCAGTGAAACAGCAGTGTAAATACCGCCATAGGCCGCATATTTCAGGAGGCAACACCGGATTGCCTGTTATGTCACAATGGCTCAGACCCTACGGCAAACTTCCTTCCAGCACATGCGCCTTCCTGATCAGCCCCAGACACCGGTCAAGCCTGCTTTCATTCCCCTCATCAAGCAATTCCAGCAATGGCTCGAAGACCACAAGGGCTTGCATTTCAAGGACTATGCCGCGTTTTGGCAATGGTCGATCGATGAGCAGAACGCCTTCTGGATGTGCATCTGGGAGTACGACCGCTTCGAGTCCCCGATTTCACCCACCGTCGCACTTGCCGACACCAGCATGCCCGGCGCAAGCTGGTTCCCCGGTACCCAGGTCAACTATGCCCAGCGTGTGTTGCGCCATGCGGAAGCTGCAGCCAAGGCAGGCGTGCCCGCCATCATCGCCGACAACGAGCTGGGCGAGGCACGCGAGCTGAGTTGGCCGGAGCTGAAACGTCAAGTGGCGTCGCTGGCATTGACCTTGCGCGAACTGGGCGTGGAGCAGGGCGATCGCGTTGCGGCATATCTACCCAACACCCCCGAAGCTGTCGTGGCCTTCCTGGCTTGCGTCAGTGTCGGCGCGATCTGGAGCATCTGCGCACCCGACATGGGAACCCAGGCGGTTACCGACCGTTTTCAGCAAATCAAGCCCAAGATACTGATCGCGACCGACGGGGTCTACTATGCCGGCAAGCCGCAAGACCGTGGTGCCGTCGTCGCGGAGCTACGGCAAAACCTGCCCAGTGTGGAACACTTGATTGTGGTTCGCGGCCAGCACGCCAAGACTGCCGTGGCCGATGCGATGTCTTTTACCGACGCAACGGCACGCGCCGAGGATGAAACCGCCGGTTTCAGGGCCGCGTGGCTGCCTTTCGACCATCCACTCTGGATTGTCTATTCCAGTGGCACAACCGGCCTGCCCAAAGCATTGGTCCACGGACATGGCGGCGTCATGCTGATGGCCGCCGCCAGCCGCAAACACAACGACACCGGCTGCAGCTACGACACCAATAGCTTCGGCGAACGCTTTCACTGGTACAGCTCGACCGGCTGGATCATGTGGAACGCCCAAATTGCGGCCTTGCTCGATGGCACAACGATTTGCCTGTTCGACGGCAGCCCCGGCGGCAGCAAGGAAACACCCGATTGGAGCGTCTTGTGGCGCTTTGCGGCCAGGCACAAGGTGACCTGGTTTGGCGCCGGCGCAGCGTTCTACGCCAATTGCATGAAGGCCGACGTGGCATTCGACGCATGTGGCGATCTGAGCCGGGTGAGGGCGCTCGGCTCAACCGGCTCACCCCTTGCTGAGGATGTGCAGCGCTGGGTATCCGAACAGTTTGAACAATTGGGTACGCACGACATCTGGTGGAACAACATCTCGGGCGGTACCGATTTTGCCGGCGCCTTCTTTGCCGGCAACCGGGAATTGCCGCCAACGCCAGGCCGCCTGCAATGCCGTCAACTCGGCAGTGCGGTCGAGGCCTGGAACGAGCAAGGCCACGCCGTCCAGGAAGAAGTCGGCGAACTCGTATGCCGCCTGCCATTGCCTTCGATGCCGATCTATCTATGGAACGACGAAAGTCATGCCCGGTATCTGGCCAGCTATTTCGATACCTGGCCCAAGGTCTGGCGCCATGGCGACTGGATCAGCGTGCACGCCGACCAGAGCTGCGTGATTTACGGCCGCAGCGACGCCACCATCAACCGCCACGGTTTGCGCATGGGAACCAGCGAGCTCTACGCCGCCGTCGAAGCCTTGCCGGCCGTACAGGACAGCATGGCGGTCGACCTGGAATACCTCGGGCGCGACAGCCGCCTGCTCATGTTCATCGTCATGCGCGATGGGCATCGCCTGGACGACAGCATGCGAACAAGCATCCGGGACGCCATCAAGAACCGGCTGTCGCCACGTTTCATTCCGGACGATTTGATCGAAGCGCCGGCGATTCCACGCACGCTGTCAGGCAAGAAGCAGGAAATCCCGATCCGCAAATTGTTCCTCGGTCAACCGATCGAGCGCGTGCTCAACCGGGAAGCGATGGCCAATCCGGAATGCCTGGAATGGTATGTTGGTCAGGCGGCTCGCATGGGCCGGCCCACAGCCTAAACCCGAGGCGGAGCGCCTGGAAGCTAGTTTGCCGAAGGATCCGACATTAGGCTCCCAGTGTCCGGAGCCTTAGGTTGGAGCGGTCTTGAGCCGTGTGAATATTGCCCGTAGCGCCGCCGCAATCGCCTCAATATATATGTCATTCGCATAATTTGTATTCGACGAATTTTGCGCTACGTAAGCTTTTGATTCCACAGCCGCGTTTGCGTCTGGTGTCAAAAATAAATTGACACTCACCAGCAAGAGTAGGACGGCGGCGGCGGCCATCCTATTCATCAAAAAATTTTCCCACAGCGATCGCTGACCGGTTTTCTCGGCGCGGTCGACGCACGCGGCGCCTACGACCATCATCGGGTCGACGCCCAGTTCTATGGCGACGGCCAGGCACGTTTCGTCATCCATGATCCGCTTGCCGGACCTGTATTGAGACACTGCGGACGGCTGAATGCCGAGCAGGATCGCGATTTGTCGGTCGTTTTTACCTGTTAACTTTGACAGGTCTTCCAAGAACTTTAGGCTTTTCATGGGCTTTCCACTTGACAATTTCACGGGTGTGAATGCATATTCACGCTTGTGAATGTTTCACGGGTGTTACTGCCTTGCATTCTCTACCGAATTTTCGTGACGGTCAATGTTAAATAATGTGATTCTTGGTACTGACAATTCGATGCAATCACCCGGTTTCCGCTATGAGATTGTCTGTCGCACTGGTGTCCTCTGTTTCGGCGCCGGTGATGACTTTCTCGCCTTGATCGTCCGCGCCCGCGAGGCTAAACGCCGGTACAAAGAGCGCTACCCGGATTGGTCAGACCTTCGTGTCCGTGTCATCTGTCCCAATGGCCAGCGCGTCTCCCGTGACGATTTGCGCGCAGCGTTGCGCGCTATAGCCGCTTTCGAGGGCGGTTCTGCTCGACGCGCAGCGGCGAGCGGGACGACCGCGAAAGCGGGAAGTTTTTCGGTCTCTGGCGATAGCGATTTTCGTCAGGCGGGCGTGGTAGCACCGCCTGACAGTCTCACGGGTGAGACTCGGCCCATTTTTGGCGATAGCTTGTAAAACCGGCATGGCCTACGACACGATTAAGCTTAAATCACCCCCCATTGGCGAGTCATTGATGCGCCGGATTCGCACTCAATGCATCTTGCGGTCCGGGGAGCATCTCGGCACGGGGGAGATTCTCTACGAACTGTTTAGCGGTGAGCTGCTCGGCTCGTGGGATGCCCGTATTTCGGTAGTGCCGAAGGACGAAGACTACTTCATCAACAAGAACGGTCGACCGGAGTTGCGCAAGTGTGAGCCGTATCTGATGATCGAGGCGTCAGTGCACAAGATTTTTCTTGGGCATAACGTCTACGGCGGCCCGACTGACTTTCAGAAGGTCTGCTGCGAGTTCGTGTCGCTCGTTTGCAATTTGCTCGATACATGGTTGCCGCACGGTGACCAATGGACCGTGCACCGCGTCGACGTGGCGCTGGTCTACCGTCTTTCCAAGCAGGCTTGCAAGGAATTTTTCGACGGCGTGCAACTGCTCAGCTTCCCGCGTCGCAAGAAGGGCGCAGCGAAGTACGCGATGGCCGTGTATTTCGCGGGCAAGACCACCACGGTCAAGTTTTACCACAAGGGTACGGAATTTCAGGTGCATGAGCGCTCGCGCCTGAGGAATTTTTTTACGATGCTGTTTGCACACTTGCACGGCACGGACGATCAGGAAAACAGGGAGCGGGTAGAGCGGAAAATCGCCGCGCTCCAGAGATTAGCGGATCAACGTCTGAGGGTTGAAGTTGAAATTCATAGTGACAAACTTCAATACGACTTCGATAAAAATCCGCGTGTGGACGAAGTGACCGACAGCTATCTGCAGCAGGTCTACGACAGCGAAATCGAGAAGCTATTGCGCGAAGGGAAACAGGCCATGGACACAGTACGAGACCGCAAGGGCGTGTTGCGCCGCTTGAAGGCGATGTATGGCGAATTGAACGGCCAGAGGTTGTACGGCTTCTGGGCAATGATGGTGACGCATGGGGATGAAGTGACCAAGGAAGAATTCCCCAAGGCGACGTACTACCGTCATCGCAAGCATCTGGAAGAGGCGGGAGTGTCGTGGCGTGGATCGGATGTCGTTGTCGTTGCTAACGACACGGCGTTGCCCGCCGACTTTGCGCCTGTTCGCAGTGATTCACGGCTGTGCTATCGACCGGCGCGCAATCGTGAGGAATATCAAGTCAGCCGGGAATTCATGCGCTTAGTCGCGTAAAGGGGTATTGAGATGGCAGATGCAGCAGCAGTTGATGTTTCGGGTGCAGGCAAGGGCAAAGTGGTCAAGCCGCTTCCGGCGATGCAGGTTCTTGTCAATGGGCGGATTGAGGCGGTTCGCCGCTACGAGGGTAAGGTCTACACCCACGTTCTTACCCCGGCCCCTGACCAGTATACGCGGCCTCAGTTGGTTGAAGTTCGCAGTCCGAAGCGTCTCGGTGAAAAGCACGATGAGATTTCCGTGACGTGTGTGCTCGGTGGCTACCAACGCAAGCCCTATCAGGTGTGAGGCCACTCTTGCCACTGGCTCTAATGCGTCGTCTTCTTCATGTACTGGACCAACGGTTGACCCTGCTACTGGTCTTCCTCCTGCAGGTTCTACTGTCTACTGCACCGATAACTACACTACAACCGGCGCAGCTTGTAGCGCGGGCGATCAGGCCACTAGTAGCGCTCCTTCTGGCGATCAGCCGGTGGGGTTAGGTGGTTCGTCTGGTACAGGCACGGGAACTGGTACAGGCACTGGAACTGGGACAGGAACGGGCACTGGAACCGGTACAGGTACTGGGACAGGAACCGGCACAGGCACAGGCACGGGAACGTGTGACCCGACCACCACAACGTGCACCGGCACCGGGACAGGAACCGGCACAGGCACCGGCAATGGCAACGCGACAGCCGTATGTGGTAGCACGTCCGATTGCTTAGTCAAGGTCGACGAAACAGGCACGCCTGGCTCCGCAGACGTAACCAACGTGACCGCTGCCGCTGGCACCGCACTTGATTCTGCCATCACACAACAGAACACCGGCATAAGCGGTGCCGGTGGCGACTCCGAGGTCGATACAACCATCGGTGGTTGGATGCCCGTGATTCCTTCTGGTTCCTGTACCGATCCTCACATCACGCTACCGACAGGTGCAAGCGGCGATGTCCAAATCTGCCAATACCTGCCCGTTCTCAGTGCAGTGTTTGAAATGCTGTGGGCTGCCCTGTTCGGTTTTTCTATCCTTTCGATGATCTCGGAAGCCACACGCACACCGGGGAAATAATATGCCACTGCTTGGCGCTCTTCTTGTTGACATGCTCGGTGTTATTGCCGGTTGGCTCGCGAAATATCTGACGCAGAAGGTTGCCGTCGCTCTCGCTGTGATCGCTCAACTCGTTTTGCTCTACGCCGCGTTGTTCGGTGCCGCACGTGTGTTGCTGTCGGAGGTAGCCACCGTAAGCAACGCCGTGTCGCCCATGTTCGGTGCTGGCGTCTCGATGGTCATCACGCCACGTGTGTCTGGCATGCTTAGTTCGTGGCTTACCTTTTGGGTCGCCAAGGAACTCTTCAAATGGCGGCTGCACATCGTCCAACTTTGGGGGCGCGTACTATGATTAGTAGACCTGAAATTGTCTTGTCCGCGATAGTGATCGCGGGGTTGTCGTGGTTCGTGTGGAACTACATTGCCGACGATTTGCCGGAAGACTTTTTGGCTAAGTGGGCTGAAGAGCGTAAGAAAGCCCGCGAAGCTCGCAAGGCGCAAAGGAAGAAGTAGTTATGGCCGTTTATGCAGTCACCGGCAAGCTCGGTTCCGGCAAGGGCAAGGGCGTCATCCAACGCCTCCGGGAATACCTGCGGCAGGGGAAGCGTGTTGCAACGAACTGTGACGTGTTCCTTGACCATCTCATGCCGCCGTTGAGCAAGGCGACCGTCACGAGAATTCCCGATAAGCCCAGCCTTTCCGACCTGTACGCGATCGGTAGCGGCAACAAGTTCATCCATTTTGAAACGCGCTGCACCTCTACCAATATTGGCTTCGATTTCGTTTCACCCGAGCCGCGCATCCTTGACGGCTTCGATGAGGCGCACAACGGGGCGTTGATCCTCGATGAGTGCGCGTCGTGGCTCAATACACGTAACTTTCAGGACAAGGGCAGGGCGGGCCTTCTGGAGTGGGCTATCCACGCTCGCAAATACGGCTGGGACGTGTATTTTGTCTGTCAGAACATTCGCCAGATCGATGCGCAACTGCGCGAATCGCTGTTTGAATACGTGGTGCGCATGAACCGCCTCGATCGGATGAAGGTTCCCTTCGTGTCTGCCGGTATCAAGCTGATGACCTTCGGTGCAAGCTCCGGTGCGCTACCTCGCATGCATATCGGTGTGGTGCGCCTTGGCAGTAACCCGGACGGGCTTGTTGCCGATCGTTGGGTATTCCGCGGCGACGATCTGAACAAAGGTTACAACACCACGCAGGTTTTCAGTGACAGCTACCCGCATGGCATTCATACCGTCCTGTCCAGTTGGCACCTCTCGGCGCGATGCGCGGTGCCGGATGGTTTCGTCGGCCCGGTTCGACCAGGCGCGATCGATCAGGTCTTGATCAAGGGAAGGGCGGACAAGCCCAAGGGGAGTAAAAACATGATGAGATTCGTGGTGGGTGCTGCGCTCTTTGGCGTCGCCGTAGGAGCGTTTGCCATGCACGTCGTTGGCGCTCGTATCTCGACTAGCGCTCAAGTCGCTAAGGTGCATCATTATTCCGACACTGTCACGGGGCGTGGCTTCCTGCGTAAAGATCGCGGCGTGGTGGTCATACTGTCCGATGGCCGTACGCTGTCGCCGATGGCCTTCAACACCTTGCCGGTTGGCTGGGAAGCGCAAATTTCCGATGATCTGTGGATCAAGGGGGCGCAATGAGAGAGCTATTGTTTGTTCTGCTGGCTGCGTTTTTTGGGTGGGCCGACGCGAGTCCGGTCACGCTGAATTTTCAGGCGGTGCCCCTCACGTCGTTCGCGCAAGCGACGTTCCAGAGCATGATGGGTGCCGACTTCGTCATGTCGCCCGACGTCGTCGCGCTCGATAAGAAAATCACTCTCAATATCAAGAGCGTCGATAGCGATATGCTTGGCCCGTTCCTTACGTCGATCCTCGGTCGTGAAGGAATAAAAGTGACGCTGCAGGGCGGCATTTATTTTCTCGATTTGGAGCGGTCAACCGCAGAGCAGCAAGGTGGAAGTGAAAACGCAATCACTTCCATCGCTTCCAGTTCCTCTCCGCTTGACCTCTCATCACTGGTGAGTCCGCGCGGCATGGTGCAGGCTGGGCGTGGACCGGATATTAAAGCGCTTATGCCTCCCAAGCCCGTAGAGCCAAACGAAGCCGCTATCTATGTTCCCGTGAACCGTCCTGCTGATTTGATTGTTGAAGCGATCAATGCTGCCTTCGGTCCTAAGGCCGCGCAAGCATCTGGTGATCGCGTGATGCTCAGCTTGCCGGAAGCGAAAGTGCGCAAGGCCTTCGCGCTGCTAGAGCAAATCGATTTCAAGCCTGCTACGGTTGAAGTCTCCGCGTCGTGGGTTGAAGTGACGCATCAAACCGGTGGCGGTCTCGGCGTTTCGATCGCGGCGAGCGTGCTCGGGCAGAAGTTTGCCGCCTCTCTCGGTACGACCAACAGCGGATCGGCCTTATCTTTGACCGGCACCAATTTCTCGCTCGTTCTCGATGCGCTGAACAGCGACAGCCGTATAAAGCAAGTGAGCAATAGCCGCATGCTCGGCGATGCCGGTGAGAAAATCATGTTCACGGTTGGTGACTCAACGCCGACCATCAGCAGCACGTCGACCAACATGGCGGGCAATCCAGTGCAAAACGTCGTCTATCAGGCATCCGGTGTCATTACTAACGTCACGGCAAACGTGCTTGGTAGCGGCAAGATTCATCTGACGATCGATGGCGAAATTAGCAGTTTTCAGCCGACGACAACAGGCGTCACCGGTTCGCCGACGTTGATCAAGCGTCAGTTGAAAACGGTCGTTACCACGCAAGACGGCGAGGTGCTGCTTATCGGTGGGCTGAATAGCAGTAATACCACCACGAGTAACACTGGCTGGGCTTTTTTGCCGTCATCCTGGACATCGAAGGCCGATAGCGGTATACAAACCGATCTGGTGCTGGTGCTGTCTGCTCGTGTCACCGATCGTGCCGCTGAGGCCGTCAAAATCGCTCCTGCAGGGGTCGATCGTGGCTAAGCAGGGCGAGGATCTTTACACGCGGGATCTGTTCGGCCGCAACCCGGTCGGCAGGCCCAAGAAGCAAAAGCCGCTCACGCCTGCGCAACGGGCTGCAGCGTATCGGCAGCGGCAGAAGTTCAACATGCTGATTTCCGTGACGCGTCACGCAAATTCCGAGATTGACGGTTATTTGGTCGATCACGATTTGACCGAATAAAGTTTGCGCCGGCATTCGATTTTCCGTGACCAGGCCGCCCGATCGAGCTCGACTAGGTCGAATTAAATTCGGCTGCGACCACCCCCTTGTAGACCCCTCGCTGAGCTTGATCTACGTGGCCTGGGCGATTTGAGTCTGAGCGAAGGCTCAGATGCCGTAGGCACCCAGGCGTATCCACAGCCGTCCTCCAGACGGCTGCGCAGCTCACGTCGACCAGTTAAATATCGTTAAATGCCTCCCATACAGGGTCAAGGCTTGGATAATTGCGCGTATGCAACTAGAGCTTTTCCCGTGGGAGCCGTTGACGCCTCATGAAAAGGCCGCTGCATACCGGAGCATCCGCAACCAGTACTGGAGCTTGCGCAACCTGCGCGGCGAATATCACGAGGCACGGATCAGGGGGATTTACCGGCGTATCGCGAGCGAAAAAAAACGCCTGCTCATGGCAGGCGTCAAGCACGGGGAGATACTGGAATTTCTACGCTGCTGCAGGCTCCAGTGCAGTCGCCATAAACGACCGTTTGAGCCATGCGAGCATTGCCTGTAGCGCGACGCGTAGCCAGCTTAACTTCGCATAATTTGTATTATGTAAAATTATATGAACGCATGAAGAAGACGCTACGGAACTCGTCTGTTTACACAAATTTGTTCTTTTATTTTGCATAAATTTGTTCTTACCCCTATACCCGGGTATCGTCAGCGCTCGAACGTAATACTCTGGACGATGGGAACGTAATGATCCGGACGAATCGTCAAATCGAGCTTTTCGACATCCCGTCCGGATCATTACGTTCACGACGTTTCATGTTCAATTCGTCCGGACATTTACGTTTATTCGGTTGCGGCACGCAGCGCTCAAACTTTTCGATATCTATGACTTTTCGATATCTATGTGAATCGTGGGTGCTCTATCATGTGACGGAGCATTCTCCGCTCTGTCAAAATGGAAAGCACCACATGAAGTCGAACCTAGATGCCCGTTACAAAGCCCCCGACTTTGATTCCAAAATCGCTGATTGGCTTGGTTCCTTCGAAGACGATATGTGGGGTGGCCCCCCACGTATCTTCGGTATTGGAATAAGTGTCGAAGGCGTTAAGGTGGTATATCGAATAATCGAGGCGAGCGGCATGCAAGAAACTATGCCTCTCGTTCTATTTCTGAATTCCATTGGCCTTGTTGACACCGGTGCTACAGTGCGCGGCCTTGACGGCGTTTTCTCGATGACAGAATAAATTCCATTGCATAAATGACTTCGAAAGCCAAACCGATTTGAGTTCCCAATTTCGAATGCCCAAAGAATGCGGATGTACGGTCACCATGCGCCTGCACGTCCGTGGATTCTCTGCGATCGTTTCGGACGTGCGTCTATGTATCTGACCGGGAAATCTACCGCCGAAAAGTCGTGCACGACTCCCCGGAATCCTGCAAGAACAACCAGTAGCCGATAAAAGATATGCAGGCACGTGAATACACCCGTGAAGATTTCCTGAATTTCGTCGTGCTCTTGAAGTCGATTGAAATCGGCGGCATGGGCTGATTTGTTACGAATCTTCTTCCAAATTTTGACGCTTTTCTTGTCAAACCATCCCTCATCAGCCAGATATGCAAGTCCCTCTGATGCTGTTCCGCTGCCGATGCTTTTTAGCGCTCCTTTCAATCGATCACGATGCGCCTTCTCGATTGCGAGCCCGTCGATCGCGAGTTGGGCGGCCTGAACTGCATTGACCATCGCTGCGTCGGCACGAATAGAGTTTGCCCTCTTTGCTTTGCGTAATTGTCCCAGGTCCTCGAAAGATTATTGGTGACTCTGCATGGAGTTGGGTAAGGCAAATTTCCTTCAAGTCAATCACAAGGTTGCCCTCGATCAGATCCTTCTTCGTACCATATTCGAGCATGTGCTCCTCCCCCATTTTTGCGTCATGGCCGGCCTAATCCAGTCAAGGCATAAGGCAACTGAAGTCCCCTCCCCTGTCATGGCGTTCACCAATTTAACTTGATAACAGTTTGCACGATCAGCGGTGTGAGTTGGATGTTTATCGCCTCGAGAGGACGTAGCAAATTGGCGTTGTGCCAGGACTTTTCGAGAGCAGGAAGGTCAGAAAGCGGATACGGCATCCCTTCGGGCATTAAGGACAGCGCCAGTCGGACACCTTGAAAAGTGAAGAATCCACCCAGCACTCTTTCATCCTCTTCCTTAAACAACGGACAGAACGTGAGCGTCTCATCGGTCCTAATTTCCATGCCTGGGTTGGCAGCGACATACATTCCCGCAGCGCCAGGAAAGTTTCGCCTTCCATAACAAATTTCAACCAAGTCGAGAGGCGGAATGCCTTTTTCTGTGCCGGACGTCCCTATCAAATACCTGCTTTCGAAGGTAAGATTCAGCAAGGTCTTGAGCAGCCAACGCTCAAGCAATTTCGCGTCAATCGTGAATGGTTTTTCCTGTAGTAGTGTCAAAATTGATCGCTTGTGTATTTCACCGTTACGCTTGGCGTTTTGGCGGAACGCGTCAAACGCGTCTCCCGCAGCGGAATCCAGCGGCGATAAGGCGTTGTTATGCTCGCGGCAAAGGATCTTCGCCGTCATCGCCTGAATGCCGATCGTCTTTGGTTCATTCTTGCACCAAGACAAACCTTGCACCTGGACCTTTGTTGAGTCAAAAAGCGACTTCGAAACCACGTGCTCCCTCGAGATCTTGCTACCACATCCGCCCATAGCCGCAGCCCAGCACTCCGGCGGTGCGGCTTGATCACTGTCTGACATTTCGTTGCACTCCACTTTCATTTATATATGCCTTACCTCGGTTCGCCCATCTGCAAGTCAATGCCGAGAACGAATGCTTGAAAACGTTCGGCATCAATAATGGCGTGCAGTGTCGGCTTATGTGCTGCGACCGTTCGCTCCCCTCATATAGTGGAGCAAATCTTTTGCCCAAAATCACTGCAGGCCGCAAGCCGACCCCTGCAGTGTTGAAACGTATTGCGAACTCTTCCAAGAGATGCAGCGAGCGCCCGTAATCAACATCGAGAATCAAAATATGGGTCAGGCCGGTTGCGCCTTCGGCTTTCAGCATATCGGCGAGCAAAGCCAATGCCTCAGAACAGTATCTATGCCCGCGATATTCGGAACGAATCCACCAACCGACGTCACTTGCCCAGGGCGGTCCGCCGACATGTAACAGCCCGATCGGAATATTAGTCGTTTTGAGCACGATGGCACGCAGTTTATCGAAACAAACCGGGTCATCCCATGCCCCACTCGGCCCTGGCTCCGATCGAGCCGCAGCCGTAGCTTGATCCAACACATTCAGTTGGTGCTGGTCTAGGTCGGCCTTGCGGACTATAGTGAAGCGTAATTCGGTCATCCTATCTCTCTGCCGATGGACTTACCGCGCAGCCTTGGCGTCTTCGACTTCAGAAGTGCGCTTTGCCCCTTCAAGCACTATGTCCACTAGTTCGTGGCTCATAAGTTATAGACAATGACTCAGGCTTGCACCGGCACTTCGATGCGCGCCGCAATATCCTGACTCAGCCAGTTCGTCGCGGCCAATAGACGCCGGCCTTCGTCATATACGTTCGGATTGCCGTCGAGCGATCGTAGTGTGACGGCGATGACCACACGCAATGGCTGAGCCAGGGGCGGTTCAAATGCACGCCGGAGCAATGTTGCTTGCAGGGCCCATACGTTCCCAGCGGCGCCTCTCGGGAAGCTGCGCCGATAGGTTTTTACGGGCGACCATTTTCCCCCATGCTCTATCTGGGCCTCCTCAAAACCAGTCGTACCTAACTCGCCCTCGGCCGGCACACAGCCGTGAAATGAAAGATTGCCGTTAGCGTTGGTTGCCAACCGTCCGAAGCCAACATCGACATTGAATCTTACGTACTCAGCACCCTTTGACGGATCAACGGGTGGAGCATAAACGGCCGTAATAATAACTTCGGCCCTGAGCTTCCCCTCGTAGATCAGCGACGGTGGAATCGGGAACGGCGCCTTTCGCCATTTCATCGAGTCCACGATGTCGAGCTCGAACAACATAGTAAAACTCGAATCCGAATCATAAAGAACGGCGACCGGATCACCGGGCATGCCGGCGCCGTAGTAGCGTCGTTCCAAGGCAGTCCTTTCGGGCGCCGCCAGCTGCGCGCTGTGAATCATCAGCGCTTTAACCATCGCGGGATAGGCCGTCAATGGGTTCGCGTGGCCAGGAGCCGACAGCGATTGCCAAGTGCGCGCCGCCAGGCCCGCCGCGATCGGCGCGGCATAACTGGTACCGCAACCAGTATTAACGGTTCCTGCGCTGGTGAGTACGTTGACGCCGATACCGGCGGCCTGGAGCGAGGCATCAGCATTGCCGCCGACATGTACAAGGTCGGGCTTCGGTGTAAAAACCGGTCCAGGGCCGCGTCGGGAGTATGGCGCTGGTTCATCGATGCGAACTAAACTTGCTGCGCTGTCCAGATGTGTAGTCGCACCTACAGTCAAGGCCCGTACTGAGTCGGCAGGCATGGAGATTCGATCTGCCAGCGCAACTGTCGGAGCTGGCCAGCCGCGTCGGGGCTGGATCACGTAGTTTCCCGCCGCGACAACGAACAGTACGCCGTGAGTATCAGACAGCGCATCGAGCTCCCTTCCGAATTCGGAAAACTCGTCATCGCCAATCTCCGCACCACCGAGTGACAGATTCCATACTTTCACATCTGGATACCTCGTGATTGCATCCCGCAGGCGAATGATCAAATCGCCCTGCTGCGCACCTGACGAACCCGACTCCAGCGCGCAGACATCATGGATCAGACACCCGGCGGCTTCCGGAAAGTAGGCGTGTTGGCCATTGAGTCCTCGGCTATCCACAACCAGAGATGCGACGGCCGTGCCATGCACAAAATCTGTGTCTGGAGGGAGAACATAGGTGTCGCGACTCACGACCCATGGCTGTAATTGGGCACTGGCGGGGTTGATGCCCGTATCAAATACGCCGACGACCGGAAGGTCTGGCCCTGGAGGGGCAGCAAGAAAGGTCGGCACCACAGGTGCAGGAATTACCGCCGCTGTGGGCAAGATCCTTGGCTCTGGCCTTGCCTGTCGCACGCCTTGGAATTGAACGATGGCGGAGAACGCGGCGACACTCATTGCCTCGTTCATTGTCAGCAAGAACAATGGGGGGCCAGTGCGCTGCGGTAGCCGAACGGTCGCGATTTCGTGGGCTTGCAGAAGCTGGTCAAAACGCTCGACCACAAGACTTGTAATCGCCGCTGAGTCGTGTGAAAACAAGCGGACCATCAGGCGCCCAGCAAGCGAGCGGAAGATGGCCAGGGTCTCCGCCAGGGGGCGATCTCGCACATTTCTGGGAAGGCGGCGTTTGACGTCCCACGCTTCGAAGCGATCCACAGCCGAGAGGTTGGCACGTACTGCCTTGGTCGTGCGTTCCCGAATGACGTACTCCAGCTGTCCGATGCTGACCGAATTAACGGCGACGAGCATCTCATTTATCTCACCATGCCCCGCTTGCGGCATATTTGCTTCCGCGATTAGAGTCAACGGTCTGTGTGATTTTGCGACGGCGACATCTCGTAGGCGCAAGACCATCACGCCAGGCACGTCCGGATGATGGCTTGCCTCGTCAGCGATCAGAGCTGCGGCCACCCACATCGATTGCGCGAGGGTTTGCCGCAGCTCTGCAGTTACCGGGACCAGTTCCTTGCCGCCGCCGCCCGCAGGTGGATCGACGCCCACAAGGTCTCGCCGCTCATAGGAGACATGGGCTATCGGATTAGTGGTTTTCGGCCTTCCTCTTCCTGGCTGGTTTGCTTGAGTTGCCATGATCCCCTTGGATTAAATGGGTTATTTGCCTTGTTGACATACTATATATACGCGCAAGTTCTCGCAGGGAAAATATCTTGGGATCCCACTGTCGCAACCAGCAGATTTCGTCGCCCAGGCTGGCTAGAGAGTGCCCCTGGGCAAGTGCTAGCGACAAGGATAAGCGGCGGAATAGTTCGCCATCGTCCACTGAGGCGCGTCCGTCGAGCACAGCGTGACGTTTCGCGTCAATGCTCACTTGCTCGATCAAGGCGCCCGACGCACCGGTAGACTTGACGGTTAGGGCGTTCCAGTCGAGGGAGTCCGACGCGTAGCCGCTCAGCATACTTTCCCACATTTCATTGCGCAATGCCGCATCAGGCAATGGTAAAGGCAACTGAAACGGGAAGCGACGCCATACGGCCGGGTCCAGTAGCTTTTCATGGTTTGACGCGGCCAACACGACAGTGTTGTCGGAAAGCGCATCGATATTCTGCAGCAAGGCAATAACAACGCGTTGCAGTTCACCGATGTCGCGCTCATTGCCGCGCGCAGAGGCGAGCGCGTCGAATTCATCGAGAAAGAGCACACATGGTCGCTGCTCGACATAGTCAAAGATGCGGCGTAGATTTTTGCTCGTCTGGCCCAGCAAGCTACTGACCAGGGTATCGCAACGCGCAGTCATCAACGGCAAGCCAAGTTCGCTTGCGATCCATCGCGCCGACTGGGTCTTGCCGGTACCGGGTGCGCCGTAGAGAAGCATGCGAAGAGGCATGGCTGCCCGTGCAGCGCGCAGGCGGTCGTAGTGTCTGACGCACTGAAGGAACTCATCGATCCGCTTTGCTGTGCCACCTGGAAGGCAGAGATGCACACTTCCCTTGAGCGGCGTGCTGATGTCCAGCGTATCCAATCGGCTTTCGCTATCTACAGGAAGTCTGCCGATCAGACCGGCAGCATCCTGCGCGTGCGCCACCGCCGTTGGTGCGCGCGCCAAGCGCTCCCGAATACGCACCGCGATTTCACGCTCCCCATCCAGCTCCAGCTTGTCGGCAAGTAGACCGGCATAGTTTGTTGACATCGTCGCATTTGAACGCAAAGCGCCGTCTAGGATCTTGAGTACTTCTGACAAATGGGGGAAAGACATCTTGAAACGCAATTTCCAATAGCTGAATCGTTAAATCCGAACATCGTAACGGAAATTGAGCATTTTGTATCGATATTTCGGAAAATCGTTTCAGCGCGTAGACGGCATAATGCGTCGTCTGGCAATTGGCGATTTGGGTTTGGGGATATTGGATTAAAGCGGCTGTCGCCCGGCCCAATGGTGCCACGAAGACCATTTGTGCCGATCATTCGTTTAGTCTGGGGCAGCCTAGCCCCTTTCCCATATAGTAATCTAAATGCCATCAGGAAAGTTCGCGTTTGACCGGTGTGCTTGCATCGAGGTAGGCACGCAATTCCACCATGACTTCCTGTTGTGCCGTCAACTTCGCCTGTCCTGCGGCAAGCACCATCTCAAGCTCGCGGACTTTAGCCTCGAGCCCTTGCACCTTGAGCTTCGATTCGTCGAGCTGTTCCTTCTGGTCTTGAAGCTGTGCCTCTCTGTGAGATAGTTTTGCTTCTGCGGTTTGGGCCTGGCGCTCTGCCGCCGAAAGGGCTTCCAGTTTCTGCTCCAGCTGCCGGCCGCGCGTTTGCTGCTCATAGAGCGCGTTTTGTGCGTGCGACAGGTCTGCGACAAGGCGTACGCCCTCCTGGTTCAGGCGCGTCACGTCGTCCTGCTTGACGATCAGGCTTTGCCGCAATTGGCGCATTTCCGCTTGCATTTGCTGAAGCTGCTGCTCGTGTCGGCGCTGATCCTGTTCTCGTTGTTCCTTGACCGATGCACGGAAGTGTTCCAGGCTGTCACGCGCATGCTGGTGCTTTTCCTCAAGCGATTTCCGGTGCGTCTCGTTCTCGCCTAGGCGTACCTTCAAGTCGGCAACCTGCTGTTCGGCGACTTGTCGTGCGGTCGATTGGCGCTGCAACTCCTCCTGCACCTTGGTCAGCGCCAAGTCCTGCTGCTCCAGGGCGGCTTCAACCTCGCGCACGTGGGCCAACATCTTTGAATTTTCCTGCTTGGCGGCCAGCAGCGCAGCGTCGTGCTCGACGGTTTTCGCAGCGAACTCGCGCTGGGCGACACCGACCTGTTCGGCCGCCTCTTCGTGCAGCTTAGCGGCTAGGCGCTCAACCAGATCCTGCAAGGCGTCGCTGATCGACGCGCGCTTGCCACCGGCGCCGCCGTCATCGTCTTCCAGTTCCTTCAGATACTTGTGGATCGTGGTCTTGGAGCCGGTATTGCCCAGCTCGACGCGTACGGCGTCGACCGAGGGATTCTTGCCCTGCGCGATCAAGGCGTCACGCGCCTTTTTGACATCCGATTTGTATAGCCCGCTGCGTGCCATGGAGTCTCCTAAGGCGCGAATAAAGTAATATATTACATACCACGTAATTACATACTATAAACCATAAAAAATCAAGAGTAGCCATCGTTGAATTTGGCATTGGATAATGTATGCTTATCAAGCATCAGGTGGGAAAAGTCGGGTCGAAACCGATAATGAATCGTAATGTGCCAAATCCGTGCCCAAAAACCCCAGGAGGGATGATGACCGCCAAATCGGCGCTTCGCAACGCTTTGACCTTTTCGCTACAGACGCCGGCTGATCTGTATCGCAAGCTCAATTTCGAGGGGCTGGCGCTGCACAACAGCCCGCCGGGCGATCTGACGCAACGTGCGTATGCCGTAATGAATGCGATCACGACAGCTTGGCAGTTGAAGGATTGGGTGTTCCACGCCCTCGAAGAGGCCGGCAAGCTCGACTTGCTCGACGCCATGGCCGCGCGCAAGATCAAGGGGCGAAAAGACTTTGGCGACTTTCTGGCCAAGAATAGCCCTTGGCTGAATATCTGCTTTCAGCTTGCGACTGCGGCCAAGCATTTCGGCGTCGGCAATACCTATGACCTGCCGCAAGTGGTCACCTCGATCGAGTTGGATGCCCAACCGGGAAAGCAATTGGTCGATATGACGGGGAGGCATGAAATCATCGTGCGCACCCGAAATAACTCGATCTCCGGCCCCGACCTGGTTCTCTTGCTGGATTACATCTGGGCCGACGTGCTGGTGCGCCTCGGGCTGCTTGACAAGGATGATGCGCAATGACCGGTGCCGTGAATGAAATCGATGTCTATGTTCAGGCCGCCACGCGGGACAACACGCGCCGCAGCTACCAGCAAGCCGTACGCCACTTTGAAGTTGAGTGGAAAGGGTTTCTGCCGGCGACCGCCGACAGTATTGCGCGCTACCTGGCCCATTACGCGCCTACCTTGTCAGTCAATACGCTGCGCCAGCGATTGTCCGCACTCGCACAATGGCATATCGACCAAGGCTTTCCGGACCCGACCAAGGCCCCGATCGTGCGCAAGGTGCTGCGCGGCATTCAAGCCGTCCATCCAGCCCAAGAAAGCAGGCTCGGCCGCTCCAACTCGATCAGCTAGCCCGTATCGTTTCCTGGCTCGACGCCGGCATTGCCAGTGCTACTGCGGCGAGCGATGCCGGCAAGCGCCTCAAGTTCCATCGCGACAAAGCACTTATCCTACTTGGCTTCTGGCGCGGCTTTCGCGGCGACGAGTTGACCCGCTTGCGTGTGGAGCGCGTGCAAGCAGTCGCCGGCCAGGGGCTTGTCTGCTTTCTGCCTCAAACCAAAGGGGACAGGAACAACAACGGCACGACGTTCAAGGCGCCCGCTCTGGCCAAGCTTTGCCCGGTCGAGGCGTATCTGGCTTGGACCGGACTGGCGCACCTGGTCGATGGACCCGTCTTTCGCGGCATAGACCGATGGGGGCACGTCTCGGATTCGGGGCTGCACGTGAATAGCCTGGTGCCGATGATGCGATCATTGTTTGACGCTGCCGGAATCGACTACGCCGATCAGTACAGCAGTCATTCCTTGAGGCGCGGCTTCGCCAATTGGGCAAATTCGAATGGCTGGGACCTGAAGACGCTGATGGAGTACGTGGGCTGGACGGATCCAAAGTCCGCCATGCGCTACATTGATTCCATCGATCCTTTTGCACCCGGCCGTGCCGTACAGATGGAAGATTCCAGCCGCATCGCATAAATCTCCTGGACGTTCAGCACGAAGGTAAAGCGACCTCGCCAGTTCAGCCTTGCCGGCAGTCCAAAGACTGCGGTGATCTAACGTTCTCCTCACGAAACAGATCACAGCCAGTGATTACGCTATCCTGGCAAGTATGGGAAATGGCGACATCCTATGTAACCAGCGTCGCAATGGCGTTACCGCAGGCTTCAAGAAAATCCAGGCTTCCTTCCGACTCCGCCTTGCCAATTGCGAATTTCGTATTCGTGGATAGATCGATGTCAGCCTCGTGAACTATTGCGTTTCTTCGGTCGATGATCAGCTTCAATTTCGTTCTCGCCTGCAAGTCCGATGTGCCGAGCGACGTGGCGATTTTTTGCCACTTCTGTGGTTCGTCCCATATGTAGCTAAGGCCATCCGCAACTTTGACGGGATCTTGGAATGAAACAGTCTTGAATTTTCGGAAGAGGGCCTGTTCGAATACATGCTCTTTGGGAGGAATGGAGGCCTGGACTATTTCATTGTGCACCTGCATAGAGACTGCTTCCGACAAGTACTTTCCAGTTGGAGGGCGAAGGCCCAAGAAGGATTGAACCATGCCGATCCTTATAAGATCGTGCATCAATTTATCGAATGCGCTGACCGCGTAGACTAGCTGTGATCGTAGCAGGTCATCGAATTGCTGTGGAACTGGGACTGCAGTAACCAGGTAATCGTAGAGCGCGCTAATCTCGCGCGCTTGCCGCATGTTTGAATTGAACAGAATGCGCGAATTATGCATGTTCCATCAATGCGGTAATCTTCTCGGCCATGCTCGCGAACTGCGTCGCAAATAAACCCCTTTTACTCTGCAAGCCAGCTAAGACCGGGCCGGTTTCTCCTATTTCAGCGTCTGTTAGGTCGAACACTGGCACACCCGCATGATGCGCCTTTGGCAGCAGTCCCTGGAAGTCCGGAATCTCTGCTAGACAGTACTGTGCCGCAATAAAATCTGCGCCATATTGCTCAGCCGTGTAGACCATGCCACTCTTCGTCATAGCAGAAAAGAAGTCTTGCCCAAGTTTCTCCTTTATTTCCTGGATGTTATCCCGGTACGGCTTTGCGGCTTTACCGTTACGGATATTGAATCGCTGGATAATGCTTCCGCAAAATTTTGGCACTCCTTCCAAAAGTGGGTAAGCAGAGTCGGAAAAAAGGGCTACCGCACTCTTCTTCCATTCTACCCAGCGCGGCAACGCTGCCTGTAGCGTACTAAGCGCCATGATGGAGAACGGATCAGGGTTAGTCGGTACAAGGAATGCGTGGGCAGAGAGGAATAAGTTTTGATTCACTGAGCTCAGGCTAGGGTTAAGGTCGATGATGGTGTAGTCTACGGAGTACTTTTCCTCGGTCAGGCGTAGGAGTTCTGAGAAGGCGCCAGGCAAGTTCTGAAGCGTGGAGATGGCGTTGTTCGAAGTCTGTGCGAACGTCAGCGCGGCGTCATATTCGGACAGGTTGGCATGCCCAGCCAGAAGGTACATCGATGGCGCCCGCTGTGGACTGAAACAGTTGACCGCAGCAATAGGTACAGGTTTCCCTTGGAATGCCGGCGCGACGCCGTCTTTGATGTTTTGAAGTTTGGTTCCGTCTTCAACATAGTATTTTTCGAAATCGTCGCCTAGCACAAGGCTCGACAAGTTGCATTGGCTGTCGGCATCGACCAGCAGTACCTTCTTTGTCTTGGAAAGCATCCAGCCGAGGTTGAAAACGGTGGTCGTCTTGCTTACGCCGCCCTTGTGGTTGAATACGACGAGCCTCTTAGCCATGGTTCTCCTTCAGTTGATTGACCCTACGCACGCCAGATTGGGCGTGCTTTTTCCGGTAGCCGCCCTATTATGCGCCACCTCCAATTTCCGACGAGTACCATAGTAACGCTTTGACGGGAGAATTCAAACTCATGGATCTCCCGTTCGCGCTGGATACCCATCCAGTCTGACCTTTGCCCTCGTAGCAAAAAGTCGATATGATGATAGCTGCGCCGAAGGGCACACTACTGGAGCAATTGCTGGCCTTGCCTGGTCTGGATGGTCGCGAAAGCAGCGACGACATCAACATATCGTATGCGGCTGACGATCCGAAGGCAAACCAAGCTTATCGTGAAATCAAACGCTCGCGCGGTGAACTGGATCCTGGCTAACAGCATCTCGGCATATTTCGCCACGCCAAACCGGAAAGTGCCTCTGAAGTTGATGTGCGCGAAATGAACCGGCCCCATTCGGTGTAGCCAAGCATCTTCGATGGGCTGTCCCGATTTTCGCCAGCGCTCGACGGTTTCCTGCATGCGGTTTGTGTTCCAGGCGATGACCAAGTTGGTAAGCAGCACATGCGAGCCGGAAATGGCGATCATTTCGTTGGCACGCCGTCCGCGTTCGGGCGCCACCTTACCGTAGTAGACGGCGCGCTGCAGCTGGTGCACGGACTCGCCGCGATTGAGCACGGTGTGTATTTCGCGCTGGAATTCGGAATTGCTCAGGTAGTCGCACATGAACAGCGTGCGAACCATATCGTTAATTTCGCGTAGACGCCGCCTATGGTGCAATGCCTCCTTTCCCTGCCGTTTCTTTCAGCGCGGTGATAACCAGTCGCACGGCCAATGATGACTGCTTCCGTGTCGCATAATAAGCATGGTGGCCTGTGAAAGTAGGAAACCAATCCTCTAGAACCCAGCGCAGCCGGCCGGCGCTCACGGCTGGCGAAGCAAGCGCCTTGGGCACGTACGCAAGTCCGAATCCGGCTAGTGCAGCATCTAGCATTTGATAGGCATTGTTGAAGACCAGTTGCCCACTCACTTTAACGTCAAGCCACTTGCGCCCCTTGCGCAGCTCCCATGACATGAGCGATTCCTTGGTCGGTAACCGATGACCCGGCACGTTCCTGTTTTTTTGCAGCGTCAATGCTGGAGCTTGAAGCGAAAAATGTTGAAATCTTCTTTTTCGGCGACGCTCGCGACATGTTTGATCAGATCGCTCATGCCGTGTCTGAACGTCGTCCAGCAGCGTTGATCCTGCTCGGCGATAATGCGCCAGAGTGGGCATTCAGCAGCCGCGCTGCTATTGTTGCTAGATACGTAAGCAATCAATTAAATTGACGTGAGAAATTGCTTTTTGGAAATGTGGCGTATCAGTGCAGGCGCAGCTTAAGCTTGCGATTTAATCGAGCCTCCCCCAATATACATCGTGAACCTTGTTCGACATTGGGACTAATTCAAATAATAAGTAAATTCTTTTAGATAAAAGGGAGAAATAATGACTTCAGTCTATCGGGGCAAATCTAGCACTTTGGGTATAAAAAAACACAGCCGCACGAAACAATTTATCGCCATATTGATTGGCGCATGCGGTGGATTGATATTGGCCTTGCCTGGAAAATCGTTTGCAGAAACAGCAGACACCTGTGCGGAGGTTCTGCAAACAAGCGCTCGAAATTACTCTCAGTCTGGAGCCAGTTCCGCCATCGCGTACAAAGTATACAATCAATATTGCCAGCAAGACCACGCCCGCTCTGGTCAATCAACCGCGATTGGCTTGGATGCCATCCTCGACGAAATGCCCGCCAGATTCAGTTTAAATAACGCGTCGACCTCGGATCGCCTCAACAATTTTTGCAAAACTTTTGACTCAGACTATCAACAGCAACAGTCTTGGTATCAGAACCTTTCTTTGGCCAACGACAATACCACTGCCGCCTGGTTGCAATGCAAGCTCTTGGCTACGAAAGGAGTCGGCTTCAGTACTATGGTGTCGCAGCAACAGATGCTGATATCCGTGCGACGAATGGCTGGCGACGATGTAACCGTTTCAGGCGTCAACTACGATCAGAGAAGAAGCGCCATGACCTGCACGGTTCCAAACTCGGACAATATTAATCACACAGTAGTAGCGGATGGAAACACGACGAAGCGGCTCGGCCCCGATTTTTGGACGATTACCTGCATGCGCAATGGAATCAATTCTGGTAACTCGACAATTTACCCGCCTGCGACAATCAGTGTTATCACAAGTGCGGGCCCTTTCCTATTTACCGCAGACGGCGACCAGGCGTTCGATTTGCAATATGCAAGCACGATCAATTCAAAATTGACAGATCTTCAATCAACTGTCGCCGCGATTCCAAAGTCATATAAGATAAAAATCACGCAGCAAGGTAGTCGATTTGGAGAAAACAATGCAAATTATATGTGTGCAAATGATGTGCCGGACACGGTAGTAATTGGTATAGGACAAAGAGACGGAAGTCACGGTAACTGGACATACTGTGGGATCGTGACAGTAGAACCAGCCACTAATTCCCATTAATGACGTTCTGGGGAACACGACTCATGGGGTTACTCCGTGGCGCTTGCGCGCTGGTTTAATAAAGATTCGCACCTCTATCGAACCGGGTAACCCCACTTCCACGTCAGTAAATTTGCTATTCACTCACAGCGTCGGCATGCTCGACACGCTCCATCAGTTCGACGCGGACGTGAAACGTCGGCGGTGGCACTACCCACTCGAACACGTCGGGCAACGCGCCATAGGTACGGTCCAGTTCGGTAAGCGTGACGCCAGCACCGTAGTTGACAGGCAAGGCAAAAACAGAATGCCGATGAAACTTAAACGTCAATGACCTTGCGCAGCAGTCCAGGCGAGACGCGCCACTGTTCTCCGTC
>OUWB011209580.1_pt1 | contig 198882 bp, 179 predicted proteins | sample 1779821 | NCBI WGS metagenome assembly OUWB01 (sample SAMEA3914806, study PRJEB12502) | metagenome | biome: forest; material: soil | place: Canada | collected 2011-08-03 | depth 0.1 m
ATCATGCCCACGCGCACCGCGTGCAGCACGCTGTCGAGCAGGGCCGGCGCGCCAGTCGTGCCGGCCGCGGCGTCGCTTTCGGCATTCACGGCGTCAGTCCGCTGAGATATTGGTCGAGATAGGCTTGCAGCTCGTTCAACGCGCTCATGTCGAGCAGGAAGGCGACGTAGCCGTTGATCTCGTGCTTCTCGATGTTGAAGTCGATCTTCAGCGTCAAGACCAGGCCGTTCCATTGGTTGCCGGAAGAACCAAGAATGTGGTCGCCCGTGCCGATGCGGTATATCGGCAGCGAGCCGTGCAATTCCTTGCCCGAGATATTGGCCAGCGTGCTCATGCAGGAATTGAGGATGATGTTGCCGATCTCGCTCATCGCTTCCTGTTCCATCTCGGAGAGCTCTTCCATCGTGACCGACTGGCCCACCATCAGGCGCACGATTTCCAGGCTTTTTTCTTCCGGGAACATCAGGATCGCCTCGGTGTTGAAGGCGCCCTGGTAATGCTGTGTGACGGCGCAGATGCGGCGCGCCTCGGCGCTGCCGAGCGTCCTGGCGACTTCGGCGCGCGACTGGAAGCTGATCAGCGGCACCGACATGGTGACTTCTTCGCGCACGATCTGGCTCATGGAAGAGGCTGCCTGGCCCACGCCCTGGTTGAATAGTTCGACCAGCGCGTCGTGCTGCAGTTCGTTGAGTTGGAACATCAGGCGCTTCCCAGGGTGGCAATGACGGAATCGATACGCGCTTGCGTGATCGGCTTTTCGGCGAAATGCACATGCAGGCTGTGGGCTTTTTCGCGTGTGGCTTCCTGCACGTTGGCGGTCATCAGGCAGATCGGCACACCGGGCAGGATTTCGCGCAGCTTGGCGATGGCCGCCAGCCCGCCCATGCCGGGCATGTTGACGTCGAGCAGGATCATGTCGGGTTTGACCGAGGCCAGCTTGTCGATCGCTTCTTCGCCGCTGGCGGCTTCTTCGACGACATAGCCGGGATGGCTGTATAGGATGAACTGGCGCGAGAGCATGCGTGAAACGCGGCTGTCGTCGACCACCAGGATAGTTTTGCACTCGCTCATATCGGTTCCCAAAAGCGGACGGAGAGTGGAAATGAAGCGTCACCATGATTGCGCATGGACAACTCTATCTTAACTCCGCCTTTGGGCGAATGGGCAACTTCTTTCCGCTAAAATGGCGACATCTGCACTTTTTACCACTCCCATCATGATGACCCAGGACGAATTGAAACAAGCCGTGGCGCGCGCCGCCCTCGAATACGTGGTGGAGGGCCGCATTGTCGGCGTCGGCACCGGCTCCACCGCCAATTTCTTCATCGACGAGCTGGGCAAAATCAAGGACAAGATTGCCGGCGCGGTGGCCTCGTCCGAGGCAACCGCGGCCCGGCTAAGGTCGCACGGCATTGAGGTGTTCGACCTGAACGACGTCGAAACCATGCCGGTTTATATCGATGGTGCCGACGAGATCAATGGCGCCGGCGCCATGATCAAGGGCGGCGGCGCGGCGTTGACGCGTGAAAAGATCGTGGCCTCGGTGGCGGAGCAGTTCATCTGCATCGCCGACGGCTCCAAGCTGGTCGATAAGTTGGGCAAATTCCCGCTGCCGGTCGAAGTGATCCCGATGTCACGTGCGGTGGCGGCGCGCAAGCTGGCAGCCCTGGGCGGCGAGCCGCGTTTGCGCATGAAGGACGGCCAGCCGGTTGTAACAGACAATGGCTGCAACATTCTCGACTTGATTGGTTTGCAAATCGACAACCCCGTGGAAATGGAACAACAGATCAACGCCATCGTCGGCGTGGTGACGGTGGGCTTGTTTGCCCAGCGTGGCGCCAATGTATGCCTGCTTGGCACGCCGGAAGGAGTGAAAACGATCAAGTATTGAGTAATCCTGCCGCAGCTTGTTGCCGAGCATGGCGCAGCCCGATAAACGGGAAGTATGCAACCGGTATCGGGTTAGGCAAGCGCCGCCGCAGGGCTGCGCTTGCCGGGCGCCAACCACGCATTGTGGTTAATTCAACACCCGTGCGCCTTCCCATTCCAGCGGTGCGGTATCGGGCATATGCAATTCAATATCCCAATCCGTCGCCTTGACCGCGTCTTGAAGCACGGTGCAAAAGCCATGCAGCATGCTTGGCGTGAAACCGAGTTCGAAGCTGCCGTGATGCGCGCTGACGAAGTTGATGCGCGGCCCGCGGTTGGTGGCGATGTTGATGTTGGCCTGCACCAGCAAAACCGGTTGCATGCCGAAGGGATAACTGTCGATGTCAGGCGAATAGGGCACGTCGAAATCGCCGCGCGCGCGGATTTCATCGACCTTGGCCTGGTGCTCCATGCTGACGATTTCGGAACTGGCATGGGCCGCGTTCGGATTGTCGAGCGCAATCTGTGTTTCCATCGCATGGATGATGCCGGGCCAGAGCGATTTGACCATGTGGCGCGTCATCCACGAGCGGATTTCCTGCAGGCTGCCGTCTCCATGCTTGAAGGAAACGCGCAGCAGCAATCGATCTTCGTTGCGCCAGTAACCGGCCTGTATTTGTTGTAAAACCATAGTGCTGCAAAACCACAATCTTGAAATGGGATTGATCGCCCCTATATGGGCGCCATAGATCAATTATCCTGAACCACAGGACAAAGAGGATTATCCCATGCGTTTAGACAAACTCACCACCAAATTGCAGGAAGCGCTGGCCGATGCGCAAAGCCTGGCGGTTGGTAACGATAATCAATATATCGAACCGATCCACTTGCTGACGGCTCTGCTGGACCAGGAAGACGGCGGCAGCCGTTCGCTCCTGCAACGCGCCGGCGTGAACGTCGGCGGGCTCTCTGCCGCACTGAAGACGGGCTTGGGGCGGTTGCCCAAGGTATCCGGCACAGGCGGGGAAGTGCAAGGCGGGCGCGAACTCGGTTCGCTGTTGAATCTCGCCGACAAGGAAGCGCAAAAGCGCGGCGACCAGTTCATCGCCAGCGAAATGCTGCTCCTGGCCTTGACCGAAGACAAGTCCGACGCCGGTAAGTTGGCCAAGGAAAGCGGCTTGACGAAGAAAGCGCTGGAAGCTGCGATCGATGCCGTGCGCGGTGGCGCCCACGTCGGCTCGGCCGAGGCCGAAGGCCAGCGCGAAGCCTTGAAGAAATACACGCTCGACCTGACCGAGCGGGCACGCGCCGGCAAGCTCGACCCCGTGATCGGCCGCGACGACGAAATCCGCCGCGCGATCCAGGTTTTGCAGCGCCGCACCAAGAACAATCCCGTGCTGATCGGCGAGCCGGGCGTGGGCAAGACCGCCATCGTCGAAGGCTTGGCCCAGCGCATCGTCAACGGCGAAGTGCCGGAAAGCCTCAAGGGCAAGCGCGTGCTCTCGCTCGACATGGCCGCCCTGTTGGCCGGCGCAAAATACCGCGGCGAATTCGAAGAACGCCTGAAGTCCGTGCTCAAGGAATTGGCGCAAGACCAGGGCCAGAGCATCGTCTTCATCGACGAAATGCATACCATGGTCGGGGCCGGCAAGGCCGAAGGCGCGATGGATGCGGGCAACATGCTCAAGCCCGCTCTCGCGCGCGGCGAACTGCATTGCGTCGGCGCCACCACGCTTGACGAATACCGCAAATACATCGAAAAGGATGCAGCGCTCGAACGGCGCTTCCAGAAGATCCTGGTCGACGAGCCGAGCGTGGAAGCGACCATTGCCATCCTGCGCGGCCTGCAGGAAAAATACGAGCTGCACCACGGCGTCGACATCACCGACCCCGCCATCGTGGCCGCGGCCGAATTGTCGCACCGCTACATCACCGACCGCTTCCTGCCCGACAAGGCGATTGATTTGATCGACGAAGCGGCCTCGAAGATCAAGATCGAAATCGATTCCCGGCCCGAAGTGATGGACCGGCTCGACCGCCGCGTGATCCAGTTGAAGATCGAGCGCGAAGCGGTGCGCAAGGAAAAGGACGAGGCCTCGCAGCGCCGCATGGCCCTGATCGAGGAAGAGATCGAGCGGCTGGCGCGCGAATACGCCGACCTCGAAGAAGTCTGGAAGGCCGAGAAAGCCACCGTGCAGGGCAGCCAGCACATCAAGGAAGAGATCGAAAAAGTGCGCCAGCAAATGGAGGAGGCCACGCGCGCCTCCAACTGGCAACTGGTCTCGGAACTGCAATACGGCAAGCTGCCCGAACTCGAAGCGCAACTGAAGAAAGCCGACAGCAGCGCGGCCAAGAGCGCGCTGCCCAAGCTCTTGCGCACCCAGGTCGGCGCCGAGGAAATCGCCGAAGTGGTCTCGCGCGCAACCGGCATTCCGGTGTCCAAGATGATGCAGGGCGAACGCGACAAGCTGATACACATGGAAGAGCAATTGCACAAGCGCGTGGTGGGGCAGGACGAGGCCATCACGGCGGTGTCAGACGCGATCCGCCGCTCGCGCGCCGGCCTGGCCGATCCGAACCGTCCCTACGGCTCCTTCATGTTCCTGGGTCCTACGGGCGTGGGCAAGACCGAGTTGTGCAAGGCGCTGGCGAGTTTTCTGTTCGACACGGAAGAATCGATCATCCGCCTCGACATGAGCGAATTCATGGAGAAGCATTCGGTGGCACGCCTGATCGGCGCGCCGCCCGGTTATGTCGGCTATGACGAAGGCGGCTATCTGACCGAAGCCGTGCGGCGCAAGCCCTACTGCGTGATCCTGTTGGACGAAATCGAGAAAGCCCACCCCGACGTGTTCAACGTGCTCTTGCAAGTGCTGGACGACGGCCGCATGACCGACGGCCAGGGCCGCACGGTGGACTTCAAGAACACCGTCATCGTCATGACGTCCAACCTCGGCTCGCACAGAATCCAGGCGATGGAAGACAGCGATCCGGCTCTCGTGAAGATGGCCGTGATGGCCGAAGTACGTGGGCATTTCCGCCCCGAGTTCATCAACCGCATCGACGAAATCGTCGTGTTCCACGGCCTCGACCAGAAGAACATCGGCGCGATCGCCAAGATCCAGTTGCATATACTCGAAGAGCGTCTGGCCAAGCTCGACATGGGGCTCGACGTCTCGGTCGATGCCTTGCAGCAGATCGCCGAAGCGGGCTTCGACCCGGTGTATGGTGCGCGGCCGCTGAAGCGGGCGATCCAGCAGCGCATCGAAAATCCGCTGTCGAAGCTGATCCTGGACGGCAAGTTCGGCCCGAAGGATACGATCGCCGTGACGGCAAACGGCAGTGAACTGGCATTTGCGAAAAAGACTTGATCTTCCGTCATCTCAAAAAAACGGCCCGATGCAATGTATCGGGCCGTTTGACATGTTGAAAATAAATTGTCTTCCATTCACGCCTGAGCGTCGGGTGCCAGTTCGACAAGCATTTGACGGCACATGGCTCCATCACCGGAGCGCCCGGGCAAGCCGCATGTTCTGATTCGGCCGGCACCCAACAAAAAACCGCAACGAGAAATCGCTGCAGTTTTTTTATTTGCGTCGAAAATCGTATACGCAATTTGTATACGCAAACTCAATCAAGGTGTTGCTAGATTATTCATATTTATGAGTAATCTTGTTGTATTTTTGCACCTTGTAACAGCAAAATTGACTTTCCTCCTGTGGAATGGTTCCATTCAGACTTCAAAAATATTTTGTGTACAGAATATTTATGTCCGAAGTATCCCACCGGGTACGAGGCAGATATGTTGTAGCAGATAAACTTTTGATGCGTATCAGTATGCTGCTCAAAAGGCGGCGGAAGTAAAAACAATATTTTTACCCAAAGGAGTGTTGCATGTCTTTTAAACTCAAAATGTTGCCGTTGGCAGTCGCGCAAGTGGTCGCCGGCGGTGCTTTGTCGATGATTGCCGCGGTTCCGACCATGGCCCAAACATCGACCGATGCCACCACGGGCCCGGTTCAGCGCGTTGAAATCACGGGTTCCAACATCCGCCGCGCCGATGCAGAAATCCCCAGCCCGGTGCAGGTCATCACTGCCGACGACTTGAAGAAGTCCGGCTACACGTCGATCGCGCAAGTGCTGCAAAACATCACTGCCAACGGTCAAGGTACCCTGAGCCAAGGTTTCCCCCAAGCCTTCGCTGCCGGTGCAAGCGGCATCTCCCTGCACGGTCTGACGACTGCAGCGACCCTGGTCCTGATCGACGGCCACCGCATGGCTCCGTATCCTCTCTCGGATGACGGCCAGCGTTCCTTCGTCGACGTATCGAACATCCCTTTCGACGCCGTTGAACGCGTTGAAATCCTGAAAGACGGCGCATCGGCAACCTACGGTTCCGACGCTATGGCAGGTGTGGTCAACATCATCCTGAAGAAGACCTTCACCGGCACCACCGTGTCGGCCGAAGCAGGCACCACCACCCAAGGCGGCGGCACGACCGAGCACTTGACCTTTTCCAAGGGCTGGGGCGACTACGAAGCCGACGGCTACAACGCCTACATCAACCTGGAATACCGCAACCAGAACGACATCACCTACGGTCAGCGTAAGGATGACGGCCTGTGGGCCGGCACCGATCTGTCTAGCCTTGGCGGCGGCGCTTACGCTCAAGGCGTGAACAAGACCCCAGGTGTCGTGACGCCGCTGATCTCGAATCCCCCGATGCTGTCGCCGTACCTGCAAGTGTACAATCCGACCGGCCCGCAATCGCAGCAAGCCTTCACGGCAGCAAACACCTACTTCTACCCCAGCGCCACGTCTTGCGCAGGTGGTGCAAGCTTCGCCAACTACGAGGCAGGCGCATGCGGCTGGCAGAATTCGCATGACGAAATTCAGCCCGCCACGCAAAACATCAACATCCTGACCAGCCTGTCGAAAAAGCTGTCCGACGACTGGCGCTTGGATGCCAAGGTCTCGCTGTTTGACAGCAAGGCCGAGCAATATGCGCCGACCGCAGGCGGCATGCAGACCTATCCGGGCAGCTTCTCGCCGCTGGTCGCCGTTTCCTCCGGCGTCGCGCCGTATCTGGTCGGCACCACGATCCCTGCGATCACGGTTCCGGTCGGCTATCCGGGCAATCCGTTCAACTATCCCGCAACGGTCAACGGCGTCATTCCTGGCGTGGGCCCGATCCACACCGGCCTCGAATCGAAGGCATGGCGTGCGGTGTTCGACCTGACCGGCGAAGCCTTCGGCTGGGATATCGACAGCTCGTTCGGCTGGACCAAGGTTGGCACGGTTCAAAAGAACTACAACGCGATCAACGTTCCGGCTTTGAATGCTGCCTTGAACGCGCCTAACGGCTCGCCGCAGCAATGGAATGTCCAGGGCGGCAACAGCCAGGCTTTGATCAATTCGTTGTTCCCGACCGCCATCGCCGACGACGTGTCGACCCTGGAATTCGTCGAACTGCACGCTTCGCGTTCGCTGATGCAATTGCCCGGCGGCGACCTCGGTTTCTCGACCGGTGTGGAATTCCTGCACCGCGACATGGACTCGCCGGCTCCTGGCTTGATCGCCGACGGTATCGTTCCGGGTAATAATGCCTATGTGTCCGGCTCGCAAAGCGACGCATCGGCCTACGTTGAAGTTGCCGCGCCTGTCGTGAAGTCCTTGGAGTTGGATGGCTCGTTGCGTTTCGACCACTTCAACAACGCCGGCAACGCCACGACGCCGAAGGTTGGCTTCAAATGGACCCCGACGCCGGCCTTTGCGCTGCGTGGTACGGCCGCTACCGGCTTCCGCGCACCGAACGCCGCTGAAAACGGTGAATCCGGCCAAGCTTACCTGTACAACACAACCAATGACCCGGTTCTGTGCCCGGGCGGTGCTCCTACCAGCGGCAACATCGCCAAGGGCAGCGTGGTTAGCACCTGCTCGTTCCAGCCGGTGTACCTGAACTCGTCCAACCCCGCTCTGGAACCGGAAAAGTCGGTTTCCGAAACCCTGGGCGTGATCCTGGAACCGATCAAGGGCTGGAGCACCACGATCGACGCCTATCAGGTCAAGATCAAGGACCAGATCATTGCCGGTTTACCTAACTGGGCCGGTGCGGTTCGTGGTTCCCCGGTTGCCAGCCAGTGCGCTGACGGCAATGGGGGCACCTACACCTGTACGCCTGCTGTTGGTCCGCTGATCTATGTGCCGGTGCAGTACGTCAACGCCAACTCGACGCAAACCAGCGGTGTCGAATTCGATACGCGCTACAAGTGGAAGATGGGTGACTTCGGCAACCTGACGGCTGACTTGCAATGGACGCACACCATGAGCTTCATCCTGACGACCGGCGGCGAGCAATTTCAATTGGCCGGTACGCACGGCCCGTTCGAAATCGGTGGCGACACGGGTAATCCGAAGGATCGCATCCAGACCACCTTCACCTGGGACAAGGGCCCGTGGCAAGTCGCCACGACCTTTAATTGGATGAGCAGCTTCAGCCTGACCGACCCGTCGATCGGCCTGAACGATTGCAACGAGGGTGCTGGAGTCAACGGCTGGTTCCCGTCAGCTTCCACAGCAACTCCGGCACCGTCGAGCGTATGTAAGGTGAATTCCTTCCTCGATACCGACATTTCGTTCCACTACAACATCGACAAGCAATGGACGGTCCATGGCGCGATCACTAACTTGTTCAACCAGGCTCCCCCGCTGGATGTCAACACGTATGGCGGCGGTCAATTGCCGTACAACCCGTCGATGCACATGGCTGGCGCTATCGGCCGTTTCGTCAACCTCGGCGCAAGCTACAAGTTCTGATTTGACGAGCAGCAATCCTGTCCTGGCCGCTGCGGCGGCCGAGACAGCGATAGTGTATAAAAAGCCGCAGGGAGCGATTCCTGCGGTTTTTTCTTTATCGTCTTTGCATTGCCTTCCTTGTGCCGCAAGCCTGCGGGTGCATCGCAAGACCTTGCGCATCGGTCTATAATTCAGCTTTCGTTTTTTTGAATTCCCTATAACTATGAAGACACTTTTCCCACTCATTCTCGCTTCCCTGCTGACCCTGACGGCAACGGCCGCCTTTGCCGACGATGCCGGTCCGTGCAAACAACCGACGGTCCCGAACGATCAGGCTTCCGACGTGGTTGTGAAATATTTCAACAAGCATCGGCTCGAATACAAGGCCTGCGTGGACAAGTTTGTTGAACAGCAAAAAGCCATCGTCGATGCGAATTCGACCAGCAATCCGCAAAAGGCGCTGGAGGCGCATGACGCCGCCGAAGCTGTGCTGAAGCAATACAATGACTTCGTCGATACGTTGAACGCACACGCCAAGGCCAAGGCGGAAGAAGAGTAAATTCCGGTTGCGTGACCGTGTGCCGGGCGGATCGTCCATGGCTTGGCACCGGTTCAGTTGTGAATGCTAACCCCGGCTGGCCCGGGGTTTTTTGATGTGAGCGCGATGAAGGGGGAGCTATGAAACGCAGGGATTTCATCGGTGCCGCTTTGACTGCCGGCGCCGTCGGCGCCGTGGCTGCAAGTGGCGAGGTCGTGGCCGCGCCGACAGTCAAATCGGGCAGCGCGGTTCAGCTCAATGAGGCCGGCGTTGCGCAACTCCAGGCGGCCATGCAGGACGGTACGCTGACGGCACGTTCGCTCACGGCGTTTTATCTCAAACGCATCGCCGAGATCGACAAGCGCGGTCCCTGCATCAACGCCGTCATCGAGATCAACCCCGACGCGCTCGCGATTGCCACGGCGCTCGACCGCGAGCGTCGCGAAAAAGGTCCGCGGGGTCCCTTGCACGGGATTCCTGTCCTGATCAAGGACAATATCGCCACGGCCGACAAGATGGCGACTACGGCCGGATCGCTCGCGCTGGTCGGTGCGCGTGCGCCGCACGACTCTTTTGTTGCGGCACAGTTGCGTGCGGCCGGCGCCGTCATCCTTGGCAAAACCAATTTGAGCGAATGGGCCAACATGCGCTCGACGCGCTCGACTTCCGGCTGGAGCGGGCGCGGCGGCTTGACGCGCAATCCGTATGCGCTCGACCGCAATACCAGCGGCTCAAGCTCGGGTTCGGCCGCTGCCGTTGCCGCCAATCTCGCTGCGCTCGCCGTGGGCACCGAGACCGATGGATCGATTGTCTCGCCATCGTCCATCTGCGGCCTCGTTGGCATCAAGCCGACCTTGGGGCTGGTGAGCCGCAACGGCATCGTGCCCATTGCGCATTCGCAAGACACGGCGGGGCCGATGGCGCGCTCCGTGGCCGACGCCGCGCTGCTGCTCAATGCGCTCTCAGGCGTCGACGAGCGCGACCCGGTGACGCGGGAAAGCGCTGGACGTGTGCCCGACTATGCGCGCTTCCTCGACAAGGATGGCTTGCGCGGCGCGCGCATCGGTGTGGCGCGTAATTTTTTCGGCGGCAACGACGAAGTCGACGCCGTCATCGAGCAAGCCTTGCTGGTATTGAAGGCGCAAGGTGCGGTATTGGTCGATCCGCTGGACATTCCCAATACGGCCAAATACCAGGATAGCGAACTCGATGTGCTGCTCTATGAGTTCAAGACCGATCTGCGCGCCTACCTCGCCGAATTCGCGCCTGGCTTTGCCATCGGCGACATGGCCGGCGTGATCGCCTTCAACGAGCAGCACCACGACCGCGAGCTGCCTTATTTCGGCCAGGAGTACCTGGTCAAGGCGCAGGCCAAGGGCGGCCTCGATGAAAAAGCCTACCTCGATGCGCTGGCCAACGACCGCCGCTACGCACGTGAAGAAGGCATCGACAAGGTCATGAAGGAAAACCGCCTCGACGCCCTGGTCGCACCGACCGGCGGCCTGGCATGGGTGACCGACTTCATCGACGGCGACCATGCCGGCGCCAGTTTCTCGACCCCGGCGGCCGTGGCGGGCTACCCGCATATCACGGTGCCGGCCGGGCAGGTGCACGGCTTGCCGGTGGGGCTGTCCTTTGTCGCCGGCGCCTATGCCGAAGGGCCGCTGATCCGCCTGGCTTACGCTTACGAGCAGGCGACGCGGCTGCGCCGCCCGCCGCAGTTTCACGCCAGCGTTTCCATCAAGGCCTGAGCCGGGCCTCAAGACCGGCGCTTGAGATCAGGGCAGGGGGAAGATCAGGCAGGTCGTGGTCGCGTGGCCATAGAGCTTGCCTTCGGCATCGTAGATCTTGCCCTCTGCAATGCCGACCCGGCCGCCCACCTGGATCACCTTGCCCTCGGCGCGCACCGGGCCGGTCTTGTCGCTCAAAGCGCGGATCAGGTTGACCTTGATCTCCAGCGTCGTATAGCCCATTCCCTTGGGCAGCATGGTCTGGATGGCGCAGCCGACCGCCGAATCGAGCAGGGTGCAGAAATACCCGCCATGCACGCTACCCAGCGGGTTGTAGTGCTGCGGCCCCGGTGTGCCCTGGAACACCATGCGCCCTGCTTCGGCTTCGATCGGCACGAAGTCCATCGTGTGGCCGATAGGTGCCGAAGGCAATTCGCCGGACCAGATGCGCTGCAGGAATTCCAGTCCGCTCGATTCCTTCAATTGTTCCAATGTCGCCACGCCCGCCGGGCCGAGCTTGGCCCGGATAGCCGCTTCCTGCGCTTTCCATTGCGCGACGACCGTTGCTTTGTCTGTCATGCCTGCCCCTTGATTGCATCGTGCAATTCACGATAGAGGCATTATAGACACAAAAGAACGATCGTGCTAAATACAAAAAATACCATAGCGGGATGGCATTTTTGTCATGAGCCGGTCACGAAATTCCTCTACGCTTTCGTGCATCGCAGCAAATGAAATCGTGAGGTTCGCCATGTCTGGAGTGACGATCAATAAGGGTATCTACCTTGGCCTGATCCTGGCTGGAACGGGCTTGATGAGCGCGGCTTTGTTCCTGCACCCCATGAGCCCGGAAGACTTCCTCGACCTCGTTCTGTCCAATCCGCTGCTGACGCTGGGCGACGCCCAGGGCAGCGGGCTTGCCCTGCTGTTCTGGGCCAGCGCCGCAGTTTGCCTCGCCGGCGTGGCCGGCCTGGCTTGGCACATCTCCTCCTCGGCATATCGCAGCCTGCAACCCACTTCCCGGCACCGCGCGCTGGCGCACTAGGATTTGCCTGCAGGCGGCATGCCGCCATGTTGGCAATGTGACGCGGAAGAACTTCCAGTGTGTGAATTAGTTACGTTGAGTGGTTCGCATTTAATTGGTATAATTTTAACTTAAATTGTTTTAAATACAATATATAGGAATTCATGTAACTTTTTGAGCTTGCGATTGCCTAACCCACCATTTAGTAGCTTACACGTGCTGCCAACTGCCATGCCGATGCGCTTTTATCTTGGCGTAGAAATTGCTAAATACGAAGTTAAAGGTAATAAATTGTCTATTTTTGTGCAAAATGTTGCTAAAAAAATAATAATATGCGAGACACGGCGCCTCATCCCGGGAGGTGGTGGCTGCTCGAGGGGGAAGGTGTGCTTGGCATTGGTGCGATTTGTTGCGTAGCAGCAGCGCCGTCTTATATGACCTGCTCTTTTACCAAACAGGTGCAAAACAGTGAAGCTCAGTTATTTACGAATATGTCGTCCCACCCCGGTTGCCCAGGCTTTGCTGGCGGCGGGGTTGTGCGTGAGCGCCGCGGCGCATGCCGATCCGTTCGATACGATTCATCCCTATCTCAGTACCGGGCTGTCCTATGACGCCAACTTGCTGGGTATCTCGAACAATACCCAGGCGATGCAGATCCTCGGCTCGCCCAATACCGGCGACTGGTCGCACTTCGAGCAGGTGGGCGTGTCGCTGGACGACCAGATCGGCTTGCAGCACATTACCGGCGACGTCAATGAAACCAAGGCGCAATACGACCGCTTCACCGGGCTGGACTACCACGGACTGGTAGCGTCGGGCGCCTGGGATTGGGCGCTGGGCGCCCATCTCGGCGGGATATTGAGTGCAGGCTATTCGCAAAGCCTGGCGCCTTACACCTTCCTGCATGTGCCGGACCTGAATCTGCGCACGCAGAAAAATGCCGAGGCCAGCGTGTTCTGGCAGTTCCATCCGAGCTGGCGCCTCGACGCCGGCGTGACGGCGATCCAGACCAATTACAACCTGCCGATCGAGCAGGCGGACGACCGTAATGAGTACCGGGCCAGCGTCGGGTTGGACTATCTGCAGGCCAACGGCAGTTCCACCGGCGTCCAGTTGGTGCAGACGCGCGGCTATTTCCAGTATCCGCAAAGCTATGGCGACATCGACATCATCAACAACTACTCGCAGGATGAGGTCGACGCGAAGATCGACTGGCGCCTGACCGGCAAGACGCGGCTGCAATTCGTCGGCGGCTGGGTCCATCGCAAGTATGACAACCTGACCGACCAGGATTACCGCGGCATCAACGCGCGCGCCATTTTCGACTGGAGCATCACCGGCAAGACGTCCTTGAACGCCCAGGTCTTTCACGAAATCGGGGCGATCGACAACCTGACCGTGGTGTATTCGATCAATCGCGGCGTGAGCCTGGGGCCGACCTGGAACGTATCGGAAAAACTACGCTGGGACCTGTCGCTGCAGGCGTTGCAGATGCAGTTTGCCCAGACGGCCTCGCTCGATGGCCTGCCGACCGACGGCGTGACCTACCACCAGAACACCGCGCGCACCACCTTGACCTATATGGCCACGCCGAAATGGCAATTCCAGGCAACGTTCTACAGCCTGGCGCAAACCACCAGCGACCATTCGAACGACTTCAGAGGCAGCGGCTTCCAATGCAGCACCCGTTATCAATTTTGAGGTGAATCATGACCGATAACGACATCCCTCTCATGGCATTTTTCAAGCGCATGGTCGATCCGTTGATCATGCTCGGCTCGCTGTACATGATCCTGATGGCGCAGCAGGAGCGCTTCAACGGGCATTATCTGTTGCTGATGATCATCGCCTTTTTCGTCGGCACCTATGTCTATGAACAGATCGACCTGCATCGCACGCTGCGCAGCGGCCGCATCCTGGCCTACACGCGCGACATCGTTCTGGGCTGGGGCGTGATCGTCGGCGTGCTGCTGGTGATCGGCCATGCCACCGGACTGGCGGACGAATATTCGCGCCGTTCGCTGTTGATCTGGTTTGGCGTGGCGCCGGTGGCCTTGCTGTTTTCCCACCTGGCGGCGCATCGCCTGGCGGTCACGCGCAGCCATGCCGGGGAAATCCGCAGTGCGCTGATCGTCGGCGCCAACGAGCCGGCGGTCAAGGTGGCCCAGCGCATCGGATCGAATCCCTACTTCTATATAGATCTGCGCGGCTATTTCGACGACCGGGCCGAAGGCCGGCGCGCCGACGGCACGGGCGACCGCTATCTCGGCCGGCTCATCGATCTCATTCCCTACGTGCGCCAGCACAACATCAAGCTGGTGTTCATCAGCATGCCGATTTCGGCGCAGCCGCGCATTCTGTCGCTGCTTGAGGAGTTGCAGGACACCACGGCCTCGATCTACTTCGTGCCGGACATCTACACCTTCGAGCTGATGCAGGCGCGGCTGGACCATATCGGCGGCGTGCCGGTGGTCGGCATCTGCGAAACCCCATTTACGGGGATCAACGGCGTGGTCAAGCGTGCCAGCGACATCGTCTTGTCGCTTGGCATCATGTTCATGTTGATCCCGGTGCTGCTGGCAGTGGCCGTCGGCGTCAAGCTGTCCTCACCCGGCCCCGTCATCTTCAAGCAACGCCGCTATGGGCTGAACGGCGAAGAGATCATCGTCTACAAATTCCGCTCCATGGCCGTGTGCGAGGATGGCGGCACCATCGCCCAGGCCACGCGCAACGACAAGCGGGTCACCCCGTTCGGCAGCTTCCTGCGCAAAAGCTCGCTGGACGAGCTGCCGCAGTTTTTCAACGTGCTGCAAGGGCGCATGAGCATCGTCGGGCCGCGCCCGCATGCGGTGGCGCATAACGAGCTGTATCGCAAGTTGATCAAGGGATACATGCTGCGCCACAAGGTCAAGCCGGGCATCACGGGGTGGGCCCAAGTGAATGGATTTCGTGGCGAAACCGACACGCTCGAAAAAATGCAGTCGCGTATCGAATACGACCTTGACTATCTCAGAAACTGGTCTCTCCCGCTTGATCTCTGGATTGTGGTGCGGACCGTGCGCGAAGTATTGCGCCGCAACAATGCCTACTGACAAAGTCAAAAAATTGTCACAAATATCTCTTTGACACGGGAATGGTGAATGTGTACAGTTGCGGTTCTTAAGTTATCTTTTTGGCATTTAAAAATATCTAAATAGAAATACTAATAATTTTTGCAACATATTGGTGCGGTTAGCACTCAAAGCGCGCAGGGAAGTGTTAAACGCGTGCGGGGGAAGGTAGTAAAACTCGTCAAAGGCACGTGTTGGCTTGGCAGGTTTTTTGCTATGTCACTAACGGTTGTTGTGTTTTTAATCTCGTTTCAAGGAGAGCGGTATGAAAAGACTCAAATTGTTGTTGGCGACCATGCTTCTCGGTGCATCGGGCATGGCTGCGGCAACTCCCACTACCGTGCTGGATCAATCCGGCACACTGTCTGGAATCGTTGGCCTAGCCACTTATGACTTCAGCGTCAGTTCGCCTGGCACGTATGACGTGACCTTCGCGACCTCCAGCAAGGGCAGCAGCTTGAACCTTGCCGGTTACCTGATCGACGAAAACATCGGCGGCAAGTGGGTTTCGGTGGATGACGGCAGCATCGGCACCACCTCGTTTACCGGAACGGCCGGCAAGTACATGGCTATTCTGGGCGACATTGCTTTCCCGGCCAAGAACGTGAACTTCACGATCGACGTCACCAAGGTGCCGTCGCCGGTTCCCGAACCCGAAACCTGGGCAATCATGTTGCTCGGCATCGGCTTCGTGGTCTATCAGGTCCGTCCGCGCAAATCGCGTGGTACGACCGCCATCCCGCGTTTCAGCTAGGCGCGCTTTGGGCGCCTCTAAAAAATCGTAGCGAGCGGCCTGCCGCGGCCCGAGATGGCCGGGGCTGCGTAGGCCGCGCAGCAGATTTTTTTGAGGTGCCTGATATGAGGAATGGATGGCGAGCTGATCCCTGGTTCGCCATTTTTTTCCTGCGCTACCCGAAATCGGTTTTGCCGCTTTCCTCATCGTTGGTGTCCCATTCACGAAAACGAGAAAAGCCATCGAGGCTTTCGCAACAACCCTGGCTCGCAAACGATATGAACACGAATTTTTCCCGTTCCGCGCAGGCGGAGCAGAGCAAGAGCCGGACGATGTTCCGGCAAGGCGCCGCGCTGACGCTGTCGGCTGCCGTATTGGGTCTGTCCGGATGCAGCCACAGCGATGGCGACAATAAGCCCGGCCAGGCGCTGGTGCGGGTCAATGGCGAGGAAGTGACCGTCTATCAGTTGAACGAGGAGCTGCGCCAGGTCAACAGCGCCGATGCCAATCCGCAAAAGCAGCGCAAGCAGCTCGTCGATGCGCTGGTGGACCGCCAACTGCTGGTCGAGGAAGCGCAGAAGCAAAAGCTTGACCGCGATCCCAACGTGATGGAGGCGATCGAGCGCGCCCGCGCGCAGATCCTGGCCCAGGCCTACCTGAAGACCAAGGTCGCGGACATGCAAAAGCCCGACCAGGGCGAGATCGATGCCTACTACGCGGCCCACCCCGAATTCTTCGCCCAGCGCAAGCTGTTCGAGGTGCGCCAGTTTGTCGTCGCGAGCAAGGATTTCAGCAATGACTTGAAGGGCGTGATGGACAACGCCAAGTCGCTCGACGACGTGGCGGCATGGCTCGACGCGCACAAGATCGACTACGCCAAATCGCAGGCCATGCGCACCTCGCCGGAATTGCCGGCGCAAATCCTGGGCAAGATGCAGGGCCCGGACAAGACTGCGCTGTTTCTCTTGCGTAACGACAGCAAGGCGCTCTTGATGTCGGTCACCTCGGTCAAGGAAATGCCGGTCGCCGAAGATGCGGCCACGCCGGAAATCACACAATTTCTGGCCAACAAGCGCGGCCAGGATGCCGCCGATGCCGAACTCAAACGCCTGCATTCGATCGCCAAGATCGAATATTTGAACCCGGACGTGGCAGGTCCGGTCGAAGAAAAGCCTGCCGCCGCAGGCAACACAGTGGCGGCACCAACTGCCACGTCGGCGACCACGGCAGCCAACACGCAAGCCAAGGCGGAATTCAACCCCCAAAGCATCAAATAAGAAGCATCCAGTAATCACGGCGCGTCTGACGACGCCAAAACGAGAAACCAAGGAAAAGGATTGGACGTGATCGCAAAAACCATCAAATTTCTGCTCGGCGCTTTTCTTCTGCTGAGCGTCATGCAATCGCAGGCAGCGGAAGAAAAACGTGACTTTCACCTCGGGCCCGGCGACTCGATCCACGTCGCCGTGTTCCGCAACACGGAACTGGCGCTCGATACGCGCATCGGCGAAAACGGCACCATCAATTATCCGATGGTGGGGTTGGTGAAGGTCGGCGGCATGACCATCACCGACGCCGAAATGCGCATCGCCAAGGCCCTGAAGGATGGCGGCTTCGTGCAGGACCCGCAGGTCAACATCACCGTCGTCACCGTGCGCGGCAGCCTGGTTTCGGTGTTGGGGCAGGTGACGCGCCCGGGCTTGTATCCGCTTGATACGCCCAATCTCAGGCTGTCGGAAATCCTGGCGGTTGCCGGCGGCGTGGCCGCGTCGGGCGGCGACCGCGTGATCGTCAAGGGCGTGCGTAACGGCGCGCCGTTCCGCAAGGAAGTCGACATCAGCTCGATCTTCGTCGACGGCCATGAGGATGAAGACCTCATCATCCGCGAGCGCGATGAAATCTATGTGCCGCTGGCGCCGATGTTCTATATCTACGGCGAGGTGCAAAAGCCCGGCTCGGGCGTCATCCTGCGCGACATGACCGTCATCCAGGCACTGGCCCAGGCCGGCGGACTCACCCCGCGCGGCACCGAACGCAACATCGAGCTGCGCCGCCGCAGCGCCAATGGCGAGACCCGCGCGACGCATCCTGCGATGACCGACAAGATCGAACCAAACGACGTGCTTTACGTGCATGAAAGCCTGTTCTGACCCCGGCGCACCACGCCTGTGATCGGCCATACCCGTAGAAAGTAAAAGACCATGAGTTTCCTGCAAATCTTCTCCATCCTGCTGGCGCGCCGGCGCCTGATCCGCAACGTGTTCCTGGCGGTGGTGATCACGGCGACCGTGCTGAGCTTCGTTTTGCCCAAGTCCTACACCGCCGAAACCACCATCGTGGTGGACGTCAAGAACCCGGACCCGGTGGTCGGCGCCATGCTGCAGCCCACGGCTTTGCCCGGCTATATGGCGACCCAGGTCGATATCATCACCAGCGATCGCGTGGGTCGCCGCGTGGTCCGCATGCTCGGCTTCGACAAGGAACCGTCGCTGATCGCCCGCTGGCGCGAGGATACCGACAACAAGGGTACCGATTTCGAAGGCTATCTGGCCGACCGGCTGCAGCGCAAGCTCGACGTCAAGCCGTCCAAGGAAAGCAACGTCATCAGCATCCAGTTCACCGCCGGCGACCCGAAGACCGCCGCCACGGTGGCCAACACCTTTGCCCAGGCGTACCTGCAGACCAATGTGGAACTGATGGTCGAACCGGCCAAGCAATACACCGACTGGTTCACCGAACGCACCAAGCAGGTTCACGACAAGCTTGAGAAGCAGCAGGCCGATCTCTCCGCGATGCAGAAGGAGAAGGGCGTCGTCGCACTCGACGACCGGCTCGATGCCGAAACGGCGCGCCTGAACGATTTGTCGGCCCAGTTGACGCTGCAACAGGCCCAGCGCAGCGAAGCGCGTTCGCGCCAGCATGCCGCCGACGTCAATCCCGACACCGATCCCGACGTGCTGAACAATCCCGTGGTGCAAAGCCTGCGCACCACGATCACGGCCGCCGAAGGCAAGCTCAAGGAAGCGTCCAACGAATTGGGGCAGAACCACCCGCAGATCAAGCAGCAAAAGGCCGAGCTGGAAGAGCTGAAGGTCAAGCTGCGTGCCGAAATGGCCGACGTGGCGAGCAGCCTCAATTCGAACACCATGGTCAACACGCAGAAGGAAAGCGAATTGCGCGCCGCGCTGGAAGCGCAAAAGAAACGCGTGCTCGACCTGAAAAAGCAGCATGACGAAGTCAACGTGCTCCAGAAAGACATGGACGTCACGCAAGCCGACTACAACAACATCAGCCAGCGCCTGTCGCAAACCACGCTGGAGAGCCAGACGCACCAGACCAACGTGGCCGTCCTGACCCCGGCTTACCAGCCCGAGGAACCGTCCAAGCCCAAGATACTGCTCAACATCATCGCCTCGATTTTCCTGGGCGGCATGCTGGGCGTCGGTGTAGCCCTGCTGATGGAATTGCTTGACCGCCGCGTGCGCTCCGAACAAGACCTGGCCGACATGGGCATTCCGGTACTGGGCAGCCTGGCAACCGAACGTTTCGCCAAGAAGCGCCGCTGGTTCGGGCGTCGTGAGCCGGCATTGCAACCTATCTAAGGAGCACCCGCCATGCAACTGATTCAACAAAAGCCGATCGTCGAACGTTCCATCGGCGCCATCCTGATCGACAACGGCCGCCTGACCCCGATCGATGCGGAAAAGGTCCTGCGCGAGCAGAAGCTCAACAAATTGCGCTTCGGCGACGCCGCCATCAAGCTCGGCCTCTTGACGCAAGGCGATATCGACTTCGCCCTGGCGCGCCAATTCGATTATCCCTATCTCGGGGTGGAAGACCAGTCGATTTCCGAGGAAGTGATCGCAGCGTTCAAGCCGTTTTCGCCTGCCGTCGAACAATTGCGCGCCTTGCGCACGCAATTGATGCTGCGCTGGTTCGGCGTCGATTCGGCGCGCAAGAGCATGGCCATCGTCAGCCCGTCCGAACGTGACGGGCGCAGCTTCGTGGCCGCCAACCTTGCGGTGGTGTTTTCCCAATTGGGTGAGCGCACGCTCCTGATCGACGCCGATCTGCGCACGCCGCGCCAGCACCAGCTATTCAAGATCGACAACAGCACCGGCCTGTCCGCCGTGCTCTCCGGCAGGGTCAGCCCCGCTGCGGCCGTGCACAAGGTGGTCAACCTGCTCGACCTGTCGGTGCTGCCTGCCGGCGCGACGCCGCCCAATCCGCAGGAACTGCTCTCGCGCGACATGTTCTCGACCATCCTGGCACAGTACGGCGAGTCGTTCGACGTCATCATCGTCGATACGCCTTCGCTGACCAGGAGCGCCGATGCCCAGACCATCGCCGCCAGGGTAGGCGCGGCGCTGATCGTGGCACGCAATCACACGACGCCGCTGTCGGCGCTGCAGGGATTGGTGGGGAATTTGCAGAATTCCAATGTCGCCGTCGTTGGTTCGCTCTTGAACGGTATGTGAAGTGACATGGGAAGCGTGCTTTGGAAGCGAACGGCGCGGCTTCGAATATCGCGGACCTGCGGCGCATGGCTTGCGTGCATGACACAAGGCGGCGCCAACGGCATGCGACGAATTCTTCTACCATGACTAACAGCGTATCTGCGAATCGCGGTTTGGCGACGGCTGGCATCGCCTACCATTCATTGCTCGAATGGTGGCCGGTGGTGTTTGGCCTGGCCGCGCTCTATCTGCCGACTTATTTTGACCTGGCCAACGGCTTGTGGAGCAACAGCGACCAGGCGCAGGGGCCGCTGATCCTGATGGTCGCGGCCTACCTGGTCTGGCGCGACCGCGCGGCCCTGCGCCTGCGCGACGACAGCAAGCCGCGCCATGCGGCCGGCGGCGCCGTGTTCGGCCTGGGGCTGCTGCTTTACACACTGGGCCGTTCGCAAGACATCCTGATGTTCGAGATCGGTTCGCAAATCCTGGTGTTTGCCGGGCTGTTGCTGTTTGCGCGCGGCCCAGCCGCCTTGCGCGCCATGTGGTTTCCCTTGTTCTTCCTGTGCTTCATGGTGCCCTTGCCGGGCTTCTTCGTCGATGCCGTCACGCTCCCGATGAAGATTGCGGTGTCCTACGTTGCCGATAACGTGCTGTTCTGGGCCGGTTATCCGATCGCGCGCACCGGCGTCATTTTGCAGATCGGGCAATATCAATTGATGGTCGCCGACGCCTGCGCCGGCATGCATACGCTGATTTCCCTCGAAGCGCTCGGCCTCCTGTATCTGAACCTGGTGAAGCATGACTCGGTCATGCGCAATTCGGTCCTGGCGGTGCTGGTGGTGCCGATCTCGTTTGCGGCAAACGTGATCCGCGTGATGGCGCTGATCCTGATCACCTATTATTTTGGCGATGCGGCGGGGCAGGGCTTCGTGCATCGCTTCGCCGGGCTGGTGTTGTTCGTCGTGGCGCTGTCGCTGATCATGACCGCCGATTCGCTGCTGCAGCAGGGCACGCGCTTCCATCGCGGCCAAGGCCGGCCGCCGGGAGCACGGCGATGAAGCGTCTGCCGCTCAAGCTCTCCAATCTCCTGCTCGGCCTGTGCATGATCGTCGCCGCCGGCGCGACGGTGGCAATCACGCCGCGGCATCGTCTGGCCGACGATGGGCCGCGCGTCGATCTCGAAACGCTGATCCCGAAACGATTCGGCGACTGGAGGCTCGACGAAACCGTGCGCTTTCAGCAGGTCAGCCCGGAACTCCAGGCCGCCCTCGACAAGATTTATACCCAGGTCCTGACGCGCAATTACTACAACCGCCAGGGCTACGTGATCATGCTCTCCGTGCCGTATGGTGCGGACCAATCCGATGCGCTGTCGGCGCATGATCCGGAAGGCTGCTATCCCGCGCAAGGCTTGCAGATCATGTCGAAGCGGCGCGAGGTGCTGCACACCGCCGAAGGCGATCTGCCCTTGCGCCGCATGGAGACCAAGGGCATGTGGCAGGAGCCGGTGACATATTGGTTCACGGTGGGCCAGTATGCCGTCAACAACGAATGGGACCGCAAAGAAGCCAAGCTGCGCTATGCCGCCCGTGGGGAAATTCCCGATGGCCTCCTGGTGCGGGTGTCGTCGCGCGACGGCAACACGGCACAGGCTTATCGCATGCAGGGGCAATTCGTCGAGGATCTGCTCAAGAGCGTCCCGCCTGACACGCGGCGCCGTCTCGCGGGGCTGTGATTATGGCTGCGATCAGTGAAACATCCCCGGCGTCTTCCGCCATGAGTGCGACCAATCCTTATCGCCAGGAAAACGTGCGCAAGGGCGCGCTGCATTACCTGCTCGGGCGCGGCGCGGCCGGCGTGGCCGGCTTTGCCATTGTCCTGTTGCTGGTGCGCTTCATGGATATTGCGAACTATGCGGCCTATACGGCCTTGAGCGGCATGGTCGCGGTCTGCGGCATCGTCGCCGGCCTGGGCATGGAGCGCGTCGTTTCGCGCTACATCCCCGAAGGCCGGTTGCATCGCAACGCTGGCGAGTTGCGCCGCTTTATCTGGCTCGTCAGCGCCTTGCGTTTGCTGGCCTGTTTTGCCGTGGCCGGCGTGCTGTGGCTGTTCTGGCCCGCAGTGAGCCGTTTTCTCGCGGTGTCGCAATATGGGGCGTTCGCCTCCTGCCTGGCGTTTTTCATCATCGCGGAAACCATGTTCCAGCATTTCTCGGCGGTGTTGCAGGCGCTGGTGATGCAACAAACCCTGACGCGCTTGCTGGTCATCCAGTGGGGCGGGCGCCTTGCCTGCCTGGCGGGCGTACTGGTGTTGACGTCTTCACTGCATTGGCAGCAGGTGTTCTGGCTTTTCACCGTGCCTGAACTGCTGGGCGTCATTGCTTTCGCGCTGGTGTTGCATGTGCATTTGCGTACGCTGGAAGCACAGACGCCGCCTCGCAGCGATGCGACGGGCGATTGGCCCGACTGGAACAAGGTGGCCGCAGTCGGTTTCCACAATTTCGGCTTTACGATCCTGGCGGCCCCGCCGCAGGGTTATTTCATGAAGATGCTTGTCGCCGCCTTCCTGCCGGTCGAGGTGGTGGCCGCTTACGGTTTTTTCGTCAGCATCGCGGAAAAAGTGCGGCAATACATTCCCATGTATTTCTTTTACGGCCTGCTTGAGCCGGTGATGATTGCGAGCTACCTCAAGGACCGCGATTTCACCGCGCTTGCCGAGCGCTGCCGCCTGCTTTACAAGACCAACCTCCTGCTGATGGGATTGGCGATTGCCTGTGCCGCAGCTTGCGGCGAGACCAGCCTGGCCGTGATGACGGGCGGCAAGTTCATTGGCCTGTCGTGGATTTTGCCGCTGGTCCTGATGCAGTTGACGATAGGCAGCCACGTGGTGCTGCTGCAATTGCTGTTGAATTCAGTGGAGCAAAGCCAGAACCTGATTCGCGCGACCATCGTCGCCTTGCCCATCATGCTGGCTGCCATGGCGCTGGCGGCGCTCTTCCTTCCCATCGGCTTGCTCTATACGCCGATTCTCTTTTCGCTTTGCATGAATTCTTACATTGTGTTCCGCCTGAGGAGAAGCAACTTCGCTTATCGGCCGGACTGGAAAATGATGCTGGGCATTACCTTGGCGGCCGTGGCCGGGTTCGTGCCGGGCCGCCTTCTTATTGGCCTCTGGGCTTCGGGCGCGCCGATGGTGCTATTGATTGTTGTCTGCCTGCTCGTCACGGCGGTGTACCTGCCGGCCTTGATTTTGCTCAAGGTGATCAAGAAATCCGAATTGATGACGGTCAAATCCTTGCTGGCTAATAAGAGAATGTAAATTCAGAAAATTGAAATTCAAAGAAAATTCAACTTCAGAAAATTCAGATCAGGAAAATATACATTCCACTCACGATGAACGCGATCTCCACCACATCAACCACCGGCAGCAAATACGGCGGCAAGCAATTGATCCTCGAATTGCAGGGCAAGGCCCGGCATGTCCTTGATCCGCTGATCCCGCAGGGCAGCCGCGCGGTCGTGCTCGACTTTCCCAACAATTCGAATGTCGGCGACAGCCTGATCTGGCTCGGTGAAGTGGCTTATCTGGGTCTGCGCGGCCTGGCACCATCTTATGTCGCTGATTTGCGCAGCTTCGACGGTGGCGCTCTGCGCGCCACGCTCGATCAGCAGAGTGTGATCCTGATGCACGGCGGCGGCAATTTCGGCACGCTATGGCCCGACGAGCAGAATTTCCGCCTGCGCGTGCTGCGAGAATTCCCCGGCGTGCCGATCGTGCAGTTTCCGCAATCGGTGTTCTTCGAGGATGGTGCGCTGCTGCAAGAAACGCAGCAGGCCATCAAGGCGCACGGCAACTATACGCTCCTGGTGCGCGACCAGGTCAGTCATGATTTTGCCGTTGCGCACTTTGACTGCCGCGTGGTGCTGTGTCCGGACATGGCTTTTTTCATCGGCAGTGTTACGTCAAATGAACCTGTGCCGTTCGACCGCTTCGTGTTGGCGCGTACCGATCACGAAGCCGCCCACAACTGGTTCAGCGACGCACCGCATTTGCGCGGCGGCGCGACGGTGCATCACAGCGATTGGCTGGAGCAGGGCGCGATGGAGAAAATTCTTAATCGCGTGCAATTTCACACGGGCGCCATACGCAAGTCGCTCGATCCGAACAACATCTGGCTCTATCGCCTGTTCAACCGGCTGGCGCGGGCGCGCCTGGCGCGCGGCCGCGCGCTGCTCGATACCGGCCGCGTCGTTATTGCCGACCGGCTGCACGTGCATATCCTGGCCATCCTGATGGAAAAGCCGCACGTGCTGATCGACAACCGCTATCGCAAGCTCGGCACGTTTCATGATGCGTGGACCAGGAGCTATCGCGGCGTGACCTTTGTCGAGAACCTGCAGGACGCCTATGGTGCGGCCAATCGGTTCGACGAGCCCGAGGGCGGCATGCCCGGACTGGCGGTGCCGCAATGAACGACATGGATGGTGCCGCATGGGCATATTGAAGGGATTTCGCGACGATCTGTCGGTGTACCGCGAAGGCCTGCTGGCACAGGGGTTCTGGGCGCTGCAGATTTATCGCTTCGGCCATGCGCGCTTGCGCCATCGCTCCAGGCTGATTCGCGTGCCGTGGTACGTCGTGCATCTGGTTCTGCACAAGATGTGCGAAATGTTGTTCGGCATCAGCATCGGCGCGCCGGCCAAAATCGGGCGGCGGTTGAATATCGAGCACTTCGGCAACATCATCGTGCATGGCAGCACGGTGATCGGCGACGATTGCATGATACGGCAAGGCGTGACCCTGGGGAACCGGCACATGGACCGGCCGCTCGAAGCGCCGCTGCTGGGCGACCGGGTCAACGTCGGGGCGGGCGCGAAGATTCTGGGTGCGGTGCACGTCGGCAACGACGTGTCGATCGGCGCCAATGCGGTGGTGCTGGCCGATGTGCCGGCGAACTGCGTCGCCGTCGGCATTCCGGCCAAGGTGCTTGAGCGCCGCGTGGCGCTCAAGCAGGTGTCGTCGAATTAGATAGCGGGCGTTTGATAGCCGCCGATGGCGGGCGGCGCGCCCAGTACGGCGCCGACGAAGTCGGTCACGACGGAAGACAGCGCTTTGCCCTTGCCGATGGCGGGCGAGGTGGGCAGTAGCTGGAAGTAGGCAGCAGCGAGCTGGCCGGCTGTGATGCTGCCGGCTTGCGTGAGCTGCGGGTTGCCGATCACGTCGGTCGCGCTGCTGGCAGCAGGCGTTGCCGGCTTGGCCGACCACAGGTTGTTCGACAGCGTCAGTCCGCCGGCGCTGGGCACGTAGCCGGCGCCTTGCACGATGTTGTTGTAGATCTGCGAGGACACGTTGGTGACGTTCGCCGAGCTGCCTGCGCCGCCGGTGCTGAATGCCGAAACGCCGGAGGGCAGGGCGGTGCCGACGATGGTGTTGTTGGCGATCAGCGCGTTGTAGAGGCCCGTGCCGCTGACCAGGGTCCAGCAGAAGGCGCACACGGGCGAGTTGTAGACGAAATTGTCGATCACCGTGGGGAAGTGCGACAGCGGATTGCTGGTGCCGCTGGTGTCTTCGTCGGCCAGCGTGAAGCCTGCGGTTTCGCCGACGTAGTTGTCCGGCGTGTTGTAGACGATGTTGCGCTGGATCAGCGGGTTCCAGGCGTTGTTGACGTAGAGGTTTTGCGCCCAGTTATTGTAGACCACGTTGTCTTCGATGATGGTGCCGTTGGAGAGCCAGGTCGAGATGCCTTCGCCCCAGCAGTTGAACACGGTGTTGCCGGAGATGACGGCATTGTGCGTGACCAGTCCGCTGCCGTAGGGGCTGCCGGCGGAGAGACAACTGGCCCAGCCGCGCGAGGCGGTGCTGCAGTTGGTCGTGTTGGCCAGGCGGCAGTTGGACATTGCGACATAGGAGACGGTGTTGTCTTCGATCAGCGCGTTGTTGCCCGAGGCGATGATGCCTTGCGCCCAGGTGTTGTGTACGTTGAGGTTGCTGACGGTGTTGTTGTTGCCTTCCAGGCTGACGCCGTAGCCGGCAGCGATGCTGGCAGAACCGCCGTTGCCGCCGTGGCCGTCGTTGTTGATGTTGCGGACTTCAAAGCCGGAGACCGTGATGTAGTCGCCGTAGAGCTTGAGCAGGCTGGCGTAGTTGCCGACCACGACGGTCGAGCCGTCGATCACGGGCGATTGGCCGGGATAGGCGGTCACGGTGATCGGCGCGGCGGCGGTGCCCGATGCGTTGATCGCGACCGTTTCGGCGTAGGTGCCGGTCATGGCATAGAGCGTATCGCCGGCGGTGAGTTTGGAGACGGCGTATTGCAGGGTCTTCCAGGGCGATGCCTGCGTGCCAGGGTTGGCATTGTTGCCGGAGGGCGAAACGAAGAACGCGGGCGACGCGAGGGTGGCCGTGGTCTTGATGTGCATTTGCAGTTTCTGGCCGGTCGCGGCCGGTGCCGCGGTCAGTGCGCCGATCACGTCTTGCACCTTGCCGCCCAGGATGGCTGTCGTGGCCGAGTGGTCGATGCGCGCCAGCGTGGTCTTGGCGGCTGCCATGGCGGCGATGCCGCTATAGGACGTCACGCCGTGTTGCGTGAGCTGTTCGGTAAAGGTGGCAGCGAAGGCAATGCGGTTGGCGACGGCCTGGGCATCGGTATTTTGCGCGTCCTGGCCATTGAGCGCGGCGGCCATGATGTCGAGCGGCAGGCGCGTCGTGCTGTAGTTGGGTGCGTTGAGCCTGGCGGTCCAGGTGCTTGTTTCGCCGGTGCCGGGAGCGCGCTGCAGGACGTTCTGGAACACCGCGTCGACCAGTTGCACACCGGCGGCGTTGCCGTACAGGCGATTCGATTCGGTGGTTGCGCTCAATTGATCGACGAGTTGCTTGACCTTGGTGTTGGTGGCATAGGCGGCGTCGAGCGAGGCCACACCCGTCGGCGCGCCTGCGGCGGCCAATTGCTGTTCCAGGCCGATCAGACCGGCGGGATCGGCGGGACGGCCGAAATAGGCGACATACAGGGCCTGGGCAGTCTGCTCAAAGCCGCTGGCGCCGGTTAATGCCTTGGCGGAGCGCTCAAGCTTGGCCGAAGTGTCGGTCTGCGATGCGCTGTCGGAAACGGTTGATCCACCGCCGCATGCGCTCAAGGCAGCGGCAACGAGCAGGCTGGCGGGGAAGGAAAAGGATTGGACAAATTTGCGGCAGACCATAGTTGCACCACGCATAAAGCAAAGACTCAAAACCGACCCATGAGCGGCTGGGGTCGCTCGCAAGCAGGACGAAATTGGAAAAACCAATGAGGGGCTCGAATGGCGACTTAACTACTGGGAATCATGTGTTGCCGTAAGAAAACATTGCCCTGGACAAACGATATCGCGAGCCAAGGTGGGAAGCAATGCCATAGGTTCAAGAAAGTAAAATATTTTTTCTGGCGTAGTTTGCAATTCATGTGTTTGCGTCAATGATGGGGTCGGGTATGCGAATTGCTTATTCGATATCGAGTGGTGCGTTAATTAATGGCTATTAAGACAATAATTGATTGTGAAATGACATGCCTATTCGAGGCGGGGAATGAAAAGTCATTACGTCGTCATCTCGCATAGTCAATATTTTTCGTGTAGGAAGAGCCGACGGAATGCTGCTTAAATGGCTGTGTTGTCATTGCTATAACACGCATCTTGTTGGATAATCTTTAATTGTTAATATAACTATATTAATTGTGTTTTATGAAATATTAAAATGTTGAGCATGCGCGAAAAAAAGATTTGCGTCGTCGTGACGTTTTTCACCCAGGGACAGCCCGGCTTCCTCGATTTTTCCTATCGAATTCGCTGTCTCGCGGCCAATTACGACCTCGTGGTGGTCAGCCGCCATCGCCTGACGCAGGCTGAACTGAGCTTCCCCGGCGTGCGCTACGTCGTCATCGAGCAGCCCGATAGCCGCCTCGGCTGGTTGCGCTATCTGTGGTGCGCCGCGGCCGTGATCCGCAAGGAGGCGCCATCGGTGGCCGTGCTGCTGCATTCGCTGGCCGCGCCGATTGCACTGATGATCGGCAAGACGCCGGTAGCGGTGTACTGGAACGAGCATCCGACCCACGTGGCGCCCGATGAGCGCGGCGCATCGCCGCACAAGGCGTTGTTGCGCCGCGCCGTGCGCGGTCTGCTGTTCCGTGGCGCACGCGAAGCCAGCCTGATCATGCCGATCGGCGAAGCGCACCGCGACGATCTGCTCGCGCAGGGCTGCGCACCCGATAAGACCCGCATGATCTACATGGGCGTGGACAATGCCTTCGATGTCGGCGCACCGGCAACACCATGTGAAGACCGGCCGCTGCGGCTGATCTACGTCGGCTCGGTGCAGCGCGACCGCGGGCGCGACGTGATGCTCGAGGCGATGGCCATGTTGGCAAGCGGCCCACGGATCGCCCACCTGACCATCGTCGGCGCCTCCGAGGAACAGCTCGCCTACTGCCGCGAATACGTCGCCCAGGCCGGCATCGAAGACAGCGTTACGGTCTGCGGCCGCGTGCCGGGGCGCGAGATTCCGCAATTCTTCGCCCAGTCCGACATCGGCATTTGCCTGTGGGAGGATTGGCCCTGGTACCGCTTCAATCCGCCGACCAAGCTGTTCGAATACCTCGTGGCCGGCTTGCCCGTGCTGGCCTCCGACATTCGCACCCATACCGAATACGTCAAGGATGGCGTCAACGGCGCGGTCTTCGAATACGGCGGGGCCGGCCTCGCCGCGGCCATCCAGCGGCTTTGGCTCATGCGCGATCGTCTGCCTCAACTGAAGGCTGCCGCCAAGGAGTCCAGCCGCCCCTATCGCTGGGAAACCATCGAACCCGAATTTCTCGCGGCCGTCAACGGCCTCGCGCAAGGAGCTGTCGCATGAGCACGTCGTATGTTGCCTACAACGCGGGCAGAACCCGCTTCAGCGTTGCTGCCCTGCTGGCGATGATGGGCGTGGGGCTCCTGTGCCTGTTCTTCGCCCTGTTGTCCGTCACCGGTAATCCCATCCTGATCGGACTGGGCGCGAGCATGGTGGCGGGTCCGGTATTGCTGTTCATGCCCGAATTGACGATCTGGGTGGTGCTGGTGGCCGGGCTGCTCTTGGGCGTGCTCTCGGCCAATCCGCGCCTGGGCAAGATAGGCTGGGGCATCTCCGTGCTGTCCCTGATGCTGCTCGGCCCTGCGATGATCAACATCATGTGGGGCAAGCGCGGCCGCCTGCCCGGCTTTCTCGTGATCGCCTGGCTGTTCATGGGTTTCGGCATTTTTTGCTCCATCGTGCAGTGGTGGTCGATCGGCGAATTCGCCGCCGGCTTCAAGCGCTATTTCCAGGCCTTCGGCTTGATGATGGCCCTGGCCGTGGTGCCTTTCGCGCCGCAGGCATTCGTGCGCTGGCGCAAGTTCATGCTCTTCGTCGGCCTGATGCAGTTTCCCTTCGCGCTGTTCGAAATGGTGGTGCTGGTGCCGATGCGCGGCTCGGCCTCGAGCGACGCAACCGACGTGATCGCCGGCACCTTCGGCGCCAACATGGAAGGCGGCAGCCCGAACGCGGTGATGGTGATTTTCGTCTTCATCGCCATTGCCTTCCTGGTGTCGCGCTGGCGCGCCGGCCTGATGCCCAACGGGCGCTTTTACCTGCTGGCCTTCTTGTGCGCCTTGCCGCTGGTGATGGGCGAAACCAAGATCGCCGTGTTCATGGTGCCCATCGTCGGCGCCATCCTGCTGCGCGAGGACTTCATGCGCGCCCCGCTGCGCTACCTGCCTGCCGTGATCATGATCTGCATCCTCACATTCGCGCTGTGCTACATCTACGTGGTGTTCATCATCCAGAGCAATTTCACCGACGTCATCAACGCGACGCACCGCTACAATTTCGGCAACCAGGGCTACTCGCAAGGGCAATACCTGAACCGGATGACCTCGATCACGTTCTGGTTCCAAAAGCAGAGCTGGAGCGATCCGCTGGCCTTCCTGATCGGCAACGGCCTGGGCAGCTCTTACACGGCCTCCGGGCCGATGGCCGTGTCGGGCCACCTCGGCACCAAATACTTCAACTACGGCATCAACCTGACTTCCGTATCGACCATATTGTGGGATACCGGCTTCATCGGCTTGTCGCTGTACGTCTCGATGTTCGTCTCGGCCTGGTTCGCCGCCGTCAAGCTGTATCGTCGCGCTGCCGACCCCTTCGTGAAGGCCGATGCGCTGGCCATTCAAGCGGCGATCGCCCTGTTCGTGCTGTTCCTGGTCTATATCGATTCGATGGTCAATCTGCTGTCGCTCGAACTGATCTACACCACCGTGCTCGGCTATCTGGCCTACCTGATGAAACAGGAAGGCTTGCTGTCCAAGCCTGTGCCGGTACACCAGATGCCGACCCCGCGTCCGGGCGGCAACTTGCATCTCGCCAGAAACACCTGACGCCATGCGCATTATCTATTTCACCGCAGAGCAGTGGCCGACGTTTCGCGCCGATCTGGTTGCGCTGTTCGGCAAGTATCTGCCGCGCCGTGGGGTGACCTGCGACCTCGTCACGGAACGTGAACCCGCGGTGGCGCCGGCCAACGTGCCGCCCTGGGGCGGCGGCAGCGCGCGGCTGTGCAACGTGCCGGCCAATCGCGCCGGACAATACCTGGTCAAGCTGTGGCACAACCTCTCGGTGCTGGCAAGCCTCGATGCGCGGCGCTACGATGCGCTGCAGGTGCGCGACATGTCGTTGACAGCGCTGTTCGCCCTCATGATTGCGCGCCTCAAGGGTCTGCGCTTCTTTTACTGGCTCTCGTATCCGCAATCGGAAGGGCAGATCGACCGCGCCCGCGCGCGCGGCTGGCGCGGCGGCATGCGCTTCTGGTTCCCGCTGATCCAGGGTACGGTAGGGCGCTGGATTCTGTATGGTTTGGTGCTGCCGCGCGCCGACCACGTCTTCGTGCAAAGCCGGCAGATGCAACTCGACCTCGCGCGCGAAGGCGTGCCGATGGAAAAGATGACGCCGGTGCCGATGGGCGTCGACGTCGAAGCGGCCGGTCATGCACAGCTTCCCGCCATGATGGACGCGCGCCTGGCGAACCGGCGCGTGCTTGCCTATCTGGGCACATTGGACCGCGTGCGCAAGATCGAGATCCTGCTGCATATGCTGGCCATCGTCGCGCGCGACGAGCCAAACGTTTTGCTGATCCTGGTAGGCGATACCGAAGACGCCACACATCGCGCCTGGCTCAAGAGCGAGGCGGAGCGCTTGGGTGTGGCGGATCACGTGCTGTGGACCGGCTGGCTCGCGTCAAGCGACGCCTGGGCTTATGTGCGCCAGGCCGAGATCGGTTTGTCGCCATTTCCGCGCAGCTTCCTGCTCGATTCCGCTTCGCCGACCAAGGCGGTCGAATACATGGCGCTGGGCTTGCCGGTGGTGGTCAACGACAACCCGGACCAGGCGCAGGTGGTGGCCGAGAGTGGCGGCGGCCTGTGCGTGCCGCTTGAGCCGCAAGCTTTTGCCGATGCGGTCATGAGCCTGTTGCAATCTCCCGAGCTGCGCCGCGTGATGGGCGAGCATGGGCGCGACTACGTCAGGCGCGTGCGCTGCTACGACACCATCGCCGAAGCGGTGGCGCGCGTCTATCGCGGCTTGGGTGACGCGATACCGGCCGTGGGAGAAATGCGATGAACGCCGTAATGAAGCTTGCATGCGCCGCATCGCTATTGCTGTCGCTCCCGGCCTCGGCACAGGACCGCGAAGGCGGGAATTGGCAACCGGTCAAGGACGTGTCGCTGCAGATCGATGCAGGCAGCATTCTCGACTTTTCCGGTTTCCTGGCGCCGGCCAAGCCTATCACCGCGCACCTCATCGTCAACGCTTCCGGTGCTTTCGCAACAGCCGACAAGCCGCAGCAAGCCCAGCGCTTCCTGATGGCCTCGACCGGGTTTGCGTCCGCCACGGGCGGCTTCCCCGACCATGCCACAACTGACCTCTATGTGAGGCAGTTGCGCCTGCACGGCTACAACATGGCGCGCATCGACTTCGAGGAAGACACCCTGATGCAAGGGCGCAAGGCCGACTTCGATTTCAATCCCGACCAATTCGACCGCTTCCATTACCTGCTGGCCGCCTTGAAGAAGCAGGGCATCTACTACGTGCTCAACGGCCTCAGTTCAGGCAACGGCGGCTATGGCGGCATCGACGACCGCTGGGTCGACCATCGACATCTACGCATCGGCGTCTATTACGACGCGGACGCACAGGCGCACTGGACGATGTTGATGGAGAAGATGCTGGGCGCGCCCAACCCCTATAGCGGCGTGGCGCCCCTGGCCGATCCGGCGATGGCCGGCCTGATCATGGTCAACGAAGGCGGCCTGGCCTTCCTCTCCCACGCCGGCATTCCCGACGTGCTGCGCCCGCTGTTCAACGATTGGCTGAAAAAGAAATACGGCAACACCGCGGCGCTGGCCCAGGCATGGAAGGGCGAACTGGCAGCTTCGGAATCGATCGAGAGCAAGAGCGTGGCCTTGCCCAAGCAGGATGCCTGGAGCAGCCGCCGCATGGGCGACGTGCAGCGCTTTTTCTTCGACCTGGAAAAGTCCACCGCCGGTTGGATGACGGCATACTTGCGCCAGATCGGCTACCAAGGGCTGGTGACGGCTTACGACAACTGGCTGTCGCCGGCGGCAAGCCTGTCGCGCGGACAGTTCGACTGGGTCGATTTGCATAACTATTTCGCCGAGCCTTCCGCCTTCGTCAACCAGGGTTCGCAGATGCCGCAAGACAGCATGCTCGCCGGCGGCGCCAAGTACATTGCCGAACTAGCGGCCAATCGGCATGCCGGCAAAGCATTCACCGTTTCCGAATACGGCCAGGTGTTCTGGAACAAGTACCGCCGCGAATCGGCACTGGCCGTGCCCGCCTATGCGGCCTTCCAGGGCTGGAGCATGATTGCCCAGCACGCCGGGGCGATCGAGCTTGCCTATGGCAACAGCAATAGCCGCGGCCGCAAGGACGCGATCTATCCCTTCATCGTGGGCCTCGATCCGGTGGCGCGGGCCGACGAAACCTTGGCGGCCTTGCTCTACCTGCGTGGCGACGTCGCGCCGGCACGGCGCCTGCTCGGCATCAAGCTCAGTCCCGAATTCGCATTCGACCAGAACGGCATCTATAGCGACATGCCGTTCGACCTGTCGCGCATGGGGCTGGTGTCGGCCATTGCGCTCGATCCTTCCGGCAAGCTCGAATCGAGCTACGACGCGCAGATCCAGCCCGGCAGCGTGGATGTGAAGGTGGGCGGCAAGCTGGTGCATGGCGACGAAAGCCTGATGGCCAAGGCCGGCAACGTGGCTCGCGATGTGGGTGGCAACGTCGGCGCCCAGCTCGGCAAGAGCGATGCGGTGGCGGCGGGCCGCTTCAATGGCCGCATTGGCGCCTTGCGCGCGGCGGGCTTGGAAGATGCGAGCAACCCGAGCGCAATGGACCGTGGCTACTACCAGAGCGATACCGGCCAGATCGTGCTCGACACCCAGAAAAAGCGCCTGACCGTGGTGACGCCGCGCACCGAGGCGGCGGTGTTCGATACGCTGGAGCCGATTGTGCTCCCCAGCCTGAAAATCGATAGTGCCGACACAGCAGCCTTGGTATCGGTCTCGTCCATGGACGGCAATCCGCTGCAATCGTCGAAGCGCATGCTGGTGATCGTGGCGACTGACGCACGCAACAGCAACATGCAATTTTCCGACGCCAACGAGACCACGCTGGCGGCGCTGGGCAAGCTGCCGGTGCAGATGCAGACGGCGACGGTAAAGCTGACGCTGACCAATGCCAATGCCGCGCAATTGAAAGTGTATTCCGATACCCTGGCCGGCAAGCGCGGCGACGCAATCGCCGTGGACCATGCTGCCGGCAGCATCACGTTCACGCTCGATACGTCCAAGCTATCGCACGGACCGACCACGTATTTTGAAATCGTGGGGGGCGATCAATGACGCATTCTGTCACGCATTCCGTGATTTTCGTGCTGCCTGAAATGCTGCCCGTGCCTGCTGTGAAGGGCGGGGCGGTGGAGCATTGGGTGGACGAGGCCTCGCGGCGCATGGCGGCCAAGGGCGGCAGGGTGGGCGTGGTATCGCGTCCGGCAAATGCGCCCGGTGACGCCGCCATCGACTACATCGGCCTTCCCTGGACCAGGCTTGAGACATTCTGCTACTGCCTGAAGGAAAAACTCGGGCGGCGCAATCCGCTGCGTCACCTGGCCAAGCTGCAGAACGTGTTTTCTTATGGCGTGCGTGCGGCGCGCGCCGTACGGGCAATGCGCGGCTACGACGTGGCCTATGTACACAACGAACCCAATATCCTGCTGTTCTTCAACAAGGCGCCGGGACAAAAGATCGTGCTCCACATGCACAACGATCATCTGTCGATCCGTCTGTTCCGGCCCCTGTACCGCCAGGTATTGAAGAAAGTCGATCAAGTGATTTGCGTCAGCGAATATATCCGGCGCCAGGCCGCGAAACATTTCCCCGAACATGCGCACCGTTTCTCGGTGGCCTTGAACGCCACCGATCCGGACCTGTTCAAGCCTTATGACGATGCGCCGTCGCAAACGGGCGCGTTGCAGTTCGAAGCGGACAAGCGTTACCTGCTCTACGTGGGACGGCTGGTGCCGATCAAGGGCGTCCACGTATTGGTCGAGGCCTTTCCCGAGATTTTGCGCCGCCACCCCGATGTGCGGCTGGTGATCACCGGCTCGTCCTTCTTCGACGGCGCGGCGCGCACCGGATACGAACGCGAACTGGTGGCGCTGGCGCAACCGGTGGTATCGAAGATCGTCTTCACCGGCTTCTTGCCGCACGAAACCTTGAAATACCTGTATGCGGCAGTCGATATCGTCGTCATGCCTTCGGTGTGGCAAGAGCCGCTCGGCCTCGTCATGCTCGAAGCGATGGCCTCTGGCACGCTGCTGGTCGGATCTAGCGTGGGCGGCGTGCCCGAAGTGATCGACAGCGGCCGCAATGGCGTGCTGGTTCCCGCCGGCGACGCCGCCGAACTGGCGCGCGCCGTCTGCAACGTGCTGGAAGACCCGGCGTCGATGCAGCGCATGGCGCAGGCGGGGCGCGACACCATCGTTGAAAAGTTTACCTGGGAGCGGTTGATGGGAGAGGTTGAAATGGCAATGGGGGTGTCGTCTTGATCGCCATTGTCTATCCTCAATTTTATGGCGTCGGCGGCATCGCGCGCTACCTCGAATCGTTCTTGTCCAACCTGCCGCCGGACGGCCCGAAGGTCTACCTGATCACGGGCGACGAGAACCGGCGCGAGTGCAGCTTTCCCGGCGTGGAGTTTATACACGTGCCCTCTGCCGGCGGCCGCTTCGGCCTGTTCAAGTGGGGCTGGCAAGTGCGCAAGCTGGTGCAGAAGCTGTATGACGAAGGCGAGATCCGCTGGGTCAATTTTCATTTTCCGCCGCTGATTCCCGGCCTGTTTTTGCCGCGCCATATCCCGGTGCTGCTGACGGCGCACACGACCTACCTCGGCATGTCGGGCCGCTTCTATGAGACACGCCATTTCGACAGCCAGTGGGGCGGCATGTCGTTGGCGATCAAGTCGTGGATGGAGCGGCGCATCTTTTCCAAGACCCGCAAAGTCGTGACCCTGACCGAGCAGGGCCGGCAGGAAGTGCTGGCTTACGGCTTCAAGGGGCCCATCAGCGTGATTCCCAATGGGGCCGACGTCAAGCTGTTCGCGCCCGATGGCGGCATCGAAAAAGATATCGACGTGCTGTTCTGCGGTCGCATCGAATTTCGCAAAGGCAGCCGTGCCATGGTGCAGTTGTGCCGCCGCTTGATTGAATTGAAGCCCGACATCCGCATTGCCATCGTCGGCTATGGTGACGACGATGCCTGGGTCCGTGAAGCATTGGTGCCCTATGCGAAAAATGTTCTGCTCACCGGCAAGGTGCCGCTGTCGCAAATGACGGGCTACTACAATCGCAGCCGCGTCTATGCCTCGACCTCGTATTACGAAGGTCTGCCCGGCACCTGTCTGGAGGCGATGGCGATGCAACTGCCTGCCGTGGTGTGGGATTTCCTGTTCTATCGCGGCCTCGTGATCGAAGGCAAGACCGGCTTCGTGGCGCGGCCCAACGACTTTTCCGCGATGGGCGACAAGGTGATGCAATTGCTCGGCAATCCAAAGCTGGCCGCAGAGATGGGGCGCGACGGCCGGGCCTTGCTCGAAACCGAATATAGCTGGTCCAAGCTGGCCGGCGATTTGATGGCGGTGTACTGATGAATACACAACGCCCGCTTCGCGTCATGATGCTCGGCTTGCGCGGCTTTCCCAACGTGCAGGGCGGCGTCGAAACGCATGCCGAACATTTGTGCCCGCTGCTCGTGAGGATGGGTTGCAAGGTGACGGTGCTGGTGCGCGCGCCGTACCAGCCGAAAGACATCGGCCCCGAATGGCGGGGTGTGAAATTCGTCTCGCTATGGGCGCCCAAGTCCAAGGGGCTGGAGGCGATCGTGCACACCTTCCTCGGCACGCTGTATGCCGCCGTGACGCGGCCCGACATCCTGCACATCCAGGCCATCGGCCCGGCCATCATGACGCTGCCGGCGCGCCTGTTGGGCCTACGCGTGGTGGTCACGCATCATGGCCCCGATTACGACAGGCAGAAGTGGGGCCGCTTCGCGCGCTTCGTGCTGCAACTGGGCGAGCGCTGGGGCATGCGCTGCGCCAACGCGCGCATCGTCATTTCGCGCGTGATCGCGGACCTGGTGCGCGCCAAGCATGCGCGCGAATCGGCGCTGATTCCCAACGGCGTGGTGCTGGGGCCTTTGCCAAAGTCGGCCATGGCGCTGGAGCGCTTCGGCTTGCAGCGCCGGCGCTACGTGCTGCTGGTTTCCCGCCTGGTGCCGGAGAAGCGCCATCTCGATCTGATCGAAGCCTTCCAGTCGGCAAGGCTCGACGGCTGGAAGCTGGTGATCGTCGGTGGCGCCGACCACCCCGACGAGTACCAACGCAAGGTGATCGACAGGGCAGAGGCCACGGGAACCGTGATGACCGGTTTCCAGAGCGGCGTCTCCTTACAGGAGCTGTATGCGCACGCGGGCCTGTTCGTGCTGCCGTCTTCGCACGAGGGCATGCCGATCGCGATGCTCGAAGCGCTCAGTTATGGCTTGCCCGTGGTGGCAAGCGACATCCCGGCCAACGTCGAAGTCGGCCTCGATGCGGATCATTATTTTCCCTTGGGCGACCGGGATGCGTTGGCCGAGCGGTTGCGCCAGCATGCCGCAGTTGAACCCGACGATGCGAGCTGCACGGCGCGCCGCACTTGGGTGGCCGAACGCAACGACTGGCAGCGCGTCGCAGCGCGCACCCTGGAAGTCTATGGCACGGTTTCAAGCAATCTGAAAGGGTAAGAACATGGCTATCCTGGTTACCGGCGGCGCCGGCTATATCGGTTCCCACACTTGTGTCGAATTGCTCGCGGCAGGGCACGAGTTGGTGGTGGTGGACAACCTGTGCAACAGCAAGGTGGCCGCACTTGAGCGCGTGCGCCTTATTGCGGGCAAACAATTGTCATTTTATCAAATTGATGTGCGCGACCGCGAAGCATTGCGCGAGGTATTTCGCCACCACGTCATCGAAGCCGTGGTGCATTTTGCCGGCCTCAAGGCAGTGGGCGAATCGGTGGCCCAGCCGCTTTTTTATTACGAAAACAATGTCGCCGGCACCGTCGTGCTGTGCGAGGTGATGAAAGAGTTCGGCGTCAGGCGCATCGTGTTCAGTTCCTCGGCCACGGTATACGGTGATCCGCACGCGGTGCCGATCCGCGAGGATTTCCCGGTCGGGCGCACCACCAATCCCTATGGCACGAGCAAGATGATGGTCGAGCAGATCCTGCGCGATCTGCATGTGTCGGACTCGTCGTGGCGCATCGGTCTGCTGCGCTACTTCAACCCCGTAGGGGCGCATGAAAGCGGCATGATCGGCGAAGACCCGAACGGCATTCCCAACAATCTCATGCCCTTCATCGCGCAGGTGGCGGTGGGGCGGCGCGAGTTCCTCCAGGTATTCGGCCAGGATTATCCGACCACCGACGGCACCGGCGTGCGCGACTACATCCACGTGGTCGATCTGGCCAAGGGGCACGTCGCGGCGCTGAGCTATCTCGCCAGGAACGAGGGCCTGCTGACCGTGAATCTGGGCACCGGGCGCGGTTATAGCGTGCTCGAAGTGGTGAAGGCCTTCGAAGAGGCCAGCGGCCGGGAAATCAGGTTGCGCATGGCGCCGCGCCGCGCCGGTGATATCGCCTGCTGCTACGCCGACTCCAGCCTTGCCGGGGAAAAGCTGGGCTGGTCGGCGGCTAGGGGTATCGACAGAATGTGCGCCGATTCCTGGCGCTGGCAATCGCAAAATCCACAAGGATTTGAATGAGCTTGGCGTCTTTTGCTACGAATTTCCCGTAATACGGAAAAACAGGGAGAAGTTTTCTTCCAGGGAAGGTTCGGAATCGATCAGTGCTGCGAAATCCAAAAAATTGCAAAAATAACCATTTTGTATTTAACTTTTGGTTAACTTTCAGTGTATAATCGACAACGATTGAAGCTTGTTATTGGCTTGCGCATGATCATGGTAGTTGTTCTTTTTTATTTTTTAGGGGGATTTTATATGGTTAAATTCTTGGGCAGCCTCGCGCTGGCCGCGGGATTAGCCGTCTCGGCAAGCGCTGGCGCCGCGACGTATGATCTCGGTACCTTGTCAACGGGCGTGACGCAGTTTGGTCCGAATGCTGTCAACGGCACCTTTTCCGACACCATCGATTTCACGATCGCTGGCGCGTCGAATCTGGCTGCAGGTGTTGGCGCACTCAACTTCTCGCTCGGCAGCACGCCGTATTTCGGCATCAATAACCTGAATCTGACTTTGTACAATTCGCACAATGTCGATCTGGGTAGCGGTGCCTCGGTGTCGCTCAATGATCTGAGCGGGGGCAGCTATTACGCGGTGATCACGGGCAAGACGTATGGCGTTGCAGGCGGCGAGTATGGCGGGGCGATTTCGATCTCCGCCGTGCCCGAAGCCAGCACCCTGGCGATGATGCTGGCAGGACTGGGCCTGCTGGGCTACGTCGCTTCGCGGCGCAAGATGTGATGCGGGCAGTATGGTAATTTTCAGGCATGGTATTGCTTGATTGAAAGAGGCGGGTCGCGAGATCCGCCTTTTTCTTTGCAGGTCACGGTGACTGTTTGCGTCACATCCCGTAACACCTCTTACTCGAATTCCCCAAGTGGTCACACCTCACGGCACGGCTTTTGCGTAACCTATGGGCATGATTATAGGATAAGTTTCAGGTGGTATGGTCGGCCTCGATCGATCGACCGGCAGGCGGCTTGGGGAACCAATCAGGCTCATGCTTGCCAAACCGACATTCATTGTCATGGTGTCACCGAAACTGTCCGTACTGAAGGGAAAAAACCATGAAAATCTACCCGGTCATTCTGGCTGGCGGGTCCGGAACACGACTTTGGCCGCTGTCGCGCGAAGTGTTGCCCAAGCAATTGCTTCCCCTGGTGTCGGACAAAACGATGTTGCAGGAAACCGTCTTGCGCCTGGCCGACATGCCGCACTGGATGCCGCCCCTGGTGGTGTGCGGCAACGAGCACCGCTTTCTGGTTGCCGAGCAACTGCGCGAAATCGACGTGACGCCCTCCGGCATCGTGCTGGAACCCGAAGGACGCAATACCGCGCCGGCCGCTGCGGTGGCGGCGCATTTCCTGCTCAAGGAAGACAAGGATGCGGTCATGCTGGTGCTGCCGGCCGACCACGCCATTACCGACGTGCCGGCCTTCCACGAGGCGATCCAGCGCGCCGCGGCGGCGGCGGCATGCAGCACGCTGGTGACCTTCGGCATCGTGCCATCGTGCGCCGAGACCGGCTACGGCTACATCAAGCGCGGCGAACCGATGGCGGGGCTCGACGGCTGTTTCAAGGTCGAGCGGTTCGTCGAGAAACCGGACCGTGCCACGGCTGAAACCTTCGTCGCTTCCAATGAATACTGCTGGAACAGCGGCATGTTCCTGTTCCGCGCCGCCGACTATATGAAAGAGCTTGCCAGCTTCCGGCCCGAGATCGTGCAGTATTGCGAGCGGGCTTTCCGCGATGCCTATCGCGACCTCGATTTCTGCCGTCTCGACGAAGTGGCCTTCGCTGCGTGTCCTTCGGAATCGATCGACTATGCCGTGATGGAGTCGACGCGCCGCGCCGTGGTGGTGCCGTCCGAGATCGGCTGGAGCGACGTCGGCTCGTGGTCGGCGCTGTGCGAAGTGCAGAAGGCCGACGAGAACGGCAACGTGCTGCGCGGCGACGTGTACGCCGACGGCGTCGCCAATTCGCTGATCCGCTCCGAGAGCCGCTTCGTCGCCGTCATCGGCGTGCAAGACCTGGTGGTGGTGGAAACCAAGGATGCCGTGCTGGTGGCGCACAAGGATCACGTGCAGAAGGTCAAGCAGGTGGTCGAAGACTTGAAATCGCGCGGACGCTCCGAACACGTCTGCCATACGCGCGTCTATCGCCCCTGGGGCTGCTATGAAGGCATCGATTGCGGCGACCGCTTCCAGGTCAAGCGCATCACCGTCAAGCCGGGCGGCAAGCTTTCGCTGCAGATGCACCATCACCGCGCCGAGCACTGGGTCGTGGTCAGCGGCACGGCGCGCGTGACGCGCGGCGACGAGGTGCAACTGCTGGCCGAAAACGAGTCGGCCTATATTCCGATCGGCGCGACCCACCGGCTGGAAAACCCGGGCAAGGTGCCGCTCCATTTGATCGAGGTGCAGTCGGGCAGCTATCTGGGTGAGGATGATATCGTCCGCCTGGAAGATATCTATCAACGCGCCTGATAAGCGGTTCGAAAAATCTACTGTAGAGTTTGGCAAATTCGCCAATCCTGGGCCTGCAACGCCCACCGATTGGCCGGATGGCGCGACGCTCGCAAGCGTCGGCCGTTCCGCAGGCGCGAAGCATGCTTCGCGTAGCCCCTGCGTCAGCGGTAAGGCTTCTTGGCCAGTCCATGGTGGATGCAGATTCGCATCGACCCCGCCGCCCAAGCGCGTTTCAAGGCTGCCAGGCAGCCGCATGAATGGTCGCGCGCGCCGCGACGAGTCCGCACGATCCGTCGTCATCTTTGCGGGCTTTTGGACAGCACGGTATTTCTCAGTTCATATCTTGAGAGTTGACCCAACGACACCCCATTTTGGCAACGATAACTGCATCGAGAAGAGTCGCAGCAATGACATCGGCCGGGTTGGCATGAAATTTCTTCGGCAAGATTGGCGCTATTAGTCGAAGCAGCGCCAGCGCCGTTCCCTCCGCAGTCCTTGTTTCGTTTCGCTCGCCGCCAATGAGGCTCGGTCTGCAGATCGTAAGGGATCGGAACCCGATTTTCCGGATGTCCCGTTCGACCTGTCCCTTGGTCCTGTAGTAGAAGCTCATGGATTCCAGAGATGCGCCCATGGCAGTCACAATCGCATACGTTCCCACGCCGGCGTCATGTGCGGCCTTCCCAAATGCGATGGGTAGTTCGTAGTCGACATAGCGGAACGCTTGCTTCGAACCCGCTTTTGCCCGGGTGGTTCCCAATGCACAGATGATCGCGTCCGGCTGGTACGACATCAGCAACGGAACAAGTTCCTCAAGGCGTGGCCCGACAGGGTTCACCAGCCTGTCTTTCGGTAGCAGCGATTTCCGTGTTGGCGCAATCACTTCAGAAAAAGCGTCGTTGGAGAGCGCAAGCTTCAATGCTGCGTTCCCCACCAAGCCTGTAGCACCTAGCAATAATAATTTCATCTTCAGGCTATTGTTTGATGCCTTCGAAATTGATCGTGACGTTAACATCGTCGCCAACATAGGGGACATAGGCCTTCATGCCGAACTCGGAACGCTTGATCGTCGTTGTTGCCGTAAAGCCCACCTTATAGACGTTCGTACCGACCGTATCCTGCGCCATTCGATTCAAGGTCGCCTTGAGCACCAGTGACTTGGTGACGCCAAGCAAGGTGAAGTCGCCTTGAATGTCCGCCGTCTTGGCGCCTGTCTTCGTAACGTGCGTGCTGCTGAACGTCATCGTTGGAAACTGGGCGACGTTGAAGAAATTCGGCCCCTGCAGAGCCTTGTCGCGCGCCGCGAAGCCCGTATCGACGCTTTCCGCAGCCATGGTTACGTTGACCGCGCTGTCTTCCAGCTTCGCCGGGTCAAGAACCAGCGTGCCTTTCAGATCGTGGACAGCACCGGTGATCGTCGAGAAGCCGAGATGATCGATGGTGAAGATTGCCTGCGTATGGGCTGGATCGAGGGCGTAGGTGTCAGCCGCATACACGGAAGCAAGCGGCGAGGCACTGATCAAGGCTGCCGCAATAAGTTTTTTAAGTGAAAATGTCATGGATATAATCCTCTCTGTTTAAGTCGGGAGGCGTGTTCAACCCATCAGGGCTTCGACGCACGCCTCCAAGTCGCTGCTTCAAGCGTGCTGCTTGCCTTGTGCCGCGTTGGACACAGCTTCCCATTTGTCCCAGTTGCTCAACCGTGACGCGTAGGCTGCCCGAAACTTCGCGATCGTGGACGAACCGAGCACCAAGCGAAGTGGCGGCTCATTGGCGTCCACCGCTTCAAGGATTGCGGTAGCAGTTGCCATCGGATTACCAACTTCGTCGGGCTTGAATGAGGAGCGAATGGCCTGACGAATCGGATCGTAGGCCTCGATGCTCGGCGGGGATTGCACCGATGTGTGGAATTCGGTAGCAAATTGGCCCGGTTCCACGATCGTGACCTTGATTCCGAACGCAGCGACCTCTCCTGCCAGCGCTTCAGACATGGCTTCGATGGCGAATTTGCTGGCTGTGTAGCTTCCACCGGTTGGGAAACCAATAATGCCGCCAATGCTTGATACGGTCAGGATATGACCGCTGCGCTGCGCCCGCAGGATGGGCAGCGCAGCCTGGATGACCGATAGCGTGCCAAACACATTGGTGTCAAAGTTGGCTTTCACTTGCTCGTGTTCCAACTCCTCGATTGCGCCCATATAGCCGTAGCCGGCGTTGCACAGGATGACGTCAAGGCCATTGAAGTGCCGATGCGCTTGATTGACGGCTTCGAACACGGCAGCGCGATTCGTCACGTCGAGCGGCAGGACCAAGACTGCGGGACCATAAGTTTTGACGAGGTCATCGAGCGCCTTCGGATTTCGCACTGCGGCGGCAACTTTATCTCCGCTTTTCAAGGCGGCTTCCGCCCAGACGCGGCCAAATCCTCGCGATGCGCCGGTAACAAACCAGATTTTTGATGAAGACATATCGAATTCCTTTAAATTTGCACTGAGTGTAATTTATAGCACTGAGTGTATCTTGTCAAGCGGCCCATTGGCCGTCAAAATGGCCACGATGAACACCAAAGAGAAAATCCCCAACGACCTGCGCGAACGCAAACGCCGATTGACGCTTGACCAGATCACCCAAACTGGCCTGAGGCTCTTCAAGGAGAATGGTTATGAGGAGACGACGCTCGATGCGATTGCAGCGGCATCGGGAATATCGCGGCGCACTTTCTTCTATTATTTGAAGTCGAAGGAAGACGTTTTGCTGGCGCACGAGAGCGGCGACTTCCCGCACGCTCTACTTCCTACCTTCCTGAAGCAGTCGCCGGAGCAATCGCCGATCGACGCGGCCAGGAAGACTTTCCTGGCGCTTGCCCCGCTGTACGACACCAAAGAGTCGCTCATCGCGGACCAAATTCTTCGATCGATAGAGACGCTTCGGCTACGCAAAGATGCGCTTTTTGTCCAATTGGAGGGCGTATTGGCGGAGGCGATGTACGTCTTGTGGCCGGAACCGGCCCGTAGGCCAGCTCTCCGCCTGGACGCCATGATAGCCATGGGTACGCTTCGGTTTGCCAAAGAGAATTGGCGGCTGGAAAATGGAGCGCATCCATTGACGCGTTATATCAACGAGGCCTTCGATCTCTTGTGTGGCCAATCGAAACGATGAGTCTCGACAGGAAACTCTAGAGGCTGGATGGAACGGGTCGATTGCGGTGGTTAGTCAATGCCAAAAGCGGATACTCGTTCCGACCATCCGAACGCATCAGTGACAGCCTTGATGCGACGCCTCACCTTGGCCGCTCGCCATGATTTTCAGCGGCGCTTTGATTGAATCGTGTGGTTGAATTTCACAGGCCGGAAAATGCATTCCGCATTGTGAAATTTACTCGTTGCAGAGCATCATCGGAAAATTTCACCAATGGGAATTTCATTTCGTATCGCGGGAAATAAAATATAAGCCATTGAAAATAAAAGAATAAAAAATCATCATATGTCTTATATAAGACATTGTTGCTGTGCGAAATGAAGCCTATGATTTAGCCATGGGGTTTCGGTTTTCAAGCAATTTCATTTCACTCAGGAGAACGACGATGGCAACTCGCGAACAGCAAATTCAAGCTCTGGAAAAAGACTGGGCGGAAAATCCGCGCTGGAAGGGCGTCACCCGCAGCTACACCGCCGAAGACGTGGTGCGCCTGCGCGGCTCGGTGCAGATCGAGCACACCCTGGCCAAGCGCGGCGCCGAGAAGCTGTGGGATCTCGTCAACAACGAGCCGTTCGTCAATGCCTTGGGCGCCTTGACGGGCAACCAGGCCATGCAACAGGTCAAGGCCGGCTTGAAGGCGATTTATCTCTCCGGCTGGCAAGTCGCCGGCGACGCCAACCTGGCCGGTGAAATGTATCCCGACCAATCGCTCTATCCGGCCAATTCGGTGCCGATGGTGGTCAAGCGCATCAACAACACCTTCCAGCGTGCCGACCAGATCCAATGGTCCGAAGGCAAGGACGACATCGATTATTTCGCGCCCATCGTGGCCGATGCCGAAGCCGGCTTCGGCGGCGTGTTGAATGCCTTCGAGCTGATGAAGTCGATGATCGAAGCGGGCGCTGCAGGCGTGCACTTCGAAGACCAGCTCGCCTCGGTCAAGAAATGCGGCCACATGGGCGGCAAGGTGCTGGTGCCGTCGCGTGAAGCAGTCGAGAAGCTGGCTGCGGCGCGCCTGGCGGCCGACGTGATGGGCACGCCCACGATCCTGGTTGCGCGTACCGACGCCGAAGCGGCCGACCTGTTGACGTCGGACGTCGACGACAACGACAAGCCGTTCTGCACCGGCGAGCGTACCGTCGAAGGCTTTTACAAGACCAAGCCGGGCATCGAGCAAGCAATCTCGCGTGCGCTGGCCTACGCGCCCTATGCCGATCTGGTCTGGTGTGAAACCGGCAAGCCCGATCTGAACTTCGCGCGCAAATTCGCCGAAGCGGTGCATGCCAAGTTTCCGGGCAAGATGCTGGCCTATAACTGCTCGCCGTCGTTCAACTGGAAGAAGAACCTCGACGATGCGACGATTGCCAAGTTCCAGAAGGAATTGGGCGCCATGGGCTACAAGTTCCAGTTCATCACGCTGGCCGGCTTCCATGCGCTGAACTACTCGATGTTCAACCTGGCGCACGGCTACGCACGCAACCAGATGTCGGCTTTCGTCGAACTGCAGGAAGCCGAATTCGCGGCTGCCGAAAAGGGCTTCACCGCGGTCAAGCATCAGCGCGAAGTCGGCACCGGCTACTTCGACGCCGTGACGCAAACGATCCAGCAGGGCCAGTCGTCGACGACGGCCTTGCATGGCTCGACCGAGAACGAGCAATTCTTCGAAAAGAAGGTCGCTTGATAGCGGCTTGATCGCGCGCAGGCAAAGACATAAGAGGACCGACGGCCGCCAACCGGCCGTCCGGCGGAGGAGACCCCGCGCCCCGGCATAACCGGGGCGCGGTTTTTTTTGCGGCACTGAATCAGGCCAGCGTCAATGCCACGTCAATGTTGCCGCGCGTGGCGTTCGAATAGGGGCAGACAAGGTGCGCCTTGTCGATCAGGGCCTGGGCTGCTTCGCGAGGCATGCCGGGCAGCGAAATTTTCAGTTCCACCTCGAGCCCCAAGCCGTTCGGAATCGGGCCGATGCCGACGCTGCCGTCGATTGCGACGTCGGCCGGCATGTCGATGCGGTCCCGTGCGGCGACATGCTTCATGGCACCCAGGAAGCAGGCGCTGTAGCCTGCGGCAAAGAGCTGCTCGGGGTTGCTCCCTTCGCCGCCCGCGCCGCCCAGCTCACGCGGCTTGCAGAGCTTCAGTTCCAGTTTGCTTTCGGGCACGATTGCCCGGCCGTCGCGGCCGCCGTTGACGTGAGCATGGGCGCGGTAAAGAACTTTTTCGATGGACATGGTGTAACTCCCGGCATGAATTTCATGGATCGAATATTGATAGGCTGCGTTCGACGAATCCTGAACTGTCGAACGCAGACGCCATCGGGTTTATTTCTCGCTTGCTTCCACTGCGTCGATGATGACCTTGGCAACGGCGGCAGGGTGCGATAGTTGCACCACGTGGCTGGCCGGCAGGCTGGTGACCTTGGCGCCGATTTTCTTTGCCATCGCACGTTCCAGATCCGGCTGGATCATGCGATCCTTTTCGCTGACGATGTACCAGGAGGGTCTGCTGCTCCAGGCGGCGACGGTCGTTTTTTCGCCGAGTGCCTTGCTCTGGATCGGCCCCTGCATCGCGGCGATGACGGCCGTCTGTGCCGCAGGCAAATCCTGGGCGAAGTCATTGGCGATGGCGTCGGGCGGCAGCGAAAGATAGCCGTCGGCATCGGCCACCGCTTTGGCAATGCCCGGCGACGGCGGGTAATCCTTGCCCACATCCCCAAGCGCTTGTCCCACGCTGGGGGCAAAGGCGGCGACGTAGACCAAGCCGGCAACCTTGTCGTTTTGTCCGGCCTCCGTGATCACCATGCCGCCCCAGGAATGGCCGACCAGCACGACCTTGCCGGCCTGGCCATTGATGGCCCGTTTGGTGGCAGCCACGTCGTCGGCCAATGAATTCAAACCATTATTGACTTCAAGAACCTTGATGCCTTTGGCCTGCAACAGCGGAATGACGGCATTCCAGTCGGCACCGTTACTGAAGGCGCCATGCACGATCACCACCGACGTGTCGTGGCTTGCGGTATTTGCCGCATGCGCGAGGTTGCCTGCAAAAAGGCCGATTGCCGCAAAAACTTGCGCAAGAGTCGTACGGTTCAGCATGAATTTTCCTATCGCGGTATGGCGGCACAGAGCCGCGGAGAGGACATTATGCTGAGCCAGCGGGTCGCCGTACATCGGTCAAATGACCGACCTCGGCTTCTTCCCCGGAATGATAAACTTTCCACCCATGAATAACGTATCCATCGGCGCCCACACCGGCGTATCCACCATTCCAGTAAGCGATGCCATGCTGGCGCTGGCCTTTGTCGGGGATCTCAGCCGGGGGCAGCCGACCAACCATTCCGTGCGAACCGCAAGACTGGCGGCAATGTTGGCGGCGGCCGAAGGCGCCGGCGAGGAAGAATGCGAAGCAGCCTACAGCATCGCCTTGTTGCGCTGGTCGGGTTGCACCGCCAATGCAGCCGGCTTCGGCGAACTGTTGGGCGACGACGTGGCCGGCCGCAGGAACATGGCGGAAGCGCTCCAGCCCTTGCTGAACGTTCCCAAACACCTTATCTATCCGCTGGCGCAAATTCATTGCGAGGTGTCCGGCGATATTGCCGTGATGCTGGGCATGCCAAGCGCCGTCGAGAACGGATTGCGGCACATTTTCGAAACCTACAACGGGAAGGGTGCACCGGGGCTGTTGCAACACCCTGATGTGCCGGTATCGGTCTATCGCGTTGCGTTGGCCGGCGACCTGGAAGTGCTCAGCCGCGTTCACGGCATGGAAACGGCCCTGGCCTTTGTGGAGAGTCACGGCAACGCCAAGTATCCCGAGGAACTGGTCAAATTGCTGCGCCGTTTTGCGCGGGAATGGCTGGCGCTGCTCGAGTCGGACCAGCCGCAGCGGCTCGATTTCCAGTCGTCCGCCACCGCCGCATCGACAGAGATTCCCTTGACGCTGGTGGCAGACGTCATCGATTTGAAATTGCCGTGGCTGGCCGGCTATTCGCGCCAGGTGGCCGAGCTTGCGTGCAGCGCAGCGGCGTTGCAGGGATTGGCGCCGATCGCCCAGGCGCAGTCGCACAGCGCGGGGCTGATACACGGCATCGGCCGGGCCGCCATACCCAACTGGATATGGAATACGCCGGGCCGCCTCGATGCGTCGGCCTGGGAGCAGGTTCGGCTTGCCCCGTACTGGACCAGGCGCGCGGCACAGCAGATCCGCGGCCTGGCGCAGGAAGTGAATCTGGCCTCGCACGCCTACGAACGCCAAGACGGCACGGGTTATTTTCGCGGTGTCGCCGACGAAGCGATCACGCTGCCTCAGCGCACGCTGGCCACCGCCGTCGCCTGGACGGCCTTGCGTTCGTCGAGGCCGTGGCGCGCGCCGCTCAGCCCGGACGCCGCCGCTGCGCTGTTGCGCGAGGAGGCGCTGCAAGGGCGTTTCGACCCCGTCATTGTCGATGCCGTCCTGGCGGCCGCAACCGGCCAGGGTTCGAAACCATCGGCAAAGGCCGCCACCGTATTGACCGATCGGGAAGCCGAGGTATTGTCAAGGATCAGCCTGGGAGAAAGCAACAAGGAGGTGGCCCGCAGCCTGGCCGTCAGTCCCAGCACGGTCCGTACGCATGTGGAAAGCATTTTCCGGAAATTGGAATGTTCTACCCGCGCTGCCGCAACGCTGAAGGCGTATACGATGGGAATTATTTAGAGGATTTTGCGAAAACGACGTGGCGTGACAGTATCGCAAGATTGACGCGACTACTCGCCACGATGGCGCACAAGTAGGCACGAGTGGGCACGATAGGCCGCCCGCGACCATTTTGGCGGGGCCCATTTGGTAGAATAGGGGAATTGCTTCCCACGGATACCCTATGTTCAGCTATCGCCACGCATTCCACGCGGGCAACCATGCCGATGTCTTGAAGCATGTGATCTTGATTCAGCTCTTGCGCTACATGAATCAGAAAGAGACGCCCTATATGGTCGTCGACACCCACGCCGGCGCGGGCGTCTACAATCTCGACGAAGCCTTTGCCGCCAAGAATGCCGAATATGAGAGCGGTATCACGCGCTTATGGGAACGCACCGATTTGCCGCCCGACGTTGCCGAGTACGTGCAATTGGTCAAGGCGATGAATCCGAGCGGCAGGCTGCGCCGTTATCCCGGTTCGCCTTTCATCACGGAGCAGGTGATGCGCGAAGCCGACCGGCTGCGCTTGTTTGATTTGCATCCGACCGAAAGCAAGGTGCTGGCCGAGAATTTCCGCAAGCTCGAAGCGCACAAGGCGGCGCAGGGGCAGCGTCCCACGACGCGCGGCCGGCGGGTATTGGTCGATCGTAGCGACGGTTTTGCTGCGCTCAAGGCGGTGCTGCCGCCGCCTTCACGGCGTGCGCTGGTGCTGGTCGACCCGTCTTATGAAGACAAGGGCGACTATCGCCACGTCAAGACCGCTCTGGCCGACGCCTTGCAGCGCTTTGCCACCGGTACCTATGCCGTGTGGTACCCGGTGTTGCAGCGCATGGAGTCGCGCCAGTTTCCCGACCAATTGAAGCGGCTGCCGGCCAATGGCTGGCTGCATGTGACGCTCTCGATCGGCGCACCGACGCCGGACGGCTTCGGCTTGCGCGGTTCGGGCATGTTCATCCTGAATCCGCCCTGGACGCTGGAAGCGGCCCTGCGCGGGATCATGCCCTGGCTCACCGAGACGCTTGCCGTCGATGGCGGGGCGCGCTTCGAACTGGAATCGGGGCAGACCGTGGTGGGAAACGCCGGATCGCGCCGTTAGTTGCGTCCCGCGCCGGTTGTTGCATACCGGCCGCGCCCGGTGCATGATGGCAGCATGAAAAGCGAGTCCATGATCGAGATGCCGCGTGTCGAGGATTTTTTCCTCGCGCGCCAGCCCATACTCGATCGCGATCAGGCGCTCGTGGCCTATGAATTGCTGTTCCGCCGCGCCGGCTATGGCGAGGCCGACGTGGTGGACGATCTGTCGGCCACGGCGACGGTGATTGCGCATGCTTCCGAATTGGGCATGGATCAGGTGATTGGCGGCTCGCTGGGCTTCTTCAATGTCGATGCCGCAGTATTGATGAGCGACATCGTCACCTTCCTGCCGCCGCAAAAGACGGTGCTCGAAATCCTTGAAACGGTCGAGATCACGCCCGAGATCCTGGCGCGCGTTGCCGAGTTGCGCAAGGCCGGCTACAGCTTTGCGCTGGACGACGTGGTTGGGGATTCGGCAGGTTTGCAGCAACTGCTGCCCTATCTTGCCATCGTCAAGGTCGACATCGTGCAGACGCCGCGCGAGGCGCTCGCGCCCCTGTGCGCCATGCTCCGCGGCACGCGCGCCAAATTGCTGGCCGAGAAGGTCGAGACGCGCGAAGAGTTTGCGCAGTGCCTGGCGCTGGGTTTCGACTTGTTCCAGGGCTATTATTTTGCGCGCCCGGTGATCATTTCGGGCAAGAAGCTGACGCCTTCGCAAATGACGGTGGTGCAGATCATGGCCTTGCTCGACGCCGACGCCGATACGATCGAGCTGGAACGTTGCATCAAGCACGATGCGGCGATCGGCATCATGCTGCTGCGCCTGGTCAATACGCCGGGCGTGGGTGCGGCGCGCCACATCGACAGTCTCTCCCAGGCCTTGTTCGTGCTGGGCCGGCGCCAGTTGCATCGCTGGCTGCAGATCATGCTGTATGCCGAAGGGCAGCATGGCGTGCAGCGCGTTTCGCCCTTGCTGGCGATGGCGGCGACGCGCGGCAGGTTGCTCGAATTGATGGCGCAGAAACAGTATCCGCGCGACCGCGCGATCGCGGACCGTGCCTTCGCCGTCGGCATCATGTCGCTCATGGATACCTTGTTCGGCATTCCGATGGTGAATATACTGGAGCATATGCCCGTGGCCGATGAGGTGCGCGGCGCATTGATTGCGCGCGAAGGCGCGTTTGGCGACATGTTGCACCTGGTTGAATATCTGGAACGTATGCAGGATTCCGGTGTCCATGCCATACCCGCATTTGAGCGTCTGCAATTATCGAATGAAGAGCTGGCTGCGATGCAAGTTGCCGCTTTCGAATGGAGCGACAGCGTCGCCCGTGGCGCATAGTGCGTGGACATGGTGTGCAAAACGCACGTGAAGAATCATGAATAAAGCATTTGTCAAAGAGAGCAACGACGACGATGAGGACATGGAAGGCGCGTTGCCTGCCATTCCCGCCGGTACGAAGAATTACATCACGCCGCAAGGCTACCAGCGCATCAAGGACGAGCTGCTGCACCTGATCGACGTCGATCGTCCCGAGGTTGTGCGCATCGTGCATTGGGCCGCATCCAATGGCGACCGCTCGGAGAACGGTGACTACATCTACGGCAAGCGCCGCCTGCGCGAGATCGACCGGCGCATCCGCTTCCTGACCAAGCGCATGGACTTGGCCGAGGTGGTCGACCCCAGCGTGCATCATGGCGGCGACCAGGTGTTTTTCGGCGCCACCGTTACCTATGAAAACCAGGATGGCGTACAGACCACCGTCACGATCCTGGGCATCGACGAATCCGATCCATTGAATGGCAAGATCAGTTGGGTCGCGCCGGTGGCGCGTGCCATGACCCGTGCGCGCGAGGGCGATAGCGTGACGCTGCAGACGCCTGCAGGCCTGGAAGAGCTGGAAATTCTCGAAGTCAGTTACCCCGAGCCGCAATGACGATAAAGTATTCGAGGAATCTTTTTGAATGAATTCCCCGAGTTTCTTGAATATCGGGAATGAATTCATTCCATAACAACCGAGGAGATCACGATGGGTTTCGATCGTCATGTCGTCTTTTTCCATTGCCCCAATAGCCGCGCCGGCGGCGTACGCATCCTGCTCGAAGAGCTCGGTGCGGACTACGAAATGCGCGTATTGAGCCTGAAGGCGGGGCAGCAGCGCGCGCCCGATTATCTGGCGGTCAATTCCATGGGCAAGGTGCCTGCCATTGTGCATGGCGAGGCGCTCATCACCGAGCAGCCGGCGGTCTACCTGTACCTGGCCGATCTGTATCCCGAAGCGGGCCTCGCGCCGGGTTTGCAGGACCCCTTGCGCGGCCCCTATTTGCGCTGGATGGTGTTCTATGGTTCCTGCGTCGAACCGGCCACGGTGGACCGCGCCTTCAAGCGCGAGCCGGTGTCGCCGTCGACCTGCCCGTATGGCGACTTCGATACCATGTTCGATACCGTGATTGCGCAATTGGGCAAGGGACCGTACATGCTGGGCGAGCGCTTCACGGCCGTCGATTTGCTGTGGGGAACCTCGCTGAAATGGCTGCTTGCCTTCAAGCTGATGCCGGAATTGCCGGTGCTCACAGCCTATGTCGAGCGGGTGATGAGCCGGCCCGCCGTGCAGCGGGCAGTGGCGGCCGATGAGGAACTGGCGAAGAGTTTGCAGTGAACAGAGGCTTTCCCTTATGCAAGGGACTGATCATTACCCACAAGTCGTAGCCCTACTAACTCCCCTCTCCTGCAGGCGAGAGAGAGGAGTGGGGCGGGCGGCGGGCCGATGAGGGGGATTGTGATTTGTCTACACTTGTCAAGGCATCCGGACTTCCACGCATCGCGCTTTTTTGCGTCTAAGGTCTAAGTAGCGCAGCCTGATCATAACTCCCCTCACCCCTACCCCTCTCCCGCCTGCGGGAGAGGGGTTCCAAGCTACCGCATGCACTTGTGGGTAATGATCAAAGCAAAGGGTAGGAGGAGAGGGGCGAGTTGCGGCAAGACCTTAACCGGTCACTGCGGCCTCCCATCCCAGCAGCTTGGCGAACTGTCCGTGTTCGCGCACATATCCCGGCGCATTGCGCTCGATCGGCAAGGCCGTCACGCTCACCTTGGGCAGCATGGCCACACGCTGGGCATGCACGGCGCTGTGGCTGCCCGCGTCGTAGGAGCCTTGCGCCAGGGCGCTGCACAGGATATGTACCTTGCCGCGATGGCGTTGCAGCACCGGCAGCAGGTCGCGCGGGCCTTCTTGTGTGGTGAGTTTTCCGAACACATGCTGGTAGCGGCGGTCGTGCCATAGCGTTGCCAGCCGTGCGTCGAGGATGGTCAGGGGATCGAACACGAGTGCGGCTTCGGCGCCGATCAGGGAGGCGAACAGCAGCGCGGCAAAGCCGCCGACACCCTCTCCGATACAGGTGATGCTGCGTGGGTCGCACAGGGTGACCAGCCGGCGCAGATTCGCCGCGACGCTGTCGACGTCGTCGCCCATGCCGACGCAGCCGGCGAGCCAGGCGCGCTGCCGGCTGTCGCGCAGCAGGATGCGGTTCGACGGGTTGCCATCCGCTTCGAGCTGCTCCCAGTTGGCGAAAGCATCGAAGCGCGCTTCGCCTTCCGAATGCGCATCCGAAAAGCAAATGAGCAATGGCGCGCGCGGCGTGATGCGATGGATCAGGACGTCCTCCTTCGCGCCGGCGACGGCTGATGTGTCCAGCGCTGCGAAGCTTGCCGGCCATTGCCGTAGCCACGGTGCGCCGGGGCGCTTTCCGATTGGCGGCGGCATGGGCTGCGGCGCGGGATCGGGCGCGTCGAACAGGCAATGCTGCAAGATGGCGTCGAATCGGCCGTGCTCATTGAGCCAATGCGTCACGGCGTGGTCGGCTTGCGGGTAGTCGTGATAACGCACGCAGCGCAAGTCGGCATAGCGGCGGCTGTGCATCACGTCGAGGTTGATGGCGTTGGGCGCATTGTCGCCGGCATGGGTGCCCTGGATCAGATGCAATCGCCCGCGATATTGCTGCTGCCGTGCCAGCGCCGGCAAGTCGCTGGCTTTCACCAGCGCGGGATTCAAGCCCTTCATGACGCCGAGCCAGCGCCGGTCGCCATATTGTTCGGCGAAGCCTGCATTGAAATTCGACAGGGCACCGAAGGCGACGATGCGTTCCGCTTGCAGCAGCAGGCCATGCAGGATCGCGGCATAGCCGCCCATCGATTCGCCTATGCACCACAGCGCGCCGGGCTGCATGGCGGCGATGAGCAGCTGGAGCTTTTTCACCACCTCGGCCACGTTGCCGCCCAGGCCTTCGACGCCTTGTAGGTACCATAGGTTGCGCCGGTCGCGCAGCAGGATGCGGTTCAGCGGTTTGCCGCTCCACGCCTCGAGCTTCTTGCTGCGGCCGAACAGGTAGAACTCCGCCGTCTTGGCCCAGTCGACAAAGGCGAAGGAAATCAATAACGGTGCGCCGGGCACGCAGGCGTCGATCAGAAAATCGCCTTGTGCCTGCTCCACGGCGGTATTGTCCAGCGACGGCAAGGCCCGCAGTTCGGTTGCGAGGCGTTGCGGATCGTGCCAACTCAGTACATATTCGCTCATGCCGCATATTGTCGCATGAGCGAATCGACTCACGTCATTTTGCCACTACCTTGGTCCGCGCGATCGCGCTGCGGTTTTCGTCATCCTTATAGACGTAGACCACCTTGCCGTTCTTGATCTCGCCCATCACCAGCATGTTGCGGCTGATGGCTTCATGGTCTAGCGGGGAGAAGGGCTTGAAGTAGCGCGTGATGACTGTGGAGGCGGTGTGCTGGTTGAGGTGTTCCAGCGCGTGCCTGATGTCGGGGCCTCTGGTGGAATTTGCCTGGTAGATGGCCAGCGCCAGGAGACGCAGGGCATCGTAGGTTTGCGCTGCCGTCACGGCTGAAGGGATGCGGTCGACCTTGTTGATTTCGCGGTAGGCCAGAGAGAACTGCTGCGCGGTATTGCTGGTGTCGTTTTCGATGAAAGTGACGGCGGTGCGTGTGCCATCGGCGCTGCTGCCGGCGCGGTCGATGAAGGATTGCTGCGACAGGGCCCAGGAACCGACGAAGGGCAGGCGCAGCGACATGTGCTCCGCCGTCTTGAACACGGTGGCGGCGTCGCCTGCGAGACAATACAGAAAGACGGCTTGTGCGCCGCTGTCGCGGATGCGGTGCAATTGCGCACTCAAGTCGGTATCGCCGACTTTGAAACTTTCATCCTGCACCAACGCAAGTTTGTGCCCCGCGAGTTCGGCCACCACGCTTTGCTTGCCGTATTCGCCATAGGGGCTGTCGTCGTGCAGCAAGGCGATGCGCTCGATCTTGCGCTTGTCGATCAAGTCCGACAGCAGTACCGACGGCTGGATCGCATCGCTGGCGGCGACGCGAAAGATGTAGCTGTCCGGCACCTCGGGTGGCATGAAATTCTTGGTGATGGCCGCGCTCGTTGCCGCCGTGACGATCAAAGGCACGTTGGCCTGCTGGAATACCTTGGCCGCCTGCAGCACCACGCCGCTGTTGCCGAAGCCGACCACGGCCACGACTTTTTCCTTCTCGATCAATTCCTTCGCCAGTTCCACGCCGCGCTCCGGCTGCGAATGGTCGTCGCGCTCGACCAGTTCGACACGGCGGCCCATGATGCCGCCGATCTGGTTGACGTCGGCCAGAAATACCTGCGCGCCGCCCATGATGCTTTGTCCCATATCTTCCGAGGCCTTGCCGGTGACGGGGCCGATCACGCCGATTTTGATCGGTGTCGGGTCGGCATAGGCAGGCTTGAGAAGCAGGGCGCAAATTAGCGTGGCGGCAAGGTGGATGATCGAGGTCTTGAACATGGCATTCTCCGGTTCGGCAGGCAAAAGAAATCCCTCCTCGCCGGTTTTGGCAAGGGTGATTCAGTCAGGGGTGACGAAGGGCATCACGCCGGGTCGATGCGACTCGGTGTGCGTCAACCGGAACGAATGTTCCGGCTGTTGCGTCTCCAATATTTATTTATTGTGGAGAGCAGATTAAACCAAGGATGCCTGTTTGTGCAGGGCCTGCGGTTTCTACTGTATCGGGAGATTACTTGCTGGGAGCCTTGGTCCGTGCGATGGTGCTGCGGTTCTCATCTTCCTTGTAGGCGTAGATCACCTTGCCGTTCCTGATTTCGCCCATGATCGCCATGTTGAGCGAGATCGCTTCATGATCGCTGGCGGAGAAGGGCTTGTAGTAGCGTGTGATCACGGTCGACGTGGTGTGCTGGTCGAGGTTTTCCAGCGCATGCTGGACTTGCGGACCATCGGTTGAATTGGCCTGGTACATCGCCAATGCCAGCAATCGCAATGCGTCGTAGGTTTGGGCTGCGGCCACTGCCGAAGGAATGCGCGTGACCTTGTTGAATTTGCGATAGGCCAGCGTGAATTGCGAACTCGACGAACTCGCATCGTTCTCGATGAAGGTGACCACGGTGCGGGCGCCTTCGGCGGCGCTGCCGGCCTTGGCGATGAAGGAATCCTGCGATAGCGTCCACGGACCGACGATCACTTGATGCATCTGCAGCCGCTCGGCGGTCCTGGCGATGTTGGCTGCGTCGCCTGCCAGGCAATACAGCACCATCGCCTGCGCGCCGCTTTCCTTGATGCGGCGCAGTTGCGCCGAAAGATCGGCGTCGCCGACCTTGAAGCTTTCGACGGCGGCAGGTTTCAAGCCGCGCCGGTCGAGTTCGGCCAGCACACTGGCCTTGCCGTTAGTGCCGTAAGGGCTTTCATCGTGGATCAGCGCGATGCGATCCATCTTGCGCTTGTCGATCAAGTCGTTCAGGATCACCACGGGCTGGATGGCATCGGAAGCCGAGGTGCGGAACACGTAGCTGACCGGATAGGCCGGCGGCATGAAGCTCTTGGTCACGATGGCGCCGGTCGAGCCGCTGACGATCACCGGAATCTTCGCTTCCTGCAGCACCTTGGCAGCAGGCAGGGCCACGCCGGTATTGCCGAAGCCGACCACGGCCACCACCTTCTGCTCGACCATTTCCTTGGCAATCGCTACGCCGCGCTCGGGATTGGCCTGGTCGTCGCGCTCGATGATCTCGACCGGGCGGCCCATGATGCCGCCGATCTGGTTGACGTCGGACAGGAACACGCGCGCGCCGCCGACGATGCTTTGCCCCATGTCTTCCGAATTCTTGCCCGTCACCGGGCCGATGACGCCGATGCGGATGGGCGTGGAGTCGGCCACGGCGGCCGATTGAAAGACGATGCTCGCCAGGAAAGTGGAGGCGATGAGAAATTTGCGCAAGTGTTGCACGGCGATCTCCTGTTTTGTTGGTCTGGACCTTCAGGCCGGGCGCGATGTAATTGTTAAATCGTGAGGATTGCGGACTGCGATACTACGTGACGAGAAAGGGATTGGCAACTGGAAATATTACCAGCTTGCGCCGTGGGCAACGCTCGCCAAAAACAGGGCGGCACGTGGAGAGTTCGTTATGCAGTATAGGGCCTGGTGTCACTTAATCAAGATTGGCGGCAGAGCCTGGTGGCGTCTGGTAGTGTGTGGCCCTGAGGAGATATACGTCACAGAAGAAGGGCAGTTGGCAGGTGGCAAGATAGTCGTTTATGATACAAAGGGTAAGGGTGCCTCACGATCGACAAAGTGCCGTGCGGGACGGGGCAAAGTAACCGCCATCTGGAACAGTCAAATCGATGATCGAGCCAAGTCATGGATAAACATCGCATCAAGATGTCCGACATCGTCATCGGGCAGCCGCTGCCGTGGAACGTGTGCGACGCCGACAACAAGCTCTTGCTGCGCAAGGGGCAGATCGTCACCAGCGAAGGCCAGATCGACAAGCTGATCGAGCGCGGGCTGTTCGTCGAGGCGCAGTCGAAGAAGGAAGCCGACGAACCGCCGCCCAAGGAGCTGCCCTCCGCCTTGCGTCACGTGAACCGCGCCGGCAGGCAACTGGAACGGCTGTTTCTCAATCTTTCCAATGAGGCCGATGCGCCGGCCCAGTTTAGCGAGATCGCCCGCGAGATGGTCCAGGCCATTGCGCTCAATGCCGACGTTTGCGTCGCTTCGATTTTTCTCAACCAAGGCAATGCCAGTCTGCCGGTTCGGCATTGCATCAACACTGCCATCCTGTCGTATCTGGTGGCGCGTGCGCTGGCACGGCCGGCACAAGAAATCGATGCCATTGTGGCGGCGGCATTGACGATGAATCTGGGTTTGATCCCCCATCAGAAGCGCCTGACCCGCATCCAGGCCGGCTTGAGCCAGGAAGATGCGGTGCTGGTGCGCAATCATCCGCTGCGCAGCGTCGAATTGCTGCGCCAGGCCGGCGTGGCGGACGAAAGCTGGCTGTCGTTCGTCGGCGCGCATCACGAAAGCGAAGACGGCAGCGGCTTCCCGGCCAAAGCGGTGGGCGCCGATATCCCGCTTGGCGCGAAGATACTCTCCACCGTGGAGCGTTATTGCCTGCGCGTGTCGGCCGGTGAGCCGGCCGCCTTGCTGGCGCCCAACGCGGCGTTTCGCGACATGCTGGCGAAGGAGAAGACCCATGTGGACGCCAAGGTGGCGGGCGCCTTGTTCAAGGAATTGGGCACCTATCCGATGGGCAGCTTCGTGCGCCTGGAAAACGGGGAGGTCGCCATCGTTTCGGCCAAGGGGGACGCGCCGGGCACGCCCCTGGTGCATGAGCTGGTGGGGCGCGGCAATGCGCCGCGCACCTTTCCGATCCAGCGCAATACGGCGCTTAAGGCTTATCCCATACAAGAGACGGTGCGTATGGATCAGGTCAATTTCCGCTTCAGCATGCAGCAGGTCTGGGGCGATGACGCCGCCGCGTGAGGCGGATGGCCAGGCTCGATGAGTGCATTTTCCTTTCGTCACGCCACCCCTCTCGAAATAGCCCAAGCCTTCGAGGACGCGCGCGCTGATACGCTGGCTGTGTTCGACAGTCTCGCCGCGGCCGGCTTCGATGATCCCCACAACGTGCCGCGCCTGGCTTTTCTCAATCCACCGCTGTGGGAACTCGGTTACATCGCGTGGTTTGCCGAATGGTTTGTGCTGCGCGAGGCCGCATCGAGCAATCCCGTCGATGCCGTCCGCGCCTCGATGCTGACCAAGGGAGACGACTGGTTCGACCCCAACACGGTGCCGCATCGCGCACGCTGGAATCTCGGTTTGCCGGGCGCTGGGGCGCTCAAGACTTATTGCCGCGAGGTGAAGGACCGCGTGTTCGACAAGCTCGAACGCCTGGAAGACGACGACGCCAGGCTCTATCCCTATCGTCTGGCGCTGGCGCTGGAAGGCATGCGCGGCGAAGCATTGGCCAATGCCTTGCAGACGCTCGGCGTGATCTTGCCGCCGCAACTGGCGCAGCACTCGATCCCGCCGTGGTCGCAAGGGGATATCCGTTTTCCGGGCGGCATCCTGCACCAGGGGGAAGCCAAAGCCGAAGGCTTTGTGTTCGACAACGAACAGTGGGCGCATCCGGTCACCGTGCCGGCTTTCATCATGGATTCGACGCTGGTGTCGAATGCGCAGTATGCCGAGTTCGTGGCCGATGGCGGCTATGAAAATCCGCATTACTGGAGCATGGCCGGGCGCGCCTGGCTGATGGCGCAGGATTGCGCCGCGCCGCGCGGCTGGATCAGGAGCGAGTCAGGCTGGCTGTGCGAGCGTTTCGGCTTGCGCATCGCGCTAAACAGCCAGGAACCGGTGCGCCACGTCAACCTGTTCGAAGCGCAGGCGTATTGCCTCTGGGCCGGCCGGCGCTTGCCGAGCGAAGCGGAATGGGAGTTTGCCGTGATGAACGGCCATCCGGCCATGCGCTGGGGCGATCTGTGGGAATGGACCTGTACGCCGTTCGAGTCGTATCCGGGGTTCGAGGCCGGGCCCTGGCGCGAATATTCGGCGCCGTCGTTTGCCACGCACCAGGTATTGCGCGGCGCGTCGTTCGCCACGCCCGAGCGCATGCGCTGGCCCAAGTTTCGCGGCTTTGCTTTTCCCGAGCGCAGCCAGATGTTCGTCGGCTTCCGCACCTGCGCGTTGTAATGCCCTCGCCATAAAAAAACCGGTGTCGCCGGGCACAATGGACGACACCGGAAGGAGGGATGCCCGGTACGGTGTTGCTTGAAATGCTTTCGACTAGAACCCGATCGACACCGTAGCCGTGGTCGGCACGGTCGAGTGCAGCGACGAGCTGAATCCGCCCACGTCGTCGTAAGCGAAGCCGTAGGTCAAGCCGTTGATCGCATGCTGATGCCAGAACGCCGAATACCAATTGGCCGCCGTGCCCGAAGCATAGAAGGCGGAAGAGGTGCTCCAGGCTGCCGGGTTTTCGACGATGTGGCGGTTGATCGCGGCGCAGAATTGCGCCTGGATCTGCAACTGCTTGTTGTAGGCGGCGCTGCCCGGCGTGGTGCCGGTGGCGTCGTTCAAGGCGCCGTTGCCCAACAGTGCCATGTCGGTGGTCGGCTTGCTGTTGATGTTGTAGGTGCCCTGGCCGTCGCTGAACTGGAACACGCCGTTGACCACTTGCCCGGTGAAGGTGCCTTGCGCATCGGTGAAGGTCAGCGTCTTGGTGGCGTATTCGCTCCACAGCGTATTGATGTAGGCGTCGAGATAGGTCGCGTTTGCCGCGCCGGTGGCAAACGACCCGTGTACCGGGGCCACGATGCGATAGGGTGCGTAAGGTGATTGCGCCAGGCCCTGGAATTGCGCCGGCACCTGCGCGACGAATTCGGCGAACAGGTTGGCGCGCGTCTCGGTTTCGCCCACGGTCTGGTCGTAGCCATCCATCCCTTGCAGGCGCAGCGTGACGGGGAAGCCGAACTGATCGACCCGCGTGGTGTTGCCGTAGAAGCCGTTGCCCGCGCCGGGCACGATGGCCATTTCGATGAAGTCGAAATAGACATTGATGTTGGGGTCGCTCGGGTTGTCGATGTTGGCGCCGGCGTAGGCGATATTGCCGTTGGCGTCGGAATTGACCTGGAGGTACATCGGACTGCCGACCGAGAGCATCAGCCGCGCCGAATTGATCGGCGGGATGGTGACGCTCTTGGTGTCGGCCAGCGTGTGGAAGTAATTCGAATAGCCCACGCCGTTCTTGGTCAGGGCGCCATTGTCCGCCAGCGCCATCGGCACGAGATTGCCGTTGACGTCGACGTGGACGAATTTGCCGGTGGTCCAATCCTGGCCGATGATGGCCCAATAAACCTGGTTGTCGGCATATTTGCCGCAAGTGTTGTTAACCAGATTGAAGGTGGTGTTGCCGTTCCACACGCAAGACGAACCGCTGCAGCTCGGTGCCGGGTTCGGTGCCGGCGCTGGCGTGCTCGCGCATGACGAGACGGGCGTGGGGGTAGGCGTAGGTGTCGGTGTCGGTGTCGGGGCAGGCGACGCCTGGATCAACTGCCACTTCTGCGCCACGGTGCCGTTCTGATCCCAGATGTCGATCTGGGCGCCGTCCGTGGTCGAGGCACTGTAGACGTCGAGCGCCATGTTGCTGTTGGGGTTGACCAGCGTATAGGTGCCGTCACTGTTGAGATTGATGGTCCACTTCTGTGCCACGGTGCCGTTCTGGTCCCAGATGTCGACCACGGTGCCGTCGGTGGTGCCGGCGCTGTAGACGTCGAGCGCCTTGTTGCTGTTGGGATTGATCAGCGTATAGATCGCGCCTGAGACGATGGTCGAGGCCGGGGTGGGCGTCGGTGTCGGCGTAGGCGTAGGCGTAGGCGTTGGAGTAGGCGCCGGTGTCGGCGTTGGAGTGGGCGTCGGTGTGGGTGCGGGCGTGCTTGCGCCGCAAGCGCCATCGGAGGTCCATGGCTGGCCGCTGCCGGCACCGCCATTGTTGGTCGACGGATTGTTGCCCTGGGTCCACCAGTTCGCCGTGTAATTCACATTGGCATAGCTTGCCTGGCCGCCGGCGTTGTACGCCGTGCTCGAACTCCATGCCGGGAAACAGGTGACGGCCGCCTTGACGCTGCGGCTCAACTGTTTCTGCGCTGTGTTCAAGCTGTCTTGCGAATCGCCGCCGCTGCAGGCGACAAGCCCGCCGCCTAGCAAGCCAAGCAGCAGGGTGCTGGGTATCACGCTTCTCATGTTCTCTCCTCGTCAGTGTGGCGTAACGGCCACTCCAGGTGCCGCCGTACTTGGTCGCCGTTATGGTTTTCTGGTGCCGCTGGGCGCTGCTTGTGGTATGTTGATAACTTGCAGCTTAGGCAAGAATGAGTGCTGGAAAATTGAGCGTCAAGTGGTTTTATTGATAACCAACCGGTTGCAAACCACTGATGACATCCACACTTTTCTTCTTTATGGTTGCTTGTATTTATTGTTAATTTAAATAATAAAATCAATAATTTACAGATAATTTTCCGTTGGCCTGGAAAATCGGGATCGGCTTCAGACCACTTTTAATTGGTAGGTATCTGGTATTACGCGCGGGCACAACCGTGGCCTTGCCGCATTCGCCAAAAAGCCTCGTCGATGGTCGGTGCCGTCCCGTTGCGAAGCGTCACGCGCAGGCGTGAGTGGGCTGCAGGGAGGGGACGAAATGAGATTGCGTTTTTGTGCGCGCTTTTTTGCGCTGCTTGGGCTGTTTTGCCTGTCTGTCTGCGCTCGCGCGGTCGAGCCGCTGCACCTATGCTATGAAGACGTGCCCCAGGGCTATTGGACTCATCCCAATGGCACGGGCGTGGCGCTCGACCTGCTGCGCAAGGTCGAATCGCGCCTGGGTGAGCATTTCACCTATGCCCCGATGCCATGGAGGCGCTGTCTTGAGGAAGTGCGAATCGGCACGATGGACGCGGCAATCGGCGCAGCCGACGTGGCCGAGCGCCGCGAATATGGCGTCTATCCCACGCTGCCCGACGGCAGCGTCGACAGCAAGATGGCAATTTGGACCGATGCCTTCAACGTGTTCTATCGCGTCGACAGCAAGGTGCTATGGGACGGCAGGCAATTGATCGTGCCCAAGGGGGCCGTGATGGCGCAGCGCAGCTACGCTATCGGCAATATCCTGCGCGACCGGGGTTTCAAGGTCGTGGAGCCGGCCAAGTCGGTCGTCGATAGCTTGCGCTTTCTCGCCGTCGGCAGCGTCGAGGTCGCCGTGCTGCAAGGCGTCGACGCGCAATGGCTGTGCGCCAACGATGCGCGTTTTCAAGGCTTGATCCGGCAAGGCAGTGCGCCTTACGCCGTGTTGCCCCTTTACCTTCTGCCGGCCCGCCTTTCCTATGGCCGCGATCCCAAGCGGATGCAGGCAATCTGGAGCGAAATCCGCAATGTGCGTGCGTCGGCCGAGTACCGCAAACTTGAAGAAGCGGCGGCCCGCAATTACCGCGGCCCCTGACGCCGCATCTGTTTTACCTTCCCTGCAAAGAAAATGTTCCGGCCTCCTTGCCCCAATTTTGGGGCCATGTCTTGCAATTTTTGACGCTGCACACAACCTGTCAGAATTGACAGGGCAGCAGTTCGCCGCTTGCCGGGTGCAACTTGCAGAGCACACACTTCATTTTCATTTTTATATCAAAAATACCCATTTCATGGGATTGTAGAAAATTCAACAGTGTCTAAGATTCACCTTGCCGCGACTGGCCAGTCTCTATTTTTCGGCATCGACGGCGAGCATGATTTCGCACACGAACGATTTCGCTCGCCGTTTTCCAACCCCCATAGTCGCTACCAGGAGAGTCATCATGAGTGTCAAAACCCTCGCCGGCAAGCATGCCGTCGCTACCTTCAATCCCAATGACCAAACCGTCGAACACGTGCAGGCGGCGGTGCTGTCCATCCTCGGCCGCGGCGGTTGCGCGCGTTGCGGCCGGCTCGCCGTACTGTCGTTCGAATTCCAGGGTGATCCGCCGCCGGACTTGAACAAGCAAGGCGTGGTTTCCTACGTCGAGCAGGTCTGAAATACGGCCTCTCACGGCGGTCGCGCGAGGCAAATCGTGCGACCGCCTACAAACCATCGATGAGAAAAGAAGAGAGTGAGCCCATGTTAGCCGCATTGCTTTCCGCCGCGAGGCCGATCGCCGCGGGCGCTCACCCCGCGCCCCTGGGCATCGGCTTTCCTTACATGCCGGCGATGCCGCCGGAAGTCTATCGCAGCGATTTGATCGATTTCGTCGAACTGACGCCCGAAGCCTTATGCCGCGAACGGTGCCGGGAGAGCTCCTGCGGCGGGATTGCGCTCGAACTGGTTCCGCATCAGGTAAGGCAGGCGCAGCAAACTTGCCAAGGCTTGCCCATGGTGGTGCATGGCGTGCAATTGTCCATCGGCTCGGCGCACGGCTGGAACGGCGCCTATCTCGACATGCTGGAACAGTTGCAGCAATCGTGGCCGTTTCTCTGGCATAGCGAGCATTTGAGTTTTCAAACCATGGTCGATGGCGCGGGCGACGTGCATGAGACCGGCGTGCCGCTGCCACTGCCGAACACGATCGAAGCGGTCAATACCATCGTCGAACGCACGGCCGCAATTGCGCGCCGCTTCGGTGTGCCGTTTCTGCTGGAAAATCCGGCACACTACCTCGAACCGGCCAGCCTCGACAGCGACGATGTCGGCGACGAGATCGATCTGATGAACCGCATCACTGCAAGCGGCCACTGCGGCCAATTGCTCGATTTGCACAACCTTTACTGCAACGCCGTCAACCACGGCTTTGACGCCTACAAGGCGCTGGACCGGCTCGCACTCGAATGCGTCACCGAGATCCACGTCGCCGGGGGCACGTGGTGCGACGGCTTCTTGATGGACGCGCACGACAACGTCGTGCCGCAGCCGGTCTGGGACATGCTTGCCTATGTATTGCCGCGTGCGCCCAAGGCGGCGGGCGTACTCTACGAAGTGCTGGATCGCTATGTGCCCAAGGTCGGCGTCGCCGCAATGTTGCGCGAACTCGAACGGGCGCGTGCCATCTGGGACGATTGCCGTTCCCGCAGGCGCGCAGTCCGCGCGGTAGCCTGATCATGTCGCTCCACAGCTTCCAGACCACGCTGGGCCGCTTGATTCGTGCGCGCCAGGCCGATGGCGCGCTTCACAAGATTGTCGCGCGTGCACCGCTGGACGACGAACAATGCGCGGCATTCGACGTATTGCTCGCCGGCCGCGGGCTCGCTTTTACGCGGGAAGTGCAGCGCTCCTGGTGCAAGGGCAGGGCGCGCAATGCCGCTTACCTGACGCTTTCCATGCTGGACGAAGGCGAGCGCCAGCAGTTGCTCGACGAGTGGGTAGAAGCCGGCGGCGGCGCGGCCTCGTTCTTTGTCGGAGAGGCATCGGCCTTCCTCGATTTTCTTGCGCTGCATCTGCATGGCAGGAAGCACGCGTTGTCGATCTGCCGCATGGAGCAGGCGGTGCATCGTGCCGGCGCCGGCGATGCAGGTGCACCGATCTCGGTTGCGGAAGCGTTATGCGATGCAACTCTGCTGGCGCGCGCGCCATGCGCCTCGCTGGTCGAATTTCATGCCGAACCGGAGGTGCTGCTGCCTGCGGTGCAAGACGGCACGCCATTGCCTTCCGAGCAGCAGGAACCGATCGCGCTGATGTTCGGCCCCGAGCTGAGCGGATTGTTCGAGCGCGCCGACGCGTTCGAAGCAGCACTATGGAGGCGCCTGACGACACCGTCTCTCTGCGCGGTATTGCTGGAGGAAGGACACGCGGCGGCCGTGATCGAACGGCTGATTTCGCTGGGCGTCGTTTGCCCGCTGGCGCCCTGACGTACAAGGTTCGAAAGCCGGATATGAAAAAGAGCGCTATGGAAAAAGACGCTATGATACAGACATGGATATCTCTACCTTGCCTGAACAAAGTTTCGGCCTGATTGCCGACCTGATCCGACAACACGCCAGCGAAAGGCCGCAGCATCCGGCCGTGATTGCCAACGGCCATATGATTGACTACGGCGCTTTCGACAAGCTGGCCGACCGCGTCGCCTGCGCCTTGCAGCGCGACGGTGTGGCGAAGGGGGGCGCCATCGCCATCTGCGCCGCCGCCTCGATCGAATACGCCGCCGTGTTCATCGGCGCCCTGCGTGCCGGCGTGGCCGTGGCGCCGCTGGCGCCATCCTCGACCCCCGACAGCCTGGCCGCCATGACGCGCGATGCCGGCGCGCGTTTCCTGTTCGTCGATGCGGACAATGCAGAGGAGCTGGCATCGGTGTCCGCGCAGATCGATGCCCCCTTGATACGTCTTGACGACAGCGCCGGCGGCGCCGCCTTCTCAAGCTGGCTGGCGCCCGCCGATGCAGTGCCCGCGCCGGTCGAGATCGAGCCGGCGCTGCCGTTCAACATCATCTATTCCTCCGGCACCACCGGGTCGCCCAAGGGCATCGTGCAATCGCATGGCATGCGTTGGGCCCATGTGCAGCGCGGGTCGCTCGTGGGTTACGGTCCGCAGGCGGTGACGGTGCTGGCTACGCCGCTGTATTCGAATACCACGCTGGTGAGCTTCTTTCCCACGTTGACCCTGGGCGGCACCGTGGTGTTGATGCCCAAGTTCGACGCGCGCGCTTATCTGGAGCTGGCGCAGCGCCATCGCGCCACGCATACCATGCTGGTGCCGGTGCAATATCAACGCGTGATGGCCTTGCCTGAATTCGACAGCTACGACTTGTCGGCGTTCGTCATGAAGTTTTGCACCAGCGCGCCGTTTGCAGCGAGCCTGAAAGCCGACATCGTGCGGCGCTGGCCCGGCGGCCTGGTCGAGTACTACGGCATGACCGAAGGCGGCGGCACGCTGGTGCTGGCCGCGCACGAATTTCCCGAAAAGCTGCACACCGTGGGGCAGCCGGGGCCGGGCAGCGATATCCGCCTGATCGACGATGCCGGACATGAAGTCGGCGTGGGCGAGATGGGCGAAGTGGTGGGGCATTCGCCGGCCATGATGAATGCCTATCACAACCAGCCGGGCAAGACTGTCGAAGCCGAATGGTTCGATGCGACGGGCAAGCGCTTCATCCGAACCGGCGACGTCGGGCGCTTCGATGCGGAAGGTTTCCTGACCCTGTTCGACCGCAAGAAGGACATGATCATCTCGGGCGGGTTCAACGTTTATCCGAGCGACCTTGAGGCGGTGTTGCGCGAGCATCCAGCCTTGTTCGATGTGGCCGTGGTCGGCGTGCCTTCGGAGCGCTGGGGCGAAACACCGGTAGCCTTCGTCGTGTTGCGCGATGCCGTCGTAGCGACGGCAGACGAGCTCATGGCATGGGCCAATGCGCAGCTCGGCAAGACCCAGCGGCTTGCAGCGGTGGAGTTGATCGATCATCTGCCGCGCAGCGCCATCGGCAAGGTCTTGAAGCGCGAACTGCGCGATGCGTTCGGCAAGCGATTGGCGTGATGTTGCAGCGGCGGTACTCCGGTTTGCGGATTGCAGGAATATAATCGGCTGAAAGGCGTCGTCTGAAAAGCCTCGGCTGAAAAGATCCAGACCGAATTCTGCAATTGCCGTGAGGAGACGCATGGTGTTGCGCCGTATCGCCGTCATCGCTGCCATACTGTCGATTGCGCCCGCCTGCTTCGCCGCCGGTGAACCGATCGTGGTGTATTACGTGCAGCGCCCGCCTTTCATGGGCCACGATACCGACGGAAAGCTGGCGGGCATCCTGATCCAGCCTGTCGCTGCGGCCTTTTCCAGGGCCGGCATCCCCGTCGATTGGCGCGAATCCTCGACCACGCGCCAGCTCACGATCATTGAAGCCAATGCCACGCGGGCGTGTTCCGTGGGACGTTACAAGACGCCCGAGCGTGCGGCGTTCGCCAGGTTCAGCGTGCCGTTCTATCAGGATTTGCCGTGGGTGGGCTTGGCCGGCGTCAAATTCAAGGTGCCCGAGCATGCCCGCGCTGCCGACTTGCTGGCCGATCCGGGCGTGACGGTGCTATTGAAGAACGACATCAAGCTCGGTCCCTATGTGGACGGCCTGATCGAACACATGAAGGCAAAGCGCGTCGGCATTACCAGCGATTTCGATCAAATGATCAGCATGATCCAGGCGGGCCGGGCCGACTTTTCCTTCATCACGGGCGAAGAAGAGATGTATTACCGGGACAAGCTCGGGCTGAGCGAGCGTGACTTCAAGGTGATCCGCTTCATCGACATGCCAGCCGGGGAAAAGCGCTACCTGATGTGCAGCAAATTGGTGGGAGATGCGGAGATGGAAAAGATCAACGCCTACTTGAAGTAGGCGTTGTCTTGGTGATCCCAAGCCCGCAGGCGGGCTTGGGGTAATGCAGGATTAGCCTTCGCTCCAGTTACGGCGTGGACCTTCGCTCGAACGCGGGCCCTTGCTGAAGCTGCTGCCTTCCTTGCGCGGGGCGCTGCCCGGCTTGGAGAAGGTGCGCTGGCTCGGCTTGGCGGCGCCGCTGCCGGCGCGCTGCTTGCCGTCGCCGGGACGCCAGCCGGCCTTGTGGCTGGGGCGCGAAGACGAGGCCGTCTTCTTGGGTTCGTAGCCCTCGATGACGTCGACCGGAATCACTTGCTTGGTGAAGCGCTCGATGCGCTTGACGTTGACCGATTCCGAGTGGTTCACCAGCGACACGGCGAGACCCTTGCGGCCGGCGCGGCCGGTACGGCCGATACGGTGCACGTAGTCTTCCGGGAACTTCGGCAGATCGTAGTTGAACACGTGGGTGATGCCGGGCACGTCGATGCCGCGCGCGGCGACGTCGGTTGCGACAAGCACCCGCACCTGGCCGCGGCGCATGCCGTCGAGCGTGCGGTTGCGTGCGCCCTGGTGCATGTCGCCATGCAGCGCGGCAGCGGCGAAACCGGCGATGTTCAGGCGGTCGGCGATGGTGTCGGCGTCACGCTTGGTGGCGGTGAACACCACGGCCTGGTCCATCGATACGTCGCGCAGCAGGTGGTCGAGCAGGCGGTTCTTGTGCGACAGGTCGTCGACGAAATGCACGCGTTGTTCGATGTTTTCATGCTTGCTGGCGCCGCCGGCGATCTGGATGATCTGCGGTTCGCGCGTGATGCGCTTGGCCATGTTGCCGACCACGCCGTCGAGCGTTGCCGAAAACAGCATGGTCTGGCGCGATTCGGGTGTGGCGGCGACGATCTTTTCGATGTCGTCGATGAAGCCCATGTCGAGCATGCGGTCGGCTTCGTCGAGCACCAGGATCTGCAGTTGCGAGAAATCGATCTTGCCCGATTCCATGTGGTCGATCAGGCGGCCCGGCGTGGCCACCAGGATTTCCGGATTCTTGGCCAGCAATTGCATCTGCTTGGGGTAGGGCATGCCGCCGAGGATGGACACGGCGCGCACGCGGCGCATGAAGCTGCCGTATTTGTCGGTGGCGGTGGTCACCTGCAGGGCCAGTTCGCGCGTCGGCGTCAGCACCAGCATCTTGGGCTGGGCCGCCTTGAAACGCGGACGTTCGTTGCGGGCGCGCGCCGATTGGGCTTCCTGGTTGGCGGTCTTGCCGGCAGCGGCCGGTTGCTGCTCGCCGGCAAGGGCGAACTTGTGCAGCGAAGGCAACATGAAGGCCGCGGTCTTGCCGGAGCCGGTTTGCGAGGAAACCATCAAGTCGCGGCCGGCAATGGCGGCGGGAATGGCTTGGCTTTGCACCGGCGTCGGTTCGGTATAGCCCGCTTCGGTCAGGGCTTTGAGAATGGACGTGTGCAAACCGAGTGCTTCAAAAGTCATGCTTTTCTTTCGTAAAAGCGAATCCAATCCGTTCGCACGGGGCGAACAGCGGAATTGCGCAATAAAAATTGCAACGCTAACCAACGAAACAGCTAAGACTTCAGTTTAAGACTGTACTTAGAAGAATTTCGGCACATATAAAGCTTTGCGCCGGGGCGGAGCCAGAGTGCGGCACCAGGAGGCGGGAGGGCTTTGTCGTCGATGCGAATAGTTTGCGATGCTGCTAAGGCGCTGCTTGTTGCAACGCACGGGACGCATTGTACACGGGAATCGAAATCGATGCTCAGGTATTTGCTGCAAGTGCAAATTGTCCGATTCCCGGCAAAACAGGGCGGCGCGGGCCAGAGCTTGCCCGCGCCGGGTGGCGGGATCTTTATTCGCCGCCCATCCCCGCAACCACGTTGGAGAAGCCGGCGTCGACATAGGTGATTTCACCGGTGATGCCGGCTGCCAGGTCCGACAGCAGGAAGGCCGCGCAATTGCCGACGTTTTCGGTGGTCACGTTGCGGCGCAAGGGGGCATTTTCCTTGACGAAGTTGAGGATCTTGCCGAAGTCCTTGATCCCGGCGGCGGCCAGGGTCTTGATCGGGCCGGCCGAGATGCCGTTGACGCGTATGCCCTTGGGGCCGAGCGATTCCGCCAGGTAGCGCACCGAGGCTTCGAGCGAGGCCTTGGCCAGGCCCATGGTGTTGTAGTTGGGCAGGGCGCGGATGGAGCCGAGGTAGGACAGGGTCAGCAGCGCCGCATCGGACGAGAGCATGGGCAGCGCAGCCTTGGCCATGGCCGGGAAGCTGTAGGCCGAGATGTCGTGCGCGATGCGATAGTTTTCGCGCGTCAGGCCGTCGAGGAAGTCGCCGGCGATGGCTTCGCGCGGGGCGAAGCCGATGGCGTGGACGAAGCCGTCGAAGCTGCTCCAGCTTTTCCCCAGGTCGGCGAACAGGGCGGCAATCTGTTCGTCGCTGCCGACGTCGCAGTCGAAAATCAGGTCGCTGCCGAATTCCTGGGCGAACTCGGTGATGCGGTCCTTGAAGCGTTCGCCGACGTAGGTGAACGCCAGTTCCGCGCCTTCGCGCCGGCAAGCCTGGGCGATGCCGTAGGCAATGGAACGGTTGGACAAGATGCCGGTGATCAGAATTTTTTTGCCTTGCAAGAATGCCATGTTGACTCCTGGTGTCCCGCCGCGAGGCGGCAAGAAATTGATAAGCAGGCCAGATTGTAGGGGCTTGCTGCCATCGCGGCAACTTGGCCAGGTAATTTTGTAAATGCGTGAAATGCATTCACCTCAAATTATGACCGGTGTGTTACATTGCCGCTATTGCTGTATAGCAAGGTAGTGGAAGGTGTTGTATACGCTTGAGGAGCGCAAAATCGGGTCGCCTTCGACTCGTCTTTCGCCAAATAGAACTGGTACCGGTCCCAGGGGATCGCAAGTCAGGCTGGTGGAAGTGTGTAGGAAAAAAGTCGGTTTGAGTCAGCCTGAATCAGGTTGATAAGGGAACAATTGTTGCCTGCGCACCGTCAAAGCAGTGAGTGTTATAAATCTAATATGTAGGTCCGGCCTGCACCATGCGGGTGGGATCTGCGAGCCTGTTGCTCAAGAAAATTGCATATTACGCAGAACGGCATGATCAATTTGGAGCAAGCTGTCGAATCGGTTGCCGATGAGCTCGGGCTGGATAAACACGAGATCGATTTACGCAAGGCCGCACTCGAAATCACTGCGGCCGACATCAACTTGCTGCAGCAGCTGCACGACCGGTTGGCGCCGCATCTTGGCCACCTCAATGCGGTGCTCGACCGCCACCTCGATCAATTCCAGCGTTATGGCGCCGGCGGTGCCAATGCCGAACTCACCGAGAGTCTGAAGGCGGCGCAAAACATCTATTTCGATTTGCTCACTGCCGGCAGTTACGATGCCGACTACGCCAAAAGCCGCATGCAATTGGGCGTGGTGCAGCATCGCATCGGCGTGGCGCCCAAGTGGACCGTCGCAGCGTATCGCAAATACCTGGCCGAATTGCAGGCGCTACTGCCGCAGTTGGTCAGCGATCCGGCCCAATTGCAGGGCACCGCCGAAGCCTTGCTGAAGGTGGTGTGTCTCGATCTGCTGTATGCGGTCGACATCCACATCGCGGCCGAGCGCCAGGACATCCTGGCGATCAAGGACTATGCCGAGCAGATCGTGGCGTCGATGCCATCGGGCCTGATGATCGTCGATGCCGAATTGAACGTGCGCTCGACGAACCGCGCCATGCGCGAGATTTTCTCCGCCGGCCCGGAAGACGGCACACCGCCCAGGTCGCTTGCCGATTGCCCCGTGCTGTCCCGCGCGCTGCGCCGCGTGTTCGACGGCGACCAGCCTGACGTGACCGAAGTGCTGCCGGTGACGCGCGGCGGTGTGACGCGCCATATCGAATATACCGCGTCAGGCAATCTCCTGGCGCGCCAAAATGTGGTGCTGGTGATGGCGCAGGACGTGACGGAGAAGCTGCGCTCGCAAGAAGAGTTGAGCCGTTTCCGCACCGCGCTGGACAGTTCGATCGACGCAGTCTATCTGATCGACTATGCGGGAATGCGCTTCGTCGACGCCAACCATACCGCTCAAGTCACGCTGGGTTACCGCCTCGATGAATTGTGCCGCATGGGTCCGCAAGACCTGAAGCCCGACGAGGGCGAGCCGCGCCGGATTCAGCGCCGTTTCGAAAAGGTCGTCAAGAACAGCCACAAGACCGGCTTTATCCGTACCACACACCAGCGCAAGGACGGTTCGCGGCTGCCGGTCGAGGTCTATTTGCGCGCCTTCATGTCAGAAGGGCGCCAGTTGCTCGTTGCGGTGGCGCGCGATCTGACCGAGCGGCTCAAGGCCGAGGCCGATCTGCGCAAGAGCGAACAGCGCTTCCGCGTCGCATTCAACCAGGCCGCGGTCGGCCTGGCGCACGTCGGCATGGATGGCCGCTGGCTGATGGCCAACCAGAAGCTGTGCGAGATCGTCGGCTATACGCAAGAAGAGATGCTGACGCTGAACTATCAGACGCTGACGCATCCGGAAGACCTGCCGGTCGATCTTGAAATCGGGCGCCGCATGTTCGCGCACGAGGTGCAGGAAAAGGCGCGCGAGAAACGCTATCGGCACAAGAACGGCTATTACATCTGGGTCAACCTGACCAGTTCGCTGGTGCGCGACGAGAACGGCGAACCGCGCTACTACAGCACCGTGGTGGAGGATATTTCGCGGCGCAAGCAGATGGAAGGCGAACTGCTGCACATGGCCAATCACGACGTGCTGACCAGCCTGCCCAACCGCAGCCTGCTGGTCGACCGTATCACGCAGGCCATCACCTATGCCAACCGCGCCGGCGAGCAGGTGGCCGTGCTCTTGATCGACCTCGACCGCTTCAAGAACATCAACGACAGTCTGGGGCATGATGTCGGCGACAAGATGATCACGGCGATTGCGCGCAAGCTCCTGTCGCAGGTGCGCGATGTCGATACCGTGGCGCGCCTGGGCGGCGACGAATTCGTCATCCTCGTCACCAACGTCACGCGCGAGGATGCCGTGGCCACGCTGGCGCAGCAAGTGCTTGAGGCGCTGGCGCAGCCGCTGGTCATCCAGGGCCATGAACTCTACCCGGCCGGCTCGATCGGCGTCAGCCTGTATCCCAAGGACGGCGCCGACAGCCAGACCCTGCTCAAGAACGCCGATACCGCGATGTACCGCGCCAAGGACGCCGGGCGCAACAACTTCCAGTTTTATGCGCACGCCATGAATGCGCGCGCGCTCGATCGCCTGAAGCTCGAAGGCGCGTTGCGCAATGCCTTGCTGCGCAACGAATTCGTGCTGCACTATCAGCCGCAGATGGATATTGCCAGCGGCGCCATCGTCGGGGTCGAGGCATTGCTGCGCTGGCAGCCGCCCAATGCCGAAATGATCCACCCGGCCGACTTCATTCCGATCGCCGAGGAAACCGGGCTGATCGTCGGCATCGGCGAATGGGTGCTGCGCACGGCGTGCGCCCAGCACCGGGCTTGGGCAAGGAGCGGGTTGTATCCGCCCTTGCGCATGGCGGTCAATCTTTCCGCACGCCAATTCAAGCAACAGGACATTGCCAAGATGGTGTCGCGCGCGCTCGAAGAAAGCGGCTGCGAACCGCATTGCCTGGAGCTTGAGATTACCGAGAGCATCGTCATGGACAACCCGGAAACGGCGGCTGCGACGCTGCAAAAGCTGGCCGACATGGGTGTGCATCTTTCGATCGACGACTTCGGGACCGGCTACTCAAGCCTGGCCTATCTGAAGCGTTTCCCGATCCATGCCTTGAAGATCGACCGTTCCTTTGTGCGCGACATCACCACCGACGCCGACGATGCAGCCATCGCCAAGGCGGTCATTGCGTTGGCGCACAGCATGAAGTTGCGTGTCATTGCCGAAGGCGTCGAAACCGGCGAGCAACTCGATTTCCTGCGCGAACAGCGCTGCGACCAGATGCAGGGATACCATCTCAGCCGGCCGGTGCCGGCGCGCCAACTCGAAAGTTTGCTGCGCGGCCATGCGGCGATGCAAGCCGCAGGCTGAACGCCGATCGGTTCTTGCGCTGTTATTGCCCAATTGAAAATGCGCCTCTTTAAGCGTATTATCTGGGCCGGGCCACGCTAGGCCGGGTTGCGTCAGTCTGGACTGGGCTGCGTCGAACGGTCCGCATTTCCGGTAGCGCACTACCAGCATCCTTCCCGCACTGCCCTTAGCTCAGGTGGATAGAGCAACGGCCTTCTAAGCCGTAGGTCACACGTTCGAATCGTGTAGGGCAGGCCACTTCTTCTGATGTTTCTTCTCATTATTTCTCTTACTCTCAACTTTCGTGCGCTTCAGCAATGATTGAACTTTTGGCATGAGGCGCCGGTCAATCTATCGCTAGATAACGCGGCCTGTACGTCGTATTCGGCAGTTCGTCTCAATTCGCTCAACGAGCGGATGAAGATCGTCTACTCTTTCCATGCAGAGTTGCGCACGGGATGCGCGGATGTCGAGATCAGCCGAAACGGTGCCGGCCTTCACTTTGATGATGGAGGAACACCATGAAGACCCTGATTATCGCGTCCGTATTGAGCGTGGCTGCCATGAGCGCCACGGCGCAGCCGGTGGAGCAGCAGATGTCCGATGACAGCACCGTGACGATTACCGGCAAGGGGCCGACGATCGATTTGCCGGAACATGCGCATTCGATGCCGGCAAGCCGGTTCGCCCTGTTTACGGGTTCCTATGAACTCGCCAATGGCGACTCGGTCGCGCTGTTTTCGCGCGGCCGGTTGAAGTTTGCCAAGCTGCATGGCGGTGCGTGGCACGAAGTGGTTGCGGCTTCGGGGACGAGCTTTGTCGCCAAGGACCGCAAGCTGAAAATCACCTTCGTCGCGGATGAAGACGGGCGTCTCGTCGGCGGTGACGTGTTGATGGCGGTGCCGGACGACCGCTACGCCAAGCTGCATCGCAAGGCGCAGCCGCGCACGAAGGTGCAGGACGTGGCAATGCGCTGAACGCGCAAGGAAGCCTAGCCTCCAGGCGGAGCCGCGGCGCGGTTCCGCTTTTTTATTTCCTATTCTCCGGTCTTATTGCAGTTCTCCACTAAGGGGCATGTCTTGCATTGATTGCGAAGCAGGACCGTGAACGTCCAATCGCAAGCCCAAGCATTTCATCGCGCGAATTCGCGGATTGTCACGACATTTGCGCAGTTCGTCTCAAAATGCTGTCGGCGTCGCCGTTGGGCGACTACATTGTCACTGTCGCGGCACACTATGTTGCAGGGTAGGTAGCAACATTAGTCGCAACATCACTAGCTTGAAACGAAACGACGCCCCGATTTCATGGAAGCCGGGACGACGGGATTCCTTTTGCCTTGAATTCTGGAGAGAGAAATGAAAACCTTTTTGATCGCATCCGTTCTTGCCCTTGCCGCCGCTACCGCTTCGGCGCAACCGACTTCCACCGGCAACACCGTCACCATCACCGGCAACCAGCCTGTCATCGACTTGCCGAGCATGCCTTACGTCATGCATGCGCAAGAGTTCGGCAGATATATCGGCTCCTATGATCTGTCCAACGGGAAGTCGATCCACCTGTTTGTGCGGGCCGGCACCAAATATGCCGCCATTGAAGGCGAGGCCGAGCATGTGCTCGTCGCCGCGAGCGACAACTCCTTCGTCGCCAAGGATCGGCAACTGGCCGTGACGATCGATCTGCACGAAAACGGCTCGGTCGGCGGCGAGGTGTTGATGACCGTGCCGAAGAGACTCGCCGACGGCACGACCGAGTCGCGCGTGGTCAAGGTCGCGATGCACTAGCAGGCCAACGCCTGGCGGTGCCGTCCCATCGCACCCCAGGCTTTGCTGTTTGATGCAAATATGAGTCAATCTCATAGAAATATTCTTCACGCAGAAATGTTTGGCTGATTATTTATTTAAGCTGAGGTATTTTTCAGAGCCGTCAATGGAATGACTTTCGGTAGGACGTGATTTTTGCTTCATATTCTATGGAATGTCTGTTGCCGGAAAAATTCTCATCATTTTGAGAGGTATATTTGATTTGCATGGATTGCAATCTCTTTTATAGAAGCTGCTATAATTCTTGGCACCATAAATTCTATAAAGAAGAAAATCCATGTCGAATATCGATGCCGCAAAGGCAGCGCTTCAAGCCGAACTCTCGCAGGCCAAGCAGGGACTGGCGTATTATCAATCGCAGGTGTCTGCCCTTGAGACGGCGCTGGTCCAATTGGGGACCCTCGGTTTGGGCGTGGTTGCGGCGAAGCCGGCTGGTGCCAAGCGCGGCCGCAAGCCGGGCAAGGTAGCCAAGGCGGAGAAGCCGGTAAAGGCGACGCGCGGGCGTCCGGCCAAGGTCAAGAAGGGCGGCCGTGCCGCGAAGGGACCGAACGACCTGCCGTTCACCGGCGGCGATTACTGGCCCGATCTTGTCACCAGCAATCCGCAATCGGCTTCCGACATTCTCAACGCCTCGGTCTCCGGTCTCAGTTTCACGCCGACCAAGGAACAGATCAAGAAGCTGGCGCAACGCATGACCTTCGTTTTGAACTCGCTGGTCAAGACCGGCAAGATCAAGGATTCGGGTTCGGGCCGCGGCCGCCGTTTCTTCAAATAATCAATCCGCCTTCGGGCGGCGCAGCAAAAAACGCAGCCACGGTGGCTGCGTTTTTTTTGAATTCAAATAATAAATGCATGATAATTTTGGCAATATAAACGGCATTTACAAAAATGTTGCACATCGAGGTTGACATTCATGGGGTCGATGTATATCTTACGATATGTTTTTAGATGTATCGTAAGATATGTATTGCAAAGGAGCGATCATGCGTCAACACCACGGACACCGGCACGGCCACCGCCATCAAGACGGCCATTTCGACTTTCACGGCGTGCACGAGCATGGGCACCATCATCTGCATGGCCGCTTGCACGCGTTTGTCCACAATCACTTCCATGGCGGCCCCGATGGTGGCTACGATCAAGATGGCCGTCCCCAAGGCATGTTGCATGCCGGCTGGCATTTCTTCGAGCGGCTGGCTGGCCACATGCCCTGGCACGCCATGGGGCCGCGCGGTTCTCGTGATGGACAGGGGCGTCGCGGCTGGGGCGGAGGTTGGGGCGGCGGCGGTGGCGGCTTCGGCGGCATGGGCGGCGACGGCGATGGCGACGAGTTCACGCGCGGCCGCAAGCTCAGTTCGATGGATCTGCAACTGCTGCTGCTGGCCATGCTGGCCGACAAGCCCGCGCACGGCTATGAATTGATCAAGGCGATCGAGTCGCTTTCCAACGGCTTTTACACCCCCAGCCCCGGCATGGTGTATCCGGCGCTGACCTATCTGGAAGAGTTGGGCCACCTGGTTGTGGCACAGGAAGGCAATCGCAAGAGCTATTCGCTGTCGGACGCCGGGCGCGAACACCTCGGACAAAACAAGGAGCGGGTCGAGGCCATGCTTTCGCGGCTGGCCCATATCGGCGCCAAGATGGATTCGATGCGCCGCGCCTATTCGGGCGAGGGCGGTGCGGACTTCGTCGAAGGCGGCGGCTGGTCGCCCGAGCTGATCGACGCCAAACACAAACTCAAGCATGCGCTGTTCGAGCACGACGATATGTCGCCCGCAGAGCAGAAGCGCATTGCCGCGATTTTGCTGCAGGCAGCCAAGGCCATCAGCGGCGGCGGCTGACATGCGGCATTGAATAAGGAAAAAATTATGTATGAATTGAGTTCCACGCACGAACGCGGGCTATTGCGCCTGCTTGCACTGACGCAGTTCACCATCATCATGGATTTCATGGTGATGATGCCCCTGGGTCCGCAGATCATGCGCGCCTTCACCATCGGTCCGGCCCATTTCGCGATGGCCGTGTCGGCCTATGCGCTATGCTCGGGCCTCTCGAGCTTTTTTGCCGCAACCTATATCGACCGGTTCGACCGGCGCCGCCTGATGCTGGTGGTGTATGCGCTGTTTGCCCTGTCGAACCTCGGCTGCGCGCTGGCGCCGACTTTCCCGCTCCTGATGCTGGCACGCGCTTTTGCCGGCCTGACCGGCGGTGTGCTGGCTTCGATCGTCATGGCGATCGTCTCCGACGTGATTCCGCCGCAGCGGCGCGGCCAGGCGACGGGCGTCATCATGACCTCGTTCTCCCTGGCGGCGGTGGCCGGCGTGCCGTGCGGCGTATGGCTCGGGGCTTACTTCGGCTGGTATGCGCCGTTCTTCCTGCTGGTGGTGTTTTCCATCATCATCTGGATTGCCGGCGCCAGGCTGGTGCCGAAGCTCGATGCGCATTTGAGCGAAGGCCGTCACGCCTTGCGCGATGTGCTGCCCAACCTGATCGCGATGCTGATCAAGCCGGCGCATTTGCGTGCTTACGCGTTGACCTTGATCATGATGGCTTCGCACATGCTGGTGATCCCGTTCATTTCGGTGGTATTGGTCGGCAACTATGGCGTGAAGGTCGACGAAGTGCCGTGGATTTACGTCGCAGGCGGCGCTTCCACCTTCTTTACCGCCAAGCTGGTGGGCAAGCTGGCGGACCGTTACGGCAAGCATTTGATCTTCCGTCTGTGCTGCCTGGTTTCGATCGTGCCCATCCTGTTTCTGACGCATATGCCGCAACTACCGTTTTACGTGATCGTCGGCTTTTTCGCCGTGTTCATGGTGGTCATGTCGTCGCGCATGATCCCGATGCAGGCCTTGCTGACGACCATCCCTGAGCCGTCCAGGCGCGGCGCCTTCCTCTCGATCAACAGCGCCGTCCAGTCGCTGGGCACCGGCATCGGGGCCTGGGTCGGCGGCTTGATGCTGGCATCTGGCACAGATGGCCAAGTGCTCGGCTACGGCACCAACGGCGTCTGCGCCGTCGCACTGGCCATCGTGGCCTTGCTCTGGGTCGGCACGGTGCGCGCGCCCGAGCATCCGGCACCCATGCTCAAGACCGCCTGATCAACCGCGTTCTGCCCCTTGCGCCCATCACGTCATCGCATCGATATGGCATGATGGGCGTTTTTTCGAGGTGAGCGCGTGCTGGTCATCGGCAAAATCCTGTTTGGCCCCCTCCTGTTGCTGCAAGGCCGGCGCGTGCGCCGCACAGCCTTGCGCTTGCCCGAAGCCGATGGCGCGCGCTCGGGGGTGGAAGGCGCACCGTTCGACGGCGTGCCGCTGCGCCTGATCGTGGTCGGCGATTCGTCGGCGGCCGGCGTCGGGGTGGAGACGCAGGCACAAGCGCTGGCGCAACCTTTGGCGCAGGATCTCGCCTTGCTCCTGGCGCGGCCCGTGGCTTGGCAACTGCTGGCCAAAAGCGGCATCGACACCGTGGAAGCCTTGGCGCTGCTGGAAGCCGAAGCGCTGCAGCCGGCCGACGTGCTGGTGACGGCGCTGGGCGTGAACGACGTGACGGGCCAGCGTCGGCCGTTGCGCTTCGTCGACGATTATCGCCGCCTGCTCGACGCAGTGCGGATGCGCGCCGGCATCGCCTTGTTCGTCGCTAACGGCTTGCCGCCGATGCACCTGCTGCCGGCCTTGCCGCAACCCTTGCGCTGGTATCTCGGGCAATGCGCGCTGCGGCTCGATCGCGCGCTGCAAGCCTGGCTTGCCAGCATGCCCGACGCACGCTACCTGTCGCTTCACTGGGGCGAGGGCGGGGACGTGGCGCGCGATGGCTTCCACCCCGGCGCGGCGCAATACCGGCGCTGGGCCGGAAGGCTGGCGGCAACCATCGCCGAGGGTTTGCGCGAATCGGGAAAGGCGGGCGCAAAACCGTTATAGTATGCGGCGGTAGCGCATCGAATAACGATACGGAGGATTGTGAAGATGAAACATCAGAGCTTGCCGGCCGCATTCGGCCTCGCATTTGGCTTCGCATGTGGCCTGTTACTGCTTGGCGGGAACGCCGTCGCGGCAGACAAAGGCGCACCGCCGACCAAGGTTCAGGCCGTCACCGACACTTACGGTGATTTGCGCGTCGACGATCCCTATCGCTGGCTGGAAAACGCCGCCGACCCGGCGGTGCATGCCTGGAGCCTGGCACAGGACAAGCGCACGCGCGGCTATCTCGACAAGCTGTCTCTGCGCAAGCCGATGTACGAGCGCCTGATGAAGCAGATTGCCGCGACTTCGAGCTCGTTCTATGGCCTGCAGGCCGTCGGCGACCAAGTGTTTGCCTACTACAACCAGCCGCCCAAGCAGCAGCCGATGATCGCCGTGCTGGACAACAGCGCCGATCCGTCCAAGGCACGCGTGGTGCTCGATCCCAATATCTTGAATCCCAAGGGCACGACGGCGATCGACTGGTTCGTGCCATCGCCCTCGGGCAAGCTGGTGGCGGTGTCGATGTCGGACAACGGCAGCGAAGACGGTTCGCTGCACATCGTCGATGCGGCCAGCGGCAAGGAAGTCGACAAGGCGATTCCGCGTGTGCAGTATCCTACCGGCGGCGGCAGTGTTGCGTGGCGCGCCGACAGTATGGGCTTCTGGTATACGCGTTATCCCGGTCCCGACGAGAGCGCCGAGCGCCAGCATTTCTACCAGCAGATTTATTTCCACAAGCTTGGCGACGACCCGGCCAAGGATGCTTATGTCGCGGGCAAGGATTTCCCCAAGGTTGCCGAAATCGCGCTCGATGCGAAGCAGAATCCGAACTTCGTGGTGGCCTCGGTGGCCAATGGTGACGGCGGCGAGTTTGCCCATTACGTGCTGGGGCAGGACGGCAGCGTCAAGCAGGCGACGCATTTCGAAGACCAGGTGGTCGACGCGACCATCGGCGCCGACGGCGCGCTGTACCTGATCTCGCACAAGGGTGCGCCGCGCGGCAAGCTGCTGAAGCTGGCTGCGGGCGACTATGACTTGGGCCATGCCAGGCAAATCGTCGCGCAATCCGACGCGGTGATGCAGATCGGCGGCGAATTCGGCGGCTCGCCCGTGGTGATCACGAAGAATGCGATCTACCTGCGCGAACTGGTCGGCGGTCCGTCGCGCGTGGCGATCTACGACCTTGACGGCGCACCGCACGGCATGTTGCCTTTGCCCGATGTGGCGGCGGTCGACCAGGTGGAATCGCTATCGGACGGCAGCCTGCTGTATTCGGTCAGGACTTATCTTGCGCCGCCGTTCTATTCCCGCTTTATCGAGGACGGCGCGAAGAGCGAGCCGACCAAGCTGGTGCAGACCAGCCCTGTTGCCTTCGACGACGTCGAAGTCGTGCGCGAATTCGCCACCTCCAAGGACGGCACCAAGGTGCCGCTGAACATCGTGCGCAAGAAGGGCGTCAAGCTCGATGGCAGCAACCCGACGCTCTTGTACGGCTACGGCGGCTATTCGGTCAACCTGACGCCTAATTTCCTCGGTGCGGCCACGCGGCTCTGGCTCGATGCCGGCGGCGTCTACGTGGTGGCCAACCTGCGCGGCGGCGGCGAGTTCGGCGAAGAGTGGCATGCGCAAGGGGCGCTGACGCACAAGCAGAATGTGTTCGACGACTTCGACGCGGCGGCGCAGTACCTGATCGATCAGAAATACACCAGCACGCCGCACCTGGCCATCATCGGCGGCAGCAACGGCGGCTTGCTGATGGGCGCGACCTTTACCCAGCATCCCGAGATGTTCCGCGCCGTGGTGTCGATGGTCGGCATCTACGACATGCTGCGTGTCGAACTCGACCCCAACGGCTTGTTCAACACCACCGAATTCGGCAGCGTGAAGAACCCCGATCAATTCCGCGCCCTGATGTCGTATTCGCCTTATCATCATGTGGTCAAGGGCACGAAATATCCGGCCATCTTCATGGGAACCGGCGAGACCGACGGCCGTGTCAACCCCATGCATTCGCGCAAGATGATCGCACGTCTGCAGGCGGCGACGGCATCAAGCCATCCGGTGCTGTTGAGCATCAATTCGCACGCCGGGCATGGCATCGGCAGTTCGCTTGAAATCAAGGTCAATCAGACGGCGGATATCTACAGCTTCCTGTTTGATCAGCTTGGGATGAAGTATCCCAAATAGTGTCAATCGCGTTGCCGGGCCGTGAGCGGCTTGGCACGAAGGCAACACTGCGCTACCATCTGGAAAAATAGCTATAAAAAGCGCCGCCGCGACAGGCGGCAAGGTTGTAATTCAGGGGGGTATGCCATGCATGTCGTTGTCATCGTCGCCTTGCTCGCGGCCTTGGGTTTTTTGCTCAAACTCGCGTTCACGCCATCCGGGCCGCGTCCCACACAGGCTGCCAGGGAGGACGGCGCGTCTTGGGATGGTGCCGGCGTCGTCGATGCCGGTGTCGACGTCGCCTTCCTCTCCAACGGCAATCTGTTCTACAAGACCGCCAATGGCCGCGTGGAGCAACTGCATAGTCCCTATGTCCAGGAAATGTCCGATCGCGTGGAAAAGAGCCGCGAGCGCAATGCCTGGAAGGAGGGGACGAGCTTCAACATATCGGCCTCAGGCGGCATGCGCAACTTTGCACCGGGCGAGAGCCGCATCATGGCGACTGCGGCGCAGTTCGGCGGCGGTTACCTGTATTACTTCCTCAAGGATGCCGGCATGGGCGGCCTGTTTTGCTACGATTTTGCGAGCAAGACCGAGCGGCGCCTGCTGCATCGGCAAAACCTCAATCTGAGCGACTTGCATTTCGATCCCAGGAGCGACCGCATGCTCGGTGCGTCGCAGGTCAAGGGCGACATGTCGCATATCGTGATGATGGATCGCGAGGGCAATCATTTGCGTGAATTGACCGGCGGCGACACCTGCGATACCGCCCCGGCGTGGGCTTCGATCGAGGAGCGCGAAATCTTTTATCAATCGACCGGCTTGGCGCGTAACGAGCAAGGCGTCGTGCTGGCGCATAGCCACGCGACGATCCAGCGGCTCAATATGGCCACGGGTACGATCACGCCCATGCTCGAAGATTCGCGCTTCGATTTCCTGCAGCCGCGCATGTCCGCGTCCGGCGATTTGTATTTCATCCGCCGTCCTTACGAACCGCCGAAATATGCCACCAGCAGTTTCTTGCTCGATACGCTGTTGTTCCCGTTTCGCTTGCTGCGTGCGGTGTTTCACTACCTCAATTTCTTTTCGCTGATGTATACGCGCAAGCCCTTGAGCAGTGCCTCGGGGCCGGCGATGCAGGCCGACGTCAAAGAGATCATCCTGAAAGGCAAGCGCGTCGATGCCGAAAAGGCCTTGCGCGAGGGAGCGATCGAAGGCGTGCCCTCGCTCGTGCCGCGCAGTTGGCAACTGATGCGCCGCACGCGCGACGGGCAGGAAGAGACGGTTGCAACCAATGTCCTGTCCTACTGTCTCATCGATGCGGGTATACTCTATTCCAATGGCCGCGCGGTGTTTCTGCAGAAGGAAGGCGCCCGGCCGCGATTGGTGTTGAAGAGCGACCTGGTGGACGACGTGGTCGCCAGCGGCACCGAAGAACGAATCACGGATTGAACGATGAACCAGGAAAACCGGGCCGCACGCATGGAAGACACTACGCATGATTTCAGGCTGGGCGGCCGTGGCCGCTGGATCGGCGCGGGCATCGTGGTTGTCATCGGCCTGATCGCAGCGTCATGCTATATCTGGTACACCACCTCGCGTTACGACTTGCCCAAGCTCAAACCCTACGTCGGCGCGCAGGAAGATTTGTTCGCCCAGATGAAGTGCCTGGTGGCTTACACCGATACCGGCAAGCCGACGCCGGGCGTGGCGTGCCGGTTCCTCAAGAATTACGACAGTTTCTGGCTGATGCCGAAATCGCTCGACCACTGCCTGACCTATAGCACCGACACCGCGGCCAAGGCCTTTGATTCGCCCAAGCGGGTCGAATTCGACTTCATGTGCGAAGGCAACGATATGCGTGCCGTGTTTCCCTACCAGGATGGCAAGTATCAGTTGCAGGAAATCGGCATGACCTTCAAGCAGTAGCGCGATCTTTCCGCATATCGCGCATCAGCTCCAGCTCAGATCGGTGCGCGACAGCGGCAATTGTCGTACGCGCTTAGCCGTGGCCGCAAAAATTGCATTGCATACGGCTGGCGCCAGCGGCGGCAACGCCGGTTCGCCCAGACCCGTCACCGGGAAATCAGTTTTGAGGAAGTGCGTTTCGATCACGGACGGAGTGAGCGGCATGCGTAATAGCGGGTATTCGTTGAAATTGCTTTGCACGATACGGCCGTGTTCGATGTTCAGCTCCGGATACATCAAGGTCGACAAGCCGTCGATCACCGAGCCCTGTACCTGGTTCTCCGCTCCGCTGGGGTTGATGATTTGCGCGCCGATGTCCGATACTACGACCACGCGATCGACCTTCAATTCGCCTTTTTGCGAGACGGTGACTTCGGCCACTTCGGCGATATAGCCCCGGTGGTTGAAGTGGAAGGCCATGCCTTGGCCCTGGCCGCGCGGAAACTGGCGTTTGCCCCAGCCTGACTTTTCGGCCAGCGTTTCCAGCACGTGTTTCATGCGTCCGACGTTGTAGGGCGTACCGCCCGGCACGACGTCCTTGTCGCCAAGCAGTTCAAGGCGGAATGCGAGAGGATCGCGCCCGGCGGCATGCGCAAGCTCGTCGATGAAGCTCTGGAACACCCAGGCAAATACGTTGCTGCCCGGCGCACGCCACGGCCCCATGGGAATGCTGCATTCGAGCGGCGTCTGCTCCAGCAGGCAATTCGCTACCCAGCGGCCGGGAAATTCGTCGCCTGAAAGCGCAGCGCCGGAGCCGGGTTGCAGTATGTTCTTGCCGTCTTTCTCAATGCGGTTGGCGAAGGTGATGAAATGGTTGTGCCAGGCGGCGAGCTTGCCGTGTTCGTCGAGGCCGCCGCGCAAGTAATGGAAGCCGCCGGCGCGGAAATGGTCGTGCTGCAAATCGTCTTCGCGCGACCATGTGAGCTTCACCGGCCCCTTGACCTGTTTTGCGATGGCTGCCGCTTCGACCGCGTAGTCGGCAGACAGGCGCCTGCCGAAGCCGCCGCCCGAGCGCGTGATGTGCACCGTGATCTTGTCTTTGGCGATACCTAGCGTGGAGGCAATCAGGTCTTGCGATGCGCCGGGATTTTGTGTCGGCGCCCAGATTTCCATTGTGCCATCTTCCGGCTTGTACCAGGCGGTGCAATTCTGCGGCTCGATGCTGGCATGCGAAATGAAAGGGTAGGTGTAAAACGCTTCCACTGTCTTAGCCGCTGCGGCGATGGCGCCTTCGGCATCGCCATCTTTGCGCAGCACATCGGCGCCGGGTTTTTTCGACAAATCCTGCGCCTGTTTGGCAAAGCCTTCCCAGCTATGCGCGGCGCCCGGGCCTTCGTCCCAATCGACTTTCAACTGCTTGCGTGCGGAAAAGGCCATCCAGGTTGAATCGGCAATCACGGCCACGCCGGACATCAAGCCGCGCGGGTTGTTCTTGCCACCCTTGACGATGAAGGCGTCGCGCACGCCGGGCAGCTTCTTGATGGCGCCGAGGTTGGCGCTCCTGGCGCTGCCGCCCAGGGTCGGGCATTTGCTGAAACTGGCGTAGAGCATGCCCGGCAGCTTCGTGTCGATGCCGAACAGCGGACGGCCAGCGACGACGGCGGCGTTATCGACACCGCCGATGCGCGTGCCGAGCAGCTTGTAGTCGGCCGGCTTCTTGAGCACCACGCTATCCGCGTCGGGCACTGGCAGCGCGGCGGCGCGCTCGACCAATTCGCCATAGCGCAGACTGCGACGGCTGGCGTTGTGCCACACGGCGCTATTGGCGGCGCGGCATTCGGCGGCGGGCACGCTCCAGGCGTTGGCGGCAGCCTGGATCAGCATGGTGCGTGCGGTCGCGCCCAGGCGGTGGAAATCGTTGTAGTTGTTCGGTGTCGAGGTCGAACCGCCGGCGCTTTGGCCGCCATAGATCTGGTTCAAGTCACCCTGGACGATGTGTACGTCCTTCCAATCGACTTCGAGTTCTTCGGCCAGCACCATGGGTAGCGACGTCTTGATGCCTTGGCCTATCTCCGGCTGCTTCGAGACCAGCGTCACGCGGCCGTCCGACGCGATGCGGATGAAGGCATTGGGCACGAATTCACCCGAGTCGCCAGATGCGGCAACGGGCTTGTGGATTTCTGCCGATCGGCTGGCGCCGCTTTCAAACAAGCCGAGAACGAGTCCGCCGCCCAGGGCCAGCGAGCTTTGCAGGAAGCGGCGCCGCGACGTTGCTGCGGGAACGGCGCTCATTTGCGTTCTCCGGCGATGTCGGCAGCGCGATGGATGCCGGCCTTGATGCGGATGTAGGTGGCGCAGCGGCACAGGTTGCCCGCCATGGCTTCGTCGATCTGCGCGTCTGTCGGGTGCGGCGTATTTTTCAGCAGCGCTGCGGCCGTCATGATCTGGCCTGCCTGGCAATAGCCGCATTGCGGCACGTCGAGTTCCTGCCAGGCTTGCTGCAATGGATGCGTGGCATCTTTGGCGAGCCCTTCTATCGTCGTGATCTTCTTTCCCGCGAGCGCGGACACCGGCATCAGGCACGAACGTGTCGGCGTGCCGTCGAGATGCACGGTGCAGGCGCCGCATTGCCCGATGCCGCAGCCGAACTTGGTGCCGACCAGATTGAGTGCATCGCGTAGTGCCCAGAGGAGTGGGGTATCGGGCAGCAACTCGACGTGATGTTGCTCGCCGTTTATGTGGAGGACATACTTGGTTAACATTCTGCGCTACCGTGAAATCGCTGGGAATTCATTGTAGCCGTGATGGGAATGCCATGCAGGATGCCGACGCATCGACTGCATAAAGCCCCTCTCCCGCGGGCGGGAGAGGGGAACGACATTACTGACTTACATTGAATGCGGCAGGTCCTGCCAACACAGTGTAACCGCCGTTGTAGCAGAGGTAGGCGACATAATTTCCCGGCGTAAGCGACGAAGTCGAGAACGAGGTCACGCCGCCTTCCGCCGTGACATAAGCCCATGTTGAAGCACTCACCGAACCTGGCGTCTTGCCGGCCGGGTAGATGCCGATCCAGTTTGACGAATTCAGGTTGGCAGCCGTGGTGCTGAAGGTGAAGGCGATGTTTTCGCCTTGCTGCACCTGGGGCATGTTGGCCGTGATTTTCGAGGAGGGGGCCTTGGCGTTCGGCGTGAAAGCGTCGTTGATCGCCTGGGCATAGGTGTCGTTGGCGGTCAATTGGCCGATACCGAGTGCGGCTTCGATGGTGCGGCCGGAATTGTACTGGTTATACGGCACCGTCGAAATCGTGCCGCTGCCGACCAGGCCTTGCGAGCCGTAGACGATGGCAGCGATGTGGTTGGTCGCTTCGGCATCGGATTCGTCCCATGTCAGGATCAGGAGCGAGCGCTGCTGCGTCCAGGCAGGCGAGGCGAAGATCGGTTGCAGCGTCTGTTTGAGCCAGCCGTCCTGCACTTGCAGGCTGTTGGGCGAACCGTCACCCGAGGCTTCGCCGTCGTCATCGTCGTCCGCCGCGATCCAGGAGAAGTTGGGCGTGGTGGCGGCCGATTGCAGGTCGGTCGTCAGTTGTGTGGTGTCGAACAGATGGGCGGCGCAACGCGTCGGGTTGCCCGAGATGTTGGTGTAGTTGATGAAGGGCGCGTCGTCCGGTTCGTAATAGCTGTCGTTGTTGTTCTTGGTGTTGCACGGGGTGCCCATGCCTTGCTCGTACGCTTTCCAGGTCTTGCCCACGCCTTCGAGCAGGTCGCCGATGTGGGTGGCGCTGACCTTGATGTTGGGATAGTAAATCGCGCCGTTGACGAAGGTGTCGGCACCCGAGACGGCCAGGTAGTTTTCATCGCTTGGATGGTAGACGCCGCTGTAATTGGTCAGGAGTGTGCCCGATTGCGCCAGTGAATTCATGAACGGCGCGTCGGCGGTGTCGCCGATCACTTGCGAGTAATTGGTGTTTTCCATCATGACGAAAAACACGTGATCGAAGGCCGGCACGGTCGAGGCAGGCGCCTTAAGCGTGGGTGCGGTGACCGGCGTTGAGAGCGTCAACGATAGATTATCGGCGTAGCCGATGTTGTATGAGGCCGATGTGTCGATGAATTGCAGTTGCACGGCGATCGTGCGGGTGCCCGCCGGCACGCTGCCTGCGGCCGATTTGGCGAGGAAAGCGCTGGCGTCGCCGCGCGCGCTGGCGGTCACGCCGCCGAGTTCGCCCGGGGTGCCGAGCAGGTTGCCCGATGCGCCGAGAAAGCTGGCCGTGACCACCGCTTGGCCGCCATAGACGCCGTAGCCGCCGAGCCAACCCGAGAGGTTATAAGTGACGCCGCCGCCATCGATGGCGGCAGCCGCCGACGACACGTCGATGTTTTGCATCAGCGCCGAATCGCCGTAGGGGCCGTCGGCGATGAAGGCCTTGCCTGCCGCGGGTGAAGTCGGGGTGGTGAAGCTGCCGGTCGAATAGCAAACCAGCGTGGGATTGCCGAGCAATACCTGCCAGCCCGGCACGGTCTTGACTGCATACCAGTCGGTGGCGCAGACGCCGGTTTCGCCGCCGCCGTTGACGATCAGGTTGCCGCTGGTCTGCGCGTGGCTGACGGCGCCGGCCGCCAGCAGCACGGCGCCGGCGGTGAGTTTTGTAATAGTGGGGAAGTGCATCGCGTTCTCTCCGTTATTCTCGTTCGTGGATGACATTCTTTGGGAGCGAAAAGACATGACGTCTTATCACCCGCCGCGATGCTAAAGAATATTTGTGACAAGTCGAAGACATCGCTTGCCATGTCGTGAAAAACGAATGGAGTCAGGTCTTGCGTCAGGGTTTGAGTATGGTGCGCGCGGAGAGGATCTTGCCGAAGAAGAGGCAGACTAGTGCGCAGGCGGCGGCGATACAGAACACCGTGTAGCCGAGCTGGCGGCCTTGCCACAGGCTGGAAAGCCAGTCGTCGAATTGGGCGATGAGCAGGCCCGCCTTGCCGCTCATGCGCTCGACCTGGAATTGGTATTGGCGCGAGTATTCCTTGGGCACGGGGAAGTCGGCGCCGTCGGTCAGGTAACTCATGTCGGGGTCGGGCGGCGCGAAATGGATGATCAGCGCGGCGACGATGAAGCCCGCCGCAAGCAGGGCTGCCGCAATCAGGTAGAGTCGTTGGTGGATGTACAGGGCGTTGAAGCGTTTGAACATGGTTGATTCCTTTTAGCCCGCATGATCCCATATTTCCGGGGTTTTCTGCGGTTAAGCTTGATAGCCGTTATCATGTAGGCGAACTCGCAAGTGATTTTATGAAACCGCTCATCATCCTCAAAGTCGGCGACACCTTGCCGCAACTCCTGTCGCAATTTGGCGACTTCGAACAGTGGATCGCAACTGGATTGGCGGATTCGTCACTACCTGTCTGCGTGATCGATCCGCGCAAGGGCGATGTCCTGCCTGCGTCTGGCGATATCTCCGGCGCCATCGTGACCGGTTCGCACGCCATGGTGACCGAACGCTTGCCCTGGAGCGAGGCGAGCGCGGCGTGGCTGGCGCAACTGGTCGAACACGAAGTGCCGCTCCTGGGCATTTGCTACGGCCACCAATTGCTGGCCCATGCCATGGGCGGAGAGGCCGGTTATCATCCGCGCGGCATGGAAATCGGCACGACCGAGGTGCACCGCCTGGCCGTGGATGACCCTTTGCTCGGCGGCTTGCCCGATACCTTTTTGGCGCAAACCGTGCACCAGCAATCGGCATTGCGCCTGCCGCCGGGTGCCGTGCTCCTGGCTGGAAATGATTTCGAAATGCACCATGCCTTCCGCATTGGCTCTTGCGCCTGGGGTGTGCAATTCCATCCCGAATTCGGCGGTGCGGCCATGCGCGCGTATCTGCAACACCTCGCGCCTCTGGTCGCCAAGCAGGGCGGCGACGCTATCGCGCTTGAGCATGCGGTGCAGGAGACGCCCATTGCCGCATCGGTGCTGGCCCGCTTCGCACGCATCGTCAGCGAAGCGGCGCATGCGCGGGTGCGACAAATTGCCACATTCTCTTGAAGGACGTGATCTTCTACAATTGCGCCCGATGATTTGATATCGAGCGAACCACAATGAACAAGAAGATGTTGGCGCTTGCACTGGCTGCGAGCGCATCGGGAATGACGTCCTTGCCCGCGGCAGCCTGTGCCACTTGCGGCTGTTCCCTGACCAGCGACGCGGCCACGGGGTTGACGACCGACGCAGGCTGGCGTGTCAGCCTTGAATACGATTATATCGATCAAAACCAATTGCGCAGCGGCACCGGCGCCGTGGCAGGCTCGCGCGTGGCGGCGATCAACGATGCCGGCGGCGACCAGGAAGTCGAACATGACACCATCAACCGCTATACCACCTTGAGCGTCGGCTATGCGCTCGACGCCAACTGGAATTTTCGCCTGCTCCTGCCTTATATCGACCGCGGCCATACCACTTACGGTTCGAGCGGCAATCCGCTGACGCCGGATCAACTGAGCGGCGCCACTGCCACCGGATTGGGCGACGCCAAGCTGCTGGTCAATTACCAGGGCATGTTACCGAATCACGCCTTGGGTTTGCAGGCCGGCATCAAGTTGCCGACTGGCCGTTATGGCGGCGCCAATGCCGACGATAGCGGCACGGTGGGGCGCAACCCGGTGGCATTTTCCAGCGGACCGCTTTCGCGCAATCCGTCGCCCGACAACGTGCTCGATACCAGCCTCGATCCGGGCACCGGCAGCACCGACCTGATCCTCGGCGGCTACTACTTCCAGCCGGTGAGCCAGGATTTCGATGCCTTCGCCAATCTGCAATTCCAGGCCGCCGTGTCGCACAAGCTTGACCAGCCGGGCGAGGACTATCGCCCCGGCAATCAGGCGACGCTGAGTTTCGGCCTGCGTTACGAAGCCAATCCCGCTTTCGTGCCGCAGGTGCAAGTCAACTTGACGCATCGCACCAGCGATCAGGGGGCCTTGGCCGATGTGGGCGATACCGCCGGCACCGTGGCTTACGTCAGCCCGGGTTTCTCGTGGGCCGCGGCGAACAAGCTGCAGGTCTATGGCTTCGTGCAATTGCCGGCCTACAGCAAGCTGCAGGGGTATCAGCTATTCCCGCGCTGGACCGCCACGACGGGAGTAAGCTACAGCTTTTGACGATGGACAATGGCATGAAGGGTTTGAGCACGGAGCACTACCGCAGGCAGCGCCGCAATCTGTTGCGCGCGATGCTGGGCGCCGGCGCGGCGCTGGCCTTACCGGCGTCGGCCAATGAATTGAAGGTCGGCCAGATGGCGCCGCCGCTGGTGTTGAACACACTTGAGGGCAAGAAGATCGCCACGCGCGATCTGTCGGGCGAGGTGGTGCTCGTCACGTTCTGGGCTTCCTATTGCGAACCCTGCCAGGAGGAGTTGCCGCTCTTGTCGCGCTATGCCGAAGCCAACGCCGCGCGCGGCTTGCGCGTGCTCGGCTTTTCTCTGGACGGACCGGAATTGATCGGCGACGTGAAAAAAATCGCGTCGCACCTGTCGTTTCCCGTCGGCTTGCTCGGCAATCCCTGGGCCGGCGGCTATGGGCGGATCTGGCGCATCCCTGTCAGCTTCGTCATCGCGCGCGACGGCCGGCTTGCCTACGATGGCTGGCTCGACAAGCAGCCGGTCTGGAGCGCCGAATCGCTGCACAGCGTGGTGGACCCGCTGCTCTCTACCTGAAGCGACGGATGCGGTAGACTGACCGGTCGTGCATCCACTTTTCATCCTGCCGTGACTTCTCCGCTCGACAATATCTTCTGGCATACCTTGAACCACGCCCATGCGGCGTTTTCCAGCGGCACCGCCACGGCGCGGCGCTATGCGCAAGGCTTCTCGCCGATCGTGGCTTTTGCCGATCAATCGCGCCCCGACTTTGCCGCGCTGCTGCCGTTTTGCGCGCCGGGCGAGCAGTTTTATACCAGCAGCTGGAATGACGAGACCACATCGGATTGGAAGATCGTCGCCGAATCGACGATGTACCGCATGGTCTGGGATGGGCTTGCACCGGCGATTGCGGCCGAGGATGAATTCGTCGCGCTTGGGCCTGAACACGTCGCGCAGGCGATGGAGCTTGCCGCGCTGACCAAGCCTGGCCCGTTCGGCCCGCGCACCATGGAGCTGGGTGACTACTTCGGCTGCATCATCGACGGCCGCCTCGCCGCCATGGCGGGAGAGCGCGCCTGGGCCGGGAAGTTTCGTGAAATCAGCGGTGTCTGCACCCATCCCGATTTCCAGGGGCGCGGCCTGGCGCGCCGCCTGATGGACAAGGTGATCCAGCGCGCCATGCAGCGCGGCGAAACGCCGTGTCTGCACGTGATGTGCCACAACGAAGGGGCGCATCGGCTATATCTCAAGATGGGGTTTCGCGACTATGCCGTCTCGGTATCGAACGTGGTGGCGCCCAAATAGCTATTTGGCCGGATGCGCGGTGTCGTAATCCTTGATTTCCGCCTTCACATGCTCGACCAGGTCATTCGGCACCGTCAGCGATAGCTGGTAGTGCTCGATCTGCAGGTTGCCCTGGTTATTGCGGATGATGCCTGACGCCTGGCAGATACCCATCTGCGTGGTCAATTGCTCGTCGAACCAGACCACGCTCTTGTCGGGCGTGAAGGCGATGTTGCGCTTGATTGCGTGAAATTCCCAGGCTTGGCCTTTGTCGAAGAAGGGTTTGGCCCAGGCCTTGAAATCGTCGCGTATCCAGCGTTCGCTTTTGTCGGTGCCGATATAGACGCCGTCGGGCGCGATCTTGTCGAAATAGCGCAGGCGCGCATGCGCCGCATCGTCGTGCCATTCGTCAAGGAAGGCGGAGACGCGCTGGCGGAAGACGGTGTCGGCATCCCCGGCCATGGCGGGGCAGATGGTGGCGAGGAGGAGCAGCATCATGCCGGCTGAGGCCAGGAATCGATTCATGGGAACGCCTTTTTGTGCGTGGTGACGTCAAGGACTTCTGCGCTTGAATGTTACACGCATGTGGCGCCGTTTGTCACATCGGGAAACGGACGGTCGCGAAGGCTTACGGCGCGCTCGTCGGTGCGGCGGCCGGGACATCCTGCTTCCAGCGCCGGATGATCAATTTCCCGGTCCTGATCCCTTGTTGCTCGACCACCTGGTATAGCACCCACGACATGAGATAAACGATCGGCAGCACCAGCGCCAGTACGGTGAAAAAGCGCAGGTATTGGTTCATCGCCACATAGCGGGGAAATTGGGCCAGGGTGCCCGCGGCCGGCAGCACGATCAGCAGATGCAGCAGATAGGTCGCGTAGGAGGTCGACCCAAGGAATACCGCGAGGCGACCGGCAAAGGCGCGGCGCACCATCGTCTTCGCGGTTTGCAAATAGGCCGCGCCGGGTAGCTTGCCGTTGTCGGTCAGGTAGAACATGGCGACGATCAACACGACGAGCATCAAGGTTTCGCCATGGCGATTGATCAGGAATTGAATGCAGGGGTAGACGAGGGCGACGGCGAACAGGAGCCGCGCCTCGTCGCTCCTGCGGGCAAAGGCCAGCAGTATGCCGGCTGCGAAAACGTAGAGCTTGATCGGCAGGAAGGCCGGCATGGGAAACTGGCTGAAGAATTCCGGCATCAGCCAGCCGGCGGCAGCGCAGGCTGCGATCAGGAGCAGCGTCGCCAGCATGGTGCCGATGCGCGCCATCAACAGCATGATGAAGGGGAAGGCGAGGTAGAACTGCATTTCCAGGCCGATCGACCAATCCGGCAGCGGCGTGCGAAAGGCATAGGCCGGCAACATGCCGAAGCTGAAGCTCAGGTGGGTCATGAGATTGGCCATGCTCTGGTCGGTATAGCGCGTCATGTCGGTGCCGGTTTGCGGCCAGACCGCAGCGATGTGATTGCGCATGTCGCCCAGTACGGGGCCGGCGATCAAGGCGATGACGAGCAGGACGTAGTACAGCGGAGCGATGCGGAAGAAGCGCCGGGTCCAGAACACCGCGACCGTGCGCGGCCGGTTCCAGGGTTCCTGTTCGCGCCGCGCGATATAGTGGTGTGCCATCAGGAAGCCCGACAGCATCATGAACAGCTCGACAGCCACGCTGCCCCACGACAGAATGGGCAGGCCGCGCATGCCGGACAGTATTTGCACGTGCGACAGCAGTACCCATAGCGCAGCAATGCCGCGCAAACCGTCGAGCCAGGGGATGTGATCGTCTTGCCCGTTCAAACTCACCGCCATCGTTCGTTCCTCTCCAGGGATCGCAATATGATGGCGCAAACAGGGGCCGGTCGCAACGTTGTATTTGGTTATTTCCGCGCGGTTGCCGATCCGTGGAGGCGTGCGCCCGCGGCTTGATTCCAAAGGGAATCTTGCGCCCGACTTATTCCATGGCGTCGATGCGCCGCAGTTGTGCGGTGAGGTTCAGGTCTTGCAATTGCCGGAACAAGCTTGGGTCCAGCAGCACGCCGGTTTGCCCATCGGTGAACGGCCGCCATGCGTATAGCCTGTCGTCAAGGCGAAGTTGTGCCAGCAGCCGGTTGACGATGGTGAAAAAACCGGTGGCATACAATACGCGGCCATCGTCGAAACCGAGGCTCCAGTGGGCAAAGAAACGCGATTGTTCCTGCAGTTGCAGATGCAGGTCGACCCCGGGCGAACCGTGTTCGCAGGGGCGCACCTTCAGGTCGAATCCCTGCACGCGGCCTTTCCATAGCAGGTCGCGCAGTGGCGACGGATAGTCTGCATCGGCAAGCTCATCGGGCATGGCATGCCGGGTGAATGACCAGTCGAACAATACCTCGCTTGCGCCATTGACCGAGAGGCGCGTGGCGCCGCTGGCGTCATCGAATCCTTCGCTGTCGGCCGCATCGATGGCGATGCCGCGTGCAGCCAGCAGCATGCGTATTTGCTGGATGCCCATGCCGGCGCCGCCTTCGGCCAGGTCTTCCGCATTGAGCAGTACGGCCCGGCCCGACGCCGGACTGAAGATGGCTGCCTCGAGGCCGTATCGGTTGGCCATGTCGTCGATGGCGTCGTCGTCTTCGGCGTGCTGAAAATAGCCGGCATCGCGCAGGGCGAGGAGGGCGTCGGATACTGTATGCGTCATGGAACGGAGGTATTCTGGCGTTGGCTCGATCATATCGCGCTTTTGCAGGGCTGCGTGCGACATCTCCTCTTGCACTTGGCGTCAAACCCGCTAACATGAATTGGCCGCATATTGGCAACGCATCGGCAGCATATCGCCAGCATACTTACAGCAAATTCAAAACCGGGAGGAGACATCATGAGGAAGCAGTTCTGGCAATTGTGGGCCGCTTTGGCGGCGCTGTTCATTCTGACCCAGGCTCACGCAGCCGACCAGCACGGCACGGCACAGGAGGCGGTGGCCCTGGTGCATAAGGCCATCGATTATTACAAGAAGAACGGCAAGGAAAAGACCTACGCCATGATCAACGATGAAAGCCCGGAATTCAAGACCAAGGACTTGTACCTCTTTTCCAGCGATCTCAAGGCCGGCCCGCTTGCAGCGCATGGCGCCAACCGCAAGATGGTCGGCAAGGACATGTCAATGCTCAAGGATGCGGACGGCAACAGCATCACGCAAAAGATTCTCGACGTGGCGAATTCCAAAGAAGGCAAGGGCTGGGCCGACTACAAGTGGCCGAACCCGGTTACCAAGGAGATCGAACAGAAGAGTACCTATGTCGAGCGGGTGGACGATATCTATTTCGCTTGCGGCATCTACAAGTAGCACGTTTGGTGCATGCCGCCTTTGCCGCGCTGTAGACGCAGCAAAGGCGGTGTGTGAAAATCCACATGCCGATTGAATGCATGCCAAGCTCGAAAAGTCGGTTGTAACGGTTTGTAAGCCGCGTCAACAATGGTGTCGTCGACCCCGTTTCATGCTCAGGCCCCAAGATAACTTGGGAACATAAAATGAACTGAGGACGTGACCATGAACAAATTGCTCGTTACCCTGATTGCCAGCCTGTTTGCCACCGCTGCCTTCGCTCAAACTCCAGCCACTGCTTCTGCTGCATCGTCTGCCAGTTTGGGGTCAGGTGTTGCTGCCGCTCCTGCCAAGGACACAGGCAAGACGGCCAAGACCGAGACGCCTTCGGCCACAACCGCGAAGGGCGGCACCAAGGCCGTGACGCCTGCGGTGAAGGACAGCGCAGCGGGCGATGCCAAGAGCGGCGCCGCAGCCAAGACCACCGACAAGGCGAAGGCCGACGCCAAGAGCGATGTCAAGAGCGAAAAGCCCAAGCAAACGTCGATGAAGGCCAAGAGCGGCAAGTCCGTCAAGTCCGTCGCCAAGACCGGCAACGCCACGAAGGACAAGGCGGTTGCCGAGACTGCACCCGCGAAGGCGGAGCAGCCGGTGGCCAAGAGCGGCACCACCGAAGTCAAAAGCGGCACGACCGACGTCAAGAGCGATACCAAGACGGTCGCGGCAAAGTAAGCCTTCTGGCTTGATTTGAGCAACAGGCGGGCTTGCCCGCCTGTTGCTTTTTCATGCCGTCAATTTCCCGCCAGATGCAGCGTGCGTATCGCCGCGTCGAGACGACGGATGATCGCATCGTCTACCGCAGCGCTGCACATGAAATGACGCGCCGCACCGGGCGCCATATCGGGAAATTCGATGATGGCGACATCCTTGGCCATGACGTTATTGCCGTCCACGCCGCGCGGCGTTTCTTCCGCGATGCCTATCGTATAGTCGAATCGCCCCAACATCAGTTTGGAGAGGTTTTGCATCGGCGTGCCGGCGATGCGGTCGACGTTGCCGTTCATCTTTCCCAGGATGACGTCGAGTCTTGGGCCGTAGGAAAAGCCTTCCAGCAGGCCGATCCTGAGATTGGTATCGGCTGCCAAGGCGGCAAAGCTGGCGTGCTTGCGGATTTCCGCCTCATGCGTTTTCAAGGCGACGACCACCAGCGGCTTGTCCTGGAAGAACGGCCGGCTGAATTTGGCGAAGGCGCTGCGTTCCGGTGTTTGGTAGACGCCTACGGCGCAGTAGTTGGCTTGATTGGCGCGGGCTTCCTCGATGAGGCGCGGTTGCGGCAGGCTCTCCCAAACTACATTGACATGCGCTTCGCGCGCGACTGCTGCCGCGACGGGCAGAAAGGTCCCCGTGGGCACGCCGTTTATGATTTCAGCCAATCCGGGCCGGACCACGAAACCCAGGGTCAGCGGCTCGGCTTCACCGGCCTGGGCGGACTGCCCCAGCAGCATGCCAAGCGCCAGCAGGGCGGCCAGGGCTGGCTTGTTCGGTATCGTCGCTGACATGGCGCACGCGAATTGGTGTGGAAGCCCCATTATTGCGCAAATGCGGCCGTTGCGCCCTTCCTTCGCGGGGGGGCGCAAGCATCGGCTACACTCAATTCGGCTTGGCGCTGCTGTCGGATTCGATGTCCTTGACGATGTCGCGTGCCTTTGCCGTCAGAAGGGAGGCCAGTTCGTCATAGGGGATATCGTCGTCTTCCGCGCAGGCGGCGATGGCGTGCGGCAGGATCGGCGAAAACAGCATGCCATGCGGGCCGGGCCGCAGCTGCCAGGCGTCGGCGTCGTCTACCGCGCTATTGCAATCTTCGTCTTGTGCGCGCGGCCAGTGTTTGCGCAGCAGCGATTTCAGTGCCGGCCGGATCTCGTTGACGGTGCTTGCCTGCGGTGTTCCTGCGTTCGTTGTCTTTTGCCTGACGCCGGCCTGGGTCAGCCAGGTCCAGGGATCGACTTTCCTGCCTGAGACGCGATCCCAGGTTTCGTAGTCCAGCCCGGCGTTGGGATGGGCGCCGCCGCAGTCGGTGTCGCTGGCGGTGCGCGTGGTCAACCAATGCGTGCCGATCAATTCGGGGGTGATGGTGACGTCGAATGCGCCGTCATAGCCGTTCGATTCGAGCGCCTGGCGGCGGCAATCCATCGCATCCTTGCCATTTTGCAGCAATTCCTGGCGCAGCGCGGCGTTGATTTTTTTCATGCCCTCATCGGTTGCCGTGAACTGGAAACCGGCAATCTGGAAATCGGCGTGGCCCTGGAAGTCCAGCTTTTCGACGACGGCGGCGTCATTCCTGCCGCTTCGGTCGGTAATCAGCCTGGGCGTCACTTCCAGCGCCGCCGCGAAGCTGTCGCTGCTGCAGCTTGCGCTGGCGTCGGCGATGCGTTTCAAGGCGATGGGCAGCACCACGCTGCCCAAGCCATGAAAGCTGCCTTCCAGGACATCGCCCGCAGGCGCTTTCAAATCCCAGTTGGCGTAAGCGGGTTTCTTTGCCGGATTCGACTTGTCGGGGTTCGGCAGCTCGACGTTTTCAACCAGCGTGAGCCGGCCTGGCGGCGCCTTGGCGCCGGGCGGGGTCAGGGTGATGATCTGGTAATGCTTGTCGTAGTAGTAGGCGCCGAAGATCCAGTCGTCGTCGCGTTGCTGAAGACAAAGGGTGAGGGGGTATTTGCCGACCGTGCCATGCCAGATGCCGGCCCAGGCCGGCCCGCCGGCGCAAGCCTGCAGCGCATAGCCCAGGCATAGCAGGCCGATTGCAAGACGTGACGCGATGCGTGTGACGCCTGGCATGCCTTCCAGGGGAGGGCGCGCGCCTGTACTGTGTTCGATCAATTGACGACTTGCGGAGTCCAGGTTACGCCGTCCGGCGAGGTGACGATGACGCCTTCGCCAACGGCGACGAATACCTTGCCGGACCAGGTCACACCATAGAGGTGGCTCGATGTGCCGGCGCTGCGCGCGGTCCAGGTGAGCCCGTCGGGCGAGGTGAGAATGACGCCTGCGCCGACGGCGACGAATCGTTGGCCCGACCAGGTGATGCCGTACAGATCGAGGCTGGTTTCGGCATGCTGGGTCCAGTTCTGGCCGTCAAGCGAGCTGTAGAGCGCGCCGCTCAAGCCGGTGGCGACGAATATCGCGCCCGACGAGGCGATGCCGGTGTAGTTGCCGGTCAGGGAGTTGACGGTCCACACGTTGCCGTCGGCCGAAGGGAAGATGCCGTTGCCGACGGCGACGAACTGCGCACCGCTCCACGCAACGCCGGTCAGGGCGGGCAGTGCGCCGACCAGATTCGACGCCCCGCTGTATTGGGTCGTCGCCGACCAGTTCTCGCCATCGGTCGAGAACAGCACGTGGCCGTAGTCGCCTACATCCGAACCGGTGCCGCCTATCTGGTCGCCGACGGCCACGAATTGGCTGCCGTTCCAGACGATGCTGTTCAATTCGCTGTCCTCAGGGATGCTGGTGGACGAGGCATTGCTCACCGAATTGGTCCAGGTGACGCCGTCAGTCGAACTTAGCACGCTATCTGTCCGCGCCACGATGACGTCCGTGCAAGCCACGGCTCCCCCGGGGCAGTTCTCCGAGCCGCCATTGACGCCGACGGCCACGAAACGATTGTTTTGCCAGATCACGCTGCGTAAGTCCGATGCCGAGAGCAAGGGGTTGAATGCCGAACCGCGGTTGGTCCAGATGGCGCCGTCAGGCGAGGTTTCGACGACGCCGCCCAAACCGACGGCGACGAATTGCGTGCCGGACCAGGCTACGGCATTCAAGACCACGCTGCCTGTGGTGACGCTGGTTCCAGCCAATTGCTCGATGCAATTGAGAACGTCGGTTTCGATCTGGCTTTCGCTGGTGCTGGCGGTGATGCCGGCGACAAATCCGCGCAATTCGCTTGCCACGCCGCTGCCGGTATAGTCGCTGGCCAAATGCTGCGCGGTGAGTTCGGCCGTGAAATTGGTGGCAAAGCTCAGGCGGTTGCTAACGGTCTGGGCATCGGTCTGGCCTTGCGCCGAATTGTTGGTGGCGGAGGCGCCCATGATGGCCAGGGCGGCGGCGGCCTGGTTGAGGCTGCCGGAGGAAATTGCCGTGCTCCAGTAAGTCAGGCCCGACACGGCGGGCGCGCGGTCGAACAGATATTGGTACACGTCGCTGACGAAAGCCTCGGTGCTCGTGCCGTTGTAGAGCGCCTGCGCTTCCTTGCTCGAGGCAAAGCTGTCCACCAGCGCCTTGATCGAGGCATTGGTCGAATATGCCGCTGCCAGGCCCGCTGCATCGGTGGGGGCATCGGCGGCCAGCAAGGTGGCCTCGACGTTGGCCAGGCCGGTTGGATCGGCGGGGCGGCCGAAGTAGGCCAGATACAGCTCCTGCGTGACGTTTTGATAGCTTGCCGCCGTCGGTGCCGTGGTTTTTTGTGATGGGATCAGTTGATGCGCCTGATTCGCCGTTGCGGTGCCATTCGCGGAATCGCTGCCTCCGCTGCAAGCCGCGAGAAGCGCGGCGCAAGACAGCACAAGAAGCGTAATGCGGATTGCTTTCATCAACTCGTTCCTTCTTTACCTATTGAAACGCTTAAAACCGGGCGGTATTGCCTGCAGCGTGGACAGCAGCATGGACCACAAAGTCTTACCACGCAATGTCAGATATTGAAAAGAATAATATTTTGACATGCGCTTCGATGTGACGGTGGTCACACGATGATGGTGATATATGTAACGTATTGTAAAAACCTGGGCGCCTTGCTGGTCATGCCGTCTGCATTCCAGGAATAAATGCCGAAGTGTAAGGCGACAGGATATGCCAATCGAGGCCTAGATAGAGCTGACGACCGGCTTCGGTCGCCACGAGCAGCCCTTCGCCTGCGCCGCGTGCCAGCGCGCGATTGGCCAGGGCTTGCATCACCACCCGCCCCAGGCCTTGGCGCCGGAATGCCGCTTCGGTTCCGATTTGGTCGAATACCGCGTGGCTGCCCAGCATGATGACATTGCCGTTGGCAGCCTGTTGGCCGCTGCCGGTCCTCAGCAGCGCGCGCGTCATGGTTCCGGCTTCGGTCAAACTCAGCGTGAAGCCGGGAGGAACAGGCAATTCCGGCGTCTCAGCCAGGTCGGCGCGCATGAAATGGCGCAAGTCGCTCAGTTGCCAATGCGGTTGCAGCAATGGCGAAACGGTGTCGGGTGCAGCGCAGACCTTGAGCCAGGTCGTCGGCGCATGGAGTTCGCGGGCCAGTTTCGTTACCAGTTCCGGTTTGCCGTCGGGGATGACATAGCGCACCAACTGATCGGGTTGCCCGACATCGACTCGCCACGCTCCTTCGGGGGTGGCAACCGGGGCGGGCAGGCCGCGCGCCAGCGCCCAGCCGCGCACCCAGATGGGCAGCAGGGCGGAGATATCGGAGATGGGGGCAGGCATGGGGGTTTGAAAAAGCAGCATCATACCCGCTTTTTCAAGCCACTTGCGTGGCTGGCGCCACGATGAGGAGGGAGCAGGCGCTGCCGTGTTGCCGTCAAAGGCCGGCGGCGCCTGCTTCGGCAAACTTAGAAGTAGTAGTCGCCGATGATGGCGCCGTGGCTGCCGTCGACCGAAGGCCCGCGTTCGGTCGGTTTGTAGCTTTCCTTGACGCCGCGCACCCTCATGCTGATGTGCGGCGTGCAGAAGTATTCGGCTCCGACAATGGCGTCGGGAATTGACGGATTTATTGATTGAGGAACGCGAACAGCGCCATGCCGGCCAGCATGGCGGCAACGAAGAGCAGAGCGCCGGAAAAGCCTGCCGCAGCGGCGACAAGCGCGGGGCCGGGGCAGAATCCCGCCACGCCCCAGCCTATGCCGAAGAGCAGGCTGCCGCCAACGAGATTGCGGCCGATGCGAGTCTTGTCGGGCGGATTGAGCGGCGTGTGCAGCAGCGTTTGCTTGCGCCGCCTGGCCCAGGCAAAGGCCGGTGCCGCCACGGCGATCGCGCCGCCCATGACCAAGGCGAGCGAGGGGTCCCAGTTTCCGGACAGATCAAGGAATGCCATCACCTTGGCGGGATTGCTCATGCCGGAGAGGATGAGTCCGAAGCCGAACAGCAGGCCGCAGCACAGCGCGCTCAAGAGTTTCATGAGAAGACGTGCCGCAAGAGAAAGACGGTGATAAAACCCGCGCTCATGAAGAGCAGGGTTGCCATCAGCGAGCGCATCGAGCCGCGCGCCATGCCGCATACGCCGTGTCCGCTGGTGCAGCCGGAACCGTAGCGCGTGCCGAGGCCGACCAGCAATCCCGCAAGGATCAGCATGGCGCGGTTCGCATCGATCTGCGGCATGGGCAACGGTTGCGCGATACGCCACAGCCATGGCGCCGAACAGAGGCCGAGCAGGAAGGCAACGCGCCACCAGCGTTCACCGTTGGTGCTCTTGCCGAGCAGGTTGCCGGCGATCCCGCTGATGCCGGCTATGCGGCCATTGACCAGAATGAGGATGGCGGCCGCCGAACCGATCAGCATGCCGCCTGCCAGCGAAGTCCAGGGAGTGAAATGGGGCCAGTCTATCGTCATGGGGCGCCTTCATTGCGTCTGCAGTCGTGTCCATAATAACGCGCCCCAGTGTGCCACAAGATGCGACGAACAAGGCGACCGGCTCCGCAACGGCGCTTATTTCCGGCCGAGCAGGCTGAAGCTATGCACCCAGTGATTGTTCTTGAACGCATAGGTGATCCAGACCAGCGCCAGCGGTTCGAGCAGGCGGCTGGCCGTGATGTCGCCGAGGTCGATTGCCTTGCGCCAGCCAAAACTCTGGATGATCGCGTCGGCCTCGATCTTGGCTGCCGCATCGTTGCCGGCAATGATCATGTCCGGCGTGCCGTCGGCGGGCGCGGGATGGACCATCTGGGCTGCACCGATAATGTTGAAGGCCTTGACCACGCGTGCCCCGGGCAGGCTGCGCTGCACCAGTTCACCGGCCGAGTCGGTATGGCCCAGGGCCAGTTGCGGCGCGCCGCTCGAGAAGTCGATCGGATTGGTCGCATCGATCATGAGCTTGCCGGCCAGGTTGCGCGCGCCGGCCAGTTCCAGGCCTTCCTGCACGCCATTCCAGGGCAGGGCGACGAAAGCGAGGTCGGCCGCCTTGGCCGCTCCGGCAAAGCTGGCTGCGGTGGCGCCGGGTACGGCAGCCAGGGCTTCCGCTGTTTTTGCGCCGGCCGTGTCGCGCGTACCGAAAATGACGCGATAGCCTTGTTCCGCGAAGCCCTTGGCGACGGCGACGCCGACCACGCCGTTGCCGAGGATTGCCACTGTCTTTTGCTTGCTGTTCATGATTCTGCTCCTGTGTTTGGTTGGGGTAGCGTCATTGTCGTGCAAGCGATTGAAGAAGATAAGTTGCGTATAATGACTTACACTATCAACTTAAAGTTGATAGTTGAGGTAATCATGGAATCAGCCAACCGCATTCCTTCGATTCTTTCTTTCGTGCAGGCGGCCGAGCGTGGCAGTTTCGCTGCTGCGGCGCGCGCCCTGGGCATTTCGTCGGCCGCGGTCTCCAAAAACGTCGCGGGGCTTGAGCAGGCCCTGGGCGTGCGCCTGATGAACCGCACCACGCGGTCTTTGCAGTTGACCGGCGAGGGCCAGGCTTTCCTGACGCATGCCCGGGTCGCCATCGATGCGTTGGAACAAGCGGTCGACAGCGTCGCCGCGCAGCGTGCCGAACCCATCGGACGCGTGCGCATCACCTCGTCGAGCGGCTGGGGTAATGCCTACCTGATGCCGCTTTTGCCGGAATTGGTGCAGCGTTATCCGGCCTTGTCATTCGAACTCGACTTCGAAGACCGGCGCGTCGATCTGATCAAAGAGGGCTACGACCTCGCGCTGCGCGGCGGCGCATTCAATGATTCGAGCCTGGTATCGCGCCGCGTCTGCAGCATCGATACCATGCTGGTTGCCTCGCCGGCTTATCTCGCCCTGCATGGCGTGCCGCGCTCGCGTGGCGATCTGGCGCGGCATCGGACGGTGGGCATACGTTTTTTGAACGGCAGCCAGGCGATCTGGTCGTTCAAGGGGGCGGATGGAAACATCGAGAATCACACGCCGGTTTCGCCGGTGGTCGCGCTCTCCGCGCCTGAAGCGGCGGTCGATGCAGCGTTGCGCGGCATCGGGATCGCGCAGGTCGCGCTGGTTCATGCCTGGCATCATCTGCGCGCAGGACAACTGAAGATCGTGCTGGGCGACGAACATTTCAGCGGCGGGGTTGAAATGGCCCTGCAATATCCGCACCGCGCGCTGGTGGCGCCGCGTGTGCGCGTGACCGTGGAATTTCTGCTGGAAAAACTGATGGCGATGGAAGCCTTGCATGCAACCCCGCAGGACTTGCGGGAATTTGCAGCCTGAAGGGGCGAGCCGATGCGCTATCGATGCGGGCGGCGCTCGCGGATCGTGGCCGAACGGTAAATGCCCAGGCTAGCCAGCACGACAATCGCGGCACCAACTGCGATCATGTCGACCGAGGCGGCAACAATCCAGGAAAATCCCAACGCGAATGGCGAAAAAATCAACCATATCCCGAGGATGAGGTTGACAAATTCTTGTCCTTCTTCAATCAAGCGCCCGGCGATCATGAGGTTGTAGGCGATGAGCAATGCGCCGACGCCGCAGGCGTTGCCGCTGGCGTAGTGGTCAAGCGAGAAGGCGAGCTGTTGCGGCGAGATGACGAGCCACAAGCCCGCGGCGACGATGCACCAATCCTGCCAGGTGTTGCGCACGATGCCATCCTCCATCTGTGAATAAGGCGACGAGAAAGCGACGCGATGAGCTCGCAAACACACCCGGTGAAGCACGTTGATCAATCGTGAGCAATCGACAACGGAACATGCATCCGGTCATCACGCCTTATCAGCTTAGCGCGCATTTCACTGTTGCTTGCAACATGAACAAAATTTAATCTGCAGCAAGCTGCCGAAGGATATAGGGGCGGTTCTTGCCTATTCAAGCATACGATTTTAAATTTTTCTTTGCGTGCATTTTGTTTCTTTGCATTCCGGTAAAAAGATGTATCGAAACGTAAATAATTGAACCTTCAACATCTCGGTGAGTCTGTCAGCGGCTGTCTGCGAATTTGCATTCGCGGCTGTGTAGTGAAGAACCGGCATGGTTAAAAAGAGCCTGGGTTTCACGCTCTCTGCCGGAAATGCGTTTGAATAAATTTAGGAATAGGCAATGAATAAGTCACTTCTCGCACTCGCTGTATTGGCAACATGCTCTTCCGCCGCGATGGCGCAGCAAACCAACGTCACGCTGTATGGTGACATTGACGCTGCGGTTCGTTCCACCACCAATGCAGATGCAACGGGAGGCCGGCAGACCAGCCTCGGCAACGGCATTTTCGAAAACTCTTTCGTCGGTTTCAAAGGCATCGAGGATATCGGCGGCGGCACTTCCGCGTTGTTCGATCTCGAAGCCGGATTCGGACCCGGCACCGGCCAATCGAGCAACCAAGGCCAGCTCTTCGGCAACCAGGCCTGGGTAGGTTTGCGCAACAACGCCGCCGGCGAACTCGATCTGGGCCGGCAATACGGCCTAGCATATCAAGTACTGGGCACCTATGCGCCGCTCGGTCGCGGCAACTATATCGAACAGGGCGCTGCGCCGGAAGTCGGCTGGCAAACCGGTCTGTATGGCGCGCGCTTCGACAACACCATCGAATACAGCAACAACTTCGGTCCCGTGAAGGGGCAGTTGCAGTATTCGAGCGGCGGCGTTGCCGGCGCCACCAGCATCGGCTCGACCTCGGCCGCTGCGCTGACTTATGCGCAAGGCCCACTGTCGGTGGGCGGCGTGGTTCAGCAATCGAAGGACGCCAACTCCAACCTGCTCAAGGTGTGGGGCATCGGCGGCTCTTATGTCGTCGGCCCGGTCACGGGCTTCCTGTCGTATTTCGATGCCAAACGTGACCCCGGCTTCGGCGCGGCAGCCAATCTTTCCGGCGGCCCCCTGGCCAACACCGTGTTGATTTCGAATGCCAACACAGTGCTGCAGCGTAGCGACGAAGTGTGGACGACCGGCGCCGTATGGCAAGCCAGCCCGTCTTGGTCTTACACGCTGGGCTTCATGCATGACAGCGTGAAGAACGACAACGACTTCGGCGACGGCGGACGTCTCAATACCGTGTATGCGGTGGCGGACTACAGCCTGTCCAAGCGCACCGACCTGTATGCCGAAATCGATCACACCAAGGTCGGCGGCGCAGAGGTGGCGAGCGACGACGTGCTGTCGATCCCGGGCGGCAATCAGCGCACCGGTATCGCTGCAGGCATGCGCATCAGGTTCTAAGCGTTGCACCGACGGCCGCCGCGTGAGCGGGGTAAGTTCCCCCTTTTGCTTTTCTCGCAATCGCGGCGGTTCGTCCTTTATGGTTGCCTGGAGCTCATAACACGCTCTAGGGCCGCAGCACGTCGATATGGCCGTTGGCGTTCGCCGATACCAATGCCACCTGGGCGCACCAATCCACCAGGGTGACGCCGAAAGCGGCATGGAGCCTGGTGAAGGCATCGGTCAACTTGGTGCTGTCGGCCATGTAGCCAAGCGATGCACCCAACGTCGTGACGCCATGTTCGTCGGCATGGCCGTACAGGCTTACGTTTCCTTCCAGCTTGAAGCCGAAGCCGTTCTTCACTTTGCCCGACACTTTCTGCGCCGAATAGATCAGCGGCGCGCGTCCGGCCGGCAATCCCAACACTTTTTCCAGCTCGGCAACGGCCGACGCGCCGGCAACGATGGGCGTGCGTTCGATCTTGCGCAGGTAGATTTGCCGCCAGCCCGAATCGGTGCGCTGCACACGTTCGAAACCGCTGTACTCGGCAAGCGCCTGGCGTATATCCTCGAGGCGGTTCCCGGCGAAGAATTCGATCTGGCTCCACATGTCTTCTTCGATGAACATGTCGGCGCCGCTCGGCTCTTCGACGGGCGCTTCAAGCGGCGGCAGGTCGTTCGAGATCGTGGGCAGGCTATAGAGGATCGGTTGCGGGTCAATGGATTGATCTGCTGGCATGGGCGAGTCCTTCTGTCGAGCGCGGCATTGTAGCAGAGGCGCGTATGGTCGGATCGCGATGGCGGAAGTCAGTCGCGGCCCTGGCCCTGCCGGCTTTCCTGCCATTGCGTATAGCTGATGCGTGCGATATCGAAGCGGTCGTCGGTGCGGCAATACACCGAGGGCGAACCCATGCGGCCCAAGGGCGCGAAGTTGTTGATATGCATGCGCGGTCCGACCAGATGATCGGCGACGTGGAACATCACCACCTGGCCGATGACCAGCGTATTGACGCCGAGCGCCACGGTGTCGTGCAGTTTGCATTCCAGGCTGACCTGGGCGCGCGCCACACGCGGCACTTGCACGTGCACCGACGGTGCGGCTTCGAGTTCGGCAGCTTCCATCTCGCTTTGGTCGGGCGGAAAATCGGCTGCGGAAATATTCATCGCCTCGAACAGGTCTTCCGTAACCAGGTTGACGACGAACTCGCCCTTGGTGCGGATGTTGGCCAGCGTATCCTTGGGGCTGCCGCCATCGTTCAAGCCTATGCTGACGACGACATAAAGCGGATTCGAGCCGACGGCGTTGAAGAAGCTGAACGGTGCGAGGTTGATCTTGCCGGCGGCATTTTGTGTCGTCACCCATGCGATGGGGCGAGGCACGACCAGATTGGTCAACAGCTTGTAATTGGTGGCGGGCGATTGCTGGGCGGGGTCGATTTGCATGGGGAACTTTCGGACGGGAAATGGTCGGATGCGCTGGCGTGAAGTCATTGTAGCGGCGATTTCACGCCTCGACTGGAGCGGGGTGGTTTACGTCCGTCTCATGCGGTGACCGGTCAAGGTGCGACCGATGTGGCAACGCTTCCTTGCGGCACTGGAGCGTGTGATAGATCGCGCTGCTTGAGAGAGGGAAGGGCAATCGCGCCATCCGAGGCGCGATTGAAAGGGGTGCCTGGATGTCAGTTCGAAATGGTGATCGGCACCGTCACCTGTGCACTGTGCCCGTTCGAGTCGGTCGCCGTGATCGTCATCTTGTAGCTTCCCGCGGTCGGGATCGGCCACAACACGGCGATCATCGAGCCGCTAGGCACGAACATCATGCCCAGCGGCGCATTGCTGATGGTCACGTTGATGTTCGATGCGGTGCTGTCGCTGAGCGTGATGAAGCCAGTGATCGGCATGTCTGCCATGCCGTTTAGCGACGTCACGCCGATCTGCAGCCCCGTTGTTCCGGCGGCCGAGATCGTGATGGTGAGGGTTCCCTGACCAGACAGCCCGGTTTTGCTGTCCTTGGCCGTTACGGTGACCGTGTATTTGCCGGCGACGGGCTTGGCCCAGCTCACCACGCCGCTACTGCTGATGCTCATGCCGGAGGGGGCATTGGCGAGCGTGAAGCTGACGGCGTTGGCGTCATGTTCCGTCACGGTGTAACTAAACACCGTGCCTGCGACACCGCCGATGCTGGCGGAGGCGACGACAGGCGCCGCAGGCGCGGCGATGACGACGGTATAGACCGCGCTGCCGCTCAAGCCGGTTTTGCCATCCTTCGCCGTCACCGTCACCTTGTAGGTGCCGACAAGCGGGGCGCTCCAGCTCATGATGCCGCTGCCGCCTATCGTCATGCCGCCGGGCGCGCCGGACAGGCTGTAGGCGAGCGGATTGGCGTCGGTGGCCGATACCTGGAAGGTCAACGCGGTGCCGCTCTGGCCGTTGATGGTCGCTGCGGTGACGACCGGCGGATTGCTGCTGACGGTGGTCGTACTGCCGCTCAGGGCCGCAAGCAGGCTTGCTGCATTGGGTGTGCCCAGCCCGGTCACCTGGTCGTATCCGGTTCTGGCACTGCAGGTTGCGCAACTGCCGTTCGAACCTTTGGTCACGTCATAGAAGGCGCTGGCATAGCTGCCGGGGACTGCGCCGATTTGCTGATAGAGCGCGCTGTGCGGGTCGCCCAGCGCGGCCTTCGACGCCGCTGCCCGCATGGCGTTGGCGACGGCAATGAGGCCGGCCCATTGCGGCGCGCCGATGCTGGTGCCGCCTGCGCTTGCCCACGAAATACCGGTGCTGCCGGGCTCCATGACGGCGAGATATTGCCCGGTGTTTGGATCGGCATTGAAGGCAACGTCCGATACGCTGCGATGCGATAGCGTTCCCACGCCCGGCACCGCATTGTTCTGGTACGCGGGCACGGCGGTGTACAGGCTGACGCCGCCGCCGGTATCGCTCCATACCGATTCGCTGCGCGCGCCGCTGCCGTTGTATTGCAGCGAGGTTCCTCCTACCGCCAGCACGTTCGGCGCCACCGCCGGCCAATTCACGGCAGGACCCGAATCCCCGGCCGAAGCCAGGTAGGTCATGCCGCTGCCGGAAAACACCGTGCTGGCGGAGGAGGTCCAGTTGCCCTCGTCGGCCCCGAAGCTCATCGAAACGATGCCGGGACCCATGGCATTGGCTAACGCGACGGCACCATCGAAACTGGTGGTGCTGGAGTCGGGCGCATTGATCAGGATGATGCGTGCCAGGGGCGCGGTCGCATGCGCCCATTGCACGTCGAGTGCAATCTCGGTGGCCCAGCCGGAATTGTAGGCGGGAGCGAGCGAAGTCAGCTTGCCGGCGGTAGTGCTGTCGACGATGGCGAAGGTGCAAGCGCTGCTTGATGCGGCGGCCAGCGGCAGGCTGGCGGTGGCGGAGACCGACTGCACGGTGCAGCCGGGCAGGCCGAACTTGGTGTCGAACGCGGCCAGCTCGGCCGCGACGTCCGGATCGGAGTAAGCGTCGATCAGGTAGATCGTTTGGCCGGCGCCCAATTGGGCGGCCTGCGCGCTGGAGAGCGTCGTTCCCGAAGCGGGCAGGGCAGGCAAGCCGTACGCTGCGCGGATTTGCGCGGGTGTGTAGGTCGTCGTGCCGCCGGACGCCAGCGGCACAGCCGATTCCATCTCGGTCTGTTTGCGTAATTCACGCAGCACCGACAGCGTCAGGCCGCGCGTGGGAACACCTTGCAGTGACGCCGGCACAGCCTGATAGTGCGCTTGGCGGTGCGCCGAAGCGTTGCCATCGGCGACGTCTGCATCGTCGGGTTCGTCGAGCAGCACGGGTGCCAGATGGTAAGTCGGCGTAGCTACCGCCGCTTGTGTAGCGCCAGGTGCCGATTGCATCGAGAAATTCGTGCTCCCCGTCGCCACATCCGGCGCCGCTGAGGCGCCCGCTTCCGGTGTCGATTGTCCACCGCCACAGGCGGACAGCAACGCGGCACAGACAGCTGCGGTGGCGGCGTGCTTGGTTCGAGGCAAATTGAATTTCATGATGCGGCTCCCTGCAATGCACGAGAGCCGCATGGATCAATCGGAAAAAGGCGCGTGGCGCTGAAAATTCCCACGTAACGTAATTTACGTCCATTGAGACGTATAGCCCAGACCGACTGGCAACCCCGCTACCATGGCGCTTGCGCGCTGTAGGCCGGTGGCTTTGCGTCGCTGCCTTTCGGCAGGTTTGCCCTCGTTGAAGTTTTGCGCTTTATTTGCGCTGTGGAGAAATTATAGAACCAATTATTCGCGAAAGATAGCGATGTCGGGCGGATTTCTCATGGAAATTCTACTGCGCTGTCATGTCGTGATTATCCAGTGCGAATATTTCTGATTTTCGCTTGGCGAATCGATATGTTTTTGGCGATCTCGTGTGCAAATTGGCATGTTTTTGTCCGGCGCAGCGCTATGCTGCGCTTTGGGGCACAATCACCTTGATTGTTTTGTGGCCGGTCTGATAAGAGTTGCCGGATATTGATTGAGAATGGAGAGGATAGCGATGCCAGCATTACTCGCGGAGAAGAAAGTCTTCCATCTGCCCAGCTTCACGACGGTGGGCGGGCGAACCATCAAGGATGCCAGGCTGGGCTACGAAACTTTCGGCAAGCTCAATGCCGCAGGTGACAACGCCATCCTCATTTGCCATTATTTCTCCGGTAGCTCGCATTGCGCGGGCAGATATCGCGAAGACGATGCGGTGCCGGGATATTGGGACGCCATCATCGGCCCGGGAAAGCCGATCGATACCGAGCGCTTCTTCGTCGTCAGTGCCGATACCTTGTGCAATCTCGGCGCGAAGGACCCGATGGTGACCACCACCGGGCCCGCCTCGATCGACCCCGACACCGGCAAGCCTTACGGCTCGCGCTTTCCCTTGCTGACGATCCGCGATTTTGTTCGCACGCAAAAGGCATTGCTCGATACGCTCGGCGTCAAGCGCCTCCATTGCGTGGCGGGCCCGTCGATGGGCGCGATGCAGACGCTCGAATGGGGCGCGCAATACCCTGACATGGTGCAACGCCTGATCCCGGTCATCGGCGCGGGGCTGCGCGCCGAACCGTTCCTGATCGCGCAGATCGATACCTGGGCAGCACCGATTTTGCAAGACCCGAACTGGAATGGCGGAGATTATTTCGGCGGACCCGAGCCGATTGACGGCTTGCGCGAAGCCTTGAAAATCGTCACTGTCAATGCGCGGGCGCCCGGCTGGGCGGATACCTTCGGGCGCGACTGGCATGAGGCGAACGCCGATCCGCTGGCAGCGTCTGCCAACCGCTATAAAGTGGAAGCTGCGCTGGACGCGATTGCACTCGACCGCGGGCGTTACGCCGAAGCGGCGCATCTGGTTCAACTGGTGCGGACTTGCCGTACCTTCGACGTCAGCGAGCGCGGCGGCACATCGGCCGCCATCAAGGCGCCAACACTCGTGATCCAGGTATTGAGCGATATTCTGATGTTCCCTGCTTACGCAAGAAACGCAGTGGCACGTCTGCGCGCGCAAGGTACGCCGGCGGAATTGGTCGAGCTCGATACGCCGGGCGGGCACCTCGACGGCATCTACGAGATAGGCCACGCGGGCGAGGCGATCAGGAAGTTTGTCGGTTGAGGCACCGGACCGGCTACCGTAGCATTGGCATCGGGTTCGCTATAATGGCCCGACGGCGCCATGCCGCACAATAACCAAAAACAATCCGGAGCCCCAATGCAAGCACGTACGATCGGCAAATTCCTCATCGCTTCCTGTTCCATCGCCTTGCTCAACTGCAGCTATGCGGCATCCATGACGCCGGTCGGCGCGGAGCATGGCATGGTGGTGACGGCGCAACATCTGGCAACCGATGTCGGCGTGGACGTCTTGAAGAAGGGCGGCAATGCCGTGGATGCCGCCGTCGCCGTCGGTTACGCGCTGGCCGTTACCTATCCGCTGGCCGGCAACCTCGGCGGTGGCGGATTCATGACGATTCAACTGGCCGACGGACGCAAGACCTTCATCGATTTTCGCGAAAAGGCACCCGGTGCGGCGACGGCCAACATGTATCTCGACGACCAGGGCAACGTGATCAAGGGCTTGAGCACGGACAGCTATCTGGCCGTCGGAATTCCCGGCACGGTTGCCGGCCTGGAGCTGGCGCGCGAGAAGTATGGCAGCCGGAAGCGCCAGGCCCTGATCGAGCCGGCCATCCGCCTCGCACAGCAAGGCTTCGTGCTTGACGACGGCGATGCCAGCGCGCTGGCGCATTCGGCTGCCGGATTTCAGCGCGATGCGCCGACTGCGGCGATCTTCCTCAACCACGGCATGCCCTACAGGGAAGGCGACAGGCTGGTGCAGAAAGACCTGGCCCATACCTTGACGTTAATCGCTGAGCGCGGGGCGGACGGTTTCTACCAAGGCGAGACGGCCAAGGCGCTGGTTGCCGCAAGCCGGCAGGGCAAGGGCATTATCACGATGGCCGATCTGGCGCAATATCGCGCGCGCGAACTGGCGCCGATCGAGTGCGATTATCGCGGCTATCACATCGTCTCGGCACCGCCTCCCTCGTCCGGCGGCGTGATCCTGTGCGAAATGCTGAACATCCTCGAAGGCTATCCGCTCAAGCAACTCGGCTGGGGTTCCACCCAGGCGACGCACGATGAAATCGAAGCGATGCGCCATGCCTATGCCGACCGCAACACCTATCTGGGCGACCCCGATTTCGTCAAGAACCCGGTCGCGACCTTGCTCGACAAGGACTACGCCGCCAAAATCCGCGCCGGCATCGACCCGGCGCACGCCGGCGATTCGCACAAGATACGCCCCGGCATCGAGATGCACGAAGGCGATCACACGACTCACTATTGCATCGTCGACGGCATGGGCAATGCCGTGTCGTTGACCTATACCTTGAACAGTGCCTTCGGCGCCAAGCTCACCGCAGCCGGCACCGGCGTGCTGCTCAATAACGAGATGGACGATTTCACCTCCAAGCCCGGCGTGGCCAACCAGTTCGGCCTGGTGCAGGGGGAAGCGAATGCGATTGCCCCGGGCAAGCGCCCGCTGTCGTCGATGACGCCTACCATCATTACCCGTGCCGGCAAACCTGTGATGCTGGTCGGCACGCCCGGCGGCAGTACGATCACGACCGTGGTGCTGCAAACCATTCTGAATGTGATCGACTACGGCATGAACGTGCAGGAAGCGGTCGATGCGCCGCGCTTCCATCAGCAGTGGCTGCCCGAGGAAACGCGCTTCGAGCCGTTTTCGATCGGGCCCGACGTGGCGAGGAACCTGGAAGCGATGGGCCACAAGATCAAATGGGGCGATCCAATGAACCACGTGACCGCAATCCTGGTCGGCGCGTCCAAGCTCGGAGGAGAGCCGCGCGGCAGCAAGAAGTTCTATGGCGCCAATGATCCGCGCTCCGATACCGGCACGGCAGAGGGGTATTGATCGACCGCTCGATCGCTATGGGCTGCGACATTGTTTGAGCGAACGCCCGACAGGCGTATAGTACGATCATGCCGGTTTTGCATCGCCGGCCAAGACAAAACAAAACCAAGGGGGAGACATGATCTCATGGATAGGGGGAATGGCGGTTCGCACCCGCCTGCTGCTCTTGACCGGGCTGGTGTTCATCGGCATCTGCGCCGTCACGGCGGTATCGCTGCTTCATCTGCGTGAAGCCATGATGGAAGAGCGCAAGCTCAAGGTGATCGGTATCGTCGATAGCGCCGCCAGCGTGATCGCGCACGCGCAGAAAATGCAGCAGGAAGGGAAATTGTCCGAGGACGCGGCCAAGCAGCAGGCCCTGGATGCCGTGCGTGCGATGCGCTTCGAAAAGAGCAATTACGTATTCATCTACGGCACGGATTTCACGCGTGTGCTGCTGCCGCCTTCGCCCGAAACCGAAGGCAAGAATTTCAAGGACCTGAAGGACGCCAAGGGACTCTACCTGGTCCAGGCCCTGGTCGAGACCGCCACCGGCAAGGATGCCGTCAATGGGGCCGGCTTTCTCTATTACTGGTTCCCGCGCCCCGGCGAAAGCGAAGCCCTGCCCAAGCTCGGCTACATGCAGTATGTGCCGGAATGGAAGTGGGTGGTCGGTACCGGCGTCTATGTCGACGACGTCGACAAGCAATTCTGGGCCTCGGCACGGGTCGATATCGGCATCTGCATCGTATTGCTGACCTGTGTCGGCGGCTTCGCGCTCCTGATCAGCCGCAGTGTTCTGGTTCAGTTGGGCGGTGAACCGGCCTATGCGGTCGAGGTCGTGCGGCGCGTGTCCGAAGGAGATTTGTCGCACGATCTGATTCTGCAGCAGGGCGACGATGCCAGCCTGCTGGCGCAGTTGCAGGGCATGGTGGCCAGGCTGCGCGATTTGATCCGGCAGGTGCATGATTCGTCGGGGTCGATCGACAACGCCGCCCAGGAAATCGCGCAGGGCAACCTGGATCTCTCGAACCGCACCGAGAACCAGTCGGCCAATCTGGAAGAGACCGCCTCCTCGATGGAAGAACTGACGTCCACCGTCAAGCAGAATTCGGAGAACGCGCGAGAAGCGAACAAGCTTGCCGCTTCCGCCTCGGTAGTGGCAGTCCACGGCGGCGAAGTGGTGCGCAACGTCGTGACGACCATGGAGTCGATCAAGGCCAGCTCGAGCAAGATCGTCGACATCATCGGCGTGATCGACGGCATCGCGTTTCAGACCAATATCCTGGCCTTGAATGCCGCCGTCGAAGCCGCGCGTGCCGGCGAGCAGGGCAGGGGCTTTGCTGTCGTTGCGGCAGAGGTGCGTACCCTGGCGCAGCGTTCTGCGGCGGCGGCCAAGGAAATCAAGGGACTGATCCAGAACTCGGTCGAAAGCGTGCAATCGGGCGCCGCCCTGGTTGACGATGCCGGCAAGACCATGGACGAAATTGTCGCCAGCGTCAAGCGCGTGACCGACATCATGTCCGAGATTGCGCAGGCCTCGCTCGAGCAGTCGCAGGGCATCGAGCAGGTCAATACCTCGATCATCGAAATGGAAGGCGTGACGCAGCAAAACGCCGCGCTGGTCGAAGAAGCGGCGGCCGCGGCGCAGAGCATGCAGGATCAGTCGCGCCTGCTGGTTGAAAAAGTGGGTAGTTTCAGGCTGCGCTAGCGCAGCCTGATCGGCTTTCTACAAGCCGTAGTCGCGTTCGACCAGTGCGATGCGCGTCCTGAATGCGGAATACCATTCCTCACGGCCCCTGGATTGGGCTGCGCGGTGCTCCGCAACCGCTTTCCACGCCTTGATCGATTCGAGATCGGTCCAGTAGGAAACCGTGATGCCGATATCCTCGCGGGCCGATTCCACACCGAGAAAGCCCGGTTGCTGCTGCGCCAGTTCCAGCATCCGTTCTGCGGTTTGGTGATAGTCCTCGTCAACGCCGGTGCGGATCGACGTGAAGATGACGGCATAGTAGGGTGGGCGCGGGGTGGGAGCGATTTGCGACATGCGGACTCCGTAGATAGATCGAGGTCAAGGGAAAACGGTTGCGATCGGCGGCAGATCGGCTATCTTAATTACGGCAAACAACGAGCGCGCGCCTCCGGAAAATAATGCCCGGCTCTTATTGACGCTCATGCGTCAGCGCGTGCAAGTCGGCCGCCATGCGCTCAATTGCACCGCGCCAGTCGCCGGCCTGCTGCTGGCGGTATAGCCGCATCGTCGTCGGATACCAGGGCGAGTCGTCGCGCTCGCGCAGCCAGCGCCAATCGGTGCCGCCTGCGGGCAACAGCACCCAGCAGGGCTTGTCCAGTGCGCCGGCAAGGTGGGCCACGGCGGTGTCGACCGCGATCACCAGATCCATCTGCTGCACCAAGGCAGCCATGTCGCCGAAGTCGTCGATCCGGCCGGCAAACGCTGCCAGCGGTTGGCCCGGCGGCGGCGCCGCTGCCTCGTCTTCGCCCTGGTCTTTTTGCAGGCTGACGAAGCTGATTCCGGGCACCTGCCAGAGTGGGGCCAAGCTGCTCAGGTGAGGCAACGAACGGTTGTGATCGTTTTTGTGGTGGGCGCTGCCCTTCCATGCCAGGCCCAGCTTGAAGCCGCTTTGCGGTAGCCAGGTGCGCCACTTTTCGAGGTGTCTGGCTTGTGCCGCGAGATAGGGGATCGGCGCCGGTATCGTATCAAGCCGTGTGGCGCATCGGTGCGGCAGGCTCATGGTGAGCACGTGATAGTCGTGCTGCGGCACAGTCTCATAGGTAACGAACACGTCGTCAACCCCGGCAGCACCTACCATGAGGGGAACCAGCGGCGATGGGCAGACCAGGCTGACGCGCGCGGCTCCCATTTGCTTGAGCAGGGTCGCATAGCGTATGAACTGGATGGTATCGCCATAGCCCTGCTCGTGACATAGCACGATATGCTGGCCGTCCAAGGCTTCGCCTTGCCAGGCGGTCGACGTCAGCGGCGGCGGCCGCACCGCCGATTTGCCGCGCTGCGGGTCGGTGCGCCATTCATGATGCGGCCACGCTTCGTCGTAGCGGCCCAGGGTCAACAGCAGCAGGCTCATGTTGTAGTGGGTCTGGGCATGATCGGGCTTGAGCGCCAGCGCTTGCGTATAAGCAGCCAGGGCTGCGTCGAATTGCTGCAACTCCTTGCAGGCGTCGGCCAGGTTGTTGTGCGCTTCGGCCAGTTGCGGTTCGATTTTCAGCGCCGCGTGGCAACAGGCTGCGGCTTCGGCTGGGCGGCCAAGATCGGTCAGCAAGGCGGCCAGGCTCAACAAGGCGCGCGCATTGGCGGGGTGCAATTTGAGCGCTTCCCGATAATGCGATTCGGCTTCGGCGAGCTGCCCCAAATCACGCAAGGCGTTGGCCAGGTTGTTGTGGGCGTAGGCGTTGGCCGGCGTCAGGGCGATGGCTCGCCGGCTGGCGTCGATGGACTCCTGCGCCAGCCCCATGCGTTGCAACAGATAGCCGAGATTGAGCCAGGCGCCGGCATGCTGGGGCGCAAAGGCGATCGCTTGCCGGCAGTGCGATACCGCTTCATCGAGCTGACCCTGGTCGGCCAGTGCGTTGGCCAGATTGCTATGCGCGTCGGCCAGGCCGGGGTTCTTCAACAACGTCCGGCGGTAACTCGCAATCGCTGCATCGAGCAGGCCCCGTTCGCGCTGCGCCGCTCCTAGATTCAATAACGCTTCGGCATCGTCGGGCAGGAGGCGAGCCGCTTCCTGTGCAGCAGGCAGCGACGCCTTGCCCTGGAATTTTTGCGCCACGCTCAGGGCTTTCCAGACGAAACCAGCCTCGGGCGAACGCGCCAGCAGGGAGCTTGCCGCCTGTTCGAGGTCGGCATAGCGTCGGGCAGCAAACAGTGCCAGCAACTGGTCGATGTCGGCTTGCGACGGGGTGTTCATCACGGGTGGCATTCCTGGCGGCACAAATCGTATGAAGAAATTTGCATGGCTGCATATTTTACCCGCATGCGCCCAGGCGATCCGATGCAATTCGGTATGCGGGGCAATCGGCACTCACAAGTTTTCTTGCATTGCAGAATAGTGCGCGCCTATACTGAATCCACCGCATCGGCAAATCCGCGATGCGTCCCCTTGGACGGGCAAAATGGGTTTATCGGGTTTATCGGCGTGGCGTCTCGGCTTGCTGCCCGTTGCATCTTGCGTCCTGGCAGGCCGGCGCCGTGTTTTCATGAAAGGAATATCCTTATGGGCATGAGCGCGAGCAAGGCAGGTTTTCCGGAAGTGATGCTGGACATGAACATGACACCGTTGATCGACGTCATGCTGGTGATGATCATCATGATGATCATCACCATCCCGATCCAGAACCATAGCATCAACCTCAACCTGCCGATTTCGGACAGCAGGCAGATCGAAACCATCAAGCCGGTTGAGCTTGCGATCGACTTCGATGGCAGCCTGTACTGGAACGGCGCCTTGATCAGCCGCACGGAGGCCGACGCTAGGCTGGCGCAGATCGGCGCCATGCCCAAAGCCGGCCAGCCGGAATTGCACGTCAAGCCCAATCGCCTGGCTGACTACGCTACCGTGGCCTCGGTCATGGCGATGGCGCAGCGCCACAGCGTCGACAAGCTGGGCCTGGTCGGCTTCGAGCAGTTCCTTTGATGTTGTAGCAGTACGGCGCCCGCCTCTCCAAATGGCGAGGAGGGCGCCGGCGGTAGTCAGAATGCCGGCAGTCAGAATTCTTCCCAGTCGTCATTTCCTCCTGCCGCGGACGTGGTGAGCCGTTTCGGCTCGGCCGCCGGTGCTGCCTTGGCCAGGGCGGGGCGCTTGGCGGGTGCGGCAGGCCTGGACATGGCGATCTTGCGTTTGGCCGGTTGCGGGCGCACTGCCGCTTGTGACTGGAGAGAAGCGTCGAGCTTGAAGACGGCAACGATCTCGGCCAGGGCTTTGGCTTGCTCCTGTAGCGAGTCGGCCGCGGCCGCAGCTTCTTCGACCAGTGCCGCGTTTTGCTGCGTCACGGTGTCCATCTGCGTCACGGCTTCATTGATCTGATTGATGCCGGCTTCCTGCTCGACGCTGGCGTTGGCGATTTCGGCGATGATGCTGGTCACGCGCTTGACGCTCGAGACGATCTCGCCCATCGTGGTGCCGGCTTCATTGACGAGCCGGCTGCCGGCCGCGACCTTTTCCACCGAATCGCCGATCAGCGTCTTGATTTCCTTGGCGGCGGCGGCCGATCGTTGCGCCAGGTTGCGCACCTCGGTCGCCACCACGGCAAAACCGCGTCCCTGTTCGCCTGCGCGCGCTGCTTCCACTGCCGCGTTCAGGGCCAGGATGTTGGTCTGGAACGCGATGCCGTCGATCACGCTGATGATGTCGACGATCTTCTTCGACGATTCGTTGATCGACCCCATGGTGTTGACCACTTCCGACACCACATTGCCGCCGCGCGTGGCGACGTCGGAGGCGGAGACGGCGAGATTGTTCGCCTCGCGCGCGCTGGAGGTGTTGTGCTTGACGGTAGCGGTCAATTCTTCCATCGACGAAGCGGTTTCTTCGAGCGAGCCGGCTTGTTCCTCCGTACGTGAAGACAGATCGAGATTGCCCGCGGCGATTTCGGACGATGCCAGCGCGATGGTGTCGGTGCCCGCGCGCACCTGGCTGACGATTTTCAGCAGGCTCGCATTCATCTCGCGCAATGCATCCATCAATTGCCCGGTCTCGTCGCGTGAATTCGAGACGATGTTGCTGGTCAGGTCGCCGCCTGCCACGGTTTGCGCCACCCGCAGCGCATCGTTCAAGGGCTGGGAAACGATGCGTGCAATCCACAATGCGAGCGAAAAGCCCAGCACGACACAGGCGATGATGGCGCCGATGATCCACATGCGCGAGGAGGCAAACAACACATCCCCTTCATGGTTGGCTGCCGCCGCGCCATCCGAATTGATCTTGACCAGTTGCTCCACCTCGGTGGCGAGGTCGGCGTTGAGGCGCGACGAGTCGGCATGCAGGATTTTCTGGGCGTCGTCCTTGCCGTTTGAACCCGATGCTTTCATCAATTTGTCGTGCTCGACAAGGTAGGCATCCCAATTCTTGGTGAAGTCGGCGAAGATGCGTTTTTCTTCAGGCTCGGAAATCAGCTTGGCATAGTCGCCGGTGTTTTTCTTGAGCGCAGCCAGCTGCTCGGTCAGTTTTTGTTCCAGCGCCTTCATTTCAGCGTCGTCGGTCGACAGGATGTGCTGCGATTCGAGCGAGCGTATGCGCGAGACATTGAATTTGAGTTCCAGCAAAGCGTGGATGCTAGGCAGCCAATTGGTTTCGATGTCGGTGGAGGTTTGATTGACCCGTCCCAATTGAACGATGGAAAACACGCCCAGAATCGTACACAGGACAAGAACGACGGAAAACGAAAGGACGAGCTTGACGGCGATACGCAGGTCGTAAAGCGACTTCATGGTGGACTCCCCCGGTTGATCTGGGCGCACGATTGGCGCGCTGGTGTTTCTTTTTAGTATAGTCTCGCCCTGCCTGGGCGCAGTGGAAATCTGCCGACGGGGGCGGGACTTGCGTCAAAACGTGGGGTGACGGCAACAGTTTGCCGGTAAAGACTATGTGTCGCCTACATTCTTCTTATCCTGCCCTCGGGTTCAGGCGACCGTGTTCAAAATCGTGCCGACGCTGCCGATCGACGCCAGCGCCAGCGAGGCGGGTGGCGTGACCGGCGCCGCACCCTGGGATGCTTGCGCCCCCGATTGATTGCCCTGCTGGATTTGCTGCTTGATGCTGCTGATTTTTTCTTGCAGTGCAGCGATGATCTGCTTGCCTTCGGGCGTTTTTCCCGATGAGCAGTCGACCCAGTCGCCCAATTGCTTGGTGCAGCGGTCAAGCTGTGCCTGCAAGGCAACGCCGGAACCGCCGCTTGAAGAACTGGCGGGCGGGCTGGCAAATGTTGCTCCCAATGCAATGCTCATGACGGTTATTCACGATGGCGACCTTGCTTGGTCGCAGAAGTCGGACCAGCCTTACGCGGTCGCGCGGAAAATATGCGTCGCGGATCAGGTCTTGGGGCAGGTCAGCGGCAGATAATTGACGTGATCGTAAACGTCGCTTTTCATCTTGCCGTTCCAGGCGATATCGATCGAAAATGCGCGCGGCTCGGTCAGCGGGTCGCCGCCGCAGGCGTCGTTGTGCAATTCCCGAATGTCTACCAGGTAGCCGGTTTTTTGCCTGTTGGCCACCAGGGCCATGCATTCCGGTTTCAGTTTGCCGATTTTATAGCTCTCGACGGCCTTGACGGCGCGCGCTATGGCTTGGTTCTCCGTCTTGATCCCGGCCGGAGGAAGGGGACAGGACTCGACAGCCGAAGCCGAAAGGCAAAGCATCAGGCCAAATGCGCCAAAAGTGCGGCAGGCAGTGTCAACTCGCATCATCCCCTCCTTGTTTTTTGTTGTGTCCGTGCCCCATGATGATAGCGCGTCTGGCGCAGCAAGAGAAATACCTGCGGCGCCGATTTCATTGGGGTTCGTTGCGCGATGACCTGCAATCGATACCGTCGCAACAAGGTTTCATGATACGATTTTCTGCCGCGTCAGTTTTACGCTCTCCCCTCGATAAACCATATGGCATTTCGTCACGTTGCCGCCGTCGGTGCCTGTCTGTTGCCCGGGGTCGCCCTGCTGGGCTGGGCACTGCTGGTGCATTTGCCGCGCGAGACCAGGCAACAGGACGATGCACTGCATCTGGCGCGCCAAGTGGCGGCGGAACAGGCGCAGCGGCTCGACGGCATACGCGAAACCCTGAACCTCGTCAGCCTCGCTCAGCGCCTGGAAGAAGACACGCCTGCCTGCAGCGCCTATCTTGCCGAAGTGGTCAAAAGCAACGGTTCGCTGGTCAACATGACCCGTTTCGAAACCGACGGCGCCGTACGCTGCAGCGCCTATCCTGCGCTGCCCGGCTTGAACGTTTCCAAGGACGATTTTTTTCGCCAGGTACTCTCCACCAAATTGTTTGCCGTCTCCGGCTATCGGCTCGGCGCCATTACGCGCAAGCCGCAGATTACCGCCACCTTGCCCGTGCTGGACCGCGAATCGGGCCAGGTACGTTTTTTCGTCGGCGCCGCGCTCGATCTCGCCTCCCTCGGCCGCAGCCTGACCGATCCGCCCCTGCCGGAAGGGACAACGCTGACTATTTTCGATGCAGACGGCATCGTGCTGATGCGCCGGCCATCGCAGCCCGAGGCCATCGGCAAACCCATGCCCGATCTGGCGGCATTGCGCCGGATATCGGGCGACGCCGGCAGCATCGAAGGGCAGGCGGGGCGCCGTTTCATCAGTTGGGCGCAGATAGGCGCGGGCAGCGGGAGCGCCTCGGTCGTTGTCAGCGTCGCAACGGGCATCTCGACGGCGGCCCTGGTTGAAATTGCCGTTGCCGTCATGCTTGCCGGTGCCTTGCTGGCCGGCGGCATGCTGCTGGTGACCTGGCGCGACATCCTCTGGCGCACCGGGGCGCGGCGTGCCTACACCACCAGCGTGGTCGGCGTCGTGCTGTTTCTGGGTGCCGGGGCCGGTGCGACGGTGCGCCTGTTTTATCTGGAGTCCGAGCGCAACCAGGGTATGGAGCGCACCCATCGTGCCATCGACGAGCTGGAAGCGGCATCGACGGACCTGGTAAGCGTCAAAGCCGATGAAACGGCCTCCCGGATGGGCGGCACCAACGATGACGTGCTGCTCGCACTTTCGTCCGCCCGCAATTTGTCGCGCCGCCTTGCTCGCGTGGGCGATCTGGTGGGAAATAACGCCGGGCAGGAAGCGCGCGTGCATCGCCTCCAGATGGTTGCGCAGCAGGCGGTGGTGGATTTGCGCGACCAGGCCGGCGGCGGTGCCGCGGCAGGCGATCGTGCCGAGTTCGAGCGCCTGTTTCGCGAAATGGGAGAGCTGCTCGAATCGATCAATGCCGAGGAGCAGAATTCCCTCGTGGCGCAACGCGCCGATGGCCTCGCAGCGGAACGCCAGGCCATGGTGCTGTCGACCCTGATTGCGGCGGCAGCCTTGATGCTTCTGATGAGCGGCGCGCGCATCATGCTCGATCAGGCGAGCATCAATGTCCGCGCCAAGGAAGAACTGGCCGACAGCGAGCGGCGTTACCGCATGTTTGCGGAAAACATGCGCGACCTGATCGTGGTGGTCGACTTGAACGGCGTGCGCAAGTACGTTTCGCCGGCAGCTTACGCGATCTACGGCATGCGTCCCGAGGAGTTGGTCGGCACCCGATCGGTCGACTTCGCCCATCCGGACGACACGGCGAAGCTGGCCCAGGCATTCCAGGACCTGTCCTCCGGGCGGAAGGAAGACAGCTCGGTGTTGGTACGCGGCCGGCGGCGCGACGGCGATTACCGCTGGATAGAAATCAATATCCAGCTTGTGCGCGATCCGGTGACCAATGCGCCGTTCGAGATGGTGGGCGTGCTGCGCGACTCGCACGACCGCGTCATGGCCGAAGAAGCCTTGCGCAAGAGTGAAGAGCAATTCCGCATCATCACCGAAAATGCCGGGGACCTGATCGTCAGCGTCGGCCAGGACGGGAAACGGCGCTACGTCTCGCCCTCCTATGAGCGGGTATTGGGCTACAAGCCGGAGGAATTGATCGACACGCCGCGCGCGAGTTTCTTCCACGAAGACGACCGGGAACGCGTTGCAGCTTCATTCGATTCGATGTTCACCGATCAACCGGTCCCCTTCGTCAGCGGACGCGGCATTCACAAGGACGGCCACATCGTCTGGCTCGAAGCGCACCATACCCTGGTCCGGGACCCGGCCACCGGCGAACCGGTCGAGACCGTTTCCATCATGCGCGACATCACGGCACAGAAAAAAGCGGCCGGGCAGCTCGACGAGGCGCGCCGCGAAGCCGAACGCGCCAATCGCGTCAAGTCCGAGTTCCTGGCCAGCATGAGCCATGAGATCCGCACGCCGATGAATGGCGTGATCGGTTTTTCCACCTTGCTGCTTCAAACCGGGCTGAGCGAGGAACAGCAGCGGCTGGTGACATTGCTCAAGGAGTCCGGCGAGGCGCTCCTCGCCATCATCAACGACATTCTCGATTATTCCAAGATCGAAGCGGGACGGCTCGAACTCGAATCGATCCCGGTCAACCTGCGCGAACTGGTCCAGGGCGCGTGCGCGATGGTGGAACCGCAGGTGAAAGCCAAGGAACTCGATCTGCACACGCGCATCGAATCGAGCGTGCCGCAATGGGTCAGGGCCGATCCGACGCGCGTGCGCCAGGTTCTGCTCAATTTCCTGTCCAACGCCATCAAATTCACGTTCGAAGGCGGCATCCTGGTGTCGATCGAGCGCGACGAAGGGAACGCGGGCCGGCTCGTGTTCAAGGTGCAGGATAGCGGCATCGGCATGATGCAGGAACAACAGCAAACCCTGTTCCAGCCGTTCTCCCAGGTCGACAGATCGACCACGCGCAAGTTCGGCGGCACCGGCCTTGGCCTTGCCATCAGCAAGCGGCTGGTCGAAGCCATGCCGCGGGGGCAGATCGGCGTGATGAGCACGCCCGACGTGGGCAGCACATTCTGGTTCGCTGCGGCCTTCCCGGAAACCGCGATCGCTGCACATGTCGTCGATGCCCCCGAACCAACGGCCTTCCGCCCGGCACGCATTCTTGTGGTGGAAGACACGGCAATCAACCGCATCATCGTCGATACCATGCTGAGCCAGGCCGGCCATAGCGTCACGCTGGCCAACGACGGCGCCGAGGCGCTCGACGCAGTGCGCAAGGATGCGTTCGATCTCATCCTGATGGACATGCAAATGCCGGTCATGGATGGCCTGGAGGCGACCCGGCGCATTCGAGGCAGTGACGAAAGCATCAGCGGCATTCCTATCGTCGCATTGACGGCGGCCGTTCTGCCCAACGAAATCGAGCGTTGCATGCAGGCCGGCATGTCCGATTTCCTGCCCAAGCCCATCGTGCTCGACACCTTGCTGCGCACGGTAGCGAAATGGGTGAAGTAAGTGGCGCTGCCTGGCGAGAAAACCATCTGGCTGCACAGGGAGGCGCCTCTGAAACCCCTGGCGGGCACACCATGCAATGGCTGCGGCGTCTGCTGCGCAAGCTCGCCATGTCCGGTCTCGCTGGTTTTTCTGCGCCAGCGAGGCGGTTCCTGTCCGGCCCTGCAATGGGACGACCGGGAACGCCGCCATCGCTGCGGCATGGCCCAAACACCCGGACAATTTGTGCGCCGGCTGCCTGCCCGGTTGCACGGCGTCATGCGGCGCCTGGTACTGCGCTGGATCGCGGCGGACACCGCTTGCGATGCAAGCGACGAGGTCGAGGAAGCCTGACGTACGGCGCCATGAAGCGAAAATTTTCCACGAGGAGCCGACATGCGCTTCAATAAAATCGCCTGCGCTGTGCTGCTTTCGATCGGCTTCGGCCGGGCCATTGCCGCCGAACCCGCTCCGGGCGAATACATCGCGCAACACGGCTGGGGCGACTTGAGCGTGACGCGCAAGGCCGACGGCAAACTGCACTTCAGTATCAAATCGTTCGGTGTCAACGGCCATTCCTGCGACATCGATGGCGCGATCAGGAATAATAAAGCGGTGCTTGACGATCTTGCGCCCGGCAGTTCCTGCCAGGTGGCCTTCAAGCCCGGCGCCGGCGGCATCGACGTCGTGCTCGGCCAGCTGGACGATTGCCGCTACTATTGCGGCATGCGCGCCAGCTTCGACGGACGTTACCTGGTGCCGGCGTCCGGCTGCCGCAACAGCGAGCGCAAGGCGGCGCAGGGCAGGTTCGCCCGCCTGTACGGCGCCAAGGATTACCAGGGTGCGTTCGCTGCGCTGCAGCCGGTCCTGTCCGATTGCGCGCCAACCTTGTTCTGGTTCGAAGAGGCGCAGATCCGCAACGACCTGTCCGTCACGCTTTATCACCTGGGACGCAAGGACGCCTGCGTGGCCGTGCTCAAACCCACGATCGATGCACACGGCACCAGCGAAGAAGCGTTGCGCGACGAGCTGCCGCCCTCCGATTTCGAGGGTTTCCTCCCATTGGCCAAGGCAGCCTGGCACAACGCGAAACTGTGTTCGCAAAAATGAATCGGATACGGCGAATCAGGCGGCGCCGGGCAGCGGCACCACCGGCGCTTCGTTGCCGCTGACGATCCGGCCGCCTATCTTGTCGTGACCCGGCTGCGTGGCCTTGCGGACGACGATAAGGGAATTGCTGAATTCCAGCGCTTCCACCCAACCTTCAAGCAGGAAAGCCGGTACGCTGCCGCCGGGAAAAACGTCGTCGAGATAGCGCGCGATGGAGTCCTGATGCTGCCAGAACTGATGGTTGGGCAGATCGATCAGTTTCTTGAAAAATGCATAGCAGCCGAGCGGGTTGTTGGCGCCGTCGCGCCAGTCGAACGAGTAGAGGGTGTGCGTATCCTCGATCACGTAGATGCCGCCGGGCTTGAGATGCGGGAAGTAACGCAAAAAGCTCTGGCTGATGTCTTGCGGAATATGGGAGCCGTCATCGATGATAATGTCGAAGCGCTCGCATGCGGCGGTAATGGCGTGATAGCCCGGGTCCTCGTTGGCGTCACTGACGACAACCTGGATTCGCGCATCGGCATAGCGCAATTGCCCGCAGCGCTCGTCGATGTCGCAGCCGACGATGTGCTTGATGTTGGGGAAGTAGGCGGCCCAGGTCTCGAGCGAACCGCCATTCTGGACGCCGATCTCAAGCAGGGAAGCCACGCTTTCGCGCACGGGCCCGAACAGGCGGTCGTACGTGGGCAGGTAGCTCGACCACTTGTCGCTGATCTTGCCCGCCTTTTCGCGATGCAGCGCGTCGATGGACTTCGGCGGAGGCGGATTGCTCAGCAGGGTCTTGATGGAATCGAATAATTTGCTCACAGCGTCACCTTTACCGTACCCGTACCTTCGCGTTGATCGGTGCCTGGCATCATACCAATTGCCAGCCCATTTCGTGTTATCTTGCCTCGCGATATTTCATCGACCCAAGGAGCCGCCATGCACGACGACGCCCGACAATACAAGACCTCGGTTGCCATCATCGGCGCCTTGTTCTTCATCTTCGGCTTCGTCACCTGGCTCAATGGCCCGCTGATCACCTTCGTCAAGCTGGCCTTTGACCTCGATACCGACGGCAAGGCATTCTGGGTCACCACGGCTTTTTACATGGCCTACTTCTTTCTTGCCCTTCCGGCCTCGTGGATATTGGAACGCACCGGCTTGAAGAAGGGCATGGCGCTGGGCTTGCTGGTCATGGCCGGCGGCACCTTCCTGTTCGGCCAGGCGGCCACGGCGCGCCACTATGCGCCTGCGCTGGCCGGCCTGTTCATCGTCGGCTCGGGTTTATCGCTGCTGCAGACCGCCTCCAATCCCTATATCAGCATCGTCGGGCCGATCGAGAGTGCGGCCCAGCGCATCAGCATCATGGGCATCTGCAACAAGCTGGCCGGCATCCTCAGCCCGCTCGTATTCGGCGCCGTCGTGCTCAAGGACGTCGGCAAGCTCGAAGAGGCGGTCGGCGCGGCCGGCTCGCCCGAGGCGAAGGAACGCATACTCGATACCTTTGCCGCGGCGGTCTATGCCCCCTACATGGCGATGGCCGTGATCCTGGTGCTCCTGGCCGTATGGATCGCGCGCTCGCCCTTGCCCGAATTGAAGGTGGCGGAAGTCAACGCCGATGCCGCCGCCGATGCGGCAGCGAAGCACAGCATCTTCCAGTTTCCCTTCCTGCTGCTCGGCGCCTTCTGCCTGTTCCTGTACGTCGGCGTCGAAGTGATGGCGGGCGACGCGATCGGCACCTATGGCAAGGGCTTCTATTTGCCAACCGACCAGACCAAGTTTTTCACGTCCTACACCCTGGTGGCGATGCTGGTCGGCTATCTGGTCGGGCTGGTGGCGATTCCGCGCTGGATGTCGCAATCGCTGGCGCTCAAAGGCTCGGCCGTGCTCGGCATCTTGTTCACGCTGGCGGCATTCCTGACCAAGGGTTATGTCTCGGTGGCGTTCGTTGCGGCGCTCGGCCTGGCGAACGCCCTGATGTGGCCGGCCATCTGGCCGCTTGCCATCGAAGGGCTGGGGCGCTTCACCGAACGCGGCTCGGCGCTTTTGATCATGGGCATCGCCGGTGGCGCGGTGCTGCCGCGGCTGTTTGCCGAACTCAAGGAAAGCTACGATTTCCAGCTCGTGTTCTGCGCAATCATGCTGCCGTGCTACCTCTTCATCTGGTTCTATGCGCAAAGAGGATGGCGTATCGGCAGATAGCGGCCTATTGCTTCATCGCCAAAATCGCGCCCGCCCGCTTGTCCGCCGCATCCGCATCGGTTGCCTTGCCCAGCGCCCGTTCCACCTTGGCCAGGTTCGACAGCGTGGCTGCCACGTTCGGATGGTTCGGTCCGAGCGCTTTTTCGTAGATCTGCAGCGCGCGCGTGACGAGCGGTTCGGCGGCCGCAAAATTCCCCTCGGTGCCAAGCAGGATGGCCAATTCGTTCAAGCGTGCCGCCACGCTTGGGTTGTCCGGCCCGAGGTTCTTTTCCGTGATCGCCAGCGAACGCCTGACGTACGCCTCAGCCTGCGGCACCTGATTTTGCAAGCGGCTGATCTTGGACAGATTGTTGAGGCAAAGCGCCACATTCTGATCGTCCGGATTGCCCGATTTATCGTAGATCGTCAATGCGCGTTGGGCCAGAGGCGCGGCATTGCCGTATTGTTTCTGTGCGACGTAGAGCGTTGCCAGCCCGTTCAACGAATAGGCAGTTTCGGGACGGTCCGGGCCGTAGGCCTTTTCCTTGATGGCGATGGCGCGCTTGTACAGCGGTTCCGCCGCGGCATATTGGTTGTCGGCGCGGTAGACGTTGGCCAGCTTGTCGAGCACGTTCGCCACCTCGACATGATCGGGGCCAAGCGTGGCTTCGTCGATCGTCAGCGTGCGCTGGTACAGCCGCTCCGCCTGCGGCTGCCCGCCGGCGGCAAGATAGAACTCGGCCAGCTTGCCCAGCACGGCCGCGACGTCGACACGGGAGGGGCCGCTTGCCTTGTCGTTGATGCCTTGGGCGCGCTTGAACAGCACTTCGGCCTGCTCCGCTTGGTCATCGGCAAGCGATAAGCCGCCCATCTCATACAGGTCGGCCGCAACGCTGGGATGGTTTGGTCCCAGTATTTTCTCGTTGGCCTCCATCGCGCGGCGATAGGCGCGTTGCCCTTCGGGGAACTGTCCCTGGGCGCACAAGACCTCGCCCAGGTCGGACAGGCTGATACCGAGCGTAGCGTCATTCTTCTTTTGCGCAATCTCGACCTCGCGCCTGGCGACGGGCAGGGCGTCGTCGTATTTGCCTGCCTGGATCAAGTCCTTGAATTGCTGATTCAGTCCGGGCCACACCGTATCTGGCGCGGCCTGGGCAACCGGAACGATCAATGCCAGGGATGCCGATAGGCAGGCGGAGATGGCGAGCACGGAAACGCCGGATGGTTTATTCATGATTCCCCCTTTGCTGACAGTGTGAGCCAGGCGTTCGCTCACGCCAGGCTGCCGTAATGTCGCTGGCGCCGGCCGGTTCGGCTGGTGCCCGTCGCTTCCGGCTGGGGGGCGCTGGAGGCGGCATCTTGTCACTGCGGTCCTTGCAGACAAGGCGTGCAGCGATGGAGATAGCTTACTCACGGGAAATGCTATTGTCCATAAAATGATCGCCGTACGGTGGCACCGTGTGGCATTTTCGCAGGCGCCCAGTCCTGCATGGGCTCGTTCGCGGCATGTCAGGGTGTTTTTACGCTACTTGTTGAATTGGTATGCCCACTTGCGAATTGACAGGATTGCATTACACTGACGGCGGATCAATTTCGGGGCTGCAGACATGCAATCGGCCAATGCAATCAACACATTCTGCATCTTCATTGCCGCTGTGATGTTGGCAGCCTGGTATCTGAACCGACGCAAACGCAGGCTGCTGGAGGCGACGAGGCAGGCCGAACTGGCGCGTCGCGTCGCCGATATCGAAGCCTTGACAGTGCCAGGCGCGGTGTTGCTGCGCGCGGTGCAATTGCTGCGCCAGAAAAATGTCGTGCTAGACGAACGGCAGCAGCGCTACCTGGTTCAGGGTTTCAGGGATTACCTGATCGCGGTACTGTATAGCCGCAGCGGGCCGCCGCAGCGCTGGCGGCTGGGCGTGGCGATGACCTCGGATACGGTCGACATGCTCTGGCATGCCTGGCTGGAAGACGACGATTATGAGGAAACCTTTACCGGGCTGCTCGGCTTTCCCTTGATCCATCTGCCCGAGGCACCGGAACAGGTCGTTGCGCAACGCGGTCCCGGCAATATCGACTTTCTCGAGCAACGGCCGCACCGCAAGGCCGTGGCGACCTATCGCACGCTGAAGGCCGCCTTGCCGCTGGCCGGGCGCAGCGTGCAATCGAGCGGACTTTATCTACTCGACGCCCTGGTAAAAAACCGGGATGGCTTCTATTACACCGTCGCCATTCTGATGGCGTTCGAGCGCGCCAATGCCGCTGCCGTCTCATTCGAGCTGCAGCACGGCATCTACTACCCGGGCAGCAGTTGCCGGGATGCCGCGCCGCGCCGCAGTGCCGCCGACGGCTCGAGCAGTTCCTGCTCGTCCTCCATCGACGACGGACATGACGGCCACGGGAGTCATGGCGATGGCGGCAGCCACGGCGGCGGCTGCAGTTCGGGCCACGGCGGCTCGAGCTGCGGCAGCGGTTGCGGTGGAGGAGGGCATTGACGCGACCGCCAATCCAACCGTTTGGCATATCTGCGCAGATAAAAAATAATGGATAAGGTAAGCTTGCTTTTTTTGCGAAGCCAACCAATCCAATCCATGAAAAAGAAACTGCTGCGCTCGGCCCTTCCCCTGGCCTTCCTGTCCCTGTCTTTGGCCGCCACGGCCGACACGCCGCCGATGACGCCCGACATCCCCGACAAGTTCGTCGCGCCGAAGAACGGCTACGACTACGAAAAGCGTGTCGTCATGATTCCGATGCGCGACGGCGTCAAGCTCTATACCGTCATCGTGATTCCCAAGGGCGCCAAGAATGCACCCATCCTCCTGACGCGCACGCCGTATCACGCCGCCAAAAGAGCAGTGCGCGAAGACGGGCCAAATTTGCTGGGCGAGTTGCAGCAGGACGATGAAGTATTCGTCCAGGCCGGCTATATCCGCGTCTACCAGGACATACGCGGCAAATATGGCTCGGAAGGGGATTACGTCATGACGCGGCCGTTGCACGGCCCGCTCAATCCGACCGCGGTCGACCACTCCACCGATGCCTACGACACCATCGATTACCTGGTCAAGAATGTGCCGGAGTCGAACGGCAAGGTCGGCATGATAGGCTCGTCCTACGAAGGCTTCACGGTGGTGATGGCGCTGATCAATCCGCACCCCGCGCTCAAGGTGGCGGCGCCGGAAAGCCCGATGGTGGACGGCTGGATGGGCGACGACTGGTTCCATTACGGCGCCTTCCGCCAACCCAATTTCGACTACTTCACCTGGCAAAATAGCGAGCGCGGCGAGGGCACAACGATCCCTCGCAAAGCCGGCGACGACTACGTCAATTTCCTGCGCGCCGGTTCGGCGGGCGACTATGCCAAGGCAGCCGGGCTCGACCAAATGCCGTTCTGGCGCAAGATTTCGGAGCACCCGTCCTACGATCAATTCTGGCAGGAGCAGGCGTTGGACAAGATCATGGCCCGCCAGCCGCTGACCGTGCCCACCATGTGGCTGCAGGGTTTGTGGGACCAGGAAGACATGTGGGGCGCAATCCACAGCTACATGGCGTTGGAACCGAAGGACAAGAACAACGACAAGAATTATCTCGTCATGGGCCCGTGGCGCCACAGCGGCGTCAAGTACGACGGTTCGTCGCTGGGCGCAATCAAATTCGACGGCGATACGGCGCTGCAATTCCGCCGCGACGTGCTGCGCCCGTTCTTCGATCAATACCTGAAAGACGGCGCACCCAAGGCCGATACGCCGCCAGTCCTGATCTATAACACCGGCGAAAATCACTGGGAACGTTTCAAGTCCTGGCCGCTGGCCTGCGATTCGGGCTGCAAATACAAGCCGCGCCCGCTCTACCTGACGCAGAACAACGCGCTGTCGTTCAATGCGCCGGTCAAGGCCGGCGGCACCGCCGCCTATGACGAATACGTGTCCGATCCCGCCAAGCCGGTGCCTTACCTGCCGCGCCCGATATTGCCGAACGACCGCATCACCTGGCAGCAATGGCTGGTGAGCGATCAGCGCGCCGTGGTCGACCGTACCGACGTGCTGTCGTACCAGACCGAAGTGTTGACGGAGCCCGTCAAGATCAGCGGCGCCTCCATCGTCAATCTGGTTGCCTCGACTTCCGGCAGCGACAGCGACTGGGTGGTCAAGCTGATCGACGTCTACCCCGACCGCGTGCCCGGCGAGCCGACCATGGGTGGCTACGAGCTCGGTATCGCCATGGATATCTTCCGCGGCCGTTATCGCGAAGGCTTTGCCGACCCCAAGCCGATCGTATCCAACCAGCCGCTGGCCTACAAGTTCGCTCTGCCCACCGCGGATCACGTCTTCCTGCCCGGCCATCGCATCATGGTGCAGGTCCAGTCGAGCTGGTTCCCGCTATACGACCGCAATCCGCAGACCTTCGTGCCGAATATCTTCTTTGCCCAGCCGGGCGACTATGTGAAGGCGACGCAGCGCGTCTACCATGCGCAGGATGAGGCGAGTTTCATTTCGTTGCCGGTGGTGCCTGTCGAGGAACGGGGAATGCAGCGCCAGTAATGGCAGCAGGAGAAGTCGCGAGGGGAGAGTGAGGCGGGGGAGGACGGAACAAGCGCTCTTCCCCGAACCGCGAACGATTGCGGGAAAGAGCGTGGAGAAGAAAATTACTTCTTCTTGGGGTTGACGGCAGCCTTCAGCGTCGCGCCGGCGGAGAACTTGGGCGACTTGGAGGCGGCGATCTTGATTGCTGCGCCGGTGGCCGGATTGCGACCCTTGCGAGCGGCGCGCTTGGCGACGGAGAACGTGCCGAAGCCGGTGATGCCGACCGTGTCGCCCTTCTTCAGGCGTTCGGTAATGATGTCGATCAACGTGTTGACGGCATTGTTGGCGGCGGTGGCGGAAAGTTCCGTACGCTTCGCGAATTCTGCAACCAGTTCACCCTTTTTCATAACGTCTCCTATTCAAAAAAGCGCTAGGGTATCACAGCTTTTCCCATGCGGGAACTGCCCGCACGTATTTTGCCGCCTGAATTATTGAGGTCGAAAGAAAAACAGCGTTGTTGCCATCGGAGCTCGTGGCGCGGGGGCGCGCCGCATCGTACCAATTCGTGCCGATTTGTACGGCTTCGTGCCGATTTGCGCAAAATTCCATTTGCAGTTACAGCAGTTACAAGGATGGCGATCGCGCGCGAAAAGTGCGGCCGATAGAATCGTCGCATGAACACTTCTTCCGTTAATTCTTCCCGCATTGCCGGCCTCGACACCCTGCGCGCCGCAGCGATCGTGCTGGTGCTGCTCTATCACTTCGAAGTCGTCGTCAGCGGGACAGCCACCTTCGGCTTCATCGGCGATGCCGGTTGGGCCGGCGTCGATCTGTTCTTCGTCTTGAGCGGCTATCTGATCGGCAACCAGCTCATGGGCCCGATTGCGCGAGGCGAACGTTTTTCGCTCAAGCTGTTCTATATTCGGCGCCTTCTGCGCACCCTGCCAAACTACTACCTCATCCTGGCGCTTTACTTCCTTTTTCCCACAGCGATGGCGGGCAAGGAACCGATGCCGCTATGGCGCTACCTGAGCTTCACGCAAAACATCGGCTTGCAGTCGGGTTCGGCGTTTTCCCATGCCTGGTCGCTCAATGTCGAAGAGCAGTTTTACCTGATCCTGCCGGTGGCGGCACTGGGTTTGGCTGCATTGGGCCGCTCGGTGCGCGGCGCCTGGACGGTGCTCGCAGGCGCCATGCTGGCCGGCATCGCCATGCGAGCGGCGATGTGGATGCATTGCGTCGATTTTCGCCACTACATGACCGACATTTATTATTCCTCGTTTTGCCGCATGGACGAACTGTTGCGCGGCGTGGCCCTGGCGATCCTCAAGAATTTCCACCGCGATCGCTACACGCGCCTGCAAGCCTGGGGCAATTGGGCTGCATTTGCCGGCGTGATCGTGGTTGGCGTCGTACTCGGCGGCTTTTATATCTGCCTCGACGGCGACTATATCGACGCCCATGGATTCAATTTCCCGGTTATCGTGTTCGGGTATTCCGCGCTGGCCCTGGGCTTCATGCTGCTGGTGTTCGCCGCCCTATGCCGCGGCTCGCTATTGGGCCGCCTGCATATACCGGGCGCGGCCAAGCTTGCGTTATGGTCGTATGCCATCTACCTGGCGCACAAGCCTCTGTTTTATATCGGGAAAATGCATCTGCCTGAACTGGGTATCGCATCCGAATCCGCCCTGGGCATTGCCGTTATCCTGGCCGGCGGCGTGCTGGGCGGTTATCTGCTCTACCGTCTGGTCGAGTCGCCTTTCATGCGCCTGCGCGAGCGCCGCTTCGCGGCAAGCCTCGACCGGGCTCCCACCGGATTGCGCGGCGAAATCGGTTGAGCCGGCGGTTGAGCCGGGTCTTTTGGCTCTGGCCGGAATATCTGCGCTGTGTTTCGCCGGGCTGGTCTATCGCTTCTTCATCGGCTATCAGCTATGGATGTGCGCCTATGCGGCTCTGGCGGTGGCGATCCTGGCCGCCTGGCTCGAGGATCGCCGTGTCGAAGCGATTCAATAGTAGAACACGCCGCCGAATTCGTAGTGGCGACCATTGATCGAATAGTCGTCATGGTTCAGGGTCTCGTTGACCATGCGCAGGCTGAACCCGCCCAAGCCGTGTTGCGAGTCGTACTTGCCGTCTTCGGAAAACAGATATTGCACCTCGAGCACGCTGCCGTTTGAACTGGTGTATCTGCCCAGGCCGGGCCAGTCCGAAGCAACGCCGGTGCCGGAAAATTCGGCATAGCTCTTGCGATAGCCGGCGCCGACACGCAACCCCTGGATGACGTTGACGAAACCCATCAATTCGATCGGCGTCTCGCGGAAATCGAGGCTGCCGTTGACACCCTGCGGCGATTGATCCGCATAGCCGATCGAACCCTGAATATGGAACCGCTCACCCAGGCGATAGTCGGCGCCCACGCGCAGTTCGGCCGACGTGCCGGGCCGGATGTTGAATGGGATGGTCGCGCCGGTGCCGCTTTCGGGCACGATATCGCCGCTGCCCAGGGAGTCCCCGCCATGCGAGATGCCGATGCCGGCATAGAAGCGGACACTGGAACCGTCGTCGGCATGTGCGGCCGCCGTCATGGCAGCCAGGGCCATGCCTAGCATGAGTTTCTTCATTCGTTGCCTTTCCCTGATGGATGATCGGCCTGCGGCCTGTTTTTAGAGAACGCCAATCTTACCCGAGAAATTCGCGAATCCAGCCGAGCCGGCGCTTCGAAGGCGAGATAGGACATAAAAATGTAGTCTAATGGCGACATTTCTATGTAAAGCGAAGAAGAAGGGTGGCGTTACCGTTCTATTTTTGCGATGCAAACATCTGCTGCAAGACCTCCGACGAAGTCGCCGCTGCGGGGTAATGATGTTGCGCATATTTGCCGAAACCCACCATAAGGCCGGTGGCGAGCAGGAAAATCCACCAGGTCTTGGCGAGGATGCGCAAGAACCAATCCGGCTCGTGCCCCAGCCGCACGGCGCCGATCAGGCTGCCGGCCAACATGGCTTCAAGCGCCACGTCGACCAGCATTTCCGGACCCAGCAAGAGAACGGCCAGTGTGGCTGCCAGCGCGAGCGCGGCCAATGCCAGAACCGAGACGTCGCCATCGGCGGCCACGTCGGCATCGATCAGCTCTGTCGCGGCGTTGCCTGCGCCGTCGGCGAGATAAGACGTCTCGCCGGTTGACTGTCCGCCGAGGCCGACATCGCTTGCCTCGAGCATGTCGCTGTTGTCTTCATCGTCCCCGGGGCCAGCCTCGATGTGCCAAAGCCAGACCCGCACGCCAAACAGGAAGGCAGCGTAAGCCGCAACGCAGACCAAGGCGTAGCGCGCGGGCAGGGCAGCCAAGCCCAGTTCGCGGCCGATCCTACCCATCATATTGCCGGCAAAGATGGTCCAGATGAACAGCAAAAACGAATGCAGGCGCAGCGGATGGCGCGACGTCAACATGGCGGCGACGGCATGGCGGGCCTGTTCGGCATTGCGCCAGCGGCGTACGAGTTTGAGCATGAATGACTCAGCCTGAATTAAGGTTTGACCCGGTTGCTCAGGGAAAGCAGGGCGCACAGCAAGGCAAGCAGGGCGTAGCCGATCGCCAGGTGGAACACCTGCGCCGGCGCGTCCGCCTGCCAGGGCAGAAAAACGCGGCCGTCAGGGTAGGGTGAGTGTATCAGCCCGCACAAGGTCAAGAGAGCGCACAGTGCAGCGACGCCTGCGGCGCGTACCAGCCGGTGGTCGATGACCCAGATCAGCCAGGACGCCCACAGCATGGCCGTGATGATGAAGCCGTTGCCCAGCATGGTCAGGATCTGCAGCGTGCGCTGGGTATGGACGTCTAGCGCGGCAAGGTCGAGATGCACGGCGCCCAGTTCGACGTTGATCAGGTAGGCCAGCGCCGGAATCAAAGCCAGCCCGAGCGCCTTCAAGTGGTGCGGCTGCGTGGTGGCCGCTGCCTGCTCGCTGATCTCCATGCCGATGAACACCAGCACCGGCACCACCACCGATTCCGGCAGGGCGGCGATCAAGACGCCGATTAACCCGGTCGCGGCCCCGATGCCGATGAACAGGCCCGTTGCCAGGGTATAGCCGGCACGGCTGCCCATGTCCTTGAATGCCGAGTGGCCGATATAGGGGGTGTTCTGGATCACGCCGCCGCAGAGCGCAGCGACCAGCGTCGCGCACCCTTCGACCAGCAAAATCGAGCGCGTTGAATAGTGGTCCCCCGCTACGGCGGCAGACTCGGTGTTGTCGATGCCGCCGATCACGGTTGCCAGCGCAACGGGGATCGCCAGCGGAATATAGCGCCAGGCCAGGCTCATACCTTTGAGGAATGCCAGCGTCGGCAAGGGCAGCGCCAGCATCATGCCCACGTCGCCGCCGGCCTGCAGTTGCGGCGGCTGGTAGCCGAACTTGATCGCCAACTGATACGCTGCCGTGCCGACCACGACCGAAGCCGCCACTGCCGGCACGCCCCACGGCAGCTTCACACCGCCCACCAGCACCAGCAGCACCAGACCCAACGCCAATAGGCCGCCTATCGGTTCGTCGATGATCTTGTTGAGTGAGAAAAACATGATCAGCGCCACCGCCGTGGCCGCCAGCGCGCCGAGCAATGCCGGCCGCGGCAAGGCCCGCCGGATCGCCTCGCCGAAAAACGAAGCCGCGATCTTTGCCACCCCCATGATCGCCAGCACCGCCATGCCGACCGACCATGCTTCCTCTGCGTCATGATGCAGCAGGAAGACCGGACCCACGACCCCGAACGACAGCGCAAACATCGAGGGCGTATCGATCCCGAAAGGCATCGCACACACGTTCTGGCGCGACTGGCGTTTCGCCAGCCGGAAAGCCAGCCAGGTATAGAGCAGGTCGCCCACCAGCACCCCGAACGCCGTGCCGGGCACCATGCGCCGCAAAACGATTTCCGCCGGCATGTGGAAAATGCCGATCAGGATGCCGCTCATGCCGGCCAAAAGCGCCAGATTATCGATGGAGAGCGCAAAGAAGCCGTTGACGTCGCCGCGCGTGAACCACTGATATCGGAATGGTGGGGATGCGACCGGAATCGGTGCCATGAGTGGGTGCTGTCGTTGAGCGAATTTGCTGCACTGTACCGTATTCCCGGCGCAGGAGGCAATCGCCTGATGCTTTCAGGGAATGTCGGTGACAGGGCGCCTGGCCGCAGGCTTCATTTCCGCCTATCCCATGGATATGGGATGCGCTGAAAAATAGCCGGTTTTGCCGTGCAAAAACCGCCAATATTACCGCCACGGCCAGAAAACAAAGTGATACGATGGCTGCGTTCTTTGTTGCCCTGAGAGGAGCAGTCACCATGAGAGCAAAAATCACAGGTACCACCCTGCCGGTTCTCGAAATCGGTCTCGAATCCGGCGAAAAAGTCATTTCCGAGCCAGGGCAATTCTCCTGGATGTCGCCCAATATCCAATTGCAGACCAATGCCAGGACCGCCGGTGCCAAGGGTTTCTTCGGCGTCATCGGCCGCGCCCTCTCGGGCGGCGGCCTGTTCATGAACGAATACCAGACCACGGGCGGGCAGGGCATGGTGGCGTTTGCCGCCAAGGTGCCCGGCACCATCATGGAAGTCGCCGTGCGGCCGGGGCAGGAATTCCTGATCCATCGGCACGGCTTCCTGTGCGGCACGGGCGGCGTCGAGCTCGGCATCGGCTTTCAGCGCTCGCTGGGCGCCGGCATCTTCGGCGGCGACGGCTTCATCCTGCAAAAGCTCTCGGGCGACGCCACGGCCTGGGTCGAACTGGGCGGCGAGATTGTCTGCTACGACCTCCAGCCCGGCGAATCGCTCCAGGTGCATCCCGGCCACATCGGCATGTTCGAATCCAGCGTGAATTTCGACATCACCCTGATCCCCGGCATCAAGAACCTGCTCTTCGGCGGTGACGGCATCTTCGTCGCGCGCCTGTCCGGCCCGGGCAAGATCTGGCTGCAAACGCTGACCATGCCCAACCTGGCACATGCCTTGTCACCTTACCTGGGACGCCAGGGCGGCGAATCGGCCACGGCAGTCGGCGCGGGCATAGGCGGTGCTTCGGGCGGCGTTGGCGGCGCGGTTGCCGGCGGCGTCATCGGCTCGGTGTTGGGCAGCCTGTTCAGCAACGACGACTGATTCGTCCGAACATAAGCGGCAATCTCGGGGCGGCAACTGCCGCCCCGTATCTTTTACGAGATCGGGCGCGTTCAGCCGTCGATCTGTGCGGCAAATCCTGCCATCTCCGCACTGCCCAGGAAGGCTTCCAATTTCTCCAGTTGCGGCGGCAGCGCCAAATCGTGCGCTTCTTTGAGCGAGGTGTAGTATTGCGCGGGTCTGAGGCCGTTGGAGGCGGGCATGTAGCGCGATTCCTGTTCCATCTTTACCGCCAAGGTTTGCGTAAGCGTCCACGAGATTTCCCCCGGCATGTAGCTGCGCAGGAAATCCGCGAACGTTGCATGGCTTGCGCTGTGGCGGTGCGAGCCGAACTCTTCGAAATAGGATTCGATGCGAATGGACCCATGTTCGGCAATGATCGCCAGGCCCTCCCGATCAAGCGACTTGAACGCCTTCAATGCCTGATCGACCAGGATTATCTCTTGCAGGTTCGTGGGCGCAATACCCAGAAAGGCATAGCATGCGTCCAAGGTGGCACGCATCGGCACTTCCTTGCCTTGCAAGGTGATGCGATTGCGCGCCTGACTCATCAGCTCCAGTCTGCGGAAGTGGGCTTCCATGCGCGGACCGTCCTCCATCGAAGCTTTTTGTTGCGGCGATAACGTGGTTTGACGGTGATACTCGGTCAGGAAACGGAACAGTGGGTGAGTGCGGTGCATTTGCAAAAGGCGATATACGATCACGCCGCAAAACACGCTCCCCATGCTCATGGCCGACACGCCAAAAGGCAGCAACGCGAGGGCGGCGGCAAGTGTGCAGACGGCGATAACCGCCAGCGAACCCAGGCGCTTGAGCGTCGACTTGTTTGTTGGAGGCGGGATATTCATTGTCGGCTGCAAGTTTAGCATTCCGATGCAGGAATCAATTTCTGCGGGAAAGCCCGACCCGCTGCTGCCAGCGCGCTTCAGGCATCTCGGCTTCACGTATACCTTGCACCACCAATGGGAGCAGCCTTTTGGTAGTCCAAAGCCGGTTGGCCGCAAGGATGGATGCAAGGCTGCCTGCGGCCAGCATGGCGAGGTAAGCCGGGCCGACATGGAACCACGTGCCCATCAAGGCGCGGCCATCGAGTCGCAGGGCGAGCGCCGTTGCCAGCACCGCCAGCGCGATGATGCCATAAAGCGCAATGGTGGTCAGCCACCAATACTTCGTGCCGCGCAAGGCCGTGGCCACGCAGATCACAAACACGGCTTCACATAGGATGCTGGAAAATCGCAATACGTTTTCCAGCGCTGCGATGGGCGAGATGCCTCTGATCAACCAGGCCAGGATTGCGTAGGCGAGCAGGGCCGGGAACAAAACCGAAGCGTAGACGGTGAGTGTGGATCGCACCAGATGCCAACCCATCCTGCCCTTGGCAATGCCGCCGGGTGCGAGCAAATGCCGCCAGTGCAGATCGCGGCAATAGAGAAAATATCCGGCATAGGTCAAGATCAGCAGCAGGGTCAGCAGATGCGCCGGGCCGATATCTCCACCCCAGGCATGGTTCGACCAAAAGCCCGAAGCTTCCACGGCGAAGATATAAGGAAGGATCAAAAAAGCGCCATAGCGGCTTTGCTTTGTCTGGGGATTCGAGGACAGGATGGTAAAACGCAGATACCAAGCGTGTATCCGTCTCCAGGCGCTTTGCCGGGGCAGGTAAAAAGCAGCAGCTTGTCGCGGCGGATTGATTTTCCAGCGGTATTGCAAATAAGCGATCAGCAGAAACCATAAGGTCGAGAGCGGCAACTTCACAAAGAGCGGTAGTTCGACCAGGACGTCATAGGATCGCTGGCCGCAGAAACCGAGATAGGCGGTCAACAACAGCGGAATAACGATGCCCCACTTCCTTGGCAGCAGGCCGCGCCGGGCCAAGGATAATACCGTGGTGCCAGCCATGATCAGCGAATACAGCATCACGGCGGCGCAAGCCGAAGCGACGGTGTCGCTGACCACGAGTACCGTCGCCCCGGCAATTGAGGCAATCGCCCAGGTGAGCACCTGCGAGCGCAGAAACGAACGCTGCCACGCCTGCCAGAGCGCGCCGGGCGTTTTCATCTCGAACAGTACGCGGCCAGCCTCGCCCAGTTTGGCCGCCCCGATCGACGATGCGACACAAAGATAGATGCCCAGCGCGATTGCCAACAGCAGAGAACCGCTGTGAAATCTAGGGGAGTGCGGCTTCGGGCTGAGCGACCACGTAGTCATGAAAATCAACAGGGTCAGCCCCGCTGCGGGAGTGTGCGGCACACCCAACCTGGCGCGTGGCAAAGGAAGTGCAAGCTTGTTCATGTGTTCAACGCGACAAAGAGTTGATCGAGCGTGCATGCCTGCCCGGTGTTGCGCCAAGCCGGATCGATGCGGGTATCGACAATGCAGTGCCGGCTGCCGCGCCGGATCACGGCTTCCTGGGAAACCGCAGCATCTGCCGGCGCGAGGCGCAGGTGTTCGAGCATCGCATCCCAGGTATCGAACAATTGCAGCGAACCCTCACGCAGGAAGGCCACGTGCGAAACGACGCGTTCCAGGTCGCTCAACAAATGGCTGGAGATGACGATGGAGGTATGGTTGGCATCATCAATGAACAGCGCACGCATGAAATCGCGCCGCGTCAGCGGATCGAGATTCGACACCGGCTCGTCGAGCACCAACGCTTCCGGGCGATGCGCCAATGCCAGCACCACGGCCAGCTTCTGCTTGTCCCCGCCCGACAGCCTTTCCACCTTGCCCTGCAGCGGCAGATCGAGCATGAGCGCCAGCTTCAGGCAATAGTTCTTGTCCCACGACGGATAGGCGCTGCCGATCAGGTCGAGGTGTTCGGTAACCGTCAGCCATTCGAACAGGTCCGGCGTTTGCGCTACATAACCGAGCCGGGAGCGGACCTCGTCGTCCATGTCGAGCGATGGTTGATCGAGCAGTTCGACTGTGCCGAATTCCGGCGCCGCAAGGCCGACCATCGTCCGCAGCAGGGTCGATTTGCCGGCACCGTTGCGGCCCACGATGCCGACCACGGCGCCGCGCGGAATGTCGAGCGTAACGCCGCCCAGGATGGGTTTGGATTGTGCGTACACGCCGACGTGTTTGCAGCGTATGACGGCGTCGCTTTGTTCGATGACAGCGTTCATGATGATTGTCGTTCGTCGAGGCAGGATTGAAAAACGGCGTACGCTTCCTCGTCGGACAACTCGAGTTGACGTACGATTTGCGCGGCGGCAGCCAGCGCCGGGCGCAGCAGGGCCAGCTTGTCCATCCCCGCTCTGGGCACGGTTTGCGCCACCACCATGCCGACGCCGCGCAGCCGCGTCAGTACCCCGTCGTTTTCCAGCAGGCTGTAAGCCTTGCTCACGGTCATGGGGTTGATCGCATGCTGCAGGGCCACTTCGCGCACCGATGGCAAAGCATCGCCCGGCTGCAACTGGCCGCTGGCGATCATGCGCTGCACCTGTTCGACGATCTGGCGATAGATCGGCGTCGGCGCGGAAGGGGAGATGTCGAAGTTCATGTGTATAAGTGTATTACTATAATAATACACAATACAAGAACTTTTTTGCGAAGACTTTGCGGCGACCGTCAAGCGCTTGCCCACGCCATCGAGTCGCCAAGCGGGCATAATGGCGCTTTTCGCCATGCCATCCGGCCGGCGAAGCTCCTGGACGCTTATGAAATATCTGTTTGGCTTGTTGACCGCCGTCGCACTGGCGGGCCTGTTACTGAGCCTGGCCATGCATCTCGCAGGATGGGCCGGACTGGCCGGAATCGCCCTGATGAGCGATGCCACCCTGCATGCCCTGGCGCCCTGGGTAATGCGCCTGGGTGTGATAGGCCTGCCGGCGCTGGCCTTCGGCGCGCTCGCGGCATATCACGAAAGCTCGCGCGACGTGATGCGCATCGTGTTGGCGCCATGTCCACGCTGGCTGCGCCTGGCGCGCGTTGTATTGCTGCTCTATGGGTTCGGCCTTTTCGTCTTGCTGGGGATCGTCTGGCACCACGAAGCGGCGCCGAGCCTGATCCATGCCACCTTGTTCGGCTCCAGCCTCGGCCTGGCATACTACGGCACGTGTGTCGCGGTACTGTTTTCCATGCTGCGTGCGCCGCAGATGCTGTCGCCGCGGCGCTGCTCCAAAGGACATGCGGTGAAAGGTGGCGACGAAGTCTGCCCCGATTGCGGTGAGCCGCTCAAGCCGCGAGGCTGACCGGCCGGCAGCGTTGTTCCTTGGCGGGCACGGCCAATCTGTGTACCATACCTGACCATCATCCATTCCGGGTCTTCGCAACCTCGCATGATCACCTGCTACATCGGCACGCGCGCCCAATTGATCAAGATGGCGCCCGTGATACTCGAAATCGAACGGCAAAGGCTGCCGCTTGCGCTGATCATGACAGGCCAGCACCGCGAGACCATGGCACAGCTCATGGCCGACTTCGGCATGGGCACCAAGCCCGTTTACTTGTACGAAGGGCGCGAAATCACCGGCATCGTGCAAATGGCCGGCTGGTTCCTGCGCTGCGCTTTCGCGGCGCTGCGCAGTCCCGCCGTCTTCGTGCCGCGCTCGAAAAACGGCCCCAACATCGTGCTGGTGCATGGCGATACCTTTTCCACCTTGCTCGGCGCGGTGGTCGGGCGCCTGCTCGGGGTCGATGTGGCGCACATCGAGGCCGGGCTGCGTTCGTACCACATCTTCCATCCCTTCCCGGAAGAACTGACCCGCCTGATCGTATTCCGCCTGTCGCGCCTGTCGTTCTGCCCCGGCGACTGGGCCTTCGGCAACATGAAAGGCTACGGCACGCAGGCTGTGAACACCGGCGGCAATACGCTGCGCGACGCGCTCGACGCGATGCTCGCCTTCGCCCCGCCGCGTAATGCGCCGTTCGAAGGCGATTACGGCATCGTCTCGATCCATCGTTTCGAAAACATCTTCAATGCCGCCAAGCTGCGCGAAATCGTCGGCCTGATCGACCTGGCCGCGCAGCGCTACCCCTTGGCTTTCGTGCTCCATCCCGCGACGCGCAAAAAACTGACCGAATTCGGCTTGATGGAAACGCTGGAACGTCACGCCGCCATCAAGCTCCTGCCGCGCATGGGCTATGCCGAATTCGTGCAACTGATGCGCGCCGCGCGTTTCGTGATCACCGACGGCGGCGGCAACCAGGAAGAACTGTCTTATCTCGGCATTCCCACGCTCCTGATGCGCAAGGCGACCGAGCGCAAGGAAGGCCTGGGCAGCACCGCCACGCTGGGCAACTACGACCCGGCAATCTTGCGGCACTTCCTCGATCATCTGCCCACGCTCGAAGAACGGCAACCGGCCCAGCGCGCCGCTACGCAAACGCCATCGGAAATGATTGTCAGCTATCTGCGCCGTTACGCGGCACCGGTTTGAGCCACATGCCAATCGATACGCTCGAATAGCGCAGATAGTTTTTTCCCGCGCCCGGCGTTGATGCCCTGCATATGCGCGATGCGTCCGGCCAAGTGGGCACGGAAATCGGCATGGCCCTCGCGGTTTTGCGAAGTTGTGCCGTGACGGATGCAATTGGTCAGGGTCGCCTTGAGCCGGTCGAAATCCTTGCGCACCACGTTCATGCCCTGATTGACCACGATGCCCGTCACCATCTGCCGCGTGCCGGCGCTCATGAAGCGCGTCTTGCGCGTATTGACGACGAAACCTTCTTCAAGCGCAATCGCCGCGACCTGGATATGGAAGCGTCGGAATGCCCGCGCCAACCCGGCGTCGCCCGAGAAAGTCAGATCGTCGGCATAACGGCTGTAGCGCGCGCCGATGGATGCGGCCAGCGCGGCAAGTCGCATATCGAGCCGGAATGCGCAAAGGTTTGCCAGCGACGGCGATGAGGGTGCACCCTGCGGCAGATGGCGATTGCGCAATCGATTCGCCGCATGCCTATCCGCCGCATGCAGCAAGTCACGCGAAACGCGATTGGTACACAGGCGAGCCAGAACGCCCGCAACGCCGTTGGAATATCCTATTTCGGCAAACAGCGCCTGGACCCGTGAGGCAGGAATGCTGGCGAAGAAATCCTGCAGATCCATGCGGATCACGATCGCCTGGCCGCCATGCAGCGCGGCGTGCGTCAGCGCCGAATGCCATCGGCGAAAACCATGCGCAGCATCGTGCAACGGCAGGCGTGACAGCACCTGGCGCAAGACCTGCCGCTGGACGCTGCGCAAACGCTCCTTGGGAATTTCGATCAGGCGCATGCCGCCGCTTTTCTTCGTCACCCAGCGATAGTGATAGTGCCGCAACCGTTCGTCGGTTATGCCATCACGGCGCCAGCGGTCGGCAAACCAGTCGAGTTCGGTCGCACTGGCGCCGAGCCAGCGCGCCAGATCGCCCTGGGTCGGCAAATGCGGCAGCGAAAGCGATGCGACCCAGCCGGGCGGTGCAACAGGGCGGGGCGGATCGATACAATAATGCCGAACTTCGGGATGCGGGCGCGGCCCTTGCCAGGCATCTTGAAAAATGTCGCGGGTGAGTATGAATTCAGCCAGTTCGTCGCGGCTGAATGCATGGAAATGTTCACCGGTACGCTTGAGCAACGCGCGGCAAACGTGCGCAATCCAGCGCCAGTCCCGCCCCAAGGCATGGCGCGCGCCCGCAACGAGGGAAACCTGATTCGCGTCGCCCGCGAGGAACGTGTCTGCCAGAGCAAGTGCGACGTGTCGGCGTAAATCCATGATATGCAAAAATCGAGGCGGCGGAGAGCCTTCAACCAGTCCTGTGATGCGCGAGCAGCGCTGCATGAAGTGCAGGGAAGCTCGTGCGCTGCATTGTCCAACCTGTTTCTTCCACGGGGTAACCCCGCAGAGGCGTGTCGATTTCTCTACGCGCCGACTTGAAGGGTCCGCCGCGCTTGCACGATAGGGGATTGCCACGCGCCTGTCAATTGCCTCTCATGCGACAATACCGTTTTCCCGGATTCCATTTCACACCATGAAGACATTTCTCCACGTCGGCTGCGGCCCCAAGCGCAAGGATCGCACTACCCGCGGCTTCGACACGCCCGGGTGGAACGAACTGCGCTTCGACATCGACGAAAACGCCTCGCCCGACATCATTGGCACCATGCTCGACATGTCGGCAGTGGCAAGCGAATCGGTCGACGCGGTATTTTCCAGTCACAATATCGAGCACATCTATCCGCACGAAGTGTCGATTGCGCTCGGCGAATTTTTGCGCGTGCTGAAACCCGACGGCTTTCTCGTCGTCACCTGTCCGGACCTGCAGTCGGTTTGCGCCCTGGTCGCCGAAGACAAGCTGGTCGAACCGGCGTACGAGTCGCCGGCCGGCCCGATTGCACCGATCGACATTCTCTATGGTCATCGCGCCTCCATGATGCGCGGCAACCTATTCATGGCCCATCGCTGCGGCTTCACGCAGCGTACCCTGGCCGGCACCGTCAAGCAGTGCGGTTTCGCCGGCATTGCCAGCATGCGCCGCGGCCATCCTTTCTACGACCTGTTTGCAATCGGCACAAAGACTGCATTGCCGGATGCGCAACTGCGCGGCTTGGCCGCCGAGCATTTCCCCGCCTGAAGCGACGGCGCGCTCACGCTGAGGCAGTCTTCCCGCCGTCAGCCAAGGTGCGCAGGATGCGCGCCGTTTCGGCATTGGCCGGAAAAAATGCTTCAAGCGCCAGTTCGGACAGCGTCACATCGCGCGGCGTGCCGAACATCGAGGTGATCGAAATCAGCGACAGCAGGCCCGCGTCCGTCACCAACTCCAGCGGCACCAGTACGCCGCCATGGTCCGAGGTCGGCTCGGCATGCAGCGCAACGAGCTTGCCGTGCAGCGGATACCCCGCCAATTCCTGCAGTAATGCCGCCAGCACCTGATCGTTGGTGATGGCGACCTGGCGCCGCAGCCGATCGAGCAGGTGCGCGCGCCATTCGACGAGATTGGCGATGCGGCCCGCCAGCCCTTGCGGATGCAGCGACAGGCGCAGCACATTGATCGGCGCCTGCAACAACGTGGCGTCGCTGATACGGGCCAATAGCGGCAGAACGGCATGGTTGTGCGCAATCAGGTTCCAATGCCGGTCCACCACCAGGGCAGGGTAGGGTTCGTGCCCTTTGAGCACGCGATCGATTGCGCTGCGCGCAGCATCCATGGCGGGGTCTTCCAGCGGACGTTCGGCATACAAGGGGGCAAAGCCCGCAGCGAGCAGCATGGCATTGCGTTCGCGCAGCGGCACCTCGAGCCGTTCGGTCAGCCGGATCAGCATCTCGCGGCTCGGCGTCGAGCGTCCGCTTTCAAGGAAACTCAGGTGGCGTTGCGAGATTTCCGCATCGAGCGCGAGATCAAGCTGGCTCATGCGCCGCCGCTGGCGCCAGGAACGGATATAGTCCCCGGCTGAGGCGGGTGAGCGGGCGGCGGACTTGGGCACGGACTCTGGCATGATGCTTCCGCTCTTGTGGGGAGGGCTCAATTATGCACCGGCCGGCACTTTGTCGAGAAAACCGGTCACCGATTTCAGGCGCCCATGTTCCACGACCGCGAAGTCCGTGCCCTTGATCATGTCGGCTTCGCCGGCGGGCCCGAGCGTCCAGGAAAAGCGCAGGCGATCGCCATAGCCGTCGGGTTTGCCGTCGAGCGCGAAACGGAAGCCGGGAAAGCGTTCTTGCGCGGCGCCGATCAAGGCGCCGATTTCATCGCGCCCCTTGCCGCGGGCCAGCGGATCGGTATAGCTTGCGCCTTCAGCCCAGGCTTCTGCAAGCAGGGCGTGTCTGCGGGTGGCGTCGGTTTCGTTCCAGGTGGCGATGTAACGTTCTGCGATCTGTGCGATGGTGTTCACGGTGGTTTCCTTTCAGATTAACTGGACTGGCCAGGTTGACCTCATTATGGAAAACACCGCGCGGTCTCTCAATTACCTGCCAGGTAATCGCTGCGTCTTCAGAAATCTTCCCGATCGTCGCCCTTGCGCGAAGTGCTGCGCGATGGTTTGGCCGCAGGCAGCGCCGGTTTGCGCGGCACAGCCACAGCGGGCTTCGCTGCCGGGCGAACCCGAGTGGGAACGGCAGCAGGAACCGGCAACTGCGCCGGCGCCCGCGCCAGCCTGAACACGCCGACCACCTGGCTCAGGTTGGCTGCCTGGTCCTGCATCGATTGTGCCGCCGCCGCCGACTGTTCCACCAAAGCCGCATTTTGCTGCGTCACGTCATCCATTGCGCGGATCGCGATATTGACCTGTTCGATGCCGCTGGTCTGCTCGCGGCTGGCGCCGGCGATATTGGCGATGATGTCGTCGACACGGCGCACGCTGGCAACCACCTGTTCCATCGTGCTGCCCGCGCGATCGACCAATTGCGAACCGGTCGCCACACGGTCCACCGAATCGTCGATCAGGGCCTTGATTTCCCGTGCGGCACCGGCGCTGCGTTGCGCCAGATTGCGCACTTCGGCCGCCACCACCGCAAAGCCGCGCCCCTGTTCGCCGGCACGCGCCGCTTCCACGGCCGCGTTCAAGGCCAGGATATTGGTCTGGAAGGCGATACTGTCGATCACGCCGATGATGTCGACAATGCGCTTGGAGGATTCGTTGATCGAACTCATGGTGCTGACCACTTGCGCCACCACCGCGCCGCCTTCCACGGCAAGCTGGGACGCCTCGCCGGCAAGCCGGTTGGCCTCTGACGCATGCTCGGCATTTTGCTTGACCGTCGACGTCAGCTGGTCCATCGACGATGCCGTTTCTTCGAGCGCACTGGCTTGATGTTCGGTGCGCGCCGACAAATCCATGTTGCCGCTGGCAATCTCACCCGACGCGATGGCGATCGCTTCCGTGCCGTTGCGCACCTCGCCGACGATGTTGGTCAAGCTGTCGCGCATCGCCTTGATTGCCTGGATCAGGGAGTCGTGCGCGCTGCCTGCGGTCTCGATGTGCAGCGTGAGGTCGCCGTTGGCGATATCGCGCATCACCCCGACTGCGTACGATGGCTCGCCGCCCAATTGCTGTTTGATCGAACGCGTGATCAAGAGTGCCAGGGCCAGGCCGATGACGACGGAAACGCCGCCCAGCGCCGGCAACAACACCGAGGCATTCCTGATCTGGCTTTTGGCGTTGCCGGCCGCCTGCTCGATGGCACTGGCCTGATAATCGGAAAGCTTTCTGATGCTCGCGACATAGTTGTCCAGCGCCGGCTCCAGCTTGTCATGCATCAGTTTCTGCGCATTCTCGGGATTGGCGCTTTTTTCCTTGAACACCTCGTCGCGCGCCGCAATGTAGACCTTGCGCTTCTCGCCGATCTGCTCCATCAGCGTCGTTTCCTCGGCATTCTTGTCGAAACCTTCAAGCTTCTTCTGGATTGCACTGATTTCCGCCGAGGTTTCCTTGATCTTGGCCTTGATCTGTTCCTGGCGCGCAGCATCGCTCGATTCGGCGACCGCCACCGTGCGCGCACCATTGACCGCCGTATCCGCGGCCCAGGTGGAGAACAGCCGCTCTCTTTGCAGCACGTTATCGACCATATCGCCGACCGCACGATCGGCCTGCTGCATGCGCCAGGTGCCGATGCCGGCAATGGCGACCAGCAAAAGCAGCACGCTGAGAAATCCGGTCAGTAGCCGGGTGCCGATTTTCATGGAGGCGAGCATGATGTTCTTATGTTGTGTAAGGGACAGGGTCGGCAGGCCAACATGCGATGCTGCTCATTCTGCATGACAATTTTAGTAACTTTCCTTGCGAAACGCCATCGACAATTTGAGGGGGCCTACCCAATTCATGGGATAGGCAGCGTGTTGCCCACGGGCTAAACTGCAGCGCCCGATCCACGTTCCTGCCGCACATATTCCGGCCAGACGGTAAGGGACATGTCATGCAAAGACAGTATAATCGGCCGAAAAAGGCGCGGTTCGCCCCGATCAGGGGAGCCGCTGTACGCAAATAACACATCCAATTTTTAGTTAGACAGGGGAATGCAGTGAAGAATCCAATCGCTTGTGCCATCTTGACGTCGACGCTGGCGTACACCTTCCCCGCGCTGGCGCAGGACGCGCCGCAGCCGGCGGCACTCCCTGCCGCGCCTGCCATGCCGGCTGCACCCGCCGCAGCCCCGGATGCACCCGCTGCGGCCGCCGCCAATCCTCCCGGCGTGGCGGCGCAATTGTTCGATCCGGCCCTGCTCCAGCTATACATGGACGTGATGAAAGACATCCGGCGCGTGACCAATCATCACGCCACGTTGAAGGAAAGAGTCGACCTGATGCGAAACTTCTCCCTCGCGCCCAATACCCGGGCCGAATTCCAGGAAGTCTTCGGCAACGACAACCCCGTGCATGTCTCGGTCGAGGATTTGCCTCAGGGCGGGGCGGCGATTCATGGCAGCACCGACGTGCTTGATCATACCGACGCAAAGACCGGTGCCACGATACACTTCGATCCCGTGACCTTCGAATCCGTCGTCAACCGCGATTACAAGGGCGTCAAATACACCTTTTCCATGCCCGGCGTGAAGGTGGTGTCGCCGACCGATCCCAAAATTTTCGAATTCAGCGACATTACGGTTTCCGCCGACGATACCGTCGGTCCGTACAACTTCCTCATCGGAAAGTCGACCGGGAAATTCGGACGCATGCGGATCGGCTCTCCCGACAGCTTCGCGCTCGACTTCAACGACATTTCGTTCGATGGCAACGTCAGCGTGCACAAGAAACTGTTCGACGTCGCAATCGGCTATCGCGTTGCCTCGATCGACTGGGGCAAAGACAAGCTGGAAGACGTGCGCACCGATTTCGGCATTGTCAACATCGATGCCGAGTCGCTGGAAAAGCTGGTCGAATTTTCCGAATCCTTCGATATCGGCAAGCAACCGGATGCAGCGCAGACCGATGCCGTCATGAAAATGCTCAAGCGCTTCGCGGTAGATATCTCCAGGCACAATGGCGCCATCGAGATCCGCGATTTTTCCGCGCAATACCACGGCCAGAGGGCAGGGGTGAGCGGGCGTATTACGCTGCCCAACGTCAAGCAATCCGATCTCGATTCCGTGCAAAAGACCTATGAAAAGCTGGCGTTGCGCCTCAGGCTGCACGTGCCGACCCAGATGATCGACGACATTTCGCATCGTGTTGCGCGCAGCATGATGGAAGCGCAGGCCAAGCAAAATGGCAGCGAGGTCACCGACGTGGCGGTCGATCTGGTGGCGCGCGGCGTGGTCGGCAAGATAACCGATACGCTGGTGAAGCAACAGAAATGGGCCCACATGGAAAAGGACGAACTGGTCACCGTGTTCGAAATCAGGAGGGGCAAGATGTATCTCGACGGCCATATCGTCAATGCCAAGTCGAATCCCTTCCTCGCCATGGCGCAGGGCAAGTAAGCCCGGTTTGTTTTCGCTTCGTGTTTTTGCCACGGCATTCCCCTGCGGGAATGCCGGTATTGCCGCCAAACGCCGCCAAACTTGACAGGGTCGTCCGCTGCCGCAAATAATGGGTTGCGGTAAGATGGCAACCAGGCGAGGAGGCGCAAATGGCGTTATCGGCAGTGCGAAGCAGGGACTGGCGTTACCTGGCAGCCGCATGCTTCGGATTGGCTGCCCTCTGTATTACCCCGATTTCCTGCGCCCAGAATACTGCGCCTCATCTCTATCTGACCACCGAACAACTGCCGCCGCTCAACATGAGCGATGACAACGGCAAAACCGTCCGCGGCATTTCAACCGAACGCATCGAGGAACTGATGCGCCGCGCCGGTATCGACTACAAGCTCGAGCTGATGGCCTGGAACCGGGCCATCGAGCTGGCAAAACGTCAAAACGATACCTGCGTGTTTTCCACCGCCCGTACGCCGGAGCGCGAAGCGTCGTTCAAGTGGCTGGGCCCGGTGGCAAAGGGCGAGTGGGTCATGTTCGGCTCGGCCGACAAACAGGGTAAAGTCGCCGGCATGGGCCAGCTCAAGGGCGCACGCATCGGCGGCTATTTTGGCGACGCGGCGGCACATTACCTGGAACAGCTCGGCTATCCGGTCGTCGAATCGTATAGCGACGATGTGACCCTGAAAAACCTGCTGGCCGGCAGGCTCGACTATTGGGTATCGTCGCGCCGCGCCGCCTATGCCATCATCGCCGCTGCCCATGCCGACGGGCGCGTTGTGCCGCTGTTCCACGTCAAATCGGTCGATTATTATCTTGCCTGCAATATGCGCACCAGCGACGATACGATGAACAGCCTGCGCGCTGCCTTGAAGCAGATGATGGGCGACGGCAGCTTCGACAAGGTCGAAGCCCGGTACGGCACGGATCGCTGATCAGGCGATCTTTTTGTTCTTCAAGTCATACTCGGCGCGCGAGACCTCGATCTCCGGCCATTCCTGCACGATCCAGTGCACCAGTTGCTGCACTGGAATCAGCATTTCCCGCCCGCGTGCGGTGACCGTATATTCCACCCGTGGCGGCACTTCCGGATAGATTTGCCGCGTCAGGATGCCGTCGCGCTCAAGGTGGCGCAAGGTAGTCGTCAACATGCGCTGCGAAATGCCTTCGACCTCGCGCATCAATTCGGAAAAACGCAGGCAATGATTGTCCGCTCGCGCCAGCGTAACCAAGACCAGCATGCTCCATTTGTCGCCCAGGCGCGCCAATAGATCGCCGATCGGGCAATTGGCGTGAGATTTATTTGGAAATTCCATCATGCAAGTCCTTGATTTGACGCATTGGTTACGTCTGTGTAACTAACAAAGAATAATGTGCCGTCTTTTATTATATAAAGTATCCATATATTCTTTGGTATACATTTTAAACTATTGTGAAAGGACGCACCAAAATGCCACATACCATCTTGCATATCGATACCAGCCCCATGGGTGAACGCTCAGTTTCGCGCAAACTGGGCGCAAAAGTCTTGGCGGAATTGCAATCACGTTTCCCGGGCAGCACGCTGGTAACCCGCGATCTGGTCGCCAAACCCTTGCCGCATTTGAACGGTCTGATACTTGGCGCTTTTTTCACGCCGGCCGAGCAGCACACGCCCGAACTGGCCGCCGCAGCGGCGGAATCGAACGCGGCCATCGCCGAACTGAAAGCCGCCGACATCATCGTCATCGGTGCGCCGATGTGGAATTTCGGCATCCCGTCGTCGCTCAAGGCCTGGATCGATCACATCGCCCGTGCCGGCCACACCTTCAAGTACGGCGCCAACGGCCCCGAAGGCATGCTCGACAAGGGCAAGAAAGTCCTCATCGTCTCTTCGCGCGGTGGGATTTATTCATCCGGTCCGATGACGGCAATGGATTTCCAGGAAGACTATCTGCGCTCGGTACTTGGCTTCATCGGCCTGACCGATATTTCGTTCGTGCGGGCTGAAGGCGTGGCGATGGGTGAAGAGGCCGTGAATTCGGCCATGCAAGCGGCGCATTCGCATCTGGCCCAGGCGGTAGAAACGCTGGCCTGATGCAGGGCGGCGGGAAGTGCCAGGCTCAATCTGTGCCGCCTTCCCGCCAGTCCGGCATCAAACCAGCGGCATGCCGTCTTCCACGCTCTGTACCAGTTCCTGCGTCGGATTTTCGCCGCCCATGAGCGCAAGGTAATCGATCCTGCCGTCGATATTTTCCGGCGTCAATTGCGACAGGTCGAGACTCGCCGGCCCGCCGTAGTTGGCGACACTGTCCAGCGCATTGGTGTCGTCGGCGAACTGGTTTTGATAGAAGCCGGCCAGGCTGTCGTTGACAGCCTGGGTGTCGGCCACCAGATTGCTGTTCTGGTTGAGCTTCGCCGTCAGCCACAATTTTTGCTCTGCCGTCAAACTCGACGAGACCGCCTGAATGGTCTGGTCGTCGCTGACAAAATCCCAATCGTCCTGCAGCAGATCCGGCCGCACGGCTGCAATCGCATCCTTGCTGGTTTCCCAATCGGCGCCGAGCGCCTGCATCGGCCCCAGAATGGACTGCTGCGCCGGCGTCAGTACGGCATTCTTGTCGTCATAGACATCCTGGATCGACCCGGCGCCGGTGGCCGTGTCGGCCGGCCCGCTTGCGGCGGGTACCGGCGTGTCCGCCTCGCCATAGGTGCGATAGGCCGAACCCAGCGATTGCTGCAGATTTTGTTCTATCGTCGGATCGTCGGCGTCGTTGATCCCGGTGGTCAGCGCCACGGCGCTGTTCGACAGCGACGTCATGTCTCCCAGCGGATTGTTCACGGCGCCGATCAGTGTGGCAATCAGGTCGGCCTGCGGCGATGACGTTGCCGGCGCCACCGTCGTCCCGTCGGCAGCGCTGCCGGCGGCGAACTGCGGCGAAAGAAATTTCTGGAATGCGACGTTGAGCGTGTCGGCATAGGCCGTGTCCTGCATGCCCTTGACCGATTGCACCTGAACCTGCTGATGATCCTTGGTGATTGTCATAGGGTCGAGCGAACTGATCGCGCCGATTTGTCCCACCGTCGGCAGATTCAGGTTGGAGGCGCCGAACACGGCGAGCGAGAGGTTGTTCGGTGTATTGGCGCTGAAGCCCTGGTATGACTCGTAGTCCGCACCGGCCAACAACGATAGGAAATTCACCTTGCCGTCGATGTTGCCTGCGTTGAGCGAACTCAGGGTCATGCCCAGCGGATCGGCCGCGGCCATTGCCGCCGTGCCGCTGAAGGTGCTGACCATGACGTTGTTGATCGACTGCGTATTGGCCACCAGGCCGGCGTTTTGATTGAGGATGCCGGTCAGCCAGTTGATGTCGGAGGTCGACAATGAATTCGACACGACCAAGATGGCGCCCTGATCGGTTTCGATGTCCCAATGCTTGTCCAGCAGATCGGGGCGCAATGCGGCAATGCGCGTCTTGGCTGCTTGCCAGTCCGTGGCGAACGACTGCATCGCACGGCTCATGTCCGCCCGCCCGGTGGCCAGGATCGCCTGCGAATTCTGCAACGCGGCCTGCTGGTTCTGGTTGACCTGCTGCTTCGCATCGGCGGCAAGCGAACTGGCCGAAGCCGAGTCGAGGTCGGACTCGGTCACGCCGGGTGGAATGATGGACGAGGGACTGGGTGCAGCAACAGGGAGTGCGGAATACGGGGTCGATTGCAAGCCAGAAGCGATCGAACCCAGCGACACGATAGACATGCCCATCCCTTTCGGCAGCTCGGGCTGCCCATTTATTCTTGAGAAATGCTTGTCAGCGGTTTTTACGGCTGTTCGATATTCAATATCGGTCAGTTTGAGGGGAAACTTTAGCCGAGCCAGCTCGTTATCAGGATTGATTTTTGTCCCGGTTCAGGGACAGCCGTAGAGTCTGTCGCCAGCCCAGCCAGACTCCGAGCAAGCTATTGAGGTGGCGCAAAATGACGCCGGCCCCTCCCACCTTTCCCGCCGGCAGGCTATCTTAACCGCGACTCAAGTTTCGGCACGGAAGTTATGCCCCAGCTTCGAACCCGTGCCGAAATAATGGCGGAAAACATAGAGAAGCGGGCTCCAGCGCGCCGTATCGATATGGTCATTCCCGGTCTGCAGAATCGCTTCATGCGCATGCACGCGCAACACCTGCATCTCGAGCGAAACGTAAGCGCCATCCTCGCCGTCGACCGCGCTGCCGCGATGCGCCGCCAGCAGGCGCGCTTCGAGTTGCAGCGAGCACTGTGCCACGCGCGGCGGGGCAATGGTATCCGAAGGCGCTTCATCGAGGCCCGCCAGAGCGAATTTGTCGGCCACATAGCGATATCCCATCGCCTTCTTGTATGCCGGCACCTCGCGGCAGCCGGTGGTGTCGGCAATCGATTCGATGGCCGCGTGCAAACTCGGGTCCGGCACGTTGATGACGGCTTCGCCGGTGCGCAACAGGTTTTGGCAGCCCTGGCCCGGCAAGCCCATGCCCAGCACTACGCGGTCGCCCAGCGACCAGGCCGAAGACATCGGCGACAGATTGGCCGTGCCATCGGGATTGAGCGTGCTGATCAATATCACCGGCGTGCCGAAATAAAGAATGGACGGATGGATGACGCGCGTCGAAGGCAGCGTATCGTTGTCGGACGGAACGGGCAGGGCGCGCATGAAATCTCCTTGTTGCGAAAATGCCAGTGTGCCGCGCGTACCGCGCCGACGCTTCGTCCACGGGCGAAGCATCGCCGCAGGTGATGTGGCATAGTGAAGCCATCACGAGGAGTGCAAGAATGACCGAAGGACCGAATCTCGCCAAACTTGCCGTGCTCTTGGCCGAACCGGCACGCGCCCAGATGCTGACCCTGCTTTTGGCCGGACAAGCCTTGACCGCGACCGAACTGGCCGATGCCGCAGGCGTTGGCCGGTCGACCGCCAGCGCCCACCTGGCGAAACTGGAGATGGCCGGTTTTCTGGCTTGCGTGCCGCAGGGCCGGCATCGGTACTACCGGCTGGCCGACGAGGGCGTGGCCGAGATGCTGGAACAGATGCTGGGCATCGCCAGCCGCGCCGGCGCCATGCCGCTCATGACCGGGCCGCGCGACGCCGCCCTGCGCGAGGCGCGCGTCTGCTACGATCACCTTGCCGGACGCCATGCGGTCGCCCTGCTCGAACGCTTGTTGGTTGTCGGCATCGTGGTGCGCAGCGGCGCGGCATTGAGCCTGGGGCCGCAGGCGCAGGCGATGCTGGCATCGATGGGCGTCGATTTTGCCGCTTTGAAACGCGCCAAGCGCGTCCCCTGCCGCGCCTGCCTCGATTGGAGCGAGCGGCGCGACCACCTTGCCGGTGCGTTGGGCGCGGCGCTGCTGCAACTGGCCCTTGACAGCGATTGGATCAAGCGCGAACGCGATTCGCGTGCCGTCACGTTCACGCCCGGCGGCCTTGCTGCGTGGAATGCCATCGGCAAACCCGCCTCGATCGGCGAATTGATGCGAGAATAGCGGAAACCATTTCTGTTTCCGCATGCGTCTACTGATTCTTTCCGATCTGCATCACGAAATCTGGCGTGAATACGCGCCCACCATCGACCCCGCGATCAGCCGTCCCGACGCCGTCATCCTCGCCGGCGATATCGATCTTGGCGCACGCGCGGTGGAGTGGGCGGCGCGCAATTTCGCCGGCCTTCCCGTGCTGTACGTGCATGGCAATCACGAAGGCTATGGCCGCAATCTCGAAGAAATGCAGGATGACATCGTCGCCGCCTGCGCCGCGTCAGGCAACGTGCATTTCCTCGACTCCGGTGAATTTGTGCTTGATCGGGTACGTTTTCTTGGCGCGACCTTGTGGACCGATTTCCGCCTGTTCGGCGATGAAACGAGAATGCTGGCCATGGCGAGCGCGGCGGAAGTGATGAACGACTATCGCCGCATCCGCCTTGCCGAACAGGGGCACCGCACATTGCAGCCTGCCGATACCGCAGGACTGCACGCGCGGCAGACAGCCTGGCTCGCCGGCAAGCTCGCCAAACCGTTCGACGGCGCCACCGTCGTCATCAGCCACATGGCGCCAACCATGCAATCGGTGGAAGCGGAATTCCGCGACGACATCATCTCGGCCGCCTATGCCTCGCGCTGCGACGAAGTTGTGGCGAGTGCCGATCTCTGGGTGCATGGCCACATGCACACCAGCTTCGATTACCGCGTCGGCAAATGCCGCGTCGTATGCAATCCCTGCGGCTACCTGATGCGCGACGGCAGGCCGCAAAACCCCGATTTCGATCCCAATTTCATCGTCGACGTGTGAGCCATTTGCTTGCGTCAGGGCGCTAATATTCTTTGGCGAAACCGCGCATATCGGAATTTTGTTTTGCGCGGGCACGCCTAGAATCAACTCTCGAAAACCGCGCGACGTCACCATGCCTGCTTACCAAGCAGGCACACCCTGACCGATGGAACACGGTTTTCCGCCCGCGCAGCAAGAGAAAAACCGCACAATGGTTTCCGCTCCCGGGCCCTTGAGGAAAACACCGGTGCCGCCGCGCCGGCTTAGCTCGATTGAGCCAGGAGGAATATGCCATGTGGAACCAACTTCCGGCCTTTGCCAAGGCCGGCAGAGCGATGCCGTTCGCCCTGCGAAAGATGCATCTGAAGACGCCGAATCTAAAGCTGTATCGTATAGCCACGATCCTGTTCGCAGCCGGCTTGTGCATGACAAACACAGCCCACGCGGCCGATACGCTATCGAAAATACGCGAAAGCCAAACCATCACGCTCGCCTATCGCGAAACGCCGCCATTCGCCTTCACGGCGGAAAACAAGCAGGTGGCCGGCTATTCCATCGACGTCTGCCTCAAGGTTGCCGAAGCGGTCAAGCGCGAATTGAAGCTGCCCAGCCTCAAGGTGGCCTACCTGCCGGTCGACACCACCACCCGTTTTACATCGGTGATCGACGGCACGGCCGACATCGAATGCGGCTCGACCACCAACAATGCCGACAGGCGCAACCGCGTTGCCTTCACCATCTCGCATTTCTTTTCCAGCGTGCGCATGATCGTCAAGCAAAGCAGCGGCATCCACAATTGGTCCGACCTCAAGGAGCGCACGCTGGCCTCCACCCACAACACCACCACCATCGACCTGATCAATGCACGCAACAACGTCCGTTCGCTGAACCTGCACATCATCGAAGGCAAGGACGACCAGCAATCGTTCGGCTACGTCGAAAACGGCCAGGCCGACGCCTTCGCCATGGACGACGTGCTGCTCTACAGCTTCCGTTCGCTAGCCAAACGCCCCGACGACTTCGTGGTCGTGGGCGAGCCCCTGTCGGTCGAACCCTATTCCATCATGTTCCGCAAGAACGACCCCGAATTCAAGAAGCTGGTCGATCACGAACTGACGCGCCTGATCAACGAAGGCGAATTGCAAAGGATCTATCATCACTGGTTCCTGGAGCCGACCGGCCCCAAGGGCAATAACATGAACATGCCCATGGGCTATCTATTGCGCGATTCCTTCCGTTTCCCGACCGACAGGACGGCGGATTAGCCCGCTTTCATTCACAACGTCATCCCTGTCGCCGAAAAATTGTTTCGGCGGCATACAATATCCTCCATCCCGCATCGTCTTCAGGGCATGGAGCCGTCACCTACCGACATCGAACGCGAGAATGCGATTGCAGCCACGGTCCTGCGCGAGCGGGTCCGGCTGGGCAATTTCATCCGTCGTCGCGTCTCCGATGCCGCCGAGGCGGAAGACATCCTGCAGGACGTGTTTGAATCCTTCATCGAGACCTACCGCCTGCCCGAACCCATCGAGCAGGTCGGCGCCTGGCTGTTCCGCGTCGCCCGCAACCTGATCATCGACCGCTTCCGCAAGAAGCGCGAGGTGCCGCTCGGTTCGCTGGAACCCGATGCCGACGACGAGGAATACAACCTGACACTTGACCTGCCTTCTCTCGAGGGCGGCCCGGAAGCCGCCTATGCACGCGCAGTGCTGCTGGACCGGCTGCAACTGGCGCTCGACGAATTGCCGCAAAACCAGCGCGAAGTCTTCATCGCGCACGAGCTCGACGGCGTCGGCTTCAAGCAATTGGCTTACGACAGCGGCGTACCGGTGAACACCTTGTTGGCGCGTAAGCGCTACGCCGTGCTGCATCTGCGCGAACGCTTGCGCGACATTTACGAAGAATGGAATTGAACATGGAGGGAATCATGCGATTTGGATGGAAAATATTGTTCAAGCTGCCGCTGGTGGCACTGGCCGTTGGCATCATGGGCTCGGCCGTCATGTTGTTGTGGAATTGGATCGTGCCGCCGCTGATCGCCGGTGCGCATACGCTGGACTTTTGGCATGCACTCGGCTTGCTCGTGCTATGCCGCATCCTGTTCGGCGGCTTCCACGGCAGGGGCGGCTGGCATCGCCGGCACCACCGCCATGGCTGGCACGCCTTGTCGCGAGACGAACGTTCCCGCTTCGGTAAGGAAGAGCAGCAATGAAAGTCGCACAACAAGGTGCACGCCAGGCCGAGTGCAAGCAAGAGCCCGGCGTCATCATCCCGGTGGTCAAGCTGGCACGCTGCGAAGGCAAGGGCGACTGCGTGCGCGTCTGCCCGGAGAACGTGTTCGCAGTGCGCCGCATCGACGATGCCGATTTCCGCGACTTCGGCCCGCTGCAGAAATTCAAGCTGTTCGTCCACGGCATGCAGGTGGCCTATACGCCCAACGCCGACGCCTGCCGCGCCTGCGGCTTGTGCGTCGAGGCTTGCCCGGAACACGCCATTACGCTGGCGCGGGCGCGGTAGAATGCCTAATCTGTCGATTGAGGAGTGCCCATGGCGCATCGCCGCCGTCAGCTTGCGTGGCTGCTGTTCCTGGCACTGCCCGCCGTGTCGGCCCATGCGGTGACGCGCGAAGACGTCGAAACCGGCGCAGCGAAGCTGTACAAGGAAAGAATCGAAGAAGCGCGGCAACGCTATCAGCTCGACGCCGACCCGGCCTTCCTTGAGCGGGTCCGGCGCATCGCAGCAGGCCTGATCGCGCAGGCCGGACATGACACGAACGCAGCGGACGGCATGAACTGGGAAATCCACACCACCGCCGACCCCGAAGAAAACGCCTCCTGCATGGCCGGCGGCAAGCTCCTGATCGGCCAGGACTACGTGCAGCGCCTGGAATTGAACGACGCCGAACTGGCCATGCTGATCGCCCATGAGATGGCCCACGCGCTCTTGCAGCACAACCTCAAGGAAATGCGCGAAATCCTGCGCCTGGAGCCGGAACGGGCGCAACAGCCCTATGCCGCGCTCGAATATGCGGTCGATCACGATGAAGCCTTGATGCGCAAGCTCGACGCCTTCGATCAGCAACAAGAGCTGGAAGCCGATCGCGCAGGCTTGCTGCTGGCATCGCAAGCAGGCTGGCCTGCCGCCGGCCTGGTGAATTATTTCCACAAACTGACGCGGCACGACCCCTTTCCCAATGCGGACCGGCGCGAACATCCTGCACCTGCACGGCGCTGGCGCGCCGCGCAAGAAGTGGTCAAGGCGCTCGGTTCTTCTTGAATCGATTGCGCTTGCCCCGCTTTGCGCCGAGCACCGCAATTCACGCTATCATCTTTTGCCTTGACTTCACCTAAAGTGCCTCCGTCGAAAGATCCGGGGCAGCATATCGCCGGCATGATGATGAGTTTCCTGCGCAATGTAATCCAGTATTTGTTCCTGTTGCTCGCAGGATTGGCCTTGCACGGCGCCGCACTGGCGCAAGCAGTGGAAGAGTCGCCCGACGACAACCCGCCGATCCCGACCAACGAGCGCGTGGTCATGGTGCCCGGCCATGCGCCCAATCGCGTGCAGCTGCAAGTCACCATCATGACGCCGCCCGGCAGCGGGCCGTTTCCGCTGGCCATCCTGAATCACGGCTCCAACGACAAACCGGCACACGAGCAGGAGCGTTACCACCGCAGCTTCGGCGCCTACTACTTCCTCTCGCGCGGCTATGCAGTTGCCATGCCGATGATGCGCGGTTATGCCGGCTCCGAAGGGCAGCAGATCTATTCGCATTGCAACCAGGAATTGGTCGGCTTGTCCAACGCCCAAGACATCGACGCGGTGATCAACTACATGTCGATCCAACCCTACGTCGACGGTTCACGCGTCGTGGTGGCGGGCGGCAGCTTCGGCGGCTGGAACACGCTGGCTTACGGCACCTTGAACCGGCGCGAAGTGAAAGGCTTGATCAGCTTTGCCGGCGGCGCCCTGATCTCGAATTGCCCCATGGAAGCGCTGAGCCAGGATCTGGCGCTCAAGCACTATGCGCAGGCGACGAAACTGCCTTCGCTCTGGCTCTACGGCGAAAACGACTCCAAGTTCAGCACACCGGTCTGGCACGCCATGTTCGAAAGCTATGTCGAAGCGGGCGGCAAGGCGGAACTGGCCGACCTGGGCAAGTTCATGCCCGACACGCACAACATGATGGGCTATCCCGAAGGCCAAGCCGTCTGGGCGCCCAAGGTCGATGCCTTCCTCGGCCGCATCGGCTTGCCCAATCACGCAACGAATCCCGGCTATCTGCCCGCACCATTTCCGCCGGCCACGCATGCTGCCGTGCTCGACGATGTCGGCGCCGTACCTTACCTCAACGATGCAGGGCGCAGCGCATATCGCAAGTTCCTCACCTTGCCGATGCCGCGCGTCTTCTTCGTCGCGCCAAGCGGCTGGCATGTGAGCAAGGCAGGCGGCTTCGACCCGCTCGCCTCCGGCAAACGACTCTGCGCCGAAGCCGGGCAGCAATGCATCGTCTATGCAGTCGATGATGCGGTAACGTGGGCCAAGCCGCCGTCGTTGCCATCCTCGTCGCCATCGTCGCCGGCAGCGGGGCAGGGCGTGCCGCCGCCGGCGCCCGAAGCCGTGCCCTATCTGAGCGAGCGCGGCCGGCAGGCGTATCGCCAATTCCTCAAGTTGCACAAGCCGCGCGCCTTCGCCATTGCACCGGACGGCGGCTATGCCTTCGCCGCCGGCAATGCCCAGGCCCAGGCCACTGCCTTGGCTGAATGCAGTAAATCGCACCAGGCTTGCCGGCTGTTCCTGGTCGACGATGCCGTGGTCAAGGACAATTAGCCGCAGGAAGTCGACTTCGATATTTTTCGCCGCGGCAGTCGCAGCAGCAGTCGCCGGCATAGCTGTAACTGCTGTAACCAATGCATCCATTCCGGTGCGGACATGGCAGAATACAGCCAGCCATGATCGTCATCGAACTCTCCTCCCCCCAAACCGTCGCAGGCAGGCGCGCCGCCTGGCAATCGTTATGGATATTGGTGCGGCTAGTCCATTTGCAGGCCGCCAATTTGGCCGCGCCCTTGCTGCGCCTGGACGAATTGCGCCGCCAGTTTCCCGATGCCGGCAATCTGCGCATGTGCGTCAGCCGCGCCTTCCGCGACTTCGCCGCCTGGGGCGTGACGGCCGGCTGGGGTGAAGACACCACGCGCGACGCGCGGCTGCTCAATACGGAAGGCCGCAGCCAGGGCCCGTTCTGGCTCGCGCAAGGACAGGCGCAGGAAATCGTGTGCCATATGGAAGGAGAGCCGGTCGATGCGGCCCGTGTAGCGGCTTTTCTCGGCCTCGACCGCGTCGCCGCGGCATCGACGCTGCCGCAGCCGGCCCGCAATCACGTCGAATACTGGATGGCGTTGAGCGGCGCGCAACAGGCGGTGCGTGAAGGCCGTTTCCTCTCGGCGCTCGGGCAAAACGATGATCCGGGGCAGGGCGCGCTGGCAGGCTACAAGAGTGCCGCAACGCTGGCCAGAAGCCACGTGCAAAAGTCGATGGCGGTATTGGGCGAAGCCGGCGTCTGGCGCCGGCTCGACGATCTGGCCACCGCACGCCGCACGCTCGCCAAGCTGCGCCGCGCGGTCAAGGAGATCGGACCGGGCGAAAACGGCTATCTCGATGCCATGGAACAGATACTCACGGCCTGGTGCGCCTACAGCGCACGCGATCTTGACGGCACTGAAGCCATCCTCCTGACCATGCGCCGCCATGCCGCGCGCGACCTTGTGGTGCGCTACCATCCGCGCGTGCGCTTCGAATGGCACAACCTGCTGGCCCTGATCGATCACGCGCGCGCCTTGTCGGGAACGCGCACCGGGCAGGGCGAACGCAGCCGCCGTGCCGAAGCGGCGCTGGAACATTTCGACCACGCCTTGCAGGCGGCGTTCGAACTCGGCTCCCAGGACGCAGCGCAGCAGGTGGCGGCCAATACCGGCCTCGCGATCTGGCTGTTCTCCAGCGAAGGCTTGCTGGAGCCGGGTGACGGGCGCAGCGAAACCCACGCGCTGCGCTGGCTGCTGTTTTCAGAGTGGCTATGCCGCTCCTCCGGCGCGTCCACGCATTCGGTCTGGAACGCGATCTACCTGATGCGCATCGCGCGCGCCAAATGCCCGCACGAACGCCATCCCGCGCTCGCGGCCTTCCGCCGTTACGCGCCCGTGACGCCGCAATCGCTGGCCAAGGCGAGCGGCCCCGGCAATGCGCTCGAACTCAATAGCCTGCTGCCGGCAACCTGGCATGCGCTGGCCGCGAAATTGATTGAAGACATGCAGCAAGGCGGTGTCCGCCATCGCCTGCTGCAGCGTTGCGGCGTGCTGCTGGAATTCACGTGGTTTTCCGCCCACGCGGGCGAATTGCGCAGCGCTGCCGGCGCCCTGGCGCAGTTGCGCCGCGAGATGCACGCACTGCCACCCAGCGATCGCGCCTATTTCGCCGAGGCCATCGAAACGCTGCCTGCGGAAATCCAATAGCGCAATCCGATAGTCGACGCTTCAGCGATTCTCTTCAATAGCTCGATATCCCGCGCTTTCCGCGTTGCGCATCTATTGCGCGTATATATCCATAGAATAGATTGGATTTTCTCGATTCTATGAATTCTCTTAACGCAATCGCGCGACATATAAAACCATGTAAAGGCTTTTAAAAGCGCGTAAAGAGTGTGGTAAATCCATGCGGCGCAATAGCTGCTGCAGATGAACTGAATTAGCATGAACTCCGTCATGCATATCCGGTTTTCATTGTCTCTCAATTTCCAAAAGAATGCCGAGAAAACATGGAATCTTCTCATGGTTCCATTTGCCGATCGTTTTCTGCAAATGGTTCCGGATATGGAGCCTACAAGGCGGCGATGCGATGCATTGCCTGGCATTTCTAAAACAATCTGGAATCTCTCACATCAAAACAAGAGGAGTTGGCAATGAAGAAGGAAATGGAACCATTCCATCAACGCAAGGCACTCTCGCTTGCCATCGCACGCATCGTGCAGGTTGCGGCGGTCGGCGCCTTGTCCGGCCTCGCCGCGTTGCCCGCCACGGCGCAGCAGGCTGGTTCGGATGACACCCAATCGCAGCCGCTGCAGCGCGTCGAAATCACCGGCTCCAACATTCGCCGCGCCGACGCGGAAACGCCCAGCCCGGTGCAGGTCATTACAGCCGAAGACTTGCAAAAGTCCGGCTACACCACCGTGGCCCAGGTGCTGCAAAACATCACCGCCAATGGCCAGGGCACGCTCTCCCAGGGCTTCTCCCAGGCGTTCGCCGCAGGCGCTTCCGGCATTTCGCTGCGTGGCTTGACCACGGCGGCCACGCTGGTCCTGATCGACGGCCATCGCATGGCGCCGTACCCGCTGTCAGATGACGGCCAGCGTTCCTTCGTCGATATTTCCAATATCCCCTTCGATGCGGTGGAACGCATCGAAGTGCTGAAAGACGGCGCTTCCGCCACCTATGGTTCCGACGCCATGGCCGGCGTGGTCAACATCATCCTGAAGAAGAGCTTCGTCGGTACGCGCGTCTCGGTCGAAGGCGGCGGCGCGACCGAAGGCGGCGCCGGCACCATCCACGCGTCCGTGATGCATGGTTTCGGCGACTACAACGAGGATGGCTACAATGCCTACCTGAGCCTGGAATACCGCCACGAAGACCGCGTCACCTACGATCAGCGCGATGGTGACGGCCTGTGGCAAAACCTGAACTGGAGCGGCTACGGCGGCATCAACAAGACGCCCGGCGTGATCACCTCGGTCAATCCCCAGCCTACTGTCTACGGCGGACCCTACCTGACCAATCCGAACGTCTCGTTCTCCGGCGCTTCCAACAGCTCGGTGTTCAATTCGAGCAGCCAATGCAGCAGCTACGCCAAGCTGGCTTCGGGCGGCTGCGCCTATCAGAATCCGAATGCCGAGATTTCGCCCGAGACGCAGAACGTCAACGTCCTGGGCAGCTTCACCAAGAAATTGTCAGGCGACTGGAAGCTCGATCTGAAGGCGTCGCTCTTCGACAGCGAAGCCGAGCAATATCCGGCCGGCTCGCTGCTGACCTATCCCTCGTCGTTCTCGCCGGAACCCGGCGCCGGCGGCTTCGCCGCATCGGCCGGCGTGGCGCCGCACTTCATCTCCGGCATCAACCCGATTTCGCAGATCACCGTGCCGTCCACCTATCCCGGCAATACGCTGGGCACCGCTGCCGTGGTCAACGGCGTGATCACGGGCGCACCGACGCCGCATACCGAAATCGAATCGAAAGCCAGCCGCGTCGTCGCGGACCTGACCGGCACCCTGGGCGATTGGGATATCGACACGTCCCTCGGCTACACCAAAGTGGGCACGACCCAGACCGTGTACGGCAGCCTCAACTATACGGCCCTGAACAACGCCCTGAACGCGCCCAACGGCTCGGCCCAGCAGTGGAGCCTCTGGGGCAACAACAGCCAGGCGCTGACCAATTCGATCTTCCCGACCACCTCGGCCTACGACACCTCGACACTTGAATTTGCCGAATTCCACGCCTCGCGTTCGCTCATGACGCTGGGCGGCGGCGACCTCGGCTTTTCCGCCGGCGGTTCGTTCATCCACCGCGACATCAACTCGCCTGCGCCGCTGTTGATTTCGGAAGGCATCGTCAGCGGCAACGACGCCTATGTCTCTGGCCAGGAAAACGATGCTGCCCTGTTCATGGAACTGGCTGCGCCGATCACCAAGACCTTTGAGATGGACGGCTCCCTGCGCTTCGACCATTTCAACGACGTCGGCAACGCGACTACGCCCAAGGTCGGCTTCAAGTGGACGCCCTCCGACGTGTTCGCGCTACGCGGCACGATCGGCACGGGCTTCCGCGCGCCAAACGCGGCCGAAGCCGGCAACTCGGGTACGGCGTATCTGTACAACTACATGAACGACCCGGTCCTGTGCCCGGGCGGCGTGCCTTCGAGCGGCAACATCGCCAAGGGCAGCGCCGTCGCGTATTGCAACTACGAGCCGAACTACTTCAATACGTCGAACTCGAACCTGAAGCCGGAAAAGTCGCTGTCGCAAACGCTGGGCTTCATCCTCGAACCGATCAAGGGCTGGAGCACCACCTTCGATCTGTACCAGGTCGACATCAAGGATCAGATCGTCGAAGGCCAGGCCGACTACAACAGCCCGGTACGCGGCTCACCGATCTCGACGCTGTGCGCCGACGGCAATGGCGGCACCTATACCTGCACCACCTCGGTCGGTCCGGTGCTGTACTACGCCACCGAATACATCAACGCCAACAGCACCAAGACCAGCGGCTTCGAAGTCGATTCGCGCTACCGTTTCAAGCTCGGCGACTACGGCACCCTGCTGACCGATCTGAGCTGGAGCCACATGATGAGCTACATCCTCACCGAAGGCGGCGTGGCTTATCAATTGGCGGGAACCCACGGACCGATCGAAATCGGCGGCGACACCGGCAATCCCAAGGACAAGGTTCAGCTCACCTTCACCTGGGACCGCGGTCCGCTGGAAGTGGCAACCACGTTCAACTGGATCAGCAGCTTCGATTTGACCGACCCGACCCAGGGACTCACCACCTGCGATCTCGGCGCCCTGATCGGCGGCGAATTCCCCAGTGGCGGCGTGCCCCAGGAATTCTGCCGCGTCCACTCCTTCCTCGATACCGATCTCTCGGTGCGCTACAAGTGGAACAAGAAGCTGACCCTGCACGGCTCGATCACCAACCTGTTCAACCAGGCACCGCCGGTGGACCTCGACACCTATGGCGGCGGTCAACTGCCGTTTAACCCGTCGGACCACCTGATCGGCGCCATCGGCCGCAGCGTCAACTTCGGCGCGATCTACAACTTCTAAGCATGGCTGTTCCACCCCGGACCGGTTCGAATGGACGAGATTCGAACCGGCCTCGATTCGCCGCAGGGAATCCCACCCTGCGGCTTTTTTTTGTCTCCGTTTTTACCGGAATTTACCCATCCTTAACCAGGCTTTACCCCAATTAACATCTCGCCGGTCCAAAATGGAACCCATTCAAGGAGCCGCTGATGACGCCACAAGGACATGCCCGTATTTTTGTTTCAATCTGGGAAGGCAAGGTAGAAATCGAAGGGAGCGAGGAATTCGTCGCTTCCCATCTCGCGCCGTTGCAAGGCGTGATCAGCGAAATGTCGCAAGCCACGGAAGATCCAGGCGGGCGCGGCGCAGCAAATCACACAGCTAGCCTCACCACGAAGCCGATCGCCAAGCCGCAGGACGCTGCGGCGCTGGAGCGCTTCGCCAAGCTGTTCAACGTCACGCCTGAAGGCGAAATCGGCTTGCTCAAAGAACTGCCGGGCAACAATATGGCGCACAAGACGGTCGGTGCTGCGCTGTTGATCGGGTATGCGAATTCCCTGCTCGGCACCGAGCACACGCCCCTGGAAGTCATCCGCAAGGTATGCAAGGACAAGTCCTGTCACGACCCCAACAACTTTTCCGCCACGCTGCGCCGCGAAAAGGATTGGTTTCAGCATAGCGGCCGTTCGTATATCACGTTGAGCGAGTCGGGCAAGCAGATGGCGCAGAGCCTCGCCGAACAGTTGATGCAGGCGCAGCACTAACCGCAAGGGATGCCGCTGGGCAGGGCATCCCGATTTCATTTTCTCGCTGGGTCAATCGGATTCGCGTTGGCCTGAATTTTTGCACCGTGGCCAGGTTGCCGGATGCCGTCAAAACGGTTGCTCCGATGCGCTTTCAGTGATCTAAATATTGTAAATTGGCAACTATCCAATATGCGCCTGCGGTCCGTCACGCTACGCTGAAAATGTTAAATCTCATTGCCGATTTTTAAATTAAAACGTTATTTTTCAATAGCTTGATATAATATTGTTTATTGGAAAATGTCAAAATCGATCCAATTCAGGCGTTTTCATTTCTTTTTACCTGTTGGGCTCTGGCTCCTGCACAAAATTGTGCATTGCGGTATAATGGTTTCGTCTCCTCCATCCTCTCTAGGATTGGATTTAGCCCGCGATACTCTGTAGCGCGGGCTTTTTTTCGCCCATTTTTTGCGTTGTGCAACGCAAAATGACAGCACCATGAAAATCAGCCACCATACGTAACAGAAAAATCCATCGCCTTAGGTGAGGAGACAGGAAACCCGCATCGTCATCGAGTGCGGGTTTTTTTTCGTGGCAGCGAAACCGCCCGGCGCAAGTTGGCATACAATCATCGTCATTCGTTAACTGTAATAGCTACGCATTTTTTGCGCTTTTTCCTCGCAATTCCTGTTTCATGATTTCCTTCTCCATCGATACGCTGCTTTGCCAAAATGATTGCGCTTTGGCCTTGTGTCGTGCCGCCGGTGCAGGGCAATGCAAAAAACAGCCGCTCATTTGACCGGGGCGCGCTGTCCCGTCAAGTGGGCCGACGGGACAAAGCGCAACGGGCGAAACCAGCCCTTCGCCATTCTCCATCCTGCATCCCCTTTGACGGTCACTAGGCCGGTCAATGTCAGAGTCATTAAGGAGTCAATACGCAATGAGCATCGAAGGCATCTGGGTCCCCATCGTTACCCCATTTCGCAACGGACAGATCGATTTCCCTGCGTTGAAGCGAAGCGCCGCCGAACTGATCGAGGCCGGCATCTCGGGCCTCATCGCCTGCGGCACGACTGGCGAGCCGGCCACCATGAGCGAGCCGGAGCAGTTGGCCGTGCTGGACGCCGTGCTCGAGGCGGCACCGGCAGGGCGCGTCGTCATGGGGCTGTCCGACAATAACCTCGCAGCGGCGCTGGAGCGCCTGAAATGCATTGGCGAACGCCCGGTGGCCGGCGTGCTGGTGCCGGCGCCTTACTACATCCGTCCGTCGCAAGCGGGCTTGATCGAATACTTTCGCAGCATTGCCGATGCTTCCACCGCGCCAGTCGTCGTCTACAACATTCCCTACCGTACCGGAGTGACGATGGAGTTGGCCACGCTGCGCGCCATCGCCGAACATGAACGCATCGTCGCGATCAAGGATTGCGGCGGCGACCTCGGCCTGACCATGCAATTGATCGCCGACGGAAAACTCGCCGTCATGGCCGGCGAAGACCAGCAGACGCTCTCCACGCTATGCCTGGGCGGCGTCGGCGTGATTGCGGCTTCGGCCCATATCCGGCCCGACCTGTTCGTGCGTCTGCATGCCCTGGTCAAGGAAGGGAAGCTGGACGAGGCACGCCGCGTCTTTTATCGCCTGCTGCCCATGATCCAGCTGGCGTTTCGCGAGCCCAATCCCGCCCCGGTCAAAGCCGCGCTGGCGATGATGGGCAAGATGAGCGACGAGCTGCGCGCGCCGATGCAAGCCGCCACGCCTGCCATACGGGAAGCATGGAAACCGATCCTGCAAGACCTGGAACTGTTATGAGAACGGCGTGCTTGCCTGCCTGCTAGACAATCCTGCAAGAAGCGCGCAATGTTGCAATTTGATTCAATGAATTAACTTTCCTTGACAAAGAAGGTGAATTTTCACTCTGTACAAATTTTTGCGCTGCACTATAATGCAATCGTCTCCTCCATCCTTCGGGATAGGATTGCAGCCCGCCTCTTGAGTGTGCGGGCTTTTTTTTGCCCGCTCAGTCAACAGGTGAGGTCGAGCCATGGATCACGCAATGCGCGTGAAATCCATGATCCAGTTGGTCTCCCAGTTCAGCCCGCCATCGTCGGAAAACGCCTGCTCCCAGCGCGGATTCGGCGTATCGACGCGCGACCACGTGAAGCGCACGAGAATGGCGCGCCCGTCGAACGTGTCCGAACCTGAAAATATCCCGACGCTGCCGTCGAATCCGCCCGTGACCGGTGGTTCAAGCGTCCCGTGGCGGCTGTCGGCCCAGTAGATCGACCATTGCTTCGTCTGCGCATTGAGGAAGCGGAAACTCATGCCGGTGAAGCCGCCGGCAAAGTCGGTGACGAATTCGTCTTCGTTGCCGGCGCCGCGCAGCAGTTGGCGTGCCGTACTGGTCGCGTCGAATTCTTCCCACTCCTGGCATCGCGCCAGGCGCTGGCGCAAGCGGCGGTTGTGTACTTTCCAGGCGCCGTAGAGGAAATCGAATTCGCGGGAAGTCTGCTCCCAAGTCTTGTTGCGTGCATCCATGTCGTTCTCCTTGTTGTTGGGGGAGCGGCCAAGATAAGATATATTTAGGACATAATCAGTCCTAATTAAGAATTAGACTCACATCATGTCCCGTCCCGCTTCGCGCGTATTGGCCGTGCTGGAACTGCTCCAGGCCCACGGCACCATCGGCGGCACCCATATGGCCGAGCGCCTGGGCGTCGATCGCCGCACGCTGCGCCGCTACATCGCCACACTGGAAGATATGGGCATACCCATCGTGGCCCAGCGCGGGCGCGACGGCGGCTATTCGCTGGTGCCTGGCTTCAAGCTCCCGCCGATGATGTTCACCGAAGACGAAACGCTGGCCCTGTCGCTGGGCCTGTTGGCTGCGCGCAGCCTCGCGCTGGCCGATGCCGCACCGGCTGTCGCCAGCGCCCAGGCCAAGCTTGAGCGCATCATGCCGGCCACGCTCAAAGACAGGGCGCGCGCCGTCGGCGAGACGGTGCAGCTCGACTTGTCATCCGCCGAAGCCGCACCGGATAATGCCGCGCTGGTGGTATTGAGTGCGGCGGCGCAAAAGCGGCAGCGCGTGCGCATGGCCTATCGCAGCCGCCAGGGAGCCGACAGCGAAAGGCAATTCGACCCCTATGGTCTGGTTTATCGCGGCGGCTGTTGGTACGTCGCCGGCATGTGCCACTTGCGCGGCGGCGTACGCACCTTTCGCCTGGACCGCGTGCGATCGGTCCTGCCCTTGCCGCAAAGCTTCGCGCGCCCCGAGCAATTCGACGCGATGGCGCATCTGGCGCAGGCGATTGCCACGCTGCCGCGTGCGCATTACGTCGAAGTGCTGCTCAAGACCGATCTGCATATCGCGCGCGCCCACTTGCGCGAAGCCATCGGCGTGCTGGAGCAGCGCGAGGATGGCGTGCTGCTGTGCAATCAGTCCGACGACCTCGACTGGTTTGCGCGCCAGCTTGCGGCCTTGCCGTTCGGCTTCAGCGTAATCGGGCCGGCGGCATTGAACGAAGCGGTGCGGCAATGCGCGCGGCGTCTGTTGCGCCAGGTCGTATAATCGCCTGACTTCGCATTTATCGGGAGCGCTTATGGCAGACAATGCAGCGGGCAATGCGACAAGTTATTCCGGCACACCGCTGGCAAAGAAACTGGGTATCAAAGAAGGCAGCCGGGTCTGCGCAAAAGATGCGCCCAAACACTATGCGGCACTGCTGGAACCGTTGCCGCCGGGCGTGGCATTCGACAAAACGGTTACCTCGGCCACCGATATCGTCCACCTGTTTTGCAGCAGCAAGGCGGTGCTGCAAAAAGAGCTGCACGCGCTGCGCAGGCATATCAAACCCGACGCTATCGTATGGGTTTCGTGGCCGAAGAAAGCAGCGAAGCTGCCGACCGACATCAACGACGACGCGATACGAGAGCTGGCCTTGCCCATCGGTTTCGTCGACATCAAGGTTTGCGCCGTCGACGAAACCTGGTCCGGCCTGAAGCTCGTGATCCGCAAGGAATTGCGTTGAGTCCCCCGATCTCCGGGAATGATTCAACCACCACCGCAGCCGTCAGCCAGATAAACGCTCAGACAGTACGCAAAAAATACCGGGCTGCCGAGGGTGATTACGAAACTCGATAACCATATCGATGCTGATTTTGACTTCATGAAACGCGTAGAAAGCAAATAGCACGGTCCGCCGAACACAACAGCCACCACTATGAGGGAGAACGCCATCAATTCCCAGAAAAAGCCAAATTTCACGAGATACCCGTCCAAGGCATGAGGATAAAACACGCGAGCCAGGCTGATGCCGGCATAGACCAATGCTTCGAGCAGCAGGGAAAACGCAATGGCCGACAATTCGGCCAGGGCAAAGCGCTTGAGCAGGTGGAGCATCTTCATCAGCATCCTTCCAGGGTGGTTGGGCAAGTGGTTGGCAACTGGAAGGCACTGTAGTGCCGCAACGTGAATTGACGATGCGTTTTCCGTGAAGTCGAACGCCGCTGCTGCTGAAATTTATTCTTCGCCACCGCTTTTCACGGCTATCCGGTAATCGGCGTGTTAGCATAAATGCAGCACGGTGAATTCATATCGGTGAAAAAATTCAATGCTATCCTCGATGCCAAAGCGGTTCCCTGTTTCCTCCAGTCTGACCAGATGCGACGCTTCCTGATCCTTACCGCCTGGGTGTTTGCCACTGCCGCCGTGGCGGCGCCCGCGTGCGATATTACGCTGGCCTATACCGAGCATCCGTCTGCACCTTTCCTTGAAGGCGAGGGCCTGAGCGCCCCGGCGCGGCCCGGCATCGCAATCGACATCATCAGTGCCGCGGCGGCGCAGGCCGGCTGCAACACGCATCTCACACGGCTGTCGAACCTGCGCGTGCTGCGTTCGGTCGAAGCGGGCGACGCCGATGGCGCGATCCTGTTTTCCTACGATGCCGAGCGCGGCAGCCTGATGGCCTACCCGATGAAGGGGGCGCAGCCCGACGCGGCGCGGCGCCTGGCTACGCTCAGTTATTACCTGTATCGACGCAAGGGCGGCAGCATCAACTGGGATGGAACGACGCTGTCGAATCCGGAGAGCCTTGCCATCGGCGTCAATACCGGCTTTTCCATCGCCGACATGCTGACCGCCTTGGGCATCAGGCTGGAGGAAGTGCAAACCACCGAGCAGAACCTCGGCAAGCTGCACCTGGGCCGTATCGGCGCCTACGCGATGCAGGAGCATATCGCCGATCCGGTGATCCGGCAGATGCACCTGGAAAATGACATCGAGAAGCTCCCGGCGCCGCTGTCGACCAAGAGTTATTACCTGACGTTTTCGCACAAGTTTTACGCGGCGCATCCCGAGATCGCCGAGAAAATCTGGACCGCCATAGCCGAGCAGCGCGACAGCATGACCAAGTCGCTGATGCCGCAATATCACGAATAATGCCGGCGCTTGCGCCAGCCCCCCAATAAAAGGAAAAGACCATGCATGCCACGCCCCAACACTGCCGCAAACGCACACTGGCCGCCGCCGCGTTCAGCCTGCTGTCCTTGGCGGCAGCCGCGGCGAATGAGCAAAAGGGCGCAACCGCCACGCCGATCGAGCATGTGGTCGTGATCTTCCAGGAAAACGTCTCGTTCGATCACTACTTCGCCACCTATCCCGTAGCGGCCAATCCGGCGGGCGAGCCGGTTTTTCATGCCGCAGCAGGCACACCTGTCGTGAATAATCTCGCCACGCCGCTCGACGTGGAAAAATCCTTCGCCCCGCTGCGCGGCATCGATCTGCTGCATGCCAACCCGACCATGCGCAACCCGGGTAACGGCACCGACGCCATCAATCCATTCCGCCTCGATCGTGTTCAGGCAGCCACGGCCGACCAGCAGCACGAATATGACGCGGAGCAGGGTGCCTTCCATAACGGTGCGATGGATCTCTTTCCCAAGTCGACCGGCAACGGCAATGCCAAGGCCAGCCCGCCCTTGAATACACCGGGCGTCGTGCTCGGCTACTACGACGGCAATACCGTCACCGCCTACTGGAACTACGCGCAGCACTATGCCTTGAACGACAATGCTTTCGGCACCACCTTCGGGCCGTCTTATATCGGCGCGCAAAACCTGGTATCGGGCCAGAACAACGGCGTCATCGCCAGCAATGCTGCGCCGGGCAAAAAGGGCGGCAGCAATCTCGACGGCGAAATCACCTCGGACGGCAACGGCGGCATCACGACCATCGCCGATCCCCAACCTCTGGGTGACGCTTGCTCCACGCGCGGTGCCATCGAAGTCGGCGGCAGAAATATCGGCGACCTATTGACCGATGCCGGCGTAACCTGGGGCTTCTTCCAGGGCGGCTTTGATTTAAGCATCGTCAATGCCAACGGCAGCACCGGTTGCAAGCGCACGACGCGCTCCTTCGTCACCGGTTATACCTCGTCCGACTATATCCCGCATCACGAACCGTTCCAGTATTCGGCCGGCACGCGCAACCCCAGCCACGCGCGGCCCGACAGCGTGGCGGCCATCGGCCACAGCCTGCAAGCCGACGGCAAGACGCCCGATCCGGCCAACCACCAATACGACATCCACGATTTCTTCGACGCCGTCGCGGCCGGAAATTTCCCGGCCGTGAGCTATCTCAAGGCGGCGGCCTACCAGGACGGCCATGCCGGCTATTCCGATCCGCTCGATGAACAGGCTTTCGTGGTCCACGCCATCAATTTCCTGCAGCAGCGCCCCGAGTGGTCGCATACCCTCGTCATCATCGCCTACGACGATTCCGACGGCTGGTACGACCACCAGATGAGTCCCATCGTCAATCCGTCGCACCTCAAACCCGACGCCTCGAGCAATGTCGTCAGCAACGGTATCTCGGTGGCCGGCATGGGCGACCTGCTGAATGGTCCGGGCGCGTGCGATCAGGGTATGCAGCAAGGACGACCTGCGCCTGCAACGGCGTTGCCGGGCTACGACGGCAAGCCGAATGCACAAGGCCGCTGCGGCTATGGTCCGCGCCTGCCCTTGCTCGTCGTCTCGCCTTATGCGCGCGTCAATCATGTCGATCACACCTTGATCGACCAGACCTCCATCCTGCGCTTCATTGAAGACAACTGGCTGCACGGCAAACGCCTGGCCGGTTCGTTCGATGCCTTGGCCGGTCCGTTGGACCATATGCTGGACTGGAACAAGCCCAGGGCCGGCAAGCTGATCCTGGATGAAGAAAGCGGCCAGCCGGCGACGGTGAAGTAGCGCCGGCCGGCTCTCTGCGCTCATTCCTGCCAGACAGCGCCGTCCAAGGTTGGCTCCGAAGCGGGTTGCCCCAGCGCATACCAATCGACCTTGCGTGTTGCCACCATCACGGCTGCCAGCATGGCGAACAGCAATACGCTGCCCATCAGCAGCGCATTGTTTTCCGATTGCAGCACCCCATACAGCACACCGTACAACAGCGTCAGGCCGGCGCCGAATCCAAAACCGCGCTTCCAGTTGCGCAATACGTAGGTGAGATAGAAACCGTTGAGCGCGATGCAAGCGGCACTGGCGATGCAGTATGCCGTCGTGAACGCGATCTGTTCGGACAGGCCGATCAGCAGCAGGAAAAATAGCGCCAGAGCCAGCCCGACCAGACCATACTGCACGGGGTGGATGGGCAATTGCTTGAGCATTTCAAACAGGAAGAAGGCGGCAAAGGTCAACGCCACGAACAGCAGGCCATACTTCACGGCACGCTCGGAGAGCGAATAGACATTGATCGGCTCGATGAAAGAGACGGCAAAGCTTTGCGCCGCCGCGTCGGCAGGGAGTGCGTCCGCGGGCAAGCCGTCGGCACGCGCCGACAGAAAAGCGGTATGGGCATGGATCGCCGTTTGCACGTTGGTGGCGAGCGCCGAAATATCCCAGCTGGCGCTGAAGCCGCGCTCGGTCACCGTGCGGGTTTGCGGTGCCGGCAGGAAATCGCCGCCGAATTCCGGATGCGGCCAGGTTGAAGAAAGCGTGACCAGATTGTTCTTGCCGACCGGGACGACGCGCAGTTGCTCCATGCCGTCCAGCTTCAGGTCGAACGAAAACTTCGCCGCTGCGGCGTTCTCCAGTTGCGTGACGTCGAGCGCCGCATGCAATCCATTGTTCGAGGCAGGCAAGCCTTCCCCTTGCTCGAACTCATAGCGCTTGCCGTCGAAGACGAGGCCGTCGAGCTTATGGATGCCGCGCACGTCGGCGATGCCCAGGGAGACAAAAGGCGCGCCGGGCGTGAGGCGCGACTTGGCATTGGCACGCGGGAAGTCATCCAATCGCGGCATGCTGAAGCTGCCGGAGAACGCGTATTGCCCGCTATAGACCAGCACCTTGTGGATGCCGCGATAACGCTGGTCCGGCACGATATTTCCGGTCACGTTGAGATTATCGGGGAAGACCGGCAGGAAGCGATGCCGCACCCGCGTCACGCTGCGCACCCTGGTCTGGCCGTCCTGCGAATAGTCTTCGCCTTCTTCGTATTCATCGGTATAGGGCACGATCAGGATGGGGCCGGAGATGCTTTGCTGGCGCACCGAGCTTTCCGCGATGCTCTGTGCCGCATCAGCCTGGTATTGCTTGCGCTCCTGTATCGTTGCCTGGATCATCGTCAGTGCGACCAGGATCAATGTGGCGACAATCAGGATGGCGGCCAGTTTGAATAGGAGTTGCTTGTTCATGGCGTGCGACCGGAAGTGGATGGCAGCGCCAGATTAGCGCCGCTGTGTGAAGCGACGATGCGGTTTGTGTGAATTCCGGTTCCGGTCGTGTTCGGTTCGCGCCCGGATCATGTCAGCGCGCCGTCGTCCGGTCGGTCCGGATCAGTTCTGCCGCCGATGACGGCAAGCGTTTGACGTTGGGGAAGGCCTGCGTCTCGAGCCAGTTCTTGAAGCGGATCATGTGATAGGAAGCGCGCCGATGCCCGGTGCGCGCATCGAGCAATCGCATCAGCCCCGCCTCGCTGCAGGCCATGATGCTTGAGCCGGGAATGCACGCGTGCTCTCCGCCCAGGAGGCGCAACTCACGCTCGCCGGGCGGCGGTTCCAATAGCTTCGCCAAGTCTTCGGCCGCAGTCCACACGGTATCGTCGACCAGATAGAAACGGATTTGCCGTTCGTCGAAGGTGTAGTAGCGGCCGCTCCATTGCGCGTGTACCGATTCGTGCGCGCGGCGTTTGATCCATCCGAATATCCCCACTTCCGGGTCATTGCGATATTTCCAGCCGAATGCGAAGCCGACGACGGGAGACAGCAGCATGCCGAACGGACCGAAATAGTAGACGGCGGCGGCAATCGCAATCAGCGAGAGGATGCGGATCAGCATGGTGGATCGGGGTTGCAGTGTGACTCAGGGTGGCGCAAGCGGCAGATCGAGTATAGCGCAGGCGCCACCTTCGGCATGGTTATGCAACGCGATTGTGCCGCCGTGCAGCGCAGCGACTTCGCGCACGAAAGGCAGGCCGAGGCCGGTACTCCTGGCGCCGTCCGGGCGGGGCAGCGAATAGAAGCGTTCGAACAGGCGCGCTTCGGCATAGTCCGGTATGCCTGTGCCTCGATCCGAAACCGACAGCGTCAGGCGATGTCCGCTCACCCGCCCCTCAATGTTGATCGCGCTTGCCGACGGCGAAAAATCGATCGCGTTGTCGAGCAGGTTGCCCAGGGCCTGGCGCAGCAGCAAGGCGTCTCCGGGGATGTCGCAAGGATCGAGCCGGGTTTCGAGCGTGATGCGTTTGGCGTCGAGCTTGCCGGCGCAGTCGTCGGCGACCTGTTTTGCCAACTCGTGCAGCGCGATGCGGACGCCAGGCGCGATGGCCTGTTGCTTTTCCACTGCCACCAGCGCCAGCAGTTTCTCGATCAACTGCTGCTGGCGCCGATTCTGGTCCAGGATATTGCCGAGGAAACGGGTTTGCTCTGCCGCCGGCGGATGTTCGCGCAGCAATTCGGCGGCGGCGCGGATCGCGGCGATCGGGCTTTTCAATTCATGCGCCAGCGTATGCATCAATTCCTCGACATACTCCTTGCCTTCGAGCTTGTTGCGCATGGACTCCAGCGCCCGGCCCAGTGCGCCGATTTCATTGTTGCCCAGGGCCGGCAGGGCGGTTTTGCGGCCGGCCTCGACCCCGGCGGCGTAATCCTGCAGCTTGCCCAGCTCGCGCGACAGCCACCAGGCGAAGCCGATGCCGATCAAGAGCGACACCAGCATCAGCACGCCGCCGCGCTGCAGGATCTTGCGCTGGCTGCGCTTGACGAAAGGCTCGACCGTGATCACCGGCTTGGCCACGCTCAAGACGCCGATCAGCTTGCCGTCGGCAACCACCGGCGCCGCCACGTGCATCACCGAAGTCAGCGCATCGTCCGGGTCGCTGCGGGTGCTGCGCGCGCCGTATTGCCCGTGCAGGGTGCGGTAGACATCGTTCCAGTGCGAGTAGTCGCTGCCGATATCTTGCCCCGTCGAATCGAAGACGACGATGCCATGCGCATCGGTGACGGTGACGCGGAAATCGAACGACTTCTTGTGTACGCCGCTGATCAGGGCGGGCACATTGGCCTCTGTGGCGTTGGCCAGGCTTTGCGCCAGTGCCGATTCATTCAATCTTCCGGCCTTGAGGTCCGGTGCGGCGATGGGGGCAAGCAGGTTGGCGCTGTCGACCAGCGTATCTTCGAGCGTGTCGCGCACGCCCGGCTTGACTTCTTCGACGAACACGTTCAGCAGGAACCAGCCGGCCAGGCCGACCACGAGGAAATAGCCGAGCAGGATGCGCAGGCCGATCTTCATGCCAGCTTGATGCTATAGCCCATGCCGCGATGGGTCTGGATCGGGTCGGCCGCGGCGTCGATCGCCCGCAACTTGGCGCGCAGCGACTTGACGTGCGCGTCCACGGTGCGCTCCAGGGTATCTTCGGCGCCGGCCCAGACGCGATCCATCAACTGCGCGCGCGAGAGCACGTGGCCCGGATGTTCGAGCAAGGTCTTCAGCAGCAGGTATTCGTAGCGCGTCAGCTCGAGCAGGGCGCCGTGGTAGGCGATGCGCGCTTCCTTGCTGCGCAGCTCGAACGTGGATGGCGGCTTGGCGCCAGGAGATACACCGTTCGCGGACTTGCCCAGCCGGCGCAGGATCACGCGCACGCGCGCCACCAGTTCGCGCGGCGAAAAGGGCTTGGTCACATAGTCGTCGGCGCCGATTTCCAGACCTACCACGCGGTCGATCTCGTCGCTGCGCGCCGTGAGGAAGATCACCGGCACGTCGGAAAACTGGCGCAGGCGGCGGCACACTTCAAAGCCGCTCATGTCGGGCAGGCCGACGTCGAGGATGACGAGCTGAATCGGTTCCTGGCGCAGCGTGGCCAAAGCCGCCTCGCCCAGCATCACGTGCTGCGCAGAAAAACCTTCGGTGCGCAATGCATAGGCAATGCCGTCGGCGATCGCCGCCTCGTCTTCGACGATCAGGATGGATTGGACCGTCATGCGCTCCCTTTGCTTTGATGTGCGGTGTTTGCCGTCTGCAAGCGCACGGCGGATTTTCGTTTTTATTATAGCTGCGCGCATTGGCTCAGCCGCATATTCCCCATGTTGCGTGAGCATCGCGGAAAGCATCGCGGAAATTTCCTTGACATTAGGCGTTGGGCATCATACTGTATGCATATTGGCATACATACTAACAGGGAGGCTGAAGGCGATGACCCTGACCATTCGCATTGAAGACAACGGCGTGCCGCGCTACGTGCAAATCCGCGACCAGTTGCTGCGCGCCATCGGCGCCGGCGCCTTGAAGCCGGGCGAGCAGATGCCGACCATGCGCGAGTTGGCTGTTCTATTGTCGGTCGACTTGAATACCATCCGTCACGCTTACGATGATTTGGAAAAGGGCGGCTTCATCGACATCGTGCGGGCGCGCGGCACCTACGTGGCGCAGCACCCGCCGCCCGAGGATATCGACGCGCGCGAGGCGCGCATAGAGAGCATGACGCATGAAACCATCGCGATCGCCAACGCCGCCGGCATCGATCCGGCAGAACTGGCAAACCGCATTTTGAGTGTCACACAAACCAAGAGAGGCAAAAAATGAATCGTCGAGGCAAAAACGCACCGGCCGCAGTCTTGTCGGCCTTATTGTTCCTGGCTGGCCTGTTGGTCGGCGCCCTTGGGCACGAATCGGGCGTCGTCATGGGCTATGCCATTCCGATCGTGCTGTTCCTGCTGGCCTTCCTTACCCCGATTGCGCTCCTGATGGCGCAGCAATGGGAAAAGGCAGTCGTGCTGCGCTTCGGCAAACTGCATGCGCTCGAAGGACCGGGGCTGTTCTTCATCGTGCCCTTCATCGATGAAGTGTCGGCCTGGGTCGACCAGCGTATCCAGGTCACCGGCTTCAACGCCGAAGCGGCATTGACGCGCGACACGGTGCCGGCCAACGTCGACGCCATCCTGTTCTGGCAGGTGCACGACGCCAAGCGCGCCGCGCTCGAGATCACCGACTACCGCGACGCCATCCTGCGCGTGGCCCAGACTTCGCTGCGCGAAATGATCGGCTCCTCATATTTGTCGGTACTGCTGTCGGACCGAAAGGCGTCGGACAAGCTGTTGACCGAGGAGATCGGGCGCAAGACGGCAGAGTGGGGCGTCTCGGCGCTATCGGTCGAGATCCGCGACGTGGCTATCCCCGAGCAGTTGCAGGACGCCATGAGCCGCCAGGCCCAGGCCGAACGGGAAAAGGAAGCGCGCGTTATCCTCGGCTCGGCCGAGGTCGAAGTGGCGCAGAAATTCCTCGATGCCGCCAATATCTATGCCAGCAACCCGGCGGCGATGCAATTGCGCGCGATGAACATCATCTACGAGACGACCAAAGAGCGCGGCACCACCATCCTGATCCCGACGTCGATGGTCGACTGCATGAACGTCGGCGGTGTGATGGGCTTGGCAAACGTCGGCAAGCCGGCGGCCGCCTGACGCCTTATTCCCCTATCGCTTGCGAGATCGCGGCGAACGAATGGTCGTAGCGGTAGGGGATGTTCAGGTGACTGTCGTCGAATTCCTCATAGCTGTGCGTGACGCCTTGCTCGCGCAGGCGCTTGCAGAATATCCGGGCACCGAATTGCAGGTTGAACTCGTCGGCCACGCCCACATCGAGATACAGCAGCTTCAACGACTTGAGTGCCGCGGCGTGCCGTTCCACCAGATGGACCGGGTCCCACTGCAGCCAGCGCTGCCATACTTCAGGCAGAATTTCAGCGTCGTGCAGGTCGAACGGCAGATCGAAACCCGTGCCATGAGGCGACTCGGGATTGGGCGCATAGCACGAAGCCATGGCCATCGTGTTCTGTATCATATGGAACACGCCATTGCGCGGCCGTATCGTTTGCACCTTGTCGCAAAACGACTTCACGCCGCCGTAGCGCGCGAGATTGGCGGCGATGGCGACGAAATCGGGCTTGTAGCACCATTCGAAATACAGGTCGCCGCTATGCGACGCCGCCAGGCCGAACACTTCCGGGTGACGCATGGCCTGGATCAGGGCGCCGTAGCCGCCCGAGCTTTTGCCCAGGATGGCGCGCTGCGAACGATCGGCGCGCGTGCGGAAGCAGGCGTCGACGAAGGGCACGATTTCTTCGATCAGGTAATCTTCATATCGCCCGGTGGCGCCCGAATTGATGTATTGGCTGCCGCCCAGGCGCGTGCTGCAATCGGGCATGGCCACGATCATCGGCTGCATGCGCCCGCTGGCGATCAGACGGTCGAGCCGCTGCGGCAGCGTCTCATCGCCCCAGGCATCGTTGAGCATCATGAGGCCGCGGCCGGTGAAGCCGGCCAGCACATAGGCGCTCGGGTAGCGCCGTGCAGCATCGCTGTCGTAACCGGGGGGAAGGTAGATCGGCAACTGGCGCCGCGCCGGGTCGCCCATCGCATTGGCTTGCAATACCCTGCTGTCTATCGTCTCGATGACGACGCGTCCGCGTTCCATGCTGCTCTCCTCAATCAAGGAGAATGATTTTAGCTTGGATGAGCCTGGAAGCGGTTGTAGCGATCCATCACCATGGGCACGTATTGCTGCGTCTCGGCATAGGGCGGAATCCGCCCGCCATTACGTATGACGGCATTCTCGCCGGCATTGTAGGCTGCCACCGCGAGCCGCACGTCGCCCTTGAACAGCACGATCAAATCGTGCAGATAGCGTGCACCCACGGCCAGGTTTTCTTCGGGCGAATAGAGATCGTATTGGCCGTAGCGCGCCGCCGTGGTCGGCATCACCTGCATCAATCCGATGGCGCCTTTCGACGAGAGCGCACGGGCATTGAAGCCCGATTCGACTTCTATCACCGCCTTGAGCAAGGCAGGATGCACGCCGTTGGCTGCCGCCACGCGCTGCACCAGCGGCTCGAGCTCGATGCGCCGCGCACGCAATTCCGCCAGTGAAATCGGCCCGCTGCCGGAGCGCGGCCACAGCGTGTAGCCGTCGAATTTGGCGAACACCTGCGAGCTGCGGTTGACCGGACGGTCGGAATAGACGTGACTCTTGGTGGCCGGATCGTAGGTACGGTAAATGTCGGACGCCTGCGCGCACTGGCACAGGACGCAACAAGCCAAGCCGAGCAGGAACAACGGTGCGGCGATTGTCGGTTTGCTAAATAGGGTGAGTGTGCTGATCTGCATAAATGACTCCGGCTTCAAGAGGCACTACGGCATGTGCGCTCAAAAATTGAAGGCCAAAGTCACGATACGACAGATTTTCGATTTCTCACAGGAATTTTTTACGAGGCTTGGCGATGTGACCACAAGATTACGCATCGCATTGTCGAACCCGGCCGATCCGTCATACCACTTTGACAAACCTGGTAAAAATACCGAAAAGTGTGCGATTTCCGGCACACACGAAAACGACGATTGCAATATGATGGAGTCGTAAGGCTCAACCCCGGGGAAGCGTCATGAGCGACAAGGACAAACCGACGGTTCTGATTGTCGACGACACGCCGACCAATCTTGGCATCGTCGTTGATTTCCTCGAAGAGAACGGCTTTCGCGTGGTCGTCGCGCAAGACGGCAAGGAAGGCATACAGCGCGCCGCCTTCATCAAGCCCGACCTGATCCTGATGGACGTAATGATGCCCGGTATGGATGGCTTCGAAGCCACGCGCCAGTTGAAGGGCATCATCGCCACGCGCGACATCCCCGTCATTTTCATGACCGCCCTGGCCGACACCGCAAGCAAACTCGAAGGCTTCAAGGTCGGCGGCGTCGATTACGTCACCAAGCCGCTGGCGATGGACGAGTTGCTGGCACGCGTCACGACCCACGTCGCCCTGCGCGCGACGCAGCAGCGGCTGGACCAGCAAAACCACAGGCTGCAGCAGGAAGCCTCGGTGCGCCAGATCGCCGAAAGCACGCTGCAGGAAGCGCACGACGAATTGAAAAGCGTCTACAAACGCCTGGAGACGGCCAAGATCCAGCTTTTGCATGCCACCAAAATGGCTTCGATCGGCGTGTTGGCCGCCAATGCCGCGCAGCAGATCAAGTCGCCCGTGCAGGCGCTGAAGGAGCACCTGCAGCAGATGGAAGCATGCATCGCGCGCCAGCGCGAACTGATCGACACCCTGGCTGCCGACTTGCCCAATCGCGGGGCCGAATTGACCAGGTTTGAGCACGGTGCGCTGCAAGTCGTGCGCGATTCGCAAAACGATCTGGCGCGCATCGAGCAATTCGGCCAGGCCTTCGACGATCTCGCCTGCGTTGCCGAAGCCAACTGGCAGCAGAGTGCCGTCACGCGCATGCTCGACAACACGCTGGCCCTGCTGGAAAAAGAGATCGGGGCCAAGGCGGAAGTCGAAAAACACTATGCCGACGTGCCCGCCATCGAATGCCGCCCGGCCGATTTGATGCAGGTGTTCATGAACCTGCTATTGAATGCAATCCAGGCGATACCGGAACGCGGCACCATCAAGGTGGCCGTCGGCGCCAGCTCCGGCGACGTCTGGATCAGCATCGCCGACAACGGCGTCGGCATCGCCGAAGACAAGCTCGGCCGCATCTTCGACCCCTTTTACAGCACGCGCCCCAACGGCACCGGCGCAGGCCTGGGCTTGTCGCTGGCCTTCGCCGCAATCAAAAAACACCACGGCAGGATCGAAGTGGAAAGCACGCCGCGCCTGGGCACCACCTTCCGTATCTGGTTGCCGGTGCGGCAGCCGATGAATGCGGCGGCTTGATTTCTTGGAGGTCGGTGCCGGGTGCACCAGGTAGAGCGCCAAGTCTGCAACTTCACTCGCTCAACCCGCCGTCCCATTGCGCCTGATGGCGCCGATAAAACGCCAAGTCCGGCGCAACGCCGCCGCGTACGCCGCATACGCTTGACGCAAAGCGCCGTGCGCGCGCCAGGCTGGTTTCGATGGGCCAGTCCAAACGCATGCCATGCAGCACTACGGCGGAAAAGCCATCGCCGCAGCCCACCGTATCGACCACGTCGGGCGCGGCGGCGGGCGTGTCGTCGGCGATCATGCGGCCCATGCGGTCTAGATAGGCATAACCGCGCTCGCCCAGCGTGATGATGATGCTTTGCAGGGAAAACTGATCCAATAGCGATTGCAGCGCCGGCAGCAGCGGCGAATGCCGCATGTCGCCGTCGAAACGCACCAGGAAATCGGCGTCCGCGGCAACGAAATGCGACAGCAGAAACAGCAATTCGCTTTCATTCACCTTGAGGATGTCGGCTTGCTTGAGCGAGGCCACAATCGATTCCGCCGTATAGGTGCCTTCGCGCAAATTCAGGTCGAGAAACCGGGTTGCCGTCGATTGCGCCAGCAAATCAAGCAGGCTGTCGCGCGAAACGGCATGTCGCTGCGCCATCGTGCCGAAATACAGCACTTGCGGCGACGTTGCACCTGCAGCAGCGATGGCCGCCGCGGCTTGCGCACCGTCGATGTGATCGTAGGCCTGGTTGGCGAGAATGTCGAAGCGATGCCCCTCGGCGCTCAATTCCACTGCCACGCGCCCGGTTGGATGGAAGGGATCGGTCTGCAGGCCGCTTGAGTCGAGCTCGAAGCGTTGCATTGCCGAGCGGATCGTAGCGGCGCCGGCATCGAGCCCGACCGCGCTGATGAGCAGAGGGGAACCGCCGAAGGCGCGCAAGGCACAGGCGACGTTGAACGGCGCGCCGCCCAGCACGTCGGCGTCGGGAAAGGAATCGATCAGCGCTTCGCCAAATAAAATGGTGGTCATTGCCTGCCCAGTCGCCGCGCAACAACCGGAGTTGCGCCAAAGCGTCGGGCTTGAGCATACCCGTGAATGTCGCGCTGCTCAAGGCGTCGCGGGCCAAGCCGTTTGCCTGCACGCCCTCTGATCATTCCGTGCAGCAACATCAACTTTCCGTTTGCCGGCTTGCGTTGCCGTGTCCTGGCAGGAAGCATGGCCGTTTCATACGTCGTGATGTCGCGGCGAATTTGTGAAATCTTGTGACTGTGTGATATCAGGTAATTGGCTTGTTTCCCTACGGCGCCTGCGGCAATCGACTGGCTACGTAGTTACAGGAAATTTACAAATGAGTGGAATCATTAACACTATTGTCTCCTGCTAATGAGGCAAGTTGCGCTAACATCCGGTCATTACAACGTATCTCAAGGCATCCTGAATCCATCATGAAAACCTTAGCAAAACTCGTCGCGGCCACCCCCCTGCTGGCCGCCACTCTGGTCCTCTGCGCCTGTGGCGGCAGCACGATCGAAGCCAGCGTAGGTGGCACGATGGCCGGGCTGTCGGGCGGCACGAGCGCCGTGCTTGTCAACAACGGCAGCGACCCCATCACGGTCGCCGGCAACGGCACCTTCACCTTCGACCAGCAAATCGGATCGGGCAGCGCCTATTCCGTGACGGTGCAAACCCAGCCCATCGGCGAGACCTGCCTCGTCACCAACGGCAGCGGCACCATCGATAGCGAGGGCGATGACGTCACCACCGTCACCGTCACCTGCTATGCCACCGGCACCCAGCCGGCAGCCGTCGCCAGTTCCACGGGAAGCCAGTCCGCCACCAACTGAGCGGGTGCAATTCGCGAGCTTCCTGCCGTCAGAAATGACAGGTACCATATTGCGCAAGTTTCGGCATAATCTCTGGTTTTGCCGTTCACCGAACTTTTACCGGAACACTGCGCATGAAGATAGTCACATTTGGCGACTCCGTAGTCTGGGGCCAGGGTTTGTATCCAGAGCAGAAATTTACCTGGCAGGTTTATCGCGCCCTGACAGGCACTGACCCGACGCCCGATACCCTGCAGGCCTACGCCCATTCGGGCGCCAATATCGGCGTCGGGGCGACCATCGTCAAGCCGGCGCTCGACGGCGAAGTGCCCGATTCCTATCCCACCATCCTGCAGCAATGCACCGGCTACCCGGGCACGACCGACGACGTCGACCTGGTCTTCGTCGATGGCGGCATCAACGACGTCGATTCCTTCATCCTCGACAATCCCTTCCTCGATCACGACGATCTGCAGGAACGCATCGTCAAGCACTGCTATGGCGACATGCTGATCCTGCTCGATGCCGTCGCGGCCAAGTTCACCAACCCGCGCACGCGCATCGTCCTGCTCGGCTACTACCAGATACTCTCCACCTACAGCGACCGCGACCGCGTGCCCGACGTATGCGGCATGCACGGCATCCACCTGGCCGACATCCTGGAAAAGCTGGGCGACCTCGTACTCGACAAGATTTTTTCGCAGCATGCCTTCTTTGCCGAACAATCCGCCGCCAATTTGCGCCGCGCCGCCTCTGAGACCAACCAGCGCTTGGGCAGCGAGCGCATCGTCTTCGTGCTGCCGCCGTTCGGCCCGCAAAACTCGATGCTGGCGCCCGACGCCTGGATCTTCGGCATCGACAAGGATCTGCAGCCCGAAGACCCCTTTGCAGCCGACCGACATGCCACCTGCGACCGCGAGGAAACCGACCTGATCCAGCGCCACGTCTGCTACCTGGCCTCGATCGGCCATCCCAACGTGATCGGCGCGCAGAAAATCGCAACGGCGGTGCTGGCGGCGCTGGGATAAAGACACTTGGCTGCCATGCGGCCTCATTGTCGGTGTGGAGTAAAATGATTGCTCCCATGCTTTTTCGCGAGGCCATTCCGATGAAAACCAGTGCACGCAATCAATTCTCAGGAAGCGTCAGCAAGATCGTGCTGGGCGCGATCAACGATGAAATCGAGCTGACTGTCGAAGACGGCCACAAGATCGTCGCGGTCGTCACGCATGAAAGCGCGCGTGCGCTCGATCTCCAGGTCGGCGCGCAGGCATATGCGCTGGTCAAGGCGTCGTCGGTGCTGATCGTCACCGACGAATCCGGCATGCGCTTTTCCGCGCGCAACCATCTGCATGGCAAGGTGGCGGCGGTGAAGCCCGGCACGGTCAATACCGAGGTCGTGATCGAGATGCCCGAAGGCGGCTCGGTTGCCTCGATGGTGACGCATGAGAGCGCAGAGCGGCTCGGGCTGACGGTCGGCACGCCGGCGTCGGCCCTATTCAAGGCCAGCAGCGTCATCATCGCAGCGCCAGTCTGAGGCCGCCATGAGGCCCTTCCTGCGCCATTGCCTCGCCATACTGTTCCTGACGTTCGGCATCGCGGCACATGCCGCCATGAGCGACACCCTGACCGTGCGCGGCGCGGTCGAACACCCGTTCAGCTTGAGCGTGGACGATCTGCGCGCCTTCCCTGCGCAGCAATTGGCCGAAGTGACGCTGACGCGGCAGAACGGCGCCGAGGCGGGCAAGCTGGAAAACCTCAGGGGCGTACGTTTATCCGACCTGATCAACAAGGCGGTGCTGTTGGTGCATGATCACAACGACATCAAGAAAATGATCGTCGTCGCCACCGCAACCGATGGCTACCGCGTGGTGTTTTCCTGGAGCGAAATCTTCAATTCGCCGGCCGGCGACGGGATGGTGGTCTATTTCGAAAAAGACGGCAAACCCCTGGGCGAAGACGAGGGCCGCATCGCCATGGTGTCAACCAAGGACACCAAGACCGGCCCGCGCCACGTCAAGTGGCTGCAGACGCTTGACGTGCGGCTGATCAACGACTGAAGGCTGCAGCGTCAGGGAAAATCGGTGGCCGCGACGAACACGGCCAGCAGGTTTTCCAGACCTTCGCGGTCGGCCTCATCGAAACGATTCAGGCTCGGGCTGTCGATGTCGAACACGCCGACCAGCTTGTCGTTCTTGATGACGGGCATCACGATTTCCGAATTCGAAGCCGAATCGCAGGCGATATGGCCGGGGAAGGCATGCACGTCGGCCACGACCACGGTGCGCCGTTCCGCCGCCGAGGTGCCGCAGACACCCTTGCCGAACGCGATGCGGGCGCAAGCCACCTTGCCCTGGAACGGGCCGACCAGCAATTCCTGCCCGGTACCCGATGCGGCCTTTTTTGCCGGCCGCGCGAGATAGAAACCCGCCCAGTTCAAATCGGCCACGGTATCGTAGATGAAAGCGGAAAACTGGGCCGCGTTGGCCGTCAGGTCGCGTTCGTCTTCCAGGATGCTTTGGAGCTGGCGCGCGAGAAGAGGGTAGTCGGGGGCAAGGCTGCGTGAGGCGGGGGTGAACATGGCAACAAGTGGGCAGAAGCAAAGCTCCCATTATACCGGTGGCGTCAGGTTCGCATTTTCCTGGTCCTGAAACCCTTTTCCGATCAATATGGCCGACCTGTCGAAAGGCCGGGCGATTCTGTTACCATCGGCAATCTCTTGGCAGGGAATGCCGGCCGTTCGCACGCGCCCTTCCTTGACGCTATTCATTTTTCCGTGAATTCACCCGATGCCGGCAGAACCATTATCCAACGAGAGCTTTCCCAGCGTCGACGCCGCGCTGCGGGCGGCTGCCGAACAACTTCGCGCGGGCCAGTTGCCGCGCGCGGAGAGCATATTGCGCGCGGTACTGCAAGCCCAGCCAAAGCATGCCGAGGCAAACAGCATGCTGGGCGCTCTGGCGCTGCAGGTCGGCAAGCCGGAGGCGAGCTTGCCATTTCTCAAGAATGCGCTGGAGACGCAACCCGCCGATGCGCAGCATTGGGTGAAATACTGCGAAGCACTGGTTGCCTGCGGACGGCTCGATGCGGCTCGCTCCGTACTTGCGCAAGCGGAAAAAAGAGGCTTGCCGGATGCAGCCATCGCGTCCATGCAAGCGCATGTCGGCCCTGACGCACGGTCCGTTCCGGCCAAGGACGAGGTGGCAACACTCGCCTCGCTGTTTGCTGCGGAAAAATATGCCGAAGCGGCGGCGCGCGCCCAAGCCATGACGGCGCGTCATCCGCACTACGCGCTGGGCTGGAAAATTCTCGCCACCATTTTGAAACAGACCGGACAGAGCGCAGCAGCCTTGCCGGCCATGCGAAAGGCGGCTGCGCTCGCCCCCGAGGATGCCGAAGCCCATTACAACCTCGGCGTCATCCTGCAGGAACTGGCACAGCATGGTGAAGCTGTCGCGAGCCTCCAGCGCGCCCTGGTATCCAAGCCCGGCCTCGTCGAAGGGTATTACAACCTCGGCGTGTCCTTGCAGGCGCTGGGCAGGCTGGACGACTCGGCGCAGGCCTACGAGAAAGCACTGGCCCTGAAACCCCGCTACCATCAGGCGCACAACAACCTGGGCCTGGCCAGGCACGCGCAAGGCCGCCTGTATGAGGCGGAAGCCAACTACCGCGCCGCCATCAAGGCCAGTCCGTCCTACACGGCCGCGCACGTCAATCTCGGCAGCGCCTTGCAAGACCTGGGGCGCGTCGCCGATGCGGTAGCGAGCTTCCACAAGGCGCTGGCGCTGGAACCGGGGTCTTTCCCGGCACGCGGCAATCTGCTGTTCGCCTACAATCTCATGCCCGACGATTGCATGCCCCAAGCGCTCGAGGAAGCGCGGCGCTACGGCACGCTTGCCGCCGCCAAGGCGCGGCGCCATGACGATTGGCAGGCTTCGCGCGAGCCGGAACGCCTTCTGCGCGTCGGCATCGTGTCGGCCGACCTGCGCCGTCACTCCGTAGGCTACTTCCTGGAAGGCGTGTTCGGCGCCTTGGCGCAGCAAGCGGCCGACCGGATCGCGCTGTTCGCCTATTCCAATCACAGCGAAGTCGATGCAGTCGGCAAGCATCTGCAAAGTTTCTGTACCGGCTGGACCGATGTCACGCAACTGAGCGACGAGCAACTGGCCGCACGCATCCATGCCGACCGCATCGACATCCTGCTCGACCTGTCGGGCCACACCGGCGGCAGCCGCCTGCCGATGTTCGCCTGGAAGCCGGCGCCGATCCAGGCCAGTTGGCTGGGCTACGTCGCGACCACCGGCGTGGCCGCGATGGATTACGTGATCGCCGATCCATGGACCGTGCCGCCCGAGGGCGAAGCGCAGTTCACCGAACGGATTTGCCGCCTGCCTGAAACCATGGTCTGCTTTACGCCGCCCGCGTTCGATCTATCGGTGCGCGCTCTGCCGGCGCAGGCCAATGGATACATCACCTTCGGCTGTTTCAACAACCTCACCAAGATCAACGACGCCACCGTCGCGCTATGGGCGCGCGTCCTCGGTGCGGTTCCGAACAGCCGCTTGTTCATCAATACGCGCCAATTGCAGGACCGGCGCACGCGCGACGCGCTGGCCCAGCGCTTTGCCAAACTCGGCATTGAACCGGACCGCCTGATCCTGGAAGGCTTGCCCACGCGCGAGTCCTCATTGGATGCCTACAATCGCGTCGACATCGGGCTCGATCCGTTTCCCTATCCCGGCGGCACCACGACGGTCGAAGCCTTGTGGATGGGCGTCCCCGTACTGACGCTCGCCGGCCGGCGCCTGGCGTCGCGCCTCGGCGTCAGTTATCTGCAAAACGCCGGCCTGCCGCAGTGGATCGCGCGCGACCAGGAAGAATATCTCGAACTGGCGATCCGCCATGCCGCCGATCTGCCGGCATTGGTCGCCTTGCGCGCGGGTTTGCGTGCGCGCGTGCTGGCTTGTCCGATTTACGATGCGGCGCGCTTTGCGCGCCATTTCGAGCAGGCCTTGCGGGGAATGTGGCAGCGCTGGCTGAGCGAAGGCGAAGGGGCCGGAAAGCCTTAGTAGCTGCGCGGCTTGCTACGCAGCGGATCAAGTAGATGGCGCAAGGCGTTGTGATCGAGTTCGTACATCAGCGCCAGCAAGCTGCCCAGCTCGCCCTTGGGAAAGCCTTCGCGCGCGAACCAGCCTAAATAATGTCCCGGCAAATCCGCCAGCAGCCTGCCCTTGTATTTCCCGTAGGGCATCTCAAGTTCGACCAGCCTGGTCAGATCTTCTGTATTCACGCCTACGCTACATCCTCAGGCTTGAAGTGCGGATTTTCGACGATGCCGAAGCGGTTGCCGAACGGGTCTTGCACCGCCGCCACGCGTATGCCGCCGCCGACGTCCGTCACGGCTTCCAGCGGTGCTGCGCCCAATTCCAGCAAACGGGTGTAAGCGGCATCGGCATCCGGCACGCCCCACAGCGCCTGCGCACCCGCGATGCCGGGTTTGGCATCGGGCAAGAGACCCAGCTCGAAACCGCCAACCGTAAAGCCGACATAGAACGGCTGGTCGAAGTAGGGCGCCCGTTCCAGCACGCGTTCGTACCAAGCCTTGGCAGCCTGCAAGTCCGGCGCCGGATAGATGACGGTGCGCAAACCCTTGATCATGATGCATTCTCCTGTCGATCGGTTTCATCGAGCATGGCGACGAATTGCCTGGCGAACGTATGCACGTCGCCGGGCCAGCGCGCCGAAAGATAATGGCCGTCGCGCACCACCCAGGCGGGGCGCGAATCGGTCAGCGTATCGCGCACCATGCCGCTTGCCTTCATGAAGTGATGCGGCGCATCGGGCGGCACGTCGAGGAAATCGGCGGGCGATGCCAGCGCACGCTTGATTTCCTGCTCCACGGCCCAGTAGCCGTCCGGCTCCGTTTTCGATTCGCGATAGGTGCGGTAATAATCGGGGTCCCAGAAGCGCGCGAAAAAGCGCGTCAGGTCCCAGGCGCTTTTTTCCAGCTTCCAGGTCAGCGCCGTGGTCTTGCGTCCGTGCAGCACCGATCTGCCGGTAGCTTTCGACATCGAGCGCGCCGCCAGCACCACGCCATGGCACACGGCGGCAACCGGCTTTCGGCTGTCGAAGAAATCGGCGACGAAACCTTGCAGCGTGGCGTCTTCGAGATAGGTCCGGACCTTCTTGGCGTGGCCGCCGGGCAGGAGCAGGGCATCGTAGTCTTCGATGCGCAGATCGACATAAGACTTGGGCGATTGGAAATCCGCATCGCGCTCCAACTCGCGGTACGCCGCGCGCGCATTGCCGTCCGCCCGCAGCATCAGCCCGAACAGGCGCAGCTTGCGCAAACCGGGAATCCAGCCCCACGGATCGAGTCCCTCGCCGGAGAGCATGATGGGGTCGGGATAGCTCTGTTTGCCGTCGGGCGTGGCAAACACGACACGATGGCCGGCAGTGCGCAGAATTTTCCAGGGCACCGCGACTTCGCTCGGATCGAAGTCATGGTTGGGCGTGGGAATCAGGACGGTGAGCGGTTTCATGGAAGACCCGTACGGTGGATGCGCTCTACTATACGAGTTATTGGCCGCGCCATGAAGGGGTAATGCTGGAGCAACTGCTCCAGACACGGCTTGCTTACCGGGTGGCGACCAGCCGCGTGCCGGCCAGCCTGTCGTGCAGGAATTGGCGGTCCTTGTCGAACAGCGCCGTGGCGGCCCAGACCAGGAAGTTGAGTAAAGGAGGGAGCACCAGCATCCAGCCGCTGGCATCGATCAACTTGGCGATCGCCAGGCCCGGAACGAACCAGAGCCAGGCCAGCAGATAGCGCAACAGCGCGCGCCAGGGCGTCAGCGGCGCGCCGTCTTTCGTTACTACGCGCATGTGCCAGGTTTTCATCGGCAGGGTTTGCCCGCCGTGGGTCCAGCACCAGATGTAATAGATGCCCACCACCAGGAATAGCCATACCTCGAGCGGCTGGCGCAGATACATGGCATTCTTCTGCTGCGTCAGCGTGGAAAACAGCCAACCGGCGATGAAAACAATGCCGAACAGCAGCACGCCCTCATAGAGCATGCTGGCCAAGCGGCGTCTTATCTTGGGTGCAACGGCGGGGTCGAGACTCAAATCGTTGTCGTTATTATTTGTTGATCGGTGCAGCCGGCGTGGCGGGTTGCGGGTTGGTCACCGGCACGACCCCGCTCGACACCGGCAACGTAGCAGCCGGCGCTGGCGGCGCGCCGACGGCGCCCGGCTTAACGATACCAGGCGTAGCGCCGCTCGGCGTGGCGGCAACCTGGGCCGCAGGCTTTTTCGGCGTGCGCAGCGGCTCGACCGTCTTGACCTTGCTCTGCAGCGAGGGCACATTGGCGATGTGTTTCTTGGCGGCGGCGTCCGCAGCGAGCTTTTGTTTTTGCTCTTCCGGCAATTGCTGATACTGCTGCCATTGCGCGTTCTTTTGTTCAGGATTCAATTTCTTCGCCTTGGCATAGCTTTCGCGCGCCAGGCGGTGTTGTTCAGGCGTCAATTTTGCCCAATCGGCGATGTGCTGCTTCAAGCGCTGTTGCTGCTCGGGCGTCATTGACGGGTACTTGTTGCCGATGGCGAGCCACTTGACCTTGTGGTTGCTATCGAACTGCGGCCATTGCGAAGCCAGCGGATTCAATACCTCGCGCTGGGCCGGCGTCAGCTCCGACCATGTGGGTTTGACTTCCGACTTCGGCGCCGCAGCCGGGGCAGACGCGGCGGGGGGCGGCGCAACGGCCGGGGCAACGGTCGACGCAGCAGCCGGGGCCGCAGTGGGCGCGTCGGCGGCAAACGAGGGCCTCATCCAGACGGCGATGGCCAAAACCGGCAAAACGGCGAGCAGGCTCAAAATGCATGCCGCCCGCGACGGGCGGGCGGCAGCGATGCGGGATCGTGCGGCAGGCACCATAGGCTATTCGGCTCGCTTCTCGAGATAGGCGTTGAAACCATGGTCGGCGTAAGCGGCCACCGGCAGGTCGTCGGTCAGCATGGCCGTATCGATATCGACCGTTTCGTTGATACGTTGCTGTTTTTCATACTGCACGATGCCGATCAGGCCGACCACCAGGATCACGATGGGCAGCACGAAGCCCAGGCGCGCAAACCAGGAGTGGTGAGGGGAATCGAACGTGGTGCCGCTGTTGCCGGCCAGTGCGCGTTGGCGCACCAGGACGCGCAGGGGCGCATCCTTCTTTTTGCGGGACAGCGCGGCCTTGCGAGCGGAAGCCAAACGTTCGGTTGCGGACGCCGGAAGATCGTCGAGTTGTTCGTTCAGTGCGTGACGCACCTTGTATCCGAAGTTGAGTTCTTGAACGTTGTTCATAATTGGATTCCTTTCGCTTTTAGCGCCTGCGCCAAGGCGTGAGTTGCTCTAGAGCAATGCGTTTTTACGCTGCCTTCCGAACACCCCATTGCCGCAGCCGTTTCGGCCACGTCCATGTCTTCCCAGTAACGCATGAGAAACGCTTCCCGTTGACGTGTCGGGAGCTTTTGTATCTCGTCGTCGATCAAGGACAGCACCTGCTGCCGTTCATACTTGTCGGCGGTCGATTCGGACGCCTGCGAGCCTTCCTCCGCCTCATAGGTCTCGAGCAGGTCGAAATCCTCGTGCTCCTGGGCATCGCCACCCATGCTGGAAAACAGGCTGACCCAGGTATTGCGGACCTTTTCGCGACGGAAAAAGTCGTGAATCGTGTTCTGCAGGATGCGCTGGAACAGCATGGGCAGTTCGGCGGCAGGCTTGTCGCCATACTTTTCGGCCAGCTTGATCATGGCATCCTGCACGATGTCGAGCGCTGCTTCGTCCTTGCGCACGGCATAGACTGCCTGCTTGAATGCGCGACGCTCGACGTTTTCGAGGAAGTCGGAAAGTTCTTTATCGGTTGCCATGCAATGCGGTGCCCTGTTTAGGGGCGCCGAAGATTCCAGGTTGATCTGCAGGCCGAGGCTGTATTTGTAACTTGTAACAAAGCTCGGCAAAACTGTGCGCATGCTAACAAAAAAGCACGCGCTTGTGGGCACTCCCAGGGAAAAATGCTTGATTTTCAAGGAAAAATTGCGAAATAGGCTTGACCAAAATGGTGCAACGCATTAAGGTATCTGCTCCCTTCATGATCTTGAAGGCGGCATATCGTTTGCTTTGCGGGCACACAACGCTCACAAAACCAACGCGCTTTAATTAGCTGTTTGCTCCAACCCGTGCCACAAGCGCGAGAAATAGACGTGCAAGTCTGCAACAACCCCGGCTGAACGAGTCGCGCTCAGCATCTATCTGAAACGAATCTACGATTCTGTAACGGATAGGTGTCACCGCACAAAAAAGGGAAGCCCAGGCCAAGCTGAACGAGCCGATTTCGTCAGGGAAGAGCATCCGATCAATCTCCTATGGACCTTGAAAGGAACTGCAATGAGCGGTGAACTCACCGGCGCGGAAATAGTCGTCCGCTGTCTTGCCGAGGAAGGCGTCGAACACGTGTTCGGCTATCCCGGCGGCGCGGTACTCTATATTTACGACGCCATCTTCAATCAGGACAAATTCCAGCATATCCTCGTGCGCCACGAGCAGGCAGCCGTGCATGCGGCCGACGCCTATTCGCGCAGCTCGAACAAGGTCGGCGTCGCCATCGTGACCTCCGGCCCCGGCGTGACCAATGCCGTCACCGGCCTGGCCACTGCCTACATGGATTCGATTCCCATGGTGGTGATCTCGGGCCAGGTGCCGTCGCATGCCATCGGGCAGGATGCGTTCCAGGAATGCGACACGGTCGGCATTACGCGCCCCTGCGTCAAGCACAACTTCCTCGTCAAGGACGTCAAGGATGTCGCTTCGACGATGAAGAAAGCCTTTTTCATCGCCAGGACCGGCCGGCCCGGCCCCGTCCTGGTCGATATCCCCAAAGACATCAGCATGCACAAGACCGCGTTCGAGTATCCGAAGGAACTCGAGATGCGCTCGTACAAGCCGGTCGACAAGGGCCATGCGGGCCAGATTCGCAAGGCCATGCAATTGCTGCTGGCGGCCGAACGGCCGATGATCTACACCGGCGGCGGCGTGATCCTGGCCAATGCCGCGCCGGAGCTGAACAAGCTGGTCGACAGGCTCGGTTTCCCCTGCACCAATACGCTGATGGGCCTGGGCGCCTATCGCGCGTCGAGCGCGCAATTCGTCGGCATGCCTGGTATGCACGGCACCTATGAAGCCAACATGGCGATGCAGCACTGCGACGTGCTGATCGCCATCGGTGCGCGTTTCGACGATCGCGTGATCGGCAACCCCAAGCACTTCGCCAGCATTCCGCGCAAGATCGTCCATATCGACATCGATCCTTCGTCGATTTCCAAACGCGTCAAGGTCGATATTCCCATCGTCGGCAACGTCAAGGACGTGCTCATCGAAATGCTGTCGCAGCTCGATGCCGCCGATGCCAAGCCGAACAAGTCCGCCTTGTCGGATTGGTGGAAGCAGATCGAAGGCTGGCGCCAGCGCGATTGCCTGAAGTTCACCGATTCGAAGGAAGTCATCAAGCCGCAAGCCGTGGTGCAAAAGCTCTGGGAAGTGACCAAGGGCGACGCATTCATCACGTCGGATGTGGGCCAGCACCAGATGTGGGCTGCGCAATACTACGGCTTCGACAAGCCGCGCCGCTGGATCAATTCCGGCGGCCTGGGCACCATGGGTGTGGGCCTGCCTTACGCCATGGGCGTGCAGATGGCCAACCCGGGCGCGACGGTCGCTTGCGTCACTGGTGAAGCCTCGATCCAGATGTGCATCCAGGAATTGGCCACCTGCAAACAGTATCACCTGACGCCGAAAATCGTCCTGTTGAACAACCGCTTTCTGGGCATGGTGCGGCAGTGGCAGCAGATCGATTACGGTTCGCGCTATTCCGAGTCCTACATGGATTCCCTGCCTGATTTCACCATGCTGGCGGAGTCGTTCGGCCACGTCGGCATGAAGATCGAAGACCCGCGCGACATCGACGGCGCCATGCGCGATGCTTTCGGCATGAAAGACAAGCTGGTGTTCATGAACTTCATCACGGACCAGGCCGAAAACGTCTGGCCCATGGTCAAGGCGGGCAAGGGCTTGACCGAAATGCTGCTCGGCTCGGAGGACCTGTAACATGCGCCACATCGTATCGGTACTCCTGGAAAACGAAGCCGGCGCGCTCTCGCGCGTGGTGGGCCTGTTCTCGGCCCGCGGCTACAACATCGAAACCCTGACCGTCGCCCCGACGGAAGACGCCACGCTCTCGCGCATGACTATCGTCACCTCCGGTTCGGACGACGTGATCGAACAGATCACCAAGCACCTGAACCGCCTGATCGAAGTGGTCAAGGTGGTCGACCTGACCGAAGGCGCCCACATCGAGCGCGAGCTGATGCTGATCAAGGTCAGAGCGGTCGGCAAGGAGCGCGAGGAAATGAAGCGCACCGCCGACATCTTCCGCGGTCGCATCATCGACGTGACCGAAAAGACCTACACCATTGAGCTGACCGGCAACAAAGGCAAGCTCGACGCCTTCATCGAATCGATCGACCGCGCCTCCATCCTCGAAACCGTCCGTACCGGTGGCTCGGGCATCGGCCGCGGCGAACGCATTCTCAAAGTCTGAGATTTAAAAACGATTTTCGAATTTCGTTAATTATTCCCCCCAATTTTTTTACCAGGACCATCATGAAAGTTTTCTACGATAAAGACTGCGATCTCTCTTTGATCAAAGGCAAGAACGTCACCATCATCGGCTACGGTTCGCAAGGCCATGCCCACGCGCAAAACCTCAACGATTCGGGCTGCAAGGTCACCGTCGGCCTGCGCAAGGGCGGCGCATCCTGGAACAAGGTCAAGAATGCCGGGCTGAACGTGGCCGAAGTCGATGAAGCGGTCAAGAGCGCCGACGTCATCATGATCCTGCTGCCGGACGAAAACATCGCCCAGGTCTACAAGGAAAACGTCGAACCGCACGCCAAAGAAGGCGCCGTGCTGGCCTTTGCCCACGGCTTCAACGTGCACTACGGCCAAGTCGTGCCGCGCGCCGACCTCGATGTCATCATGATCGCCCCCAAGGCGCCGGGCCACACCGTGCGCTCGACCTATAGCCAGGGCGGCGGCGTGCCGCACCTGATCGCCGTGTACCAGGACAAGTCCGGCATCGCGCGCGACATCGCCTTGTCCTACGCCATGGCCAATGGCGGCGGCCGTGCCGGCATCATCGAAACCAACTTCCGCGAAGAAACCGAAACCGACTTGTTCGGCGAGCAAGCCGTGCTGTGCGGCGGCACGGTCGAACTGATCAAGGCCGGTTTCGAGACCCTGGTCGAAGGCGGCTATGCGCCCGAAATGGCCTACTTCGAATGCCTGCACGAACTGAAGCTGATCGTCGATCTGATCTACGAAGGCGGCATCGCCAACATGAACTACTCGATCTCGAACAATGCCGAGTACGGCGAATACGTCACCGGCCCCAAGGTCGTCACCGACGACACCAAGAAGGCCATGAAGCAATGCCTGAAAGACATCCAGACCGGCGAATATGCCAAGAGCTTCATCCTGGAAAACAAGGCTGGCGCGCCGACGCTGATCTCGCGCCGCCGCTTGACGGCTGAGCATCAGATCGAAGAAGTGGGTGCAAAACTTCGCGCGATGATGCCGTGGATCGCCAAGAACAAACTGGTCGATCAATCGAAGAACTAGGCTTTTCTTCAAGTAGCCAGCGGCATCATACGGCAAGTGCAAGCATGCACTTGCCGCGTTCGGACTAAAAGCTGTGCGCAGGCACAGCTTTTTTAACGTCCTCACGTGCCGTGGATCGCCAAGAACAAGCTGGTCGATCAATCGAAGAACTGATTAAGATCGGTAGGGTGGAAAAGCCGTAGGCGCATTCCACCAAGCGCTTAAAGAAAGTCATTTGCGGCACATGGTGGGATGCGCCTACGGCTTTCCCACCCTACCGCACTAAATCATTTCACCGTCGTCGCTGCGAAACGCCAATCGGTTCCCACAAATGCAAGCGGTGGCTTGGAACCCCTCTCCCGCAGGCGGGAGAGGGGCAGGGGTGAGGGACGTCATGATTTGGCTGTGCTAGTCAAGCCCATTTGGTGAAGCATGTAGAGCGGTCTTCCAATATGGCGTAGTCAGCTCGCAATCTCCCTCATCGGCCCGCCGCC